>Ga0307372_10000001_pt1 | contig 408524 bp, 400 predicted proteins | sample OX1MG_FD_202533 | JGI IMG/M metagenome (GOLD analysis project Ga0307372, IMG submission 202533) | Soil microbial communities from Risofladan, Vaasa, Finland - OX-1 | ecosystem: Environmental > Terrestrial > Soil > Coastal area > Acid sulfate soil | place: Finland: Risofladan, Vaasa...
TGGCGTACGGGAACATCTACTCCAACAAGGGGGCGATGACACCCGGGGCCAGCGCGGAAACCGCCGACGGCATGTCTGGGGACAAGATTCACGAGATCATCGAGCTGATGCGGCACGAACGGTACCGGTTCGCCCCGGCCCGCCGCATCTATATCCCGAAGAACAACGGGAAGCTCCGGCCCCTCGGATTGCCCCCGTGGTCAGACAAGCTGGTGGGCGAGGTGGTCCGCCTCCTGCTGGAGGCGTACTACGAGCCGCGGTTCTCTGACCGGTCGCACGGGTTCCGGAAAGGGCACGGGTGCCACACCGCTTTGCGGCACATCCGTGACTCCTGGACCGGGACCGTGTGGTTTATTGAAGGTGACATCTCCGACTGTTTCGGCAGTCTCAGCCATGACATCCTTCTCAGGATACTGGCGGAGAAGATCCATGACCAGCGGTTCCTGAGGCTGATACGTAACATGCTGAAAGCCGGGTACCTCGAAGACTGGGAATATCATGACACGCTCAGCGGCTGCCCACAAGGCGGCGTGGTGTCCCCGATCCTCAGTAACATCTACCTGGATAAGCTCGACAAGTTCATCGAGCAGGAATTGATCCCGCAGTACACGCGGGGGGACAGCCGGGCACCTAATCTCGCCTACAAGGTGATAGGGAGCCAGCTGCAGAACGCGCGGCGGCGCGGGGACCGGGCAGCAGCCCGGAACCTGAAACGGCAACTGCGCGCGCTTCCCTCCAAAGACCCGATGGACCCCGGATACCGGCGGCTACGTTATTGCAGATATGCTGACGATCATATCCTGGGATTCACCGGGCCGAAGGCCGAAGCCGGGGAAATCAAGGCGAGGCTGGCGACGTTCCTCCGGGAAAGCCTCGGGCTGGAACTGAACCAGGACAAGACCCTGATCACGCACGCCCGCAGCCAGCCAGCGCGCTTCCTCGGCTATGACGTCATCGTCCAGCACTGCGACACGAAACTCACCAACGGCGCTCGCTCAGCCAACGGGAGGATCGCGCTGCGGGTGCCACCGGACGTAGTCAAGGCCCAGTGCGCCCGCTACCGGATGCGCGGCAAACCGTGGCACCGGCCTCGCCTCCAGAACCTGCCCGACTATGACATCGTGCGGATCTACGGAGCTGAATACAGGGGCGTCGTGAACTACTACCTGCTCGCCCAGGACGTCGGGCGGCTCAGCAAACTGCGCTGGCATGCCGTGACGTCGATGCTGAAGACGCTGGGTGCCAAGCACAAGTCCACCGTCACCCAGATGGCCGCCCGCCACCAGGCGAAGGTCATCACCGGCGACGGCCCCAGGACCTGCTTTGAGGCCAGGCGGAGGCGGGAGGGCAAGCCGGACCTGGTAGCACGATTCGGCGGGATCACCTTGCGGCAAGACCGGCGGGCGGTCATCCGTGACCCCGTGCCGGTCCCGGTCCTGGCCCCGCGCAAGGAGCTGATTCACCGGCTCCGCAGGCGGTGGTGCGAGCTGTGCGAGACAGGCGCGACGGTGGCAGTCCACCAGGTCGCCGGCCTCAAGGAACTCGGCGGGGCCGGGGCGGGCCAGCCCGCGTGGGCCGCGCTCATGGCCAGAATGCGGCGCAAGACGCTCATCGTCTGCGCAGCATGCCATGCGCACATCCACGCGAACCCCATCACGCACGCGGCATGAATCGCCGGAGAGCCCGGTGCGGTGAAAGCCGCACGCCGGGTTCGGAGGGAAGCTGCACGGAAAAGGCCCGCATCCATACTGGAGACGGGACCTCGCCGTGCAGCTCACCCTACCCCGCACCGCCGGGAAACTGCACTACGTGCACGTCGCCTGCACCGAGTTCCTCACCGCCATGCACACCGGTGACGGTCTCGGATCCATCGATCACCCGCCCGTGTGCGCCATGGTCGAGGAACTGCTCGAAGGTGGACGCGAGGCGTTCAACACGAGACGCTACCTGTACGGATTCTGACGGCAACGTCCCCGCAGAACGTTCAAGCCTGCTCGGACGGAGTCACTACACCGCTGGATGCTCAAGTCGCGCACTCGTTGCTCCAAGGTCCTGGACCTGCTCGTGAGTGTCCAGTGCATCGAGAGTACGTATCAGTGCCTCGGCAACGGCATCCTGGATTGCATCGAAAGGCCATGCGCTAGCATGGCGGTGCCCAAATGGCATGAGTTCACTCCCGCACTCGACCAGGATCGCTTCCTGAGTTCTGTTCTTGCAGGTCGCTGAATTTCGTTCATAGTTTTCTTAGAGTGAGGTGTTGTGCGGTTGCCCGCCATCTCTGGGTGAGACGGCGGGCAACCTTAGGGGTTGTCATCTGGCGGTTCTGGTTCGAACCGCCAGCACGAACAGTATCCCGGCTACTCGCTATCCGCGTTATCCGCGACGTTGGCGAGTAGTCGGACAACGGTAAACCCGACGACGAGAGCGAAGACCGCCATGGCATAGAGCCCGATAGCTATCGGGCTCATCCCGTGGATCACCGCCCAGCCGGCGGCGAATACTCCAGTCAGGGCCGTGATCCACGATACGAACCCGATCGCTATTGCCCCGAGCCAGTAAGCCGTTGGGTTGATCTTGTTCTTTCGCATGACGTTCGCCTCCAAAACCCACTGTCAGGCGGGTTGGTAGCGATGAATCGCAGCAAAGCTGCGGATCGTCTTATCTGAAGACGAACGGCACACGCGGTAACAATGATTAGAAGCATCGAGAATAGAGATCCTCTGCTTCCGTACATTAAATACTAACTGGAAACGAAAGTCAATACACACGTAAAGATGGGGCCTCTGTAAGCGTGAATTCCGTCCATTCCGATCACTGAGAGTCGTACAGCGTGCACGGCCCATCGCAGGTTACAGAGTGTGGTTGATGGGCTGGCATAATGCAATAAAAGTCATTAATATATATGGAGGAATATAAGCATCACAGTAAGGGGGCGTATGGGACAACGGGACAATGCAGAAAGAGCGGTACGTGTACGTAAGGCGGCGAGCGGTACGCTATTAAGTCTACTGACGCCATTGCTGATTGCGGGATGCGCAGGCGCAACGGGGTCGGGGACCAACCAGTTTAGCTCGTGCCGGGCAGTCTCGTTGCCGGTCGCGCTCGCGCCAGGACAACCTACCAACCAGACGGTTTCGGGCAGTCTCTGTACACCTTTTAGGTGGGCACCGGGTGATCATGAAGTCGACGCCCTCACCCACGGTGCGACATATAACGGCACGTATTGGGATTGGCCGCAGTACCAGCCCTTCTACTCTTACGCTGCGAAGACGCTGCAAGCCGGCCGCGCTACGTTCGACTACGACCGCATCGGCGCTGGTGCGAGCAGCCACCCGTTGAGTACCGATATCTCCATCCAGAGTGACGGCTACGTACTGCATCAGATTGTTGGATGGTTACGTGGTCATGGCGGTTATGGGCACGTCAACTCCATCGGACACTCGTACGGTTCCATGACGGCTATTGACGAGGCCGGCACCTACCATGACGTCAACCGGCTGGTCGTCACCGGTTTATTGCATGACTTAAGCAATCCCAACGTACCCGGCGCACTTGCGGACTTCTATCCTGCAAATCTCGATCCAGAGTTCTCGGGACAGAACCTCGACTCCGGCTATCTCACTACCCTGCCGGGTACACGCAGCGCGTTGTTCTATGACACTGCTACCGCGGATCCGTCAGTAATCGCCTACGACGAGGCGCACAAGGACGTGATAGCAGCGAACGCCATCGCGACTGGTGTCACCGAAGTAGACGCGCCAGCCGCAACGAATGTCTCGAACGCCATCACGGTGCCCGTGCTCATTGTGGTCGGCCAAGAGGACGCCCTCATGTGCGGCGCCCAGCCGTTCACGCCGGACTGTCGTAGTAACGCCTCGATCCGTACCTGGGAAGCACCCTACTACGCGCGTGCGGCGAGCCTGACTGCCGAGGTCGTGGCCAACACCGGCCACGACCTTGCCCTGCACACCACGGCGAATCAGTCGTTCCTGATGATCAACGGCTGGATTGCTACGCATTAGTGTTGCGCATCGAACTGTCATCCCGGATATTCGAAACGGGATTGAAGAGACCGCGTGCCCTGTCGTCATCGTTCGCGTAGTGCAGTCATGGGCCGGAAATCAAGTCTTGCCGGGCGCTCAGTTGTTTCGGTAACCCTTGATCCGCTTGAACCAAGCCCGAAATCGTTCGAGCTCCACTTCCATATCGGTCGGTTCCGGCGGCATAAAGTTGGCATCCGGCGCCTTGTCATGGCGACGGGCCCACTCAGAGCAGCGGCCATATCCGGCTTGGAACTCGTCGTTGTCTTGCTCAGTGATGGCGGCCAGGATGCGGAACTTCGATGGCCGTACCTGTGAAGTGCCGCGGTCGACAACCTCGTTGACGATCTCCAAGTTGACCGCCCGCTCCCAGGCTTCGGAGAGTTTCCCGGCCCATGAGGCACAGTGCTCTTCGTATTCCTCCTGATCCCAGTTGACCCGTTCCCGCTTGATCTCGGCCAGGTCTGTTTCCAGCACGCTTATCCGTGCGCCAACGTCCTTGGCCTTCCAGGGGTGCTTGTCCGCGCAGACACCCAGAAGGTCGCCGTTGCGCTGTACCCACCGCTCGGTGATGGGCAGCTTGGCCTCAGTGGCGTGCCGTACCAAGTCGCCAACGAACGTGACTTCGTGGGTGAACACCACGACTTGCCGGTCGGCGGCCAGCTCTACCAATCGCTGTGCCACGAGAGAGCGCCGTCCATGATCCAGTGAGGTGACCGGATCATCGAGCACGACGGCTGACTTGGTCGCGTCGAACACCACCTCGGTAAAGAAGCCAGACAGGCCAAGCGCCGTTTGCTCACCTTCGCTCAGCACCTTGGTGACGGCGGCGGGTCGCGCGGCGCCCAGTAGTGCGGGACGGTGCAGCAGCCGGCCTTTGACACCGCTCGTGTCATCAAGTGTGATGCGGCGGAGTCGCAACCGCTCGGACTCGCGCGTGAACTGGTCACGCACTTCGCGTGTCACGTGATCGCGAGTCAGATCGGACGACTTCCGCGTGATCGCGCCAGTATCGGTCGCTTTCTTAGCCACCTCGATCCGGGCACGCGACTGGAGTCGGTGCACCTCTGTCGTGATATTCGCCGTGCTTGCCGATAGAGCTATCTGGCCCTGCAGTGCAGCGACTTGCGTGGACGTGGCCTGCAACTGCTGGGCGAAGGTAGTTGCGTCGATCGCCGCCGCTTGCTCGCGCAACTGCTGGGCACGCTCGGTAAGCGTCTTGCCAGGTCCCGCAGGCACCGGTTCCGGTGGCTCCTCCACCAGGCGGTCGATCCAGCCGACAGCAGCAGTGGCACGCGCCGTAGCGGTGCTAGTCCACGTATCGACAGTATCGGCCAAGGTGGCGTCGGCTGCGCGGAGCTTCGATCCGGCAGTCACAACAGCCACAGGGATCTGCGCGAGATCGCCCAACGTCTGCCGTGCCGTGGCCACCGTTCGTTCGGCCTTCACCGCGTCGCGCTCGGTCGTGTCGGTCATGAAGGCTTGGAAACGGCGCAACCGGTCGCCCGCCTCCGGAGACAATGCTTGCTGGCACAGCACGCAACGACCCACGTCGCCCGTAACCGGGAAGTCATGATCGTGATAGGCCTCAGCCTCGGAAAAGGCACGGGCGGCTTCCCACAGCACCCGCCAGGTCGTGCTGCCAACGCCGGGCACCGGTTCGGCATCAAAGCTCTGAGACGACGCCACCGTGGCAGCGGCGCGCAGTTCCGTCGCGGACGTACGAAGCTTGGCGAGTTCCCCGATCGCATCGGTCGTCAACGCGGTCGTCAGCCGGTCACAGGCGGTGGCGACGGTTTCAAGACTGGCTGCCAAGGCGGTCAGGTGGTCGCGTTCCTTAGTCGGGTCGCTTGCCTTCAGCCGTGCCTCCTCGGACAGCAATCTGCCAAGATCTTCATTGGCCTTCGGAGCGGCGGCGCAGGCTGCCTCGATGTCGGCGTCGGGCGTCGTCGACTTGAGACCGGCCAGGAAACGGGCCGCAGGCGTGTCCTTGGGCACGACCGGCATCGCGGGTTTAACCCCGTCGGTGTCCCGGAGACGCTGCTCGAGCACCGCCCGGACGGCATCACAAACTGTGATCAGCTGATCAAGCAAGACAAGCGCCGAGGGGCGGTACGTGATCTCGGACTCGGTGCTGAGATAGGCGTCGCCTCCGACCTCGTCGTAGAAGTGCACCTGCTGGAGCTGTGGGTTTGGTGTACCGGGCCATGTCCACTGTTGCTCCGGTCCCGCATCGGCTACCCGGTAGTCAATTACCGCGCTCTGCGGGGCCGGACTGGCTTTGGCAAAGACATCTCCAAGGATGTCGTCGCGGACCCGAGCACCGACGGTGGTCTTCAAGATCCGGGCATAGCCCGACTTTCCACTCGCGTTGTCGCCGTAGATGATCGTGATGCCCGCGGCACCGAAAGTTAGCTGCTGATCGACTGCGAGCGCGTTCACCCCAGTGAGGTCGTGGAGCGCAGCAAACTGCACCCCACCCGCCGTCACGGTATTGCCGGGCACGTCCGCCGCCGTCAGCGCTTCAGCCGGAGTGGCCTTACCCGCCATGAGACGGTCAGCGATAGCCGCGATTGCAGCCTCGTCGAACGTTTCCTGTCGACAGAGGCGAAGGAGGACGTCACGCTGCCAGTCAGGCCTGCCAGCGGCCCAGGCGACGAGATCGACTTCAATAGTCACGTGATTCCACCCGCTCGTGTGAGACTGTAGCTCCGAGCCACAAGCTAGCTCCTACCCGCGCAAGCTCGGTCTTGCGCTCGTCATAGTCAGGCATCACCCGACCCAGCAGCCGCCAGAAGTCCGGGCCGTGATGGGCCTCGCGGAGGTGGGCAAGCTCGTGGGCAAGGACATAGTCCACCAGCGCCGGAGACAGTTGCAGTGTTGCCCAGTGGATGCGCACGCGTCGTCCGGCAGTGGCGCTACCCCACTTGTGGCCAAGATCAGCGACCTCGATCGCTCCCGGTTCGACGCGCAGCCGCTCAGCCCACGACTTGGCGCGCGGGCGCAGCCAGGCCGCGCCGCACCGCTGGTACCACGCGATAAGGCTTGCCTCACCAGCCTCTGCGAGCGGCCTCGGCAAGACGAGTCGACCGCGTTCGAGGCGGACGGTGCCGTGAGCGTCGTCGATCTTGAGTCGGTGGCTGCGGCCGAGGTAGAGGAAGCCCTCTCCGTCGACGAGTTCCTTGGTAACAGGCTCGTGCTGCAGCACCTCCTTTTCCACCAGCTTGCGGTAGACCCACTCGCGCTTGGAGGCCAGGAATTGCCTCAGCTCATCCGTGTCGACGTCCTCCGCAGCCCGGAGCCGCAGCGACCCATCAGCCTCGATCGTGAGTCGGGCCTTCCGACTAGCACCACCGGTCTCGACCGGAACGCGCAGATCATCAAGATGGAGCATGACGGCGCTCATGACCGCCTCCGTGCGTTGATCTGCTGCGTGATCAGGGATTGGTTGGCTCTGGCGAGTTCCATGAGTCTGTCGGCGACGGCAGCCTGCTCAGAGAAGGGGAACAGGTCGCGGTCGTCCAGGGTGTGGATGATCTCCTTGCGCAGCTCATCCTGGGCGTGAGGGTTATGCCAAAAGCGAACGATGGCAGCATGCTGGGTCACCTCGACGACGATCTCTTCAGCCAAATGCATGATGTCGGCGCGAATTTCATCGGGCAGCCGAGCTTCGGTGGCGAACTCGCTCTCCAGCAGGCCGTAGAACCGTGCGACCAGCGGGTCTTCGTGGACACGTGAGCTGCTGGACTCGTCCGTGGCATCGCCGAGCAGCACCTCCAGAGCGAGGCTGAGCTGCTCCCACTTGCCGGTGAGCGTCTTGAGGATCTCGTCGAGGCGCTCGGAGAGCTTGGTGTAGTGGGCCGGGTCCTCATCAAAGTTCTTGCGGATATGGAACCGCAGCGCGTGCTCCATCTCGGACGCCTTGGCCTTGTCCGAAGTGAGGCCCTTGACCTTCGCCAGGAAGTCCGGGTCAGTCACCGAGACCGGTGGGATCTTTGTCGCGATGTCGAGCGCGGTGACATGCTCGTCGATCAGGGCACGAACCTTCTCCCCGTACAGCGACGCGTCGAAATCCCCCATGCCGTCATCGCGGTAGCGCCGCCTGGCGACCTTCTGGATGATCCCGAGTCGTTTGGCGTCTGCCACAAAGGGCAGCGCCTCCGGCCGAGGCAGGACGGTATCCAGGGTCGAGAGGAACTGCTTGAGCAGCACGCCGAACCGGGCACGCAGCGCATCATCGGACAAGATATCGACGCAGGCTTCGATGTCCTCATCCAGGTCGAAGGTCTCAATACCGGCCTGGGCGAAGACTGCCACCACCCGAGCGTGCCGGTCGCGAAGCTTGGGCACCTCGTCGGTGATCGAGGCGAGCGCGCCGATGGCATCCTCGGCATCCTCGGGCGCGTAGGCCTGCAGTGCTTTCTGCAGATGCGCTCCAACGCCGAAGTAGTCGACCAGGAGGCCAGCCGACTTACCCTGGGCGGTGCGGTTGACGCGCGCAATGGCTTGCAGCAGCTCGGCGTCCTGGATGAAGCGGTCGAGATAGAGCACCTGCTCAACCGGCGCGTCGAAGCCGGTCAGCAGCATGGTGCGCACGAGCAGGAAGGCGATCGGACTGGACTGCTCCCCAGTCAGCCCGAGCGACTTCTTGAACTCGGCGATCACAGAGTCCTGGCGAGCCTTGTCGGTCCACTGCGCCCAGGTCGGGTCGTCGTTGTTAGCCCCGGAGATGACCGGGACGAAGTCCAGCATGCGGATCAGATCGACGTGCGGCAGCGCGCGGACAAGCACCTGCCTGCGCCGATCGAGCCCGTCGATGTCGAGACTGCCATCAGCTGCACCGCTAACGAGATACTCAGGCAGGGCCTCGATCTGGACCACGAGGTCGTCACGGACGGCCAGGAGCGCCTCGCGGTAGCGAACCGTCGCCAGGCGGCTCGTTGCCGAGAGTTGCGCCTTGAAGCCACTCGGAAGCACCGTCGACACGTAGTGCCAGAGCATCGATTTCGCCTTGGCCGCAATGAGATTCGGTGCCTCCAGGACAGCACCCGTCGTGGCGTAGCGGGCCTTGAGCTTCTCGACCTCCTCGGCGGTGTGCTCGACGAACATGTCCTCAAACAGCTCGTCGAGATCACTACCGCCAGCCACCGCGCCTTTGGCGGTGCGCCCTTCATAGAAGATCGGAACGACAGCGCCGTCGTGCTCGGCCTGGCGGATCGTGTACTTGTCGATGAACGGGCCGAAGATGGCGTCCGTGCGCTTCTTGCCCTCGCGCATGATCGGCGTGCCGGTGAAGCCGATCTTTGCGGCGTTCGGTAGCGCGGCCATCAGGTTGGCATGCAGGGTCGAGGTCTGGGAGCGATGCGCCTCGTCGACCAGTATCACGATGGTCTCGTCGGTGTTGAGGACACCGAGTGCCTCGTTCTTCTCGTCGCCGGCCATCCGTGTTTCGCTTGTTCCGGCGCTATCGGTGTCGCGGTACTTCTGGATCATCGCGAAGACGAGGGCCGGACCCTTCTCGGCCAGAATCGTCTTGAGCTTGCTGGTGCGCCGCGCGCGTTGGACTCCCTCGCCAGAGAGCTTGGCGGTCTCGGACAGCTGCTTCTCCAGATCGGTCCGGTCGGTCACGATGACGACCTTGAAGGCTCTCAGAACAGGATCTGAACGCATAGCCCGCACCAGGAACACCATGGTCAGCGACTTGCCGGAACCCTGGGTGTGCCAGATCAGACCGCCACGGCGATCGCTCTCACCATCCTCGGCGCGGGTCTTGCCGGTACCCAGCCGTTGCAGTGCCCGGCCGACCGCACGGTACTGCTGGTAGCGAGCAACAATCTTGATTCGTCGACCGTCCGCTTCTGTGAACAACGTGAAGTGCCTGACGATGTCCAGCAGGTTGGACGGTGTCAGCATGCCTGCGACCAGCAGTTCCTGCCCCGTCAGCTCGGCCGCGGGCTTCCCGAGATGGGCGGCGAGCTCGTCGCGCGAGAGCGGGGCCGCATCCTTCCACTCCAAGAAGTGCTCCGGCCCAGCTGTGAACGTCGCGACGCGGGCCTTGTCGCCGTAGGTCGAGATGACGAACTGGTTTGTCCAGAACAACTGCTCGTTGCCCTCGGGCGCACCGAGATCGCGCTGGTTGGCGTAGCGGCGCAGCTGGTTGATGCCTTCGGCCATGGGGTCGGTGATGTACGGGCTCTTGCACTCGATCACGACCAGCGGGATCCCATTGACGAACAGCACCACGTCCGGAACGACGAACTTCTTGGCCTGGCCGCCGGGCTCGTCTACCCGAAACTGATTGATCGCCAGAAAGTCGTTGTTCTCCGGGTGATCGAAGTCGATGAACCGGATCCGCTGCGACCGGCCCTGGTCCCAATCCGGCAGACCCGACACCGACACACCCTCAAGAAGGCGCTCAGTCATCCGCTCGTTGAGTTCGACGAGCTTGCCCACTTCAGACCGTGTCAGCGACGAGACCACCTCCGAAAGACGCGCATCGTCCAGCCACGGCGCACCGTCCGGACCGGGGTTGATCTTGAGCAGCGCGGCCCGAAGCCGATCCTCAAGGATTGAGTTGCGGAACGACTCCCGCTCGGTGACAGCAGGGTCCGACTTCGAGCCCTCGATCACCTGCCAGCCGAGACCGGACAGCTGATCGAGGAGGGGCTTCTCGACTTCCGCGTATTCGGGGCCGGCGCTCACGACGCAACCTCCTCCGGAACGCGGACGCGACCGGTGAGGAGATCATCAAGCAACCCAATCTTGATATGTCGAAGCTTCGTCAATGAACCTTCCTCAGTCCGAGTTCTCACCGAGAACCCCTCCACTATTGAGACGATGCTCTTTTGCTCGTTCAAAGTAGGCACAGCGACAAGGAACGGATGGACTGTGTTTCGGTTCAACGTCGGCACGGATGTTGCGGCATCGAACCGCTCCAGCCGTAGAGACCTTAGAAGCAACGCTATGAACTCCGGATCGTTACCATGGAAGTCCTTGACCCAGAGTGACGTATCGTGCGGCCAAAAAGGACCCTCGCAGTAATACACTCCACCGAGAGATCCCTTCCGACCAGTTACGACACCTGGACCATCAACCATGAATTGATCGTGGTGACTCGTGATACCGGATGAAGAAATTACGGGGTACAGACCCTTGCGCTGCTCTGCTTGCGTGATATCGAACCCTCTTTGCAGCGTGCAAAAGGTTCCCAAGGCACCCACCCTCCAACCGGCTGGCGCCCTTGGCGGCGGTGTATCGTTACCAACCAGCCCGATCCCCAGGGCCGGCGCTAGCAGTGAGGCGGTCATTCCATTCTCCGCGCCCCTTAGTTTGGCGATAAGCGATGAGGAGGCTGCAATTCGATCGTCGAGCGCATCCAGCACATCTGCGATTCGTCGCTGTTCGTCGAGACCCGGCAGCCAAACCAAGTAGTGATCTAGGTCGCCACGAGTTACGTGTTTCATTGTCGTCCCGTGCGACATCGCGGCAAGACGGTCAAGGTGAAAGTTGATGAGATGATGAAGAAATCGCACGTTCACATCGGGAACCGGAGTCACCTTGAACAAGTGCTGGTTCAGGTAGGCAGGGCCGCGATTCCAAAATAGGACGGCGAGCGTAGCGCTCCATGAGAAGATAAGATCACCGTCCTCAATGAGGAAGGACTTCGCAGCTGGTCCCTCATAGCGATCGGGTTCAACAGTGGGGTCGAGCAGTTCCCGTATCCTGACAATCGGTAGACCGTTCTCACCCCAATGCTGAGGCTTGAAGGCAAACCCGTTGAGGTACGTGCCGAGCGAGGCTAGCGAGCGAAGCTGCCATCCCGCGTCCTGTCCTCTACTCATATCCAAGCTCCTTGAGGAACCCAGCCAGTTTCGTAGCGGCGGCACCGCGTTCGGCTTCAAGCGTTGACAGCGGCGTCCGGTATTTCTCCCACCAGGTCTCGAAAGCTTTGATCACAGCTCGTCGTTGCCGGGTGATCCGGTCGTTGGCCTCGGCTTGTAGGTCGCTCTCCACCGCGTCGAGCACGATCTGACGGGCGGATGCGTCGTCGAGAGCGGTACTGGCAGCCGCGAGACGATGAGCGAAGGTGGCCTTATCGGACTTGAGCTGCTTCCTGGTCGCTGTCAGCTTGCTCTTGAGCTTCTTGAACTCGGCCGGCGAGAGCGCGTCCTCCTCCAACCCACCGTCGTCCTCGTCATCCGCGGACGTAGCTGTCTTGATCGTGCTATCCAACTCTGCAGCCTTGGCTTCAAGCGTGGCCAGCCGATCGAGATACTCGGGCAGCAGCGCCTTAGCCACCTTGTGGTCGAGCGGATTGACTTTCGCCTTCTCCTCCGCCAAGGCATCCAGCACGGTGGCGACCCAGGCCTCGATGAGCCCGCGGTAGCCGTGCGTGGCGAGCGCCTTGAGGTCGGGCAGGCTCACGCCCCACCACGAGGCGATGATGCCGCGAATCGTAAACGGATCGAGCAGTGGCGTCGAGGCCAACGCGTCTCGGAACGTCTCGATAAGTTCCTTGCGTAGGTCGACCAGGTCACCTGGTGATTGCAGCTTGTCGAATCGATCCTTCTGCTCCTCCCACCACAGGTCGATGGCATCTACCACCGCGCCCTCGGCCGCGACGACACCAGGGTCCGACTCGATCAGACGCCTGAGGTCACGCCGCTCTGAGACCACATCAGCAAAGAGAACGTAGTCGTCGTCCTTGCGCACAAAGAAGCGATCGGGGGCGAGCCCCTGGGCCGTGAAGAGATCCGCCTTGTCAGCGATCTCGCTGACGGGAATGCCGCCATGTAGGTGCGCCCGAACGTCCTGCGGCTCCGGGTCTGGCGTGGTGTCGACGTAGCGGCGAATATTGAGGTTGTCGTCGTTCTCGGCCAACTCGCTGCGGCCGACGACGCGAGCGAACCCAGGGACGTTCTGGAAGGATCGATAGGCCGAGACGATCTTCTCGATGTGCTCGGGCTCCAGGTAGTTCTGCGCCCGGCCTTCCCGGTAGTCCCGGTCGGCGTTGATGAACAGCACCTTGCCCCTACGCGCGGCTGGCTTCGACCCGACGGGTCGAAGCACGAGGATGCAGGCGGGGATGCCTGTGCCGTAGAAGAGCTGCGGGCCGAGGCCGATTACGGCCTCGATGAGATCCTCGTTCAGGAAACCCGTGCGGATGCGTCCCTCGTCCCCACCACGAAACAGCACGCCGTGAGGCATGACCGTCGTGACCATGCCGCCAGGCCGGGTCACCGCCAGCATGTGCTGGACGAACATCAGGTCGGCCTTCTTGCCCTTCTCTGGCGTGTAGCCGTAGCGGAAGCGCTCGGGGAACGGGATGGCATCAGCGGAGTAGTTCATCGAGAACGGCGGGTTGGTAATCACCCGGTCAAACCGCTGCAGCTCCCCACCGGTGATGTGTGCCGGGTCTTCGAGGGTGCCGTCATCGTTGTTCCGGAGGTCAGCATCGGGGATGCCGTGCAGCAGCATGTTCATCTTGGAGATGGCCCAGACACTGCCGTCCTTCTCCTGGCCGGCGAGCGCCAGGTTGCGGCCGTCACCACCCGACTCCTCGACGTACTCCTTGGAGAGAATCAGCATGCCGCCCGACCCGGTGCACGGGTCGTAGACACTCATCCCCGGGTGCGGGTCGGCGACCTGCACCATCAGGCGGACGACGTCGCGCGGCGTGTAGAACTCTCCGCCCTTCTTCCCGGCTGAGTCGGCGAAGTCGCGGATCAGGTACTCATAGGCGGCGCCCAGCAGGTCGGGGAACTCAAAGTCTTGCTGCCGGAGCGGCACCTTATTGAAGTGCATGATCAGCTCACGCAGCTTCTTGTCTGACATCGACGACTGGCCGATCTTGCGGTTGAAGTCGATGTGCTGGAGCACGCCGTCGAGCGATCGGTTGCTGTGCTCCAGCTCCTCCAGCGCCTTGTTCAGGCCACTGCCGACCGCCTTGTGGAGATGATCACGGATCTGGTCCCAGCGGGCGCGCTGAGGCACGTAGAAGGTCTTGTAGAACGACGGCGACTCGGCGCGCTGCTCAGCCTCGGCCTGGCTGCGCCCTCGTGACCGCTGCTCGGCGATGACCTGTTGCTGCTCGGCCTCGAACTGGTCCGAGGCGTACTTCAGGAACAGCATCCCGAAGATGTACTCCTTGTAGGCCGAGGCCTCCATGGAACCGCGGAGCACGTCGGCGGCAGCAAACAGATGCCGCTCCAGCTGCGGCAACGTAAGGCGAGGCATCGCGTGGCTCGTCCTTCCTGGTACACGTCAGCCCCGGTCCGAGGGACCAGGGCGGTCCAGGCGGAGCTACATACCGCAACCCTAGCTGTGAGGGCCGACATCTTGGGGGTGGCTCGGAGGCCCTGAGGGCATGTGTCGCCCACTACGCCGCTTGGCGCTCCAGGACTGTCAGTCGGTGCTCGTGGTCCTGAAGTTGGCCGTCCAGCGTGTCCGTCGCAAGCATGATCGCGTCGGCAACCGCATCCTGGATGTCATCGAGCTTGATTTCGATGCCGTCGATTCGGTTGGTCAGGCGGGTCTCCATATTGTCCATCTTGTCTTCGAGGTTATCCATCTTGCCCTCGAGCGACTTCACCTTGCCGTCAAGCGAAGTCACCTTGCCGTCAAGCGAATCCATACGCTGCGTCAGTTTGCTTTCGACCGTGTCGATCCGTTCAGTCAGTTTGATCTCGACTGACTCGATGCGGTTGGTCAGCTCGGTCTGCACGCCGTCGATGCGATTGGTGACGCGGGCTTCCAGACCATGGACATCACCGCGAACGCCAGCGACCTGCGTCGAAACAGTGTCCGTAATAAATTGCTTCAATTCATTCAGCTGATCGTCATTCATATATGTTCCAGTATAGAACACTTGTCCGCCTGCAGCAATGTAAAGTCGTTCTCCCTGAAATCGGATTAATCATTCCTATAATTCCGGGTATCAACTCGGCAATAGGCGCATCAGAATTCGCCCACATCTCACGGCCTGCGGTCTCAGACACGGGAACGGTCTGGTCGAGAAGTTCAAGAAGTGTCGGTGCCATAAGACACTGCGGCACAGCGACCTCTAAGGTCACGCGGTCAATATCCATCCAGGGCGACACGACTTCACGCTGGATCGTGAGTCGGTGTGGTTTTTACAACTTAGCGTATCCAGGTATTGACATATATTGCTCGGTGGAGCATAACTAGTGCTGTTAGCGTGCAGCACTATCCCGCGAACCACACTACGCAACAGCTCATCGGTGTCCTGCGGCTTCCAAAGACGAACGACCATCGTTCGCCGGCCGCAATTCACCGAGGAGGTGGCTCATCATGAGTGAGCCAACAACTGCGCCCATCACGAGCGCACCGGCAGGCGGCCAGCTGCGAACGCTGGCTGTCCGGATCACCGAGGATCTGCGTGCCCAGCTGGACATCATCGCCCAGCTCACCGGCCGCAGCGCCACCGAGGAGATCCGCCTCGCCCTGGAGCACTGGATCCAGAGGACCAAGTCGGACCCGGAGGTGCTCAAGAAGGCCGAGGCCGTCCGTGCCGAGATCGAGCGCGAAGCCCAGACCCGGCGCAACGCCATCGCCGCCATCTTCAACGAGAGTGGCGTCAGCGGAGCTGACGAGCTGGCTCCTCGCACCACTACTCGCCGCACCGCCAAGCCTGGCGAGTAGCCCACCCGAAAGGCGGTCCCCTGAAGCTCTCCGAGCCGGGGCGCCGCCTCTCAACGGCGGGAATCCATCCGATCACGTCTGCAAGTCGCAGCGTCAATCGGATGGGTTCCCGCCTCTTTTCATGCCATGGCTTCGCCATCAGGACACGAGGAGGTGCAATCCTGGACATATATCGCGACGCTCTTCCATAGTTCCAAGTCTTATTTGCTGCTCGCCCGTGCCCTCGCGCTGATCACCAGCGGAGGGCACGGGTCGCTGGATCGTAACTGGTCAGGTCCCGGGAATGGTCGTGTGACGTTCTGCGGTGGGTCGGCCTGCTGGCGGTGGGCTGAATGCCGGGCGGTAGTGGATCTTCGTCCGGTAGTGTCCGGGTGTGCCCGCCGATCAGGAGACGCCGTCGTATGAGGTGCTGGCGGCGCTGGTGGTGTCGCTGCGCGGGGAGCTGGCGCAGGCGCAGGAACGGATCGCTGAGCTTGAGGAGCGGCTGAGGCAGACGTCGCGGAACTCCTCCGTCCCGCCGTCGGCTGATGGGTTAGCGAAACCGCCGCCCAGGTCGCGGTCGCTGCGGAAGAAGAGCGGGCGTAAGCCGGGCGGGCAGGATGGGCATCCGGGCCAGACGCTGGCGCAGGTGGCGAAGGCGGACCGGGAGGAACGGCACGAGCCCGGGTGGTGTTCCCGGTGCGGGGCGGGCCTGGCGGGCCGTCCGGTCACCTGGATCGAGCGTCGCCAGGTCTTTGACCTGCCGCCGGTCACGGTGAAGGTGACGGAGCATCAGCTGATCGAGCGGGAGTGCGGCTGCGGGCAGCGCACCAGGGGCGCGGCCCCGGAGGGTGCGGAGGCCCCGGTGCAGTACGGGCCGCGGATCGCGGCGGTCGTCATCTACCTGTACATGGGGCAGTTCCTGTCGAAGAACCGCACCGCGCAGGCGCTCGCGGAGCTGTTCGGGGTGCCGCTGTCGGCCGGGACGGTCGCGGCGGTTACTGCCCGGGCTGCCGGGAAGCTGGACGGGTTCGTGGAGCGGGTCCGGGGGAACATCGCTGCCAGCGATGTCGCGGGGTTCGATGAGACCGGGTTCCGGGTGGCGGGCCGGCTGCACTGGGTGCATTGCGCCCGGACCGGCAAGTACACCCTGCTGATGGTGCATCCCCGGCGTGGCAGGAAGGCGATGGAGGCGATGGGCGTCCTGGCGTCCTTCGCCGGGGTCGCCGTCCATGACGCCTGGGCCCCGTATGACACCTACAGCAGCCCTGATCACCAGCTTTGCTGCGCGCACGCGCTGCGGGAACTGCAGGCCGTCACCGACGGCGCGCCGGAAGGCGAATGGTGCTGGGCAGCCCAGGCTGCTGATGCGCTCACCAGGATGCAGGCGCTGGCCAGCGAGGCGATCGCCCAGGGCCGCGACGCTGTGGACCCGGCCGCACTGGCCGCGCAGGTGCACAGCTACCGCTCCGCTGTCCTGCTCGGTGCCCGCCAGACCGCGGCCCGCTCCGGCAAGCTGATGAAAAAACACCATGCCCTGGCCTGCCGCCTGCGCGACCGCCGGGAGGACTACCTGCGGTTTACTGCAGACTGGCGGATCTCAGCGGATAACAACGGCTCCGAACGCGACATCCGCATGGCCAAGCTGAAACAGAAAGTATCCGGCTGCCTGCGCACCCTCACCGGCGCCAGGCAGTTCTGCGCCATACGCAGCTACCTATCGACCGCCGCCAAGCACGGCCTGCAATTCTTCGTTGCCCTCGTCATGCTCACCGAAGGCCGGCCCTGGATGCCCGCTGCAGCATAATCGCGCTCCCGATCACAGGCACCTGACCAGTTACGCTGGATCAAGACGTTGGGTACCGAGCCGTCGCGGGCGTCGGCGACCTACCCGGCTTTCTCCCGACGAGCGGCCTACGCCGCGCGGTCAGGATCGCGGCGGTAGCGGCCCCGGCGTCTAGCGCCTGGTCCTCCCCGCTCGTCACCCAGCGGTGCGCGCTAGCGCTGGCGTGATCATGGCGCGCGGGCCATGAGGGTCTGGAACATCACGCCTTCGAGCCAGCCGCCGGTCAGGCCGGACTGGATGAAGTCGAGGGACGCGCACCACTTGTGCCGGGGTGGTCGCATCTATCGCCCTGCCGGCTGTCCTACTGGAGGATCACGTTGAGTACGTTGCCGGTAGCGCCCGTCCCTCCCATAGCGGACACGGAACCAGATCCGGTAATCGCGGTACAGGTATACACGGCTATAAGGCCCCCGCCGCAATTCCCGGTGGCGGCGGGGGCACCAGCCCCCCCCCGGCCGCAGTAATCAGCCCGTTGTTCAGGAGTGATCTGGCGAAGATTACGAGGGTGTCGCCCCCAGCGCCGGGGTGGACACCGTCGCCCCCGCCTCCCTGACCGCCGTCAAAGGAATTGACGTTTCCGTTATACGACCATAGTCCAGTGACAGGAAAGCTCGGCTGGCGCAAGAGAAAAGAGCTACCACCAAAGACGGGGTTGCCAGAGCCGCCGCCGGTGCCGACGCTGGTCTGCGTGCCTTCGCCCTCATCGTGCGCCTGGCGCTGGTCTTCCCCTCGTGGGTGACCTGATAGCCGCCGGCCACCTTGCGGATCTTCACTGGCACGACCATTTTCCGTTCCGCCCGCTCATGTGGCGCCTACCCAGATGTCGAGCGAGCCGCTAATGATGTTGCTGGCGGGCGTGATCGAGAGCGGCAGTGCCGTCTGTCCAGTTCCGTTGATCGCGAATCTCGCGGTAGCGGGCGTGAGATTGAGGCTGCGGGTCGCGGCGGACGCGGAGAACGCGCGCTGCGGCTGCGCCTGCGTACCGCCGCCGCCCTGATTCGACAGGATCGCCGCCCACACCCAGGTACCGGCCGCGAGTGACTGCGGGGTCGTCAGCGGACAGCTGATATTCGCCTGATTCGGCGTCACGAACTGGGCGCCGACATTGCCCGATCCGGTGAGCAGGACCCCGGCCGGGCTGTACAGGCCGACGACGACATTGTCGGTGCCGCTCGCGCTGCCAATGGCCTGGAACCGCAGCGCGCTTATGGTCATCGCGAAGCGGATCTGGAGCTTCATCAGGAACACGGTGCCGGCGGTTATCGGCGTCCCCACGGACGCGGCCTGCATGTCGTAGTTGGCAGCCAGCAGCCCATTGTCGGCCGGTATCCAGCTTAAGGTCACACCTACTGCTGGTGTAGACCAAGTCGTCGCAGTAGCTGACGTGGCGGTTAAGACTTGGTTAGCATTCGGTGAGGTTCCTGGTAGGCTAACGCCGTTTAGTTTGGCGACGCTTGGACTGGTAGCCGTCCCAGCTAAATCTCCCCCGAGTTGCACACTGCTGTTGGCCAGGCCGAGACTTGTCTGCACACCAGAGGACATGTCCGTGCTTGATATACCACTGGGTGGCTTGACGTATTTAGAAGCGACACTGCTCAGGATGCTTTGGGTTGATGCATCCAATAGAGTTGTTGGGATATTCCCAGCTAGGTCACTGGCTGATATCCCACTCCCAGGCTTTACGTAGCCTCCAGCACTTGCAATAGCGCCAAGCTGGAGTGTCCCATCCCCATTATGGGAGACATCCAAGAAGTCATTGAGGACATCTCCCCATACGTCATTGTCTGAGCCAGGTACTGGTAGTCGTGCCATACTTGCTGTTCCCCCGCACGGCTTCCGTGCATATCTTCTAACTATCTTACTTATATAACTCAGATGGCGAAGTAAGTAAAGAGCGCTCGGGGCTGTAAGGCGGGCAGGTTTTGTGACACACCGGCTATGTAGGGGGGTGCCGAGTGGGCTGGCATTGATGCTGGTGCGTTATTTACAACGGATGCTGGTTGAGACTGGAGCGAATGCCTACTTGTCATCGTCAGCAAGGTACGGAGCGATGCAATCCATGTAAAAGAGGGCGACAGCAGCGCGGTCGAGCCGGTCAAACGGTGGATCCGGCTCGAGATGAGCTTCCGGTGAGACGGTCGAGCTTCGCTCGATCAAGTCTCGGGTGCATTCCTCTAGGTTCACTTTGATGTCTTCGAAGGGTGGCTGGTCGGCGATCTTCTCACGCATCAGCTCCCACAGATGTTCGGCAAGGTCGCGCCGGCTGGAGGCAACTGCGAGCATGGCGAGATCGCTTGAGGTGTGGAGGGCGAACTCGGCGTCACCGAGGCGGAGAATCTCGGCAACGAGCACAGCGGCGCGCTCCGGATAGTCGGCGGCCAGCTGCTTGAGTTCGCCGATCCAGACGCCGCACATGATTTGGGCAGCTTCCCAGGCGGCAGGGTCTTTGGCTTCGAAATCCGGGTCAATGCAGTCCGAGGCCTGTTTCCAGCGTTCCACAATGACCGTCTCGCGTTCGGTTAAGAAATAGTGGTACCGACTTTCCTTCGCGGCTTCGGCGACCGTTTCCTGTTCGTTGCTTGGTGGGGTTGTTCGTTCATTCATACGTACACTTTGGTATGACACGAGTCGATCAGAATTGCAATACCCCGGTGCTGAACCAGCCCCACACTTCAATATGCGCAGTGGCTCTGGTGAGCCTCGGATCGACGTTAAACTGCTTAATGAATACTCATTAATATGCTAACATACGTTCATGCCAGAAATAAAAGTCGAAAAGTTATCAGAGGCTACAGTCAACGACCTCACCGAGCTCATATGGGAGTTTCAGAACGACCACGCAGATCTGTATGGAACGTATTACAAACTCAAGTCTGGCGCCAAAGCGAAGATTGGAGAGATATTAGGGACTCTCGTTAGGAAACGACTTACGAGAGTGTTCCTCGTCTTTGTAGATGGGAAGCCGACTGGCTACCTGTTCCTCGACATTAAGAAAAACATCCCGATTTACGCCGTTGAAACGTACGGGTATATCAGTGGCATTTACGTCCGGCCACAGTATCGCAAGCTCCACCTTGCCTCAAAGCTTCTGGCTGAGGGTGAGGCATGGTTTCGAGCCATGAAGATTCATCGGATCGAACTTAAGGTTGACTTGGGTAATAGCATTGGCCAGAAACTATGGGCCAAAGCTGGATACAAGCCGCAGCAAATCATCACGTTTAAGGACAGCTAGGCTTCCTTATCATCATAGAGGGTTATTCACAAGATCATCAACTGCGAGTTGGTCACCTTCTGACCTGCGGCGACGCAGCACTGGATCGTTGATGATCATGGTCGTGAATAAGCCTCATACTTCCCACAGTAACACCACCTGCGCCCGCTCCAGCTGCCCGTAGGCACTCCTCAGCCACGATCGCTGCTTCTTCGGATTGGTCGCTGGCCCTCGGGAAATGTTCGGCCTCGTTATCAGATAGAGTATGGCAATGCCGAGGGTCACGAACCAGAGGATCGTCTTCACGCTGTTCGGCTTGTTGAGCCTGGTCCTCTTTAACTCCCAGATATGCTTCATGTCTCGGAAGGTCTCCTCGATCTCAAAGCGGTGGTAGTAGATCTGTACGATCTTCATCCTGCTCGACACAAAGTCGTTGGTCAGGATGTACCAGGGCTCCTTCGAGCGCCTGGCTCTTGGCGAACGGATGACTCTGATGCACAGGCCGAAGAGAACGATCAACGCGTCGTCGGCCGGGATGTCTCGCACCTCGGAGCGCTGTCCGTCTAGCTCGACGTAGCGGCCCGCCTTGAGCCGGATATAGAAGATGGCTTTCTCGGCTGCCAAGTGGCGGATGAGCGACTCGTTGCCGAAGACCCAGTCGGAAGACCAACCGCGGCCAGAAGCCGAGGCGGTCGGCCAACGTCTGGAGACGATGGCGTGGCCGGTGAAGGACTGGACTCTCCGGGTGGCCCGCATGACCTCACGAAGACGCTTGAACCGTGGAGTGCTAGCGCTGCTCCAGTCGGAGGGGATACTCAAGGCGTAGGTGGCCCTCGACCATGCAGGGGATGGCTCTGCACATGCGGGTCTGGACGGCTCCGACAAGAGCGACAATGCCATGCAAGTCACTGTGGTCGACGTTGACGTAGCTCGTCGGCTTCACCAACTGGAAGCTATCGTAGGCCTCACCGAGCCGGCTGGCGAGCTTCAGGTTCGCCAGGAGGCGTTCCGACTTCCTAGCGGCGGTATTGAGGTTACTCACAACCATCCGGGCATTGCCGGTGACCTTTCCCGACTCTGTTCTCGGCGAAGTAAGAAGTAAGTTCTTCGTCAGGCGAATAGTTCGCCAGCCTCTTCGTCGGTGGACTCGTCGCGTCGCCAGGTGCTTGTCTCGGTGGCAGCCTCGTCGGCTGCGGGTTCCTCGGACAGCTCAGTCAGGTCGATGGCCGGCGCGTCCCAGATCTCTGGATCGCGGTGGACGGGGCCTTCAGAGAAGCCGACCGTCAGGCACCGTCCCCTTCCCCTCAGCTCAGGCAACTCACCGCCAGTCAGGGCCGCGATCATGTGGCGGGTGAGATGTGGCCAGGCGCTGTCCTTGTCCGGGTCGAGCAGACGGTGGTCGCCGTGAGGCTGGCCATCTTCGTAGAGAACGTAGGCGCCTGGGTCGTCTGGCGCATAACGCCAGAGCTGAGCATGCTCGGCGCCTGATGCGTCCGTGAAGATCGCGCCGTAGCCACGTCCGTTGTTCGGCAGGAACTCCAACAGGGTGACCTCTGGACTGTCCTCAGCGGCGTCAGCCCAAAGCGGCGAGCCAGCTGTTGATCCGCCAACTATGTGTATGCCCTGCCTGGGCGCGTCCGGGACGTCCAGCCGAGCCAGCTGGTGCAGCAGCGGAGTCATGCGCCGCGCGCGGTGCCGGGCCACGAGGTCACGCGTCAGGCCCTGGTCGCGTTCGTCGGCGATTCCGGTGCGGTAGAGCCGGGTCTGCGCGCGCGTGATACGGGCTGGTGAGGCATCGCGACCGAGCCAGTACCCGAGGCTGTGCAGCAGATCCCAGTACCCAAACCCCGCAACCCAGAGTCTGAGGTCAAGAGCCAGCACAGTGTCGTGGTCGTCACCGAGGGCGTCGATCAGGCGACGAGCATCACCCTCCAGATCGATGCCAGCGTTCAGGGCCAGGTCGAGGACCTGGTCGAGCCGGTTCCGTCGCAGTCGGCGTATGAGGGCGGCCACCGTGAGTCGCGAGCGGGCGGCAGCGGCGAGCAACCCGGCGTGACCATAGAGCAGCGTGGCTAGCTGCTGGAGCTGGCTCGGCTCGGCGCCAGCGTGACCGGAGCGCAGAAGGGCAACCGCTTCCGCATCGCCAAGCGGCTCGGCGTCTAGCTCGTCGATCCCCGCTGGCGGGGCGTGGGCAGTGTGGCGGGCGGTCACCAGCACGGTTGACCCCGGTCGACGCGGCAGCAGGTGCTGCACCTGATCGACACTGGTCGCACCGCGCAAGATGACGCCGCCAAACGCCTCCAGGTTGCGCTCCATGAGCAGTTGGAACTCGCGCTCGCAGGCAGCCAGGCTCCAGCTGCTGGCCCGCACGGAATACGTGCCGAGGACAGCCAGCAGGTCACGGTGGTAGGCGGAAGTGTCGTCGACCCGGACGACGTGCCGGTTCTGGGCCGTGACTCTAGCCAGCGCCTCGTCGCAGGTGGTGAACCGCCCGCTTTCGGGTGGGCCACAGACGACGTGGGCGCGCACGGTGGCGTCGAAGGGGCTGCGCAGCTCATAGACCAGCGCGTCGATCAGACCACGCTCCACGATAGGCAGCGTCAGGTCACGCAACGGTCGAGCAGGCTCATCCCCGCGGCCCGAAGTCGCCGCCCCGGCGCGACGGATCACCGCGACGGCCTGCTCAAGGAACGGGCGCCAGTACTGGGCACGGCCCAGGCTGGAGCCAGCCAGTGGATGCGGATGTATCAGTGGGCCAGCTATGTCGAGCCGGAGGGAACGCGACCGGCCGCTGGTCTCGCGAGTAAGGCCCAGAAACGCAAGCAGGGCCTCACCCGCGCTGCCGTCCATCTGGCCTGCCGCGCCTCGGAGCAGGGCTCGCTGGTGCTGGTCGCGGGCTGGCAGTGTCTCGGCCGGACCGTAGAGCTGAGCGGCGAGCCGGGACAGGTTCGGCGTGCGCTCCAGCCGCTCGCCGAGCTTCGGGCTGCCAAACGGCTTGAGGCGCAGATAGTCGAGCTCAGCGAACAGCAGCGCGTCGACGTCGATCGCCTCCGCCGCTTCCCCAGGCGCAGTCATTCCACGATTCTGACAACTTTCCACGCATCTGACAAAGCTGTTCCACAAACACGATCACCGCTCGGAGAGGTTGAGAACACCACTCCTCCCTGGACTCATCGCAGGATCACGAGTCCCGGCTGGAGCCCATCTCTTCCTAGGAGCCGACCGTGTTTCCACACTCCGTCCCTCTCCGTTCAGCAACCCGGCAGCGTCTAGCGCGGCGGCTACGGCCATGCCTGGCCATCCTGCTGGCGCTGCCCGTTGCCCTGGCCGGCTGCGGTCTTGCCTCCGGTCACGCCGCTGGCGAGCTGGGCGCCAACCAGACGCTGCTGGCCACCTGCCCCAAGGGTGTGAAGGTGGCTTCGAAGGTCGACATCGACGTCAGCGGCAGCGACCGCACCGCCGCACTCGATGCTCAGCGGCTCAGTGCGGTGGAAGATCAGGCACGGCGTACCGCGGTCTGCGGTGGCCACCTGCAGGTCACCGCGTTCTCCGCCACAAGCGCGGCCACGGTCGTCCTGTATGACGGTGAGATCGCCCTCGCCGGTGCCACCGACAACGCCCGGCTGCGGCAAGTACCGGCGGCCGTCAGCCAGGTCATGACCGCTGTGTCCCAGGCGTACGGCACGAAGATTGCCACGCTCACTCCTGGCGGCAGCGACATCGCCGGTCAGTACCGGCTGGCGGCCGAGTACCTGGCCCAGCTCGGCAGCGGCTACCGGCTGACGTTGGTGCTGCTGACCGACGGCTTCCAGACCGCCGGGTTCACGATCGGCGACACCCCGCTGGACACGGGCGCGGCTGAGGCGCTTGCCGCCAAGGTCACCGTGCCGAAGCTGCCGGGAGCCTCGATCACCGTGGCGGGCATCGGGCAGGCTGCCGGTCAGCCACCCAGCTCCGCCGTGGTGTCTGGCGTGGTGGCGTTCTACAACGCCCTGTGCCATCGCACCGGCGCCGCGCAGTGCCTGTCCGTCACCGACTACACCTCGACTGGGCGGTGAGCCAGGTGCGTATCAACAGCTGGCGGCCACGCCGCCACAGCAGCGCTGAGCCAGGCGTGGATGCCCTGCTCGCCCAGGCGGATGCGGTGAGTCTGCAGCGCATCGATGAGGCGCATGGCGTCGGCCGTCCGGGTGGGCTTGGGGTGACCTACGCCGAGCAGGAGTTCGATCAGCTCGCTCGGGAGCAGGAGTCAAGCTGGCCCGCCCAGGGTGAGCTGGCGGCGCGGCCGTCGCGGGTTCGGGCCGCACGCGCGGAGCCAGCGGCACAGGCTGCCGGGTTCCTGCTGGAGCAGCACCAGCGTGAGGTGACAGAGGCCGCCGACCAGTACCAGCACGCCACGCGGACGCTGCAGCCCTACCTGCACCGCTCGCCGGGTGACGTGTGGCGCTACCTGATCACCTGGCTGGTGTTGGGCCTCGGTGACACCGCCGGTGTGTGGGGCGCGGCGATCTGGCTCGGCGAGATCCCTGCGATAGCCTGGGTCAGGCTGTCGCCTGTGGCTTCGCCGCTGTCACATCAGGCCTTGCCGGTGGCGAGCTCGGCAACCACCGCCGGTCACAGGCACGCCAGCGTGACCAGGAGTCGCTCAGCGAGGATGAGCGCCGCTACTGGCCCTTGTTCGCTGGAAGCAAGACGCCACCTCGGCTCGTCACCGCGCTCGGCCTTGCCATCGTGGTGCTGGTCGCGGTGGCGGTCTTCGCGCTGCGCACGGCCACCGAGGGCCTCCTGGCCGGGATAACGTTCGGGGCGCTAGCCGCCGCCACAGCCCTCGGGTCATTCGTGTCCTGCTACGTGCACGCCGACGAGGTCGCCGATCTTCTGGCGGGGTACCGCAGGCGCCACCTCGCCGCCATGCGCCGACACCAGCGCCTGGCCGGCTCGCGTGCCCTCTCCAGGGCGGCAGCCGCCACTGTCGAGGCAGACTCGGTGCTGCGTGAGCACGAGCAGCGAGGTCAAGCGGCTTCGCTGCGTGTCGGTGCCCTCAAGTTCCGGATGCTGCGCCGCAACCCGCAGGTTGTGGGCCATGGCAGCGGCTCGGAACCGGAAGTGCAGGGTCTGATCGGTCGGCGCAACCGCCTGGATGGTGCGGCATGACCGGGCAGACAATCCTACAGCCGGGGTGGCTGCGGACCAGCAACCTGCACGGCACCGTTGCCGCTTCGCACCGGACCAGTGTGGCTCGCATCCAGCTGCCACACCCCGGGCGACCGGCCCCCTACCCCACGCTGCTCATCGCCGTCTTCGACGATTCGGGATCAGTGGCCGGGCCGGTCGGCTCGGACCCGCTGTCCGGGCGATACGAGGAGGCACGCCAGGCCTTCGAGGTCATCGCCAGACGAGGGGCTGCCCACGAGCTGGGTGCAGTGCTGCACTTCGACACCCCGTGCGCGGGCGATGTCCCCCCGACACCTCTTATGCGGCGGGGTCTACTGGCCGTACGGGGTGCGCTGCGGGTGCCGCCGGATGGTGCCGGGTCGAGCGAGCTGGGACCGAGCTTGCGCCGGGCGGTCGAGATGGCTGCCGAGCATCCGAATCACCAGGCCACGCTCGTGGTTCTCTCCGACTTCTTGCTGCTTGATCCGGAACCAGGGCCGGTACTGCGTGACCTGGCCGCGTTCCCCGGCGACGTCCACGCCGTGGTGCTCGGGGGTCGCCTCCCCGCGGGCGTGCTGGACGAGGGCATCCAGCGCACGAACATCACCAGGGAGGACCCACCCGGCGCACTGGCGATCGCACTCTTCGGAAGCCTGACCGCTCACCGTCTCGGAAATTCGCCGAGACAAGTAACGGATGGGTCGGTGTCAATTCCACAACGCGCTCAGGCGGCACGAGGAGGACGACCAGTAAGAGGGTTTCTACGGAGGCGAGGTGACGAACCGCCGGGCGAATCATCGGGCGAATAGACCAGCGACCCTACTATTTCCAATTCGCTGCGCGCAGTTCATACCTGCACCTAAGCACCCGGCCAGACAGTCCAGACGGCGATCACTCACCACGCGGTCGTCGCTCTGGATCCGCACACCCAAAAACGGCCGGGAGATATGAAAGGAGGAGAGTTATGACTACTGAAATCAGAACCAATAACGAGCAGTCGGCGCGGAGATTCCGCACCATCCTGGCCGACCCGCCATGGGACATCCAGCAGAAGGGCGAGCGGGGAGCCGAGCAGCACTACCCGCTCATGACCCTGGATCGCATCAAGGCCATGCCGGTCTCCCAGCTGGCCGCCGAGGACGCCCACCTGTGGCTCTGGGTCACCAACGCCACGCTGCGCGACGGGTACGACGTGGCCGAGGCATGGGGATTCACCGTCCGCTCACCGCTGACCTGGGTCAAGTTCCGGCTCGGCCTGGGCAATTACCTGCGCAACGCCACCGAGCACCTGCTGTTCGCCACCAGAGGACGCGCGCCGGTCAACTTCAGAAGCCAGCCGACCTGGGTCAACGCCCCGGTGCAGGACCACTCGCACAAGCCCGAGGAGCAGTACGCCCTCATCGAGCGCGTCAGCTCCGGGCCGTATCTGGAGCTGTTCGCTCGCCGGCGACCCGCTTCCACAGCTGACTGGTCAGTCTGGGGCAACGAGGTCCGGGCCGATATCTCTGTCCCTGGCTACCCCGTCCCGAGCGACACCGCTCGCCCGTCTGCGGCGGTGATCCGTCGTGGGTGAGGACAAGCGCCCACTGGCGGGACCGTTCGAGTGGGTGTTCCACGCCAGCATGCTCCTGCTTGGTGCCGTGATCGCGCTCAACCTGACGGTCGCGTTCCTGCGCCCGGTGCTGCCGTGGATCGGTGGCGGCCTGGTCGTCGTCGCGATCTGCTGGGGAACCGTGGCAGCGATCCGCTGGCGGCGGTCGAAATGGTGACCGCAATTCTCGCCCCTGTTAACAGGGGCGGAGTGTTGTGGAATTCACAAACGATATTGACGTGCTGCAAGCGATCAGCGATAAGTAAGTGCACACGCGAGGCGCTGCCAGGTTGCAGCACTCGTCAAATGAATTCGGGAAGGAGGTGACCCATGAGTTCGAATCGCCGGACTAAGAAGAATAGGAATCAGCATGACCAGGAGCGCCGCATTTCGGTGCGCGGTATCAGGCGCGACCCGCCGGATATCCGCAAACTCAGCCGAGCCCTGATCAGCCTGGCCCTGGCTGAGGCCGAACGTGAGGCCGCCGCCCAGCGCGCAGCCGAGACGCAACCCGGAAGCGGGGTCACCGCCAACCACGACGGTGATAGCGAGGCCCGCAGTGCCTAGCGCGCCAGGACTGGTCTTCTCTGACCTCATCCTGCCGCGCCCGCTCGAGCCGGGCCTGGTCATCGAGTTCCTGACCCGGCTGGCCGCCGATCGATCCGCTCCCCGCGTCGTTCTCGAAGCCCGCGCGGACGAGAACGGGATCCGCCACCTGCTGGGCTGTCGGGCTCACGACGTGCACAGCCTGCGCCGGATGCTCGCTGACCTGATCCCTGGCAGCCTGCTCATCTCTCCCAAGACGACGCCAGGCTGTCCCCGGCCGAAAGTCCGTGCGGCGGGACGGCTTCATGTCCACCCGCCAGGCCTGAGCCTGCGCACGGGGACCAGCGAAGCCAGCTCCCGGGCGCTGCTCTCGGCCCTCGCCACCCGGCTCAAGACCGGCGAGGCGATGGTGCTGCAAGTCGTGCTCGGGCCCAGGCGCGCACCGCAGAGCGTTCCCTCGCCCACGCCTGACCCCAGCTCGACGCTCGTGCAGGTGCTCACCCGCGGGCAGCGGCCAGCCTCGGGGGAGGTTCGTTCTCGCATCCGGGAGCGTACCGAGCAGGCTGGGTTTGCGGCGACGATCCGGCTGGGCGCCACGAGTCCGGATAGGGACCGCCAGCGTCGCCTCATGCTCAGCCTGCTCGGTGCCGTCTCGACGGTGCAGAGCCCCGGCGTGCGCATCGACCTGCTGCGCGAGCCAGCCGCGAAACTCAACGACCCCCGGCTGCCGTGGCGCTGGCCGCTGCGACTCGCCGTGAGCGAGCTTGCCGGGCTGCTGGGCTGGCCCGTCGGGAAGGGTGACCTGCCCGGGCTGCCACCGGAACATCCCCGTCCGCTGCGCGCCGGACGCGCGGTGCACACCGGCCCGAGGGTATTCGCGGCGAGCACCGCACCGGGAGATGACCGCCAGCTCGGCATCTCCGCCGCCGACCAAACCTTCCATGCCATCACGTACGGCCCGAGCGGGTCAGGTAAGACGAACGCCCTGCTGCACCTCATCGTGGCCGACATCGAGGCCGGTCGGCCGGTCGCCGTGCTGGACCCGAAGCGGCAGCTCATCGACGACATCCTGGCCCGCATCCCTGCCCACCGCATCGGAGATGTGGTCGAGCTCAGCGCCAGCGACGCCGCACCCGTGGGCTTCAACCCGCTGGATGTCACCGGGCGCGACCCGGACGTCGTGGTGGACGGCATCATGGCGGTCTTCGAGGCCGTCTTCAGCGATGGTTGGGGACCACGCACCTCCGACATCTTCTCCGCCTGCCTGCGCACGCTCGCCCGTGCCAGCACGCCCGCGCGGCCCGCAACTCTGATCGACCTGCCCCGGCTGCTGACCGAGCCAGCCTTCCGCCGCCAGCAGGTCGGCCGGGTGAGCGGCGACGAGGCGCTGGCCGGATTCTGGGCGTGGTACGAGGCCATGAGCCCGCAAGCCCAGGCAGCCGCGATCGCTCCGCCCCTGAACAAGCTGCGCCAGCTGCTGCTGCGCCCTGCCCTCATCCGGATGCTCGACCAGCGCGGCGGGCCGTTCCGGCTGCGCGACCTGTTCGCGGCCAACAAGATCGTCCTGGTGCCACTGAACGAGGGCCTGATCGGCCCGGGCACCGCCTCGCTGCTCGGCAGCCTGGTCATTGCCGACCTGTGGCAGGCCACCCAGGAGCGCGCCGGGGATCCGGACGCCGGTAAGCGGCCAGCGATGGTCTACGTCGACGAGGCACCCCGCTTCCTGAACCTGCCGGTCTCGCTCGCGGATGCGCTGGCCGTCTCCCGGTCACTCGGGGTCGGCTGGTTCCTGGCCGCCCAGTTCCGCGCCCAGTTCCCGCCAGCCCTACGCACCGCGGTGGACATGAACGCCCGCTCCAAGATCGTCTTCGCCACTGAGTACGACGACGCACGCGACACCGCGAAGCTCACCCGCGACCTTTCACCAGAGGACTTCCTGGCACTGCCGCGCTTCCACGCCTACGCCAACCTCGTGGCGGATGGCCACCCCTCCGGCTGGGCCCTGATCCGGACACTGCCGCCACCTCCGGCGACGGCCGATCCCGACCAGATCCGAGCCGTCTCGCGAGCAAAGTACGCACCCGTCATGAGCGCCGGGACCACCCCTGATCTCGCACCCGAAGGGGACGAGACGGAGACCGCAGCACCGCCAGCGGTTGAGAAGGTCGGCCGGAAGCGGAGGCAGCGATGACCGGCCCGTTCCGCTCCTCATCTGCCTCGTGGCGTCGCTTCGCCCATCTGTTCGCCCCTGTCCTCACGACCATGCCTCATCGGTGTTGCCCCAGGCCAGTCGGCCTCCCTGGCCTCATCCGGGATGGGACTGACCCCCCGACTGGGGGTCCTGTGGCCGACCAAGGGGGCGCCCGATGAGCCCGTCTGACACTGCCAGCCTGCTGCTCCGCCTGTCCGATCGTGACGTGGCAGTGCTGGAGTCGCTCAGCTCTCACCGGCTGCTGACCACCGCTCAGGTCCGGCGGCTGCACTTCGCCGACGGACATGCCACGGTCGGGGCGGCATCCGGTGCCACGATGCGCGTCCTCTCCCGCCTCGAAAGCCACGGCCTGCTTGCCCGGCTCACTCGCCGCATCGGGGGTGTCCGGGCCGGGTCGTCCGGAATCGTCTGGCAGCTCGGCAGCACGGGTGAGCGCCTGCTGCGGACCATGCACGGGCTGCCGAAGCGCAGGCGCTACGTCGAGCCCTCGCCAGTCTTCACCGCGCACACCCTGGCCGTCGCCGAGCTTGCGATCCGGCTGCAAGAGCTTGCCAGCAGAGGAGCTATCGAGCTGCTCACCGTCGAGACCGAGCCGTCCTGCTGGCGTTCCTTCCTCGGACCGCACGGCACCAGGGAGTGGCTCAAGCCGGACCTGTCTGTCGTCACCGGTATCGGCGACTTCGAGGATCACTGGTTCGTCGAGGCCGACCTTGCCACCGAGCATCCGCCGGTCATCGTGCGCAAAGCCCACGTCTACCAGCGCTACGCCGCCACAGGCGCCCACCAGGCGCGCCATGGCCTGTTTCCCGCCGTTGCCTGGGTCGTGCCGGACAGCGCCCGGCAGCGGGCCGTCCAGGCCGCCCTGGCGGCCGACCCCGGCCTCCAGCCCGAGCTGTTCCGGGTCGCCACCACCGATGAGTTCAGCGGGCTGATCTGCAGCGGGCACGGCGAGGTGGAACCGCCGTGACAACCATCCCGGCGCTCGCCTCGGATAACCACACCACTAATGAAAGGAGGACATCAGATATGGAACGAACACCAGGTGACAGCAACCGTCCCGAGCATGAACGGCTCGAGCCTTGGGAGATCGACCTGACCGGCAGCGCCGAGCAGGACGACTCGCTGCGCGACGTCATAGGCGACGCCATCCACGAGGCGACCGCCGCTGGCGGTGAGATCCCCGAGTGGGGCGCACGGACGATGGCCCGCGCCCTGGCCAACCGGCTGCCGGACGCCACGAGCGCACTGCACAGCTTCGCCGTCACCGGGACCGCGCTGGAGAAGGTTAGCCACTACCTGCGCCACGCCTTCGCCGAGGCCGACCGCCAGGAAACGGCGATCAGCGAAGACGACGCGCGAGCTGTTGCCAGCTTGCTCGCACCAGTCGCCGGACCCGACTCCGCCATGAGGCAGTTCGCCGACACCGGCAGCGCCGACCCGGAGCTACTGCGCACCGAGTGCCAGCAGCTGCAGGCACACAGCTGGCACACCCCGGATGCGACCGAGTGGCTGCGCCGCCTCAGCCAGCACCTCGCCGTGACGGGCAGCGCCAGCTCACCAGAGCGGCCACTGCCAGAACAAGCAGCGGAAGGCCTCCGCGAGCACGGGGACGCCTTCCGCGCCTACCTGCGGCTGCCGGACATTCAGGCCGATCGAGACGACCTGGTCGAGGCTTTCCATGAGTTCTATGTCGGCAGCTTCCCGACCATGGACGCGCTCCTCGACCAGCTGACCGAGGTGCGCGACTGGGAACACGCCCTGGGCGAGCTCGCGGGCCAGTGGGGCATCGACGGATTGGTGTCGCTGGACCGGCGCAAGGTCGAGCGTGTGGCGAGGGAGACATGGGACATCGTCGAGCTGAACGGGCACTTTTACGTATTCGATAAATAGACGTTCCCGCCATTCGCGTATGTAGATTCAAGAAATAGCGGAATTCAAAGGGGTGGCGGCCGGAATAGTGTTGCGGAATAGTCAACAAACGCTGCTATTCGACAGCGATCGAGGTAAAATGGAAAAGAAAAAGGAGAAACAAAGGAACATGAAGCACGACACGGCACACCCACTATCAACCTATGTAACCAAGCATCGCGTGCAGCAGAAGATGAGCATCCGTGGTCTCGCAGCCAAAGCCGGACTCGACAGCGGCGCGCTGACCCGGCTGGAGCACGGTGAGACGCGCACACCAACCCCCGAAACCCTGCGCGCACTCGCTGAGGCGCTCGACGTTCCGCTGGCGGATCTGTACGCCGTCGCCGGGCACGTGGTCCCCTACGACCTGCCCAGCCTGGTCCCGTACCTGCAAACGCGGTACGGCCAGCTGCCAGACACCGCTCTGGCCGAGGCCAGCGCCTACCTGGAGCACCTGATCGACCAGCACGGACTCGACCCCGAGGGGCCACTGGAGTTCGAGGATGAAACCACCACACCGCCACAGGGCTAACTACCAACCGGCGGGATCAAAAAGTAATAGAACGACATCACGTAACTCGGATGGGAAGGAGGAAATGACACACATGAACACAGGATCAACGCTAACCCACTCGCAGGGCGCGGGGGTGCTCGCCGCGCTACGCGCCCTCGCCACGAAACCATGTGAATACTTCGCCGATGCCCTGCTTGTCGCCGAGGCGCAAGCCCGCCTCCTCGTGGACTTGCTGTCTACCCAGCCCGAATGGCTTCCGAACCACCTTACTGATCTTATTCCGGGCATCGCCGTCGAACAGATCGACATCATTCCCGTGGCTGGCACCGCGTTCTGGGGCCGCGGACACTGGAGCATCCACCTGCGAGCCGCCGACACGCCCGATGCGCAGCGCTTCACGGTGCTGCACGAGCTCAAGCACATCATCGACCACCCCCTGCGCGGAAACGGCCAGCTGACCACCGACGAGTGGGAGGCGGCTGCCGACCATTTCGCCCGCACCGTGATGGCTCGCCTCCCGGAGGCGCTGGCGGTGTGCGGAGCGGAGCCTCAGCGATGAGCGATCCCCAGACTTCCAGCCCGCGCATCGCGACCGGCGGTATCCGGATCGTGTCGGATGAGACGCCCCTGCTCCTCACGATCAACGAAGCGTGCGCGGTGCTGCGCGTCAGCCGCTGGCAGGTCTACGACCTGATCAACAAGCGGCGCCTGAAGACGGTGCAGATCAACCGGCGTCGCCTGGTGGTGCCGAGCGACCTCACCCGGTTCGTCGAACAGCTTCAGCAGGAGGCTGACGATGGCCAGTAGCAGGAAGTCCAACGGCGAGGGCTCGATCTACCAGCGCGGCGACGGCCGCTGGGCCGGCTCCGCCTACGTTGACACCGTCAGCGGCATCCGCAAGCGGATCCACATCTACGGCAAGACCCGCCAGGTCGTCCACGACCGGCTCGAAGACAAGCTCGCCGTCGCCCGGCGCGGCATCCGCACGCCGGACAAGGAATGGAACATCAGCGACTTCCTCGACTACTGGCTCGCGAACGTCGTGAGCATCAAAGACCGAGAGACAACCGCCGCCCTGTACGAAGCCAACATCCGCCTGTATCTCAAACCGTCCCTGGGAAAGATCGCGCTGAGCAAGCTGACCGTCCAGAAGGTCCAGACGATGCTCAACACTCACCTGAGCCAAGGCCGGTCGGTACGGGCCGTGCACCTGACCCGAAGCGTCCTGCGCGCCGCACTCTCCCGGGCCGAGCGCGAAGAACTCATCACCCGCAACGTCGCCAAGCTCGTTGAGCTGCCTGCCTGGGAACGCGCACCGATCCAACCCTGGAGCGCGCCAGAAGCGGCCACCTTCCTCGCTACGTCACGCGGTCACCGCTGGCACTTGGCCTATCTCATGCTGCTGCTCTACGGCATGCGCCGAGGCGAAGTCCTCGGACTGCGCTGGTGCGACGTCAGCTTCGGGCTCGGGCAGTTCCACGTCCACCAGCAGCTCCAGCGCATCGGAAAGGACCTCGTCCAAGGCCCGGTGAAGACAGCCGCCGGACGGCGGCTACTGCCACTGATCGGCCCGCTACACGACGGGCTGCTGGATATGTACGCGCGCCGCACCGCCTGCGCGCGGGAGAACGTCGCAGCCAGGGCCGCTGGCGACGTGTCGCTGGTCTTCCTCAGCAGCACCGGCACGCCGATCGATCCGAAGAACTTCGTCCGGGCGTTCCACGAGATCAGCCGCAAGGCCGGGCTGCCCTACATCAAGCTGCACCACACCCGGCACACGGCAGCAACGATGCTCAAGAACCTGGGCGTCCCCGCCCGCGATGCGCAGCTCATCCTCGGCCATGCGCACGTCACGACGACACAGCAGCTCTATCAGCACGCCGACATCGAGGGCCAGTCTCAGGCGATCGCACGCGTCGAGCAACAGCTACTGGCCTCGGCCGTTGCTGTCACTACTGCTGTCAATGTCATTGAATCCACGGGTGAAAGCACGAATTTCATGCGTCTCACCCCTGGAGGGCCAGGAGGGGCTCGAACCCTCGACACCCTGCTTAAGAGGAACCCGCTGTTCACTTGCAGCACTCTGCCGACCCCTGTTATCTCCCAGCTGCGGACACGTGCGTACGGCCAGATCCTGGGGGTCACTGCTGTCCTCTACTGCTGTCAAAAAGAGAGGATCAAACAGCAATTGCGCCCGATTTTCAGCGACCCCACCTCTGTCCTGTACATGCAAGGAGTCAGAGCGATCCGCATATCCAAGGACTGGGCCGCCGTTCTGCGCTGCCTTGAGCAGATGGAAACCGCCGAAGCAACGGCACAGGCTTTCGGCCTCCCCCGCGAGCCCATCCTCACTTCCGATCCACCTACAGACGAGGGATCCTCCGACCCAAGCGCCACCAGCACCGCACACGAAGGAGCAGCGGCATGACCAGCGCCTACGCCGACACATTCGACGACCGATCCGGCGATGACGACATCACCCTCGTCTCGGCCTCGGCAGCTGGCGCCGTCTCGGCCGAGCCGGGCACCCGTGCCGTCATCTATCTCCGGGTCTCCTCCGCAGGACAGGTCAACACCGACTACGACCCCGAAGGCATCTCCATCCCGGCCCAGCGGGTCGCGTGCCAGCGCAAGGCCGAGCAGCTCGGCCTGACTGTGATCGATGAGTTCATCGAACCAGGCAAGTCCGCCACCGAGATGACCAAGCGAGTCGCCTTCCAGCAGATGCTGGCTCGAGTTCGTACCGCGCGTGACATCGACGTGGTCATCGTCTACAAGCTCTCCCGCATGGCCCGCAACCGGCTCGACGACGCCATCGTCATGGCCGACCTGCGCAAGCGCGGCGTCACCCTGGTCTCGGCGACCGAGTCCATCGACGACTCCCCTGTCGGCCAGCTCATGCACGGCATCCTGGCCACCTTCAACGAGTACCAGTCCCGCGAGTCCGGCGCCGACATCGCCTACAAGATGGGCCAGAAAGCCAAGAACGGCGGCACCCTGGGCCGTGCGCCCCTGGGCTACCTCAACGTCTTCGACCGCTCCGAGGGCCGAGAGATCCGCACCGTCGCGATCGACCCCGAGCGCGCCCCGTTCGTCGTCCTGGCCTTCGAGCTGTACGCCACCGGCGACTGGACGCTGGCCGACCTCTCCGACGAGCTCTACGACCGCGGCCTGCGAACCCGACCAACCTCCATGCACCCCGCCAAGCAGGTCTCAATCAACAAACTGTCGCTCATGCTCCGCGACCGGTACTACCTCGGCATCGTCACCTACAAAGGCGAGGAGATCGACGGACGGCACGAGGCGCTCATCGACGAGGACCTCTTCGAGCGCGTCCAGAACATCATCGAGTCCCGCTCGACTGCCGGGGAGCGCTGCCGGGTCCACCACCACTACCTCAAGGGCTCGCTCTTTTGCGGCCGGTGCAAGCAGGCCGGCATCACCCAGCGGCTGATCATCCAGCACACCGTCAACTCGCGCGGCTCCGAGTACACCTACTTCTTCTGCCGCAACAAGCAGGACGGCAGCTGCCCGACACCACACGTCAACGTCATCCGGATCGAGATGGCGGTCGAGGACCACTACGCGCTGGTCCGGTTCAGCCCGGGCTTCATTGCCGACGTCCGTGCCCACATCGCCGAGGCGCTGAACGACGAGGAAGCTGCCACCCGGTTGCTGCGCCAGCAGCTGACCAGTGAACTACACGGGCTCGACGCCAAGGAGGCCAACCTCATCGACCTCGCCGCCGACGACACGCTGCCCCAGGCCAAGATCAAGGAGAAACTCCGCGAGATCGCCGAGCGGCGTAAGCACCTCACCCAGCGGCTGAACGAAGCCAAGGACGACCTGGACACCAGCGCCCGGCTCATCGAGGCATGCCTGACCCTCCTGCAAGATCCGCAGGAGCTCTACCGGCGCTGCGACGACGAGCAGCGCAGACTGCTCAACCAGGCCGTGTTCAAGGGCCTCTACGTCGACCACGACCAGATCACCGGACACGAACTCCGCGAGCCGTTCGCAACCCTCCACGCGGTCCAAACCGCCAGAGAGCAGGATCGGAGCGACAAACCGGACCCAGGCAGGCCAGGTAGCGACCTCACAGACAGCAGAAGAGCCATCTCCCGATCGGGAGATGGCTCTTCTGCTGTGGTGCTTGAAGGCCTACTGAGCGGCATGGACCAGGTCCACTGTTCTAGTAAGCCTCCGTGGGTGGAGGTGGCGGGAATCGAACCCGCGTCCTTCAGTGCATCACCAGGGCTTCTCCGAGCGCAGCCTGCGTCGATTTTCTCAGCCCCGGCGGTCCTGCAGGCAGGCCGCCGACGGGCTCAGTCGCTGTTTAGTGTCCCGCTCAGTCCCGCGACCGGGCGCAGCGGTGGATCCTCCTAGCTGATGCCAGACACCGGGCCGGAGGCGTTCCCGGGCTGACAACCCCTAACTCGCGTCAGGCCGCGAGGGCGAGGTGAGTGCGCTTAACATTGGCACTTATAAATGTGCGGTCACAGTATTAACGAGGTTATGTCCGCCGTCCTCGGCTCGCTTCCCCTGGCTCAACCACTGAAGTCGAAGCCTGTCACCCCCTGTGGGTAACTCATGTTGAGTTGTCAAGCTGCCGCAGCGCGCATCCTCGCTCACGACGCTACTGGAGTCAACACCGCGTGGCCAACTCGAATTCCGCGGCCGACCCCAGCAAGCATCATCAGTTCGGATTTTTTCCCCTGGAGGAGCAAAAATCCGAACTGATGATCGGGTTGCGGCGATGGGGCGGGGCTGGCGAAACACAAGATGCCCGATGGGTTGCCCGCGAAGCGGGCCCCATCGGGCATCCCACGTGGTGATGAGATACCCCCGTGGGCGCTGGCGGTGGCCGAAGTGCGCCCACGGGGGCTGACCGGCAGGGTCGGGGCCGGTCTTACGCCCGGACCTCCCCCGAGATGAGGTCCGGTTCTCATCACGGCGACTGGGGCGCAACCCCCCAAGCGGCTCCCAGTCAATAAGTAAGACGCCGCTAAGTAGTCTGTTGGTTGCTCAGCGTAACCAAAATCCAGGTCAGTTTCCCGCTATGAGATCGCCGGCCTGGACTTATCCGCCCAGACCGCCCAGGAAGGCCGCCCCGAGCGGGACCGCGGAACTGGACGGGGACTTGGTGAGCTCCATCACGGCGAAGGCCACGCCGCCCCGGTAGCCGACGAACCAGTGCGCCCACCAGCTGGAGCCAGGGCTCACCTGGGCGGTCCCGACCTGCCCGTACACCGGGGCACCGGCCAGGTTGGCCCGGCGTGCGGCACCCGTGGCGACAACGTCGCGCATCAGCCGCCGCAGTGATCCGACCGTCGTCGGGGCCGCCACCGCCCGCGGGGCCAGGCCCGGGTCCGGCGGGGAGGTGATCAGCACCGGCGGATGCCACACGCCCGCATCGACGCCCGCCGCGACCAGCGCCATGGCCAGCGGGCTCACCTGCACGCCCTGGTCACCGACGGTGTTCGCGGCCAGCCCGGCCTCGCTCGTGGACGCCTGGAACGTCCCGGGGAAAGCATCGAGCGGCAGCTTCCACTGCGCGCCGAGGCCGAAGGCCGTGGCGCTGCGGGCCAGCTGAGTGCTGTTGAGTTGCAGCGACAGCGTGGTGAACGCGGTATCGCAGCCCTGTGCGAAGTCGCTGCTGAACGGGGGCGCCTCACCCAGGGCGGGCGCGGCCGGCATCGTGCTGAGGGCAGGCACATTCGTGAAGGTCCGGCCCCCCACGCTGGTGCTGGTGAGGCACGGGATCGGCGTGCTCACTGACAGGTTCCGGGACAGCAGGGCGGCGGTGGAGACAATCGTGAACGCGCCACCCGGCTGGTAACGCCCGGCCAGTGGGTCAACCCGCGGCGCCCCCGCGGCCGGATGGTCGCCCACGGCGAGGATGCGCCCGGTGGACGCCTGGACCGCGATGATGGCCGCGGCCGCCGGCTGACCAGCGAGCGCGTTCGCTGCCGCCCGCTGCACCCGGGCATCGATGGTCGTCTGCACCGGGATCCCCGACTGGCCGTCCCACCGCTTGAGCACCGCCACCTGGCGGCCGGCGCTGTTCTCCGCGACCACCTCGGTTTCCGCGGACCCGGCGAGCCTGCGCTGGTAGACCGCCTGCAGCCCGGACACTCCCACGGTGGTCCCCGGCCGGTACGAGATGCCCTGTTCCTGCAGCACCGGCGCGATCTCGGTGCCGACCGTGCCGGTCACATCGCTGGCCATGCTGTTGAACAGGCGGCGCGAGACGTGGCGCAGGGTCAGCCCGGGCACCTGATCGAGGCCCCGGCGCAGTTTCTGGTAGCCCGCCGGGTCCAGCGTCAGCAGGGTGAGCGGCTGCGACTGCGGGGCGGCGCGGATCACGCTGAGCACCTGCTCCTCATCCAGGCTGGTCACCTTGGCGAAGGCGTCCGCCGTGGCCTCCGCGTTGGCCAGGCGCTCCGGCCTGACCTGGGCGATGTAGGCCCCGGAGGGACGAATGAGCGGGGTGCCCCGCGCGTCGAGCAGCGGCGCCCGGGCCGGCATCCGGGACACCACGGCCATCCGCAGCCCCTGGCGCAGGCCCGGGTTGATGACCGCGGGGCTCCACACCACCCGCCAGCCAGCCGACGTCTTGCGCAGCGTGAAACGGCCCTGGTAGGTCCACGGCGCCCCGTCCTGGCCGAGGTCGACCGAGGCATAGAAATGGGCCTGCGCGGTGCCGGAGTGCTGGGTGATCGCGCCCATCGACAGGTAGAAGGCCGCTGCGCCCAGTTGCTGGTACGCCGTGCGCAACGCAGTGGTCACGGCTGGCGGGGCGCCGGTGGTCAGGGCAGCCGCCGTCTGGTACTGGCCCTGCGCCCAGGCCAGCAGGAACGCCTGTGCTGTCGGCTCGGCGGACGGGTCACCGCCGATGATTCCGCCGGCCACGCCCACGATCAAGACGACAAGCGCAAGCCCGGCAGCACCCAGCTTCAGCTGCCGCGACCTCGAGCGCAGGCCGCCCACAACTCCCCCGTTGCCGCCTCTGGGCGGTACGCGCCCGCCGACGGCAGGCTGCGGAGCGCGTCTGACTCCAGCGAAGGGCGTGACGTGCCGACGGGCAGCAGCGTGCGCCCCACGTCTACGGTAGGAGGCCACGGCTCGCTTTGCCATTATCCGCGCCGCCGGAAGGCACGTTCCACCTCCCTGGCGGCATCACGTTGCGCCAGATCGTGACGCTTGTCATAGGTTCGTTTGCCGCGGGCCAGGGCCAGTTCGACCTTGACCCTCCCATCTTTAAAGTACAGCGCCAGCGGGATGATGGTGAGGCCGCGCTCAGCGGATTTGCTGGCGAGCCGGTCGATCTCCTTGCGATGCAGCAGAACCTTGCGGATCCGCCGGGGCTCATGGTTGGTCCAGGTGGCCTGGGTGTACTCGGGTATGTGTACCCCGTGCAGCCAGACTTCCCCGTCCTGGATCTGGGCGAACCCGTCGGTCAGCGAGGCCCGGCCAGCGCGCAGCGACTTCACTTCGGTCCCGGTGAGCACGAGCCCCGCCTCGACCACATCCTCGATGTGGTAGTCGTGCCTGGCCCGGCGGTTGCGGGCGATAACCATGGACTGCTGCTTGGCTGCCACTGCCTTAGCGTCCGGTGGCGTCACGCGCGAAGGTAGCGCCTGAGGGTGAGGAAGGACGTGACGCCACAGAGCACCACTCCCATGACCATGGCCAGGACGATGACCTCGATGAGGTCAGCGAGGCCGAGCCGGACGTTGTAGGGGAAGTACTGCTGGAGCGCGTCAAGCCCCAGCGTCTTCACCGCGATCAGCAGCCCGGCGGCGATCAGCCAGCCGAACAGCCCCGCGATGACCCCTTCCAGAAGGAAGGGTAGCTGAACGTAGAAGTTGGACGCGCCAACCAGGCGCATGATGCTGGTCTCCCGGCGGCGGTTGAACGCGGACAGCCGGATGGTGTTCGCGACCAGCAGGACAGCCGCGATGACCAGGATGATCGCGACGACGATGACCGCGTTCCGTGCGCCGTCAAGCAGCTTGTAGAAGTTGGACAGGATCGACTCGACGTTCACGATGTTGTCGACTCCCGGCCGCCCTTCCACGGTGCCGGCGACCACGTTGTAGTCGGTCTGCGCGTTGCGCAGCTTCACCTGGAAGGAGTCCGGGATCTCGCCCTGGGTGACCAGGCTGGCGAACGACCTGTCCTGCGCGAAGTCCTGCTTGAAGCGCTGGAAGGCCTGCGCCTGCGACTCGTAGTAGACCGCTTCCACGCCCTGGGACCGCAGCGAGGTCAGGTCGTGGTAGATCTGCTGCCGCTGGGCCGTGGTGGCCGGGCCGTTCTGCTTGCACTGCGGGCTCACGCTGGTCGCCGTGCACAGGAAGATCGACAGCTGGACCCGGCCCTGCCAGTAGGTCCGCGTGTTGTCCACCTGCTTGACGAACAGCAGGCCGGTGCCGAGCAGCGAGAGGCTGATCGCGACAACGACCACCAGCGCAATCGTCATCGTCAGATTGCGCCGCAGGCCTGTCCAGACCTCTTGGAAGACGAACTGTGCACGCATGGTCGCTTGATCCCTCGGTAATTTCCTCGGTATCCGGTACCGCCCGGACCCCCGTCAGCAGCCCGGAGCGGCTGCTGAGCTGGTCAGTACGACTGGCCGTACACCCCGCGAGACTGGTCGCGCACAACTTTCCCGTACTCAAGCTCGATGACGCGCTTGCGCATCGAGTCCACGATCGCCGCGTCGTGCGTCGCCATGACGACCGTGGTCCCCGTCCTGTTGATACGGTCGAGAACCTTCATGATCCCGATGGAGGTGGCCGGGTCGATGTTCCCGGTCGGCTCATCCGCCAGCAGGATCATCGGCCGGTTCACGAACGCCCGGGCCATCGCGACCCGCTGCTGCTCGCCACCGGACAGCTCATCGGGCATCCTGTCGTGCTTGCCTTCCAGGCCCACCAGGTCCACCACTTCCGGGACGACCTTGCGGATGAACCGCCGCGGCTTCCCGATCACCTGGAGCGCGAAGGCGACGTTCTGGTAGACGTTCTTGTTGGGCAGCAGCCGGAAGTCCTGAAACACGCAGCCGATCCTGCGCCGCAGGTACGGGACCTTCCAGTTGGTGAGGCGGGCGAGATCCTTGCCGGCGACGTGAATCCTGCCGTCGGTCGGCTTCTCCTCCTTGAGGATAAGCCGCAGGAACGTCGACTTGCCCGAGCCCGACGGCCCGACCAGGAAGACGAACTCACCCTTCTCGACGTCGATCGTGACGTTCTCCAGAGCTGGACGGCTCTGGTTCGGGTACGCCTTAGTGACGTTATCGAAGTGGATCACAGGCCCATCACAACGCTCGGCAGAATGCGGACACGGCGGCCGCGATCCGGCCGCCGCACGGCCTTCCCGGTCCCGACGGACTGTCCGGTTTGGCCAGGGGCCAGTCTAGGGGGGAAACTGGCTCCGAACGTCCAACACAGCCGAAGTGACGCCGGCAGCCGCCGGCCGGAGGGACTCCGATGAGTTGCGAACACCTGATCTGCGCCAGGTGCGCAGGGCCCGTCGTCGAAGCACGCTGCCCTGCCTGCCAGCTGGCGCGGGCGCAGACGCACCATCACTCGTCCGGCCTGAGCCTGCCGCTGATCGTGGCGGCCGTGCTCACGCTGCTGCTGCTCACCCTCACCGTGCAGTTGGCCCACTGAGCCTCAGCCACGTTCAGGCGGTGGGATTCTTCCGCAGCCACCTGATCTCGGCCTCGATGAAATCGTCGATCTCACCGTCCATCACGGCCGCGGTGTTGCCCGTCTCCAGGCCGGTGCGCAGGTCCTTGACGTTCTGATAGGGGTGCAGCACGTAGTTCCGGATCTGGGTCCCCCAGCTGCCGGATGAGTCGCCGCGCAGTTCCGCCATCTTGGCTGCCTGCTCCGCGCGCTTGCGCTCGAGCAGCTTGGCCTGGAGCACCGCCATGGCGCTGGCCCGGTTCTGGATCTGGCTGCGCTCGTTCTGGCAGGAAACAACGATCCCGGTGGGCAGGTGGGTGATCCGCACCGCCGAGTCGGTCGTGTTCACCCCCTGGCCGCCCGGCCCGCTGGAGCGGTAGACGTCGACCCGGATGTCGTCGTCGGGAATCTCGATGTGGTCGGCCCGCTCCACCACCGGGATCACGTCCACCCCCGCGAACGAGGTCTGCCTGCGGCCCTGGTTGTCGTACTTGGAGATGCGGACCATCCGGTGCGTGCCGTGCTCGCCGCGCAGCGTGCCGTACGCGTACGGCACCTTGATCGCGAAGGTGGTGGACTTGATGCCCGCCTCCTCCGCGTAGGAGGTGTCGTATATCTCGCTCGGGTACCCGTGCCGTTCCGCCCAGCGCAGGTAGATGCGCCGCAGCCCCTCCGCCCAGTCAGCCGCGTCCGCACCGCCGGCCTGGGCGTTGATCGTGATCAGCGCCTCACGGGAGTCGTACTCGCCGGCCAGCAGCGTCCGGATCTCGAGCTGGTCGATCTCCTTGCGGAGCGCCGCGAGCTCACGGGTGGCCTCCTCCCGGGTCGGCTCGTCGTGCTCGCTGTCCGCCAGCTCGAACATCACCCGGGTGTCGTCAAGGCGGCGGCGCAGGCCGTCCAGCCGGCTCAGTTCCCCCTCGAGGTAGGAGAGCCGGCGGGTGACCGCCTGCGCTTTCTCCTGGTCATCCCATAGGCCGGGATCTGCGGCGCGCCCCCTCAGGTTGTCCGCTTCGAGCCGCATGGCCTCCGGGTCGAGCACAGACTCCACGCTCGCGAGCGTCGCCGACAGTTCCGAGATTTCGTTTGCGGGATCGGTACCTGCCATGCGGGAAAGCCTACGCGAGCGCGGGCATTCGAAAGGACAATCGCCCGCCAACACCTCACGGATGTTCTGGAAGCGAACTCGCCGCGACCAGGGTACGGATGGCACGGACCGCCACCGACAGCATGGCGACGGTGAACCGGTCGCTCTCCCAGATCTCGGTCAGCGTCTGGGCGCCCCGCCGGACAGCCGGATCGTTGCGCCGCACCCACACGGCGAGCCGCTCTTCCGGGCTGCCCGGGCCGGTCACCTCCAGCACATCCCGGGTGATGGCCGCGTGCGCGGCGTACATGTCGTCGCGCAGCGCGGCCCGGGCCAGCGTGTTCCACCGGTCATCGCGGGGCAGCGCGGTGATCCGGTCCCGCAGCCGGGTGATCTGCAGCCGGTCGGCCAGGTCGAAGTAGACCTCCGCGGTCTCCTCGACACTGCGCCCGGTCACCGCAGCGATCTCCACCATGTCGAAGGCCGAGTAGGCAGGCACCATGGCGGCCACCCGCTCGGCCAGGGCCGCGGGCACGCCCCGGGCGGTGAACGACTCGATCCGGTCGGTGAACCCGGACCGGTCCCGGCCGGTGAGCAGCTTGGGCAGCCCGGCGGAGACGGTGAGCACGCCGTCGCCGAAGAAGTCGATCGTCTCGGCGATGTCGAACGGCGGCCTGCGGTTGTGCAGCAGCCAGCGGGTGGCGCGTTCGGCGAGCTTATGCCCTTCCAGCAGCAACGCCAGTTGGGTGGACACCTCCACCGCACCGTCCAGCGCCTCCACCCCGGCCCAGAAGCCGGCCATGTCGAAGACGGCGCGGGCCACCAGCCAGGCGCAGGTGATGTCGGGCACTGACGCCCCGGTCTCCTCGTTCATCCGGAACAGGAAGGTCGTCCCGGACCGGTCCACCATGTCGTTGACGACAGCGGTGGTGATGATCTCCCGGCGCAGCGGGTGGGCACGCATCTGGCTGGCGAACGCCTCCCGCAGCGGCACCGGGAAGTACCCGGTGAGCACCGACTGCAGGTACGGATCGTCGGGCAGCGCCGAGGCCAGCATCTCCTGCTCGGCGCCGATCTTCACGTGCGCGAGCAGGACCGCGAACTCGGGCCCGGTCAGGCCCAGGGCCGCCGACCTGCGCTCGGCGATCTCCTTGTCCCCCGGCAGCACCTCCAGCTTCCGCCGCACCCGGCCGTCCCGCACCATCTTGCGCATCATCCGGCTGTGCACGTGGAGCATCTGCGGCGCCTGCGCGCGGGACGAGGCCAGCGCCCGGTTCTGGTGGTAGTTGTCCCGCAGCACCAGGGCGGCGACCTCGCCGGTCATCTCCTGCAGCAGGCGGTTCCGCTGCTGCGGCGCGAGTTCGCCGCGGCCGACGCTGTCCGCCAGCAGGATCTTGATGTTCACCTCGTGGTCGGAGGTGTCCACCCCGGCGGAGTTGTCGATGAAGTCGGTGTTGATCAGCCCGTCGGCGAGCGCGTACTCGATCCTGGCCGCCTGGGTCAGCCCCAGGTTGCCGCCCTCGGCGATCACCTTCGCGCGCACCGCCGTGGCGTCGATGCGCACCGCGTCGTTGGCCCGGTCCCCGGCGTCGGCGTCCGTCTGGCTGCTGGCCTTCACATACGTGCCGACCCCGCCGTTCCACAGCAGGTCCACCGGCGCGGCCAGGATCGCGGAGATCAACTGGTCCGGGGAGAGCGCGCGGACGCCGGCCTCCAGCCCCAGGGCGTCGGCCGCCTGCCCGGACACCGGCACGGATTTCGCGGAGCGCGACCACACCCCGCCACCCGCGGAGATGACCGCCAGGTCGTAGTCCGCCCAGGACGAGCGGGGCAGCGCGAACAGCCGCTGCCGCTCGGCGAAGCCCGCCACCGGGTCGGGCGCCGGGTCGATGAAGATGTGCCGGTGGTCGAAGGCCGCCACCAGCTTGATGTGCCGGGACAGCAGCATCCCGTTGCCGAAGACGTCACCGGACATGTCGCCGATCCCGGCGACGGTGAAGTCCGTGGTGTCGGTATCCAGGCCGAGCGTGGCGAAGTGGAACCTGACCGATTCCCAGGCGCCCCGCGCGGTGATCGCCATCTTCTTGTGGTCGTAGCCCTCGGAGCCGCCGGAGGCGAACGCGTCACCCAGCCAGAAACCGTAGCTCTTGGCGATCTCGTTGGCCGTGTCCGAGAACGTGGCCGTGCCCTTGTCGGCGGCGACCACGAGGTAGGGGTCGTCACCGTCGTACCTGACCACTCCGGGCGGTGGCACCACCCGGCCGTCGTGCAGGTTGTCGGTGACCTCCAGCATGGCGCTGATGAACGTCCGGTAGCAGTCCAGCACCTCGGCCTGGTGCGCCTCCCGGTCCGCGGCGTCGGGCAGCCGCTTGCAGACGAATCCTCCCTTGGCCCCGGACGGGACGATGACGGAGTTCTTCACTTCCTGCGCCTTGGCCAGGCCGAGGATCTCGGTCCGGAAATCCTCGCTCCGGTCCGACCAGCGCAGCCCGCCCCGCGCCACCGCGGCGAACCGCAGGTGGACCGCTTCCAGCCGCGGCGAGTAGACGAACAGCTCGAACTGTGGCCGGGGGGCCGGCAGGTCAGGCACGGCCGCCGCGTCGAGCTTGACCACCAGGTACGGCGCCCGGCCCGGGCTGCCCGCTGGCCCGTGGTCGACTGGCCCGTGGCCGACCGCGTCGGCGAAGTAGTTCGTCCGCAAGGTGGCCAGGATCAGGCCCAGGTACGCGCGGAGCACCCGGTCGTGGTCGAGGATGGCGACGTCATCGAGTTCGCCGCGGACCTCCTCGGTGATGGCCTCGCTGCGCTCCGCCTGGCCCGCCTGCCGGGCCGGATCGAACCGGGACTCGAACAGCCGCATCAGCAGCCTGGTCACCGTGGTGTTGGAGCGCAGCACCCGCTCGATGTAGTCCTGGCTGAACCTGGTGCCCGCCTGCCGCAGGTACTTGGCATAGGCGCGCAGCACCATGACCTGGCGCCAGCTCAGGTGAGCGTCCAGGACCAGGGCGTTGAATCCGTCGTCCTCGATCTGGCCCCGCCACAGCGCGTCAAGCGCGTCCTCGAACAGGCTCTTGACCGGGCCGGGATGCAGCGGGCCGCGCGGGGCCGCGGCCGGGCCGCCGGCGCTGGTCCGGCGCAGCCCGAAGTCATAGATCCAGAACGGCTGGTCCAGGCAGGGGCCCGCGAACTCGTACGGGTGCTCGTCCACGACATGCACGCCCATGTGGTGCAGCCGGGGCAGCACATCGGTGAGGGTGATCGGTGACCCGGTGCGGTAGATCGTCAGCCGCCAGACCCGGGGACGGTCGTGCAGGGTTTCGGCTGCGGGCGCGCCGCCGGAGAATCCCTCGGCCTCCCACAGGTCGAAGGCCACCCGCTCACCCGCCTGGAGCAGGCTGAGCACCCGGGTCAGGTCTGTCACCGCGTACGCGGCCGGCACGTCGGCCTTGTAGGTCTCCGGGATAGCGTCGGCGCACGCCGCGAGCAGTGCCCGGGCCTGCTCGTCGCCCAGCTCGGCCTGGGCGTCGGCGGCCAGGTCCTCGTCCCAGGAGCGGACCGCGGCCGCCAGGTTCGCTTCCAGCTTGGCGGTGTCCACCTCCGGCAGCCGCCGACCGCGCTCGGCGCGCACCACGACGTGCAGCCTGGCCAGCGCCGAGTCGCCGACGGTGGCGCTGTACTCGACCGCCACCCCGGCGAAGGCCTTGCGCAGGATCTCCTGCGCGCGCAGCCGCACCGCGGTCGTGTAACGGTCCCTGGGCAGGTACACCAGGCAGGACATGTACCGGCCGTAGGGGTCCCGGCGCAGGAACAGCCGGGTCTGCCGGCGCTCCCGCAGCGCCAGCACGCCGAGCGCGATCGGGGTGAGCTCCTTCGCCGAGATCTGGAACAGCTCCTCGCGCGGATAGCCTTCCAGGATCTCCGTCACGTCCTGCCCGTCGTGGCTGTCCATGGTCATCCCGGCCGCCGCCAGCACGCTGGCCAGCTTGCGCCGGAGCACCGGGATGCGGGTGATGCTCTCGTGATAGGCGGCGTGCGTGAACAGCCCGAGGAACCGGTACTCACCGACGATCTCGCCAGCGCTGTTGACCCGCTTGACCGCGATGTAGTCCAGGTAGGAGGGCCGGTGCACGGTGGACCGGGAGTTCGCTTTGGTCAGGATGAGCCGCTGCGGCTCCCTGGCCCGGGCACGGACCTCGGGGGGCAGCGCGGCGAAGGCATTCGAACCCCGCCTGTCGTGCCGCAAGATCCCCAGCCCGGTGCCCGGCACGGCGAGCAGGGCCATCCCGTCCGGGTCGTCCACCAGGTCGTACTCCCGGTAGCCGAGGAAGGTGAAGTGGTTATCGGCCAGCCAGCGCAGCAGCGCCACCGTCTCGGCCGGTGACCCGGCCCCCTCAGCGGACAGCCGGTCGGCCAGCCAGGTGGCCTTCGCCTGCATCTTCGGGTAGTCCTCCACGGAGACGCGGACATCATGCAGCACCCGGTGCAGGTCCTCCTCGATCACCGCCGCTGAGCCGTTTGCAGCTGAGCCCTCTGCCGAGCAGCCGCCGATCTCGAGGTGCGTCCAGGACTCGGGGATCTCGTCGTGATCGGTGCTGCTGGCCTCGAGCGGCCCGGACACCTCACGCAACGCCCCGGCCACATCCCTGCGGACCAGCAGCTGCGGATGCACGATGTGGTAGCTGTCCAGGCCGTGGCGGGACAGTTCCATCGTCACGGAGTCGACGAGGAAGGGCATGTCATCGGTGATGATGTCGACCACCCGGCGGCCCGGTTCGAACGCCGCGCCGGACCCGGCCGCGCGCACCCGCACCAGCGCCCGGCCCTGCGGCCGGTGCGCCGCCAGCCGGGCCTGCTCGAGTGCGACCCCGGCGACCGCCTCCGGTCCCGCGGCAGCCAGGTCCTCGACCGTGACGTGCCGGTAGTAGGCACGAAAGTAGCCGAGCAGGTCAGCCACCGCCGGGTCGGCCGGGCCCGCGGCGGCGGCATGCTTGGCCGCCTCGGCCAGCAGGACGTCCTTGTCACTCGCTGCCGTGTCCGACATTCCTCACGCTCCCTGGATAACAAAAAGTCCCGCAGCTGCCACAGCAGGGGGTAATAGCGCAGCGGCACCCGGGGGTGCAGATAAGGGGCGCCCGCCGACCCGCCGCTGCCCATTTTCAGGCCAATCTGCCGCTCCACCAGCGTCACGTGCCGGGCGCGCCAGACGCCCGCCAGCTCGTCGTGGGTGAGCAGGTCTTCGGCGAGCTGCCAGAGGTCATCGTGCCGGGCCCGGTCCGCCGCGACCGTGCGCAGCGACGCCAGGACCGCCTCATCGGGCGTCACAGCCATCCCGCGGGCGCCCAGCAGGGTCAGGTAACCGTCCCAGACATTCGGCTGGCCGAGGCGGCGCAGCAGGCGGCTGCGCTCATCATCGGTGAGTGAGCGCTGCCGGACCAGGAAACGCCGGTCCTTGACCCCGGACAGGTACTCGAGTTCACGGTATTGCACCGACTGGAATCCGCTGGCCGGCCCGAGCACCGGCCGGAACTCGTTGAAGTCCTGCGGCGCCATGGTCTCCAGGATGTCCACCTGCGCGATCAGCAGCCATTCCACCGCGTGCACCCGGTGCAGCAGGTGCTTGGCCCGCCAGGCCTCGCCGGCGAACATCGCGTCGCGGGCGGATTCGAGGTCGAGCAGCAACTGCTTGAACCACAGCTCGTAGACCTGGTGCACGGTGATGAACAGCAGCTCGTCACGGGCTGGCGGATTAGCCTGCGGCACCTGCTGGGCGAGTAGCTCGGCCAGCCGGAGGTAACCCCCGTAGTTGAGCACGCCGTTCTGAACCGGGGCGGGCTGCTCCGGGAACGTCTGGACCGGGGCGGGGGGCTGGACCGGGGCTGGCTGGACCGGGGCTGGCTGGACAGCCGAGGCCGCACCACGCCATTGTGGTGTTGTCACGCGGATCCCTCGATCGCCGTTGATTGCTGCGCATCGCCCGCTGCTGACTCTACGCGGGCCGGGCCATGGCTCGCGAACAAGCCGAGCACCTCCGGGTTGGCCAGCGCGTCCGGGTCCGCCGCCTCCGCCACCGGCGTGCCGAGCAGGATCCTGCGGACCGGCACCTCCAGCTTCTTGCCGGACAGCGTCCGCGGGATCCCCGGCACCTGGTGCATCTCGTCGGGCACATGCCGGGGGGACAGCTCGGCCCGCAGCGCGCCGCGGATCCGGCCGGCCAGCTCGTCATCGAGATCGTGCCCCTCGGCCAGCACCACGTACAGCACCAGCCGCCCGTCGCTGCCCAGCTGGCCGGTGTCCACCACGAGGCTGTCGGCGACCTCCGGCAGCCGCTCCACGACGCGGTAGAACTCACTGGTGCCCATCCGCACACCGCCGCGGTTCAGCGTGGCATCCGAGCGCCCGTAGATCACGCACCCGCCGTCCGGCAGCAGGGTGATCCAGTCACCGTGCCGCCACACCCCCGGGTAGGCGGCGAAGTAGCTGGCCCGGTATTTCTCCCCGCCCGGATCGTTCCAGAAACCGACCGGCATGGAGGGCATCGGCGCGGTGATGACGAGCTCGCCGACCTGCCCGGTCACGGGCACGCCGGTGGCATCGTAGGCCTCCACCTTGGCGCCCAGGCAGCGGCCGGCGATGACGCCGGCCCGCACCGGGAGCAGCGGGGCCGGCCCGACGAACCCGGTGCACACGTCGGTGCCCCCGGAGAAGGAACCGAGCTGCACGTCGGCGCTGACCTCCCGGTAGACCCACTGGAAACCTTCCGGCGGCAGCGGGGATCCGGTGGAGCCGATGCCGCGCAGCGCGGACAGGTCCAGCTCCTTGCCCGGTGACAGCCCGGCCTTGGCACAGGCGAGCAGGTAGGGCGCCCCCGTGCCGAAGTAGGTCACACCGACCCGCGCGGCGAGCCGCCACAGCGCGTCAGTCCCCGGATAGGTCGCGCTGCCGTCATATGCCACCACGGATGCGCCGGCCAGCAGGCCGCCGGCCAGGTAGTTCCACATCATCCAGCCGGTGGTGGTGTACCAGAAGAACACCTCGCCCGGCCCGAGGTCCTGATGCAGGCACAGTGCCTTGAGGTGCTCGAGCACGATCCCGCCGTGGCCGTGCATGATCGCCTTCGGCAGTCCGGTGGTCCCCGATGAGTACAGCACCCACAACGGGTGGCCGAACGGAACCTCCTCGAACTCCGGCCCGCCGCCGCCGGCCGCGGCCGGAAGCTGGTCCCAGCGCAGCGTGGCGGCACCGGCCGCGGCGGTGGCCTTCTCCACCGCCGACCCTGCCCGCTGGTCACCAACCATGATCACAGCCCGCAGGCCGGGCAGGCCCGCGACGATCTCGGCCACCGTCTCGTCCCGGCTGAACTCCCGGCCGCCGTAGCGGTAACTGTCCACCGCGAGCAGCACCTTCGGGCCGATCTGGGCGAACCGGTCGATCACGCTGCGCGCGCCGAAGTCCGGGGAGCAGGACGACCAGATGGCGCCCAGGCTCGCGGTCGCCAGCAGGGCGATCAGCGCCTCGGCGACGTTGGGCGCGAACGCGGCCACCCGGTCGCCCCGGCCCACGCCGAGCGACCGCAACGCCGCCTGGACCCGGGCGACCTCGGCGGCGAGTTCCGCGTAGGTCAGGCTGCGCGCGGCACCGTCCTCCGCGCAGCCGATGACCGCGATCCGGTCCGGGTCGGTGCTGGCCGTGCGCAGCGCGTTCCGCGCGTAGTTGAGCGTGGCGCCGGGGAACCACTCGGGGTCCGGAAGCTGCCCGCGCAGCGCGGGGCCGTCGCCGCGCTCCCCCAGCACCCCGAAGTAGTCCCACACCGAGTCCCAGAACGCGCCGGGCTCGCGGACCGACCATTCCCACAGCTCCTGGTAATCGCCCGCGGTGACCCCGCGCGCCCCGGCCAGCCAGCGCCGGTACCCGGTGATCCGCGCCCGCTCGATGATCTCCGGCCCGGGTTCCCAGAGGACCGCACCGTAATCGTCGCCGAGCAGCCGCGCGACCTCGTCGTTTGTTGGCATAGCCCCCAGCATCGGGGGTCAGCCCGCCTCGCCGCAACGTCAGCTTGGCCACCCGGCCAGCATGCCGGGCCGCCGACCGCGCCGACCAGCATTGGCCCTGCGGGGTGCCCCGAAGGGGTGCCCCTCCAGGGCCAATCTCCCGCGGGGGGTTCCGGGGGGTCGCCCCCCCGGGCCAATCTCCTGCGGGGTGCCCCGAAGGGGTGCCCCTCCAGGGCCAATCTCCCGCGGGGGGTTCCGGGGGGTCGCCCCCCCCGGGCCAGCACAGCTCAGCCGGCGGCGGCCAGGGTCAGCCGGTCGACCGCCGCCACCACGGCGGCGGTGTCGGTCAGGTCCTCGAAGACCACGTCAGCGCCCGCCGCCCGTAGCTCACTGACCGTGGACCGTCCGCTGGCCACCGCGAGGCAACGCGCGCCGCCGGTCCGGGCCGCTGTCGCGTCGCGGGCGGAATCAGCGATGTAGACGGTGGAGTTCTCGTCGAACCGGGCACCATATTTCTCGGCGGCACGGGCCCGGGTCATCAGCAACTGGGCGCCCTTCGGGTACACCTGCGACCCGTACCCGCCCACCTCGACGTCGAAGAACTCGGCCAGGCCGAAGGCACGCAGCTTCTCGATCGCGTTCGGCTTGATGGTGCCGGTGAGCACGGACTGGACCACCCCGGGCAAGCTGGCCACTTCAGCTACTGCCTGGGCGGCGCCCGGCAGCAGCCGGCCGAGTTCGGTGAGCTGGTCGCGGCGGGCGCCGAACGCGGTCGCCAGTTCCTCGCTGAACCGGGCCAGCAGTTCCTCACTGCCCGGGGCTACCGGTGCCGCCAGCCCGGTCGGCACTGCCTCGTTGAGCGCCAGCGCCTCGAAGAAGATCTCTGACTCCATCCGCCCGGCCAGTTGGGGGAGCCGGATCATCGGGCGCCCGGTGAGGCGCCGGAAGGCTTCCGCGTAAGCGCCCCTGGTGACCCGGCCGACGTCGACCAGGGTCAGGTCGATGTTCCACAGGACCAGGCGCTGAATGGAAACCTCCCGGGGTTCGCAATGCGCGGTGCCAGCCTATCCGCGAACCGGCTCCGGCTCAGCCCATGTGCGGGTACCGGTAGTCGGTCGGCGGGGCGAACAACTCCTTGATGGCCCGGGCGTTCACCCAGCGGGTGAGGTTGAAGATCGAGCCCGCCTTGTCGTTGGTGCCGCTGGCCCGCGCCCCGCCGAACGGCTGGCGGCCGACGACCGCACCGGTTGGCTTGTCGTTGATGTAGAAATTGCCCGCGGCGAACCGCAGCGCCCGCGTGGCCGCGTCGATCGCGGCCCGGTCCTGGGCGATGATCGCGCCGGTCAGCGCGTACGGCGCGACATCGGCGGCCTGGGCCACCACCTCGTCGTACCGGGCATCGTCGAAGACTCCCACGGCGAGGATCGGCCCGAAGTACTCGGTGCTGAACACCTCGTCGGCCGGGTCGGAGCACTCCAGCACGGTCGGCCGGACGAAGTACCCCTGGCCGCCCTCGGCGTCCCCGCCGGCCAGCACCCGGATCGCGGGCCGGGTCCGCGCCCGCGCCAGCGCGTCCGAGAGTTTCCCGAACGCCCTGGCGTCGATGACCGCGCCCATGAACAGCGACAGGTCCGCTGCCACGTCCCCGATGGTCAGCGAGTCCACCTGGGTCAGGAAGGTATCCCGCATCCGGCGCCAGACCGAATGCGGGATGTAGGCGCGGGACGCGGCTGAGCACTTCTGCCCCTGGTACTCGAACGCCCCCCGGATCAGCGCCACGGACAGCACATCCGGGTCGGCCGAGGGGTGCGCGATCACGAAGTCCTTCCCGCCGGTCTCCCCGACCAGCCGCGGGTACCCGCGGTAGGCGGCGATGTTCTCCCCGACGGTGCGCCACAGGTGCTGGAACGTCCTGGTGGAGCCGGTGAAGTGGATGCCGGCCAGGTCCGGGTGCGCCAGCGCGACCCGGGACACCGCCTGGCCGTCCCCGGTCACCAGGTTGATCACCCCGGGTGGCAGCCCCGCGGCTTCCAGCAGGCGCATCGTGTAATGCGCCGACAACTGCTGGGTCGGCGACGGCTTCCACAGCACGACGTTGCCGAGCAACGCGGGCGCCGTCGGCAGGTTCCCGGCGATCGAGGTGAAGTTGAACGGCGTGATGGCCAGCACGAAGCCCTCGAGCGGGCGGTATTCCATCCGGTCCCATTCGCCCGTGGCCGACGACGGCTGCTCGGCGAGCAGCCGCCGGGCGAAGTGCACGTTGTACCGCCAGAAGTCGATGAGCTCACAGGCCGCGTCGATCTCGGCCTGGTACACCGACTTGGACTGGCCGAGGATGGTGGCCGCGTTGATGGTGGCCCGCCACGGGCCGGCCAGCAGCTCGGCGGCTTTGAGGAACACGGCGGCCCGGTCGTCGAAGGACATGGCCCGCCAGGCCGGCGCGGCCGCGGCGGCGGCGTCGATCGCGGCCGCCACATCCGCGTCGGTCGCGTTGCCGAGGTGACCCAGGACGCGGGCGTGATTGTGCGGCTCGACCACCGCGACGCGCTCGCCGCCGCCCATCCGCTGCGCGCCGCCGACGGCCATGGTCAGCTCGACGGGGGTGGCGGCCAGTTCCTTGATCTTGGCTTCCACCGCGGCGCGCTCGGCACTGCCCGGCGCGTACTGCCGGACCGGCTCGTTGACGGGTACCGGGACACTGCTGACGGCGTCCATGAGGATCTCCCTGGGACTTACGGCGACGTGATTGGCGGGCGGTGCCACCATCGTCGCACGCCAGGTAACTCCACCAGGTCGGCGAGTTCCTGGGTCGCGAACCAGAGCAGTTCGTGCCCCTCCGCCCCGTCAACCACGAACCGGGCATCCTCGTCGCCCGCATCAGCGGCGCTCAGCGCGCCCACCGCTGCGCTGACGTCGTCAGCCGCGAGCAGGTCGTCAACGTGCCCGGAGACCACCCGGCGGAGCGGAACCGGCGCAGCCAGCACTACCACCGCCGGCTCGTCGAATCCGCCGTCGTGGCTCACCTGCTCATCGAGCACATCGGCGGCGAGCACCACGCGCCGCCGTGGCGCGTCCGGGTCGGCGAGCAGCAGCCGCAGCGAGGCCCGCGCGGCGTGCATCATCGCCACGTATTCGAGTTCCTCCAGGTCCCCGCTGGCGTACGACTCACGCAGCGCGGGCGTGACCGCGAACGCCTGCACCGGCGCCGGGCCGGCTTCGGCGGCGCGCAGCATCCCGGTGAGCGCCGGCACGGTGGCCGGCAGATAGACACGCATGGGTTCCCAGGTCTTCCCCGATGGTCAGCCGGCGCTTCCCGACGATGCGAGTGTGCCACCAGTGGGACCGGGCGGCCCGGCGTTTGGCTGAGCTGTCAGGGCGGCGACCACCGCGGCGATCGCCGCGTCGAGCGACTCGTGCTCCCACACCCGGACAACCCGCCAGCCCGCCGCCGCCAGCGCCGCGTCCGCGGCCCGGTCCCGTTCGATGTTGCGGCGCAGCTTGGGCGCCCAGTACCACTCGTTGACCGCCGGATCCCGGCCATGCTCGGGGCAGACGTGCCAGAAACAGCCGTCCACGAAGACCGCGACCCGGCGCGCGGTGAACACGATGTCCGGGCGGACCCGGGCGCCGCCGTCCAGATCGAGCCGGTAGTCCTTGCGGAACCGGTAGCCCTGCCGGTGCAGGGCGCTGCGCAGGGCAAGCTCGGGCTTGGTGTCGGTGCGCCGGTTCGCCCGCATGTTCGCCGAGCGGCCCGGGCTCGACGGGCTCGGATAGTCGGCCACGCCGCCAAGGGTAGGGCGCCCGTCAGCGCGACGCGCCCCCGTTCGGCCAGTGCCCGTTCGCCAGGGCGGGCAGGCCGAGCAGCTCACCGAGCCGGGCGGCCGTCCCGGCGGGCCCGGTGTGCAGCATGCCGGTCATCCCGATGGCCTCCGCGGCGAGCACATTGGCCTCGATGTCGTCGATGAACACGCACTCGGCCGGCACCACCCCGAGCAGGTCCGCCGCGTGCCGGAAGATGCGTTCCTCCGGCTTGCGCATGCCGACCTCGGCGGAGATGACCACGGCATCGAAGAGCCCGGGGAACAGGTGCCGCGGGTAGTCCGCCACGCCCCAGGAATTGGATAGCAGGGCGGTGCGCAGGCCCGCGTCGCGGCACGCGCGGAGCACGTCGTGCATCGGGTCACATATCGCGGTCGCCGCGAACATCCTGGCCAGCAGCCCCGCCGCGGTCACCGGGCCGCCGTCCCGGCGGACGATCAGCGTGGCCAGCCGCTGCTCGAAGTCCTCGATGGTGCACTCGCCGCGTTCCAGCGCGTGAATCGGGTTGACCTCGCCGTCGGCCCCGGCTTCGTACGCGCCGGCCACCCAGGCCCGCATGACAGCGGTATAGCTCTGGTAGTCGATGGCGTCCGCGTCGATCCAGGCCCGGACGGTCTCGGGAAGCGGGTTCGTCATCACGCCGCCCCAGTCCGTGATCACCGCCCGCAGTGTCACCGGCTGAGCGTCATCTGCCACCTCTGGGTCACGCACCCCTCCGATAGTAGGCGCCGCACGTGAAGGCTCAGTAGCGAAGACCGGTACCGTAGCGGAACGCGGTGCCACCGGACGCTGCCGGGATGGACACGGGCAGCCGCCCGGACGGACCCTGCTGCCCGGCCAGCGCGGCGGCTGCCGCGGCCACGGACGCGCCGCTGGCGGAGTAGGTCGCCATCGCTGCCGCGGCGCCGGGGAACAGGCCCAGGTCGTACGCGCCGCAGCCATGGTCCTCGCCGGATGCGGGGCACGAGGAGCCGCCTCGGCCGCCTCTGGCGGGGGAAGCGTGCTGATCCGGTCGGCGGTCCGGTCGGGGCGGAATCTCATCGCTGTGCGAGACTACTCGCCCTATGATGTTGTTTGTCCTAAACGTGACTTTTCGGCCAGGCCATAGTAGGCGGGGCGGCCGCTGAACCCGGGCGTTGAGACCGGCCGCTAAACCTTTAAGTGGGTCACTCGGACGCCATGGCTAAACGCGCGACACGGCAAGAGCCGGTTAACTCTCGCCGTGTCGCGGACGTGATCCGTTATCCGGTTGTTCCCCCCGCACCGCGGGCTACCGCGCGTCGGTGGAGGGCTGGGCGGTCCGGGTACCGGTGGCCGGGGCGTGCGTGCGCACGGCCGGCTCGGTCGCGTGCCGGCGGCCGGGCACGACGCTCCGCGGCGCCAGGTGCTGGCGGGCGATGGTCAGGCCATCGACCGCCGCGACCCGCGTCGTGGGGACGAAGTCGCTGGTGTGCTGGGCAGCGGCGGCCTTGGCACGGTAGTGCTCACGGGCCTCGGAATAGTCCGGGTGGCTGTGCTTGCGCTTGAAGGTCATCCACAGCGGCACGCCGACGATGGCGGCAACGATCAGGAAGCCGATCACGAAGTTGGCCAGAACCAGGGCGTTCACGTGAACTCCTTAATCTCTTTCACCGGCAGCGGCCCGGCCGGCGACTCATGGTTAGAGTCTGCCCAGGAGGTTTCTGGCTGTGGTTCGCGGCACTTCTCAGCGCGCTATGAATGTATGGCTCCTGCAGACCGAGGCGTCCGGAAAAGTGTCGGCGCCGTGCCGTAACTTATGCATGGCGGGCGGTATTGACCGAGACACCGCCGGGCGATACCGATCGGAAGCAGACATCTTCGGCAAGGCGGACACTATGAGCAATACCGAGATCCTCGCTGGTGAGCGCGCCGACTTTCGGCAATCACTGGCCAAGCAGCGATACTTCCTGCGCTTCACCGTGCGTGGGCTCACCGACGAGCAGGCCGCGCAGCGCACCACCGTGAGTGAGCTGTGTCTCGGCGGCCTGATCAAGCACGTCATGGCCACCGAGCGGCAGTGGATCACGTTCATTCTGGAGGGCCCCTCCGCGATGAGCTGGGACGCGGGCAGCATGGCGGACTGGACCGCGGGTTTCCGTATGCTCGAGGGGGAGACGCTGGCCAGCCTGCTGGAGGCATATGAGCAGGTCGCGCAGCGGACTGACGAACTCGTCGCGACGCTGCCCGATCTGGACGCGGCCCAGCCGCTGCCCGAGGCGCCCTGGTTCGAGGCGGGCGCACGCTGGTCGGCGCGCCGGGTGTTGCTGCACGTCATAGCGGAGATCGCGCAGCACGCCGGCCACGCCGACATCATCCGTGAGTCCCTGGACGGCGCCAAGTCCATGGGCTGACCAGGGGTCAGGTCCACTGCGCTGACCAGGGGAATGTCGCGAATCCGGGCACCGGTGAGGGTGAGCAATGGCGTGACTGGCTGTCAGCCTGCATCCGGCGTCGGCCGAGGTCGCACCACGGCTATATCCGTCGCGGCGAGGTCGTCGCCGGTGCACAGCACCGGGTGCCCGGTTCGCTCGGCGAGCGCGTAAGTGAAGCAGTCGCCGGAATTGAGTCCTGCCGGATGCCGCCCCTTGCCGTATCGCCGCCAGCCACTCATCGCACGGGCGGCCAGGTCCGCATCAACGGGGACGATGTCGACCTTTGCGTCACGAAGAAACCGGTCCACAACGTCCTGCCCGGCAGGCCACAGGGAGCGCTGTATCGGAAGGTCCCAGCTCAGGCTTGTAAGTCACTCCGGAAGCCGGGTGAGACCTGTGACAGGCGCCGCGCCCGGGCGGCCGCCGCGGAGCCGCAATGATGCCCGGCTCCGGAAGCCGGGTGAGACGGTTCGCCACCTGCGGGGCTTACTTTAGGTGGGCGGATTGATACGTATCTCGTGTGCAGTTTGTACATGAGCAGGCGTTTTCATGCCTCGGAACCTGCCTGGGATTTGGCGGGTGCCTGGGGTTCCGAAGCGCCTGTGGCGGTTGTGATGGTCTGGCGCTGCTGTGGAGTTGTCAAGGTGCAGTCTGCTGTCGTGGTCAGGTGTCCATGACTGGGATCGGGGCGAGGACGCCTGCGCTTTTGCGGCCTTCGATGGGCTGGCGCTCGGCGCCGCAGACGTCGAAGACACCAAGCGGCGCCAGCGCGGAGCGCGGCGCCCGCGGTGGTGGCTGCGGGTCATCCGTGGCAGGGCGTGGGCGGAGCAGGGGGTGCTCAAGGAGCACGCGGATGGCGTGCTCGCCCAGCGGGTGGTTCCAAAGAGGCCAGATCATGATCATGCGGCGGCCGAGGCGGTGCCAGAGGGCCGCGGCCGGGTTCCGCCCGTCGCCGGTGAGCCGCAGCAGCGGCAGCGCTTGGGTGGCGAGCCAGGTCGCGCCGGGAACTCCGGCCTCGGTGGAGTGGCCTGCCGGGTGGTCGGCGGCGCTGCGCAGGACGCGGTGGTCGAAGTATTCGCCGCTGACTCTGTCGGTACGCCGCCACCCGGTCAGCGCCTCCGTTAGGCGGGCCGGCTCGGCGCGGACGGCGGCGAGCGGTTTTTCGAAGAAGGTCCACAGGCTCTGCTGCCCGGCAGGCGCGTGGTAGGGGGTGAGGGCGGCCCGGCCTTGCCGGTCTGTGGCCAGGTCGGTGACGAGGACGGTCAGCCAGTCAGCCGCCGCCGGTGAGCGCAATTCAGCGACCCCGGCGTGGAGCTGGCCGCGGAAGTTTTCCCGGGAAACGCGCATGGGATCGCTTTCGCCGCCGGTGGGTGCTGACCGTAGTGTCTTCCGGCTGCCTTTGCGCAGGGGGAAGCCTGGCCCGGTGTCGCCGAGGACGCAGTCGTCGCCGATGCCCGAGACGACCTGGGTCAGCTCGGCAGCGATGGCGCTGATGTCCGGCAGCGGGCTGAGCAGCAGCGCGCGGCCGGTATCCGCAGCGAAGGCCAGGCGCACCTCTGGGCCGCACGCGGCAGTGATTACGCGCAGCAGGCCGAGGGCGGCGAGGAAGCCGAGCGGGTCACGGCCGTCGAGTGCGGGCAGTTCAACGGGAGTAGTCACTGGCTGGCCTCCTGGTCCTCGTCATGCTCGCCGCGTTCGGAGCACCACATGTCAGCCAGCCGGACGATGGTCTCCAGCAGGGCCAGCCCCCACCGTCCATACCGCTGGTTCAAGGCGGCGAACCGGCCAGGGCTATCCCAGTCGACCGTGTCGCTGGTCGCCACCGAGTGCGTTACGTCCCCGCAGGCAACAAAGACGTCACGCGGGTCAGGGTCGGTGACCGGCGGCAGGAGCGGCCTGGAATAGCCGTGGTGGGCAGCGATGAGATGGATCACGAGCCCGGGATCGGCATCTGCGGCATCAGCATCGAGGATGAGGCGGGCGATCCGGGCGGACAGGGCCTCGTGCCGCATCGCGGCGGGGTATCCGGAGAGTTGGCGGGCGCGGCGGAAGGCTGCGCGGTCGGCTGGGTCTAGCCCGGACTTGGCGAGCACTGGTGCGCTGGCTGGCAGAGTCCGGTCCGATCGACCGTGCAGCATGGCCTGGAAGCGGGGGTCTCGCTTGCCTTCGTCGTGCAGCCGCGCCGCCATCGAGACGCTGGCTGCCAGTTGCTTGCCCAGGCCGAGGTTCCGGGCGAACTCGGCGGATCTTCGGGCCACTGCCCGCTGATGGCTGGGCAGGCCGATCTGGCCGCCTTCGCCAGGCGCAGAGGAGCTGAGGGCACTGGTGTCGCCTGCCTGCCCGCCGCCGCGCGCTGCCAGCAGCACACCGGCAGGGTGTCCGGCAGCGCCGGTGTCGCCGGGAGGGGGGTAGAGCACCGCTGTGCATGAGGCTGCCAGCGACCGAAGGTTGCGGGTCAGCGGCGGTTGCCCTTCGAGCGGGGTAGTGCTCTGGACGATCTCGGTGAGCGCCCGCCGGTAGGCAGCCGCCTCGGGGCCTTCTCCTTCCTCTGCGTCGCGCTGGGCCCAGGCGATCAGGCCGGATGCCGGGCCGGCGAGATCGGGGGCGTAGGCATCGATGACAGTGCTTAGCTCCGGGGTGAGCCGCAGCAGCGGATGACCGCGCCGGTAGGCGACATCGGCGACATCGGTGACGGCGTGGCGAGAGGCAGGATTCCAGCCGAACCTGTCACAGCCTCCCCGCCGGGCAGGCACGATGATGGTGTCCCCGGGCGCAACGTCGCGGGCACGGATGGGTTCGACGGCCGGGGTGCCTGCTCCTGCCCGGTACCGAGCGACGAACCCGGCTGAGCCTGCGCTATTCCCGCCCTGGTCCTGGTCCTGCTCCCCGGCGTCCTGGTCAGGGCTGTCCTCTACGTCCCCGATTGCTGCTGCCCGGTCCATGTCACCCTGCAGCCATCGCCGCACCGCTGCTGCCGGGACCTCGATCGCTTCCTCGGGCGCGGGCGGAACCGCATTCAGAATCTGCGGCCAGTGCTCCGGGTCGCCGGTCAGGTCGGCGCGCCACACCACCGTCACGTCCGGCGGGCTGCCAGTGATGCCGTGCAGGTAGGGGCCGACCGGCGGGTCGGGATGGGGGGCAGGGGATGTCCGGGCCCACGCATCAAGCGTGGCCGCCCCCAGCACAGGCACATACGCTGCCGCGGATCGCATGGCCTTCGCCTGGCCAGGGTCCAGGCTGCCGGTCAGGTGCCGCAGGCGGAGCGGCGAGACGTCCAGCCCCGGTCCCAGTGCGGATAGGGTCGGCGCTGCCCCGGGCCGGGGTGCGAGGGGCTCGGTGAGGCTGGTCAGCCACTGCCATGTGGCCTCCCGGGTCGGCCCGTACACGGGATCCCCGGCGCCAGCTGCAGGATCGTGGACCACCACAGCGATGCCGCCGGGCTCTGACTGTCCGAGCCGGTTGAGCCTGCCCAGCCGCTGGGTGAGCGCATCCAGCGACGCGGATTCGGTGACCAGCGCGTCGGCGTCGATATCCGCGCCGACCTCGATGGTCTGGGTCGCGACGAGGATCAGCGGCGGTCCCGGCGGGCGCTGCCAGCCGGGACCGCGCCGCGGATCAGCGCGCACCCGCTCATACCACTCCTCGCGCAGCAGGTAGTCACGGTCTACAGGCCTGATCCGGCCGGTGAGCAGGACCGTGTCTGCGCCGCCGCCTGCCAGCTGGTCAGCGACGGCGCGGGCGCGGGCCACGGTGTTGCACACCACAGCCACCACCCGTCCCGAACCCGGGTCACCCGCGAGCGCACGTGCCCACCCAGATAGCAGGCCCGCGACCGCACTCCCCGCGCCGGTGCGGCGGGCGGGCGCTGTGACGAGGTGCATGCGGCGGACGGCCCGCAGCCGCCGGCCCGCTTCCGGGTCGAGCTCGTCGGCGGCCCCGATGCGATGCACCACCGCCCCGGGCCGCGGCGGGGCGGTCGCGGACGTGGTGATGACGGTCGGCGGGCGGGACCACCGCTCCCTCCCGGGCGCCTCATCTAGGGCGACCGCGTCCGCCAGGGTCTGGGTGAACGGGGTGGCCAGGTGGGCCTCGTCAATGATGATCAGGCTGTCGGCACCGGTAAGGGCGGCATCGATGGGGCGCATCTGCTCCCCGGTGCCGTAGCCGCGGAACAGCAGCCGGCTGCCGATCTGATCCACCGTGGCGGTCACGACCGCGTACCTGTCCGGGCGCTCCAGCCAGCGCGATGACCAGGTGAGCCCGCCGCGCATCCGCTCCACCTGCAAGACAGCTGCGCCAGGATCATCCCCGGCCTGCCGCAACGCTGCGGCTACCCGGGCGCATGCCCCGCCCGCCACAGACAGGGCTCGCTGCAGGGCGCGGGCGTGCTCGAACGCCGCGTCGACCACCAGGCGGCGGTCCACCACGAAAAACACCCGCCGCCGGCCAGCGTCAGGACGTGCAGCGGCGGCGAACACCGCCGCGTCGATCAGCGAGGTCTTGCCCAGGCCGGTCGGCACATCCACCACATCCGGCCACCGCCCGTCCGCGAGAACCCGGGTAACGAGTTCCTGCTGCCAGGGGAACGGCTCATAGCCGTGGGCCAGGCCGAAGAACTCCGCGAAATCCCCGGCCGCAAGGCGGGGGCTCATGATGTCCGCCGTTCGGGTGCGAACAGTCCCAGGCCCAGGTACCGCATTGACCCCGCGAGCACCGGGCCGGTCACCCGTTCCCGGAACGTGACCCGGGCGTGGACGACCGGACGGCGCGGGCGCCCGGCCGGGATCGTGCCCGGCACCGGCCGGTGCACCGCCCCGGGGATCATCGCGGCTGGGGAGACCTCGACGTCAGCGGGTTCGGGGTATCCCGCGCGGACCAGCGTCTCGCCAACCTCCACCAGGACGGTGTGCCCGCGGCGGGGGTAACGGTCGAGCATCATGGGTGTGGCCGTGACCCACTGGGTGGACCCGCTGCGGGACAGCGCGGTCCACCGTTCCGGCAGCAGGCCGGCCGGGGCGCTGCGGAACGGCTCATAGCCGACGCTGACCTCGTGCCCGCGGCGTACTGTCAGCGCCGTCAGCGGATCGTCAAGAACCGCGGCCGCCACCTGAGCCAGCCCGCTGGGCGGCATCTGGCGGGGCAGCGCGAGAGCAACACCGAGCACGTGCCCGTCGGCGTGCGGGTGCCCGGCATCGACCAGCGCGAGATAGGCGACATGCGGGCGGCCATCGACACCGTGCCCCGACACCTGGAACGGGATACCGGTGCCGATCCGGCTCATCACCGCCTGCCGTAAGGTCACCGTCAGCGACAGAAGCGATGCGCCCGGGAACCTCGCCGCCCCGCGGGCCAGCCCGAAGACGACCATGTCCGCGTAGGGCGATGCAGCTTCCCGGCCCGCCGGGGCAACCGGCAGGCCGTAAGGAACCGCCCGGCCCACCTCCCACGCCCGGCGGCCACCGGCGTAAGCGTCCTGAAGCTCGCTGGTGTAGCCGGGGTAGGGCACCCGCAACTCGGCGATCCGCGGCTGCCCCGACTGGACAGGCACGTACCTCGTCCACTGATGGTCCGCAGCCGCGAGTTCGGTGCCCACCAGGAGAGTGACCGGGCAGGTGGCCCGGCCCAGGTACGGGACGCGCCTGGCCAGCCGTGACAGGGCCTCCCGCGTGGCGGCATCAGGCTGGGCGCCCGGCCAGAAGACAGCGAACTCGGCGTCAGCCGGCGCCGTCGCGCAGCGTGTGCGCAGGCCGTTGGTCCGACCGGGCCAGCTCTGGCTCCCCCCGCGCCGGTCCGTGGTGTTCGTGACAACGTATCCGGAGTACGCGGTCGCGGCAGCTGCGCTGCTCGCCCAAACCTCGGGCGTGCCTGCCATCTCCAGCCAGCGCAGCGCAGCCCAGTCCCCCTCACTGGCAGCCGATGCGGTCAATGCGCAGAACAGCCGGGCCGGGTGCGGCGGCCACTCCGGCACATCCGGGCGTATGGTCGCTGCGTCATACCGGCCGTTGCGCAGCCGGGCCAGGATCACCAGCGGCATGGCTACTCCTCGCCAGCTGCCTTGGTCAGGGAGTATTCGATCGCCTGAGCCAAGGACCGGATCGGCTCCAGCACGATCGTGTCCGCAGACATGATCACTCCCGCAGCCGCGGCCTTGTCGCGCAGCTCATGGAAGGCGGCGATCGCATCCGCGGCGGTCAGATCCCACGGCTCCCGGCCGCCGCCATCCTGCTCGAAGGCCAGTTCCTCGCTCACGCGGACCAGGTCACATCCCGACCGCAGCCACACCGAGGGCCGCCCGAACGCTAGCCGGTCCCCGGCCAGTGCCAGCGCAGCCAGGCAGGCGCGGGCCAGCCGCGCCGCCTCCGGCGGAGCGTCACCGAACCGGAGCCGCCCCAGCCCGGCCAGCGACAGCCAGCCGCTTCGCCGCGCTTCGCTGATGGTCACCCCGCCATGAACCTCGCTGGGCGCGATATTGCCATGCCCGATCACGCTCAGCCGCTTCTCCCTGGGGAAGTCCCGGGCACCTCCCGGTTCATACGCCCAGTCGCCTTCGGCATTGGCCTTGTCGTCGATACCGCCGCTGAGGTTGGACGGGTCCATCCTGCCCCCGCGCCGCTTCCCCTCCTTGGGGTCAAGCCCGGCGATCGAGGAGGCATACACCCGCGCGAACTTGGGCCAGCGTCCCTGACGGTGGGAATCCCACGCCCCGAACACCAGCGAGCCCGGGTCACGCTCATACAGCGGCCGGGCATCCTCCATGCTTGCCTGCCGCAGCCGCCGGCCCGGCGCGCTGCGGTCGAACCGCTCACCGTCCACTGTGCTGTCACGCAGGTAGGCGTCGGCGTAACGGTGCGGGAACTGCAGCGAGGTCAGCCGCAGCGGCCCCCGGCTCGTCGCCGCGCGCAGCTCGAACAACGGCAGCTCGATCCTGCCCTCATCCCGCGCCGCGAGCAGCGCCTCCTCAACCCGGTTCGCCTGCGACGGCACCTGATCAAGCACCACCACACGGCGTTCCTCCCCGTCCACCCACCGGGGCTCTAACAGGTACGGGCCCTCCGGAAACGACGGCGGCATCACCTTGCCGCCCCCAGGCCGGTAAACCGCCTCAACAGCGATCCCCGCGTCCTTGCTGTCCTCGCCGACCGCAACAGCCAGGCGTTCTGCGAACTTGCTACTCACTGCACCCTCCATGGAAAAGACACCTGCGACGACCGCTGGCAGGGGCCGCCAGCAGCACAGAAGATAGAGGCTGCGGCTGACAGTCTTAAGCAGGCATCAATCGATCAGCCGAGCCGCCGGGCACGCTGTCATGGGAACCACCTGGCGTGGGTTTCCAGCATCCCCAGCCCGATCAACTGGATCACGACCACCAGGAACAGAACGATCTTGAGTCACACGCCCCAGCTCTCGTGACCCAGCCACTTCAAGAAGCCGAAAATCGGGGACGATGAAGAATGGTGGGATCATCAGGTGGATCTCGTCGGCGAGCCCGGCGGTGAGGAACTGGTTTTGGATCGTGTGGCCGCCTTCGACCATCAACCGCCACACGCCACGGGCCGCGAGGTCGCCAAGACGCGCGGCAGGCTGGGCGGGTCAGCGGTGCCGTGAGGGCCAGGGCTCGGAGGGTCCGGGAGATAGGGCAGAGCGTGACTCGATGGTGGCGAGCCACTGCCCTGCCTGGCCGGGCGTGCGGAAGCGAAGTACCCCTACCCCGAGCTGGGTTGTTTCGGCGAGCTGGTCGGCGTACCTGCTGCGGTTGCGGAGGTACTTGCGGACCGCGTTGGCCAGTACCGACTTCTTGCTGAAGAACGCGCGCTTCCAGCCGACTGCGCCGTGCGGGGCGGGCTCGCGGCCGGTGAGCCTGCGCAGGTTGCGGCGGGTGACCCGGGACACGATGAGCGGGAGCGGGTAGTCGAGCCAGATGACCGCGTCGGCGCGGTGCCAGGTCACGTCGGCTAGCTTTGAGTAATTCCCGTCGATGACCCAGCCGCCGGTCTCGGTGAGGGCGGCCGTGCGGGCACGGAACTCCTCCAGCGGCAGCGGACGGCCGTCGCTCGTGAACAAGATGCGGTCGAGGTCGTGGCAGGGCACGCCGAGGAGGCCGGCCAGGCGGAGGGCGAGAGTGGTCTTGCCGGTGCCGGGCAGGCCGAAGACCGCGATCTTCCGCATCATCAGGTGCTCACAGGAGTGGGTACAGGGCCGCTGCGCCGAGGTCGGGGTGCCGGCGCAGCCCGGTGAGGAAGCTGCGCTGGAACGCCGCCCGGGCGGCGAGTTCCTCCTCATCGTAGGTGCCGGCGCCTTTCCGGACCTTCACGACGGTGCCGTTGATGACCGACACGCCGGCGCCGCCGAGATCGGAGAAGACGTTGAGCCGGATGTGGGCGAACAGCTCACCGTGGTGCTCGGAGAAGCACACCGAGTACGCGAGGTCCGCCAGCGGGTAGACATGCGTGGTGCGGTCGCGGTTCCGGGGGTCGGCGTAGAACCCGGTGTCGGCCAGGAGGCTGGGCTGCAGCGCGGTCAGGTAGTGCGCAAGGGCGTCACGGCTGGCCGGGGACAGCGGGAGCGGTATCCGGCCAGCCTGGCTGGCGTCGACCTCGGGCCGCTGCCACGTGCCGACTGCCCCAGTCAGGCAGGCATGGGCGATCACGTCGTAGATTCGCCGCAGGACGCGGTGGAGGGTGCGCAGGTCGGCGAACAAGGCAGCGCCGGTGAAGGATTGCCAGCCGCGGGGAACCCGCAGCTGCAAGCACGCGGTAGCCTGCGGCGTGGACAGCGGCTCGATGAGCTGCAGGGCGTGCAGCCGGACGGTAGCCAGGCAGTCGCCAGCCAGCATCGCGCCGAGCACGCAGGCCTCGTCCACGGTGCGGCGGCGCCGGCGGGAGGGATAGGCCCCGGCGGGGAGGGCGAGACCGGCGGCCAGAGCGAGCTCGTGTTCAGTGCGGCCGAGCAGGTGAGCGTGGAATCGCTTCTCGCCCTGGATCGACTCCCGGTCGATGGTCGCGGGGTCGTAACTCCACGACAGCACCGGGTAGAGCCCGGCGGTGCGGCAGTGCCCGGCGAAGCATGCGGTCATCGCGCCGAGCGCTGCGGCAAACGCGGGCGAGTGGTCGTGCAGTCCTGGTCGCAGGTGCGTCCCGGCCGACATCATCATGATTTCGTGCTGGGCGTGCGGGTGCCTTTTGTCGAGCAGCATGTAGGACTCGTCCGGCCCGGTGCCGACGTGCGCCAGCACCCCGGTGCGCCGCCAGATGAGGCTCACCTCGCTGAGTCGCAGGGGTTGCGCTTTCGGTGCGTAACCGGGGCAGCCCTTGACGGTCAGCGGGTCGGCGACAGGAACGGCACAGCGGGCCGCCTCCAGGCGGGGCGGGAGCAGCAATGCTGGCCGGGGTGGCGGCACGGCGGATAACTGGCGGGCAGGGCCGGGCGGCGGGCAGGCGGTCATCGGGCATCACCCGTCGCAGATGACCAGGGACCAGTCCAGGAACATGGTGACCGCGGTCCGGGACGTGCTCGATTACGGCGGCCCGCTCGCGGACCCGGAGTTCATAAGCTGGCTGGCCAGCATGCCAGAAGACGTCCGGCCCGAGGTGGATGCATTCTGGTACCACGTTGGGTGTGCAGTCCACCACTCCCACCACCTACCCCGGCTGACCCGAAGCGGGGCAAATGACCTGACGGGAACCTTCCGTCGGGCCACAGGGCTACCGGACCTCCTTGGTCCGCGGGCAACCTCGGCCCCGCTTCCCGGTCCGGTGCTATCCGGCATCCAGAACGCCGGGAGTGGCGATGGAAGCAGCCACAGGAATCCCAGCGCTCCGCCAGCGGCGGCGATCCACGACGAGCGGACGAAGAGGGGGAACCACCTGCTGGCAGAATCTCTGCATTGGGGCTTGTCGCCAGACTGGGTGTCGGTGCCCGAACGGGCCTGCGCCGCCAGACCCGGTGACCGGCACCCGAACGGGCCGGGTGCCCGGTGCCCGAACGGGCCATGTCACCAGATCCGGTGACCGGCACCCGAACGACTACGAACGTGAAGGACAAAGCAGATGCAACCAGTTGCCGTGGTCACCGGGGCGAGCAGCGGGATCGGCGCGGCCACCGCGATCAGGCTGGCCCAGGCCGACTACCAGGTGATCCTGGCCGCCCGGCGGGCGGACCGGATCGACGCGCTCGCCGCCCAGATCCGCCGCAACGGCGGGCAGGCGGACGCCACAGTGCTGGACGTTACCCACCGCGCCGCTGTGCACGCCTTCGCAAGCACGCTGGACCGCTGCGATGTGCTGATCAACAACGCGGGTGGCGCGATCGGCGGGGAGACCGTTGCGGACAGCGACCCCGCTGACTGGCAGGCCATGTACGACGTCAACGTGCTCGGCGCACTGCACGTCACCCAGGCGCTCCTGCCCAAGCTCATCGCCAGCGGGGACGGCACCATCGTGGTGATGTCGTCCACCGCCGGGTTCGTCGCCTACGAGGGCGGCGGCGGCTACGTCGCCGCCAAGCACGCCGAGCACGCGATCGCCGCGACGCTGCGCCTGGAACTGTGCGGGGAGCCGGTGCGCGTCATCGAGATCGCACCCGGGATGGTCCGCACCGACGAGTTCGCGGTCAACCGGTACCGGGGCAACACCGAGCAGGCCGCCGCCGTTTACGCCGGCGTGGCCGAGCCGCTGACCGCCGACGACGTCGCGGACACCGTCGCCTGGGCGGTCACCCGGCCGTCGCACGTGAACGTGGACCTGCTCGTCCTCCGCCCACGTGCCCAGGCCGCCCAGCACAAGGTCTACCGCGAGAAGTAGCCCGCGGTCCCTCAGCGCGGCGCATTCTGCCCCGCCGGAGGAGCACAATGCACCGCGCTGACGGTTTCCCGGGTAAAGGGAAGGGTTGAGATGGCGGGACCACGGGGCCAGCGGGGTCAGTTGGACGGCAGGGGCCAGCTGACTGCGGTCAGGTCGGGCACCACCACGTCGGCCGCGGCGAGGTCACCAGCCGCATGAGTGGTCGCCACCGCAACGCAGTACGTCCCAGCTGCCTTCGCCGCCGCCACTCCGGCAGGCGCATCCTCGAACACCACGCAGCACGCCGGTGCCACGTCAAGCGCGCGGCAGGCGGCGCGATATCCCTCCGGGTCCGGCTTGCCCACGGTGACATCTTCCGCGGTCACCACCACGGAGAACAGCGAATGCACGCCCAGCTGGGTCAGCGTGCGCTCGGCGTAGCGGCGGCCCGCCGAGGTGACCAGCCCGAGCGGGATCCCGGTGCCGCCGATCAGGCGGACCAGCTCGACCGCCCCGCGCAGCGGGCCGAGGGGCGGGTGGTGCGGGGCGTGGAAGTGCGCGCTGGAGGCCGCCATCAGCTGTCCCGGATCGTGCTCCGGGAGCCGGTCCTTCAGCAGGCCGTGCACGTCGATGCCGCGGCGGCCGACGAAGGAGCGGATCAGCGCGTCGTCCGGCGGGATGCCCAGCGTCTCGAACACGTGACGCCAGCTCGCGTGGCTGCGCGCCTCGCTATCCACCAGCGTGCCGTCCAGGTCGAAGACGACCGCCCGGAAGCGATCCGCCGACGGGGGCGAGGGCGTAGCGGTCATCAGGCTGTCTGGGTGACCTTGCTCAGCCCGCGCGGGCTGTCCGGGTCGATGCCGAGCCGCCTGGACAGCGCCTCGGTCAGCAACTGGCCGGGCACGATGAGGCCGAACGGGGCCAGCCACTCCGGCAGCCGCGGGCCGGCCACCGCACGGCTGCTCACCGCGGCCAGCCCGGGGCCGCGTGCGTCTGGATCAGGTAACTCCCGTACACCGCCGCGTTGTCCGAGGTCCCCCGGGCGATGAAGAGCACCTGGCGGCAGTCGCTGGCCAGCCGGGACACCTCAGCGCTGCGCGGCAGCAACGCGTCCAGGGTGGCGCGCAGCGCGGCCGGCTGCTGCGCGATCTCGGTCCGCATCGCGGTCGGCCCGGTCATCGGAACACCGTCATGGAAATACCCTCTCACCACGGATCCACGTCGCGGCAGTCCGCAGGTCATCATCCAGCCACACCAGGTCGGCCGCCGCACCGGGGGCGAGCCGGCCCAGCCCGGGCCGGCCGATCAGGTCGGCGGGGATGCGGGACGCGGCGGCCACCGCCGCGGCCAGCCCGGGAGCGTCCGCCGGTACGGTCGATCCGCCGGGGCCGCTCGCTGGCGAGGCGGGGCGCGCCGAAGGCGTGTCCCCGCCTCGCCAGCGACTCGCGGGGGGTTCCGGGGGGTCGCCCCCCCGGGCCAACACGGCCACCATGTTCGCCACCGCCCGGTCCATCCGCAACGCCGAGCCGGCCAGTGTCCCATCCGCCCGGCGCGGCGGCTCGCCCTCGCCCGGGGGCAGCTCGATCGGCTCCCCGCCGAGCAGGTACGCGCCCGGTGGCCGGCCCGCGCACGCCGCGGCGTCGGTGACCAGGCAGATCCTGCCGGGCGCGGCCGCGAAGGCAACGGCGCAGGCGACCGCCGACACATGGTGCAGATCGACGATGAGGCCGCTGGTCAGCCGGGCGTCGGCAAGGGCCTGCCCGACCACGCCCGGCTCGCGGTGATGCAGCGGCCGCTGGGCGTTGAACAGGTGGGTGACCATGCGCGCCCCCGCCCCGGCCGCCGCCGCCACCTGCTGCGCCGTGGCGTCGCTGTGCCCGACGCTGACCAGCACCCCGGCCCCGGCCAGCCGGGCGACGGCGGCCATCGCGCCGTCCGCCTCGGGCGCCAGGGTGACCAGCCGGAGCAGCCCGGCGCCGGCGTCCAGCAGCGCACCGACGGCGGCCGCGGTGGGCGGGATGATCCAGTCAGGATTGTGCGCGCCGCGCCGGGCCGGTGCGATGAACGGCCCTTCCAGGTGCACGCCGAGCGCCCGCGCGCCGCGCCACCGCTCCCGCCGGAAGAACTCAGCAACGGAAACCAACGCGCCGGTCAATTGCCGAAGGGGTGCCGTGATGAACGTGGGCAGGAAGGCCGTGCACCCCGTTGCGGGCAGGCCCTCCGCCACGGCCGCCCAGCCAGCCGGGTCAGCGGCCATCAGCTCCACGCCGAAGTACCCGTTGACCTGGAGGTCCACCAGGCCGGGCACGAGCACCCCGGCGGCCAGTCCGACATCCGGCGCGGCCGGCGGCGCGCCCTGCCCCACCGCGGTGATCCGGTCCCCGGAGACAACGACGTAGCCGGGCTCGAGCACGCCGGAACCCGGCAGGGCCGGGATCACCCGGGGCGCGGTGATGATCACGGGTGCGTGATCACGGGCCGACCGGTCACAGGCCGACCGGTCACGGGCCAACCGGTCACAGGCCAACCGGTCACAGGCCGACCGGTCACAGGCCGACGTTTTTCATCATGCCGGGCGGATACCGATCCCCGGCCGCTGCGTCGCGCGGGACCGCCTCGCCGAGCGCCGCCAGGTCCTCGGGAGTGAGCACGATGTCGGCGGCGGCCAGGTTCTGCTCCAGGTAGGACCGCCGCTTGGTGCCGGGGATGGCCACGATGTCCACCCCCTGGGCGAGCACCCAGGCGATCGCCAGCTGGGCCGGCGTCACGCCCTTGGCCCCGGCAAGCTCCGCGACGCGGGCCGCGATGGCCAGGTTGTGGTCATAGTTCTCGCCCTGGAAGCGCGGGTGACTGTTGCGGAAGTCGGTCGAGCCGAATCCGCCCGAGGTGTCGAGGCTCCCGGTCAGCAGCCCGCGGCCCAGCGGGCTGTAGGCCACCAGGCCGATGCCCAGTTCGCGCAGCACCGGCAGCAGCTCGTCCTCGGGCTCCCGGCTGAACAGCGAGTACTCGTACTGGCCAGCGGCCAGCGGGTGCACCGCGTGGGCGCGCCGCACGGTGGCCGGCGCCGCCTCGGAGATGCCCAGGTACCGGGCCTTGCCGGCCAGCACCAGCTCGGTCATCGCGCCCCAGGTCTCCTCGATCGGAACCGTGGGATCCACCCGGTGCTGGTAGTACAGGTCGATGTGGTCGACGCCCAGCCGCTGCAGCGACGCGTCGCACGCCTGGCGCACGTACTCGGGGCGGCCGTTGACCGTCCGGCTGCCGTCGGGGCGGCGCTCGTTGCCGAACTTGGTGGCCAGCACGACCTCGTCCCGCCGGCCCTCGATGGCGGCACCGACCAGGCGCTCGTTGGTGAAAGGGCCGTAAGCGTCCGCGGTGTCCAGGAACGTCGCACCGAGGTCGAGTGAGCGGCGGATGGTAGCGACCGATTCCGCGTCATCCGGCGAGCCGTAGGACTGGCTCATCCCCATGCAGCCGAGGCCGAGTTCGGTGACGGTAAGACCCTGGCCGAGCGTGCGCTTCTTCATTCTGCTGCCGCCAATCATCGGGTGCATGGCCGGGGACAGATTACTGGGCAGCAGTTCCGCTGGGGTGAACCGGCCGGGAAAGTTCAGGCACTCGTTTTACGACCTGGCCGGCGCTTCGCCGCGTCCAGGCTGGCCTGCAGCACCTCCGCCAGGCTGGTGGACGCGTCCACCAGCGCCGGCTCCGTGGGCGGCGCCACCTCCCGGCCCGCGACCTTGGCCGCCACCAGTTCCTCCAGCGCCTCGCGGTAGCCGTCCTGGTACTCCGCTGGATCGAAGTCCACGGTCATCGAGTCGATGAGCGAGCCCGCCATCCTCAGTTCCTGCGAGCGCACCTCGACGTCCTCCTCGACAAACGGGAAGTCCGCGGCGCGCACCTCGTCCGGCCAGAGCAGCGTTTCCAGCACCAGCACGCCGTCGCGGGTGCGCACCGAGGCCAGCGACTCCCGCTGACGCAGCGCGACCCGGGCTACCGCCACCTTCCCCGACCGCTCCAGCGCCTCCCGGAGCAGCACGTAAGCCCTGATCCCGGCGGCCTCGGGCTCGATGTAGTAGCTCCGTGCGAAGAGGATGGGGTCAAGCTGATCGGCTGGGGTGAAGTTCAGCACCTCGATGCTGCGGGCGGTTGGCAACGGCAGTTCGGCGAGATCCTCGTCGGCCAGCACGACCATCTCGCCGTCCGGCAGTTCGTACCCCTTGGCCACGTCGGCGAAGGAAACCTCCTCGCCACACACCGAGCAGACCCGGCGGAATTTGATCCGGCCGCCGTCCGCGGCATGTACCTGGCGGAACGCCACGTCCCGCTGCTCGGTGGCGGCATACAGCCTGACCGGGATCATCACGAGCCCGAACGAGATGGCACCTTTCCACATGCTGCGCATGGTGGGTGAATACCCCCTTCTGCCTGCATTCAAGGCTTTTCCGCCACCCCGTGAGCCGTCTTTGAGCCGTCAGAGAGAATCCGGTCGATCGTCGAGCGGCCAAGTTCCGTGATCTTGTGCACCCGGTACTTGGTGAGCCCTGCGGCGACGGCGGCACGGACCCGCTCATCGCGGCTCCGGGTCACGGTGACCCACTCGGCGAGCATGTGCTCGGCCTCCTCCGGCGTCATGTCTCAGACGATACGTGTCTTGTCTGGGACAGCCAACGATGCGGCGAGCGCCGCCTCGATGGCCTTCCGGGCGCGGTCGGCGTCGCTGGGCATCAGGTGTAAACCCGCAGCGTGAAGTCGGGGTCATGGTGCCCGAGGAACTCCGACAGGGCACCAATGTCCATCCCTCCGGATAGCAGGACGCTGGCGTAGTGGTGGCGCAGCGCATGCATGCCGTTCTCGCGGCCGGCCGGAACTCTGGCCTTCCGGCGTGCCGGATGCCACACATACGAGTTGAACCCGTTGCGGTGGATCGGCCCGTTGGAGGTCACGAACACCAGGGTCTCGGTGCGGGGCTTGCCACCAGGTTCGCGCCAGGGAAGCGTCACCGTGCGGGCAGGGAACTCCTCGAGGTGCGCGGCGAGCGCCAGCCCGACCGGGTCCGGCAGGGGGACATCGCGCTCGCGGCCTCCCTTCGGGGGCGCGAACACCAGGGTCTTCCCGATGAGGCGCACCTGCAGCCGGACGCGCACGTTGCGGCGCAGGAAGTCCAGCCCGTCCAGCGGCAGCCCGGTGATCTCCCCCTGGCGCAGGCCGAGCCCGGAGCCGACGTACCGCTCGCCGACCGGGAGCCCGGCAAGCCAGCCGCTAATGACGGAGGGGCGCCTGGCGAGCGTCTTGCGCGTGAACGCCTGCGATTTCTCCTGGCCGTCCGGGTCGATCCAGCGGGCCTTCCACCGCTTGCCCTTGCCATGCCTGGCCGTGGGCCGATCCTCGCTGTCATCCCCCGCGCTGTACCAGAGGTCCTGAACGTGGCCCATCAGGGATCCTCCCCGAGGATCGCCCGGGTAGCCGCCTCCGGCCCCTTGGTCGCCTCCAGCCAGTCCAGGATGGCCGTTGCCCGTACTCGCACATTCCCGCCTGCGCAGGCTCGAAGATGCCGTCCGGCGGCCATCGTGCGCGAGCCGCTGGCCCCTGTCGCCGTCGAGGCCAAGCTGCGCTCCCTGGTCGGCGAGTTCACCAGGGCGCAGGCGGCGCTCCGCCAGGCACGCGACGCCGAGGTGGACGCCCGGCACGAGCACGACCGGGCCCGCCGGCGCGCCCTGCTGAGCGAGAAGTCGCCGAAGGTCACCCGCGGCGGCTACACGGTCGCAGAGCAGACGGCCTGGGTCGATCAGCAATGCGAGGAGCTGAAGTTCGCCTCGGACAAGGCCACAGTCGTCCGGGAGGCCGCCGTGGATCACCTGCGGGTCCTGGTCGCCCAGGCCGAGATCGTCCGGTCCCTCGGGGCCAGCGTCCGCCAGGCCTTCGAGATGGCCGGCGTGTCATGACAGCCCACCACACCCACCCCCACCGAACGAACGGAGAAACCCATGGCAGCCGGTGACACCCCCGTCACATTGATCGGCAACTTGGTCGCCGATCCAGAATTGAGGTACACCCAGGTCTCCCGTGGGTTCGGCGATTCTGAAAGGTTCTCAGCAGAGAACCCAAGTATCTGGGCCGGGTGAAGGCTTCTTCAGGTGCTCGGGTTCGGGAACCCGGGGGTGCTGCAGGCCTCCTCGCTGTCCTCGCTGCCAGGCAACTCGGCACAGACCGGATCATCGCGATGAGCCGGCACGAGCCCCGGCAGAAACAGGCGGTCGCTTCAGCACCACCGACATCGTGACCGAACGCGGCGATGACGCCGTGGCACGCGTCAAGGACCTCACCAACGGGCTCGGCGCCCACAGCGACATCAAGGCGTCTGCACCCAGGAGTCAATGACCCAGGCCATCCGCGCCACCAGGCCCGGCGGCCACCTCGGATACGTCAGGGTCGCGCACACGCCTGATCCGTCCACTTGTCGGGCTGGACGCCCGATTCGGCAGCCGTCCGGCACGAGCGTGGCCGCTGGTTCGTGTCGTTCACTGCCGATGCTGAGGTGAACCGGCCGGCACCTGCCGGCCCGGACGCTGTCGCCGGGGTGGACCTGGGCATCAAGACTCTGGCTGTCCTGTCCACGGGCGAGCAGATCCCCAATCCGCGGCACCTGGACGGCGCGCTGCGGAAGGTGCGGCGCGCCGCCCGCCGGGTGTCCCGGCGACGGGGTCCTGACCGGCGCACCGGGCAGCAGCCGTCGAACCGGTGGCAGCGCGCCTCAGCCGCTCTCACCGGCGCTCAGGGCCGCGTCGCGGACCAGCGCCGCGACTACCAGCACAAGCTGACCACCGCGCTGGCTGCCCAGTACGGGACGGTCGTGGTCGAGGACCTGAACGTGGCGGGGATGGTGAAGAACAAGCGTCTCGCCCGGCACATCGCCGGGTGCGGATTCGCCGAGATCCGCCGCCAGCTCGCCTGCAAGACCGCCTGGCATGGCGGAACCCTGATCGTCGCGGACCGCTGGTTCGCATCCAGCAAGACCTGTTCGGGCTGCGGGGCAGTGAAAGCCGAACTGCTGCTGTCCGAACGCACGTACGTATGTGTGGCCTGCGGGGTCGTCCTGGACCGGGACGTGAACGCCGCTGTCAATCTCGCCGCATATGGCAAGCGTGAACTGGCCGGGAGTGGCCCGGACAGCAACGGGCGTGGAGCCGACCGTCAGACTGGGCTTGCCCAGCAGGTGGCTGTGAAACGTCAACCCGGCGCCGCATCTGCGGGTCAGGCCGGGACCGTCCCAACGCAAGACGGGACTGTATCCGAGGTGACTTACTCATGAGCACTCAGATGCAACGGCGTCACGGTCACCTTGCCGCCAGACATCCCGCCTCACCTGGCGAAGAAAGTGTGAACGATGAAGTGGAACCTGCGGCTGACCGCCGCCAACCGCGGCATCTGGACGGCCAGCGAGCTGCAGCGGATGCTCGCCGCCCACGGCCTGCCCGTCAGCGCCGGGAAAATGTCCGGCCTGTGGTCGGGCAACCCGGCCAGCGTCAAGCTGGACGAGCTCGACGTCATCTGCGTCGTCCTGGGCTGCGGGATCGAGGAACTGCTGCTGCCCGAACCCGGCAAGGTAACCACGCCCGCCGGAGGGGAGCAGCACCAGCAGGCCGCGGCCTCGGCGGCCGACGGGCCCGCGGTCACGCCCAGGCGCCGCGACGGCCGCTCCATGCCGCCAGCGTGACACCGGGAAGATCTCCCTCCCGCGCCGGTCCCCGCAGCTGCGCCGACTGCCTGGCCTGGGGGTGCTGGAACGGGCGCGGCGCCGGGCATGCCGCTCGTTCCGCGACGGTCATCCAGGCGAGCGCGAGTGCACCGGGTGCGGCCGGACGCTGCGGGTGAAGAACCGGTACTGCCGGCTGTGCTGGGTGCAGCTGTCCGGCGGTCATGCCTGGGAAGGCACCACACCCCAGGCGGTGGCCGCCCTGACCCAGGCCGGCACGAAGATCAGCCATCATCAGCTGTTCTTCGACCGGATGGCACCACGCAACGGGGCCGGGCCGCCAGCCGGCACACCAGCCTGCCGGCCGCAGGCCCTTCCCCGGAAGGCTGCCTCCCGGCCGGTGTGGGTTCAGCTGGACCTGCTCGCGCCGCCGGCCCGCCGCCGCCATCCGCCGGGCAGCCCGTCCCTGATCACGGCGATCGGTGTCGCCGATGGCCTCGCCGAAGCCCACGGCTGGCCCGGCGAGGTCCGGCGCCGGGTCCGCCAGGGACTGGCCATCACGCTGGACGGCCACCGGGAAGGCGAGGATGTCCGGTGGTCACAGATGCTGCCGCCGCTGCGGGCCGCACGCATCAGCGCCGGGCACGTCGCCGAGGTGCTCCGGCAGACGGGCGTGCTGCACGACGACCGGCGCCCCGCCTTCGACGCCTGGCTGGACCGCAAGCTCGACGGCGTGACCGGCGGGATCCGCCACGACGCCGAGCGCTGGCTGCGCACCCTCAAAGACGGAGGCCCCCGCAGCCGTCCCCGCCACATCGCCACCGTCCACAGTCACCTGGGAAAGGCGCTGCTCGCGCTGCCGGGCTGGTCCGCGCGTTACCACCACCTCCGCGAAGACATCCAGGCCCGCCTGCGCGGCCTGCACGGATCACAGCGCCACAACGCACTGGCAGCCCTGCGCTCGCTGTTCGGGTTCTGCCTCCCGGCCGGCGTGATCTTCCGCAACCCCGCCCGCGGCATCAAGGTCGGCCGGCGGCCCGCCACCACGGTGCTGCAGCCGCTGGGCCAGCACGACATCGATGACGCTGTCGCCGCTGCCGCCACACCGGCGGCCCGGCTCATCGTGGCCCTGGCCGGCGTTCACGCGGCCCGCAGCAGCGCCATCTGCGCACTCCGCCTCAGCGACGCCGACCCGGGCAGCCGCCGCCTGCTCCTGGGCGGCCAGCCCCGCCCCCTGGACGATCTCACCGCCCGCCTGCTGCGCGCCTGGCTGGAGAACCGCCGCACCAGATGGCCGGGAACCGCCAACCCGCACCTGCTCATCAGCACCCAGACCGCCCTGGGCACCGGGCCGGTCAGCAGAACCTGGGTCAACGCCACCCTGCGCGGCCACGCCGCGACCATCGAGGCCCTGCGCGTCGACCGCCAGCTCGAAGAAGCCATGGCCACCGGCGCCGACCCCCTGCACCTGGCAGCCACCTTCGGCCTGGACCCCGGCACCGCCGTCCGCTACGCATCCACCGCCCGGCACCTCCTCCAGACCACCGCCGAACAGCAAGACCCAGCAGGGTTCCCCGCGAACCCAAGGACCGGATCCGCCCACGAAGGCTGAAGACCCCTCAGTTCCCGCCGAGGACCCTTCAGCCCGGCTGAACTCCGGGGAAAAAAGGGCTCCTGGTGTGGCAGGGGAGTTGACACCACTGCCGCTACCAGGAGCCCCCTGCCGTGCCGGTGACCGACACGCAAGCGGGAACCGGAAGATCACAAAGTGTTACACACTACGCCGTTGGCCGGGCCGCGAGTTCTCAAACAGGCTTTAAGACATCTCACGATATGACTGGTGGGTCAGGATGGCGCGGTTTGGCTAGGCGCGCCCTCGGGTGGCGCTACATGGGCGCTGCCTGTGGGTTCGGCTGACCTTTCGAAGCCGCCATAGCAAGGAAAGTAGGTGCACGTGAAAAAGACGGTGCTCTCGATGGCACTAGCGGCTCTCACCACAGTCTTCACGATCATGGCTGGCGCGCCCGCCGCATTAGCCAGCACGGCCAGCGCTCATGCGACCACGCCCGCGTCGCATAGCCGGGCAGCCATCGAGACAGGCGTCAAGGTCGTCACCAAGACAGGTGTTCTTCCAGCCAGTTCCGCCGATGCGCCAACGTCCGTGCTCAAGGCGGCCCGCGCCGCATCCCTTAACTCCACCGCCGCGACCTACTGCCAGACCATCTATGCCAAAGACACGCTAAAAGATGCCATCGGCATCACTCTGGCCACGTTCCAGATGAACACATACTACTGCTGGAACTACTCGATCGTCACTTATCACTCGACGTGGGAAAACAACTCCTCGAACGGCACCTTGGGCTGGTCATACAAGGGTCTTCTCTCGAATTACTTCACTTGCTACTACGCCAACTCGAATTGGTACTCAGGCAACTACGAGCAAATGCAGGCAAACTTCGGGGTCCCTTCGGGCAGACGTGGCAGCCAACCTGCTGGTTGGAGGAAGTCTACAACGGCGGCTTCTCTGGCGGCTGTAGCGGCTGATCGCAGTCTCGCGTGGCCAGGAGCGCGTGAGCCCCGCACCTATGCCTGAATGGCTGAGTGTGGCGCTCACGCGCTTCGGTCTGCTCTTCGGGTGCTATCCCGGTCCCAGCCGCGTCCTCGCCGGTGCACGAGGTTTGATAAGCTTGAGATCGCACAAGGAGCTGCCTCATGGGATCTAACAGGCTATCACGGAATCCGTCCAGGCTAGGTCGCAATATTATCACATTTGCGATCATTCTCGTGGCGGCAATAACATGCTTGATCATAGGACTCATTTCGCAAGACTCGATCCTCACAGTGGCGGGTGCGGTCGCCATCGTGATTCTGGGCCTTCTTGGTATTATTCTGGTAACGCCTCACCACACGAGAACTGAGGTTGGCGTGGTCGTGGGCAAAGTCGAGAGAAAAGGCGACGGTCAACCGTAGGAGGTGGTCAACGGCCCCCAGGTGACCGAGTCACCCCTGCGCCGGCATTTCATCGCTCCTACGGACAGTGGCCGCTCGCGTACACCAGCGCCTCGCTTCCGCTGAACGACACGGTGGACGTGCCGCCGTTGCCGGTGGCCGTGCGGACCGGGCTGACCGTGAGCCACAGGCCGACATGGTCCGGTATAGCCGTGGTGTCGATGGTGAAGGTGGCTCCATTCGGTGCCCAAGCGGAATAGAAGATATTTTTCGTGAGGCTGAAGATCTGGCTGGGCGTGCCCGGATAGAACAGGCACCGGGGCGGGCTCTGACCGTTGAAGCGGACGGTGGCAGGCACGCCGTCTGCCCGGAGCATGCGTTGCAGACCTCCCGGATCGCGCAGCTCCCTGACATTAACCACTATCACGTGGTGCGGCCGCTCAGCGACTGCCCAGGCGGCGAGGCTCACTGCGTCAGGGCTGCCGTTAGGCAGCAGCGTGACTGCCAGCGCGCCAACGGCACCCAGCGTGACCACGCCCCCCCATCTGGCCAGGCAGCGCCGCCTGCGCAGGGCGCGCCCCTGGCGGACCACGGCGCTCAGCGCAGTGGCCGCATGCACGTGTTCGAAGGGTTCCCGCATGAGCTGGACCATGTCGTTGTCGTTCATCGTCAGCCCCTCTCCTCTATGGCGAATTCATGGCGGAGTGTGGCGATAGCCCGCGCGAGGTGCGCTCTGACCGTGCCGGGCGCCATGCCGAGCGCCCTGGCCGCGTTGGCAGTGTCCATGTCCAGGAAGACCCGAAAGGCCACGACCTGCCGCTGGCGGAGCGGCAGTCGCTTCAGAGCCGCCATGATGTCCCCCGCCACGATTCCGTCGCCTAGGTCGACGCCAGCGGTATCAGGCAGGCCGGCCATCCCGTCTCCGGCCACTGGCCGTTCCCTAGGGGCCCGTCTCCAGGCCGACACGCCTGCGTTCAGCGCGACACGAACCACCCACGCCTGCGGCGCGGGATGGCTGCGAACCTTCCGCCAGGACGCCCACGCCCGGGCGAACGCCTCATCGACCAAGTCCTGCGCGGTATCCAGGTCGCCGACGCCGACTAGGACGGCACGAAGACAGACGTCCTTTGATTCGGCGTAGAACTGCGCGAAGTCCATCGGGTTCGGGCTCACACCTAGATAACGCTCGGCGGCGCAGATCTGCTTACCGCATCGCCATCGGAGCGTCCCGTACTTCGCGCCGGGTGGCCGGCGGGATCTCCACCCCCGGCCCACAGAACGGAGCATGACACTCCCGCGTCACTCCGCTCGTATCATTCGATCTCGGTCAGCAGTCGGTCATCCACCGCCACCCGCGCCGCCCAGCAGAGCTAACCCGGCACGGCCATGCCCCAGACCTGCCTTTATCGCTGGCGAGGCGATGAGATCCGGGCGCGCGTAAGGTCATCACTCACAGCCCGGGAAGGTCCTCCGGAGGAGCACAGTGCGAATCACGAGCATGGGAAACGGCAAGGTGGTCGTGAACAGGTCGATGTCGCTTGACGGCTTCATCGCCGATGAGGGTGGGATGGCCGAGGGCAGCGGCGTAACGCCAGGCGCCTTTGACGCTGAGCCCGAACAGGTCACAGAGCCGCCGGACGTCGCCTCCGGTGGCGATCGCCTCGTCAAGGATGCGGTCTTCGCGGACGGCCTGGGCGGCTAGGCCGAGGGTCTGGTTGATCCACCAGTGGCTGACCGGCCCGGTGCGGACCGCGGTCTGGGTGTTGACCAGCAGGTGCGGGTTGGCTGTGTTCGGCCAGCGGATGGCCCGGTAGTCCAGCCAGGCCGTGATCCGGTCACGGACCGGCCGGGCCAGGAGGATCGTCCGATCGTCCAGGTGCAGTCTCCCGTCGCGGACATCGGTGAGCAGCAGTGCGCGGAGCTGCCCGTTGCGCAGCGCGTGGAAGCTGGTGAACGCGGCGATGACGGCGCAGGCTGGGTCATCGGAGGTCAGCGCCTGGCGCAGCACGGTCACATTAAGCGGCAGCGGGGTGCGTGTCTCCGGCCGGCCGACCCGGATGTGGGTTGTCGGGTTGGTGAAGACCATGCGGCGGGCCTTGAGAAGGCGGAACAGCGAGCGCAGTGCCTGAGCGGTCAGCGACCGGTCGGTGCCCTGAGGAGGCAGCGCCTGGTTGACGTGGCCGCGGGTGATCTCCTGCAGCGACTCGTGCCCGGCCGCGGCCCAGGCCCGCAGGGCGGGCATGGCATAGCTGATGCGCAGCCGGATGGTGACGACTGGCCGTGGCCGCGAGCGCGGCGGCGTGGTGCTGCCGAGCCGCAGGACATCGAACCAGTTGCGCAGCTCGGCGGCCATCTGGTCAGGCAGCCCTTCGGCCTGCCGCGAGAACCAGGCGACCACGGGCGGCTCCCGGTCGTCGTGGAGCATCCCAGCAGCGGCCAGGATGTCCAGGACCGGCTGCACGGCGATGGGGATCTGGCCCAGCGCTGCCACCTCGCTGGCCTTGATCCTGGCTCCCGGCGTGTCCTGGAGGGCCAGCAGGACCCGGATGCCCTGCCGTGCCTCGACGAGCCTGGTGCTGCTCCAGCCATGCCGGGTGGCGTGGTCGGCAGCGGCCCGTTCCAGCAGCCGGGCGAGTGCCGGGTCTGGTGGGCCCGGGCGAGGTCGCGGGACAGGTCGAACAGCGTGAGCTGCCGATGGGCGACCGGGTATGCCCGGCGTCCCTGCTCCACCGGTCCGTGGGGAGCGGCGGGGGCCTGGGGCTTCAGGTGGAACAGGCTGACGATAAACAACTGCTGCCCGTGCCGATTGGCCTCCAGCACGCTCACCCCCTTGCGGTGACGGCGCACCATGGCGGCCTGGCGCCAGCACAGCCGGCAGAAGCCCTCGGCATTGACGGCGACGGTGCGCCGGCAAGACGGACATTGGGCTGGGACCGGGAACCGGCGGCGCAAACCGCGGCAGCCCTCGCAGAGCCAGCTCGTGGTGCGGGTGACGCCCCAGCCACAGCAGTCGATGCAGCTATCGACGACCTGGGGCGCCAGCCGGTGACAGCGCTGGCACAACCCGGCCGAGTAGTAGAGCTCATCTGACCCGCACTTGCGGCAGGGCGGCGGGGACACCGGGCCGCCGGGCAAGCACTGGTAACAGGACGAATGCCGGGCGGTGGCGACCGGCCGCTGACCGCAGGCCGGGCAGGTGCGCGGTCGGGTCACGCGGGCGGCAGCGTCTTGTTCCGGCCGAGACGCGGCTTCACCGCCGGCCATGTGGTGCTGGCCGCGGCCCGGCGTGGCCGGCGGGCAGCGACCTTATCCGGCTCACGGATGAGCAGGTCGCTGGGCTCGCAGCCGAGCACATGGCAGATCACGTCCAGGTCATCCAGCCGGATGGTCAGCGGCGTCCCGGCCCACAGCGACGACATCTTGCCAGCGCTGACCTCCAGCCCGGCCTCCGCCAGCCGCCGCCGCATCTCGGTCGACTTCCAGATGCCCTGCTCAGCGGCTTTCAGCCGGAGATTCCAGCGCATCAGCTCACTCCGTTCCCGCGATCAGCCGGGCTACGACCCGCTCGTTAGTGTTCGCCCACGCCGTTTCAATGTGGCCGTCGTGCACGTGGATGTATCGGGTGGTGGTGGACAGCCACTCGTGCCCGAGCAGCTCCTGGATGGCCTTGAGATCCATCCCCCGCGCATACAACGACGAGGCGCAAAAGTGCCGCATGCCGTGCGGTGTCAGCCGCCCCTCCCAGGCGGGCAGCCAGGTGCCCACCGCGGCAGCGAACCCGGACCGCAGGGCGTCATCGCCCACCCGGCGGCACCGGCCGGTCGCGTGATCACGCCGTTCGCTAGGCAACAACGGCGCATCGGGGTCGTCCCAGTCGTCGCCGAACTGGTGGCGGACGTCGGTCAGCCACCAAGTGATCAGCTCGTCCACCGCGTTGATCGCGGGCACCAGCCGGGACTTGGGACCGCGGCCCATGCTGCCCTTGCCGAACCGCACATGCAGCTTGCCGTGCTCACCGAAGTCGGGCCGCCAGTCACGGATGTCGAGCATGACGGTCTCGCTGATACGCAGCCCGACCCGCCGCCACAACGAGGCGGCCAGGTAGTCCCGGGCGGCGGGCAGGAACTTACGCGCGTCCGCCAGCGCCTCGCGCCACAAGCCGAACAGCAGCTCGACCTCGGCGTCAGACGGCGGAACCCGGACCACACCGCCGTAATCGGCTTTGGCCGGCCGGTTGAACTCATCGACCGGCTGCACCACGACATGACCGGTCAGCCCGTGGATCTCACCCTGATACCGGCTGACCAGGAACTCAAAGAACCGCGCCAGCGCCCCGGCCTTGCCATGCACGGTGGCATGCGACCGGCCCAACTCCTTGCGCTGGTGCCGCAAGAACCGGTCCACATCCTCGGGCTGCGCGGTCCACACGTGGCCCCTCAGAAACCGGGCGAACGCGAAGAGGGCCGAGCGTTCCTGGGCGATATGGGCGTCAGTGATGCCGGCGGCCGCAGCCGCCAGGGCGTACTCGTCAACAAGCTCCTGCTCGAAGTCGTCCAGATCCTGGACGGACACCAGCCGCCTGGCGGCCACCGGCGACCGCACAGCAGCCAGCGTCACCACGACGCACTCAGTTCACCAACAAGAGTCACCGGTCATAGATACCAGAATCCTGTCGGGAATCGCGACCAGAATTCGGACTCCCGCCCAGCAGACACCCACCCTCGCTGGCCTGGCACAACACCTGGCCAGCGTTCGTGAGCCACAGGAGGACCCATGACAGTTGCGACAACCGGCCAGCCGGTCGCCAGGTTCACGGTCGCGTCCACCCCGCGCTACCTGGACAAGGCGAGCAACGAGTGGAAGGACGGCGACAGCCTGTTCCTCACCTGCAACGTGTGGTGGCAGGCCGCGGAGAACGTCGCCGAGTCGCTCTCGAAGGGGATGCGCGTCATCGTCAACGGCCGCCTCCGGCAGCGGAGCTACGAAGCCAAAGACGGCATCAAGCGCACCGTCTACGAGGTCGAGGGTAGAGATCCCGTTTGGCGCATGTGCCGCACGTGCCAGCAAGACTGCGCCGCTAGGCTGACTGGCTGTGCCGCTCCCGATGTCTCGCAGCCAGGTCAACAAACTCGGAGCGAGACTCGCCGCGAATCCTGAAATCTCCGCCGCAGACGACCAGTTGCTCGAAGAACTCATCGCATGCCATCTAGAGGCGCTGGAGAGTGCCCGCCCCCGGCTCGACGGTCTCGCCGAGAGCGTCGGCACCGGGCACCTTCACATCAGCCATAGACCCAAGACAACTGGCACGATCATTGAGAAGCTGCGGCGGCAGGCCAGCATGCCGCTGGCCACGATGCAGGACCTTGCTGGCTTCCGTGTGGTCGGCGCTTTCTCGTTCGCCGACCAGGACCGGCTTGCCGTTGAGATTGCCCGCCGATTCCCGGCCGACCCCCGGCCGCCGCGATCCGGGATCGGCGCGCCGAGCCGAGCTACGGCTACCGCGCTGTGCATGTAGTCGTCAGCTTCGATGACCTCAACATTGAGGTACAGGTGCGCACTCTTGGACAGCACCTCTGGGCCGACCTGATGGAACGCCTCGCCGACCGTCTCGGCAGGCAGATCCGCTACGGTGAGCCCATGTCTCCACGGGCTGGCAGGAATCCAGAGGCTGCCCGGTCCATCGTGGGAGCGATGATGTCGCTCTCCGAAACATGGGCAGCCGATGAGCCCGCCGTCCCTGCTCACGTGGTGCTCCGCCTGGATGAATTCACCGAGGATCTGTGGGCAGCGTTCTCACAGGCGATCGCTGCTGCGGGCATTGACCTGTGAGTTAGCCTGTGGATATGCGGAATTTCCTAGTGGTCTTCAACCGCCGGACCGGCGCGAACACCGTCCGGGAGTTCCCTGCTGGCCGCGGCCGGGAAGCGATCCGGGAGCGATTCATCCTGGAGCGGCAATACAGGGCCGACCCGGACATTGAGATCGTGGTGCTCGGCAGCGGCTCGCGCGAGGAGCTGGAGAAAACCCACTCGCGCTACTTCCGGTCCGGAGACGCCCAGTCTGAGCGTGCTTGCGGCTAACGGCGCAGGCAGCACGGCCCTCAGACCGGCCTAGAGGCATTCCTGCGCGCCCGGCCCGCCGTAGGCTGCCGCCATGCTGACCTGGACTGGAGCCTCGCCGAGGCCAAGCTCGACTCGCCCCAGTCCCAGCGCGAGCCATGCGAGGCCTTTGATCCATCTCGTGCACGCGGCCGGTGGCACGCCCGCATCGCTCATCTGGGCAACACGGATCGGCGCCCTCGCAACAGCCGGCCTGCTCGTGGGCGCGGCCGTCACCGCCATATACGCGACGAAGGCGTTCGGGAAGCAGTCCACGGAAGCTAAGCGGCTACAGGACCAGGCCAAGCGCGATAACAAGGAGCGCCGCCGCGCCCAGGTCTTCATCGTGATCGCCAGCGGACTGCCGGTAGATCCTGGTGTGCAGCTCGTGGCTAAAGCCAGCAGCACCAGCCGCCAGCCGGTATATGACATCGAGATTCAGTGGCGCACGAACGCCGGCCCGTTCGGCGCGGCGATGATGATTCCGCTGCTCATGCCAGAGGAGACTACGGAATTCGCCGAGGACCTGGACCGCCGATCTGGACGTCAATGGCCTCGGCGTGAAGATCGAGTTCCGCGATGCGGCCGGGGCTTACTGGCGAACCACCAACGGACCGGCGCCGGTGAGTGGTCTAGTCGGCCAGGTCAACCAGACCAATCCGGCGGCGGCACGGGCACCCGGTAACAGCCTGAGCCTGCGCGGCACTGTCCGCCAGCACCCCGCCCGGTACGAGATCATGGTCACCGGCCAATACATGGCCAACCGCTGACCCCGGAGCAACACATGGCCAAGCGCAACGGCCCGTACTGCGGCGGCAAGCTCCACGGCCGCGAGGGGACCTGCCCGGTGCCCGCCGGATGGGGCGCCGGGCACCGGGCACCGCGGCACCGGGCACCGCGGCACCGGCCGCTGCCGTAAGCACTTCGGGAACGCCCCCAACGTGATCAAGGCCGCCGAGCGTGAGCGCCTGGACCAGGAGGCCGCGGAGCCGCTGGCCGCACCGGACGTACCGCCGGTCGAGGACCCGCTGACCGAGCTGCAGAAACTCGCCGGGCAGGTGGTCGCCTCGATGAGCTGGCCGACGTAGTATGCGGCGGGCCTGTTACGGGCGGACACTGCCGGAGACCTATTAGGTAGTTCAGAACACGGGTACCCTGCACGTATGAGCATCGCTGAGGAGATCCCGTTCTCCCACCTGATTCAGCACTCGCGGGACACCATCGCCCGGCTGGAAAACAGCCAGGGCAGGCAGCTACGGCTTGTGCGCCGGGACGGGGAAGACCTGGTCCTGGAATCCGCGAGGCGCGCCGAGGCCGACGCGGAGGCCGCCCTCACGGCCGCGCGGCTCATCTCGGAGATGCTGCGCAGTGATGAGACGGCAGCGCTCGTCCTCAGGGTGCTGCCGGCCGTGTTCCCGTGGATCCGGTTCCTGCCGGATGCCGCCGCGCAGGAGTTCGCCGTCGAGTTCGCCGAGACGGCCCGCGCCGCGGCCGAGATGGGCAACATGGCGCCTGTAATGCCGGTCATCGAGGCGTGGCGCGCCACCGCCGAGATTCACGCCGACCCGGCGCTGCACAAGGCACTCACTGCGCCGCTCGACGGCACCGACTACGGCCCGGTGCCGGAGCCGGAGCCGGAGCCGGAAGAGCCTGCGCCGGGTGAGCCCGAAGCGCAACGACCGGGTAGCACCGCCGCCACGGCCGGGTGAGTGGGAGATCCGCTACCTGACCACCGGGGCGGCGAGAGGCTGGGAAGACCTCTGCCGCCAGGTCCCCGGCAACACGCGGGACGCCTACGAGGTGTTGCGCGCCAACCCGCGGCCGCCGGAGGACAGCCGGCATCACCGGCTCCGCTACGACCTCGCCACCCGCAAGGTCGGCGCCCAGGAACTTGAGCAGTGGCAGATCGAAGTGACCGGCGGCGGCCGGGTCTGGTACGTCGTAGACGACGAGGCGCACACGGTATGGCTGGTATGGGCCGGCACCGGTCACCCGAAGGCGACAGACTAGGCCTCCTCCACCTTTGGCTGTTCAGTCGGGGCGGGTTCCAGGCGAGTGCGGATCAACCGAAGGGGTTTACCCCGATCCTTGACTTGAGTTCCGCGCTCACGGCCTGCAAGGCGCTTTGGGCCTGCTGGGAGTCGCTGACCGCGGCATCCGGCACGTAGCCCTGCGCTGCCGCCTGCGCCGGGGTGCCGGCATCCGCTGCCTCCGCGGTCACGTCGTCCAGGAACGCCGCCCAATGCCCGGCCGGGTCCGCGCACTCGGGGATCGGCCACCTCCCTGCGAGCTGCGCGGCCATGCCTGCCGCATGCAGGCTCGTCACGGCTGCGTAGGTGCTCGTGGACGCTTCCTGGTTGAAGAGGCTGAGCGAGCCTTCCATGGGCCTCATCATGCACCGGCCCGTGTAGCCACCTGCGGAACCTGGCCCGGCAGTGATGCAGCCGGGCGCCCGTGAGCCCGGCAGGCGAGGGAGGCGGTGGCGGGGAAATGGATAGGGGCGCTGATGTGGCCGCGGCTACATGCACATGTGGCGGATGGGAGGCGGCGCATCCGGTCAGCAGTATGACGGCGGCCAGGACAGCGGCGGCGACCCTCTCGGTTCCCTCAGCGTGACGAACAAGGCACTTAGCGTAGTTAAAATGCCAGGAAACGATCGACGGCGAGGCGTACCAGCGGATCCCGGGGGCCGAGTTGCGGATAGCGCATCTCCCTGTCTGGCCTACTTCCGCCGCGCAGGATCTCTCTCGGCCTGCCAGCGTCCGAGGGCCTCAGCGGACGGCCGCGCATACCTCGCCAGCGATGCAACCGACGTGTGCCCGGACTTCGCCATCAGCATGGGCGTACTGGCGCCGTCCTCGGCGTCGTGGGTCAGCGCGGAGTGCCGGAGTTGGTGCAGCGTCGCGCCGCCTGACGCCGCCTTGAACAGGTCCTCGGCCTGGCGGTACGACAGCCGCGCCCGGCCGCTGGCAGGGTCGATACCGGCCGGCGGCAGCCCGACGCGCGCCCGGCGGCCGGTGAGGAACAGCGGCCCGGACTTGCGGCCCTTGAGCAGCCGGGGCAGCAGGCGCGCGGTCCCGGTCTGCCAGGCGATGACGTCGATCGCGCCGCCCTTGCGCCGGACCTTCGCCCGCCGGTTCGGCAGGTCGAGGTCCCCGGCGTCCAGCCGCAGCACCTCGGCCGAGCGTGCCGCGCTCTCGTACAGGAGCGCGCCTGCGCCGCCGTATGCCGCGGGTGAGCGCGCCCGCCGCGTCACTGAGCCACCCCTGCGCCTCGCAGAACGCCAGGAGCCCGCGCAGCGCGTTCCTGTTGCGGTTCCATGTCGCCGGTGCCCGGTCGCCCCAGGTGCGGCTGCGGGCGTAAAGGGCAGCGGGAGGTGCCCGGGATGGCAGCGCGGATCCTGATCCGTGAGCCGTCTGTGAGCCGTCGCAGGTCCGCGAACAGCACTTAACTGCCACTAGTGGCAAAGCCTGGTTGCCCAGGCAGGGGCAGGGGTGCGACGGAGTCCAGCAGGTGAGCGCCACCCGGGTGTCACTTGCTGCGCATGATGTGCGTCTACCCAAACTGGGTGGAATGTGCCCCTCTGGGGTGCAGACCCTCTGGGTACGGCTGTCATGATGAACGGACCGCGTACGCCCAGCGAGGCGGGGGAGGATCAGCACATGCCTCACTTCGACGTCGTCGTGCTCGGCGGGGGAGCTTCCGGCATGCTCATCGCCACGGAAGTGTCACGGGCCGGCCGATCGACGGCCCTGGTGGAAGCCGGGCTCGTCGGCGGCGAGTCGCCCTACCTGGCCGACATGCCATCCAAATCACTGCTCCAGTCGGCCCGCCGGGGGGAGACCTGGGAGCATGCGGTCGCCCGCCGGGACGAGGTCGCCGGGCACCTCGACGACACCGCGGCCACCGCCCGGCTCGCCGAGGCGGGGGTGACCCTCATCCGCGGCAGCGGCCGGGTCACCAGGCCGGGCACGGTGGAGATCCAGCCGAACCCGGTGAAGGCCAGCTCCGGCGTGACAGTGCAGACCGGCGCGGTGACGTTGCGCTACCAGGACCTGGTCCTCGCCACCGGGAGCGAGCCGGTGGCGCCGCCGGTCGAAGGGCTCTCCGACGTCCCGGCGTGGACCAGCGCGGAGGCGCTCACCTGCCCGGACCTGCCACGGCGGCTGGTGGTGCTGGGCGCGGGCCCGGTGGGCTGCGAGCTCGCGCAGATCTACGCGGCGTTCGGCTCCCAGGTCACGCTGCTGGAAGCCGAGCCGCATGTGCTCCCCGGCGAGGCACCGTTCACCGGGGAGATCCTGGGCGACTCGCTCCGCCGGACCGGGGTGGACCTGCGGCTCGGCTCGCCGGTCGTGAAGGCGGAGACCACCGATTCGGGGCTCGCGCTGACCCTGGCGGACGGGACCACGATCGAGGCCGACCGGGTCCTGCTGGCCACCGGGCGCCGGCCACGGGTCAGCGGGCTCGGGCTGGAAGTGCTCGGCCTGTCCGGCTCCCCCGGTGCGGCGCTGCCGCTCGACGAGACCTGCCGGGTGGTGGCGCCCCAGGGCAAGAAGAATGCCGGGCGGATCTGGGCGGCGGGCGACGTGACAGCGGTCGCGCCCTACACGCACACCGCCCGCTACCAGGCACGCATCGTCACAGCCAACATCCTGGGCGGGAACCGGTGCGCCGACTACCGCGCCGTCCCCCGGACCGTCTGCACCTCGCCCTCGGTCTACACCGTGGGCATGTCGCCGGCGCTCGCCGCAGCCAGCGGGATGGACCTGGTGACCGTCAGCTTCGAACTGGCCGAGACGGCCCGGGCGACCGTGGAGGATGACGACCGGGGCCGCGTCGAGCTGTATGCCGATGCCGGGCGCGACGACATCCTGGTAGGAGCCGCGGCGGTGGGCCCGTACGCGGAAGAATGGATGGGTGAGGTGACGCTCGCCATCCGTGCCAGGATCCCGCTGGCCGTCCTCGCGGACGTGGTGCACGCCTTCCCCACATACGGTGAGGCGGTGGGGACACCGCTGCGCGGCCTGGCGCAGCAAGCCGCTGTCGGTCAAACCACGGGGGATCAAACCACGGGGGATCAAACCACTGGGGACGAGGCCCCAGCGGGTCGGGCCCCGGAGGATCGGGCCGCGGTGGAACATGCTGGGGGGAAGCCAACCCCAGCGGACCAGGATGAGGAAAAGCAACAGGCTGCGGGCGGGCAGGTCGCAGTAGCCCGGACCGCGGGGGCCGGGACCGCGGGGGCCGGGACCGCGGACACAGAGTGAGGAATGCGCGATGAGCGAGGTCAGCTGGGACTCCAGCGAGGACATAGAGGCACCGACCGCCGACGCCCTGGCGCAGCACCAGCCGCTGCCCGGGGAGGACGAGGAGGCCGAGCAGCCCGGGGAACTCGAGCTGCCGATCGAGGCGAGCGAGGCAGACGCTGCGGAGCAGCACATCGAGGTGGACGCCGACGACGAGGACGAGTACCGCTGACCGCCGGATACCGGGCGGTGCGCGCGATCGCTCCGTCCCTGCATTGGGGTCACCCTCTGTTACCCCAATGGAGGGTCCGAGCGGTCGTAGGATGGCGTGCAGCAAACGGAATCGCCGCCCGGACATACGCATCGGAGAGTCTCGTGACAGCAACACCGCAGGCCCGCACGGCCGGTACGCGGCTGCCGAGGCCCGCCCGCCGCCGGCAGCTACTGGGGGCCGCCCAGGAGGTCTTCGTCGCGCAGGGCTACCACGCTGCGGCGATGGATGAGATCGCGGAACGGGCCGGGGTCAGCAAGCCCGTGCTGTACCAGCACTTCCCCGGCAAGCTCGAGCTCTACCTCGCGCTGCTCGATGAGAGCGTCGACGCGCTCACCGCCACGATCCACAACGCGCTCGCGTCCACCACGGACAACAAGCAGCGGGTCAGCGCCACCTTCGGCGCCTTCTTCGACTTCGTCGCCAGCACCGGCGAGGCGTTCCGCCTGGTCTTCGAGTCAGATCTGCGCAACGAGCCCGCGGTGCGGGACCGCCTCGACGCGACCATGCGGGTGCACGCGGAAATGATCAGCGAGATCATCCGCGAGGACGCCGGCCTGGGCGATGAGGAGGCGCACCTGCTCGGCATCGGCCTGGTCGGCATGGCACAGATCAGTGCCACCTACTGGCTGAGCACCGCTGGCGCCATCCCCAAGGACGCCGCCGAGGAACTCATGGCCCGGCTGGCCTGGCGGGGTATCAGCGGCTGGCCGCGCACCGGCTGACCCCGGCACGGTACGGTCGCCGGGACGAGAGCAGCGAGAGACCACAGGAGCGCCGTGGAAGTCAAGATCGGGATCCAGTCCATACCGCGGGAACTGATCCTGGAGACCAAGGTCTCCGCCGAGGAAGTCCAGCGGCTGCTGAGCGAAGCGCTTGCCGAGGATGACCACGGGCTGTTCGTGCTGCCCGACGTCAACGGCGGCAAGTTCCTCGTCCCGGCGGACAAGATCGCCTACGTCGAGTTCACCGGGGCCGAGCAACGGCGGGTCGGCTTCGGCAGCCTGTAGCCGCGGTAGCTGTCAGGGAACGGCCCAACTCAGCCCTGTCGTTCAGCTTGTCAGGCCGAGCGACGCCATCCGCTGTGCGTGCGCGTCGGTGAACTGGGCAAGCATCCGCCCGATGTCGCCGAGTTCGCCAGCGGGCCCGGCGCTGGCCTCGCTGGCGGCCCGGCCCGCCAGCAGGTTCGCCAGCGGGGGCCGGCCAGCGACCACCCGGTACGCCTGCGCGAGCGCCTCGCCGACGAGCCGCCTGGCCCACAGCGCGAGCCTGCCCTCCACCTGCGGATCAGCGGCGATGGCCGCGCGGACCCGGGCGATCACGAACTCGGCGTGGCCGGTGTCGGCCAGCACCTGGAGCACCAGTTCGCGGGTCTGCGCGTCCACCAGTTGCGCCACCGTCCGGTAGAAATCCGCCGCGATCCCGTCCCCTACGTACGCCTTGACCAGGCCCTCCAGCCAGTCGGACGGAGCGGTGCGGGCGTGGAAGGCGTCCAGTGCCGGGGCGAACGGCAGCATCGCCTGCTCTGGCTTGGCGCCCAGCGCCGAGATGCGCTGGCACAGCAGCCGGAAGTGGCCGAACTCGGCGACCGCCAGCCCGGCCAGGGCCGCCTTGTCCGGCAGGGAGGGGGCGAGTGCCGCATCCTCGGACAGCCGGAAGAAGGCGACGAGTTCCGCGTAGGCGAGCAGGCCGAGCAGGTCGAGGACACCTTCGCGGTCCTGGCTGTCCGGCTGGCTCTTGCGGTCCCCGGGTTCGGCTGGCGCATCATCGCGCCGTTGCGCTTCGGTCATCCGGGAAGCGTAACAACCAGGCCGGAGCGAGCCGGTCCGCCCGCGGCGTCGTGCACATTGGTACACTGCCCGCAGAACTTGGATGGGAATGCGGCAACCCCCTGCCGTGTTCTTGGTGGCAGTAAGGCTGGTTGTCACCGACTTGCAGGCGCTGCGGCGGCCTTGGACGGGCTGACCGGCAAGCCTTATTGCGCTGACGGGCAGCGCCCGTCGGTGATGCCGATAGCCAGGTCCGCGGTGGTAACGACGTGCGCGCGGCGCACGGCTGGACAGCGGGCCACTGATGGAAGCTGATTGAACTGACAACGCACACAATGACTCCGTCCGTAGCAGAACCCCCGGCAGAAGACCGGCCGGAAGCCGGTTCTCCGGACGTGAACGCGACGAAAACCTTCCGTGACCTCGGCGTGGACGAGCGAATTTGCATCGCCCTCGAGGGCGTGGGAATCACCGCGCCCTTCCCCATCCAGGCACTGGCCCTGCCCATCGCGCTCGGCGGGCACGACATCATCGGCCAGGCCCGCACCGGAACCGGCAAGACGCTGGCGTTCGGCATCCCGCTCCTGCAGCATCTCGGCGAGCCGGCCAGCCGCCCGTCCGCTCCGCAGGCTCTGGTCGTGGTTCCCACCCGCGAACTCGCCGGCCAGGTCGCTGATGACCTGCGCGTGGCCGGAGTGGCCCAGGGCACGAAAGTGCTGACCGTCTATGGCGGCCGCGCGTACGAGCCGCAGATCGAGGCCCTGCGCACCGGCGTGGACATCGTGGTCGGCACGCCGGGCCGGCTTCTCGACCTGGTCGGGCAGCGTCACCTGGACCTGTCCGCGGTGCGCTCCCTCGTCCTCGACGAGGCGGACAAGATGCTCGACCTCGGCTTCCTGCCGGACGTGGAGCGGATCCTGGAGCTCACCCCGGCCGAGCGGCAGACCATGCTGTTCTCGGCCACCATGCCGGGAGAGATCGTCACGCTCGCCCGGCGGCACCTGCGCCGCCCGCTGCACGTGCGCGCCGAGCAGCATGACGAGCCTGACCTGGTGCCGCTGACCGTGCAGCACGTGTTCCGCGCGCACCAGATGGACAAGATCGAAATGCTGGCCCGCATCCTGCAGGCGGAGGGCCGCGGCCTGACCATGGTGTTCTGCCGGACCAAGCGGTCGGCCGACCAGGTGGCCGAGGCGCTGCTGACCCGCGGGTTCGCGGCGGCGGCGGTGCACGGCGACCTGGGCCAGGGGCAGCGGGAGCGCGCGCTCCGGGCCTTCCGGAACGGCAAGATCGATGTCCTGGTCGCCACGGATGTCGCCGCGCGCGGGCTGGACGTCGACGACGTCACCCACGTGATCAACTACGAGTGCCCGGAAGACGACAAGGCCTACCTGCACCGGACCGGCCGGACCGGCCGGGCCGGCCGGGACGGCATCGCGGTGACCTTCGTGGACTGGCGCGACATGCAGCGCTGGAAGCTGATCAACGAGGCTCTCGGCATGGGCCAGCCCGAGCCGCCCGAGACCTACTCCACGTCCGAGCACCTGTACAGCGCGCTGAGCATCCCGGCTGGCGTCACCGGGACCCTGCCCAGGGCCGGCCGCGGCCGGCTCGGCCTCGAGGCCGAGGAACTGGAGGACGTCGGCGAGACCGGGCGGTCCCGCTCGCCAGCGCCGCGCGGGGCTGGATCACGCGGGGCTGGATCACGCGGCGCCGCCTCCCGCGGGGAGCAGGGACCACGCCGGGACCAGGCAGCCCGCAAGCCCCGTATCCGCAAGCGGACCCGGTCCGGGGTGACGGTGCGCGGCAGCGAGCCGGCCAAGCCCGAGGCGGCCGGCCAGGCCAAGGGCGAGGATGCCGTGGATCATGCCCAGCCGCGAGCCAGGCGCAGGCGCCGCTCCGGCCGCGGCCGGAAAGGCACGGCCGCAGCGGGCTAGCAGGGCGGGCCGGCAGGCCGCTGGCAGGTTCCCCAACGCCCGCTCCCAGGAATCGTCAAGGCCGGGTAAGGCTTAGTCCCAGCAACCCTGGGTAAGCTGGCCGCCTGTGAGTACACCGAGAGCCTTGCAGCTCCCCTCCGGGGTGCGCCGGCTGACCATCGAAACCAGCCGCGGGAAGTTCGCGGCGCTCGAAGCGCTTCCGGTCACCGGTGTGCGCGAGCGGCAGCCCGCGCTTCTCGTCCCCGGCTACACCGGGAGCAAAGAAGACTTCCTGCTCATCCTCCAGGCGCTGGCCGCGGCTGGACGGCAGGTGGTCGCGATCGACATGCGCGGGCAGTTCGAGACGCCCGGCGGGGCCGATGCCGACGCCTACCGGCTGGCCCCGCTGGCCGCGGACGTGGCCGTGATCGCGGACTGGCTCAGCTCCGCCCAGGCCGACCCGGCCGCGCCGAAGGGCGCCGGAATCCACCTGCTCGGCCACTCGCTGGGCGGCCTGGTGGCCAGGGAACTGCTGCTCGCCCGGGCAACCACGATCAGTTCGCTCACGCTGATGAGTTCCGGTCCGGGAGCGCTCACCGGCCCCCGCGCGGCGATACTGCAAGGGCTGCTCGCCGAGCTGAACGGGACTGGCCCGGATGGCCTGCAGGCCGAGGTGGAGCGCATCTGGGCCACCCGCCTGGAGCCGGAGGCAGTGGCCGGCGGGGTGCCCCCGATGATCATCGACTTCCTGCGGACCCGGTTGCTGCGCAGTTGCCCCACCGGGCTGCGGTCGATGGGCGAGGCCCTGCTCGCCTGCCCGGACCGTACCGGTGCGCTGGCCGAGCTGGACGGCGCCGCTCTCATGGTCCTCTACGGCGAGAATGACGACGCCTGGGAGCCGGCCACCCAGGAGGAGATGGCGGCCCGGCTCGGCGCGCAGCGGGTCTGCATCCCGGCCGCCGCGCATTCGCCCGCGGTCGAGGCGCCGGAAACCACCGCGAGCACCCTGACCAGCTTCTGGAACTCCGTCGAGTGCCAGCAGGCCAGGCCATCCCGGTCCGCTTAGGCCAGGCCATCCCAGGGACGCCGGGCCGGAGCCGCCGCGGCGCCCTCCGGGCACAGCGCCCGGAAATCGCACCACCCGCACCCCGGGCCAGGGCTGGGCGGGAAGATCTCGTCCTCGCCCCCCGGCGGCAGGCCGGCCCGATGCCGCTCGTCGGCGGCCGCGCACTCGGCGGCGATATCCTCCGCCCGGCCCAGGTGCCTGGCCAGCGTCGCGTCCGTGTGCTCCCAGGCGTGCACCGCCGCCGCGGGCAGGTGATGCAGTTCCACCTTCCGGCAGGGCCGCCGCAGGACACGCGCCGCGGCGACCGCATACAGCGCAAGTGGCAGCGAGGTGCGGGCATCGTCAGTGCTGAGCGGGCGGCGGCCGGTCTTGTAGTCCACCACGACGAGTTCGGTGGCTTCGCCACCGGCCAGTCCGGTGGCTCCGCCACTGGCCACGGGCCGCTCGTCCAGCCGGTCGATCCGGCCCGATACCGCGATCCGCTCGGTGCGGGCCGCTACCGTCCGCTCCACCCCGGCCGGCTCGTCGGCCGGATCCAGGCGCGACACGTAGTCTTCGGCCATAGTGCGGGCACGGCTCCGGGTGTCCGCGGATTGCGCGTCACTGGCGAAGCCCTCATCGATCCAGCCCCGGTCCAGCAAGCCACCGGCGGCGGTGACCGTCCGCTGCGCCAGCGGCAGCCGCCACCAGGCCGCCAGCGCGTTGTGCACGCTTGCCCCCAGGCTGTTGTGCGCCCATGGCGGCCCCTTGCGCGGCGCGGGACGGTCCAGGTAGCACATCCGGTACAGCCGCCTGCAGCTCAGCCACGTGCTCAGCCGGGTGGGGGTGCATGAATACAGGCGGCGCGGCATCCCGTCCAGCCCCAGCTGCTCCCCGCGTAGCACGCCGGGTCAGTCCGCGTTGTCGGCGCGCAGCGGCTGGGGGCCTGCCGTCACCCAGGAGTCGAATCGCTTCTGGGCTGCTGCCACGGTGGACTCGCCGCCGTGCCCGGGCAGCACCCGGGTCGCGGCGGGCAGCGTCAGCAGGTGCTCACCAATGGCGCTCAGCTGCGCCGGGAAGTCGGGGTACTCGCCGTCGTGCGGCGCTGGCCCGCTGGCGAGCAGGCAGTCCCCGGAGAACACCGCTTCGAGTTCCTCGCTGTAGACGCAGACCGACCCCGGGCTGTGCCCGGGGGCGTGGATCACTTCCAGCGAGATGTCGGCGACCTCGAAGATGCCCCCGTCCTCCATCTCGATCTCCGGCTCGGCGCCGACATGGGACTCCCGCCACAGCAGGCGGTCCCTGGGGTGCAGGGCGACCGGGGCCTCGTCACGGGCCGCCACCGCCAGCGCCGCGGCCACATGGGCGGCATGCCCGTGGGTGCAGATCACCGCGATGATCTCCCGGTCGGCGACGGCGGCCAGCACCGCATCGGCGTCACTGCCCGCGTCGATGACGATGACCTCGTCATCGTCGCCCACGATCCAGGCATTGCTCTCCGGTGCAGCCGCGCCGCCCGGCGACACCACCTGTTCTACCCGCGCCTCCATGCCGGCCTTCCTTCTCAGCCCTGCCTGCTCAGCCCTGCCTGCTCAGCCCTGCCTGCTCAGCCCTGCCTGCTCAGCCCTGCCTGCTCAGCCCTGCTTGACGAATGCCCGGATCGCCTCCGCGACCAGCTGGACCGCGATGGCGGACAGCAGCAGGCCGGCGATCCGGGTGAGCAACTCCACGCCGGTGTCCCGCAGCAGGCGGTGGATCACCCCGCAGAATCGCATCGTCAGCCATAGCACCACGACCACGGCGCACAGTGCGAGCGCGAACCCGGCCACCTGTGCCCCATTATGGATCCGCTGGACGAACAGCATGGTGGCAACGATGGCGCCCGGGCCGGCCAGCAACGGGGTGCCGAGCGGCACGAAGGCGACGTTGATCTGCTCGCATTCGGCCGCGGTCGGCTCATCCGATTTGCCGGTCAGCAATTCGAGCGCGACCAGCAGCAACAGCAGGCCGCCGGCCGCCTCCAGGGCCGGCAGCTCAACGCCCAGGTAAGCCAGCACCTCGCGGCCGAACAACGCGAACGCGAGGATGACCCCGAACGCGACCACCGCTGCCTGCCAGGCCAGCCGGTTTCGCTCCCGCGGGTCGCGGCCGCGGGTCAGGGCGATGAACAGCGGCACGATGCCGGGCGGGTCGGTGATCACCAGCAGGGTGACGAAAACCTCCCAGAAGAACTTCATGTCCGCGGCCCGCTGGTCTGCGCCATCAGCCGCTCGAAGGCCGCGGGCTCGGTCGTCTCGCAGCCAAGCCGGTGCCCGGTGAGGCTGCCGTGATCGTCGCTGCCCCCCGTCGTGACCAGGCCGAGGTCCGCGGCGAGCGCCCGCAGGTGCTCCCGCGCCGGCAGATCGTGATCCGGATGGGCCACCTCGAGGCCGGCCAGCCCGGCTCCGGCCAGCCCGGCGATGGCGTCGTCGGGGATCCGCCAGCCGCGGGAGACCGCGCCCGGATGGGCCAGCACCACTGCTCCCCCGCTTTCCCGGACCAGCGCGACCGCCCGGGCCGGGTCCAGCGCGTACCGGCTCACGTAGGCCCGCCCGCCCGCGCCTATCCAGTCCGGCCCGAACGCTTCGGCCGGCGTCTTGATCACGCCGGCCGCCACCATCGCCCGGGCGATGTGCGGGCGGCCGACGCTCCCGCCCGCGATCGCCGCCACCTGCTCCCAGGTGACATCCGCCCCGAGGTCGCGCAGCCGCTCGACCATGGCCCGGCCACGGCGCACCCGGTCCTCCCGGATCGTCCGGCACTCCGCCGCGAGTTCCGCGCTGGCCCCCGCCGGGAGGTAGGCGAGGAGGTGCACGCTGCGGGACTCCAGCCGGGCCGACAGCTCCATGCCGGTGACCAGGGTGAGGCCGGGCGGCAGGGCGTTACGGGCCTCCTCATGCCCGGCCAGGGTGTCGTGGTCGGTCAGCGCGATCACATCCAGGCCCGCGGCGCGGGCGCGGCGCATCACCTCGGCGGGCGGGTCGGTGCCGTCCGAGGCGGCGGAGTGGGAGTGAAGATCGATGCGCACGACGGCCCATCGTACGGCGCTGCGGCCTGCCCCGGCCGTCTACCCCGGCAGCCGGGGGGACTTCGCGCCGAACGGCAGATCCAGGTCCTGGCCGGGGTCGCGCAGATCCCGCAGCGACAGGGACTCCAGCAGCAGCAGGCCGGCCGTGTCCGGCCACAGGATGATCCAGAGCCAGTTTCCCAGCACCTCACCGGCGAACGCGGCAGCGCCGGGTGAGTCCACGTGCCAGAGCGGGAACTCGTGGTGGCCGAACCGCACGAAGGCGTGCGGCTGGCCGGCCGCGAAGTCCGGGCCGGGATCGGGGCCGGTGAGCCCGGCGAACCCGGCGCCGAGCCCGAGCCCTGGTTCTTCTGAGATGAGCAGCATCTCGCCCAGCCCGCCGACCGGGTTGGGCCCCGACAGCGCGACAACGCAGCCGCGTGTCCCGCCGCGGTCATCGCCGGCGCCGGTGAAGCCGGTGACCAGCCAGCCCACCGGGATCGGCCAGGGCAGCCAGACCGGCACCGCGGCTTTCTGGAGCAGGGCCTGCAGGCCCTCCGGGGAGGGGCTGCGGGCCCTGCGGAGCGGCTGGACCGCGCCGTGCAGGGCACACTGCCACGCGCTGTGCCAGGCGCTCGGTTCACGCAGTTCGCCCTGGCAGCGCGGGCAGATCGGGGCCTTCATCATGAGTACCGACGTTGATCCCCGTCCGCCCCCACGTCAAGCACCCGGTGACCCAAAACGCCATGACCTTGGGCCTGTGGCCTTGGCGCCCAGTGCTCCTGGCCGCGATACTTGCCTCGTGCCGAGGCAGCGGATCCCGTGCGTGGGGGCGATCATCCGGGACGAGGCCGGGCGGCTCCTGCTGATCAAGCGGGGGCACGACCCGGAGGCCGGCCGGTGGTCACTGCCCGGGGGCCGGGTCGAGCCGGGGGAGACCGACGAGCAGGCGGTCGTCCGGGAGATCCGCGAGGAGACCGGGTTGTCGGTGGCGTGTGGCCAGCTGATCGGGTCCGTTGAGCGTCCGGGGTTGCGTGGCGCGGTGGTGGCCATCGCGGACTATGCGGCCACCGTCACTGGCGGCACCCTCGTGCCCGGCGACGACGCTGCCGATGCCCGCTGGGTCAGCCCCGCGGACCTGGCCGGGCTGACCCTGACCGGTGGCCTGGCCGAGGCGCTCACCGCCTGGGGAGTGATCGGCTGAGGCCTGCCGCGCGGCCCTTCGCGGCGGTGACCAGGGCGAGCTTGCGCGACGCCTCGTCGATCATCTCGTCACCGAGCATCACCGCGCCGCGGTGGTGCACGTTGGTGGCATCCGTGTAGGCGTCCAGGATCAGCTCGGCCCGGTCGTATTCCTGCTGGTCCGGCGAGAACGCCTGGTTGACCAGGTCGACCTGGCCCGGATGCAGCACCCATTTCCCGTCGTAGCCGAGCGCGGCCGCGCTGGCCGCGCCGCGGCGGAGGCCGTCAAGGTCGTGGATGGCCAGGTGCGGGCCGTCGATGGCAGCGAGCCCGCGGCTGCGCGCGGCCACCAGGATCCGCATCCGGGCGTAGTGATACGCATCGCCCCCGGTGTAGCCGGCCGGCTCCGCGCCCACCTGCAGCGACCTCATGCCGATGCTGGCCATGAAATCGGCCGGCCCGAAGACGAGCGCCGCCAGGCGGTCCGACGCGGCAGCGATCGCGTCCACCCCGGCCAGCCCGCGGGCATCCTCGATCTGCGCCTCGATCCCGATCCGGCCGGGCTCGAGGCCGGCCGCCTGCTCCACCTGGCCGAGCAGCAGGTCCAGCCAGCGGACGTGCCCCGGCTCGCTGACCTTGGGCAGCACGATCACATCCAGGTTCCGGCCAGCGCCTTCCACCACCTCGATCACGTCGCGGTAGGCCCACGGGGTGGTCACGTCGTTGACCCGGACCGCCCGGGCCCGCTCCCCCCAGCCACCGGAGTTCAGCGCCGCCACCACGGCCTGCCGCGCGTCCGGCTTCGCCGCCGGGGCGACCGCGTCCTCCAGGTCGAGGAAGAACTCGTCAGAAGGCAGGTCCCGGGCCTTGTCGATGAACCGGGCGCTGCTGGCAGGCACCGCCAGGCAGGACCGGCGAGGGCGGTAGGGCTGCGCCATTCGGTCACGACCTCCTGAGCTGCATGACACGCTGGTGTGGTGAGCGACACGCAGCCCGATCCGGACCTGCTCGCCCTCATCGCGGAGGCTACCAAGCGGGCCGGGCTGATCTGGATCACGGTGCCGGGGCAGGGCCGCCCGCGGCCGGCCTGGCACATCTGGCACTCCGGGCATGCTGCGGCGTACCTGCTGACCGGCCCAGGCGAGCAGGACGTTCCCGGGCTCGGCGGCGCCGGCCGGGTGACCGTCACGGTCGCGAGCAAGGAATCCGGCGGCCGTCTGGTGGCCTGGAGCGCCCGGGTGAGCCGGGTGGACCCGGGCTCCGCGGAGTGGGCCACGGTCGCCGGCGCGCTGGTGGCCGGCCGTCTCAACGCTGCCCAGGAGCCGGGGGAGGCATCGCCGGCCGTCCGGTGGGCGCGGGCGGGTGCCGTGTACCGGCTCAGCCCGGTGAGCCGGACCAGCTCAGCCCGGTAGTTCCGGCCCCGTTCGACGCTGCGGCACTGGCTCCGTAGCATGAGAGGCATGGTCATGCCACCCTCTGTCTCCGCTCCCCCCACCGTCGAGCAGGTCACCCAGGCCCTCGCCGGAGTCAACGACCCCGAGATCCACCGCCCGATCACCGAACTCGGGATGGTGAAGAGCGTCGACGTCGCCGCCGATGGCGTGGTGCGGGTGGATATCTGGCTGACCGTTTCCGGCTGCCCGTTGCGTGACACCATCACCCGCGACGTGACCGCCGCGGTGAGCAAGCTCGAGGGCGTGTCCCGGGTCCGGGTGGAACTGGACGTGATGAGCGAGGAGCAGCGCCGGGAACTGCAGAGCAGGCTGCGCGGCGGGCGGCAGGAGCGGGAGATCCCGTTCGCCCAGCCCACCTCGCTGACCAAGGTCTTCGCCGTCGCCAGCGGCAAGGGCGGCGTCGGCAAGTCCTCGGTGACGGTGAACCTGGCCGCGGCCCTCGCGGCGGCGGGGCAGAAGGTGGGCGTCCTCGACGCGGACATCTACGGCCACTCGGTGCCCAGGATGCTGGGCGTCACCGGCCAGCCCACCCAGGTCGAGCAGATGATCATGCCGCCCTCCGCGCATGACGTGAAGGTGATCTCCATCGGGATGTTCACCACCGGCAACGCGCCGGTCGTCTGGCGTGGCCCGATGCTGCACCGGGCGGTGCAGCAGTTCCTGGCCGACGTGTACTGGGGCGACCTCGACGTGCTGCTGATGGATCTCCCGCCGGGCACTGGCGACGTGGCGATCTCGGTGGCGCAACTGGTGCCCGGCGCGGAACTCATCGTCGTCACCACGCCCCAGCTCGCCTCGTCGGAGGTGGCTGAGCGGGCCGGGATGATCTCGGTGCAGACCCATCAGCGCGTCACCGGGGTCATCGAGAACATGTCCGCGATGGCCTGCCCGCACTGCGGCGAGGAGGTGAGCGTGTTCGGCTCTGGCGGCGGCCAGGCGGTGGCCGACGCGCTGACCCGGGTGACCGGGGCGCCCGTGCCGTTGCTCGGTCAGGTGCCGATTGACATCCGGCTTCGTGAGGGCGGCGACCAGGGTATCCCGCTGGTGCTCAGCAACCCGGAGTCCGCCGCGGCGCAGCGGCTGTCCGGGATCGCGGACAGCCTGGTGAGCCGTTCCCGCGGGCTGGCCGGGCGGCGGCTGGGGCTGACACCCGCGTAACGCTCAGGTGGCCTCGGGATCGAACGGCGGGGTCTCCTCCTGAGCCAGCGTGGCGGTGGCCACCGGCCCCGCCGCGGAGGACGTGCCGCTCGTGGCGCCGTCCTGCCCGCCGTCGGGGTCGTCGAACAGGTGCTTGCGCACGAAATTGGCCGGGTGCAGGTCGCTGACCTCGAAGTCGGCGAACTCGGGGCCCAGCCCCTCCCGGAGATCCCGGGTGGCGCCGTCTGCCAGCCGGCGCAGTTCGCGCAGCGTGCGGCCAGCCTGGGAGGCGAGCTTCGGCAACTGGTCCGGGCCGAAGACCACGATGGCGATCACGGCGAGGACCAGGATCTTGCCGAAAGACAGGTCGAGAAACACGTCAGCCCTCCACGCGAGGACACGGCCGCAGCGGCGCGCACGGTCTGCGTTCCACTGTAGACCCCTCGCTGCCGGTGCGCCGCCCCCGGAACCCCAGGCCCAGCGGAACGGGTTCAGCGGAACGGGTTCAGCGGAACGGGTTCAGCGGAACGGGTTCAGCGGAACGGGTTCAGCCAGGAGGCCAGCCGCCGCAGGCCGCGGCCCATCCGGGTGAAGAACCCGGGGTCCGCGTTGTGCGGCAGGTCGGTAACCACCTGATCCACGGTCTGATCCGGCGCGTCAGCGATCAGCGTGTAGACGAAGCCGCGGGCGGACCAGGCGACGCTGCGCTGGTCGGGATCCGCCGCGTAGACGCGCTCGCCACGGAACGCCACCGGCGACCATCCGTTCAGCTGGGCGGGCAGATAGCCGCGCTCCAGGAAGAGGGAGATCACCGAGAGGCCGTCGGAGTAGGCAAGATCAACGACCGTCCCCGGCGCGCCGCCGGTCTCGCTCGCCTGGACCAGGGTGAGATTGCCCGGCAGATGCCCGGGAAGGGGCCAGCCCGCGGCGCGCAGCCGCGCCAGCTGCGCGCTGGCCAGCGGCCTGCTCCAGGGCATGGTTCCGGCCGCTGGCGCCCGCGCTGCTGCCGGGGCACCGATCTTCAGGCTGATGAACGCGTCCTCGCTGACCACCCGGGCGCGGGCATCGAAGGTCTCCCTGCGCAGCGGCAGCTTGGTGACACTGTCCAGCCAGAACCGCGCGGCCAGTTTCCCGTCGCTGCGGCGCAGCACCACCTCTTGCGCGGGCCGGCCAGCCACCCGGCCCAGGCCCGCGACCAGCACCTGGTAATTCGCCCCGAGCAGGGCGACCATCTGGGGGGTCATGCCCATGATCCCCTCGGGGTCCCGCTGGCTGGCGTCGTCGTCGCCATCGCCGTCCGGGTCCGCTGCCAGCGGTGGCTTGCTGGCCGCCGGGCCGGCCGGGCCCGCGGGCAACGTCTCCGCCTGGATCAGCGTCTGGTGATCCCGCTGGTGCCATACGTTCACCAGGGACGTCCAGCTGCCGTCTGGCCCCTGCCAGGCGGTGAGCTGTACCCCCTGGTAGGACACGCTGCGGCAGGCTGTGGCTGCCTCGCTCAGCAGCCGCAGGCCGGAACTGCTGGCCGCGGACTGCCGCGGTGCCGTCCGCTGGGGCGGGACCAGCGCCTGCTCGCGGAGGGCGCCGCCGGTGGCTGTGCCGTGCGCGAGCGCGCCGCCGCGGCCGGCTCCGTCCCACCAGACCACAGCGGCTCCGGTGGCGATCAGCCCGAGCACCACGACAGCGGTGGCGATACGCAGGTGCAGCGGATCGTGATCGGGGGCTTCCCCATCACGCAGGGGCGTGGCGCGCGAGAACATTCCTCAGCTCACGGACCTGGGCTCGCCGTGGCGGGGACAGCACCCGGACTCACGGCCGGGACGGGACTGGCAGCCGGGACGACCGCGACCGGGACCGCCTGCGCACCGCTGGGCGAGCGCGTCGGCACAGCGCCCCGGCCGGCTGAGCCCGGGACTCCCGCGTCGCGGATGCCAGGTGCCGTCGTGCCCGCGGCAGCGCCGCTGGCCGCCCCGCTGGGCACCGGGGCCACCGGCACGTCGCCGGTGACGATGGCGTGCTGGACCAGGAACGTGTCCACCGCGGGGGTGACCTTCGGCCCCGGACTCTGCTGCTCACCGCCGATGAAGAAGGCGGCAGCACCCAGGCCGACCATGGCGGAGGTAAGGATTCCGGCGGTCAGCAGCCGCGCGGCCGGGTATCCGGCCCTGGGCCGCCAAGGGGAGCGGGTCGCCCACGGCGCGCGGGCCGCCCACGGGCGCCCTTCTCCCGGCGCGGCCATGGCCATGAGCCGGCCGGTCAGCGCCGCGTCCACCATGGCCTCGCCCAGCGAATGCATCCGCTGCTTCAACGCCCGGAGCGCGACGGCATCCTCCCGGCACGCGTCACAGCCAGCCAGGTGAGCCAGCACCCGGTCACGTTCTGTATCGGCCAGCTCCCCGTCGATCAACGCGGAGAGACGCTGCCCCAGGTGACTCATCGGTCACCGACCAAGGGAACGACGACCTCCTCCGCGGGCATCTCCGCAGCAGGCACCGCGGCCGCGGCAATCCGTGCCGCGGCTGCCTGCCCGGCTGGTGCTGCCCCGGAACGGCGCGGGCGGCGGTGGTCAAGCGCGGTCCTGAGCTGGGCGCGGCCACGATGGATCCGGCTGCGCACCGTGCCCAGCTTCACGCCCAGCGTGTCAGCGATCTCCTCGTAGGACAGGCCCTCGATGTCGCAGAGCACGACCGCTGCCCGGTATTCGGGCGCGAGTGCCTTGAGCGCCGCCTGGATGTCGCCATCCAGATGCCGCTCGTCGAACGCCTGGGCTGGTGTGGGCTCGCCACCGCGCAGCCGCTGCGCCGTGTCGTCGCCGAGGCCCTCGAACCTGATCCGCTGCCTGCGCCGCGCCATGTCCAGGAAGAGGTTGGTGGTGATCCGGTGCAGCCAGCCCTCGAACGTGCCCGGCGTGTAACTGGGCAACGAGCGGAAGACGCGGACGAAGACCTCCTGGGTGAGGTCCTCGGCGTCATGGGAGTTGCCGGTCAGCCGGTAGGCCAGGCGGTACACCCGTGCCGAGTGCTGGCGCACGATCTCTTCCCAGCTCGGAGGCGTCCAGTCGGATGCCGCCTCGGGGCCGGGCCCGGGCTTGCTCACGGTCTCACTATCCCGCCACGTGCCATCTGCCTGTACCACCATGGTGCCCAGGCATCCCCTTCCCGCACACCAACCGCTCGGATTCTTCTCGCTTGCGTCAGTGTCAACGTCGAAGCGGGCCTCGCTGGTTCCCGGGTCACGGCGCGTGACGATAGGCTGCCGGACTGGGACAAGCATTGCACCGGAAGGCATCCACGTGAGCGCAGAGGCCAACCTTGCCTATGTCGAGGACTACCTCCCCGAGGACGAGCCGCTGCTGGCAGCCCGGCGTAACGCGGCCGAGGTCGGCGGCGCGACGCCGATAGGGGCGGCCGGCGGCGCGGCGCTGCGCTTCATCGCCGCGGCCATCAACGCCAGGTCGGTCGTGGAGATCGGCACCGGCTGCGGCACCTCGGGCATCTGGCTGCTCCGCGGAATGCGCCCGGACGCGGTGCTGACGAGCGTGGACGCCGAGCCTGAGCACCAGCGGCTGGCCCGCAAGGCCTTCACCGAGGCGGGTTTCCCGTCGAATCGCTACCGGCTGATCAGCGGCAAGGCTCTCGACGTGCTCCCCCGCCTCACCGACGGCGGGTACGACCTGGTGTTCTGTGACGCTGACAAGCAGGAGTACCTGGACTACCTGGTCGCCGCGCTGCGGCTGCTGCGACCCGGCGGGGTGGTGGCCTTCGACAACGCGCTGGCCGGCGGGCGGGTCGCCGACCCGGTCCGCAGGGATCCCGCCACCGTGGCGATCAGGGACCTGTGTGAGCAGGTCCGGCAGGATGAACGGCTGGTCCCGGTGCTGCTGCCGGTCGGTGATGGCCTACTGACCGCCGTCAAGCGGGGTAGCTAGCCGCCAGCCAGTTCAGTAGCAGGCGGGTGCCGAATCCGGTTGCGCCCTTGGTGTTCTCGCCATCGTCGGAGGTGGCCCGTGCCGCCCCCGCGATGTCCAGGTGGGCCCAGGGCCGACCGCCGGTGAACTCGCGCAGGAACAAGGCCGCGTCAATGGATCCCGCCCGGGTCCCGCTGCGCGCCACGTTGGCCAGTTCGGCGACCGGGGAGTCGAGCGCGTCGCGGTAGTCCTCCGCGAGCGGCATCCGCCACAGGCGCTCCCCGCTGGACATCCCGGAGTCCAGCAATGCCGTCGCCAGCGTGTCGTCGGTGGCGTACAGCGCACCCATCACCGAGCCCAGCGCCATCCTCACGGCACCGGTCAGCGTGGCGAGATCCACCACGAGATCCGGGTCGAGCACCGCGTCAGCGTAGGCAATCGCGTCGGCCAGGACCAGCCTGCCCTCCGCGTCGGTGTTGAGCACTTCGACGGTACGGCCGCCGTAGTGCCTGATCACATCCCCGACCCGCAGCGCTGTGCCGGAGGGCATGTTCTCGGCCGCCGCGACCAGGCCCGTCACCCTCGCCCTGACCCCGAGCCTGGCGAGCGCGGACATCGCGGCGATCACCGCGGCGCCGCCCGCCATGTCGGTCTTCATGAGCTTCATGCCCTCGTTGGGCTTGAGGGACAGTCCGCCGCTGTCGAAGGTGATGCCCTTGCCGATCAGCACCACGTGCTTGCTGGCCTGGGCTGGCTGGTAACTCAGTTCGATGAGCCGGGGTGGCCGGGCCGACCCGGATCCCACCCCGAGCAGCCCGCCGAACCCGCCGGTGGTGAGTTCGGCCTCCGTCCAGACCCTGGACGACAGGCCGTGCTCCGCAGCGACCCGGACCGCCTCGTCAGCCAGCCAGGCCGGGCTCTTGATCATCGGCGGCGTGTTGGTGAGATCCCGGGCCAGCGCCACGGCGCCGGCGATCGTGGCGGCGCGCTCCACAACCCCGCTGGCGGTCGTGGCGGCGCCCTCCACCACACCTTCGTGGCCGGCTGTGCCGGCGAGGAGCAGGCGGACCTCGCCAGGCTCCGGCGGCGCCGGACCGGCGGATTTCATCGTGAACTGGTACGAGCCGAGAAGCAGTCCCTCCACGAAGGCGTGCACGGCTTCGTCGGGCTCCGCCAGGACGGCAGTGGTCAGCGCGGTCCGCCCGGCGGGCAGCCGGCGGGCCAGCGCGGCCCCGGCCCTGCGCAGCGCACCCGCAGAAGCGTCGCCCACCCCCAGGAAGAGAAGCAGGCAGGGGCTTTGGCCAAGCTGAATCACTGACTGGGCGGTCTCGCCCGGCCGCCCGGTCATCTCGCAGCAGGCGATCACGTCGGCCGCGCTGACGGTGAGGTAGCTGTCCAACTCGGCTGCGCCAGCACCAGGAACAGCGGATGCCGAAGGACCCTCCGCTTGACGCACGGGGATCGCTATGACGGCCGGGCTCTTACCCTCACCCTCAGCCGCCCCGCCCTCAGCTATCTCACGCAGGTAGGCACCCAGCGGTTCCAGTCCAGCCACTGGGGCAGCGGCCACCCGCACCTTGACCGGCAAGGCTCAGCCGGTGACGGACTTGAGCGCGTCCGAGAGCCGGGCAGCCTCATCCGCGGACAGTTCGACCACCAGCCGGCCACCGCCCTCCAGCGGGACGCGCATCACGATGCCGCGGCCCTCCTTGGTGACCTCGAGCGGACCATCACCCGTCCGCGGCTTCATCGCCGCCATTCCGCATCCCCTTCCTGCTCGGGGCCGCATGAGACCTCGCGGAGGCCTGCCGCACCGGGATCCCGGCGCCTGCGGCGGGTCCGGCCACCCACAGCCGAGTTGATCAGTACCTCTATTATCCAGAGTTCCGGCCTACAGTGGTAACGATCAGCACTCCCTTCCGCCCGCTGCCGCCGGCAACTGGGGTCCCAGAAGACCTTTGGCGCACCGCTGGTTACGGACGGTGAGCCCAGCCGACCCCAAGGAGAGCCCGGTGACCGACAGCGTGCGCTGGGACCTCGATGAAGCGGTAGCCACCATCACGCTGAACAGGCCGGAGGCACGCAACGCGCTCACCAGCGAGCTTGGCCACTAGCGCTGGCTGGCGCCGGTTGTTTCCGCGCTGGCCAGTTCCTCGTGCGCGCAGACGATCTTCTCAGCCGCATCGACCAGATCAGAGAATGCCCGGCACTCCCGGTGACCGCTGCGGGTTGTCCAGGACACCACCCGGCTGCGGCACCATACCGTCAGGCCACGCCGGATGGAGAGCACGGACATGCCCGAGGCGGGGGCGTCGGCACGGACGATGTGCTCGATCCCGCGATCGCAGAGCATCTGCTCCAGAACGCCGGCGGCCTGGCAGGAACCCGGCGGGGGACGGCGGAACCGGTCCAGTGCGTTGCTCGGCGGCACCGGCAGGGCGAACCAGACGGCCTTGCCGGCCACCTTCCACCCGCCCAGCCTGGCCCGGGTGAGATGGTGCCCCCAGCGGCCCCGGGAGAGCCCGTCCACCACGTGCAGCCCGCGTCCGCTCACCGCATCCAGGGGCGCTTCCACGCTCGGATCCGGGTGCCGGCCGTCCTTCCATCCCGGGAGTGCGTCGAAGACCTTGCAGACCAGTTCCTGCTCGCCGCCGGCCCGACGCAGGTAGAGCCAGATCTCCGGGGCACCAGCGACCGGGCAGCCGCGGGCACCGTCGAACTGGATGGCGGCCTGCGCGTGCCTGCTGTTGGCGGCGAGTTCACTGGCCATCGTGGCACCGTCGTAGGCCAGTTCCGCCGGCAGCCCGGCACCGCCGGCCGCGGCGCGGAAGAGGTTCCTGGCCATCGCGGCACAGCTAGCATCCAGCGGGAGAACCGAGGCGGAACAGCCGCCTCCGGAAACGGTCACGGCCGGAGCGTGCACCGCATCGGTGACGTGCGGTGTATCAGCGGCAAGCGACCCTAACATGATCCTCAGCCTTCCCCGCCCGCAAATCTGTGAAACACAGATTACGAGTCGTGCCCCCCTGTGCGCAACGACATCCGGGGCTGAAGAGCGAGCTTGAACGAGTCTTTACCTAGGCCGGGCACGGCTGCGAAATGCCTCGGCATCACGTGAAGTGACACTCCTGTGGCTGAGAGGTAATGACCTGCGCCGGGACCAGAGCTATCGGCCGCCACGGCCAGCGCAGTACAGTCGAGGCCGCGGCGGCAACCCACGGGGGCCGCCGGGCCTCGAGACAGGCCCATGCAAGAGAAGAATCCCCCGGGTGGCGGCCCGGGGGATTCTTCTGTACTGCGGCGAGCCGGGCTCAGCCCGCCGACGCGGGCCGATCGAGGTCGTAGCGGCCCGCCTTGGTGTCTGCCAGGAACCGCGCGAAAGCCGCGCGGCTGACCACGTGGGCGCCAGCGCCGGGACGCGTGCTGTCCCTGACGGCGACGACATCCGGGAGGTTCGCGGCGATCTCCACGCAGCCGCCGTTGGAAAGGCTCCGGCGGGCTTTCCGCCAGTTTGCTCGAGACAGGTCAGTCATGGCTTACTCCTGTTGATCCGCAAGGTGCTCAAGATAGGACAGCGTGTCGAGGGGCTCCAGCGCCCCGTCGATCGCGCGCTTGAAGGATTCGCCGTACGTGCTCACCTGCGCTGCGTTGCTCACCTCCTGGATGGCGGTATCGGTCTCGGTGTAGACGAGGCCCGGCTCGCGGTCGGGAAAGTCGAAAATGTTGACCGGAGAGAGCAGGCCCAGCGGAGGGCCGTCCACGAAGCGCTGGATGTGCAGTTCCACGTTGGGCCGGCTGCTCATCTCGACGAGATGCTCGATCTGATCCCGCCGCTCCGCCTTGGTGCCCCAGTGATAGCTGAGCGAGGCTTCGGTGATCACCGCTACCAGCCGGGGCGCAGTGCCATCGGTGCGGTCGAGGATTTCCTGCCTGCGCTGCCGGGTCTCCATCGCCTTGCGGCGCCACGCGAGCGGCCGCGGGCCGGCCCGCAGGTGAGCCTCCGCATAGTCCTGGCTCTGCAGCAGCCCGGGCAGGACGAGCGGCATGAAGACGCGGATCCGCCCCGCATCGTTCTCGAAGCCGGGGAACTCGTTCTCGAAGATGTCGGAGTAATCACGCCACCAGGGGCGGGCCCGCGACCAGATGGCGAGCTCCTCCAGTTCCTCCGCCGTGGAGCTGTCCACGCCGTAGATGCGGAGCAGGTCCCTGATGTCGCTCATCTCCGGGCGCTTCCACTGGTTGGCCTCGAACCGGCCTACCTTGCCGCGCCCCCAGTTGAGGATGTCGCAGACGTGGTTGGCCGTGTGGCCGCTGCCCAGCCGGAGTTCGGCGAGACGGCGAGACAGCCGACGCTTGGCCACGGTCGCGCCGTAGGCATCGTCGGTCATCCGCGATCGCCTCCTTGACAAGACGTTGGTTGCAGCATAACGCTACCTAACTTGTGAATCGCAGATTCTCGGATACTTGCCTGGGACTCTCAGGTTGGCCGCAGGCTGAACCCGGCTTCCGGCCTCGCACCCACCGGCCACCGGATCTCCCAGCGCTGGCGCTAGCTGGCCCCGTCGTCGAACTCGCCGCCTCGCACGCCGTCAAGAAAGCACTCCCACTCGTGGCGGTCGTAGACGAGCACGCGGCCCTCCGGGTCACCCGCCACCCGCATCAGCACCCACTCGGCGCCGCCCGGGCTTCCTGCGGCGTCCCCGCCCCCCTGGCTGCCCGCGGCAGCGCTGCCCACGCCGGCAGCGGCACGCGCGGGCACGAAGGCGATCTCGATCGCCCCGTCCCGGTCCCCCGACCGCTGCCATGCCTGGGCGTCCACCTCGATGCTCAGGTCCTCAACGGTGGGCTTTCTTCTCACAACCCCTCCTCAGGTGACTCAGGGTTGCCGGGCAACCCACAGTAGAGCATCACGGCCGCCGGGCCACGCCGCAGTAGCTCCACCGTGAACCGTCGCTGTCGGCGAGGGCGAGATCCTCGGCTCCCCACTCGCCGACGTGCACCACGGCGGGAGCGGCGCCCGGCCAGGGCGGCACGAGTTCCAGGCCGTCGAAGAACCGCTCTATCTCAGCCCGGGTCCGGGCGTAGCCGCGTTCCGAGGCATTCTCGTAGACAGCCAGGAAGGCCGCGATCGACTGCGGCGGAATGCCGTCCGAGGTGCCGTGCGACAGCACCAGATGGCTTCCCGGCGCGAGCGCGTCCATGAAGTGCGCGACCAGCCCCCAGGGATCGGAGCCGTCAGCGATGAAATGCAGGACTGCGGTGATCACCAGCGCGACGGGCTCATCGAAGTCGATCAGCTCCCGTGCCCGCGGGTCCTTGAGCACGCTGTCCGGATCACGCATGTCGGCCTGGATCACCGCGGTGTTCCGGCTGCCGGCGAGCAGGTCGCCCGCGTGTGCGATGGCCATCGGGTCGTTGTCCACGTACACCACCCGGGCGTCCGGGTTCACCTTCTGCGCGACCTCGTGCGTGTTACCCACCGTGGGCAGGCCCGACCCGACGTCGAGGAACTGGCGGATGCCCTGCTCGGCCGCCAGCCAGCGGACCGCACGCTGATGGAAACCACGGTTCGCCCATGCCATGTCCTGCAGTTCCGGGATGAGCGCCGTGATCTTCTCGGCCGCCAACCGGTCGGCCTCGAAGTTGTTCGTGCCACCCAGGTAGTAGTCATACAGCCGGGCCGGGCTCGGGGTGCCCGGATCCACGCCCGGCGGTACTCGTAGGTCGTCGGCCATCTCTCCTCCACTCAGCATGCTGCTGCGGACGGTGGCGGCTGCTCATCGGCGCAGCGCCACCCCGCAATACCCCCACCGTGACCCGTCGCTGTCCGCAAGCTCGGGATCCTCCGCCGCCCACTCGCCCATGAAGACCAGCCGCGGCGCACCGTCCGGCCAGGGCGGCACCAGTTCCAGTCCCGCGAAGAACCGCTCCACTTCCGGCTTCGGACGCAGGTAGATGTTTTCCGTCGCCTTCGCGTACACCGCAAGGCCGGCCTGCACGCCGCGTTGCGGCAGTTTGTCCGCGGTGGCGTGGGACAGCGCCAGGTAACTGCCCGGCGGCAGGGCAGCCACGTACCTGGCCACCAGGCCCCACGGATCCGAGCTGTCCGCCACGAAATGCAGGACCGCGGTCATCATCAGCCCGATCGGCTCGGTGAAGTCGATCAGCGCGCGAAGCTGGCGGTCGCCCAGCAGGCTGTCGGGATCACGCAGGTCAGCGAAGACGAAGGCGGTGCGGCGGCTGTCGGTCAGCAACTGTCCGGCGTAGGCGCGGACCATGGGGTCGCTGTCCACGTAGGCCACCCGGACGTCCGGGGTCACCTTCTGCGCGACCTCGTGCGTGTTACCCACCGTGGGCAGGCCCGACCCGATATCGATGAACTGGCGGATGCCCTGCTCCGCCGCCAGCCAGCGGACCGCACGCTGATGGAAACCACGGTTCGCCCATGCCAGATCCGAGATCTCGGGCAGGTCCCGCCGGATCCGCTCCGCCGCGTCCCGGTCAGCCGGGAAGTTGATCTTCCCGCCCAGGTAGTAGTCATACAGCCGGGCTGGGCTGGGCACCTGCGGGTCCACGCCAGGCGGGATCGGCGGCTCTTCCCTGGCGCCGGCTTCGGATGAGCGGATGAAGCGGTCCGCCGGGTGTTCGCCGGTCATAACACCTCCATAACACCATCAGTTCACAGTGTGCCACGCTCCGTGCGATTCACGAACCGCGATATTCCATCGCTGGCGAGCCAGCGGCCGGCCGCGGCACGCCGTGCGCCGGAAGCGGCCGGGCAGGGCGCCGCGCCTCACGGGCGCCGGGCCACCCTCCGCACATCCACTTGCTCTTAGTCTGGCACGTCCGCGTGAATCACAAATAGCTACCTGCAGCCTGAACAGCTTCACACAGAACGGGGATCCCGGCAGAAGCAATCCAGCAGGTGATCATTTACCACACCGCACGCCTGCAACGTCGCATATGCCGTGACGGGGCCGGTAAAAATGAAGCCCTTCGACCGCAGTTCGCGGGCGAGTGCCTTGGATCCGGGGGTCTGGGCGGGCACATCCGCCAAGGTGACCGGCACGCACGACTGGCTTCCTGGATAATCCGCATACTTCCAGACGAGCGCCGCCAGTCCTTCCGGCAGGGCCAGCGCGGCCGCCGCGTTGCGGATCGCCGCCTCGATCTTGGCCCGATTGCGCACGATACCGGTGTCGCCGAGAAGCCGGGCCACGTCGTCAGGACCGAAACGGGCCACCCCGGCCGGCTCGAAGCCCGCGAAGGCGGCCCGGAAATTCTCCCGCTTGCGCAGGATAGTGAGCCACGACAAGCCGGACTGGAATCCTTCCAGGCACAGTCGCTCGAAGATCCCCCGGTCATCGCGGATGGGGCGGCCCCATTCCCCGTCGTGGTAGGCGAGGTAATCCGGGCTGCTGAGCGCCCAGGGGCAGCGCAGCCGCCCATCCGCACCCGGCTCCGCGGGACGGCCTGCCCTACTCATCGCGGCTGGCGGAAGTCCCTTCGCGGAGCAGGTCATCGGCGCTGCCGCTGGGCTGATCGGCATCGTCCAGCGGTGCGCTGTCCGGCGAGGCAATGTCCAGCCCGGCATCCGATCCGGCAGTGGGCTGCTCGGGCTGCTCGGGCAGGGCGCCCTGGCCAGACCCGGGCCTGGCCAGGTGCTGGGGGCCGGTCGCAGAACGGAGGTCGGCAAGCTGCTGGCGCAGCACGGCGATCTCCACATCGCGCTCGGTGACGACCTGGGCGATCCGGCTGAGCGCCTCATCGGTCACCTGGACGTTGTAACCCCACAGCGTGGACGGCGGCCGGAGCATCGCGACGTCGGCCGCGGACACCACCTCATCAAGGGTGGGCGGGAGGTAGTCACTGGCGAACTCCGCCATCTCGCCGCCACGGCCCATGGCAACACCAACCACGCCGACGAGGATGACTGCTCCGGCAAGTAGCAACAGAACGGGCACAATAAGCATCGTGCCACGCCCAGCGCGCGCTGACGTCCCCGAATGGCCCGATCCGCTGGCCCGATCCGCTGGCTCAGTCCGCCGCGACCTGCTCCGGGCCGTCTGCGGAGGCTGCGCCCAGCCCGGAATCCGTGCCATTGGCCTGTGCGTGCGCATGCCGGATGATCCGGACCACCTCGGCCGGATCGTCCACGACCGTGAGCAGGTCGTCGTCTCCGGGCGTGATCTTCCCCCCGTCCAGCACGGTCTCGCGGATCCAGGACACCAGGCCGGACCAGTAGTCGGTGCCCACCAGGACGATGGGGAACTTCGTGATCTTGCCTGTCTGGACCAGGGTGAGCGCCTCGAACAACTCGTCCAGGGTGCCGAACCCGCCCGGCAGCACCACGAACGCCTGCGAGTACTTGATGAACACGGTCTTGCGGACGAAGAAGTAGCGGAACTCCAGGCCGATTTCGACGTAGTCGTTCAGGCCCATCTCCAGCGGCAACTCGATGCCCAGCCCCACCGAGACACCGCCTTCGCTGGTGGCCCCCTTGTTGGCTGCCTCCATGACCCCGGGGCCGCCGCCGGTGATCACCGCGTACCCGGCCTGGGCCAGCCCCTTGGCGATGGCCTCCGCCTGCTCATATTCGTGGCTGCCGCGCGGCGCCCGCGCGGTGCCGAACACCGAGACCGCGAGACCGAGTTCCGCGAGCAGCCCGAAGCCCTCCACGAACTCGGCCTGGATCCGCATAACCCGCCACGGGTCGGTGTGCACCCAGTCGCTGGGCCCGCGCTTGTCGAGCAGCCGCTGGTCAGTAGTTGTCTTGGGAATGAAATCGCCGCGCAGCATGGCCGGCCCCTGGCGGCGGATGCGACGACGTGATTCAGATTGCACTCTCCCGATCCTGCCACGCTCATCCGGCTACTCACCGCAGGCCAGCCACCCAGCACAGGCCGCTTCCCACCGCAGGCCCGCTGCCGGACCGGCGGGACGAGTCGCCCGCACTGCGGCGCACCGGTAACTTCGGCATGTGCCCAGAAGCCGCCCGAGCCGCCCCAGCCCGAGGCGCAGCCGCCGCGCGCTGATCGCGGCAACGCTGGTCCTGGTCCTCGCCGCGGGTACCTACGTAGCGGTGCGCAGCCTCGTCCCCGTGCTCGGGCCGGCGCTGACCGGGTCAGGGTGCCAGGCGACCGCGCCCCATCAGTCGGTGCTGCTCGACACCCAGCAGGCGAGCATCGCGGCCACCATCGCGGGCGTGGCACACCAGCAGTCAATGCCGCGTGCCGCGGTCACCATCGCGTACGCGACGGCGATGCAGGAATCCAAGCTGCACAACCTCGACTACGGGGACATGGACTCGGTCGGGGTGTTCCAGCAGCGGCCGTCGCAGGGCTGGGGGCCCACCAGGAAGCTGGAAGATCCCGTCTATGCCACGACCAAGTTCTTCCGCGCGCTGAAAGCCGTCCGCGGGTACCGGACCATGCCCGTCTACCAGGCCGCCCAGGACGTGCAGCGCAGCGCGGACGGATCCGCCTACATCCAGTACGAGCAGATGGCCATGGACATGACCGGGGCGTTCACCGGCCAGCGGGGGCACGCGGTCTACTGCTGGTCTGCCGCGGCCGACCCGCGGCGGGCCGACCTGAGCGGGGTCGCCGCGGGACTGGCCGGCACGTTCGGCGCGGCAACCGCGAAGGACGCCACCATCGGGCCGCGCCGGACGATGCTGGTGCAGGTCACGCACCCGAAGTTCGGCTGGGAGGTGGCCACGTGGCTGGTCACCCATGCCACCAGCTACGGCATTCACCAGGTGCGCTTCAGCGGGTATCAGTGGCGGGCCGCCGCCGGGAACAGCGGCTGGATCCGGGACGCGGGCGCACCACCGGCGGGCAGCCTGGAACTCAGCTGATAGCCTGCGGCCGGCTGGTGAATCTCGCTGCACTCCTGCCTGGCGGCCCGGCTACCGGCGGCCCGGCTTCCTGGCCGGGCCGGGTGCGTGGTGATGGCCGCCCTACCGAGATACTTGCCAGGACCCGGAATACTGGGAACCCGAGACCCCACCGGGACAGTGCGGGAAGAGGAGTTCCGACGTGACCTACATCATTGCGCAGCCCTGCGTCGACGTGCTCGACAAGTCATGCATCGAGGAGTGCCCCGTCGATTGCATCTACGAGGGCGAGCGCATGCTCTACATTCACCCGGACGAGTGCGTTGACTGCGGCGCCTGCGAGCCGGTGTGCCCCGTCGAGGCCATCTTCTATGAGGATGACGTGCCCGACCAGTGGAAGGACTTCTACCAGGCGAACGTGGGGTTCTTCGAGGAACTCGGCTCGCCGGGCGGCGCGTCCAGGGTTGGGAAGATCAACAAGGACCACCCGATCGTGGCAGCGCTGCCCCCGCAGGGAGAAGAGAGCTGACGCATCCGTCGCGGCTGCCGCGTTTCCCCTGGGATCTGCTCGCCCCTTACGGCGAGAAGGCCAGGGCGCATCCCGGCGGGATCGTGGACCTGTCCGTGGGCACACCGGTGGACCCGGTGCCGCAGGTGGTTACCGACGCCCTGCAGGCAGCGGCCAACGCTCCGGGTTACCCGGCCACGCATGGCACGCCCCGGCTGCGCGAGGCCGCTGCCGGGTGGCTGGCCCGCCGCCATGGTGTGGCGGTCGATCCCGGCTCGGTGCTGCCGGTGATCGGCACCAAGGAGTTCATCGCCTCGCTGCCTGCCCTGCTCGGCTGCGGGCCGGGGGACGTGGTGGTCCACCCGGAACTGGCCTACCCGACCTACGACATCGGCGCGCGGCTGGCCGGCGCACGGAGCGTCGCGGCGGACGGGCTTGCCGCCCTGGGGCCGGAGCCGGCCCGCCTCGTCTGGGCCAATTCCCCGTCCAATCCGACCGGGCGCGTGCTGCCCGCCGCGCACCTGGCGAAGATGGTGCGCTGGGCCCGCGAGCGCGGCGCGGTCCTGGCCTCTGACGAGTGCTACATCGGCCTCGGCTGGGACGTTGCGCCCCTGTCGGTGCTGCATCCTGACGTCTGCGGAGGCTCTGCCGACGGCGTGCTCGCCGTGCACTCGGTGTCCAAGCGGTCGAACATGGCCGGCTACCGGGCCGGCTTCGTCACCGGCGACCCCGCGCTCATCGCGCAGTTGCTGGAGATCCGCAAGCACGCCGGGATGATGATGCCCGCCCCGGTGCAGGCGGCGATGGCCGCCGCGCTGGACGATGATGCGCACGCCGAGCAGCAGCGGTCGCGGTATGCGGGGCGGCGCTCCAGGCTGCGCACAGCCCTGGCGGCAGCAGGCTGGGTGATCACCCATTCCGAGGCGGGCTTGTACCTGTGGGCGTCGCGCCCGGGCCACGACTGCTGGGGCTCGGTGCGCCTGCTCGCCGAGGCAGGCATCCTGGTCGCGCCCGGCGAGTTCTACGGTCCCTCAGGCGCGCAGCACATCCGGGTGGCGCTGACCGCGACCGACGAGCGGGTGGACGCCGCCGCGCAGCGCCTCGCCGCGTTGTCGTAGCCCGCGGCCAGCCAGCACCGCGGCCAGCCAGCACCGCCATAAGCTGTTGGCGTGCTCCGACTTTATGACACCCGGACCAGGCAGGTAGAGCCGATCGAGCCTGCCCGCCGGGGCGGGCTGCGGATGTATACCTGCGGCCCGACGGTCTACCGCTACGCACACGTCGGCAGTCTGCGTTCCTACCTGCTCGCCGACCTGATCCGCCGGACCGCCGAGCGGCACCGGCTGGTGGTCACGACATGCCAGAACATCACCGACGTGGGGCACCTGGCCGACGACAACGAGACCGACCCGGACGGCGAGGACAAGATCATCGCCCAGGCGCGCGCCGAGGGTAAGAGCGCGCTGCAGATCGCGCGGCATTACGAGGACGCGTTCCGCGCGGACTGCGCCGCGCTGAACATCCGGCCGGCCGACTTCTCCCCCCGGGCCGCCGAGTCCATCGACCTGATGATCGACCTCATCGTCCGGCTGATGGAGGCCGGCCACGCGTATCCGGCCCCGGACGGCTCGGTGTACTTCGACGCCCGGTCCTTCCCCTCCTACGGCGAGCTGTCCGGGAACCGGCTCGACGACCTGCGGCCCGGCCATCGCTCCAGCGGCGCGGTCGATCCGGGCAAGCGGTTCCACGCGGACTGGGCACTGTGGAAAGGAGCGCCCGCGGAGCGCGAGCTGACCTGGGCGGCCCCGTGGGGCACCGGATTCCCCGGCTGGCATACCGAGTGTTCCGCGATGTCGCTGCGTTACCTCGACGAGGTCATCGACGTGCATACCGGCGGCATCGACCTGCGGTTCCCGCATCATGAGGACGAGCGGGCGCAGTCCAACACGATCACCGGGCGCGAGGTGGTCCGGCACTGGGTGCACGGCGAGCACCTGCTGTTCGAGGGCGCCGTGATGGCCAAGTCCACCGGGAACGTGGTGCTGGTCCGCGATCTCGAAGCGCGTGGCCTGGACCCGCTGGCGCTCCGGCTGGCCTTCCTCGGGCATCGGTACCGGCAGCAGATGAACCTCACCTGGACCGACCTCGAGGCCGCGGACGCCGCGGTGCGCCGCTGGCGGGAGCAGGTGGCCGTGTGGGCCCGCTCGCCCAGCAAGCCCATGTGCGCCCAGTACGTCAGCGAGTTCACCGGGGCCTTCGACGACGATCTCGACACCCCTGCCGCGCTGCGCGTGCTGCGCAGCCTGGAGAGGGACGGCGATATCCCGCCCGGCGCCAAGTTCGAGACGTTCGCGTACGCGGACCACCTGCTCGGCCTGGACCTGGCACGCGACATCGGCCGGGAGCCCGCGCCGCCGCCGCTCCCCGCGGGCGCGGGCGAGTTGCTCGACGCGCGGACCGCCGCACGGGAGGCGGCCGACTGGGCCACCGCCGACCGCCTCCGCGAGGAACTGGCCGGCCTCGGCGTCACCGTCACCGACACGCCGCGGGGCCAGGCCTGGACCCTGGTCGCACGGTGAGTTCTGGATCAACGCCGGTGCGGCTCCCATGGCGCGCAACGATTCACCGCTGATGGTGGAATCTTCACAACGAATCGACGGCTAGACGCAGCTCCTGCGCATATCTCCGGCGCATCTCGGCCCATACGCTTGATCCGTGCAGACCCTGACGCCGCACGCTACGCCACTGCCGGTCCGGGCACCGCAGGCCAGGACCTACCTGATGTGCCGGCCGGAGCACTTCACGGTGCAGTACATGATCAACCCGTGGATGGCCAGCGGGGAACCTGTCGACACGGCCCTGGCGGGGCGCCAGTGGCAACTGCTGCACGACACCTGCCTCGGCCTCGGCCACTCGGTCCGGCTCATCGACGCCCGGCCCGGGCTGCCTGACATGGTCTTCGCGGCCAACGGCGGCACCGTGATCGGCGGCACCGTGCTCGGCGCCCGGTTCCGCCACCCCGAGCGGGCCGCGGAGGGCCCGGCCTACCTGGACTGGTTCCGGCGCAACGGATTCACCGCCGTGCACGAGCCAGGCCGCGTCAACGAGGGCGAAGGGGACATTGTGCACACCGGCCGGGTGATCCTGGCGGGGCATGGCTTCCGCAGCGACGTTGCGGCAAAAGAAGAGCTCGAGCGGCTGTTCGGGCTGCCGGTGCTCAGCCTTCGCCTGGTGGACCCGCGTTTCTATCACCTGGACACCGCGCTGTGCGTACTGGACCCCGACACCGCCGCCTATTACCCGGCCGCGTTCGATGACGCGGGCCGGGCCGTGCTCGCCACGCAGTTCGCCGAACTCATCGAGGCCACCGACCGCGACGCCGGGGTGCTGGGACTGAACGCGGTCAGTGACGGACATCACGTCATCCTGCCCGCCCAGGCAACCGGGCTGGCGGCGCAGCTCGCGGCACGCGGCTTTGATCCGGTTGGCGTGGATATGTCCGAGTTCCGCAAGGCTGGCGGCGGCCCGAAGTGCTGCACACTGGAGCTGAGGCCGTGAAGGGGGGATCCGCCATGACCATGAGCATGGACGACCTGCGCGCCCTGTCGGAATCGCACAGCGCGCACAACTACCACCCGCTGCCCGTCGTCATCGCCAAGGGCGAGGGCGCCTGGGTCACCGACACCGAGGGCCGCCGGTACCTCGACATGCTCGCGGCCTACTCGGCGCTCAACTTCGGCCACCGCCACCCCGCCCTGGTGGCCGCCGCGCGACGGCAACTGGACCGGGTCACGCTGGTCAGCAGGGCCTTCGACCATGACCAGTTCGGCCCGTTCTGCGCCGAGCTGGCGGCCCTCGCGGGCATGGAGATGGTGCTGCCGATGAACACCGGGGCCGAGGCGGTGGAAACGGCGATCAAGACCGCCCGGAAGTGGGGCTACGAGGTCAAGGGCGTGCCCGCCGACCAGGCGGTCATCATCGCGTTCGAGGGAAACTTCCACGGCCGGACCACGACAATCATCAGCTTCTCAACGGATCCTGACGCCCGTGCCTCGTACGGGCCGTATACGCCCGGGTTCCGGATCGTCCCCTACGGGGATGCCGCCGCGCTGGCCGCGGCCATGGACAGCAATGTGGTCGGCGTCCTGGTGGAGCCCATCCAGGGCGAGGCGGGCGTGCTGGTGCCGCCGCCAGGATTCCTGGCCGCGGTGCGCGATCTGTGCACCGCGCACGGGGCGCTCATGATCGCCGACGAGATCCAGTCCGGGCTGGGCCGGACCGGGACCACCTTCGCCTGTGAGCACGAGGGCGTGGTCCCGGACGTCTACCTGCTCGGCAAGGCGCTCGGCGGCGGCATCGTCCCGGTGTCGGCGGTCGTGTCGTCCCGGGAGATCCTCGGCGTCTTCCGGCCGGGGCAGCACGGCTCGACCTTCGGCGGCAACCCGCTGGCCTGCGCCGTGGGCCGCGCGGTGATCGCGTTGCTGGCGACCGGCGAGTACCAGGAACGATCCGCCAAGCTGGGCCCGCACCTGCACGACCGGTTGTCGGCGCTGCCCAGGGACGTGGTCCGCCAGGTGCGCGGCCGCGGCCTGTGGGCCGGTGTCGAGTTCACCTCGCTGCCGGGCCGGGCCGTGTGCGAGCGGCTGGCCGCCCGGGGCGTCCTGGCCAAGGACACGCGCGGCACCGCGATCCGGCTGGCGCCGCCGCTGATGATCAGCGAGCATGACCTGGACTGGGGGCTGGACCAGATCGAGGCGGTCGTCCGGGCCTGATCCCGCGCTCCTCAAGGCGGTCCCTGGGCAACCTTTCACGTGGCTGGTGCGGCTAAACCGGACAAATCGCCCCACACCCTGCGCCGAACACGTGAAAGGTCGCGGTGACCGCGGAAAAGATCAAGGATTAGTCGTCCCGCAGCGTTCGGTAACGACCGCTGTAGTGGACCAGCGGCCTGCCGCCCGGCCTGGGCTCGCTCACGCCGACCACCTCGCCGACCACGATGCTGTGGTCACCGCCGTCATGCGCCGCCGTGGTCCGGCACTCCAGCGCGCCGAGCGCGTCGGCCAGTATCGGCGCCCCGGTCAGCGGGCCGGGATAGTGCGCGATCCCCTCCAGCTGGCCATCGAGCGGGCGGCCCCGGGTCGCCAGCCACCTGGCGACCTTCTCCGATTCCTCGGGGAGCACGCACACCGCCCAGGTCCCGGCGCGCAGCACGGCGTCGTGGAAGCGCGCGATCTTCTCCGCGCAGAACAGCACGCGCTGCGGGTCGAGGGACACCGAGGTGAAGGCGGTCACCGTCATCGCGTGATCGGTGCCGTCGAGGCTGGTGGAGACGACCATGATGCCGCTGGCGAACCGGCCCGCGACGCGCCGGAAATCCGCGCTGTCAACCGCTGTCATGAACCGTCGTGCCACGGCAGCGCGGCCCGGGCGCGGGCCCGGCGGACGAAGGCCACCACCACGCCGGCCGCGGCGCACACCGAGCCGCCGTAGAGATACCACTCACCCGCGGCCGTGTTCGTGATGATCACGCTGCCCGCGGCCGTTGGCAGGGTCAGCGCGACGGACACCACGAACCAGCCCACCGCCGGCACCAGCGCGCCCGCCGGGGAGCCCATCCCGGCGGCACCGAGAACGCAGGTCACGCCGATCAGGGCGGCCAGCACCAGGGCCACCAGCGGGAGGGAACCCACGCTCCGGCTGAACTGGAAGCAGCCGACCAGCGCCTGCAGCGCGCCAGCCAGGAACAACAGGGAGTAAGCGCCGCCCGTCACGAACGCCTGGGCGTCCCGCTGCCGGTACGGTTCGGGCAAGCTGTCCACGGATTGCAGGTTATACGTAGCCGTCCGGGCCGGACCTAACCCAGGCCGGCGAACAGGTCCGCTTCGCGCCCGCCCGGGGCCGCCGGGCCCAGTTCCCCGGCGAGCAGGGTGAAGTACTCCCGCCCCATGATGCGCCGGCCTATCCCGTTGGACAGCGCGAAGAACGGGGGGTGCACCGCGATCTGCGTCGCGTGCGCGCGCAGGGCGGCCGCTTTCGCGTCCAGGTACCCGGTGCCGTCGATCTCGGTCGTCACCTGCTCGTCGGCAGTGCCGAAAGGCAGTTCGTCCACCGAGGACACCGCGGTGAAGCCAGCCGGCGGGGCCGGCTCTCCGTCGCCGGTCAGGATGATCGCCTCGGCCAGTGCCGAGCGCGGCATCGCCGTGGCGTAGAACTTGGCCGCCTGCCACGGCCCGGCTGTCCCGCGGGCCGCGGACGCCGCGGGGCCCGGGACGGCTGGCAGCGCGGGATCAGCGGCCAGCCGGAAGGCGCGCCAGGCCACCCGGTGCGCCTGGATGTGGTCGGGATGGCCGTAGAAGCCGTTGTCGTCGTAGCTGACCATGACCTGGGGGCGCACCTCGCGGATGATGGCGACGAGTTCCCGGGCCGCCTCGTCCACGTCGGCCTGCCAGAAGCAGCCGGGCGCATCGTTGTCGGGCAGGCCCATCATGCCGGAGTCCCGCCAGCGGCTCGCGCCGCCGAGGAAGCGGTGATCCTTGACGCCGAGCGCGTCGCAGGCGGCGGCGAGCTCACCGATCCGGTACTCACCGAGGCGGTCGCCGCTGCCCGCGGCCAGGTGCGTGAGTTCCGCCGGAATGACCTCGCCGAGTTCGCCGAGAGTGCAGGTGACCAGCGTCACGGCGGTGCCTTCCGCGGCGTACCTGGCCATGGTCGCCCCGGTGCCGATCGATTCGTCATCGGGGTGGGCGTGCACCAGCAGCAGCCCGCCTCCGGTCCCAGTCGCACTCATATCGCGAGATTAGCTGGCGGCAGCCTGCGCCCGGCCCGCCCCGGGTACCCGCCCAGCAGCCGCCCCGAAGTGTGCGCCCACACCGCTGCCATCACGACGGTAAGGGCCCATGAACTCGGCTGGCCGGGCATGGCTGCCGCCGCGGCAGCGGATTGGGCACCCAACCGGGCCCGCTGCCGGTGGCAGGATCGGGGGCATGACGGACAGCTTCCCGCGGCAGCAGGCGAGGACCCGGCGGTTCTCGCTGGGCGTACCACACTCGTTCCGGGTCTCTTCCGACGGCAGCCGGGTGGCCTTCCTGCGCAGCAGGAGCGGAACCGACCCGGTGACCTGCCTGTGGCAGGTGCATGTCAGCACCGGGCAGGAGGAACTCGTCGCCGACCCGGCCGCGCTGGAGGCCAGCGACGCTGACCTTCCCGCGCAGGAGAAGGCACGCCGGGAACGGGCCAGGGAACAGGCCGGCGGGATCGTCTCCTACGCCACGGACAGCGAGATGAGCGTGGCCGCATTCGGCCTGGGCGGCCGCGTCTACGTGGCCGGCCTGGCCGGCCTGGCCGGCCCGGCCAGGGAGATCGGGGCGCGCGCCCCGGCGCTCGACCCGCGGCCCGACCCGTCCGGCAGCCGGATCGGCTACGTGTGCGCGGGGGCGCTGCACGTCATCGAGCCCGGGACAGGCGAGGACACCGTGCTCGCCGACCCGGGCAGCGGGCACAGCGCGCAGTTCGGCCTCGCCGAGTTCGTCGCGGCCGAGGAGATGGGCCGGATGCGCGGCTACTGGTGGGCGCCGGACGGCTCCGCCATCCTCACCGCCAGGGTGGATGAGGCACCGGTGCACCGGTGGTACATCGCCGACCCGGCCAACCCCGCCCGGCCAGCCACCGAGGTGGCCTACCCGGCCGCTGGCACGCCCAACGCGGACGTCGCACTGCTGCTGCTGCGCCTCGACGGCAGCGGCGTCGAGGTCGGCTGGGACCGCGCCGCCTTCCCGTACCTGGTCACCGTGTCCTGGGACGCCGGTGACCCGCTGATCGTGGTGCAGACCCGCGACCAGCTCCGGATGCGGCTGCTCCGGGCCGACCCGGCCACCGGCATGACCACGCTGGTCCGCGAGGAGACCGATCAGCACTGGGTGGACATCGTGCCCGGCGTCCCGGCCCTGGCCGGCGACGGGAAGATCGTGTGGACCACCGACGACGGCGGCGCGCGCAGGCTGCTGGTGGCCAGCCAGGAGGAGCACGCGGCCGGCACCGCGACCCCGGTCACCCCGGCCACCCTCAACGTCCGCGAGGTGCTCAGCGTGGACGGCGACGCGGTCCTGTTCACCGCCTACGCCGCCGAGCCTGCCGAGATCGGCCTGTGGCTGTACCGCCCCGCCGGGCTCCAGGAGGTGAGCGCGCCGGGGGGCGTGCACAGCGGAACCCGGGCCGGGGGCACCACTGTCGTTGCCAGCCGCACGCTGGCCGAGCCCGGGCCGGCGATCCGGGTGCTCACCGGCAGCCCCGGGGACATGGACCTGGCCGAGCGGGCGCGGATCGCCTCGCTGGCCGCGCGGCCCAGCCTGCCCGCTCCGCACCCGGACATGTTCGCGGCCGGGGGGCGCGCGATCCGCACCGCGTTGCTGCTCCCGTCCTGGCATCAGCCTGGCTCCGGCCGCCTGCCGGTGCTGCTCGACCCCTACGGCGGCCCGCACGCCCAGCGGGTGCTCGCGGCCGGCGGCGCGTTCCTCACCTCCCAGTGGTTCGCCGAGCAGGGATTCGCCGTGCTGGTGGCGGACGGCCGGGGCACCCCCGGGCGCGGGCCGGGATGGGAGCGGACCATCTGGCGTGACCCGGCCGGACCGGTGCTGGAGGACCAGGTCGCCGCCCTGCACGCGGCGGCGGAACGCAACCCTGACCTGGACACCGGCCGGGTGGGGATCAGGGGATGGTCGTTCGGCGGCTTCCTGGCCGCGCTGGCGGTGCTGCGCCGCCCGGACGTGTTCCACGCGGCGGTGGCCGGCGCGCCGCCCACCGACTGGCGGCTGTACGACACCCATTACACCGAGCGCTACCTGGGCCACCCCGAGGAGGACCCGGCGGCCTATGACAACTGCTCGCTGCCGCTCCAGGCGCACCTGCTCAGCCGCCCGCTACTGCTCATCCACGGCCTGGCGGACGACAACGTGGTCGTCGCGCACACGCTCCGGCTGTCCTCGGCGCTGCTGGCGGCCGGACGGCCGCACAGCGTGCTGCCCCTGTCCGGGGTCACCCACATGACACCGCAGGAGGACGTCGCCGAGAACCTGCTCCTGCTCCAGGTGGAGTTCCTCCGGCAGGCTCTTGGAATGACTCCGCACCCGGACGCGGACAATGGTCAGCGCGGGATGTAGCGAGAGTCACACGGATGGAAACACCCTGACCGGCTTAGTGGTGGTATTCAGTTGACTAACGTTTCGCTTTGCAATGCGCGAGCGGCCCGGGGGCTGCCGTCGGGCGCGAGACGACCCCACTGAGCTTCAAGGGCGGAGACGTCACCGATGACGCAGGCAACTCAGGCGCCGACCAGGACCCGGGCGCAGATCCGGGAAGCCACGCTGCGCAAGGATCCGTGGTGGCGCCAGCCGGCCATCAACGCGGCCGCGCTCGGCGTCGTGGTCATCTACCTGACCTGGGCTTCGCTGGTCAACAGCGACTACTTCTGGAAGCCCTACATCTCCCCGCTGTACTCCCCGTGCCTGGCCACGACCTGCGCGAAGGGCGCCGGGTTCGACTGGATCCCCTGGCTGACCTGGCTCACCCCGGCGGTCATCATCATCGGCGGCCCGATGGGCTTCCGGCTGACCTGCTACTACTACCGGAAGGCCTACTACCGGGCCTTCTGGCGGGCGCCGGCCGCCTGCGCGGTGCGCGAGCCGCACGCCAAGTACACCGGCGAGACCCGGATCCCGCTGATCCTGCAGAACCTGCACCGCTACTTCTTCTGGATCGCGCTGGCGTTCAACGTGATCCTGAGCGCCGACGCCGTGATCGCGTTCCGCAACCACGCCGGCCAGTGGGGCCACATGGGCCTCGGCACGCTGGTGCTGGTCGTCAACGCGGGGCTGCTCTGGGTGTACTCGCTGTCCTGCCACGCGTGCCGGCACATCACCGGCGGCAGGCTCAAGCACTTCTCCAAGCACCCGGTCCGGTACTGGATGTGGACCCAGGTCTCCAAGCTGAACGCCCGGCACATGCAGTACGCCTGGGTGTCGCTGTTCTGGGTGCTGTTCACCGACCTCTACATCCGGCTGGTGGCCAGCGGAGCCATCACCGACCCGCGGTTCTTCTAGGCCGCCTGCACGAAGCCGAGGCAAGAAGGCCCAGATGAGAGACATTGAGATGAGTGACATCGAACGGCTCTCCTACGACGTCGTAGTGATCGGCGCCGGCGGCTCAGGCCTGCGGGCAGCGATCGAGGCGCGCCAGGCCGGCAAGAAAACCGCGATCATCTCCAAGTCGCTGTTCGGCAAGGCCCACACGGTCATGGCCGAGGGCGGCTGTGCCGCGGCCATGGGCAACGTCAACCCCAAGGACAACTGGCAGGTCCACTTCCGCGACACCATGCGCGGCGGCAAGTTCCTGAACAGCTGGCGGATGGCCGAACTGCACGCCAAGGAGGCACCGGACCGGGTCTGGGAACTCGAGGCCTGGGGCGCGGTGTTCGACCGGACCAAGGACGGCAAGATCAGCCAGCGCAACTTCGGCGGCCACGAGTACCCCCGGCTCGCGCACGTCGGCGACCGGACCGGCCTGGAGATGATCCGCACCCTGCAGCAGCGGGTGGTCGCCCTGCAGCAAGAAGACGCTGTCAGGGTGGGCGATCCCGAGGCCATGATCAAGGTCTTCGCGGAGACCACGATCACCAGGCTGGTGAAGGACGGCGAGCGGATCGCCGGGGCGTTCGGCTACTTCCGCGATCGCGGGCAGTTCGTCCTCTTCGACGCGCCAGCGGTGGTGCTGGCCACCGGCGGCATCGGGAAGACCTTCAAGGTCAGCTCGAACTCCTGGGAGTACACCGGGGACGGCCACGCGCTCGCGCTGCTGGCCGGCGCGAACCTGCTGAACATGGAGTTCGTGCAGTTCCACCCGACGCACATGGTGTGGCCGCTGTCGGTGCGCGGCCTGCTGGTCACCGAGTCGGTCCGCGGCGACGGCGGCGTGCTGCGCAACTCCGAGGGCAAGCGGTTCATGTTCGGCTACGTGCCGGACGTGTTCCGCGCGATGTACGCGGAGACGGAGGAAGAGGCCGACCGCTGGTACACCGACCCGGAGAACAACCGGCGCCCGCCGGAACTGCTGCCCCGTGATGAGGTCGCCCGCTCGATCAACTCCGAAGTCAAAGCCGGACGTGGTTCTCCGCACGGCGGAGTGTTCCTCGACGTGTCCACCCGGTTGCCCGCCGAGGAGATCCTGCGCAAGCTGCCGTCCATGTACCACCAGTTCAAGGAACTGGCCGACGTGGACATCACCAAGGAGCCGATGGAGGTCGGCCCGGCCCAGCACTACGTGATGGGCGGCGTGGAGGTGGACCCGGACACCGGGGCGTCCGCCGTTCCCGGCCTGTACGCGGCCGGCGAGGTGTCCGGCGGCATGCACGGCTCCAACCGGCTGGGCGGCAACTCCCTCTCCGACCTGCTCGTCTTCGGCCGCCGGGCCGGGATGGGGGCAGCGGAGTACGTGGACGGCCTGGGCGGCACCCGGCCCGCGATAAGCGGCGCCGATGTGGCCGCGGCGCAGGCCGAGGCGGTCGCGCCGCTGGAGCGCTCCGGCGGCGAGAACCCCTACGCGGTGCACGCCGAGGTGCAGCAGACCATGAGCGACCTGGTCGGCATCATCCGGCGGGAGGACGAGATCAAGGCCGCCCTCGCCGAACTGGAGAAGCTGCGCGAGCGGGCCGCCCAGGTCAGCGCGGAAGGCGGCACCGCCTACAACCCGGGCTGGCACCTGGCCCTGGACCTGCGCAACATCATGCTGATCGCGGACTGCGTGGCCCAGGCGGCGCTGGAGCGGCAGGAAAGCCGCGGCGGGCACACCCGCGACGACTTCCCCGGGATGTCGCCACGGTGGCGCCAGATCAACCTGATCTGCAGCCTGGACGGCGACCTGGTGGCCCTGCGGCGCCAGCCGATCCCCCCGATGCGCGACGACCTGATCACGCTGTTCGACCGCGGCGAGCTGACGAAGTACCTGACCGAGCAGGAGATTGCCGCACTGCCCGCCAGTTCCAGCGGGGAGAGCCCCGCAGGTCACACCGCGGCAGAGGAGACACACTGATGGGCTACAAGGCACAGCTGCGGGTATGGCGCGGCGACGCTGGCCAGGGCGGGCTGGCCGACTACACGGTCGAGGTGAACGAGGGCGAGGTCATCCTCGACATCCTGCACCGGCTGCAGGCCACCCAGGCAGGCGACCTGGCGGTCCGGTGGAACTGCAAGGCGGGCAAGTGCGGCTCCTGCTCGATGGAGATCAACGGCCGGCCCAAGCTGGCCTGCATGACCCGAATGTCGACCTTCACCGAGGAAGAGACCATCACGCTGACCCCGCTGCGCACCTTCCCGGTGATCAGGGACCTGGTCACGGACGTGGCGTTCAACTACGCCAAGGCGCGCGAGATCCCCTCGTTCACCCCGGACCCGGCGGTCGGCCTGGGCGAGTTCCGCATGCAGCAGGTGGACGTGCAGCGGTCCCAGGAGTTCCGCAAGTGCATCGAGTGCTACCTGTGCCAGAACACCTGTCACGTGATCCGCGACCATCCCGAGAACGAGCGGGCCTTCGCCGGCCCGCGGTTCCTGATGCGGATCGCCGAGCTGGAGATGCACCCGGCCGACACCGCCGACCGCCGGGAGATCGCCCAGGACGACTTCGGCCTCGGCTTCTGCAACATCACCAAGTGCTGCACCGAGGTCTGCCCGGAGAACATCAAGATCACTGATAACGCGCTGATCCCGATGAAGGAGCGCGTGGCGGGCCGCAAGTACGACCCGCTGGTCTGGCTGGGCGCGAAGATCACCCGCCGCCCCCGCCACGACACGCCCGCGGTGCCCAGCACGAAAAGCTGAGACAACCCAGCTCTCCAACGATCATCACGGGCGACTGCCGCGCCGACCAGCCAGCCTGCTCTACTCGCGGGCCGGGCGCGGCGGCGCCTGCTGGGTAAACCTGCCGCCGTGGAAACCGACGATGTAGCTGGCCGACGATGGCGTGCCGAACCCGGTCAGCCAGAGGCCACCGTGCCCGTCGGCAGCCATTCCAGCGTACCTGGCGATGATGACCTGCCTGGCGTCGTTGACCGTCTTGGCCGAGGGGCCGAACGCCCACATGTCATTGGCCGACACCGCGCTCACCACGACGGGGGTTCCCGGCGCGGAGACCTGACGCCAGGCGCTGCCGTTGTAGCGGAGCACCCAGGCGGGGCCGTACCCGAGGTTCTTCCCGGAGCCTGGTTTCTGGCCGAACTCTCGCACGTCCGGCCGGCCGAAGACGGCCGTGGCCAGCACCTGGTTCTTGCTGGACAGCCTGAACGCGGTCCATCTGGTCCCGTTCCAGCGCAGGGCGTAGGCGATGAGGGCGCTGCTGGTGCTCAGTTCCGGGAAGAACCACGTGTTGGCCGCCGATGGGCAGGAGTCCGCGTAGTCGCCCGTGGAATTCTTGACCCGAGCGGGGTGCCCGGCAAGTTACCTGGTGAACTCGTCTTTACGGGCTGCCCAAATTTCTGCCGCAGTGCGCCGCCGACTTGCGGCAATCCGTACCATGAGACCTGCCCGCAGGGCGAGAACTTGCCGGGTGCGAGCGGGCGGGACGCGACTGCAGGACGCGACCGCAGAGCGAGCGCAGAGGAACACCCCCGCAGATTGAAAGGCCCACATGTCCCATCTGACTTACCTCGAGGCTGCGGTTGTCGGCCTCATCCAGGGGGTATCCGAGCTCTTCCCGGTGTCCAGCCTCGGGCACAACGTGCTGATCCCCGCGCTCATCGGCGGCAGCTGGGCCACCGACCTGAACGTCGCCAAGCCTGAGTCCCCGTACCTGGCCTTCATCGTGGGCATGCACGTCGCCACCGCGATCGCGCTGCTGATCTACTTCTGGCGGGACTGGATCCGGATCATCGGCGGCTTCTTCAGCTCGATCCGCGACCGGCGGGTGGAAACCCGTGACCAGCGGCTCGCCTGGATGATCATCCTGGCCACCATCCCGGTGGGCCTGGTCGGCCTGGTCGCTGACAAACCCTTCCGGGAGATCTTCGGCAAGCCCATCGTCGCCGGGGTCTTCCTCATCATCAACGGGGTGATCCTGTACTGCGGCGAGAAGTTCCGGCCGCGCACCTCGGTATGGGCTGACCAGGAGGCTGCCGCCCTGCGGGAGGAAGAACTGGTGCCCGCGGGCCCCGGCATGGCCAGGCAGGCCAGGCACGCGTCCGGGCAGCAGGCGATGCGCCAGGAGGAGGTCGTGCTCGCCGTGCGGGCGGACGAGCGGCTGTCCCGGATGGGCTCCCTGCAAGCCGTCATCATCGGCACAGTGCAGATTTTCGCCCTGCTGGCCGGGATCAGCCGGGACGGGGTCACCATGGTGGCCGGCATGGCCCGCGGCCTGTCCCGGGAGGACGCGGCCAGGTTCGCCTTCCTGCTCGCCACGCCGATCATCCTGGCCGCCGGCGTGCTGGAGGTGCCCAAGCTCACCGGGCCGCTGGGCAACGGGATCCATGGCCAGATCCTGCTCGGCAGCGTGCTGTCCGGCGTCGGCGCGTACCTCTCTGTGCGCTTCCTGATGCGTTACTTCCAGACCCGGACGCTGACCCCGTTCGCCGTCTACTGCCTCGTATTCGGCCTCGCCAGCGTCGTCTACCTCGGCGTCATCAAGTAGAAGCCCTGGAACAGATCCTTGACGGCGAGGGCCAGCTTCGCCGAGGCCTTCAGGCCAGGGAGCAGGCGGCGGCGACCGGGCAGCCGTCGGCGGTCATGCCCGAGGCCTGGGATCCGGCGACGAGCATCCGCGGCACGACCATGGCGTGACGTCAGCGGATGGGGGCGCTGCCCGCGGACGGGGCATCCGCCGGCTGTCCTTCGCGGGCGCGCCGGGCTCCGGCCGGTTCCAGCAGGCCCGGCCGGGCGGTAACGAGGATCCGCAGCGGGGTGCGGCTGGCCAGCCTGACCAGCGCAGCGAGGGGAACGTGCACGATCACGTAACCGATGAGGACCACCACGGCACCGATGATCAGCCCGGCGGCGACATCCTGCGGGTAATGCGCGCCGATGTAGACGCGGCCAAAGCACAGCAGCACGGCGGCGATGGCGGCGATGACGCCCAGGCGGCGGTGGTAGAGGAACAGCCCCGCGGTGACGGCGCCGGCCATCACGGCGTGGTCGGAGGGGAAAGAGAAGTCGGTGGAGTGGCCCGCCAGGATGAGGGCGTGTGGCAGGCCCTCCCAGGGCCGGGCCTCGGCGACGGCGTGGTTGACCGGCTGGACGATGCCGACCGCGGCGATGGTGGCGATCCCCGCCCACAGGGCAGCCGCCATGGCAGGCGCGTCGCGCCGGCGCCGCGCCAGCCACCAGCCGACCACCAGCAGCAGCGCGAGCAGGATGATGCCGCCTTCGACGGCGTAGGCCAGCATGGGCGCGTGCAGCCACCCGGTGTGCCGGGCGAAGCTGTTGACATCCAGGAACAGTCTCTTGTCGAGACCGTGGGCGCCGGAGGTGCGGGGCACCGGGGCGGCGGATGCCCGGGCGGACAAGGCGCGGGGCGCCTCCAGTGCGAGAGCCGCGGCTGGCGCCGCCGTCACAGACGCTGACATCGGTGACCTTCCTCCGGTAGGCAACAGGCTGGCAGGCACGAACCGGTGACCGCCCGGCACGCACCCGGCGGAGCAGCGAGGTACTCCCGACGGGGTGAGCCGGCCGACGGCATCCCGGGCCCGGAGGCGCCGGGCTGGCAGGGGATCACTATCCGCGCGCTTGCCGGTACCTTACCGCCCGGTGAACACGGGACTGACGCGAGATGTCATCCAGGTGAATAATGGATACCCCAGGGGCTTGCGGGGGCAGCGTCATTGACCAGGGCGCCGGTCCTGGCGCAGGGCCGGGCATCCGGATCTTCGGGGAGCCGCTGCGGGTGGAACACCACGGACGCCCAGCAGGCCCGGTATCCGCCCGGTAGCCGCAACATCGCGGGCGCGCGGCACCTCGGTGAAGGGAAGGCCTGGCGGGGAAGCCCGCCGGGGGCTACTCGGAGCGGGAGCGGCGGGCCCGCAGCCGGGCCCGGTCCTTGGCGTCCAGGGTCACCTTGCGGAGCCGGACCGTAGACGGCGTGACCTCCGCGCACTCGTCGTCGGCGCAGAACTCCAGCGCCTGCTCCAGGCTGAGCGCACGCGGCGGCACCAGGCGCTCCAGTTCCTCACCGGTGGACTGGCGCACGTTGGTCATCTTGCGTTCCCGGGTGATGTTGACGTCCATGTCGTCCGCCCGTGAGTTCTCGCCGACGATCATCCCCTCGTAGACCTCGGTGCCCGGGGCCACGAACAGGGTGCCGCGCTCCTGCAGCGAGAACATGGCGTAGGCACTGGCCGCGCCGGTCCGGTCGGCGACCAGCGAGCCGGCCGGGCGCATCCGCAGCGCCCCGGACCACGGCTCGTATCCCTCGAACACATGGTGCGCGATGCCCGTGCCGCGGGTGTCGGTGAGGAACTGGGTGCGGAAGCCGATCAGGCCGCGGGCGGGCACGATGAAGTCCAGCCGCACCCAGCCGGTGCCGTGGTTGGTCATCTGCTCCATCCGGCCCTTGCGGATGGCCAGCAGCGAGGTGACCGCGCCGAGGTACTCCTCGGGAACGTCCACGGTGAGCCGCTCCACCGGCTCATGCACGGCGCCAGCCACGTCCCGGGTGACCACGGTGGGGCGGCCGACCGTCAGCTCATAGCCCTCCCGGCGCATCGTCTCCACCAGCACCGCGAGGGCGAGCTCGCCACGGCCCTGCACCTCCCAGGTGTCCGGCCGGCCGGTGGGCAGCACCCGGAGCGAGACGTTGCCGACCAGTTCACGGTCCAGCCGGTCCCGCACCATGCGTGCGGTGACCTTGCTGCCCTTCTCCCGGCCGACGATCGGGGAGGTGTTGACGCCGATCGTCATCGAGATGGCGGGCTCGTCCACGGTGATCAGCGGCAGCGGGCGCGGGTCGTCGGCGTCGGCGAGCGTCTCGCCGATCATGATGTCCGGGATGCCGGCCACCGCGATGATGTCGCCGGGCCCGGCCCACTGCGCGGGCACCCGCTCCAGGGCCTCGGTGCGGAACAGCTCCGTGATCTTGACCCGCTCGATGGAGCCGTCCCGGCGGCACCAGGCCACCTGCTGGCCCTTGGTGATCTCGCCGGACTCCACCCGGCACAGCGCGATCCGGCCCAGGTACGCCGAGGCGTCCAGGTTCGTGACGTGGGCGCGCAGCGGCTCCGCCGGATCGTAGGACGGCGCCGGAACCGTCCCCCGCAGCACGGTGAACAACGGCTCCAGGTCCGGCGAGTCCGGCAGCGTGCCGTCCGCCGGGCGGGTCAGCGACGCCCGGCCGGCCCGGGCAGAGGCGTAGACGATCGGGAACTCGATCTGCTCCTCGGTGGCGTCCAGGTCCAGGAACAGCTCATAGCACGCGTCCACGACCTCGGCGATCCGCGCGTCCGGCCGGTCCACCTTGTTGATCACCAGGACGACCGGCAGGCCGGCCTCCAGCGTCTTGCGCAGCACGAAACGGGTCTGCGGCAGCGGGCCCTCGCTGGCGTCGACCAGCAGCAGCACCCCGTCCACCATGGACAGGCCGCGCTCCACCTCGCCGCCGAAATCGGCGTGCCCCGGGGTGTCCACGATGTTGATGGTCAGCCCGCCGTGCGCGACGGCGGTGTTCTTGGCCAGGATCGTGATGCCCTTCTCCCGCTCCAGGTCACCGGAGTCGAGGACCCGGTCGGCCACCTGGGCGCCGACGCGGAACGCGCCGGACTGCCAGAGCATGGCGTCGACCAGCGTTGTCTTGCCGTGGTCGACGTGCGCGACGATCGCCACGTTGCGCAGTTCATCACGCGTGGCGAGCTTGGCCTGGCGAACGGGCATACGGGAATCTCATTTACTTCGGAAGTGGGAGCGCCGCGCACCGGCGCGACATTCATTCTATTCGGCGCTGGTCACCGAGTTGTCCGACAGCCGCGGCTGGGTGATCCCCGGGCTGGGCCGGTCCCGGCGCAGCACCGCGAGCAGTTCCTCGTAGGGGCCGATCAGGTACGCCTGGTCGCCGGCCCGCAGCCGGGCGCCCCGGCGCGGCGGGTGCTCCAGGTAACCCTGGTCGGCGGCCCGGCTGATCGCCAGCACCCTGGTCCGGGCGGCCAGGTCACGCACGGCCAGCCCGGTTTCCAGGTTGGCCAGGTCGTTCACTGGTCAGCACCGCGACCGCGGAGGCGCTGGCCAGGCTGACCGACTCCACGCAGGCAGGCTTCGGCGATCGACGGGGCGGACAACCCGGCGACGTCCAGGACCGAGACCGCTATCCGGGACAGCGCCCGGCCCACCGCCGGGACGCCGGAGAGGTTGAGCAGTTCGACGATCCGCAGCCCGACGCCGGGCAGCCCGCAGACGATCACGTGCCCGCGCCAGTCAGCGTATGTGCTGCTCACCCGGTGCATCGTCACCTGCGCAGATGTCCGGAATGTTAACGACATGTCTCGCCGCGGTGAGCTTGCGCGTCGCGCGGCAGGTCACCGGGGCAGCGGCAGGGGCCTGCCGTCCGCCGCGGGCTTGGGCCCGCCATTTCCCGAGGGCCTTCTTGAGTCGTTCTTGGCGGGCTCTTAACCCGCTATCCGATCTGATGACGTGCTATGCGCGACGAATACGAACCCCGCAGGCAACACCAGGAATGGCCCGCCATTGGCCCCTTCCGGCCACCTGCTGAACCTGCGGGCGATTTCACCAGGCGGCTCGATGAGCCGATTCCCCCCAGCCCTGCTGCCCACGACCCTGCTGCCCGGGACCGGGCCGACGGCCTGCACCGCCTTTCGAAGCTGACCTGGCGCGCCACCCAGCTCGGCGCGATCACCGCGGCCGCGTTCGCGGTCCTGTTCGCGCGCAGCGCACCCGCCCAGACCGCCAGCAGCCAGACCGCGGTGAAGCCGGCCACCGCACCGACCTCGGCCAGCCCGGCCGCCACGGCGAGCCCGAGTGCCAAGCACAAGGCAGCACACAAGGCGCCGACAGCGGGCCCGACGCCGGCCACGCAGGCCGCCGCCCAGCCGTCCGCGGCCCCGGCGGCCCAGCCCAGCAGCGCCGCGCCGACGCTCGCGCCACCGACCACCCCGCCGGCCCCGGCCCCGGCGCCAAGCCCGGTGCAGAGCACATCGAGCGGATCCCAGACCGGCGGATGAGAAACAGGTTGATGAGGCATCAGCTGAGTGCGGCAAAGGCGGATGAGCACGGGGTCATGACCGCAGGGGTGAGGTTCCAGGCGCTGGGCACCGTGGTCTCGGTGCTGGTCACCGAGCCCGGCGCGGTGGAGGTCGCAAGCGCCATTCTCCGCGCGGAACTGGCGGCCGTGGACGCTGCCTGTTCCAGGTTCCGCGGCGACTCCGAGCTTTCCCGGCTCAACCGCGCGGGCGGCCGCGAGGTCAGGGTAAGCCGTCTCTTCGCCGACGCGCTGGCGGCCGCGCTGGCCGCGGCGGAGGCGACCGACGGCGACGTGGATCCCACCTGCGGCCGCTCGCTGATCGGCATCGGGTACGACCGCGACTTCGCTGAGTTCTGCCAGGATGCTGAGCTGGGCCAGGACGCCGGGGCGCGCCAGGAGCGCGGGCTCACCGTGACCCCCGCGGCGGGGTGGCGGGCAGTGGAACTCGATCCGCTGCGGCGGCGCGCCCGGGTGCCGGAGGGAGTGCTGCTCGATCTCGGCGCGACGGCCAAGGCGCTGGCCGCGGACCGCGCGGCCCTGCGCATCGCGGAAGCGGTCGGCTGCGGCGTGCTGGTGAACCTGGGCGGAGACATCCGGGTGGCCGGGCAGCCGCCGGCCGGCGGCTGGTGCATCGGGATCGCGGACGACCTCGGGCCCGGCGACTCGCCCGGCGGCTCCCCCGGCGATTGGGCACAGGCCGTCACCATCTCCTCCGGCGGGCTCGCCACGTCCAGCACCAAGGTCCGGTCCTGGCGCCGCGGCGACACGGCGCTGCATCACATCGTGGTGCCCGCTACCGGCCTGCCGGCCCGGACCTGCTGGCGCACTGCCAGCGTGACCGCGGCCAGTTGCGTGGACGCGAACGCGGCGAGCACCGCGGCGATCATCCGCGGCGAGCGGGCCCCCGGCTGGCTCGCCGCGCTGCGCCTCCCGTCCCGGCTGGTCCGTCATGACGGGACGGTGCTCACCGTGGACGGCTGGCCGGCCGAAGGCGACTGGCCCCCGGCGGACGACTGGCAGGCCGCGGACATCCGCGCCGGGCTTCCGGGATGACGATCAGCTTCGGCGGTCCGGGGCTGTGGTACGCCACCCGGGCTACCGGCCTCGTGGCGCTCCTGCTGCTGACCGCCAGCGTGCTGCTCGGCGTGCTCACCGCCGGCCGGTTCGCCAGCCCGCGCTGGCCGCGGTTCCTCACCGTGGGGCTGCACCGCAACGTCTCCCTGCTGGCGGCGGTGTTCCTGGTCCTGCACATCGGCACCACCGTGCTCGACTCCTACACGTCCGTCCAGCTGAGCGCCGCGTTCATCCCGTTCGTCTCCGGCTACAAGCGGTTCTGGGTCGGCCTGGGCGCCGTGGCGCTGGACCTGCTCATCGCCCTGATCGTGACCAGCATGACCCGGATGCGGCTGGGTCACCGGACCTGGCGGCTGGTGCACTGGTGCGGCTACGCCTGCTGGCCCGTGGCGGTAGCGCACGGGGTGGGCGCGGGCACCGACGAGCATCACTCGTGGGCGGTCACCATGACCATCGGGTGCGTGACCGCGGTCGCCGGGCTGGTCGCCTGGCGGCTGCTGTGGCGCTGGCCCGAGCGCAGGGTGCTGCGGCTGAGCCTGGTGACGGCAGCGGCCGTGGGCGTCCCGGCCGTGCTCAGCCTGAGCGGGTACGGCTGGTGAGCGCACGGCTCACCGGGCCGCAGCCGGCCTCCGCGGCCCCGCCGCAGCCGGCCACCCCGGTGCCGCTCGCCCTCTCGCCCTACCGGCCGCCCCAGCAGCGCCTGCCGCGGCTGCTGGCCGGCATGTCCTACGACCGGCCCGCCAGCCTGCGCGACCACCAGCGGTTCTACGGCCCGGTGCCGCTGCGCGGCCACAGCGGCCGGGAACGTCCCGAGCGGCTGATCGACATGGTGGAGCGATCCGGCCTGACCGGCCGGGGTGGCGCCGGCTTCCCCACCGGCCGGAAGATGCGGTCCGTCGCCGGCCGCCGCGGCCCGGCGGTCGTGGTGGCGAACGGGGCCGAGGGCGAGCCAGCGAGCTGCAAGGACCGGCTGCTGCTGACCCGCCTGCCGCATCTGGTCATGGACGGGATCAGCCTCGCGGCGGACGCGGTCGGGGCGCGCGAGGCATACCTGTGCGTGCACCGGCACGAGACCGGGTTGCTGGCCAGCCTGGAGGACGCGGCGCAGGAGCGGCGCCGGGCGGGCATCGACCCGGTGACCATCGAGATAGCGGCGATTCCCGGCCACTACACCTCCAGCGAGCAGACCGCGATCATCCAGTTCCTGAGCGGCGGCCCGGGCAAGCCGGCCTTCACCCCGCCGCGCCCGGACGAGCGCGGGGTGCGGGGCCGCCCCACCTTGGCGAACAATGTGGAGACCCTGGCGCACCTGGCGCTGATCGCCCGCTACGGGGACGGCTGGTTCCGCGCTGTCGGGCTGCCGTCAGCCACCGGGTCGGCTCTGGTCACCGTAGGCGGCGCCGTGGCCCGGCCCGGTGTCTACGAGATCGAGCTGGGTACCCCCATCGGCAGCGTCGTGATGATGGCCGGCGGCCCCGCCGAGCGGCCCCAGGCCCTGCTCGTCGGCGGCTACTTCGGCGGCTGGCTGCCAGCCGAGTACGCCTGGCAGATCCCGCTGAGCCAGCCGGCCCTGCGCGCCGCGGGCGGCGCGATGGGGGCAGGCATCGTGATCGCCCTGCCGATCACCGCCTGCGGCCTGGCCGAGACCGCCCGGGTCCTGCGCTACCTCGCCGAGGAGACCGCCGGCCAGTGCGGGCCCTGTGTGTTCGGCCTGCCCGCGCTCGCCGACGCGCTGGCCGATCTCGCCTACACCGGCGGCCGCGGGCGGGCCCTCGACCAGATCAGCCGGCTTCTGCCGGTCATCGAGGGCCGCGGCGCCTGCCGCCATCCGGACGGCGCCACCCGGCTGGTCCGCAGTGCGCTGCGCACGTTCGAGGCGGATGCCCGGTGGCATGACCAGCGCGGCGCCTGTTACGGCGTGCAGCGCGACCCGCTGCTGCCGGTCCCCGGCGATGACGAGCGGGAATGGAGCTGGAAATGAGCATCAGGCTGCGGGTCAACCCGATCACCTGTGACGGCCACGGGATGTGCGCCGAACTGCTCCCCGAGATCATCACGCTGGACCAGTGGGGCTACCCGATCCTGGCCTCCGGCCCGGTCCCCCGCCAGCTGACGGAGCACGCCAGGCGGGCCGCTGAAGTCTGCCCCACGCTTGCCCTGCTGATCGAGGAGACCCGCCACCGGCAGCGCTGAGCGGCCGGGCTCAGCTGTCGCCGGGTTCCCCGCTGTCGTCATCACTGTGCACCGCGTTGATGAGAGCCGACGGTACCGAGCCGGTGCAGGTCACGGTGACGCTCACACCAGCCTGCCCGGCCATGAAGACCACCCGGGCCGTGGCCGCCGGCCCGCGGACGACATCCTCCGCCGCGTAGCCCTGTTGCGGGCTCCACGAGATCAGGTACGTGCCCGACGGCCCGCAGCCCGCCACGATGCTCCCCCCTGACGAGTCGAGCAGCGTGCCGGCAGCTGCGGCGGTACCCCGTGGGGGGGACGGGGTAGCCGCCGCAGCCCGGTGACCCGCACCTGAGGAGGGCGCGGCCGTGGCCGGCGGATCGGGTTCCCGTCCCCCGCTGGCCAGTGCGTGGTTGACAGCCGAGACCGTCAGTTGCTGCGTCGGCGGGGCCGCGATGCTCTGGCCGATGAGCGAGACCGCGGCGAGGCTGCCGCCGGTCGCCGCGGCCACACCGAGCAGCCAGGCCCCGACTGCCAGGAAGACGCGAGCGTGCACGGTCGCCATGGTCGCGGAAGGCACCTTAAGGTCGGGTAAAGCCAGCCTCAAGACACTAGTGGCCGGAAGCCCTGTAGTGTGCCGACTGGCTGCACTGACGCATGCTTTCCGGATAACGTCCTGCTCGTGGCTCAGCTGTTGCTGGTGGAGGACGATGTCTCGATCCGCGGCGCGCTGATCAGGGCACTCACCGAGCGCGGGCATGCCGTGACGAGCACGCCCAGCGCGATGACCGCGTTGCAGCAGATCCACCAGGCGCCGCCGGACCTGGTCCTGCTGGATCTGGGCCTGCCCGACCTCGGCGGCTACGAGGCACTGCGGATGCTGCGCGCCATCAGCGGCGTCCCGGTCGTGGTGATCACGGCCCGCGACGACGAGGCCGAGATCATCCGGGTGCTGGACGCGGGAGCCGACGACTACGTGGTGAAACCGTTCGGCGCGGGCCAGATAGAGGCCCGGATCCGGGCCGTGCTGCGGCGCAGCGCGGCCGATGAGCCGAAGAGCCCGGCGCCGGTCGTCGTCGGGGCGCTGCGCCTGGACGCCGATGCCCATGAGGCCACCCTGGACGGCGCCCCGCTCGACCTGAGCCGGCGCGAATTCGACCTGCTGCGCTACCTGGTCGCCCATGCCGGGCAGGTGGTGACCAAGCGGGACCTGCTCACCCATGTCTGGCAGATGCCCTACGGCGGCGCGGACAAGACGGTCGACGTGCACGTCTCGTGGCTGCGCCGCAAGCTCGGCGAGACTGCCCAGCAGCCCCGGTACCTGCACACCGTCCGCGGGGTCGGGATCAAGCTCACCGCTCCGCCATGATCCCGCCAGGATGAGCCCCCCGCCATGAGCCCCCCGCCATGAGACTGCGGATCATCGGCCTGGTCGTCGCGATCAGCTCGATGGTGCTGATCTCGTTCCTGCTGCCGCTGGCGCTGGTGTTGCGCACCTCCGCGGCCGACCGGGCGGTGAGTTCGGCCACGGTCCGGGCGCAGTGGATGGCCCCGCTGGTCGCCACGCTCAGCGGCACCAGCCTCCAGCTGTCCGTCGACCAGGTGAACGCCGAGGACAAGGCGCAGCACATCACGGTCTTCCTGCCCGGCGGTGCGGTGCTCGGCCCGCCCGCGGCCCGGTCCCCGGGGGTACGGCTGGCCGCCAAGGGGCGCAGCTTCGCGACCCAGGCCCGCGGCGGCGTGGAAGTGCTGGTGGCCGTCCAGGGCCTGCCGCGGGGGACCGCGGTGATCCGCGCGTTCGTTCCGGGTTCGCAGTTGCGGGCCGGCGTGGCCCGCGCGTGGCTGGTGCTGGGCGGGGTCGGGCTCGGCCTCCTGGTGCTCAGCGTGGCCGTCGCCGATCAGCTGGCCCGGTCGCTGGTACGTACCCTGCGCGCGCTGGCCCGGGTATCGGACCTGCTGGCCGCCGGGAACCTCGGCGCCCGGGCCGGGGTGGCCGGCCCGCCGGAGATGCGCCAGGTGAGCAACGGGCTGAACCGCCTGGCGGCGCGCATCGGGGAGTTGCTGGCCCACGAGCGGGAAACCGCCGCGGATCTGTCGCACCGGCTGCGCACCCCGCTGACCGCGCTGCGGATCGACGCCGAATCGCTGCATGACGGCGCGGAGCGGACACAGTTGATCAGCGACGTGGACGGGCTGCAGCGCACGGTGAACGAGATCATCCGCGAGGCACGCCGGCCGGGCGGGATGGGCGTCCGGGTGGTGTGCGACGCCAGCGAGGTGATCGGCGGGCGGGCGGCCTTCTGGCGGCCGCTCGCCGACGACCAGGACCGGCAGATGGCGGTCGAGATAGCCGCCGGGCCGGTTGCCGTCGGGGTGTCCCGCGAGGACCTCGCCGCCTGCGCGGACATCCTGCTGGAGAACGTGTTCTCGCACACCCCGGAGGGGGTGCGCTTCTCGGTGCGGGTCAGCCACCGGGCCAGCGGCGGCGCCTGGGTGGTGGTCTCCGACGCGGGGCCCGGGTTCGCCGACCCGGACGCCGCACGCCGGGGCAGGTCCAGCGCTGGCTCCACCGGGCTCGGCCTGGACATCGTCCGGCGCATCGCCGAGTCATCCGGTGGCACGCTGACCGTCGGCCGGTCAGCCTCGGGTGGCGGCGCCGTCACCGCTGGTTTCGGGCCGCCGGCCGGCGCTGCGGAGCCGGCCAGGCGGCATCGGCGGGTCCGGCCGCAGTTGCTCCGGCGCAGGCAGGATGGCCCGGTTGGCGGCTGGCTGGATGATCCCCCGCCGTGGGCCGCGGTCGCGGATCAGGGCGGGTACCGCGACCACCCGAACGGCGCCGGCGCCTAGCCGCCGTGGCGGCCAACGGCGGCGGCGGCCGCCGACACATGCACCACTTCCCGCCCCAGCGCCACTGCCGCCGCAAGATTGCCCCGGCACCCGGTGGTCCACAGTGCCCGACTGCCAGCCGCTGGCATGCCGCAACGTCGCGCTGACCAGCCAGCATCGCCGCGCTCACCGGCCACCAGGACCACCTCGAACAGGCCCTGCAACCTGCTGGCGTTCTCGCCCCGTACGTGCGTCACCGGCTCGAAGAACAGCACGCCGAGATCACCGCCTACCTCGCCAGCCACGGCCAGCCGCAACCCGGGCAGGCATGAGACGGTACCTGCCAGCCGATGACCGGGTCACCGCGGTCATGGAGCGTGTCCTCGCCCAGGCGGCCCAGAACGGGCGCAGGGCCACCGTGACCGCGGTTGAGAGAGCCCTGGGTATCCCGCATGCCACCTTCGACCGCAATTACCGGCACCTGATCGACACCTTCCGCCAGCGCGCCCAGCAGCAAGCTGCCGCCGCCAGACCGGCCGGGCCGGTGAGCGCGGGGCGCGGCAGCCTGGACGAAGGACTCGGCGTGCAGCCGGACCCTGCGCCGCGCCGCCGATGACTACGAGCGTGCCGCCCGCCAGCCCTGGGGGCGGGTACCCGCCCCGACCCCGGCCGGGAACCAGCTCCGCCACGCCGCCCGGCTCATTTCCGCCTACGCCTACCTGACCGGGGACCGTACGCTCACCCCGGTCGTGCTGCTGGTCAGGCTGGCCGCGCTGGCCGAAGCCGTCGCGGAGCTGCGCGAGTCCCAGCAGCGCGCCGCCCAGGCCGCCGCCGCCCTCCGCGCCGCCCAGCACCTACGCACCGCCGCCAGGCCAGCACCGCCCTGGCCACGGCCCGCACGACTCGCCACCGCGTCGGCCACCGCCACCACGCCCACGCGGACCCACCCGGTAATCAGGGCCGAGGCAAGGTCAAGCCTGCCCGCCTATCTGCCGGGCCACCGTCCGGCCAGCCTGCCGGGGCGAACAGCGGGGCTTACGTCGGCTGGAGAGACCTTGTTCTCGTCATTAATAAGACCTCAGTCGATCATCGCGTAGAAACAGCATGCTCCTGGGGCCTTGAGGCTGGTTGCTACTGGAGTTCGGAGCGGGCCGCCATCAGCGCGCCCACGGTCTCCATGCTGGTGATGGTGGTCCCGATCCCGCTCAGCGCCTGCTCGGCCGGCATCAAGACGACGCTCATGTCCAAGTACTTCTCGATCTCGGTATCGCCGCGAGCAGGCCCGGCAGCGATGACCGGGGAGGCCAGGAACACGTGGGTGTACTTGTTGGTCTCTGACGGCAGCGAGTAGAACGAGCCGAGCGGGTGCATCCGTGCGTCAGCGGAGAGGGTGAAGCCGGTTTCCTCTTCCAGCTCGCGGTGGGCGGCGGTCTCGGGTGCTTCGCTCTCGTTCATTGTCCCGGCCGGGAATTCGAGCTGGTAGGACTTGAGGTTGTGCCGGTACTGGCGGACGAGCACGAGCTGGCCGTCCGCCGTGAGGGGCACGACCATGACGCTTGGCGGGGTGTCGACGTAGTACCAGTCGCACTCGTAGCCGTCCGGCATCACCAGGGCCTCGCGGACGAACCGCTTCGGCTTGGGCAGCAGGATCTCGGTCTCAACGAGCCGGGCATCCTTCATCGTTCCGGCCGGCGGCGGGTTGGTCATGAGGGCCAGTCCTTCGCGAGCTTCCAGGTGTTCTCGAAATGCCGGGCGTAGCGGGTGAACATCTTCGGTGCCTGATCCGCGCGGAACTCGAAGGTCGGTGAGTTGCTGCCGATGAAGAACCGCAGATACGGCGTGACGAGCATCGCCGCGTCACCCCGGACCACGCTGACGGTCGGGTACTCATCGTAGACCCGGATCTGCATCCGCGTGCCGCATGCCCGCCGCATCTGCCCGAACCTGGCCAGTGCCGCCGTGATCCGCGCGGCGAGGGTGCCGGGCGGATGCCCTTCGTCCCGGTCGATCGCCCCGGTGATCTGAGATTCCGGGTTGAGCAGCAGGATGCGGACGCGGCAGCCCCGGCCTGTCGCGCGGGCGAGGATGCCGGGCACTGGAAGGCATCCCCGCCCATGACCCCGCCCAGTACACCACCACCCTGATCACCAACGGCCTGACCCTGACCCGGGACCTGCCCTGGCTGGCCGCCACCTCGCTGGACCGGATCAAGGTCAGCTTGCACTACTTCTCCGACCAGTCCATCGCCGCCATCGCCGAAGGGAAGCCCGGCGATGTCGCCACGATCAAGGCCGGGATCGAAGCAGCCGTCCAGGTTATCCCCGCCGTGGAGGTGAACCTGCTGCTCCAGGAGCAGAACGCCCACGAGGTGGGCGACATCATCGGCTACGCCCGGCAACTCGGCGTCAGCATGCAGATCATCGATCTGGTCAGCACCGACGCCAACGCCGGGCTCGGCCAGAAGATCCCCTCCGCCGGGATCACCGCGTGGCTGCGGACGGCCGCCAGCAGCGAGCAGGTCATCACCACCGGCACCGGACAGGGCAAGCGCGTGTTCACCGTAGACCCGATCACGATCGAGGTGATCGACGCCAGCCTGGGCCGGCATCACACCGGCCAGTGCCGCACCTGCCCGGCCCGGTCCCGCTGCACCGAGGGATTCTGGGCGCTGCGCCTGGACTCGGCCGGAACCCTCACCCCCTGCCTGCTGCGCCCCGACCTGCGCCTGGACATCACCCAGCACGCCAGCGACCGGCCGCGCTCGCCGCCGCCATCAGCGCGCACCTGGACGCCTTCACCGAGGGAACCCTGCCATGACCGCCGCCGAGACGATCACCACGACCCCCGCCTACCAGCCCGCCGCTACCGGCAGGGCCGGGCTGTTCATCGTCCTGGAGGGAATCAGCGGGTCAGGCAAATCGACCCTGGCCCGCCTGCTGGCTACCCGGCTCCGGGGACGGCACTTCCACACCGTCCCCGCACCGGTCAGCGACCTCCAGCCCTACATCAACGCCAGCGCCCGGCCGCTGCCGCAGCTCGCGTTCTACCTCGCCGGGGTGCTGCACGCCTCCGACCTGGCCCGCGACGCTCTGCGCGACGGGCTCGCGATCGCCGACCGGTACCTCAACTCCGTGATCGCCAACCACGCCGCCGTGCACGCACTGGCCAACGACAGCGTGGCCGCCGTCATCGCCCCGTTCACCAGCTACCTCACCGTTCCCGACCTGACCATCTACCTGCACACCAGCCCGCATGAGCTGGCCCGGCGGATGCGCGCCAAGCCCGACCAGACCCGCAGCGACCATGACCTGCTCACCGACCCCGGCCTGCTGCAACGGCTCCAGGACCGCTACGACCAGATCGCCGCCGCCGACCCCACCGCCCGCCACCTGCACACCACCGGCCGGTCCCCAGCCGAACTCGCCGACCTGATGACCGTCATGCTCCCCGCCGTGGCCGTCCCCGCCTGACTACGCCCCGCACGACGGGCCGGAAACCGGGCTCCCGGCACGGTAACGTGGCAGCTCCAGCCATCACGTTTCTCGCGCTGGGAGCCACGGTCATGCCCGCCACCGCCACCAGCTACCGCCCGCACGTCGGCGTCCACCTCATCCTCACGAGCGGAGGGAAGGTGCTGCTGCTCCGGCGGGCCGGCACCGGCTTCGGGGGTGCGTCTCTTTGAGAGGTATGAATATCTGCTAATTTTGGTTTAAATCGTCTTATATTGGGAGAGCCTGGATATTCAGGCTGTTCCGGGCGCTGCTGAAAGTGATTCGTGCTGGCCAGCGGGGCGGGGCGGTGCGGCGGGAGCGCGGCCGGGATGGCGTCCCGTCACCGGTGCGGCAGCTTCACGGCCCGTTTCGGGGATGATGGGCGGAAATCATTCCCGGCAGGCATCTGGAGGCACGGCGGTGACGGTGAGGTTCCCGGTGACGGTGAGGCAGGTCCGCGACGACGGGAGCGAGGCCCCGCTGGAGGGGGAGCTGGCGGCGGCGCTGGCCAGGCCGGCGGAGCAGTTCGCCGGGCTGGCGGCCTGGGCGGCGGACGAGGCGGCGTATCTCGATCACGGGGAGCGGGAGAAGGTGACCGGGGAAGAAGGACGCGAGCTACAGCGGCGGCTGCTGCAGGCCACGTTCGACATCGGCAGCGCCCGCGAGGAACGGGCCGACGGGGTCGCGAGCGCTGCCGGGATCCGGCACGGCAGCGTGGAAGAAGGCCACGGCCGGGGCGTGGCCAGCGTGTCCGGGCCCGTGCGGGTCACCCGGATGGCCTACCGGAACCGCCGCGAGCCGAACCTGTACCCGGCCGGCGCCCGGCAGGTCCTGCCCGATGACCCGTACTCCCTGGGGATGCGGGCGCTGGCGGCCTTCCACCTGGCCGGCGGCGGGTTCGGGCAGGCCCAGGAGGTCACCGGGGCCCGCACCGGGGTGAAGGTCGGCCGCGCCCAGCTCACTGGCCTGGCCGGGGACCTCGCAGCCTGGACGGGCGACTTCTACGCCGGGCGCTCCCGCGACGCGGAAGAAGAAGAGCAGCCGGACAGCGACGTGATCATGATGCAGGGCGACGGCAAGGGCATCGCCATGCGCCCGGAGCACCGCAGGAACGCCGGCAGGCAGGACGGCACGCACCCCGGGGTCAAGAAGATGGCCGGGATCGTCGCCGTCGCGGACTTCACCCCCGCGGTCCGCGAGCCGGAGGACATCGCCGCCCCCCAGGCCCGCCGCCAGGCGCACCCCGGCCCGGAAGCCCGGGACAAATGGGTGCCGGCGTCGGTCACCGAGGGCATCGAGGACATGATCGCCGCGGCGTCCGGCGAGGCCGGCCGCCGCGACCCGGAACGCGTGCGGCAGCGGTATTCCTCGTGGACGGGAACAAGCAGCAGCTCGCCGCCATCGGCGGCGAGGCGAAGGCCCGCGGCCTGAAGGTCCCGGTCCTGATCGACTACATCCACGTCAGCGGCTACCTCGGCAAGGCCGCCGCAGCCCTCCACCCCGGCGACCCGGTTACCGCAGGCCAGTGGGCCGACGGGCAGCTGCTGCGCGTCCTGCACGGCCGCGCCAGGGCCGTCGCCGCCACCCTCGCCTCCGTCGCCGCCAAGGCCCGCTCCAATCCCCGCACCCGCCACCTGGACCTAACCGACATGGACAAGGCCGTCACCTACCTCACCAGCAACCACCAGCACATGCGCTACGACAAGGCACTCGGGAAAGGCTGGCCGATCGCCACCGGCATGATCGAGGGCGCCTGCAGATTCGTCATCGAAGACAGGTTCGGGATCACATGCGCCAGATGGTCCCCAGACCGAAACCGTGGCTAAAGCAGGACCCCGGCGAGCGTGGAACAAGCCGTGGCTTCGACACCACGGCACAGGCACCACATCAACCGCAGGTGCTGGCGGGAAGCCAGAGTTATTCAGCCGAGGTACGGCTGACTGCGCTTCTCGAAGAAGTGCCGCAGTCGCAGGCGCTGAGTCCGATGCATCGGAAGCCTGTCCAGCTCGGCCGGGGCGACAAACCGTACCTCGGTGGACTCGACGCTGATCGTGAGTTCGCCACCAGTGATCCGCGCCGTGTAGCAGACGTTGAACTGACGCCGTACCTCGCCGTCGCTATACGCGATGATATGTCGGGGATCCGTGTAAGTGCCGACCATGCCGGTGACCTCGATATCGAAGCCGCTCTCTTCTTTCACTTCGCGGATCACCGAGTCAGTCAGGGACTCGTCAGCCTCCATCGCACCACCCGGCAGCGCCCAATTCCCGGAATCGGCGCGTCGCTGCATCAGGACACACCCCTGGCTGTCCAGCACCACAGCACTCGTCGCCACTACAAGCGAGTTGGCCGCGGGTGCGCTCTCGTCGTCGTAGTACTCCCGGCGCACCAAAACCTCATTCCGTCTTCGCAGGCGTGGACAGCCGCCACACATCCTCGAAGCTTTCCGCGTAACCGTCGAAAAGTCCGCCCTGGCCAGCGCGCCGCAGGTGCAGCGCCGGCGTGGCGTGGGCGTTGATCCCGAAACGGTGCGCATTGACGACCATGCGGTCATCGCCTCGATAGATCGAGTTGTACAGCGTCGTATCGTGCTGGTGGATCTCCACGCCAGGCAAGCCGATCAGAGGTGCGTAGTACATGACCGCTTGCCGGCAGCGCGACTCTATGCCGTGACCGTACTTCTCCTCGTCGCCTCGTCTGGCCACTGCGGCAGAATCCGGATCGCCGAGCAGGACCCGCACACGGCAGCCCGACTCAGCTTTTGCCCGCAACAGCGGGTTGAAGTCAGGCCACAGCTCATGAAGGAACACAGCCGCATAAACCAGGATGCCGATCTCGCGCACTGCCTGCTCGAAGAGAGCCCGCCAGATCTCCAGCGGCGCGTCGGCCCGCGACGCGTAGATCGCCACGAGATCAGGATGGATACCGTGCTGCCGACGCCCTTGCTCAATGTCTGGCCACAGATACGACACATCCTCGTGCAACGCCATCGCCGCGAGCCTCGCGTTCGAGCGGTGCGGCGTACGGCCCTGGCTAACCCACCGCTCGCAGGTCTTCGGATCAACACCCGCCGCCTCACCCAATTCCTCCGTTGTCAGCCCGGCCTTAAGCATGGCGGCCCGCAGTCGCTCGTTCGACCCCATAGGGACGTTATACCACCATCAGGACGTCCCTACAGTGTCCCCGTCTGCGGTTCCAGCGTCCCTGACGCCGCCGCTTTACTGGTCCACCATGACCGCCGAATGCTCCCCGAGCGCCCCTGTCTCCACCGCTCCTCATCGTCCGCGCCCGCCCGGCCGGGGCGGCCCGCAGGCATTCGACCCCAGCGTGCCGAACGTGGCGCGGATCTATGACTATCTGCTGCGCGGGAAGGACAACTACGCCTGCCGACCGTGATGCGGCCCGGCGGTTGCTGGCAGCGGTCCCGGGGGCCGCGCTCGCGGCGCGGGATAACCGGGCGTTCCTGGGACGGGCGGTCCGGTTCCTGGCCCGCGAGGCGGGGATACGCCAGTTCCTGGACATCGGGACCGGGCTGCCTGCCCGCGGCAACGTGCACGAGATCGCGCACGCGGCAAGCCCGCTGTCCCATGTCGTGTACGCCGACAATGACCCCCTCGTGGCAGCGCACGCGGAAGCGCTGCTCGCGGACTCCTTAAGGGTCGCCGCCGTCTGCGCCGGCCTGCGCGACCCCGGTCACCTGCTCACCCAGCCGGCTGTGCGGTCGCACATCGACTTCGACCAGCCGGTCGCGGTGCTCATGGTCGCCGTGCTGCATTTCATCGAAGACCGCGAAGACCCCTGGTCGATCGTGAACGCCTGCAAGGCAAGGATGGCCCCCGGCAGTTACCTCGTGCTATCCCACGTCACCGGCGACGGCACACCCGCCGATATGGTCCGCCAGGCCGCCGAAGTCTATGAGCACGCCTCCGCGCCCGGACTGGCCCGCTCCCGCGCGCAGATCGCCCGGTTCTTTGACGGCCTGGACATGGCCGCGCCGGGCCTGGCAGGCCCCTGCCAGTGGCGGCGGCCCGGCCGCGCCCGCAAACCCCGCCCCGTGCTCTTCTACGCAGGCGTGGCCCGCAAGCCCGCCGGCACCCGGGTGATGGCCGTATGACAGGCGCGGCCAGCGCTTACGGCATCGCACGGTGGTCCAGCGAGCAGCAGGACACGCTGCTGATCACCGACCTCACCGGCAACATCCTGGACTCCCGCCACATCCCCCCGGCCAGTGACCACCCCGGACCGCAAACACTCTGGCACACCCGGTGGTGCGCCTGCCCCGGCACCGAATGGCACGAAGACCCCCCAGGCCAGTGGACCCGCACCGTCTTCCTCATGCCCGCAGCGGAAGGAAACGGCCAGGCATGAGCCATGCCCCCCGACGACCACCAGGCACACCATGAAACCGCCCGCCAGATCGAATCACAGCACCCAGGGTGGATAGTGATCTGGGGTGCCTACAGCAGGCAGTATGTCGCATTCCCGCTATTCCCCTCGCCGGGCGGGACCATTCTCACCGCCGCCTACCCGCCCGCGCTCATGGCACGCATGCAAGCAGCCGGGCACCACCCGCCCGGCCAAAGACCATTACCCGGCACCGGGCAAACCGGCACTCCCGGCCGGTAGCAGGAACCGCGCTCGCATCCCGCCCTGACGCGAACGCACCGGATGGACCCCGGTCCGCGCCCGTTCCCGCAACAAGCAGCGGGCGCGGACCGGCACCACCTGCCCGGCCACCCCGCCCCGGCCAGAAAGAACACGGCACCCGCCACACCATCGCAAGGAAGACGCCACGATGACCGACGCCAGCACCCTGGCCCCGCACCCAGCCCACCGCTGGATCACCATCCTGGACGGCTGCCGGCTACAGCAGATACGCCGCCAGCACGGCCTGTCCCAGGAAAAACTGGCCGACCAGGCCGGGATCAGCCTCACCACCATCGCCAGGCTCGAACGCCAGCACCGCGCGTCCTGCCGTGGCCGGACCCTGGCCCGCCTCGCCGCCGCCCTGCACGCCGAACCCGCTGCCCTCACCCCGCCACCAGCGGGGACCGCAACAGTTCTGTAAGGGTTTCCCCGGGGCCAGGCAGGCATGATGGTGTGCGTGAGCGGAGGATCACACGCAGCAAGCACGACCCGTGACGGCACGGCGCGGGCGGATGCGGGCGCGGTGCGGCTGACCGCGCGGGACATCGCCGGGCTGATGCTGTGCGGGGACATGCACGGCGCACCCTATGACCTGCTCGGCTCCTACCTGGACGTCCGCCCGGACCGGTTACGGGGGATCACCGCGCGCTGGCGCGCCGCCGGGTACGCCGGGACCGGCCGTCTCGGCCCCGGCCCGGCGTGGTGCTGGCTGACCCGCCCCGGCCTCGCCGTCACCGGCCTGCGGTTCACGCCGGCCCGGCCAGCTTTGGGCAGGCTGGCGCACATCCGCGCCGTCTTAGCGGCCCGCCTCGCACTCGAAGCCAGCGACGCCGGGCGATCCGGGCAGCCGTGGTGGCGGTCCGAACGCCGCATCCGCGCCGCCATCGGCGGACGCGTCGCAACCGGGCACATCCCGGACGCGGAAGTGTCCTGGCCCGAGATCCCCGCCAGCCCCTACCCCGGCGAATGCTGGGCGATCGAGGCGGAACTGACCCCCAAACCGCTCGCCCGCACCGTGACCATCATGGCCGGGCTACTAGAGCGGCGCAGCGGCTACAGCCGCCAGTTCAGACTCTGCCTGTGTCCCTATAGCGACACCAATGTCATGATCACGAAGCCGAGGGCGCGGCATGCGGGGCTGGTGGGATCGGACGAGGATTATGTTGCTGGTGGGCGTGGGCGCCGACGGCACTCAGCCGACCTTGGCGCAACCCGGCGCAGCCGACCCGCCGACCGGTCGCGGCCGGGCCGCGGCCCCGTCCCGGCTTAGGCGGACCGCGGCCCCGTCCCGGCTTAGGCGGGTCTTAGTCCTGGAGATAGGGCATCCGCCCAATGCGGAGGCGGCCGCCTTACGGCGAACCTCGATGGTGTGCGGTCGTGACCACGGCCGTCGGCCAAGGAGGAAGTCGTGCATCCAGCGATCCAATCGGCAGTCGCCGCCCAGCACGTCAAGGACATGCTGGACCAGGCGGCCGAGAACAGCAGGGTCCGTCAGGCCCGCCTGGGCCGGGCGCAGCGCCGCGCCCGGCGCGCCAGCCTGAGGCAGCAGGCCGGTTCCGGCCAGTCCTGCGCGGCCCAGGCCCGTGCCGTCTAGCCCAGCGCCCGCCCGGCCCGGGCGAGTGCGCGAGGTGATTATCAGTTCGGGTTCTTGCCGCTATAGCGGCAAGAACCCGAACTGATGACCGGCCGCCGCCATACTGGGAACGTGTGTTCGAGTATTTGCTACTGTTTGGGGCATGGCAGCGTACGTTCCGCCGGGATGGCCGACCGGGGTGCACCCGCCAGGCAGTACCGACTTCGAGGCGTCAGCGGTGGCCTGGCTGCTCGACGTGGTTCCCCCCGACTACCGGCTGTACGGCGTGCTGCGGCGGCATCCGATCGCCCTGGCCACCATGGCTGAGCACCATGTGACGGCCTGCGTCCAGGGCGCACGGGAGGGATACCGCACCACCAGGACCGAACTGGGCGGGGTGCTGCCCGCGCATGGGGTCGATGCCGTGCTGACGGCCTACCGCAACGAGGGCCGCCGGCTGGTGGACACCGCGCGGGCCGTTGATCTGATCGCGCGGGCACTGCGCGGCGAGGTGTTCAAGCCGCGGCTGCGTGAGGAAGGAGGCCGCGGGCAGCAGCCCTCATGAGGATGGCCCACACGAGGACCCCGTCACGAGGACCCAGTGACGGGAACGCGGTCACGAGAACCCAGTCACCAGGACGCGGTTACGACGTAGCACGGAGGGCCAGCACTGCCATGCCGTCGACGGCCGGGTGGCCGCCGAAGCTGCGGACCTCCTCGTGTACTTTCACCGCCACCACATCCGCGGTCAGCCCGGCGCATCCGGCCAGCAACCGGGCCAGCCCGTCATCGTCGTCGAGCAGCCGGTCACCATCGCGCCGCCGCGTCACCCCGTCGGTGACACAGAGCAGCAGGTCACCAGCGTGAAGGGTGACCTGCTGCGCAGTGATGCTGAGGTCTTCGATCACCCCGAGGACCGGCTGGGGGACCGCGGCGGGCTCGGGCGCGCCAGGCAGCCCGGCTCCGGGCAGGCCGGGTCCCGGCAGCGAGTCCCGTGGTGCGCGCAGCACCAGCGGCAGCGGCTGCCCGGCGCACGCGAGGGAGATCTGGGCCGACATGCCCGCCTCGGCATCGTCACGAATTCCCGCCACGGGCTCCCCATGAACGCCCGCCACGGACTCCCCGGGAACGCCCGCAACGATCTCGCCATGGACCAGGGTCAGGAAGGTTCCCGGCGCCCGCTCGTCCAGGATGAGCTGGTTGAGTCGCTGCAGCACCGCGGCGATGCCGAGCCCTTCCGCACCCAGGATGCGCAGCGTGTTCCTGGCCAGGGAGGTCAGTGCCAGGCTGGCCGACCCGGTCCCGCACACCTCGCCTATGGCGAATCTCCACCGCCCTTCGCCCACGGGGAACACGTCACAGAAGTCACCGCCCGCCACCGCGCCGCATGCCACTGCCGCGCCGCCGGCGCCCCCCGCGCCCGGCAGGTCATGTGCGAAGGCCAACTCGATGCCAGGAATCCGCGGCAGTTCCGGTGGCACCAGGGCAACGCGCAGCGCCTGGCTGGTCAGCTGATGCTGCGCGGCGAGCCGCGAATTCTCCAGCGCGAGCGCGATCCGGCCCGCCAGGTCCGCTGCGAGTCCCAGCACTTCACGGGGTGGCCGCCCGGCGTGCGGACCACCGAGCGCGAGCAGGCCGAGGGTGCCGCCCCGGCTGACCAGCGGGAAGCACCAGGCACCCCGGGCCGCCACCGCTGCCGCTCCAGGCGGCGCACCGGCCGGGGCCAGCGCGGCCAGCGGCCAGCAATGCGGGGCACCAGGACGCGGGGCACCAGGATGCGGGACGGCCCGCCGCCCATCCGCGCAGGCCCGCTCCAGCAGCCAGGCCAGCGCCTCCGCCTGGGACTCGTCCGCATGGCAGGCAACCGCGGGCCGCAGGTCCCCTGCCGGGCCGGCGAGCAGCACAGCGCACCACGCCGCGAGCCGCGGAACCGCAACCTGCCCGGCGATCGCCAGGATTCGCTCGAAGTCCTGAGGACCCGCCAGCAACTCGCTGGCGTCCGCGAGCACCCCGATCCGCGCTCGCCTGGCACGTTCTCGCTCGGCCAGCCTGGCCCGCTCCAGGGCCGGGGCCACCCGGTCTGCCAGTTGCTGCAGCCGCTGCACGTCACCTTCGCCGAACCGGCCGGGAAGGACAGCCGCAACCGCCAGCACACCGGTGAGCCGCCTGGGGGCGCCCCGCGCGCAGCGGCCGGGGAACCGGTCCGCACGCTCCACGGCACCGCGGGCACCGCGCTTTCCAGCGCGTCAGGGTCGGCCCCCGGCTCGGCAATGCTGGTGCGGTCGCCCTTCAGGCCCATCCGGAACCAGACCGCCTTGGCTTCGGCCCCGTAACTGACCCCCCACGCCGAGGCCAGCGCCGAGGGCAGCAGGAGCCCCCGGCCACCGGTGCGTTCGGCGGGAATGCTCTCGTCACGGGCTGGGCCGGGCACCATGCGGGCCGGATGACTGTCCCGGACCACCACTTCCACGGCACTCGCCGCGAGCTTGCACGTGACCTCGACCTCAGTACCGGCGTGCACGACGGCGTTGGTCACCAGTTCGCTGGTCAGCAACACGGCATCGTCCACCAGCCCGGAGTCAGCAAGCCAGCTGCCGCCCGGCAGGGTGTCAGCCGACGGGATGTCACCCGGCGGGATGTCACCCGGCGCGGTATCAGCCCCAGCGGGCCCGGTTTCCAGCCAGGACTGCAGGGTCTCGCGGACGAACTTGCGCGCCGCGGCAACGGCCGCCGGCTCTGGCCGGTAGGCCGCGCTCACGACCAGGTCGTTGCGTCCCTTCACGTGCCCTCTCGGCTGTCCAGGCTCGACCGTCCTGCTGCGCCAATACTGCCGCGTCAAGCCAGGTCCGGGGCTGCCTGCTTTGTCGAATACTGGCCCGCCGATGGCGACGGCTGTCCCTATCGTGACAGACTCGTGATCGCTTTCCAGGCATTCAGGAACGTTCGCCCAGCACCGGTGATGGCCGTGACCAGCCATCACCCGCCACGTACTCCCGCACCACCTTGGCGGGAACGCCAGCGATCACGCAACGGTCCGGAACCGTCCCGCGGACGACCGAGCCCGCGGCCACCACCACATTACGGCCGATATGCGCGCCCGGCAGCACAATCACGCCAGCTCCCAGCCATGTGCCCGGGCCGACGGAGACCGCGGTGTTACTCGGCCACTGCCGGCCGATCGGGACATCCGGGTCGGCGTACCCATGATTCTGGTCGGTGATGTAGACATAAGGGCCGGTGAAGACGTCGTCACCGATCACGATCGACTGATGCGCGACGATGTGGCTGCCACGGCCGATCACGCAGCGGTCCCCGACCCGCAGCACCGGCACGTCCCCCAGCTGGTGCCCGGGGACCATGCCCGCGGACAGGGTGACCCGGGACCCGATCATCGTGTCGTCGCCGATCTCGATCCATGCCTCGCCGTAGATGGCCGCGGCAGGGAACGAGATGATCGAACCAGGACCGAACGCCGCGAACCTGCGGCCGGCCGGGGTACGCGCGGTGATCGCCCCTGCCTGCTGCAGCGCCCGCCAGCCGCGGTGCACGGCCCGCCAGGCCAGCCCGCGGCAACCCCTGGCCAGAGCCTCGTTGCCCAGCATGGACGACTACGGTACCTGGCTGGTGATCTCCAGCCTGTCCCGGGCACTGGCGGGTGCGGCGAGCTGGCCGCAGGCCCCGTCGATCTGGCTGCCCCGGGTATCCCGGACAGTGACCGGGATACCCCGCGCGGCCAGCCGCTCTCCGAACTCAGCGCTGGCAGCCGGCGTCGACGCCGTCCAGCGTGAGCCCGGTGTCGGGTTGAGCGGGATGAGGTTGACGTGGGCGAGATGGCCGGTGAGCAGCCCGGCCAGCGCGTCGGCGCGCCACGGCTGGTCGTTGATGCCGGAGATAAGCGCATACTCAACGGAAACGCGGCGACCTGTCGTGGCCGCATAGTGCCACGCGGCCTCGAGGACCTCGGCGACTTCCCAGCGCCTGTTCACCGGCACGAGCTCGTCCCGCAACTCGTCATCGGGGGCATGCAACGAGACCGCGAGCCGCACCTGCAGCCGCTCCGCGGCGAGCCTGCGGATGGCGGGCACCAGGCCGACGGTGGAGACCGTCACCGATCGCTGTGAGATGCCAAGCCCGTCGGGGACCGGATCAGTGATCCGGCGCACTGCGCGCAGCACGCTCGCGTAATTCGCGAGCGGCTCCCCCATGCCCATGAACACCACGTTGGAGACCCGGCCGGGACCGCCTGGCACCTCGCCCCGGGCGAGCGCCCGGGCGCCCTGCACCACCTGGGCGACGATCTCGCCGGAGGACAGGTTCCGGGTCAGCCCAGCCTGGCCGGTGGCGCAGAACGGGCAGGCCATCCCGCAACCTGCCTGCGAGGACACGCACATGGTGACCCGGTCCGGATAGCGCATCAGCACCGACTCGATGAGCGCGCCGTCGAAGGACCGCCACAACGTCTTGCGGGTCATCCCCTGGTCGCAGGTCAGCTCTTGTTCCGCGGTGAGCAGCCGGGGCAGCAGGGCACCGGCCAGCTCCGCGCGGGACGCGGCCGGAAGGTCGGTCATGTCCGCGGGGTCATCCGTCAGCCGCGCGAAGTAGTGCCGCGAAAGCTGGTCGCCGCGGAACGGCGGTCCGCCCAGCTCAGTGGCTGCCGCGCGGCGCTCAGCGGGGTCCAGGTCAGCCAGATGCCGCGGTGGTCGGTTGGGGGATCGGTTGCCAGGCACCTGTGCTCCGTTGGATGGCCGTGGTAAAACGCTTAACAATATCCCGGGTGCGCCCGCGGTGACCTGCGGCGAATCAGTAGATTTCGTGCATGCCGACTTTGCGCAGGGGTGGGAGGGACAGCAATCTCGCAGCCCGGCCGGGACGGCCCGAGATCGTGCTCGACAGCGAGAGCCCCTACGGCAGCCGCCGGCTGGTCGTGGAGTATGACGGGTCAACCACAGCCGCGTACGTGTATGACCAGTCAGCCGTGATCGCCGCGGTGTGGCTCGCCAACCACCGGGCGGCTCCGCCCGCCGCCGACCCGGCACAGGTAGCCGCGGGGCAGGCCCCGATCATGCCTGCCGGGCACACCAAGCATCCCGGTGGCATGGCCGCACTGGACCCCCGGATCCTGCGCGCGCTGTGGTTCGAGGAAGGGGACGGCGTGGCCATCGTCGAGGGGGGCCGGCTCCTCGCGGTGATTCCTGGCTGGTCCGACATGTCGCGCGGGATGCCCGGCTACAGCCGGGAATGCATCGGCCAGACCCCGTTCGCCTGGTCCCTGGATGACGCTATGGAAGGGCTGGGCCCGCGCGCGGACCGGGCGACGGCGTTCTGGCGGTGGCGGTCCAGTGAGGGGGCGTGGGCTGGTTTCCAGAAGGCCGCCCTCGGGCATCTACTCGGCCGGCTGGGGCCGGGCTCCAGATACTGGGATGTCAGCGCCGGCAAGCAGCCGCTGGCCGGGGTTTCCGAGCGGCCGCCGACCCGTGGCCGGCCGTTCACCGTGCTGTCCACGCTCGGCATGAGCTGCCAGCGGATGCCCGTGGTCGAGCAGTTCGCCGAGGATCAGACGTCCTCCGCGCGGATCGAACTGGCCCTGGCCACCACCATGCCCAGCCCGGACGCGGCCCGCATCTTCCTGTGGCTCGCCCACTACCCCTGGCGTGCCGTGACCTGGTTCGGGCCGGGCCACACGATCAGGTGGTACCACGAGCCGGCCACGTTCCCGCTAGGCGGCGGTAACACCGCTGTGCTGCTGCTCGATGATCCCAGCCAGCTCCCCGGGCCCGAGGTGCCCGACCTGTCCGGGTTCTCCTTCGGCGGCGACCCGGTGCGCTGGCTGTGGGTGCTCCCCATCACCGAGCGGGAACGCTCGTTCGCCAAGGAACGCGGGTCCGCGAGCCTGGTGACCCACCTGGCGGCCCAGCGCCGCAGCTGGGTGGTCGACCGCTAGGGCGACACCGGCACAATTGGCCGAACCGCCGAACGTCACCGGTTGAGGAAGATCACCAGCAGCAGCCACACGACGGGAGCGGTGATCAGCAGCGAGTCGATCCTGTCCAGGACCCCCCCGTGCCCGGGCAGGACCGTGCCCATGTCCTTGATCTGCAGATCTCGTTTGATCATCGATTCGGACAGGTCGCCCAGGGTCGCCGCGACCAACGCGCCGGCGCCCACGCAGATGCCCTGCCAGGCCGCGCCGTGCAGCAGGAGGGGAAGCAGCAGCACGCCGGCCACGACGCAGCCAAGCGCCGAGCCGCCGAATCCCTCCCACGTCTTGTGCGGGCTTATCGCCGGCACCATCGGGTGCTTGCCGATCAGGCTGCCCACGAGGTAGCCGCCGATGTCACTGCACACGGCGAGCACCAGGAACGCGAGAGTCCGCCGGGAGCCATCCGGCGCCGCGAGCATCAGCCCGACGAAAGATGCCATCAGTGGCAGGTAGATCAGGGCGAAGATGCCCGCGGTGATGTCCCGCAGATATCCGGCGCTGCCGCCGGTCATCCGCCAGGCCAGCACGCCGATCACCGTCACAGCGAGCGCGGCCACCAGCGCGCGCTCGCCGCTCCAGTAAGCCAGCGCCAGCATCAGCGCACCGCCGGCGGCCACGGGCGGCAGGGGCAGCCGGATGCCTCGTGCCCCCAGGGCGCGGGTCAGTTCCCACAGTGCGAGCGCCACGACCGCGGCCATGTAGATGAGGAAGGTGAACTTGACGGTGAACAGCGAGACAATGGCCACCGTGCCCAGGCTCGCACCCACCGCCACCGCTGCCGGGAGGTTACGGCCCGCCCGTCCCCGCGCCGCGCTGCCCGGTTCGGCGCTGCCCGGCTGCTCCGCGCCGTTGACCTGGCTGTCCTGCGCCTCGGGCCCGTTGAGTATTGCGGTGTTCTGGGGTTCGGCGCCGTTGGGCGAGCGGGCGCCCGATTCCGGGGCGGCTGAGTCCAGCGTGCCTGGGCGCTGGCAGCCGGGCTCTGAACTGGCGGAACCTGAGTTGGCGGGTTCTGAGCTAGCGGATGCCGGACCGCCCGCCTTTCCCGGGCCGCCGCCGGTGTCGCTCAGTTCGTCGGGGCCCAAACCTCAGACCTCGAGGAGCTCGGCTTCCTTGTGCCGCAGCAGTTCGTCCACCTGCCCCACATAGGTGTGCGTGAGCTCGTCGAGTTCACGTTCCGCGCGATGAACCTCATCCTCGCCCGCTTCCCCGCTCTTGACCAGTTTGTCAAGGGAGTCCTTGGCGTGCCGCCGGATGTTGCGGATCGAGACCCGGCTGTCCTCGGCCTTGTGCCGGGCGACCTTGACGAAGTCCCTGCGCCGCTCTTCCGAGAGCTCCGGGAAGACCACCCGGATGATGGCGCCGTCGTTCGACGGGTTCACCCCGAGATCACTGTTGCGGATCGCCTTCTCGATCACAGCCATCGATGACTTGTCGAACGGCTGGATGATCACCATCCGTGGCTCGGGGATGTGAAAGGAGGCCAGCTGGTTCACCGGAGTGTGGGTCCCATAGTACTCGGCCGTGATCTTGCCGAACATGGACGGATGCGCGCGTCCGGTGCGGATGGTGCCGAACTCTTCCCGAGCGACCGTGACGGCCTTGTCCATCTTCTCCTCTGCCTCGAGGAGAGTATCGTCTATCACTGTGGCTCCTGTGCGTCCTGTGCCTTCACCGGTTCACGGCTAGCGGTTCAGCAGTCTCCTGACCGGCATATCAGTAGTCTCCTGACCGGCATATCAGCGTGCCGATTTTCTCACCGCGCACCGCCCGTGCGATATTGCCCTCTCCCATCAGGTCGAAAACGACGATGGGCAGGCCGTTGTCCATGCACAAGCTCACCGCTGTCGCATCCATGAACTTCAGCTCCCGGCGCAGCACCTCGCCGTAGTCGAGCTGGCTGAACCGCACCGCGCCAGGCATCGTCCGGGGATCCGCGTCATAGACCCCGTCCACCTGTGTTCCCTTGAGCACGGCCTCCGCCCCGATCTCCAGGGCACGCTGCGCGGCGCAGGTGTCGGTGGAGAAGAAAGGCGCGCCGAGGCCCGCGCCGAAGATCACCACGCGGCCCTTCTCCAGGTGCCGGATGGCGCGGCGGGGAATATACGGCTCAGCAACCTGGCCCATGGTGATGGCCGTCTGGACCCGGGTCTCCACGCCAAGCTTCTCCAGCACGTCCTGCAGGGCGAGGCAGTTGATGACGGTGCCGAGCATGCCCATGTAGTCGGCCCGCGCCCGGTCGATACCGCGTTCGGCCATCTGCTTGCCGCGGAACATGTTGCCGCCGCCCACCACGGCAGCCAGCTCCACGCCCTCCGCGACCACTGCGGCTATCTCCTTGGCCAGGTGGAACACCACGTCGGGGGAGATGCCCAGGGGCTCATCCCCGGAAAAGGCCTCGCCGGAAAGCTTCACCACGACGCGGTTCCACCGGCGGTGCGCCTTCGTCACGTCCGGGGAGCCCGGGTAGGCATCCACCCGGGCCGGAGAATCCCCACCCGCGGCGGCACCCGCATGCCGCGCCGCACCGCCGCCGGTGGGTTGTTCTCCTTTGCTCGCCGTCACTGAGCGGCTCCGCTCCTCATCCGGCCTGGCCCACCTGGAACCGGGCGAACGCGCGCACGCTGACACCGTGCTCGCCGAGCACTTGCTTGATCGTCTTCTTCGGGTCCCTGACGAAGGGCTGCTCGGTCAGGACGACATCCTTGAAGAACGCGTTGAGCCTGCCCTCGACGATCTTCCCGATGGCCCGCTCCGGCTTGCCCTCGTCGCGGGTGATCTGCTCCATGATCCCCCGCTCCTTCTCGACCAGGTCAGCGGGCACTTCGTCGCGGGTCAGATACTGCGGGCGCATCGCAGCGACCTGGTGCGCCACGTCCTTTCCCGCTTCTGCCGACGGCTTGTCCAGCTGGACGAGCACGCCAACGGTCGGCGGCAGGGACGGGTCGGACTTGTGCAGGTAGGTGGCCACGTAGCCACCCTCGAGCAGTACGTACTTGCCTAGTTCCAGCTTCTCCTTGAGCGAGGCGCTGGCTTCCTCGATGCGCTGCTGGACGGTGGTGCCCGGACGGATCTCCAGCCCGAGCAGACCCAGCCGGTCGAACGGCCTGCGCTCCAGGGCAACGCTCGCGATCTGCGCGGCCACTGCCTGGAACACGTCGGTCTTCGCGACGAAGTCCGTCTCGCAGTTGAGCTCGAGGAGCACCCCGGCGTCCGTGCCGTCAAGCTCCGCGGTCACCAGGCCGTTCGCAGCGGTCCGGGAGGCCCGCTTGCTCACGTCCTTGGCGCCCTTGAGCCGAAGGATTTCTACCGCGGCATCGAAGTCGCCGTCGCTCTCCTCCAGTGCCTTCTTGCAGTCAAGCATTCCCGCGGCCGTCTGCTCACGCAGCCGCTTCACGTCCGCGGCGGTGAAGTTCGCCATTTCCTCATCTCTCGCTGTGTCTTCGTAGGGGGAGGAACTCCGCAGAAGCCCCCGGGCCACGCGGCCGTTCCGCGGCCTCAGGCCCCTTCCGGCTCACCGGTGCTGGCCTCCGCCGAACCAGCGGCAACCCCGGCCGCTTCCGGCTGGCCCGGCTCCTGGGCAGCGTCCGAAGCGGGCGCCGCCCCGTTGGGCTCCTCGCTGCTCGCGGCGGCCTGTGCCGCGGCATCCTCGCTGGTGGCCTTGCCTTCCAGAACCGCCAGCTCCCATTCGGCGAGCGGCTCCGCGGCGCCGATTTCGCCCGATCCCGCCGGCACGGATGGCTTGGCTTCGCCGTCCGCGGCGCCAGCCCGGGCAATGAGGCCGTCGGCGACCGCATCGGCGATCACCCGCGTCAGTAGTGCAACGCTGCGGATCGCGTCGTCATTTCCGGGGATCGGGTAGGTGACCTCGTCGGGGTCGCAGTTGGTATCCAGGATGGCGATGACCGGGATACCCAGCTTGCGGGCCTCGCTGACGGCGATGTGCTCCTTCTTGGTGTCCACGATCCAGACGGCGCTCGGCACCCGGGACATGTCCCTGATCCCGCCCAGCGACCGCTCCAGCTTATCGCGCTCGCGGCGCAGCTGCAGCAGCTCCTTCTTGGTCATCCCGGAGCCCGCTACGTCGTCGAAGTCGATCTCCTCGAGTTCCTTGAGCCGCTGGAGGCGCTTGAAGACCGTCGAGAAGTTCGTCAGCATGCCACCCAGCCACCGCTGGTTGACAAAGGGCATGCCCACCCGGCGGGCCTGCTCGGCGACCGCCTCCTGGGCCTGCTTCTTGGTGCCCACGTAAAGGATGGAGCCGCCGTGCGCGACGGTCTCCTTGATGAACTCGTAGGCGGTGTCGATGAAGTCGAGTGACTGCTGCAGATCGATGATGTAGATGCCGTTGCGCTCCGCCAGGATGAATCTCTTCATCTTGGGGTTCCAGCGCCGGGTCTGGTGCCCGAAGTGCACGCCGCTCTCAAGCAGCTGCCTCATAGTGACGACCGGAGCCATGCCCGCGGTCCCCTTCCTGTTGCGCGCCGCGCCTGATCGCGCCGACGCTCTCGGTTGTTGCCTGGCGCCCGGGCGCACCCGCCGCGGCACGAAAGCCGCGGACCGGTGGTATGCGTCCCGCCGGGGCCGTGCAGACTCCCTGGCGGCAAGCGGACGCGCGAATTTGGCCCAGAAATCGCATGCAAGCACGCAGGCAGACTCCTGAAACCTGTTTACATCCTACTCGCTGCGTCCAAGCCCGCGAGTGCCTGCGGCCCTCACGCCCGTGGATGCGCCTGCCGGAAGGCCGACTGAAGCCTCTCAACCGACACGTGGGTGTAGATCTGCGTGCTCGCCAGCGACGCATGCCCCAGGATCTCCTGGACGCTGCGCAGGTCAGCGCCACCTTCCAGCAAGTGGGTCGCGGCGGCGTGGCGCAGGCCGTGCGGACCGGCATCCGGAACCCCGGGCACGGCGGCCATCCGCGCGTGCACCACGCGCCGCGCGGTCCGCGGGTCCAGGCGCCGGCCGCGCGCGCCCACGAACAAGGCGTGCCGGCTGGCCGGGGTCACCAGTGCGGCGCGCCCGTCACGGCACCAGCGCAACACCGCCCGCTCGGCCGGCAGGCCCACCGGCACCGTGCGCTCCTTGCCGCCTTTGCCCAGGACACGGACAGTCCTGCGGTCGTGATCGAGATCGCCGACGTCGAGCCCGCACAGCTCGCTGACCCGGATGCCCGTGGCGTAGAGCAGTTCCATGATGGCGATGTCGCGGAGATAGACCGCCTGGTCCCGGGGATCCGGTTCCTGACCCGTATCGGCCGCACCAGCCCTATCAGGGCCGTCAGGCCCCGGGGCGGGGCGGCCTGCCGTCGCGGCCAGCACAGCGGCCATCTGGTCCTCGCGGACCACGTCGGGCAGCTTCCGGTGCATCCGTGGCGTGCCGAGCAACGGCCCGGGGTCGGTGGCGATCCACCCACGGGCGTGCGCGAACGCGGTGAAGGTCCGAGCCGACGCGGCCCGCCGGGCCAGCGTGGCACGAGCCAGGCCGGCCGAATGCTGATCGGCCAGCCAGCCCCGGAGCAGCGCGATGTCCAGGCCACCCGGGCTGGACACGCCCGCCCTCGCCGCGTGCTGCAGCAAGGCCCGCACATCACCCAGATAAGCCCGGACGGTGTGCTCCGAGACCCCGCGCTCGGCGGCGAGATGCCGCCCGAACACGTCCACCGCCGACCTGAGCGCATCCGGCAGCGGCTCAGTCATGAACCCAGTGTGCGGCACTGCTCGCGGTTAACTCCACCGTGACACTCTTCGCCAGGTTGCGTGGCTTGTCCACGTCGTTGCCGAGTGCGACGGCCGCGTGGTAGGCGAGCATCTGCAGCGGCACCGAGAGCAGGATCGGATCCAGTTCCGGCTCGTTCTTGGGCACCCGGATCACGTGATCGGCCAGCCGCGGATCGAGGTCGATGTGCCCGACCACCAGCACCGGGCCGCGCCGGGCGCGAATCTCGCCCAGCGTGGAGATGTTCTTGTCGAGCAGTTCGTCGTCCGGCACGATCGCGACCGTGGGCAGCTCCGGGCTCACCAGGGCGAGCGGGCCATGCTTGAGCTCGCTCGCTGGATAGGCTTCCGCGTGCAGGTACGACACCTCCTTGAGCTTCTGCGCCCCCTCCCGGGCCACCGGCCAGCCGCGGACCCGCCCGATGAAGAACATGCCCTGGCTGCCCGCCAGTTGCGCGGCGACATCGGCGATGTGCTGCTCACCGGCGAGCACCTCCTCGACCTGTCCTGGGAGCGCGTTCAGCCCGGCGATGATGCGCCTGCCGTCGGCCGGGGAAAGGTCATGGATACGGCCCAGGTGCAAGGCCAGCAGCGCGAACGCGACGGCCGTGGCGGTGAAGGTCTTCGTGGACGTGACCGAGATCTCCGGGCCCGCGTGCAGGTACATGCCACCCCCGCACTCGCGGGCGATGGCGCTGCCGACCGAGTTCACCACGCCGAGCACCTGGCCGCCCTTGCGCTTCAGCTCCTGCACCGCGGCCAGCGTGTCGTATGTCTCGCCGGATTGGCTCACTCCGATGTAGAGCGTGTCAGCTTCCACCACAGGGTTGCGGTACCGGAACTCCGAGGCAGGCTCGGCGTCCGCGGGGATCCGCGCCAGATCCTCGATGAGCTGTGCGCCGACCTGCCCCGCGTAATAGGCGGAGCCGCAGCCGAGGATCTTGACCCGGCGGATCTCCCGGAGCTGGCGGGCATCCATGTTCAGGCCGCCAAGGTGCGCGGTGTGGAACCTCCCGTCGAGCCGCCCGCGCAGCGCACGCTGCAGCGCCCGGGGCTGCTCGTGGATCTCCTTGCGCATGAAATGCGTGTAGCCGTCGGCGTCATACGAGCCGGCCTCGGTGTCGATGATGGACGGCTTCTTGGTGGTGGTGCGGGCATCGAGGGTGGTGGTATGGAAGCCGTCAGCCTGCACCGTGGCGATCTCCCCGTCGTCGAGGTGCACGACCTGGCGGGTGTAGCGGACGAGTGCGGCCACATCAGAGGCGACGAACATCTCCTTGTCGCCGATGCCGAGCACTACCGGGCTCCCGTTGCGGGCGGCCACGACGCGGTCCGGCTGGCGGGCGTCGAGGACCACGAGCCCGTAGGTGCCGACGACCGATGCCAGTGCCTGGCGCACTGCTTCTTCCAGGTCGTCGGCGGTGCTGGCCGCGATCAGGTGAGCGAGGACCTCGCTATCGGTCTCGGAGGAGAACTCCGCACCGTCCACGCTCAGCTTGGCGCGTAGCTCGTCGGCATTCTCGATGATCCCGTTGTGCACGATGGCGATAGGCCCGCAGACGTGCGGGTGCGCGTTGACGTCACTCGGCTCGCCGTGTGTCGCCCACCGGGTGTGGCCGATGCCCGGGCTGCCCTTGAACCGGGCGGGCAACCCGGCGGCGAGGTCGGCGACCCGGCCCTTGGCCTTGTGCACCCGCACGTCACCAGAGCGGTTCAGGACCGCGATCCCCGCCGAGTCGTATCCCCGGTACTCCAGCCGGGCCAGTCCCTCAAGCAGGATCGGGACGCAGTCACGGCTCCCGATGTGAGCGACGATTCCGCACATGTGCTCTGCCCCTGTCAGCCGTAGATGAGCCGGCGCAGCTGGCGCAGCGAGAACTGGGGCGCTGCCACCAGCCGTTGCTGCAACTCGGCCGCGATCTGGTCGAACGCGTGGTCGTTCGGGATACCCCGCGCCTTGAGCTCTCCGTGGCGCCGGCGCACATACACCTCCGCTGGCTCGGAGAAATACCCGACCACATCAGCGATCAACCGTTCGGCCTCGCCGTGGCTGAGTGGGCTGCTGCGGGTCACGTGGGCGATAAGGTCCTCAAACGGCCGTTGCGCGCCTGCCACAGCAGCCAGCATCCGCGAATGTCGGCCGGATGGCAAGAATCTTGCCCGAAATCGGGCAGAGATTTGCGAGAACCGAGGGCATTTTGTGGCTGTCAGCCGGGTCGGCGCACCCGCCAGCCCTGCCCGCACCGCTCGATGAATCCGCCGGCCGCGAGTTCGCCCAGGCAGCGCAGGACGGTATCGAAATCGACGCCTGCCAGCACCGCGATCCTGGCTGGCCCGAACCCGACGCGGGCGGGCACGGCCTCCAGGACGGTTCTGCTGACCGGGTTCAGGGCGTCACGCGGCAGGACCGGATCGTGCGGCAGGCCGGGCAGGTCATCCGCGCCGAACGACAGGTGCGCGATCACGTCACGTGCCCCGGTCACGCATTCGGCACCCCACTCCCTGATCGCCAGGTGACAGCCTGCCGATGCCGTGGAGGTCACCGGTCCTGGCACGGCCATGAGCGGGCGGTTCTGATCCCGGGCATGCCGGGCGGTGTTCAGCGCACCGCTGCGCAACGCTGCCTCGACCACGACGGTTCCCCGGCTGAGCGCGGCGATCACCCGGTTACGCACCAGGAAGCCGTGCCGGGTCGGCGTCCTGCCCGGCGGCCATTCGCTGACCAGGGCACCGTGGCTGGCGATGGCCTGGAAGAGCTCATGGTGGCCGCGTGGGTACGGATCATCCACCCCCGAGGGGAGGACCGCGATGGTGATCCCCTCCGCCGCGAGCGCGCCGCGATGCGCGTGGCCGTCGATGCCGAACGCGCCACCTGAGACCACAGCCCAGCCCCGCCCGGCGAGAGCCGCCGCTAGTTCGGTGCAGACATGGATGCCGTAGGCAGTCGCGGCCCGGGTCCCGACGATGGACACCGAACGCAGGCAGGCGAACCGGAGATCGGCCCTGCCGCGCACCCACAGGGCGCACGGCCGGGCATCGCCGAGCACATCGAGTTGGCCAGGCCATCCAGGGTCTCCGGGGCACAACAGCCGGATCCCGGAAGCCTGCCACGCATCCAACTCGACCTCTGTCGGCACGTCGGCCAGCCGCGCGGTCCAGCGGCGCAGCGCCCGGTCCAGGCCCGGGATGCCCGGGCGGTCCGCACCGTCCGGCCCCGTGCCCCCGGCGCCGTCCGGCCCCGTGCCCCCGGCGCCGGCTGGCCCCGTGCCCCCGGCGCCGGCTGGCCCCGTGCCCCCGGCGCCGGCTGGCACCCTGCCCGCAGTCAGCGCTGCCACGATCGCTGCCGGGGAGCACGTCCGCAGCAGGGCGCCAAGCTGCGGGTCGCCCGGCTCGGCGATGCAGGTCAGCGCCGCCCGGGCCAGCCTGTCCTGCTCCTGGCCAGGACGGCCGGCACCGTGCGTCATCCCGGCACCCCCAGCCACAGGCCCAGCGCGTAGCTGGTCTGATCCGCGGTCGGGCGGGAGACCCCGGCCAGGTCAGCGAGGGTCCAGGCGACCCTGACCACCCGGTGCACGCCACGCGCGCTGATCTGGCCCAGGTCCATGGCCCGCTCCAGCGGGGCGAGGGCACCCGGGGCCGGGGCGTAGCGCCGGCGCAACTCGCTGCCCGGGATCTCCGCGTTGAGCCGCCAGGGCGTGCCCCGCAGCCGCTCGGCGGCACGATGCCGCGCAGCCTCGACGCGTGCCGCCACCACCGCGCTCGGCTCAGCGAACGTCCGGTCGCTGAGCAACTCACTCCGGCTGACCGGCAGGAACTCGACCTTCACGTCCACCCGGTCGAGCAGCGGCCCGGACAGCCTGGCCAGATACCTGCGCCGAACCCCGGGCGTGCACTCGCAGGCGGCCCGGCGCGCTGGCCCCTTGGCGCACGGGCACGGGTTCGCGGCCAGGACCAGGGTGAACCGGGCGGGGAACCGCGCCGTCATGCCCAACCTGGCCACCACGACCTCTCCCGACTCCAGCGGCTGACGGAGCGCGTCAAGCACGTCACGCCCGAACTCGGGCGCCTCGTCGAGGAAAAGGCAGCCCCGGTGCGCCAGCGAGGCCGCACCGGGGTGAATCACCCCGCTGCCCCCGCCAACGATCGCCGCTTTGGTGGCGGTGTGATGCGGGGCGCAGAACGGGGGCGCGGTCATCAGACGGCTCCCGTCAGGGAGCACGCCTGCCACCGAATGGATCGAGGTGACCTCCAGCGCCGTCGGGCCGTCGAGCCTCGGCAGCACCGTCGGGATCCGTTCGGCAAGCATGGTCTTGCCAGCGCCCGGCGGCCCGAGCAGGCAAAGATGATGGCCGCCCGCCGCGCAGATCTCCGCGGCCCGCCGCGCTGTCGGCTGGCCGAGTACGTCCGCCAGATCCGGTCCCGGGCCGCCCGATGAGCCCGCGCCGTCCGGCGCGGCGCCCAGGGTGGCGCCGCCCTCGATGACCCGCACCGGGTCGGCTTCCCCGGCCGCCGGATCGCCGCGCAGCCAGCCGAGCAGCCCGCTCAGGGTGGTGGCGCTGAGCACCCGCAGATCCGGGACCAGCGACGCCTCGGCAGCGTTGGCGGACGGCACAGCCACCCGGTGAAATCCGCTCGCCGCGGCAGCAGCGACGGCGGGCAGCACGCCGCGGACCGGACGCAGTTGCCCGTCGAGCCCGAGTTCGCCGAGGAACGCGACCCCGTCGATGGCGGCCGCGGGGACCGCGCCCGTGGCGCTGAGGATGGCCACCGCGATGCCGAGGTCGAAACCGCTGCCGCGCTTGGGCAGGCTGGCCGGGGACAGGCCGACCGTGATCCGGCGCTGCGGCCACTGCTCGCGGCTGTTGATGATGGCCGCCCGGATCCTGTCCCTGGCCTCCCGGAGCGCTGTGTCCGGCAGCCCGACCAGGAGCAGCCCGGGTAACCCGTTCTGGATGTCGGCCTCGATCTCGACCGGGTGGCCCTGCACGCCCACCAGCGCGATCGAGTGGGTGCGGGCGACAGGCATTCAGCCCACCCCCCGCACGTGCTCGATCGTGAAGTTCCCTGACCGGTCCCGGAGCAGCCCGACCACATCGATCCGCACCTCGTCGAACAGCACCCCGTGGGCGTCCAGCCAGCGGACCGCCAGCCGCCGGAGCCGGATGCGCTTGTTGCGGCTGATGGCCTCCAGCGGGCTGCCGTACCTTGTTCCGGACCGGGTCTTGACCTCGCAGACGACGAGTGCCCGGCGCTCGGCAGCCACGATGTCGATCTCCCCCTCCGCGCACCGCCAGTTGCGGTCCAGTATCCGCATCCCGGCTCGTTGCAGGTACTCGGCAGCTAGCTGCTCCCCGCGCCTGCCCAGGGCATCTTTCTCCCGCACCGGTCTTTCCTGCATTCGGCACCACCTCCGGTGATGACGGTGCCGGAGCGGGACGAGCGGCGGCGGGGCAGTTCCCGCGCTGTGGATGGCGGAGCGCGAAAGCGGAATCTGTGGATGGCGGGGCCGGAATTGTCGCTGCCGGGTGCTTCAATCCCGGCGGGGCCACCGTAGGCACTCCGCAGGCAGAAGGCAGGGCTCACTACCGGCCGCAGGACTGGCGCACGGGACGACAACCCGCCCGCCCCCCGGGGTCACGAGCGCCGCCGGCCGCCGATCACTTGGTGTCGGGCACCTCGAGCTCGGCGCGGGCGAGTTCCTCGATGTTCACGTCCTTGAAGGTGACCACCCGCACGTTCTTCACGAATCGCGCCGGGCGGTACATGTCCCAGACCCATGCGTCCTGCATGGTGACCTCGAAGTACACCTCGCCGTTCTCGGCTGTGCGCACATTCAGTTCCACTTGGTTCGTGAGGTAGAACCGGCGCTCGGTCTCGACCACGTGGGTGAACAACCCCACCACGTCCCGGTACTCGCGGTAGAGCTGCAGCTCCATCTCGGTCTCATACTTCTCGAGATCTTCTGCGCTCATGTTCTCCCCTCCGATCAACCTGCGTCGGGAGGTCCGATCCGGATGGGATCAACCATAGGTCAATTCTCCCCCGAGCAATTCTCCCGGCTGCATCTGGCCAGCAACCCCCGGGGGTGGCCCGTCGGTGCCAGGGATCTCGGCCGCCCAGCCGCCCGGCGGCTCCGTGAGGTCCCGCGCCAGACTCATGACGTTAGCGAACGAGGCACGGTGCTCCGGGCACGGCCCGTGCTCGGCGAGCGCCCGCATGTGGCTGCGCGTGGAGTATCCCTTGTGCTGGGCGAAGCCGTAGGCAGGGTAGTGCCCGGCCAGGTCGGTCATGATGCGGTCCCTGGTGACTTTGGCCACGATCGAGGCGGCGGCGACGCAGGCGGCCACCTGATCGCCCTTCCACATGGCGAGGGCGGGCACGGCCAGGCCGCGGACCGGGAAGCCGTCGGTGAGCACATACTCCGGCCTGAGGGCCAGCCCGGCCAGCGCCCGCCGCATCCCGGCGATATTGCAGACGTGCAGCCCGCGGGCGTCGATCTCAGCGGCCGGGATGATGACCCGGTGCCAGCCCAGCGCGGTCCGCATCACCTCGGCATACGCCTCCTCGCGGGCGGCCGGGGTGAGCGCCTTGGAGTCTGCGATGGCGCTGAGCCCGGACAGCTTGCCGGGATCCAGGATCACCGCGGCCACCACCAGCGGGCCGGCGCACGCGCCGCGGCCCGCCTCATCGATCCCCGCGACGGGCGACAGGCCAGCCCTGGCCAGGGCGCGCTCGTACCCGCTCAGTCCTGCCGCACGCCGGGGGGTATAGCCGGGATGCCGCCACCATGGCACTGACACGGCGTCACCAGCGCCGCGGCCGCGCCGCGGCGCGCCCGCGCGGCCGCCGCCGGAGCCGCCGGTCCAGCCAGGTGAACGGCACCGCCACGGACGCCGCGGCCGCCAGCGGCGCATACGGCGCGGCGAGTACGCCCAGTGCGCTGTTGGCGGCGTTGAGCTTGCTGAAAGTGGCCGGGATGGGCAGGACCCGGAACCGGCTGGGCGGCCAGAGGATCACGAAAGCCCGTCCGACCACCTGGCTTTCCGGGATGGTTCCGCCACCGGGATCGCCGATGTGGCCCCGCGAGTCGTAGGACACGTTCCGGTGGTCGCCCATCACCCACAACCGGCCAGGCGGCACGGTGATGCTGAACCGGGTCATCGACGGGGGGTTCCCCGGGTACAGGTACGGCTTCTCGCTCAGCGGCACGCCGTCGACGGTGATCCGGCCCTGGGCGTCACAGCAGGCGACGCGGTCCCCGGGCAGCCCGATGACCCGCTTGATGTAGTCGTGCACGCCAGGTGAGATACCGAACAGCCCGACGACGGCGTGGCCGAACTCGCTGGCGACCCGGACCACCGGGTTGCCGGAGGCAGCCGGGCTCGGCGGGTCCCACGAGCCTTCCCCGTTGAACACCACCACGTCGCCGCGCTCGATCGGGCGGATGTGATACACGAACTTGTTGACCAGGACCTTGTCACCGATGTCGAGGGTGTTCTCCATCGAAGACGACGGGATGTAGAACGCCTGCACCACGTAGGTCTTGATGACCAGCATGACGAGCAGCGCGAACACGAACAGGACGACAAGCTCTGCCCACCAGGAGACCCTTCTCCTGGTCCGGCCGCGGGCCCCGGCCGCCTTCCGGCCGCCGTTGGCGCCCGCCGTCCGCCCGGCGACCTGGTGGCCGGGCGGGGTGATCGTCCCGGTGCCTCCCGGCACCGTCCCGGTGCCTCCCGGCATCTCCGGGTCCAGGCCAGCCGCCCGGTCGCCGTCGTTGTCGGGCACGCCAACGCCTGGCGAGCCGGTCACCGCTGGATCGCCCATACCCCGGTCATCATTCATTGAGTCCGAGCCTAACGCCGGGCCAGCGGAGGGTGTGCCCGCAGGCGGCGGCACGCCCAGGCGAGCGGCAACATCCCGGCGAGGCCGACCGCCATCGGGATCGTTGCCGGGGCAGTTGCCGCAGCCAGCCTACGCTGCGCGAAAGTGGCCGGGATCGGCACATCCCCGAGCCGCGGCGGCGGCCAGATGACCATGAACACCCTGCCGATGACGGCGCTCTCCGGGATGGTCCCGTCCCCCGGGTCAGCGGCGTGGTAGCGGGAATCCGCAGAATCCCCGCGATGATCTCCCATCACCCAGAGCCTGCCTGGCGGGACGGTCACGCTGAAACGCATCGCGGACGGCCGGTCTCCCGGGTACAGGTAAGACTGCTCAGCAAGCGGCACGCCGTTGACTGTAATGCGGCCCCTCGCGTCGCAACAGGCCACGCGGTCACCCGGGAGCCCGATGACCCGCTTGACATAATCCGTCCCGGCCGATTCCAGCCCCGCCAACTGGAGCGCCTTGTGGTAGGCGTCCAGTACGGGGCCGGCCGGGCGGGCCAGCGGTGCCGGATCCCAGGAACCTGTCCCGCTGAACACGACGACGTCACCCCGGTCGATGCCGCGGATCCGGTAGACGATCTTGTTCACCAGTACCCGCTCACCGACCCGCAGCGTGTCCTCCATCGAGCCGGACGGGATCCGGAAGGCCTCCACGGCGAAGGTCTTGATGACCACGGTCAGCAGGGCGGCGAGCAGGAGAAGGAGGACTAATTCCCGCCAGAGGCGAACGCGGCGCGTGCTGACAGCCGGGTCGGCGGCCGATCGCACACCCGCAGTATCCAGATCCTGACCGGCCACCGGAGGAAGGCGCGGTTAGCGCGCGGGCTCGCGGCGCTCCCGGATCCGCGCGGCCTTGCCGCGCAGATCGCGGAGGTAGTAGAGCTTCGCCCGGCGCACCCGGCCCCTGGTGACCACCTCGATCTTGTCCAGCGAGGGGCTGTGCACCGGGAACGTCCGCTCCACCCCGACACCGTAGCTGATCTTGCGGACGGTGAAGGTCTCCCGCGCCCCGCCACCCTGGCGCCGGATCACCACGCCCTGGAAGACCTGGATCCTGGACCGGGTGCCCTCCGTGACCCGCACATGGACTTTCAACGTGTCCCCGGGACGGAAGCCCGGGATGTCAGAGCGGATCTGGGCCTGCTCCAGCTCGGCGATCGCGGTGTGCATGGCTGCGGTTCCTCAGTTATCCTCACGCGCACAGGCCAGCGAACGCGTGGCATCGGTCTAGTCGGTGTCAGTCAGTATCCCGGCTGCGAGGGCACCGGGACGCGCACCCGTTGGGCCGGCCTTAGGCGGGTGGCGGACTTCAGTGTGCCATATCTTCAGCACTGATCGGAAAGCCGGCGTCAATGAGCACCTGCCGGTCGCGGGCGTCGAGACGCTCCCCCGCCGTCCCTGCCCCGGATTGTCCGCCCTGGTCATCCTGTGTTCCGCTGGCTGACCTGGCGACCAGTCGCGCCGCGAGATCCGGGCGGAATGCGGCGGTCCGGCGCAGCGCCTCATCGCGCCGCCACCGCGCGATCGCCGCGTGATCCCCGGACAGCAACACCGGCGGAACCTCACGGCCGCGCCAGACGCGGGGCCTGGTGTAGGCCGGCCCCTCCAGCAGGCCGGCCATGGGTCCCGCCCCGCCCCCGAACGAATCGTCGGCGGCCGACCCGGCATTGCCGAGGACGCCGGGCAGCAAGCGGCTGATCGCGTCGATCATGACCAGCACCGCCGGCTCACCACCGGACAGGACGTAGTCGCCGATGGACAATTCGGCAACGGGCATCCGGTCCCGCGCCTCCTCCACGACGCGCGCGTCGATCCCCTCATAACGGCCACAAGCGAAAACCAACCGCACGCAACGGCTCAACCTGGCCGCTGTCGCCTGAGTGAACGGGATGCCCGAGGGGGTGGGCACGACGAGCCGGGCCTGCCCCGGATCGCCGTCGGCTGCCCCATCCCCCGCCGGGCGCACGCCAGCCCCCGCGTCCAGGCTCAGCACCTCGTCCAGTGCCTCGCCCCACGGCACAGGGGACATCACCATTCCGGGGCCGCCGCCGAAGGGCGCGTCGTCCACCGTGCGGTGGCTGTCGTGCGCCCACTTCCGCAGGTCATGAACCTGCAGGTCGATGGCTCCCCGGGCCGCAGCCTTGCCCAGCAGCGAGACGCCGAGCGGGCTGAAGTACTCGGGAAAGATCGTGATGATGTCGATGCGCACCCGGGTCACCTCATCCGCGGCCGGGTTCCTGGACTCCCAGTTCGAGCAGCCCAGGGGGTGGGTCGATGACCAGCCGCCCGGCGGCGACGTCGACCTCCGGCACGATCGCCGCCACGAAGGGGACGAGCAGCCCGTCCCGCGGTCCCCCGTGCCCCGGCACCCGGCCACCCGGCACCTGGCCAGTCGGCACCCGGCCAGCCGGCGCCGGGGCGGCTCCGCCCTGCTGGGCGCCGGCCGGCTCGATCACCAGCAGGTCCTGCCCGTGGTGGCGGACGTCGGTCACCCGGCCAACCGGCTCGCCCGAGGTGGTGACCACGGCAAGCCCGATCAGTTCGTGATCATTAAACTCGTCGGGGTCGTCGGGGGAACCCGCCTCGGCCGAGTCCAGGGTGAGCCAGGTACCGCGCAACTCCTCGGCCTGGTTCCGGTCGGTGATCCCGTCGAACGCGACGAGAAGCCGGCCGGAGTGCCAGCGCACCGACGCCACGGCCAGCGGCCCCGCCTCGGCTGGATCGGTGGCCAGCACCGAGCCCACGGCGAACCGGCGGTCGGGCTCATCGGTGCGCACTTCCACCGACACCTCGCCGCAGACCCCGTGCGGCCGGGTGATCCGGCCCACGACCAGTTGCATGACGAGCTAACGGACCTCGTCCACGTCGAGCAGATCCACCCTGACGTACTTGCCGCCGGCCAGCGAGCCGATGACCGTGCGCAGCGCCTTGGCGGTCCGGCCACCGCGGCCGATGACCTTCCCCAGATCCTCGGGGTGCACGCGCACCTCGAGGACACGACCCCTGCGCAACCCATGGCTGTCCACCCGGACATCGTCCGGGTGTTCCACGATGCCCTTCACCAGGTGCTCAAGGGCCTCTTCCAGCATGTCAGGCTCCGTCGCCCTGCTCCGCGGCCTGCGCCGCAGGCTCGGCTGCGTCCGCGGACTCCGCCGCCTCGGTCTTCGCGGCGCCGGCCGTCGCATCGTCGGCCCTGGCCGCGCCAGCCTGCTCAGGCATGCCCGCGTCAGCCTTGGCGGTGTCGGCCTTCTCAGTGTCAGCCGTCGCGTCGGTCTTGACGGTGTCGGTCTTCTCAGTGTCAGCCGTCGCGTCGGTCTTGACGGTGTCGGCCTTCTCAGTGTCAGCCGTCGCGTCGGTCTTGACGGTGTCGGTCTTGGCGTCAGCCTTCCCGGCCCTGGCCGCACCGGCCTGCTTGCCGCCGGCCCTGCCTGCCGGCCTGCCCGACCCGGCCTTCGCGGCGCCAGCGTCAGCTTCCGGCTGGTCGCCGTCGGCTGGCTTGGCACCCGGCTTCCTGCCCTTGCCCTTGGCGCCGTCGCCGGTGCCGAGCGCCTCGGCGACCGCGGCAGAGTAAGCGTCCTTCTTGTCCGCCTTGGGTGCGGCGGTCTTCAGCGAACCCTCGGCACCTGGCAGCCCCTTGAACTTCTGCCAGTCCCCGGTGATCTCCAGGATCTTGCGGACCGGGTCGGTCGGCTGCGCGCCAACCGACAGCCAGTGCTGCGCCCGGTCTGAGTCGACCTCGATGAGCGAGGGCTCATTCTTGGGGTGGTACTTGCCGATCTCTTCGATCGCGCGGCCATCCCGCTTGGTGCGGGCATCAGCCACGATGATCCGGTAAAAGGGCGCGTGGATCTTGCCCATGCGCTTCAGCTTGATCTTGACAGCCACGGGTGTGGTCTCTCCCAGAAAGCTCGGATGCAGGCAACGCTCGCGCCGGGTGGGGACCACCGCGTCGGCCCGCTCGGTCCCGGGTCGGCGAGCGTGAGAGGGCGTCGCCGAACCGAGAGGTGACGGTGACATTGTGCCAGAGACCCAGGGGCAGGGCGTAATCGCCGCCGAATCACCCGCCCAGCAAGCGGGTTACTTCTGGTCCTTCCTGGCCTGGCGCCGCCTGCCCAGCAGGCCGAAACCGGCCGGCAGGCTGGTCGGGGAGGCCGGGGAGGCCGGGCTGCCGGGCACTCCGTCCGGCGCAGGCAACTTGTCCGCAGGCGGGAGCCGCAGTCCGGGGTTCGCGGTCAGCGCTTCCAGGCTCGCGGCGAGGTCCTCGGGCCGGCCGGGCAGACCGCCGGGCAGGGCCGGCATCCCCGGCTGGGCGGCCCCGTTGCCGGCCTTGGGGGCGTTGACCGGCTTCGCTCCGCCCGCCTTCGCGGCGGCGGGGTTCCCGCCGGGACGGCCGCCCTTGGGCTTCTTCTTGGCTTTCTTCTTCGCGCTCTTCGCCGCGGCCCGCCGCATGCCGGGGATGGGCGGCATCCCGGGCATCCCGCCACCGCCCATCATCTGGCGCATCATCTTCTGGCCCTCGAGGAACCGGACCACGAGGTTGTTGACCTCGCCCACGGTGACCCCGGACCCGTTGGCGATCCGAGCACGCCGCGATCCGTTGAGTATCTTGGGGTTCCGGCGTTCGGCGGGAGTCATCGAGTTGACGATGGCCGCCGCCCGGTCCAGGTCCTTGTCGTCGATCTGGCTGAGCATCTCGCGGTTCTGCGCCGCGCCGGGCAGCATGCCGAGCAGGTTCCCGATCGGCCCGAGCTTGCGGACCATGGCAAGCTGCTCGACGAAATCCTCGAGGGTGAAACCCTCGCCGGAGGCGAGCTTGGTGGCCATCGAGGCCGCCTGGTCCTCGTCGAAGGCCCGCTCCGCCTGCTCGATCAGGGTGAGCATGTCCCCCATGTCGAGGATCCGCGAGGCCATCCGGTCGGGGTGGAAGACGTCGAAGTCCTCGAGCTTCTCCCCGGACGACGCGAACATCACCGGTCGGCCGGTGAGCTGGGCGATGGACAGGGCGGCGCCACCCCGGGCGTCACCGTCCAGCTTGGTGAGCACGACGCCGTCATAGCCGACGCCGTCGAGGAACGCCTGGGCGGTGACCACGGCGTCCTGGCCGATCATCGCGTCCACCACGAACAGGATCTCGTCCGGCTCGGTCACGTCCCTGATGGCCGCGGCCTGGCGCATCATCTCCTCATCGATGCCCAGCCGGCCCGCTGTGTCGATCACGACGACGTTGTGCTGGCGGCGGCGGGCCTCCTCCAGGGACTGGCGGGCCACCTCGACCGGGTCACCGACCCCGTTGCCGGGCTGCGGGGCGAACACCGGCACGGACGCGCGCTCGCCGAGGACCTGCAACTGCTGGACCGCGTTGGGGCGCTGCAGGTCCGCGGCAACGAGCAGCGGCGTATTGCCTTGATCGCGCAGCCAGAGTGCGAGCTTGCCCGCGAGCGTGGTCTTCCCGGAGCCCTGCAGGCCAGCGAGCATGATCACGGTCGGCGGGACCTTGGCGAAACGCAGCCTGCGTGCCTCGCCGCCGAGGATGGTGATCAGTTCGTCGTGAACGATCTTGATGACCTGCTGCGCCGGGTTGAGCGCCGCCGAGACCTCTTCCGACGACGCCCGCTCCTTGACGTGGGCGATGAACTCCCGCACCACGGGGAGTGCCACGTCCGCCTCGAGCAGCGCGATGCGGATCTCGCGGGCTGTCGCGTCAATGTCAGCGGCCGACAGCCGCCCGCGCCCGCGCAGGGTGGAGAAGACCTGGGTCAGCCGGTCTGAGAGAGTCTCGAACACGCATCACAGGCTATCCGGTCAGGGCCACCGGGTCAGTGCCACGGGATCGCCGCTGCCCGGCCCGGCTCGGCTCGGACGGCGCGCTCGCGTCTCCCACCCGGGGAATCAGGTTGCTCAGCCGCTGCCCCGGAACGGCGCTCATTTCGTTCTGCGCAGTGCGTCCCTTTTTGTCTGGTGAAGCGCGTCCCTTCCGGTCTGGTGGAAAAAGGCCTTTCGCACCGCGGAAGGGGACATTCTGCTCTGCCCGCCCGGGAGGAAAGGCCCGATCATGCAAGGTAGGCGGGCCGTGAAAGGCGGCCCGATCCACTAATCACAGAAGAAGAAGATCACCATGAACCTTCTCATGAGAGCAGCGGCACTCGCCGGTGCAGCGGTACTCGCTGGTACAGCGGCACTCGCCGGTGGCTCGGCGGGCGTGGCCAGCGCCGCGACAGGGGCGACCATCGCCACCGTCGAGCAGGCCGGGTACGCCGCGACAGGTGCACAGTTCCAGAACGTGCAGACCACTGTCTACCTGCGCAACCCTGCCCAATACAGCGAGATCGGCAGCTACGGCCTGTCGGTCCAGCTCTGGTCCGCGAGCCGCCTGCTGGTGCTCGGCGTCTCGGACACCACAACGTCGAGCCCGTTCAGTCCTGCCGTGGCCGTGTTCAACCCGGCAACCAGGGCGCTGATGTGCAGCACGGCTGGTTCCGGCTCGCAGCAGTGCCCTGGCACGCCTGCTAACTGGGCCAACGGCTCGGTGAGCTACAAGGCCGGTCACACCGTGACCCTGCGGGCCGCCTACAACAAGACTCTCGGTACTGTCCACTTCGTGGTCAGGGACGTCACCGCTGGGACGTCGTCCGGGTTCACCTACGACGTGGGCACCGGGGTCTCCTTCAACCAGGCACGGGTGGGGACCGAGTTCGGCGCCACCCCGTGGAGCGCCCCGTCCTACAAGGCGCCGGGCGCCGCGGCCAAGCTGGCCGCCTTCACCGGGAGCCAGCTGACCAGCTACAGCGGGCACCATGCATCCTTCGAGTCCTGGTGGACGGCAAGGGCGGTCGTCATGACGGGTCCGGGCAGCGTCATCGAGGCCGCTCCCACCGCGCTGGCCAACAGCGGGGCGAACTTCAACGTGTACCTGCAGCCGTAGTCCTGGCCTCCAGTGCGGTCGGCTCTCCTGGGCGGACAGGAGAGCCCTCCGGAAGGAAGGACAGGCGCGAGCGGCCCGCACCGTCCCGTCGCAGGAGCGGGGCGAGTAACCAGCGCGATGCCACGCTTATCACGGCTGAGAGCGGCCTCCGGGAAACCATTTCCCGGGCCAATGCCCTGTGTCCTTGTTTCTTAAGTGACGTTTCTTAAGTGACGTTTCTTAAGAGATGAGGCCAGTGTGCCTTAAGCGGTGAGGGCGGCGAGGACCTGCGCGGCGATCTTTCCCCGGATCCGCGAGCCACCGACCGGGCCGCCGGAGGTGTCCACCACGTAGAACACGTCCACCGCTTCCGCGCCGAGTGTCTCCACCCGGGCGGCCCGCACATCCAGGCCGCAATCACCCAGCGCGCGGCCGATCCGCCAGAGCAGCCCGGGCGCGTCGTGCGCGCGGACCTCCACCACCGTCGCGGTGCGCGAGGCGTCGTCCAGCAAAGTGACCTTGGGCGGCGCGACCGGGACCGGCATCGGGGATTCCCGGTAGGCCCGTATCCGCCGTTCCAGCCGCTCCGCGACGTCCAGCCGTCCTTCCAGCGCCCTGCGCAGGTCGCTGGTGACCAGGTCCGCGTCGGGTGGGTCCCCGTACTCCGGGGCGACGGTGAACGCCGCCACCGCCATGGTCCCGTGCGAGGTCGCGTTGGCGGAGCGCACCGCCAGCCGGTGTGAGGCCAGCACCCCAGCGGCCTGCCAGAGCAACCCGGGGCGGTCCGGGGCGACGACGGTGACCTCGGAGCCTCGCACCCGGGCCGCAGGGGCGCCCTCATCCGCCAGCGCCGCCTGGTCGGGCCGGAGCGGCAGCGGTTCGGCCGGCTGTTCGCCGGCCAGCCGGGACTCCACCCGCCGCACCAGGTCGCCGACGAGGCTCTCTTTCCAGTCATTCCACGCCGCTGGGCCGGTGGCCAGGCCGTCCGCGATCGCGAGCGCGTGCAGCAACTCCAGCAGAGGCCGCCCGCCCACCACGGAGGCGACCTGCGCCACCGTGACCGGGTCATCGAGGTCACGCCGCGTCGCCGTCTGCGGGAGCAGCAGGTGATGCCGGACGGCGCCGGCGACCAGTTCGGCGTCGGATGGGCCGAGCCCCACCCGCCGGGCCACGTCACGGGCCACCACCTCCCCGGTGACGCGGTGGTCACCTGGCCAGCCTTTGCCGATGTCGTGCAGCAGGGCTGAGAGCAGCAGCAGGTCGGGCCGGGCGACGTCCCGGGTGAGGGCTGCGGCCCGCACGGCCGCTTCCACCAGGTGGCGGTCCACGGTGTAGGTGTGCAGCGGGTTGCGCTGGGGCCGGTTGCGCACCCGGTCCCAGTCTGGCAGCAGGCTCGCCACTAGGCCCTCCTGGTCGAGGGCCTCCCAGACCGGGACAGCAGCGGGACCAGCGCCGAGCAACGCCACCAGGGCGTCACGCGCTTCCGGCGGCCAGGGCACCGGCAGCGGCGGGCATTCGGCCAGCCGGGTGAGCGTGCGGGGCGCCAGCGCGAGTGCGGACTGAGCGGCCGCAGCGGCGGCCCGCAGCGGGAGTGCCGGGTCAGTCGCCGGATCTGCCGCCCGGGCCAGCACCACCTCGCCGTCCTGCTCGACGAGACCGTCGGCCACCGGGCGGCGCTTCGCCTTGCTGCGACGCCTGCCGCCGCGGCTGCGCTGCGCCTGGCGGAACGCCTGGTCCACGGAGTAGGCGACAGCGCGGCCGGCCCCGGCCAGGTGGCGCATGAGCGCGTCGGCGTCGAGCAGCCCGAGCACCCGGGCAACCTCGTCCTGCTCCTGCAGGACGAGCCGGTCGGTGGGCCGCCCGGTGATCTCGTGCAGCGCATGGCGCGCGTCCATGATGGACTCGTAGGCGGCACGGACCCGGGGCCCTGGCCCCGGGGCGACCCAGGCGGCGGCGATGGCCTGGATCGCGTGCACGTCGCGCAGCCCGCCCCGTGCCTCCTTGAGATCCGGCTCGAGCAGGAAGGCAAGCTCACCGCTGCGCTGTGCCCGCTCCACGTGCAGAGCCTGGAGTTCGGCCAGCCGGGTACCGGCCGAGGCCCGCCAGTCTTCCAGGGCGCCCAGGCGCAGGGCATTGGTGAGATCAGGATCGCCGGCCACATGCCGTGCGTAGAGGAGGCCCAGGGCGACCTTCAGGTCGGCCCGGGCTACCCGGCGGGCCTCCGCCGTGGTGCGCACGGCGTGATCGAGGCGGGTACCCGAATCCCAGATCGGGTACCAGATCCGGTCCGCCATGGCCGCGATGCCGTCCCGCCCGCCGTGCAGCAGGAGCACATCGAGGTCGCTGCCCGGGAGCAGCTCACGACGCCCGTAGCCGCCCACGGCGACCAGGGCGACCCCGGGCTCGGCGCCGAGCAGGGACGCCAGCCAGCGGTCGGTTTCCGCACTCCGCCGGGTGCGGTCAGCCGCGAACGACGTGAGTGGCGGCCCGTCGGGCTGGGGACGGGCGGAGGGTGCGGACATCACGCCTGTCCAACCCCCTGACCCGTCCCGCTCACTCCGATCAGACCTCTACCGCGTCCTGGGACTAGAGCGCACCAGAGCCGCGCTCACCAGTACGGACCCGCACAACCGTCTCAACTGGGATGCACCAGACCTTCCCGTCACCAATCCGCCCGGTCTGCGCCGCCTTGACGATCACCCCGATCAGGTCGTCGGTGTCCTCGTCGTCGCAGAGGACTTCCAGCTTTACCTTGGGAACCAGGTCCACCTGGTACTCAGCGCCCCGGTAGACCTCCGTGTGACCGCGCTGGCGGCCGTAGCCGCTCGCCTCGCTCACGGTCATCCCATGGATACCAAAGGCCTGCAGCGCTGCCTTCACCTCGTCAAGCTTGAACGGTTTGATCACTGCGGTGATGAGCTTCATGCGACCACCTTCTCGGGGCACCCTGTCCTGTGCCGACCCTCTGCCTGAGGCGTTTCACCCGCCATCACAGAGTGTTTCGGGAGAGTGAAAGACCCGGGTCACATGTTACGAGCACGTTTCCTCATCGGACGCCTGCCGCAGCGCCGGCGGATCACGATGATGCCGCCGGTAGGCGGGGCGCAGGTCCGCGTCGACGTAGTAGCGGTGGAACACCTCGGTGGCGGCCCCGGAGATCGGGGGGACTATCCACGTCCAGTCGGCCGGGCAGATCCGCCCCGCGCGTTCCTCCCGGTCCAGGTGAGCCAGGAACCGGTGCGATTCGGTGTGGTGGTCGGTGATCGTCACCCCGGCCGTGTCGAACGAGTGCAGCACCGCGAGGTTGAGTTCGACCAGCGCCAGGTCGCGCCAGAGCGAGCGATCACCGGACATGTCCAGCCCCATCCGCGCGGCGATTTCGGGCAGCTGGTTGTAGCGACCGCAATCGGCGAGATTGCGCGCACCTATCTCGGTGCCCATGTACCAGCCGTTGAACGGGGCTGCGGGGTAGCAGATGCCACCGATCTCCAGGCACATGTCAGAGATGACCGGCACCGCGTACCAGCGCAGGCCCAGTTCGCCGAACCAGGGGAACCGGGGGTGGATCAGGTGGACCTCGAGAGCCGCACCGGGCGGGAGGTCGAAAACCCGTGGGCCCTCGTCCGCCGTTGAGATGATCAGCGGCAGGATGTCGAACCTGCCCTGGCCGTCGCTCGGCCAGCCGAGGCCCATGGCCAGGCTGGTCAGGGCGGCGCTGCATGGCTCCCCGCGCACTGTCCCGTCCGGCTGCCGGTAACCGGCATACCGGACGAGTTGCTCGTTCCAGATGCGCGGGCTGCTGCGCCCTGGGGCGTCGGGCGGGAAAATGGTGATGGTGGGCCTGATCCGGCCGCCGTTCGTGGCTGCGCGCAGGTGCTCGGCGCACTCGGCCGCGACACCGTCGGCCGTGTCCACCTCGCGGCGGTCGCGCACCTGGAGGCTCTTCCAGTAGAGCCGCCCGATGCAGCGACTGCTGTTACGCCACGCGACCCGCGCGCCGAACGCCAGTTCCTCGGGTGTGTGCCGGTAGGTGCCGGTCAGTCTGATCTCCCGGCGGATTTCGCGCAGCCGGGGCTCGGCCGGGCCCGCGGCGGGGACCTCGCGGCGGTGCAGCCTGATGAACTGGGCAGCGAGGTCCATGTCCACCGACTGCGTCGGCCGGGCCCGCCAGGCTGGCCGCGCTGTGACAGGACCGCCCGTAGCGGGACCACGCATCACCGGGCCAGGAATGACAGGCCCGTCCATGACGGACCCGTCCATGACAGGCCCGTGCACGACTGCATCGCGGGTGACAGGACCGCTCGTCACCGGGCAGGTCGCAGCGAGCGCGACGACAGGCGTTCCCCGGCCAGCGACCGGCGATGGGACTAGCCGCGCGAGGATCTCCCGGCGCAGCAGGGTCATCAAAGCTAACTTCATCCCCGCGCCATCCCATTAAGCATCGCGTGTAGCGAGCGAAAGCACCGGCCCGCCCACTCATGACCTACGGAATTCCTAACCTGCGACGGATGTTAACTCACCAGGGATATCCGCCAGGTCTGCATGAATGGACCATTTCCTCAGTCCCGCTGCGCTCAGCGTCCGGATGGTTTTATGCACCATCTTCGATGGCCCGCTGATGTAGACGTCGTCGCCCTTATGCGGAAGCTGGCGGGCAACGATATCCGGCAGCATTCCCCGCATCCCGCTGTAGTCCGGGTCGTCAGAAACGGCTGTGGTGATCCGGAGCCAGGGGTAGTACGACTCAAGTCTCCACAAGTCGGGTAGATCGTAGAGATCGGACCGCCGGCAGGCGCCCACGAGAAGGCGGATCCTCCGCCGCTGACCAGGCGCGCTGTCCGCGATCGCCTGCTCGATGAGTGCCTTGATGGGCGCCAGGCCGGACCCGCCGGCCACGCAGAACAGGCCACCATCCGACCCGGCCGCGAGGGTCATGCAACCCTGCGGTGGCCCGAGGTTCACCCGGTCGCCGACCTTGGTGTGGTTGACGAGGGCAGAACTCACCCACCCGCCCGGGACGGCCCGCACGTGGAAGGTGAGCAGCCCGTCCGGGCGCGGCGCGTTGGCCACCGAGAAGGGCCGCCACACGCGGTGCCAGCGGACGGACTGGATGCTGACATACTGGCCAGCCTGGTACGGGAACGGGTGGTCAGGCCGCATGGTGAGCACGGCCAGGGTCGGCGTACGCAATTCATGCCCGACCACCTCGGCCGACCACCACGCCGGCGACTGCTGCGCGGACTCCTCCGCCGCCGACGTCATGAGTTGCGTCGCCAGCCCGTAGGCGCCCGCCCAGGCCGCCGCCGCCTCCGGGGTCCACTCGTCGCCCGCGAATTTGCACAACGTGGCCAGGAGCGCGCGGCCTACCGCCGGGTAGTGCTCGGCTTCCACCCCGTACTTGCGATGATCCAGGCCAAGCTGGCACAGATAGGGCTCCATCTCCTCGGGCCTGCTGAGACTGTGCACGATCCTGGTCAGTGCATGAAAGAGCCGGTCACGCTGGACGTCCATGGCGGCCGGAAACAATGCACGCAGTTCCGGGTTCTCGGCGAACAGGCGGCCGTAGAAATAGGCCACAGCCTTATCGCCGGCCCGGTTGACAAGCGAAAATGTGTATGTTATCGCTTCCGCACTTGATAGCGCGATCTGCCCTGCTGCTCCGCCTGCCGGGCTATCTGGTTCCCGGTAAGCCGGATTCGGGGCTCCGACGCCGTTTTTGCCCATCAGAATCGCCACGCTGGGAAGTTTGCCACATGCACCGAGTGACCACAACTAAGTCTCACAAATACATGGAGCAATATCGCAGCATGCTACTAAATTATTAAGATCTTTAGTTAAGGCCAGCTCCGGAAATAACGTACAAATACGGTCTTACCAACTAGGGCAAATCATGGCATAAATCCGCAGCGACGATTCCGCTGCCCCTCCGCGTCCCCGGATCAGGTCTGGCTGGGCCAGCGGCGGGCTGGGCCAGCCCAGCCGCGGGCCGCGCAAGCACGGCTGACCCGGGCTGCCGCCACGACCACCCGCCGTCGCGGGAAACGGTGCGGGCTAGGTGCCGAGGATCGCGTCCACGAAGGCTTCGGGCTCGAATGGCGCCAGGTCGTCGGGACCCTCGCCGAGACCGACGAGCTTGACCGGGACGCCCAGTTCGCGCTGGACCGCGATGACGATGCCGCCCTTGGCGGTCCCGTCCAGCTTCGTCAGCACGATCCCGGTCACATCCACCGCCTCGGCGAACACCCGCGCCTGGCGCAGTCCGTTCTGGCCGGTGGTGGCATCCAGGACGAGCAGGACCTCATCCACCGTGGCCCGCTTCTCGATCACCCGCTTGATCTTGCCAAGCTCGTCCATCAGGCCGGTCTTCGTGTGCAGCCGTCCGGCGGTGTCCACGATGACGGTGCTCACCCGCTCCTCGATCCCCTCACGGACCGCCTCGAACGCCACGCTCGCCGGGTCCGCGCCCTCCCGGTCCGAGCGGACCACCCGCGCCCCGATCCGGCCACCCCACGTCTGCAACTGGTCGGCCGCGGCAGCACGGAAGGTGTCTGCCGCGCCGAGCACCACGGTCTGCCCCTCGCCGATGAGCGCGCGGCCGAGTTTCCCGCAGACAGTGGTCTTGCCGGTCCCGTTGACGCCCACTACCAGCACAACGGCCGGCCGGTCCCCGTGCGCGTTGGTGTGCAAGCTCCGGTCGGTGTCCGCCCCGATCTGCTGGATCAGGTCGCTGCGCAGGAGAGCGCGGACCTCATCAGGGCTCCGGGTGCCCGTCACCTTCACCTGGGTCCTGAGTTCCTCGACGATCTGCCGGGACGGCGCGACACCCATGTCTGCGGTCAGCAGGGTGTCCTCGATCTCCTCCCAGGCCTGGTCGTCCAGGACGTCCCGGGAGAGCAGGTTGAGCAGCACGGAGCCGAAACCGCCGCGTGAGGCGGCCAGCCGGCCGCGGAGCCGCACCATGCGGCCGCGCAGCGGCGCCGGCGCCTCCTCCGGGAGCCTCGGCTCGGCCACGGGCGGCAGCACAGCCGATGGCGCGGCTGCGCCGCCTTCTTCCTGCGCTTCCTGCGCTGGGGGGGCAGCAGTCCGGCCAGCCCCGGGTACGGGCGGCTGTTGCGGGGGCGGGGCGGCCGCCCGGCGGCGGCGCGGCCGCACCAGCAGCGTGGTACCTGCCCCGGCGATCAGCACGACGGCGATGACAATGAGAATGATCACAAGTTCCATAACGGCCCCAGTCTGGCAGACGCCCCCGCCTTAGTCGCTCCGCCGCCGGTGTGGCTGCCTTCCGGCCAGGGCCTGGGCACCAGGGGCTTCGGCCTCAGGCCTTCTCGTGCTCGCGCAACCGCTGGCTCACCACGGCCGACACCCCGTCGCCCCGCATGCTGATCCCGTACAGCGCGTCGGCGATCTCCATGGTCCGCTTCTGGTGGGTGATGATGAGCAGCTGGGAACTGGCTCGCAGTTCCTCGAAGATGTGCAGCAGGCGCTGCATGTTCGTGTCATCGAGCGCGGCCTCGACCTCGTCCAGCACGTAGAAAGGCGAGGGGCGGGCCTTGAAGATGGCCAGCAGGAAAGCGATCGCGGTCAGCGACCGCTCGCCGCCGGACAGCAACGACATCCGCTTGACCTTCTTGCCCGGTGGCCTGGCCTCGAAGTCGATGCCGGTGGCCAGCATGTCGCCGGGCTCGGTGAGGATCAGCCTGCCCTCACCGCCGGGGAACAGCCGCGCGAAGATCCCCTCGAACTCGCGGGCGGTGTCCTCGAAAGCCGACGCGAACACCTCCTGCACCCGGTCGTCCACCTCCTTGACGACGATCAGCAGGTCGCGGCGGGTCTTCTTGAGGTCCTCGAGCTGAGTCGCGAGGAACGCATGGCGCTCCTCCAGCGCCGCGAACTCCTCCAGAGCCAGCGGGTTCACCTTGCCCAGCTGGTCGAGTTGCCGCTGGGCCGTGCTGGCGCGGCGCTCCTGCTCCGCCCGCACATAGCGGGTCGTCAGCTGTTCCGGGCCGGCCGGCGCCGGCTTCTCCTCGCCTGGCTGCGCTGGCTGGTCAGCGGGGCGGCTTCCGTTGCCGTGGCTCTCAACGGGAGCCTGCGGGCTTACGGGGGCCTCTGGGTCGTCAGTACCTGATTCAGCGTCCGCGGCGCTCTCAGCGGCATCTGCGGCCCGGCTGACGGGGGCCTCCGGTGCGGTCAGCGGAACCGGGACGTCGGGTCCGTACTCGGCGACGAGCGCGTCCGCGGACACGCCGAACTCGTCGGCCGCCCGGGCCGCCAGTTGCTCCAGCCGCATCCGGTGCTCGGCCCGGGCCAGCTCGGTCCCATGCGCCGCGTCCACCACGCTGTCAAACTCCGCGGCCAGTTCCCGGACCGCCGCGCGCACTTCCTTCAGCGCCACGGCCCGGCCCTTACTCGCCTGCTCGGCTGCCTGCCGCTGCTCGCTGGCCGCCGCCAGTGACTCAGCTAGCCGGCCCAGCGCATGCGCGGCACCCTCGGCCACCGCGCGGGCCACTACCGCCTGCCGCTCGCGGTGAATGCGCCGGGCAGCCGCCCGCTGCGCGGCCTGGCGCTCCGCCGCGGCGGCGGAGACCAGCGCATCGGCACGCCCGGCGATGGCGCGCAGCCGCTCCTCGGCGGTCCTGACCTCCAGCCGTGCCTCCATCTCGGCGTTGCGCGCGGCGGTCGCCTGGCTGGCCAGGGTGTCCCGGTCGGGCACGGCCGGCTCGTCCTGGCCGCCCAGCGGCCGGGCGGCCTGCCCTGCCGCGCCCGCTCCGTCCGGGGCGCCGACCCTGCCGTCCCGGGCGCCGCCCGCGCCCTCCTGGGCGCCATCCGGGCTGCCGCCCGAACCCGGCCGCCCCGCCTGGCCTGCCGCTTCCTCCCCGGCCTCAGCCAGGGCAAGGCTGGCCTCAAGCTCACCGACCGACGCCTGCCCGGCTTCCTGCGCGCGGTGCGCCGCGTCAATGGCCGCCTCCAGGCGCTGCGCTTCCTCGCGGGCGGCGCGTGCCGCGCCCGCGAGGCGGCCGAGCCGACCGGAAATCTCCGCTGCCGCCGCGTCAGCCTGCTGGATCGCCGCCTGCGCTCCGGCCACTGCCTCGCGCGCCTGCTCCTCGTCCGCCACCGCGGCAGCGAGTTCCGCCGCGGCCTCCTCGCAGCGGAACTCCACGGCGTCGAGCCCGGCGGCCGCCTCATCGGCGACCCCGCGCAGGGTGAGCACGCTGGGCGGGCGGGCCGACCCACCTGATGCCCAGTGCGCACCGAGGACGTCACCCTGGCGGGTGACCACCCGCAGCGCCGGGTACGCGCGCACCAGGTCCCGGGCCTGGCCAAGGTCTGCCGTCACCACGACCCCGGACAACAGGCTGGCCAGCGCGGGAACCAGTTCGTCCGGCGCCTTCACCAGGCCCAGGGCAGGCTGCGCGCCATCCGGCAGCCGCACGTCCGGCGGGATGCCGGCGGCGTCCCCGTGCTGGGCCACCGAGCCGGCCGCGATCACCAGGCCGGCGCTCCCGGCGTCGTCGCCCTTGAGCGCCTCCAGGATGGCCACCGCGGCCTCCAGGCCCGCCACGGCCACCGCGTCCGCCGCACCGCCGAGCGCCGCGGCGATCGCCTCCTGCGCCCCGTCAGCCACGGTCACCAGGGCGGCCACCGCCCCGAGGACGCCGCTGAACTTCGCGGGCTCGGCCAGCAGCGCCGCGGACGCGTCCTTGCCACTGCGCAGAGCGTGCAGGCCCTCGCGCAGCGCCTGCACCCGAGCGCGCAACGCAGCCCGCTGGGCACTTGACTCACGCTCAGCCGCGCGCAACTCGCTGACCCGCGCCGAGGCCGCGCTGAGCGCGGTGGTGACCCGCTCATGCTCCCAGGTCAGCCCGGTCCGGTCATCGTCTCGGCCGGCACAGAGGTCCTGTAGCTCTTCAAACTCCTGCTGGGCCTGGTCGGCGCGCGACCGCGCCTGCTCGAAGGCATCGGCCAGTCGCCCTGCCTCCTCCTGGGCGGCAGCTGCCTTGCTGCGCGCCGCCCCCACCTGCGCCCGCAACTTCGCCAGCCGCTCGGCCCGCACGGTCGCGGCCCGCGCACTGGCGGCCAGCCGCCGTTCCTCCTCGGCCAGCGCGGCCTCCGCGGCGGTCCGCTGCGCGGTGACGGCGGAAAGTTGTTCCCGGGCTGTCTCCAGCCGCTCGCCAAGAACCGCTTCCTGTTCCCGCAGGGCCTCCGCTTCGAGTTCGAGCTCCTCCGGATCCCGGCCGGGACGCGGCGGATCCGGCTGCGCGACCAGGTGGCTGTGCCGCTCATGGGCAAGGCTGGCCACCCCGCGGAGCCGCTCGCCAAGGGCGGACAGCGCGAACCACGCCTCCTGCGCGGCGGCGAGCCGCGGCGCGTGCTGCTGCTCGTCCGAGTCCAGCTCAGCCTCGCGCTGGCGGGCCTGGGCCAGGCTCCGCTCCAGCGCCGAGCGGCGGGCGAGGGCGGCCGCCTCGTCGGTCTCGTCACGTTCCAGGGCGACCGCGGCGGTCACATAGTCGTCGGCGAGCAGCCGCAGCCGGGCATCGCGCAGGTCCGCCTGGATGACCGCGGCCCGGCGGGCGATGGCCGCCTGGCGGCCGAGGGGCTTGAGGCGGCGGCGCAGTTCCGCGGTGAGGTCCACCAGCCGGGTGAGGTTGACCTGCATCGCCTCAAGCTTGCGGAGCGCCTTCTCCTTGCGGCGCCGGTGCTTGAGCACCCCCGCCGCCTCCTCGATCAGCGCCCGCCTGGCCTCGGGGCCGGCATGCAGCACCTGGTCCAGCTGGCCCTGGCCGACGATCACGTGCATCTCTCGGCCCAGGCCCGAGTCGGACAAGAGTTCCTGCACGTCAAGCAGTCGGCAGTGATCACCGTTGATCGAGTACTCGCTCTGGCCGGACCGGAACAGCAGGCGGCTGATGGTGACCTCGGCGTACTCGATGGGCAGCACGCCGTCGCTGTTGTCGATGGTGAGGGTGACTTCGGCACGGCCCAGCGGTGGGCGGGAGGCGGTCCCGGCGAAGACCACGTCTTCCATCTTGCCGCCGCGCAGGGTCTTGACCCCCTGCTCGCCCATCACCCAGGAGAAGGCGTCGACCACGTTGGACTTGCCTGACCCGTTGGGGCCGACGATGCAGGTGATGCCAGGCTCGAAGCGCAGCGTGGTGGCGGAGGCGAACGACTTGAACCCGCGCAGGGTGAGAGTCTTCAGGTACACCTGCAGGCTCCCCTTCCCCCTCTGGGCTCTAGCCGCTCCTGGTGGGCTGTGGCCGCTCCGGCCGGCGCAGCGCAGCGCACCCACAGCACGTCAGCCTGTCCGCACCATACCGCGAGCAGCCGACCGAGCCCGGGCATTCGCGGCTACGCCGCAGGTCCCAGGCGGGTCACCGGGAGTGGCCAAGCCTGGGATCGGCCACCACCTGATCACCGGGACCACCACGGCAGTGCTGGTTGTGGGACAGCCGCGGAAATCCGTGTTGCCGTGACAGGCGTGGCTGCTGATCCGGAGTCGTGGCAGATGCGGCTACTTCCCGGACGTGGCAGATGTGGCTGCTGATGCCGGCACGTGACAGATGCGGCTACTGATCCGGGGGTCCGGTGTGCCGCAGCCGCAACAACGAATAGGGACGCCCACCGGAGCGTCCCTGGTTCGTGGTGATACTGGTGATGCTACGGCGCGTCAAGTGAGCGCCGGCTCGCGCTCCCGATCAGCAACAAGCAGTTCATGGCCGACTTCCGCAGCCAGCGCGTCGTTCACGTCCTGGAGCCTGACAAGCTCAGCCTCCAGGTCACGTACCCGCTGCTGAAGGCGGCGCATCTCAGAGACCATGCGGGGATCAGGCCCGCCGACGTGGCCTAGTAGAGCCTTCGCCATTGTAATGGGTCCTCCACACTGAGTGACCAGAGTGGGCGCACACGCGAAGACTCGCATGAGTGCGCGCAGGTGACACTCCTAGGGTCCCACCGGACGGGATTTCGGTCAAGTTGAGCGATCCCGCAGGTCACGATGATCCCGCCGGGAGCGGGGGCGCGGCTGGCAACGCGGGCAGCTGTGGGCGGACCGGTTCATGAAGGGATCCCGGCGGATGAGCGCACCGCACCGCGGGCACGGCTGGCCAGCTTTTCCATATACAGAGAGTGATCGCCCGAAGTATCCGCTCTCCCCGTTGACGTTCACGTAGAGGCTGTCGAAGGAGGTCCCGCCGGCCTGCAGCGCGTCCCCCAACACCTCGCGTACCGCGCTGAGCGTCCGGGTGGCCTCCGGCCGGGTGAGCGTGTCGGTGGCCCTGGCCCAGTGCAGCCGGGCCCGCCACAGCGCCTCGTCGGCGTAGATGTTCCCGATCCCGCTGACCAGCGACTGGTCGAGCAGGGCGCGCTTCAGCCCGGTGTGGCGCAGGCGCAGCCTCGCGATGAACGCCTCCTCGTCGAAGGCGGGCTCCAGCGGGTCAGGGGCGATGTGCGCGATCAGCGGCGGCAGCACCGCACCGCCACCGGCCCAGACCAGGTGGCCGAACGTGCGCTGGTCGGTGAAGCGCAAGTCAGGGCCTGCGTCGGTGAATGTGAAGCGGGCCCGGACGTGAGCGGACACGGGGCGGGCAGGATCACCCACCAGCAACTGCCCGCTCATCCCCAGGTGGGCCAGCAGGGCGTCCTCGGCGACCGGCAGCCAGAGGTACTTGCCTCGCCGGCGAGCCCCGGTGATCGTGCGCCCGCGCAGGACCGCCGCGAAATCCGCCGGCCCCGCGAGATGGCGCCGGACCGCGCGGGGGTGCAGCACCTCGACCGTGTCGATGGTGCGCCCGACCACGTGCCTTTCCAGGCCCGCGCGGACGGTTTCGACCTCAGGCAGTTCAGGCACGGGTCAGTCCCCGGCCGGCTCGTCCCCGGGCGTAGCGGCTATGGCAGGCCCACCAGGCTCACCAGTCCCGGAAGACCCGGAAGACCCGCGGCCGACGGCTGCGGAGTTGCCGCCGGGAGCCGCAGGAGCGCCACCGGGAACCGCAGGAGCGCCACCGGGAACCGCAGGAGCGCCACCGGGAACGGCAGAAGCGGGCGCCGCAGGATCGTGCCCGTTGCTGATCGCTTTCCAGGCCGCCTCGGCCGCCTGCTGCTCGGCTTCCTTCTTCGAGCGCCCCGCGCCGGACCCGTAGGTCCGCCCGCCAACCCGCACCGAGGCGCGGAAGTACTTCTGGTGATCCGGCCCGCTCTCCTCCACGTGGTATTCGGGCACGCCGAGAAAGCCGGAGGCGGTCAGTTCCTGCAGCGACGTCTTCCAGTCCAGGCCGGCCCCGAGGCCGGCCGAGCGGTTGATCACCGGGTCGAAGAGCCGGTGGACGAGCGTGCTCGCCGCGGCAAGGCCGCACTCGAAGTACACGGCGCCGATCACCGCCTCGAGGGTGTCGGCGAGGATCGACGACTTGTCCCGGCCGCCAGTGCCCTCTTCGCCCCTGCCGAGCCGCACATAGGATCCCAGCCGCAACTCGCGCGCCACGTCAGCGAGCGCGCGCATGTTCACCACGGCGGCACGCAGCTTGGCGAGCTGCCCTTCGGGCAGGTCGGGATACTGGCGGAACAACGTGTCCGTGACGATGAGGTCGAGCACCGCGTCGCCGAGGAACTCAAGCCGCTCGTTGGTGGGCAGTCCGCCGTTCTCGTACGCGTAGGAGCGATGCGTGAGGGCACGTTCGAGTAGCTCCGGGCTCAGCCCGGTGTCGATGGTATGCAGCAGTTCCGAGCCGTCCGGTTCGCCCGCCTGTCCGCCGCTTGACCCGCCTCTCACGCTGTGACCCCTTCAGCGCATCAGGTTGGTGAGATCACCTGACGACGGTTATATGTTCCGCATGTCGGGCAGGCCGTGTGCGGCAGCTTGGGATCCCGGCACTGCGGGCAGCGCACGAGCGCAGGCGCCGTCGTCTTCCACTGGGCCCGCCGGGACCTCGTGTTGCTGCGCGACATCCTCCGCTTGGGAACAGCCACGTCACTTCTCCTTAGTCGTCTGCACTCACTCGTCCGGTATCGCGGCGGAACCGCCCGGTCCTGCCGCGCCGCCCGCGGAGGGTTCCCGCTGGCCGTTCCCGTTCTCGTCCGATCCGTCCCGCTCTGAGCCAGCCAGCCCTGGCGCGGCCTGCTGCAAGCTGGCCCACCGCGGGTCGATGGCCGGATCGTGCCCGTGCTCCGGCCCCACCACGGCGAGTTGCGCGCCGCACTCCACGCACAGCCCCGGGCAGTCCTCCCGGCACAACGGCGCCAGTGGCAGCGCCAGTACGAGCGCGTCATGCAGGGCCGGCTCGAGATCGAGCAGGTCCCCCTGCAGAGCGTACCCCTCCGCATCGGCTGGCCCGTCGTCCGCCGGGTAAGCGAAAAGCTCCTGGAAGCGCACATCCACCTGCTGCCGCACCGGCTCGAGGCAACGAGCGCACTCCCCGGTCACCTGCGCGCGTGCGGCGGCGGTGACCAGCACGCCCTCGGACACGGCCGCCATGCGCAGGTCCAGCCCGACGTCGGAACCCTCGGGTACGCCAGCAAGCCCGGCATGCACGAGCGGCGGGGCCGGGACCGTGGCGGTCTGCGAGTGAATCGATCCGGGGCTGCGGCCTAGGTCGAGTGTGCTGAAGACCAGTGGCTTGCGGGGATCGAGCCGCGCGAGGGGATGCTTACGTGACTGTGGCATGGCGAGGACGCTGTTCGGCGAGGTTGGAGGGCTCAGCTTACCCGGGGACCGGCGGATTCCCAACTCAGCCAGGGGACGCGGCACTGCGCCACGCAGTCGGCCCCCGAGCGGTCAGCTTGGCGCCGGGCGGTCAGCTGGGCGCCAGCCGCGCGTGGAGGCGCTCGAGCACCAGATCCGGGACCAGCGACGTGACGTCCCCGCCGTACCGGCAGATCTCCTTGACCAGGCTGGAGCGCAGGAAGCTGTACATCGGGTTGGCGGTCATGAACAGCGTCTCGACCTCCGCGAGACGGTAGTTCATCTGCGCCATCTCCATCTCGTACTCGAAATCGCTGACCGCGCGCAGGCCCTTCACGACAGCCGAGACGCCGTTCGCCTTGCAGAAATCGACGAGCAGCCCGCGGAACGTGCCCACCGACACGTTCTCCAGGTCAGCGGTCACCTCACCGAGCATCTCGACGCGCTCGTCGACCGTGAAGAGGCCCTGCTTGGCCTGGTTGGCCCCGACTACCACGATCACCTCGTCGTGCAGCAGGGCGGCCCGCCGGATGATGTCGAGGTGACCATTGGTCACCGGGTCGAACGAGCCTGGACAGGCGACACGACGCACGCGGTCACGCCCTTCCGTCACGACATTTGCGCTGCCCATCACGGCTCCTCTGCCGACTGGGCGCCTGCGGCGAGACCGTACCAGAACGTCGTATCGCCGTACCGGCGGGACCTGTCCGGCGCGTATCCGGGGGGCCAGCCGACCGGGCCCGAGCGGGTCGCCCGTTCCACCGCGACAACCGCCCCGGGCGCCAGCCAGCCGCCCTCGGCCAGCGCCGCCAGCATCCCGGTCACCTCGCCATCACCCATCGCGTACGGGGGGTCGGCGATGACCAGGTCGTAGCCGCGCCGGCCGTCCGGGTCCGGGCCGCCCGGGCCGCGGCCGAGCAGCCGGTCCACCCGGTCGGTGACCAGTTGGGCGCCGGGCAGCCCGACCGCCTCGATGTTGCCGCGGATCACCCGGGCCACCCGGGCATCAGCCTCCACGAACAGCACCCGCTGCGCGCCGCGGGACAGCGCCTCCAGGCCTACCGCTCCGGAGCCCGCGTACAGGTCGAGGACCCGTGCTCCCTGCAAAGATCCATATAGCGCAACGAGTGTGGCGAACAGCCCTTCCCTAGCCCGATCACTGGTGGGGCGGGTGATTCGGCCCGCCGGCACGGCGAGGCGGCGGCCCCGGGCAGCGCCGGCGATGACCCGGGTCATGCCGTCTCCCCGGCGCCGGTGATGACCTTCTCCTGGGCCGGCTTCTCCTGGGCCGACGCCGTCACGCCTTCTCCAGGACTGACGCCGTCACGCCTTCTCCAGGAATTCCGCCTGTTCCTCATTCAGCAGCGCGCTGATCGCGGCGGCCAGCGCCGGGTGATCGCTCAGCGCCGGGTCAGCGTTCACCACGGCGGATGCCTCCTGCCTGGCCTGGCCGATCAGTTCCTCGTCGTCCAGCAGGGTCAGCATCTTCAGGCTGGATTTGCGGCCGGCCTGGGCGGCGCCCAGGACGTTGCCCTCCCTGCGCTGCTCCAGGTCGAGCCGGGACAGCCGGAACCCGTCCACCGTGCTGGCCACCGCCTCCAGCCGTTGCCGGGCCGGGCTGCCCTCCGGCGCGTCGGTGACCAGCAGGCACAGCCCTGGCTTGGCGCCCCGGCCCACCCGGCCGCGCAACTGGTGCAGCTGGGACACCCCGAACCGGTCGGCATCCTGGATCACCATGATCGTGGCGTTCGGCACGTCCACACCCACCTCCACCACGGTGGTCGCCACCAGGACATCGACCGATCCGTCGGTGAACGCGCGCATCGTGGCGTCCTTCTCGTCCGCGGGCAGCCGCCCGTGCAGCAACCGCAGCCGCAGCCCGGCCAGCGGCCCATCGCTGAGTTCCGCCGCGACGTCCAGCACCGCACGCGGCGGCCGGCCCGGGCCGGTGTCCGCCTCGGTGTCGTCCTCGTTGTAGTCGCCCGTGGAGTCGTCGGTGTCTGGTGGGCCGGCTGCGCCACGGTCCGTTGAGTCAATGTCCTGTTTTTCGCGGTCACCGTCGTCCAGCCCGATCCTGGGGCACACGACATAGGCCTGGCCGCCGCCTGCCACTTCCTCGCGGAGCCGCTCCCAGGTGCGTTCGAGGAAGCGCGGCTTTTCCGCGGCGGGCACCACATGGGTCGTGATGGGCGTGCGGCCGGCCGGCAGCTCGCTGAGCGTGCTCACGTCGAGGTCGCCGTAGACCGTCATGGCCACCGTGCGCGGGATCGGGGTGGCCGTCATGACCAGCACGTGGGGGCGGCTCCCGTGGGCCTTCTCACGCAGCGCGTCGCGTTGCTCCACGCCGAACCGGTGCTGCTCGTCGATCACCACCAGGCCGAGGTCGGCGAACACCACCTGCTCGTCGAGCCGCACCCGGTGGTAGAGCAGCGTGTGGGTGCCGATGACGATCCCGGCCGCGCCCGACGCGGTGGCGTCCAGCGCGGCCTTGCGCGCCTTGGCGCCCTGGGAGCCGGTGAGCAGCGCGACCCGTGTCGCGTGCTCCGCGCCGTCCAGTTCCCCCGCCCTGCCCAGCGGGCCGAGCAGCTCGGTGACCGACCGGTAGTGCTGCTGGGCCAGGACCTCGGTGGGCGCGAGCAGCACCGCCTGCCCGCCGTCGTCCACCACCTGGAGCATCGCACGGACCGCCACCAGGGTCTTGCCGGAGCCCACCTCGCCCTGCAGCAGGCGGCGCATGGGGTGCTCCCGGCACAACGCGGTGGTGATCTCCTCGCCCGCCGCGCGCTGGCCCGCGGTCAGCGCGAACGGCAGCCTTTCGTCGAACGCCTCAAGCACCCTGCCCCGCCGCGGGATGCGCGGCGTGGCCGGGAGCGCGTCCTCGGCGCGCCGCCGCTGGGCCAGCACGGCCTGCAGCACGAAGGCCTCATCCCACTTCAGCCGGGTCTTGGCGCGGCTGATGTCGGCGAACTCCATGGGGCGGTGGATGCCGTGCAGCGCGGCGACCTGGTTTTGCAGGCCATACCGGTTGCGGACGGCGGCGGGCAGCGGGTCGTCATGGATGTCGAGCGTGTCCAGCACGGTCCGGACCGCCTTGGCGATCTTCCAGGAGGGCAGCTCCCTGGTGGCCGGGTACACCGCGATGATCTCCGCCGCGTGCTCGGCGGCCAGTTCGGTCCCTGGGTCCGCCGTGCCGAGCAGCTCGCAGTCGGGGTGGATGAGCTGACGCTTGCGGCCGTAGGAGGACACCTGGCCCGCGAACAGGCCGTGCAGGCCGGGCTTCATCTCCTTCTCCCGCCACGGCTGGCGGAAGAAGGCGAGGGTCAGCGTGCCCCGGCCGTCGGTGACGGTCACCTCGGTCAGCTTGCCGCGCCTGTTGCGCATCGCCCTGCTGGTGACGGCGGAGATCTGGGCGAGCACCGTGACATGCTCGCCGTCGCGCAGCGAGGCCAGGTCGGTCAGCTCACCGCGCCGCTCGTACCTGCGCGGATAATGCCGCAGCAACTGGCCCACGGTGTGCACGTCAAGCGCACTGGCAAGGGTCTTGGCCGTGCGGGGGTCGAACTCCCGATCGAGACGATCATCAAGCCTCGCCATGGCCCCCAGAATAGGCTTCGGATCCGACGGGAGCGCCCGGGCGCCAGGCCGTGTCGCCTTCCGGGCGCTGGTCACCCTCCGCCTGCCGGGGCTGCGGCGCTGGCCCGATTCGCGTTCCGGGGCGCTGGTCGGATACTCTTCGACGGCTGCCCAGCGCACGGCTACGCGTGCCTGCCTGTGCCCGGGCGCATCTGCCAGGACTATCCGCACTTCATGCAAGGGAGCGCCCCGTGGCTTCTGTCTGCGACGTCTGCGGCAAGGGGCCGGGATTCGGCAACAATGTCTCCCACTCCCACCGCCGGACCCCGCGCCGCTGGAACCCGAACATCCAGGTAGTCCGGACCACGGCTGGGGGCACCAGCAAGCGGTTGCGCGTCTGCACATCCTGCATCAAGGCCGGCAAAGTCACCCGCTGAACATCCCTGTTCCGCTCAGCCGCTGACCAGTCGCCTGGCGCTCCGTCCTGCGCTGCGGCCATCCTGGGCTGCGGCTCTAGAGTCTCCCACCGCCGCGCACCGCAGGAGTATCGCGCTCCGGCCGCCCCGTCGCGGCCGATTCGCCCCGCCCCGCGCCGCGGCTGATTCCAGCCGTCCCCCCAGGGCAGTGGCGCGCTCAGTGGGGTCCCGACGCGGTGAACGAGCAGGGCGCGCCGTCGAAGTCGCAACCGGACGGCTGGGTCGGCTGGCCCTCCACGGTGACGACCAGCTGCGCTCCGCCCTGGCTCACCGAACCACCCGGTCCTCCAGGACCCTCCCGGCCCTGCCCGTCAGTGCCCTGGGCGACGCCCGCGTCCGCACTGGTGGGCTGCCAGTTCGCCCCCTGCACGCTGACAATGCGGGTGCCTGGGTAGCCGAAGGCCAGGCGCCAGTTGCCGCCCTGTGGGCCGTCAAGCCCGGTGATGGTGATCTGGTCAGCGAAGCCACCCGACCACTGCTGGGTCATCTGGTAGCTGATCCGCACGTGCTGATTCCAGTCGCCGTGCTGCCGGGCATCTCCCCCGCCGGGCGCCGAGGCGTTCGGTTGGTTCCCGGTGGAGGGACCAGACGTTCTTGGCGAACCCGGCGTGATGTGCTGGCCCGGACGCGCTGACGCCAGGCTGCCGCCGTGCGGGCCGTGCTGGACCGTGCAGTGCCCGACGGCGCACTGCCCGAACGGGGCGCTGAAGTGGAGCACCGTTTTCGTCATGTTGGCGGCGAGCACGGCCGCGACGACGACTCCCAGGCCGACGGCGAAGGTCGGGGTGACCATGAGCCTGCGCAGAGCCTGGCCGAACCGGCGCCCGCCAGGCGAGGCGGACCGCCCGCCCACGGGAGGCCCTAGACGAGACCGGGCGCGGCGCCCGCGGATGGGACGGGCGCGGCGGCCGCCGGCCGAAAGGACACGGCGACTGCCTGCCGTCCGGACCCGGCCAGTGCGGCCCTGGCCCGTGCGGCCCTGGCCAGCGAGGCCGTGATCTGCGCGCTGCCCGCCAGGCTCGCCGTCCTGGGAGCGGGCGACGTTGTGATCTGCACCCTGCCCGCCAGGCTCGCCGTCCTGGGAGCGGGCGAGGTTGTGATCTGCGCGCTGCCCGCCAGGCTCGCCGTCCTGGGAGCGGGCGAGGTTGTGATCTGCGCGCTGCCCGCCAGGCTCGCCGTCCTGGGAGCGGGCGACGCCCGACGGCGCCCGGTGGCGGGGCGCTGCTCTCTTGCCCGGTGATCGCATTTGGGGGGTTTATACCAAGGAATTGTTCGGGTTAACTACAGTGACAAGGATGTAATTTAGTACACACGGTCCGTGACGGTTGTATGGTCAACCAAAATGTTTCCATCCGGACAACCCTTCAGATCGCCGCGAATCCACCCGTACCCCTCGGCCTTTACTTACCCGCCCGACAATCGACCAGCGGCCGGAAAGAACAGTCCCCATTGGGAAGGTAGCGGCCAGAGCATGATCCTCCCCGCCCGTGAGAATCCAGTCAAGCGGTCCCTGCTCACCAAGTGAGACCGCTGCCGCGCTGAGCGCATCATCCCGGGGCAAACGGGCAGATTCCAGCTCTATGCGCACGCCGCTCTGCTCTGCGATGTGCCCGAGGTCCTGCACGAGGCCGTCACTGACGTCGATCATCGCGGTCGCGCCCAACCGCGCAGCCTCCAGTCCCGCAGCGTAGTCCGGGTGCGGCCACCGGTGCGCGGCCAGCAGTTCAGCAGGCTCGGTCAGCCCGGCGTGCAGGAGGGCCAGGCCAGCGGCCGAGTGACCAAGCACGCCCGCGACCGCCACCAGGTCCCCGGAGCGCGCACCAGCCCGGGTCACCGGCGCCCTGCCCGCCAGGTCGCCGAGCGCGGTGACCGCAAGCATGATCACCGGCGCACCGGAGATGTCACCGCCAACCACGCTGGCGCCCACCCGGGAACACTCCTCAGCCAGGCCGGCGGCGAGGTCCTCAGCCCAGGCGACAGGTAGGTCAGCGGGCGCGGCGAGGCCCACAAGCAGCGCCGTCGGCACCGCCCCCATCGCCGCGATGTCCGCCAGGTTCTGCGCGGCCGCCTTGCCGCCCACGTCGGTCGGAGAGGACCACTCGCGGCGGAAGTGCAGCCCTTCGACCAGCAGGTCCATGCTGGCGACCACACGTGAGTCAGGTGCCTTGAGAACGGCCGCGTCGTCGCCGATGCCCAGCAGCACAACCGGTCCTTGCGGCAGGCGGGCTGCCAGCGCCGCGATGAGCCCAAACTCGCCCAGGTCTGCGACGGTGATGGGGCCCTCCCGACTGCCGTCTTAAGTTTAGGGTAGCGTGACCATTCCGGCCGTTGGCGACGAGGCCCCCGGGGAGGACGCGTGGTTCAGGCATACATCCTCGTGCAGACAGAAGTGGGGAAGGCTGCCGAGGTCGCTCGCTGCATCGCGGCCATCACGGGGGTGACTCAGGCCGAGGACGTCACGGGGCCCTACGACGTGATCGTCCGTGCCGAAGCCAGCAACGTGGACGACCTGGGTCGGCTCGTGGTCGCCCAGATCCAGGGCGTCGCGGGGATCACCAGGACCCTGACCTGCCCCATCGTCCACATTTAGCGAGCGCCGGAGCGCCAGGCGAGGCCTGATTGCCTGGTAGGAGCTTCGCGCCGGACCGGGCCTGCCGAAAGCAGCGTCGCGGTGCGGCCTTCACCCCTGCTGACGCCGAATTCCAGGTGTCCGTGAGCCCTCCCGCCCCCGGGACTTCCCTGGATGGGCCGGACAACCGTGGGTATGGAGGAAATCAACGACGGGAGGACGGCGATGTTCGAGGCTGGCGACATCCGGGAGTGGCGCGGCCATGACGTGGTGGACGATGGCGGCCACAAGATCGGGACGCTCGAATCGGTGTATGTGGACACTCGCACCGATCAGCCCGTGTTCGCGACTGTCATGGTGGGCCTGCCGACCCGGCACCGGCTGGTCTTCGTGCCCCTGGCCGGGGCGACGGTAGGCCCCGGATACCTGAAGGTCATCCACCCGAAGAGCCAGGTGAAAGGCGCGCCGTCGATCGCCACGGACGGTGAGCTGCCGGCCAGCGACGAAGAGGCGATCTTCAAGCACTACGAACTGAGCTACCAGCCCGGCGCCGGAGGCGAACGGCGTCTCGCGCGTCGTTGACGCCCGGAAGATCGGAGACCGCGCGATGGCGCTGTTCTTGTTGTTCATCATCGTGGCGATCGCGCTCGGGATAGTGGGGGCGGTCGTGAAGGGCCTGTTCTACCTGCTGATCATCGGGGCGGTCGTCGTCATCGTTGACCTGGTGGTGCTGGGTGCCCGGTTCGCCCGACGGGGCAGGCGCCCAGGACGGTGACCGGAGCCCCGGGCAGTCAGGCAGGCGAACCGTGCGGGCAGTCTGGCGAACCGTGCGGGCGGTCAGGCGAGTTGCGCGGCCAGCACAGCGGTCCGCGGGCCGAGCCCCAGGCTCGTCGCATGACGCAGGTCGGCGGGGGTGTCCACATCTGAGCGCAGGCTGGGCACGTCGGCCAGCATGATCTCGGCGGCGCCGCCTTGCCGGTACCGGCTGGCCGAGCCCGGGCCAAAGCGCGGCCGGAAGGCGGTGTCCGGCCGCGCCGCGTACAGCGTCGTGCCGGTCCCTGAGGCATCCGCGACGAACGCCTCCGCGAACTGCGCGGCCGCCCGGAGTCCCCGGTCAAGCTCATCCGGCCGCAGGGCCGGCAGGTCCGCCGCCAGGCCGGCGGTGCCGGAACCTGGCCAGCGCGCCGCGGCAACCGCCGCGCCGTGCGCCAGCGCAGGATTGAGCCCGGCGGCCGGCTCGTCGGCGACGACGAGAGCACCCAGCGCGCCCAGGGCACTCGAGGCAGCCTCGTCGTCGGTCACCACGATGACGGCGGCGACCGCCGGGCAGGCGGCCGCCGCGCTGACCGTGTCCGCCGCCATCGCCAGCGCGAGCGCGGACCTGGCCGGCCCGGCCAGGCCGGCGAGCCGGGATTTGGCATGGGCAAGTACCTTGACGGGAACCACCAGCGACCAGGTGAGCGGGATCTCGGTCACACCGGCGACCATACTGGCTCAGCCTGGGCAGGTGGTCCTGCGCGAGGATGGTCCGGCCTCGACACGGCACATGGCGGAACGGGAGACTGACACCGATGAGAATCGGCCTGATGAGAGGCGGGAGACCGCACCCGATGGGCAGGCGACACTGATGAGCAGGCAACGCGGCCGGCGCTACTCCCCCGCCTGGCGGTCGGGGACGAAGGTGGTGCTACCACCGCTGATCAGGTCGGTGATGAAGCGCGACTGGCGGGGCTATCAGCACTTTCCTCGCGAGGGCGGCATGATCGTGGCCGCCAACCACCTGTCGTACGCCGACTGGCCGGCGATGTCCCTGTACGTGCACGAGGCAGGCCGCTACCCGGCGTTCATGATCAAGTCCTCGGCCTTCGACGTCAAGCTGATCGGGCCGTTCCTGCGCGTCCTGGGCCAGCTTCCGGTGTACCGGGGCCAGGCGGACGCGGCGCTGGTGCTGAGGGACGCCGAGCAGGCCCTGGCAGCCGGCGAGTGCCTGGTCATCTACCCGGAGGGCACCGCCACCCGCGACCCGCAGCTGTGGCCGATGGTGGCCAAGACCGGCGTGGCGCGGCTCGCGCTGGCCAGCGGTGTCCCGGTGGTGCCGGTCGCCCAGTGGGGTGCGCAGGACATCATGCCCTACGGCAGCACGAAGCCACACCCCTGGCCGCGCAAGACCGTGCGGATGCTGGCCGGGCCGCCAGTCGACCTCAGCGACTTCGAGGGAAAGCCGCTTACCAGGGACACCCTCCGGGCGGCCACGAATGCCATCATGGCCGACATCACCGGGCTGCTCGCCGAACTCCGCGGCGGTCAGCCGCCGGCCGCCCCGTACGATCTGGCTGCCGTGCGCCGCGCCGCCCGCGGTTCCACGGCACAGGACCCGTCCCCCCAAGAAAAACCAGAAGCAGCAACGGAACGCGCCCCCGGCGATGACCCACGCGAGGCGACGCCGACGTGAGGGCCGCGGTCATGGGCGCCGGTATGTGGGGCACCACTTTTGCGCAGGTGCTCTGTGATGCTGGCACCCCAGCCGTGCTCTGGGGCCGACGGCCGGAGCTGGTGGCGACGATCAACGCGCAGCACGAGAACCCCGACTACCTGCCCGGCGTGGTGCTGCCGGCCGAGCTGACCGCGAGCGCCGATCCCGCTCGCGTGCTGGCCGACGCGGACATCGTCGTGCTGGCGGTGCCCGCGCAGACGCTGCGCCGCCATCTGGGCGCGTGGCTGGACCTGCTGTCGCCTGACGCCGCCCTCGTCAGCCTGATGAAGGGGATCGAGCTGGGCACCGGGGACCGGATGAGCCAGGTGATCGCCGAAGTCACCGGTGCCGGGCCGGAGCGGATCGCGGTGATCACCGGGCCGAACCTGGCCCGCGAGATAGCCGAACGCCAGCACGCGGCGACCGTGGTGGCCTGCGCCGACGACACGCTGGCCAAGCGCTTGCAGCAGGAATGCCACACGCCGTACTTCCGCCCGTACACGAACCCGGATGTGATCGGCTGTGAGCTTGGCGGCGCGGTCAAGAACGTCATCGCCCTCGGTGTCGGGATCGCGGTCGGCATGGGCTTCGGGGACAACACCAGGGCCACGCTGATCACCCGCGGGCTGGCCGAGATCACCCGCCTCGGCGCGGCGCTGGGCGCGGACCAGCACACGTTCGCCGGGCTGGCCGGGCTGGGTGACCTGGTTGCGACCTGCAGCTCCCCGCTGTCACGTAACCGGACGTTCGGCGAGATGGTGGGCCGCGGCATGAGTGTGGCCGACGTGTCCGCGATCACCACGCAGGTAGCCGAGGGCGCCAAGTCCGCGGACCCGGTGCTGGAACTCGCCCGCTCCCACGGGGTGGAGATGCCCATCACCGAGGTCGTGGTCGGGGTGATGCACGGCCGGATCGCCGTCGGGCAGGCCGCGATGCTGCTCACGTCCCGTTCAGCCAAGCCGGAGCGCTATGGGGTCTGACCGGAGGCCGGCTGCGCCGGCCGGGAGCGAGTCGGCGGCCCGCCCGGCCGGGATCGGGGCAGCAGCCGACCCGGGAACTGGCGGAACGGCAAACCCGCCACCCGGAACCCAGGCAGCAAGCGGCCCGGGCACCCGCGCAACGGCAAACCCGCCGCCCGGAACCCAGGCGGCGGTCGGCCCGGCCGCGGGCCAGCCGGAAGGTCGGCAGGCTGGGAATGGGACGGCGGGCCGGAAGGCCGCGGGCGGAGCGGAAAGCCAACAGGCCGGAGGCGAAATGGCAAGCGGGCCGGCCGACAGCGAGTCCGTAAGCGGGCCGGCCGCGCCTGGGATGGACCGGCGGGCCGCGGGCGAGACGGCAGGCCACCCGGCCACGGGCGAGACGGCAGGCCACCCGGCCACGGGCGGGACGCCGGGTTGGCCTCTCGGCGAGAACACCCGTGCGGTGCACCTGCCGCTGCCCCCGATTCCCGCGCAGCAGCCGCTCGGCACGCCCATCTACCGGACCGCGGCGTTCGCCTTCTCCTCCAGCGCCGAGTACGCGGCGCTGCTCAACGGCAGCGCGGCCGGCTACAGCTACAGCCGCATCGACAACCCCACCGCGGACGCGTTCGCCATGGCGGTCGCCGCCCTGGAGGGCAGCAGCCTGCCGCGGCCTACGGCGGCGCAGGCGTTCGCCTCCGGGATGGCCGCGATCAGCGCGGTGTTCTGGACATTCGCCCAGGCGGGCGTGCATGTGATCGCGCCGACCGCACTGTATGGGGGAACGTACGGTTTCCTCCGGAACGTGGCGGCAAAGTTCGGTGTTCAGGCCGATTTCGTGGACATTTCCAACCTCAGCCGGGTGCAGGCGGCCCTGCGCCCGCAGACCCGGATCGTGTACGTGGAGACGCTCGCCAATCCCACGGTCGCCGTCGCCGACCTGCCTGCGCTGTCGAGGATCGCGCACGGCAACGAAGCCCTGCTGGTGGTGGACTCCACGCTGGCGCCGCCGGTGGTGTGCCGGCCGCTGGAACACGGAGCGGACCTGGTCCTGCACTCGGCCACCAAATACCTCGGCGGGCACTCGGATGCGACCGGCGGCGTGGTGTCGGGACCGCCCGGCCTGATCAACATGATCCGCGCGGTGCGCATCGACACCGGCGGCTCGCTCGCGCCCGACGAGGCGTTCCTGCTCCGCCGCGGGCTGGAGACGCTGCCGCTGCGGGTGCGCCGCCAGTGCTCGACCGCCATGCTGTTCGCCGCAGCGGTGGCCAGGCATCCTGCGGTGCGCAGCGTGGACTACCCGGGGCTGGCGAGCCATCCCGGGCATGAAACCGCCAGGCGGTTGTTCGACGCCGGACCGGAGGGGACGCGCTTCGGCGCGATCGTCACGGTGACACCGCATGGCGGCAGGGATGCCGGGTACGCATTCGCGGACGAGTTGCGGGTCGGCCAGGTGGCGACGTCGCTCGGCGGCACGCACACCAAGGTCAGCCACGTGGCGTCCACGACGCACCGGCAGTTCGACGATGCCGCGCTCGCCGCGGCGGGCTTGGATCCCGGGGCGGTCAGGTTCTCGATCGGCCTGGAGGACGGCGAGGACCTCATCGCCGACGCGCACCAGGCGCTGGACGCACTGCAGCAGGGCCTGGCGAGGAAGGGGAAAGCGTGAACCAGCAGCGCAAGATCAGGGTGGCGGTGGTGTTCGGCGGCCGCGGCCCCGAGCACGCGATCTCGTGCGCGAGCGGCGGGACCGTGCTCGCGTCCATCGACCGCGACCGGTATGAGGTCATCCCTGTCGGCATCCTGCCCGATGGCCGTTGGGTGCTGACCGCGGACCAGCCTGAGCGGCTGGCCATCGACGGCGGGCAGTTGCCGTCGGTCGAGGCGGTGGCCGAGCCAGGAGCTCAGGTGCGGCCCTGGGGTGCCCCGGGGCAGGGCACGCTGACCGCGGCCGAGCCCGGGGAGATTCCCCGCGAGCTTGGTGAGGTGGACGTCGTGCTGCCGGTCCTGCATGGCCCGTTCGGTGAGGACGGCACCATGCAGGGCCTGCTCGAGATGGCGGGCATCCGCTACGTAGGAGCCGGGGTGCTGGCCAGCGCGGTCAGCATGGACAAGGAGTACATGAAGCTGATCTTCAAGGCCAAGGGACTGCCGGTCGGCCCGTTCGTCGTGGTCCGCGACAAGGACTGGCAGCCCGTGGCCGAGGGCACCGGCGCCTCCCCGCCCGCGGCGGCCGAACGCAAGCGGGTGCTGGATGCGATCGGGGAACTGGGCTGGCCGGTGTTCGTCAAGCCCGCCCGCGGCGGCTCGAGCATCGGCACGTCCAAGGCATCGGACCTGGCCGGGTTGCACGAGGCCATCGAGACCGCGCGGCGCTATGACCGCAAGGTGCTCGTGGAGAAGGCCATCACCGGGCGGGAGGTCGAGTGCGCCGTGCTGGAGGGGCTGGCCGGGGGGCCGCCGGACACCAGCCTGCCCGGGCAGTTGATGGTGGACGGCGGCGAGGAGTTCTTCGACTTCGAGGCGAAGTACCTGGACGACGCGAACGGGATGGTGATCCCGGCGCCGCTGCCCGCCGATCACCTGGAGGAAGTGCGCCGGCTGGCGGCCGCGGCGTTCGAGGCGGTTTCCTGCGAAGGCCTCGCCAGGGTCGACTTCTTCTACACGCCGGACGGCGAGATCCTGCTCAACGAGATCAACACGATTCCCGGGATGACCGCCGCGTCGTATTTCCCCAAGATGTGGGCTGCGACAGGGCTGACCCTGCGCGACCTGATCGACCGGCTGCTCACCACGGCGCTGCGCAAGCAGCCCGGGCTGCGCTGAACTGGCCGCAGATGCAGGCCACGGTGCGTGCTTACGACGGGGCGAGCCGGTCGGGCAGCGTGTTCCTCGATGACGGGACGGTGCTCGCCTTCGGCGCCGGCGCGATGACCGGATCGGGGCTGCGCCTGCTGCGCCGTGGCCAGCGGGTGCGGATCGCCCGGGCCGACGACGGCGCGGTCAGCGCGGTCACGCTGGCCACCTTCCCGCTCCCGGCCGAAGCCACCTGACCCCAAACACCACGCCAGCCACACCGGCCACATCCCGGCTTCGTGATGTTGACTTAGGGGACACCCGGGTGTCCCCTAAGTCAACATCACGAGCCCGGACCGCCCGCATGGCAGGGCCCGCCGGTGCGGCGGGCCCTGCCTGGGCCTGCGGGTTACCGCTTCTTCGCGGTGACCTTCTTCTCGCCGTTCACGACCGCCTTGAAGTCCGCGCCAGCGCGGAACTTGGGCACCGACGACTTGGGTACCTTGATGGTCGCGCCGGTGGCCGGGTTGCGGGCGGTGCGAGCGGGACGGTTGGCCTTCTCGAACACGCCGAACCCGGTGATCGCGACCTTGTCCCCCTTGGCCACGGTGATCTGAATAGTGTCGAGCACCGCGTTAACGGCCTCGGTCGCGGTCTTCTTGTCCCCCAGGCGACCGGAGATCGCGTCGATCAGGTCACGCTTGTTCATGAATCACTCCTGCGGTTCCCCCACGGGAGGTCGCGCGGACAGGGCAGCCGTAACCGCGACCTCTGACCTGCCCGAAATTAGGCGATCCAGCGCGTGGACACAATCACCCCAGCGTAAAAACCCGGCGTGTCGAGCTCTGGACGCCTGAATTTCCTGTCCTGCGGGCAGTTTCAGCGCACCGGATCAGCCGTGGGCAGCCAACTGGGCCGGTGCTCCTCGAAGCTCGCGATCTCGTCCGCGTACCGCAGCGTCAGGGAGATGTCGTCCAGTCCCTCCATCAGCCGCCATCTCGTGTAATCGTCGATATCGAACGGCGCGGCCAGCGCGGCCGGGCGGCCGCCGGGGGCGGCCGCCCGCACTTCGCGGTCGACCAGGTCCACGGTCACCTCGGTGTCCGGGCTCGCCTCGACCGCGTCCTGAAGTGCCTCCGCGAATTCCGCGGTTACCCGCACCGGGAGCAGGCCTCCCTTTGTCGCGTTATTGCGGAAGATATCGCCGAAGCGGGCCGAGATGACAGCACGGAAGCCGTAATCGGTCAGCGCCCAGACCGCGTGCTCGCGGGAGGATCCGATACCGAAGTCCGGGCCGGCCACGAGTATCGTCGCGCCGTCCGCGACGGGCTGGTTGAGGATGAATTCAGGATCCGCCCGCCAGGCCGCGAACAAGCCGTCCGCGAATCCCACCCGGCTGACCCGCTTCAGGTATTCCGCCGGAATGATCTGGTCGGTGTCGACATTGCTCCGGCGCAGCGGCAATGCGCGGCCGGTATACGTGGTGAAGGGTTCCATGGGTCGTTTCCTCCTGATCACAGTGCTAGCCAAGGGTTCGCGTGATTCAAGTCCCCGGCGAGGCTCGCCACCGCCGTGACCTGCACCGGCCGCTCGCACGGGCCTGGCGGGGCCCGTGGTCGCTAGCCGGTCTTGAATCACGCTCCCAGGTCCGCAGGGGCGGTGAGGCGGCCGGTCACCGCCGTGGCGGCGGCCACCTGCGGCGACACCAGGTGAGTGCGCGAGCCCTTGCCCTGGCGGCCCTCGAAGTTGCGGTTGGACGTGGACGCGCTGCGCTCGCCGGGGCCCATGGTGTCCGGGTTCATGCCCAGGCACATGGAACAGCCCGCGGACCGCCACTGCGCCCCGGCGGCCGTGAACACCTCATCCAGGCCCTCCTGCTCGGCGCGGGCCTTGACGTCCATCGAGCCGGGTACCACCAGCATGCGGACGCCCCCGGCAACCTTCCTGCCACGCAGCACCTCGGCGGCGGCCCGCAGGTCCTCGAGCCGGCCGTTGGTGCAGGAGCCCACGAATACCGTGTTCACCTGGATATCGGTGAGCGGGGTGCCCGCCGAAAGGCCCATGTAGGTCAGCGCGCGCTGCGCGGAGGTCCGCGCCCCCGGGTCATCCATCGTGTCGGGGTCGGGCACCGCCGAGGTCAGCGGGGCCGCCTGCGCCGGGTTGGTCCCCCAGGTGACGAACGGCGTCAAGGCGGACGCGTCCAGCGTGACCTCCCTGTCGAACGACGCGTCCGGGTCGGTCGGCAGCGACCGCCAGTAATCGAGCGCCGCTTCCCAGTCCGCGCCGCGCGGCGCGTGCGGGCGGCCTTCGAGGTAGCTGAACGTGGTGTCGTCCGGCGCGATGAGCCCGGCGCGGGCACCCGCCTCGATGGACATGTTGCAGACCGTCATCCGCCCGTCCATGGACAGCCGCCGCACGGCTTCGCCGCGGTACTCGATGACGTGCCCCACGCCGCCGCCGGTGCCGATCTGCGCGATCACCGCCAGGATCAGGTCCTTGGCGGTCACCCCGTACGGCAGATCGCCGGTCACGTTCACCGCCATCTGCGCGGGCCGGTGCTGCGAAAGCGTCTGAGTGGCCAGCACATGCTCGACCTCGCTGGTCCCGATCCCGAACGCGAGCGCGCCGAGCGCTCCGTGCGTGCTGGTGTGCGAGTCACCGCAGACGATCGTCATGCCGGGCTGGGTCAGACCCTGCTGCGGGCTGATCACGTGCACGATCCCCTGCCCGGCGTCGCCCATCGGGTAGAGCCTGATGCCGAACTCGGCGCAGTTCTTGCGCAGCGCCTCGACCTGGACCCTCGACACGGGGTCGGTGACCGGGCTGCCCGGGCCGATCAGCGGCAATCCCGGGCCGGTGATCCCCAATGTCGGGACGTTGTGGTCCTCGGTCGCGACCGTCAGGTCGGGCCGGCGCACGGCGCGGCCGGCCAGCCGCAGCCCGTCGAAGGCCTGCGGGCTGGTCACCTCGTGGACCAGGTGGAGATCGATGTAGAGCAGGTCGGGCTCACCGTCGGCCCGGTGCACGACACGCGAGTCCCAGATCTTCTGCGCGAGCGTACGTCCCATGCGTGTACCCCTTTCAGCGGGCGCCTCGTCGCGGGCCGCCTGGCTGGGCCCGGAACGATTCCGGAGCCCCGTGGCGGACTTGCGTCTCACATCGCGAGACGGCAATATCGGAGCATGGACAACTCTAGCGGAGTGGGCGTGCTGGACAAGACAGCGGCCGTCCTGTCCGCCCTTGAATCAGGACCAGCCTCCCTTGCCCAGCTGGTCCAGGTCACCGGGCTGGCCAGGCCGACCGCGCACCGGATCGCGGTGGCCCTGGAACGGCACCGGCTGCTGGCCAGGGACACGCAGGGAAGGTTCATCCTGGGACCGCGGATCGGCGAACTGGCCACTGCCGCGGGTGAGGACCGGCTGCTCGCCGTCGCCCAGCCGGTGCTGGCCGCACTGCGGGATCTCACCGGGGAGAGCGCTCAACTCTACCGGCGGCAGGCGGACAGCCGGATCTGCGTGGCGGCCGCCGAACGGGCCACCGGCCTGCGGGACACCGTGCCGGTCGGCTCAGCACTTCCGATGTCGGCGGGATCCGCGGCCCAGATCCTGCTCGCCTGGGAGGAGCCGGAGCGCCTGCACCGCGGGCTCCGCGGGGCCAAGTTCAGCGCGGCCGCACTGGCCCAGGTGCGCAGGCGCGGCTGGGCCGCCAGCGTCGCCGAGCGTGAGGCCGGGATCGCCTCGGTATCCGCACCCGTCCGGGGCCAGGGCGGCAGGATCATCGCCGCTGTCTCAGTATCCGGACCCATCGAGCGGCTGACCCGGTCGCCGGGACGGCTGCACGCCAACGCTGTGGTCACGGCCGGCGAGCGGATCAGCGCCGCGCTCCGCCGCGCCAGCTGAGCCGTGCCACCCGACCAGGGCCAGCTGAGCCGCGCCACCCGACCAGGGCCAGCTGAGCCGCGCCACCCGACCAGGGCCAGCTGAGCCGCGCCACCCGACCAGGGCCAGCTGAGCTGTGCCACCCGACCGGGGCCAGCCGACCAGGGCCAGCCAAGCCGCGCCACCCGACCAGGGCCAGCTGAGCCGCGCCACCCGACCGGGGCCAGCCGACCAGGGCCAGCCAAGCCGCGCCTGCTGACTAGGCTGGCAGGGGCGGCAAGGGGACTGGCCCCTTGGTCATACATTGGAGTCAAAGCTGATCTTGTGCGATCATGCCCGAAGGTCCCCCGTGCGGCGGGACGGTGGCCTCTGCCCGCCCAGTCGCATGCGGACGAGGCTACTCAAGGCCACGCCCCCTGACATCGTAAGGTCGCGCCCATGAAAGTAGCCGTCGTAAAGGAGACAGCACCCGGCGAGCGCCGGGTTGCGCTCGTCCCCGAGATGATCGCGCGGTTGCGCGGCGCCGGGCTCGAGGTGCTTGTCGAGTCCGGAGCCGGAGATGCCGCGTGGCTCGCGGACGGCACCTATGCGGACGTCGGCGCCTCGATCGTCAGCCGCGAGGAACTGCTCGCCGAAGCGGACCTGATCCTCATGGTCGGCAAGCCGGACGCGCAGTTCCTGGGCAGGCTTCGCTCGGGCCAGGCGATCCTGGGCATGCTCAACCCGCTGGCCGACCCCGGGCTGGCCGCCGCGCTGGCGGCCAGTGGCGTGACCGCTATCAGCCTGGACGGGCTGCCCAGGACCTTGCCGAAGGCACAGGCGATGGACGCGTTGACGTCACAGGCGAATGTCGCTGGGTACAAGGCGGTGCTGGTCGCGGCGGCCGCGTTCGGCCGGTTCTTCCCGTTGCTGATCACGGCCGCGGGAACCGCGCGGCCCGCGAAGGTGCTCATCCTGGGCACCGGGGTGGCCGGCCTGCAGGCGATCGGCACGGCGCGGCGGCTCGGCGCCGTCGTGTCCGCCTACGACGTGCGGCCGCAGACCAAGACCGAAGTGGAGTCGCTCGGCGGCACCTTCATCGAGCTCACCTCGGTGGGCAGCGCGGCCGGCGAGGGAGGCTACGCACGCTCCCTGACCGACGAGGAACGGCAGGCCCAGCAGGCCGAGCTGACCGGGCACATCGCCCGGCACGACGTGATCATCACCACCGCCCAGGTGCCGGGGCGCAAGCCGCCGCTGCTGATCACCGGCGATGCCCTCAAGGCCATGACCGCGGGGTCGGTCGTGGTGGACATGGGCGCCGGCCCGCTCGGCGGTAACGTGGCGGGCTCCGCGCCGGACGAGACGGTCGTCACCGAGAACGGGGTCACCATCATCGGCGCCGGCAACCTGGCGGCCACGGTGCCCGGCGCCGCGTCGGCGGCCCTCGCGCGCAACATCAGCTCGCTGCTGCTGCACATGGTGGCCGACGGCGCGCTCGCCATTGACCCCTCCGACGACATCCAGGCCGGAGTTGTCATCACCCACGACGGCGCTGTGATCCACCCCGCTACCGCAGCCCTGCTGCCCGATACCACACACGGTGATGACTCGCCCGGAGGTGCTACCGCGTGACGACGGAACTGCTCACTGACATAACGATCTTCGTCCTTGCCCTGCTGGTGGGCTTCGAGGTGATCAGCAAGGTGCCCGCCACCCTGCACACGCCGCTGATGTCAGCGGCCAACTCGATCCACGGCATCGTGCTGGCGGGCGCCATGCTCATCGCGGTCACCGCGAACAACGCACTCGGCTACATCCTGGCCTTCGTCGCCGCAGCCTTCGCGGCGATGAACGTGGTCGGCGGTTATGTGGTCACCGGGCGGATGCTGAAGATGTTCCACCGGGCGCGCACACCGGTGCCCGCCGGGAACTCCCCGGCCGCCGTCAGCGGCAACGGGCAGGCGCCAGCGGGCAGTGCGCCAGCACGGGGCCAGGGCGGCCAGGCATGAGCGCCTTCGACTGGATCACCCAGCTGCTCTACGTCGCCGCCGCGACCTGCTTCGTGCTCGGCCTGCACCTGATGAACTCCCCTGCCTCGGCGCGGCGCGGCAACCAGGTGTCCACCGCTGGCATGGTCCTCGCCGTGGCCACCACGCTGGCCCTGGTCATCCACGCGGGCACGGTCAGCGCCACCGGGTGGATAGTGATGATCGCGGGCGCCCTCCTCGGCGGCGGGGTCGGCCTGTACGCGGCGCGCACGGTCGAGATGACCGCCATACCGCAACTGGTCAGCATCTTCAACGCGGTCGGCGGCGGCGCCGCGGCCCTGGTCGCGATCGACGACTACGTCAGGCTCGCCTCGGGGGGCGTGGCCGAGTCGACCACGGTCACCACCATCCTCGACGTGCTCATCGGCGCGGTGACATTCTCCGGGTCGATCATCGCCGCCGGGAAGCTGCAGGGGCTGATCAACGGGGCACCGATCACCTTCCCCGGCTCGCGGGCCGCCAACATCGCGGCGGCGGTCATCGGAATCGGCGGCGGGATCTACCTGATCGCCACCCCGAGCGTCGTCGTGCTGGTCATCATCATCCTGGCCGCGCTGGCGTTCGGCGTGACGATGGTGCTGCCCATCGGCGGCGCGGACATGCCGGTCGTGATCTCGCTGCTGAACGCGTTCACCGGCACCGCGGTCGCGATGGCCGGGTTCGTCATCGGCAGCTGGGCACTGATCATCGCCGGGGCGCTGGTCGGGGCGTCCGGTGGCATCCTCACCAAGCTGATGGCCGATGCGATGAACCGGTCGATCCGCAACATCATCGTGGGCGGGTTCGGCACCGGCGACACCCAGGCCGCGGTCGAAGGCCCCGGCGGTGACGTGCGGTCCATCGCCGCCGACGACGCGGCCATCCAGCTCGCCTACGCGCAGAAGGTCGTCATCGTGCCCGGCTACGGGCTGGCCGCCGCGCAGGCCCAGCACCAGGTGGCCGAGCTGGCCGCGCTGCTGGAGGAGCGGGGCGTGGAGGTCAGCTACGCCATCCACCCGGTCGCGGGCCGGATGCCCGGCCACATGAACGTGCTGCTCGCCGAGGCCAACGTGCCCTACCCGCAGCTCAAGGAGATGGACGAGATCAACCCGGAGTTCCCGCGGACCGACGTGGCGCTGGTCATCGGGGCGAACGACGTCACCAACCCGGCCGCGCGCCGTCCCGGGAACGCCGTCTCCGGCATGCCCATCCTGGACGTGGACCACGCCAAGAGCATCATCGTGATCAAGCGGTCGATGGCGCACGGCTACGCCGGCATCGACAACGAGCTGTACGTGAACCCGAAGACCAGCATGTTCTTCGCCGACGCGAAGTCCGCGCTGACCGGCCTGACGGCCGCGGTCAAGACCCTGGTCGGCTGAGCGGCCCTGATCCGGGCCCGGCGCGCCGCGCCGGGCCCGGATCAGCATCCCCGTATTCGTGACGTGGGAGAGAACCAGGTAACTGCCGGGGGCCAGTTGCGGTATCGGCGGCCTGCGCGGTGCGTGGGGGACCGCCTGGTCTCGTCCGCTGGCCGCCATCACCCCGCTGCCGGGCCGGTCACGGCGGCGCGCAGGCTGGTCAGTTCGGCGCGCAACTCCTGCCACGGGAAGACCGCGGGCACCCCGTCCGCTCCACCACCCCATCGACGGACCGTGACACCCCCACGGCCATCGGGATCATGCTCCTGCGCCCCGCCACGCCGCCCAGCGAAAGTCCCTTGCTCCCGGGACCCGCCGGTGGCCGGCCCGCGGACACCCTTGGCGGGTGATTTCAGCCGCGGCATCTCCCGATGGGTGAGAGTGGCCGGCATTGGGTATTTGTACCTCCGGCAGCAGGACGCGGCGGGCGATCGCGTTGGAAGCCGGCCCTCCCGACGAACCTGCGAAGGGGGTGCCGCGCTGAACCAGGATCCAGCGCTACCGCGCATCGTGGCAGGAGTGGACGGGTCTTCCGCCTCGCTCGCCGCGCTGCGCTGGGCAGTCCGGGAAGCCGGATTGCGGGGTGCGGCCCTGCATGTGGTGCGGGCCTGGGAAGACGCGGCGAAACGGGTGGCACCGTACGCGTCGCACGCCTGCCCGCCGGGCAGTTCGGAAGACTACCCGGGCGCGGCGGACCGGCTGGAAGCGGCTGTGACGGCCGCGCTCGGCCCGTCCCCCCTCGTCCCGGTGGCGGTGCAGGTCGCTGAGGGGCTCGCGGCCCGGGTGCTGCTCGACCACGCCGCGGGCGCTGAAATGCTGGTGCTTGGCAGCGCCACGGGCTGCGCGCCTGATGGCATCGGGCCGGTGGCGCGGGCGTGCCTGCGTCACGCGCCGTGCCCGGTCGTCGTGGTCAGCGTCGCGATGACCGGCGTTCCCGTGCCAGCCTGACCCGGGACGGGGTCCCGGTACCGCCCCGTTCAGCGGCAGCCAGATCAGCGGCGACTGGTCCAGCGCGGGCCGGTTGCCTGCCAGTCAGCGTCCCATGCGGCTATCCGGCGCCTGTTCAGCGTCCGCATGGCCAGCGACTCGGCGCAGAGCAGGATCACGCCCAGTGCCATCGGGGCGGTCAGGGCGGCGAGCCACACCTGCCCGGTCGCCTGGTCGTGCCGCAGCGGCGGGCCCGTTACCCGGCCGGACGCGTCGACCCAGATCCGCACTGTGCTGTGCGCTGCGGCACCGGCCGGAGCCGGCACCAGTCCGGTGCGCGATGCCCCGTCTGGCGCGGTCCACCTGGCCCGGGCCTCGGGCTCGGCCATTCCCCCGTAACTGACCCGCCCCGTCCCGGGGGCCTTGTCCAGCAGCACCGCTGTGACCTGGCGCCAGGAGGACCGCTGTGCCTGCTCGACACGCTGGCCAGCAGCATAGGCCCACCGGCCGGCGAAGAGCGCGACCAGTGGTGCGCCGACCAGGAACGCCACCAGTGCCACGGCCACGATGGCCGCCTCGACCCGGTCTGACCTACGCCGGAGCGGGTTGCGGTCAGGCCAGAGAGCACGCAGCCACAATCCGCGCTTTAGATGCGGTTCCGCAACTCGTCTCATTTCCGGTCCTTCCCTCCTCTCTTAACGGTCGCTCGGAAGGGGGCCAGCGGCGTAGGGGCCATCTGCCCGGCGTTCCGGGACTTTCGCCCACCATTGGCTGGCGAGCCAGGCGTCACCACCCACCACGAGAACGCGGCGGCCTGCATGGCGGACGCGGTGGGACGCTTCCCGGGGAAACCTGGCGTGTGCCTGGCGACCGCCGGCCCGGGTGCCACGAACCTGCTCACCGGGATCGGCGGCGCCTTCCGCGACTCGAGCCCCGTCCTCGGCATGACCCTCGCGGAACTGGAGACACTCTCGCGCCTCGGCGGCCCGGTGGCCGTCATCGTCATGAACCACAGTGGCTACGGCAACGTCCGGCAAGCGCAGGAACTGGGATACGGCCGGACGGCCGGGGCTGACTTCTCGCCCATCGACTTCGCGGCAGCGGCCCGGGCCTGCGGGCTGGATGGCACCCGGGTCACCGACCGCCCGGGCCTCATCGAGGCCGTCGGGCGAGGCCTCGCCGGGGGCGGCCCATTCCTGTCCACCCGGCCACCGCTCTGGCCGGCCGGGTGACCACCAGCGCAGCGGACCCCGGCCGACCGGCCACATCGCCGCGCGCCGCCCAATTGCGGGCCAATGCCTGGGGAGTTCAGGTCGGCAGGGATGCCAATGGGTATGCCAGCCTGCGCGGGGCGGCATTGGCCGGCAGTGGCGGCCGGATTTATGCCGGATGAGCAGCAGGCCGCACCGGCCATGGTGCCGCAGTGGCCAGCGCGGGCCGGGACAGCGGCAGCAGGATCCGCCAGAAGAACCGGAGCCGGGTGGCGCCATCCACCACGGCGGCGTCCTCGAGCTCTCCGGGGATGGCCCGCATGAACGGCCGCAGGATCACGATCGTGATGGGCAGCCCGAACGCGGCCTCGGGGAGTGCCACGCCGAACGGGTTGTCGAGCAGGCCGATCTTGTCGAGCAGCAGGTAGAGCGGGAGGGACGCGGCGTTGATCGGGAACAGCAGCCCGACGGCGAACAGCAGGAACAGGCCTTCGCGCCCACGGAACGAATACCGGGAGAGCGCGAATGCCGCCATCGAGCCGAGCACGACCACGAGCCCGGTTGCCACCACCGCGATCATGGCGCTGTTCCCCAGCAGCTGCCAGAACGCGGATGACGTGAGCATCCGGGCATAGTTGTGCCAGACCCAGGGGTGCGGCAACGCGGTCGCTGATGCGTTGATCTGCGCATTGGTCTTGAAGCCGTCCACGAACACGAAAAGCAGCGGGACAACGGTGACCCCCACGAGCAGCAGCGCCACGAGGTAGGTGACCGGCGTGAGCGGTGAAACCCGGAGCCGATGCGGGCGTGCGCCCGGGCCGGGCCGGAGCTGGCGGGCTTCCACGGTCGCGGACATTGCCATCACCCCACGGCGCGGGTCAGGGCGCCGCGGGTGTCACGGCGCAGCACGAAGCGCTGGTACAGCAGCGCGAATATGAAGGAGATCAGGAAAATGATGACGGCCACCGCGCTGCCGTAGCCGAACGCGTAGCTCTGGAAGCCACGCAGGATCAGGTAGGTCACCATCGTGCTGGACGCATTGGCCGGGCCGCCCCCGGTAATGATCCAGACCTGGTCGAACACCTGCAGCGAACCGATGATCGACAAGAACAGCCAGATCCTGATCGTCGGGCCGAGCAGCGGCAGCGTGATGTGCCACGTCGTCCGCCAGGCCGTCGCTCCGTCGAGTTGCGCGGCCTCGCGCAGTTCCGCCGGTATTCCCTGCAGGTCGGCCAGCATGAGGATCATCGCGAAACCGAAGAACTGCCAGGTGAGGACGACGATCATGGTGTAGATCACCAGGTGCAGGTTGGCCAGCCAGAGCTGGATGAGCCCGCCGAGCCCGGCCAGCTTCATGACCTGGTCCACGAACCCGCCGGGCTGCAGCAGCAGCAGCCACATCACCGCCGTTGTCGCGTACGGAAGGACGAACGGCGCGAACGCCAGGGTGCGCAGCAACGCCCGCCCGCGGATCCGGCGGTTGAGCAGCAGGGCCATCCCGAGGCCGAGCGGAAGCTGGCTGACGATCGACGCGACGACGATGATCAGGTTGTGCATGAACGCCTGCCGGAACACCGGGTCCGACAGCACGAGCCGGTAGTTGTACAGGCCCGCGAAGGGACCCAGCGCCCCGAAGCCACTCCACTTGTACATGCCGTCGTAGGCGGCCAGCACGATCGGCAGCAGCACGAAGCCGATGAACAGCACCAGCCCCGGGGCCAGCAGCAGCGCGAGTTCGAGCTTCCGGCGGTGTCCGGGTCGTAGCCGACGGCCTCCGGGGCCGGCCCGGCTGGGCGTGAGCTGCCCCCGCGGAATGTCGATGTCCGTGTCGCCTGCGACGGCCATCAGGTCCTCCTCACGTTCCCGAGCGTCGTGCGCCAGTGCGCGATCGGCTCCGCGACCCGGCCAGTCTCCGCGATGGTCGGGCGGCCCTATGAGCTCTCCCGCCAGGTGGACCGGCTCGCCGCGGCGGTGTGCGGGTTCTTTCCCGGCGAGGAGGGCGCGACCGCGCTGGCGGACGTGCTGAGCGGGCGGGTCAACCCGTCAGGCCGGCTCCCGGTCAGCTTCCCGGCGGCAGGCGCGACCCAGCCAGGCACCTATCTCGCGGCACCCCTGGGCCAGCGCAGCGAGGTCAGCAACATCGACCCCACGCCGGTCTTCCCGTTCGGCCACGGACTGTCCTACGCGGCGGCCAGCTGGCTCGACATCAGCCTGCGCTCCCCCGGGCCGTGGCCGACCGACGGCCGCTGCCAGATCGCGGTGACCATGCGCAATGACGCCGCGATCGGAGTCAGCGAGGTCATCTAGGTCTACCTGCACGACCCGGTGGCCGAGGTCGTCCGCCCGCAGCAGCAGCTGATCGCCGCCCCCCGGGTCGACCTGGCCGCCGGCCAGACCAGGACCGTGCACATCGACCTGCACGCGGACCTCACCTCCTACTCCGGGCGCTCCGGGCGCCGGCAGGTCGATCCCGGCGAGGTGGAGCTGCGGATCGGCGCGTCGAGCGCGGACATCCGCGGCACGCTGAGCTGCACCCTCAGCGGCCCGCGCCGGGAGGTCGGCTTCGACCGGGTGCTGCACCCAGAGGTTACGCTGCTGCCACCCAGCTGACCCGACCGCGAACTCGCCGAGTACTGCAGCGTGCACAGCGACAAGGTCGAGCAGGTGTTCAGCACGCTGTCGTACGTGGACGTGGTGAACCACGCCAAGCGGGCAACCGCACCCGCCCTGTTCTCCGTCGCGCTGACCGACGACATCACCCCCGCGTCCACGGTTTTCGCCGCGTACAACCACTACGGGCACGGGCAACTGCTCGGCGGTGCCCGTTGCGAAGCGCAGTCGGGAGTCGGCGGTCGTGGCCTCGGCGACCTCGATCATCGCGGGTGCCGCGTCGATGCCGACGAGTTCGGTCGCCTCCGGGCAGCAGGCGGCCAGCCGGCGCCATGCTCTATGCAGGCACCGCGCCCTTCCGGGGCAGGGCGGATCTAAAATAACCCCTGGTGATGAGCCGGCGCAACCGGAGGATCGCACGGACCGGACCATCACCCTGGCTACCGATGTCGAGGCGGACCGTGCCCGCGTGTTCGAGATTCTCTCGACGACCCAGGGGCAGCGCGGTTTCTGGACCGCCGATGGCGAGGTGTCGGGCGACCACGCACGATTCGGCTTCCCCGCGCCCGCAGGCTGAGTTCCGGTCCGGCTGTCAGCCGGGGGGCGCCTTGGTGCATCCATGGCAGGCAGGTGCCCCAAGGAACATGGAGGGAAGCTGTGGCGAGTCGGTCGGGGGGTTGGTGGCCAGCAACACCGGCGCGCGCGGTGATTGGCTGAAGTTGAAGTCTTCCACCAGGTTGCCGAGTATCGGCTCATCCTCACGGACATCGGGCCGAGGGTCGGGGCGGCCGTCGGTCTTGGGGTTGAGCCGGGCGCCGCCGAGGAAGTCGTCCTCGATGAACTTGAGGTAGGCGTCGCTGCTGAGGGTCTGGTGGTCGATGAAGCCCTTCCTGGCGTAGGGCGAGATGGTGATCGCCGGCACCCGCAGCCCGTAGCCTGCCTGGTCCACTGCCGGGGGCACCACGTGGTCGTAGAAGCCGCCCCAGTCGTCCCAGGCCAGGAAGATCGCGGTGGACTTCCAGTCCGGGCTCTTCATCGCCGCATTGATGATGGCCGTCACATAGGCCTGGCCCCGGTGCACGCTGGCGGGCGGGTGATCGCTGTTCGGGGCGGACGGGGTGATCCAGCTCACCGATGGCAGGGTCCCCTTCTTCGCCGCATGAAAGTAGCTGCGCAGGGTCTCGATGTTGCCCAGCTGGTGGTCCTGCCGCACGTCACGGAAGAGCGGGAGGGGATTCCAGATGCCCAGGGTCTGGACGTTCTGCTTCACCGCGGCGCAGGTCTCGGCAGAGTCGTTGGCGCAGTCGGGCTGGGTACCCGCCTGGATGTAGTACGCCCAGCTGACGTGGTGGGCGTACAGCAGCCAGGTGATGTCGGTCCAGGCCAGGTCGATCGACGTCTTGCCCTTGGTCAGCTCCCGGTTGACGGCCCTGTCGAACTGAGCGACCCCGTAACGCCCGACAACGTCGGTGACGCAGCTCATCGGCGAGCGGTTCCGGCACTTGGCCGACCAGCCGGAGACCAGGTACAGGTGATCAGGCAGGGACCAGGACTTCACCGGCTCGAACATGTGGTCATCGAGCGCGAAGTCTTTGGCGTACTTCCAGTAGTTCGGTATCTCCGCGGCGGTGTGATAACCCATCACATCCGGCGTGGCGGTCGAGGCGCACGCCGGGTTGCCGAGGACATGGCAGGCCACCCTGGCCGCATCTCGCTGCGCGATGAAGCCGGTCATCTTGCCGCCAGCCACGTCGGCCACGGCGTTGACCTCGCCGTGCGGGCCACCACCATTGACGTCAGCGGTGTCATGGTAGGGGCGGTTACATCCGCCGCCCGGGACGGGCACGCACATTGTGGGCACCCCGTGGCGCATCGGGATGCCGTCCGCGCCGGGGTAGGTGCCGAAGTAGCTGTCGAACGACCGGTTCTCCTGCATGACGATGATCACGTGCTTGATCTTGTGGATCCCCGCTGGGACCAGGTACCTGCCGGTGGGGCCGCCAGTGACCTCCCCGGGCGTGGAACTCTTCGGCTTGGCGATGGTCACCTTGGGCGCGGCTGTCGTGCACGCCGCCAGCAAGGCGAGCAGGGCCAGCAGGGCCGCACCGAGAACCACAACACGGACCGGCCTGACGCCGATGCGCCTCATTCCCATCCCGAGCCTCCTCCGGTGCCGCACGCGGGACATCCGGCACCGAGCGCCCTTATCGGCAGGTGAAGTAGCCCCTGATCGGAAATTACCCAAGAGCGTGACTTTCCCGACCAGCCCGTCATGCCGCTTCGGGACAGGCAGCGAGAAATTCTCGCGAGTCACGATGATCGGCCGATGTTGCGGGTGGATCGTGCCGCTTAGTGGTGATCGGCACGCTCCGTCCAGTTTCAGCACAGGGGTTCCGGGCCGTTACATTAGCCCGTTTCCGCACCAGATGCGCCGCCCAGGCAGAGGCTTTACGCACCGGTTGCCTGCCCCCCGGGGAAGGCCCGTCGGCAGCCACCCTCGGCCGCGCTCAGCCCGCTCATCCGCCTTCCGCGGGCGTACCGGCGACAGCCATCGCGGGGCCGGGTGGCGTGCCAGGGGTGAAGCCAAGCTGACCGGAGGTGGCAGTGAGACGAAAACACTGGGCCCGGGACCTTCGTGGACTACTCCAACCGCACCTGGTGGACCACCGAACAGAACTCCGCTCGGTTGGGGAAGGCCTCACCCAGCAGCTGGGTCGTCGTGTCACCCGTTACCGGCCGGCCATCTCCGCAGAGACGGCGCGGTGACCCCGGACCGGCAGCGGGCCCAGGACCAGGCTGCCCGGGCGGCCAGGACCGGGCTGCCCGGGCCGGGTTCACTGGCGCATGGTGACAGCGCCGCCCCACCGGCACTTAGCGTCCACAGACGCGGGGTGTTCGGCGCGGCGCCAGCACCGGCCGTAGATCAGGGCGTAGCGGCCGGGTGGGTGCGCTCGTGCAGGACATCCAGGCGCCGCCGGTACTCCTCGGCATCGATCTCCCCGCGGGCGAACCGCTCCGCGAGCACCTGCTCGGCCGTTGACGCCTGCGGCGGTGGCGGCGTCGGGTGCTGCGCCGGAGGTTCGGGCCGACCGCCCCGGCCCAGGTAGCGGACCGCGGCCACGATGACGAGGACCACCAGACCCCAGAACAGGATCATGCTGATGATCCCGAGCCCGTACCCCCAGCCGCTCACATGATCGCCATACCAGTACATCATCGAGATCTCCTCATGGTCTCCGGCCCAGGCACCGTACGGGCGGCCGCGCGGGCCGCCGCCAGCGGCACCGTCTCCAACTGGCCGGGACACGACACCTGGGACACAGCCCATGCTTGTCCCGCACCTTCCGGTTGACCATGACCGCAAGTCCCCAGCCGGCTGGCAAAGGTCCCGCCCACCGCGTTGCCGCCAGGGGAAGCAGGCGCTCCCAGGTTTGGTTCAGGGAAGTCCCACCAGGCACTCAGGAAAGGCTCAGCCGGTTATCCGTCCGGCCGTGGTGATCTCTTCCTGCGCCCGGCCATCTCCTTCGTGCCGGCCATGGCGGCGCCGTCCCCAGTAAGACCAGCCCATGCAACGAGCCTCAGCTCGTGCCCCCAGGGAGCCTCCATGCGTTTCACACCCGGCCGCCGGGGAGCAGGAGTGCCCCGCCGGCAGGCCAGTGCTCGCCCCCAAACTCGCCGCGTTCGGCAAGCTCGCAATGGGCATCACCATGGGCTACATGCTCATCCTCATGCTCTAGCCCCGCTCAGCGGCGCACGCCGACTAGCGGGGAAGCTGTCCGGCCGCGACTGCCGCAGCATCCGCCTCACGAGCGAACTGCTTCCCGGGCAGCCGGATTGAAGAACGCTGGCTGCCCGGCTATCCGGATGCGCTTACCTCGTGCCAGAGCCCGCCGTTCAGGTTGAGCGCGTTGCCGTGTGCCTGGCCCGGGGCCGTGTCGCCGACGTAGGTGTAGAGGGGATGCCCGTTGTAGGTTGCCTGGGTTGAGCCGTCCGACCGGGTGATAGTGCCCAGCTCGCCGGTGACACCCGGGCCGGCCGTTGCTGGTCCCTGCACCGGCGGCCAGTAGGCGGCGCATGACCCGGTGCAGTTCGACTTGGCAGCCGTGTCCGGGGCGAACCAGTACAGCGTGAAGCCCTTGGCATTGGCCAGTACGCGCACGCTGCCGATCTGCACGCTCTTCAGCCCGCCAGCCGCACTCGCCGGTGCTCCTCCGCCTGCTCCCGCCACGACGATACCCAGCAGCACCAGGGCAACGACCGACAAGCCAGCGACCGCCCACCCGGCGCCTGGTACGCCTGCCTGCAGCCTGGCCAGCAGCGCTCCGCTCGGGGGCGACCGCCTGGACGGCTCGCGGGGCACGGCCGGGACAGCGGCGAGGACAGCCAGCACGGCAAAGGCGGCGACCTCTATCACCCCGGCGACGATCCCCGCCGTGGTGCGGACCTCCTTGAACCCGAACAGCCCGATCCAGACCGACAGGAAATAGCCGCCGAGGGTGGACAGGGCGAACCCCGCGCCAGCGGCGTCGGCCAGCCGGCTGCCGGACACGAGCACGGCCGCGGCGAGGCCGAAGGCCGCGATCACCTGGAGCAGGAAGAGCCAGCCGATCGTCGGTATCGACCGGTAGCCGGTCAGGTACAGGTCAAGGTGGATCCCGCCGGTTGCGGCCAGCAGCCCGGCTCCGGCCACCCGCAACCCGAGCCGTTGTGGCCGCCCCAGCCCTGGCGGCCGCATTGTGTCCATGACCACCCCTGCCCCCTCCACCTCATGGTCCGCCCGGCGGGCGGGCACACCTCTCCGAAGAGGCCTGCCCACCACCGTCCAGCGCGGGGTTACCGGCACCGGTCAGTACCCGTACCCGCCACCGGTGTGGCTGGCTGACGGGCTGGCGGCGGGCGCGGCCGCGCCGGAGACGGTTACCTCGTGCCACACCCCGCCGGACAGGTTGAGCCCGTTGCCCTTGGCCTGCCCGGGGGCGGTATCGCTGACGTAGGTGTAGAGGGGATGGCCGTTGTAGGTGGCCTGGGCCGAGCCGTCCGACCGGGTGATGGTGGCCAGCTTGCCGGTGACACCCGGGCCGGCCGTCGCCGGCCCCTTCACCGGCGGCCAGTACGTGGCGCACGACCCGGTGCAGTTCGACTTGGCAGCGGTGTCCGGGCCGAACCAGTACACCGTGAAGCCCTTGGCGTTGGTCAGCACCGTGGCACCGCCGATCTTCGCGGTCTTCAGGGCCGTGCTGGACGAGCCCGCGGCCGGGGAGGAAGCGGCGCTGGATGAGGAACCACCAGCCCCGGCCGTGCTGGCCGCCGGTGAGCTCGATGAGCTCCCGCACGCCGCGGCAATGAGGGCAGCACCAGCCAGGCCGGCCGGCGCCCACCATCGATTACGCATCACATACCCCCGCTCGAGGAACAATGACCTGACTACTCCCAGCACGTAGCGCACGGCGGGTCAGTTCAGCTGGTCTTCGGCGGGGGCAGCTCCAGGGCCTGGCGGATGAGCCTTACCTGGGCTTCGACGGCCGCGTCAGCGGCCTCATGGCGGCCGGTGAATGACAGGAGCATGGTGATGGAGGACGACCTCGCCTGCCTGCTGACCAGTTCAGCCCGGCGCTGGTTGGCCTGGGCGCATCCTGCGGGCAGGAGCAGCGGCACCAGCAGCACCAGCGAAACGCCGCCGAGCCTGGCCATCGGCATCCGACACCATCTCCTTCATCCCGGCCGTCCCGGCCCCGGGACAGTGTCATCGGACAGGGCGGCTCACCAGGGCCGTACCTCCCGAAGCGATCACGAAGCCGCGGACACTCGCAGCGGGGAACGGCGATGAAGCAGTGACCGAGGTCCGCGCGACCGACGCGACCCCGGGGCACAACTGCTGGACCAGGCCGCCTTCGCCAAGAGCCGGGGGTCGATGCTGGCCAGCCTGCTCAACCTGGTCACCGCGCTGCTCGTGCTGACTGTCATCATCGCGCTGCTCAACCTGGTCACCGCGCTGCTCGTGCTGACTGTCATCATCGCGCTGCTCGGCATCGTCAACACACTGGCGCTGTCGGTGGTCGAGCGGACCCGCGAGCTCGGGTTGCTTCGGGCGATCGGCATGCGCCGCGGCCAGCTGGCCCAGATGATCGCTGCTGAGTCAGTGATCATCGCCATCATCGGCGCGGTCCTCGGCACCGCGCTCGGACTCGGCCTCGGCGCCGCGCTCGCCGACGCCTTCACTCGCGCCCAGCAGGCGACCGTGGTGATCAGCCCGGGCCAGATCATCGCCTACATGGTCGCCGCGGCGCTGGCGGGCTGGCCGCGATCGCCCCGGCACGGCGTGCGGCCCGGCTCGATGTCTTGAACGCCATCGGTTCTGCAGCTGGAAGTGATGGGATTCGTGCGCGCTGGCGTACTGGGCGGTGCGGGGATCATCGCCGGGCAGGTGCAGCCACCAGGCTTCTGGCGTGAACCGGCCAGATGTCTCGGTATCCCCGGCCGGTCAGCGGAGGTCAACGCCTGGTCTGGGGTCGTCTGGGTCGCGCAGCCGGAGCCGGTGATCGCCGGTGTCGTCGGTGAGCCCGGCTGCCCGGAGGTGGCCGATGAAGTCAGCGAAGTCGTATCGGTTGATCACGTCGCGGGTGGCGGCCGGAAGTGATGCGTACAGTTCGTCCTCGGTGGCGAAGCCTTGCCGGTAGGCGTACTTGAGCCGGATCTCGGTCACCAGGCGCCGGTCTCCCGGGGACAGCTCGACACGCTCGATATCGAACACCGCGGGCAGCAGGGCAGTGGCGAACGCGACACCGAACTCGGTGAGGCCCTGATGGACCAGCACTGCCGCCGCGATGGCGCTGAGTATCCCGGCGCGGATGCCCTGCCGGGCCAGATCGATTTTCCAGTGGCCCAGGCGCAGGTGAAGCTCGGGATCGGTGTCCTGCACCGACTCCATGTCAGCGGCAGCAAGGCCGGCGACCGTGTCGATGAACTCGTCGCGCAGCGCGTCATCGGCGATGCCGAGCGCATCCCACACCGCGGTCAACTCCGGCACGCCCACTGGGCCATCGGTCACGCCGGCCGCGGCGAGCAGCGGAGCGAGCAGGTCATCAGGGGCAGCGGTCACGGGTTCTCCTGGAATCCGGCGAGGTCGAAGAACGGCTCGGTGGCCAGCAAGTAGGTCAGCACGACCCGCAGGGTGTCCTCCCGGCCACGCAGGTGCTCAGCGGTCCTGGTCACCGCTAGCCCGGGAGTGGCCAGCAGCTGGTTGAGCAACAGTTTGATGCCCAGTTCGTCAGCGATCGCCAGCCACAGCGTGTCGTCACCGTCAGCGCACATCGCCGCCGCGTGGCGGGTCCCTGCAGTGTCGGCCACTTCCACGCCAGCGGCGTGCACACCCGTGCTCAGCCACCGCCGGACGAACCGGTCAAGCTCAACATCCACCAGCACGACCAGGTCCCCGGCCGACCGGAGCACCGGAAGCCAGCGGCGCTGCCAGCCCGCATCGGTCAGGCAACTAGCCGACAGGCACGCCACCACCGGGCCGCGGGCTGCCCAGGCCGAAGCCAGCTGCCCGACCTCGCCAGGCTCCTCCAGGGGGACATGGACAATGACCATCCCGCCCGGGCTGTCCCCGTCGGCCACGATCCGCACTGCCACCAGCGGAACCGGCAACGCCCGCAGCCACTGCGACTCCGCATCTGGCCAGTCATACAGCTCATCGGCCCGCTGTCCAGGCCGGGCACTGATCACCAGCACGGGCCGCCCGTCGATCACCGAACTGTCGGCGACCTCTGTCACCAGGTCCGCCGTAGTGAGACGGGCCAGCCGGGCAGGCCAGCGATCCGTGGTTGCTGAATGACGGCCCGGTGCCATCGTGGCTGCTGCCAGCGACCGGTCATCAGGGGCAGGTCCCCTGGTCAGCGCTGCCGCCAGGCGCAATCCCGGATACCGCTGTTTAGCCCAGGCGACCGCCGCCTGGGTGCCTGGCTGGTGCCCGTTGAAATCCAGCGACCTGGCCCCAGCGCCAGCCAGTGCATCCGCCAGTACCTGATACGCGGCGCGCTCCCACGCTTCCCATACCGGGTCATACGCGGCGGCCATTGCCACCAGCGGCTCACCGCCTCGCTCGTCCGCGCCGATCGCCGCCTCTCCTCCAGCTATCACGGAAGCGGCCGCATCCGCCGCCACGGCAGCCTGCCCAGCTAGCGCATCCCCACGGCGCAGCAACCACCGCCACCGGCCATCAGGGGTGTCCAGGACCCGCAAGTCAGCCACCTTTACCTGGCCAGCCTCGATGATCTGATCCAGAACCGGGGCCTGCATGCAGACCCGTGCATACTGGGTCGCCAGCAGGTAACGGCGGTTAGGACCCATCACCTGCCGTACCAGCCGCTCGAACGCCGCCAGCAGCGGCACATACAACGGGTAGCGCGCCAGCACCGCCGCGGCATCGCCACCGAACTCCCCGGCCAGCGCGACCCCGGCGAAGGTGGCAAAAGCCTCGTGGATCCCCCGGCACCGCTCCAGCAGCACGCCGAACATCTCCCCGCCACCGGGCACCCGCGCCATGATGTGCAATGCGCTGCCCCACTCAGTGGAGTCATTCAGCGCGCCGTGATGGATCTCGTGCACGTGCGCGACCCGGTCCGCCATCGGGTCGGTCCCGCCCCCGACCAACTCAAAGCCGAGGGGCGTGTACGCCCCTTCCACACCGGCGCCGGTCAGCAGCAACCGCCCCAGATGATCGTCCCCACCACGCTGACCGCCACCGCCCCGCACCCTCACAGTCTCCCTCAGCCAAGACGTGCCGGGATGCCCTACGCCGGATGGCTTTCCCCCTGCCCGACGAGAACCTCAATCCAGTGGCAAAGGCCCAGCCTGCCAAGAGGTGCGCCGAGGCTGGCGCTCGTCCCCGTGCTCCACGCGCCGCCGAACCCGATGATCACATTCCACGCAACTGGCTCCGCCGCAGCGTATGGCTGCCGGCCTGCCAGGCCGCTGATCTCGGTTTCAATCCACGCGTACACGACACCCTGCCCGACGCCGACGACACCGCGCTAGACGCCTTCACGAAAATTCGCACCCGCAGCGGCGGCCAATCAGCCTGAACTGGCGGCAGCCGACGATTCAGGCAACGCCCATACGCAGGGCCAGCTCGACGAGGTCGTTCTTGCCGCGGGACCGGAGCAGGTGGCTGACGACTTCCCGGGCAGCCGGGTTGATCCTGGTCTTATGCGGCGCGATCCGCTCCGCCTGCAAAATGGAACTGAGAGCATGGTCCCGGTCCGCTCGGTAATGGTAGGCGCGCCCGACATCGATCCAGTGCCGCGACAGCCGCTCACGCGAGTAACGGCCTTTCGCGATCGTCGCGGCTGGGACCAGCGCACCAAGCACAGGGTTGACCTGCCGGGCGCGGGCCACGGCCTCGGCGCCGTCGAGCATCTCAACGGGCAGGGCGACCGACCAGATGGCAACGTTGCTTGGACCGAAGGCCAGCGGCTCATTCAAGTCCCGGCCGAGTTCCTCCCCCACCGCGTAGGCACGCTCCCAGCGCTGCCACATCGCGGCCTCGTCCCCGGCACGCGCAGCGACAAGCGCCGCCTTGAGCTCGTAGGCGCCAGTTAATGCCGCCACGGTGACGTCCTCCCGTGCCAGTGGTCGCAGCTCGCGAAGCCCGCCCTCGATGATGTCGGCTGCGTCGCCGAGTTCGCCGACCCGGATGAATTCGCCGGAGTAATGCCATTCCACGGTCAGCGCGCGCAGCGGATCCCCAGAGCGCTGGGCCGCCGAGCGGGCTCGTTCGATGGCTGAGGTGGCGTCTGCGACGTAGCCGGTCTGCTTCAGCATGTCCATGGCCGCCTCATACGCCTGCGCAAGCAGGCCGTAGACGGTGGCTCGCTGCGCGGCTAGCACCGCATGCCTAGCGGCCCGCAGGTCGCGCAGCAGGTCCGGCAGGTCATGGCCCATGCTTGCCAGCGCCGCTGACCGGTGACGGCCAGCCATATCCTCCACCCGCCTGCGCAGCAAAGGAACGGATATGGCCGCTGCCTGCGCGTCGCTGATCCGCGGCTCCCGCTCGGCGAGCAGCAATTCGCGACGGATTCCTGCTACCGCGCCCTGCCCGGCGTCCTGCTCCGGGCTACTCGCCGTATACGGCTGACCAGTCAGGTCAGTGACCGGGACTTCCAGCGCGCGGGCGAAGGTTAGGAGCTGGCCCATGTTGTCCAGGCTGCGGCGGCCCTGCTCGATGGCCCGGACCGTGGCCAGGCTGAAACCCGACTCCCGGGCCAGCCGTTCCTGAGTCCACCGGCGCCGCAGCCGGGCGCGCGCCAGCCGCTGGCCGTTGTGGTCACCGCTCTTACCCATCAGAACCCGACCTCCCGGTGCTCGATATCACCGTTGCCCGGTCACTGCAAGCAGTAGCTGTCCTACAGATTGTCGCACTCCGCAGGGCAGCCATTGCCTACTCTCCCCGCGTGGCAAGATCCGGCGCCGAGGCAGCGTTCCACGTCGAAGGGGAAACGGCCAGCTCACAGAGCTGGCCTCTGCGCAGCTACCTCGAACTCGCGGCGCTGCCCACCGCCGTGCCCTGTGCTCGGCTGCACGCCAAGAACATCCTTCATGAATGGCGGCTGGTGCACCTGACCGACACAGTAGAGCTGCTCCTCTCCGAGATCATCACCAACGCAGTGCGAGCCTCCGCCGACCAGGCCCACCGACAACACACTTCTGGGCAGGCGATCAGCGTGCCGATAGTGAGATTCTGGCTCTCGTCGGACGGCCACCGCGTCCTGATCCAGGTTTGGGACAGCGATCACACCACACCTACGCCGCAGAGCGCCGGGTCAGACGCCGAGACCGGACGAGGACTGCTGCTCGTCGAGACCCTCAGCACCCAGTGGGGCTGCTACATCCCCGACGGCCAAGCCGGCAAGATCGTCTGGGCGATGTGCGTAAGCGGCCACCACGACCCATACTGACGGTCGGGTAGGCCCACTGGCTGAAGTCGACCGGATCTGCCGAATAGCGGGCATTGTGTGCCCGCGTGCTTATGTCTAGATCAGCACACGGCCGCACATCACTAGCCCGCGGCCACACGCGCCACGGCGAGCACACGCACCCTCTGAACACTCACGTTCCTCGTCACCTCACGAACGTGTCGCCATGAACGTGCCGGCGCCCGACCGGCGCGGGGACAGGTCTGGTTGCCCGCCCCCGCGCCGGTCTTCACCTGGTCAGTGTGATGCGAGCCAGTGAACCACGAACTGATTCTCGCCGTTGACATTGGTCGTGTAATTGCTGACGGAATCCAGCACAGTACCCTTATGGGTCATGTAGAACCTGGTGAGGGGACCGCCTGAATCGATGGCTGAGCATCCCTGGAATGTGATGGCGTCGAAACTGGGCAGGGGGAGGGCCCCCCATTCGGGGATTCGACTATACATTCGCTGCTGCTGTACTTGGGGCTAAAGAAAGGCGGTTCCTTCACCGTCGTGCTCCAGCTGCCGATTTTGACGTGCGCAGTGTTGTAGACCGACAGCGAGAAAAAGATACGGTCTGGGCCGAGTGGGATCCCTGCCACTCGATCCGGCGCGATCCGGTTGACGAACATGTCAACTGCATCTCCGGCCTGCAGCTGGGACGACAGTGAATGGGCCACGTCGATCTCAGACGTATTCGCCACTGTCTGGTAGCGGACGACACTGAAGAGCTTGTCCTTGTAAAGCTCGTACCACAGACGGTAGGAGGGCGGAGCACCAGCCCGGGAGCACACTCCGGAGACGCCATCCTGCTCGACAGTCCCGTTCCCGTAGCCGTCGTACCCGACCCACATGGCAACTCTCCCACCGGCCTGGCATGTGATGCGCGGCAGGATGACCCGAGCATGCACCGTGCTGGAGGAGAAGTCGCCCCGAGCGGCGTAGCCGGACCAACTGCGGCCGTTAACCTTGCGTGTAGATGTCCCCGTCTTAGTCACCGTCGTACCGGGCTTGACGCAGGACGGGTCATCGGTCCCGGTCCAGGTCAGCTTGACGGTGACCGCCTTCGGTGCCCCCGACGCACCGTTGAGCGTGATCAGGAACTGCGGAAGTCCGATCTTCGTGGATAGGTCTAGGCCGGACAGGTCCACGGCCCCGGTCTTGTCCAGCGGCTTGTCCGGGATCGTCAGCGCGTTCGCGTCACCGTCCTCGAATGATACCGACCCGCTCGTGTAACTGCCCGGTGGAGGCGCCGTGATCTGCAGCGAGGTGTACGTGGACGGCTGGCACAGCTTGGTGGCCACTACGAAGCTGGACGCGAGCACCCGGATCGGACCCCGCACGCCCCGCCGGTATAGGCATCGAAATTCTGGATCTGCCCGCTGCCGTTGTCCGAATTGACCCATACGCAGGTGGGCCGCTGCGGGTCGGGATTCACCGTGTAGAGCAGGTCGAGGTTGGGGATGATCTTCGGGAAGTTCGCGCACGACGCATTGGTGCTGGCGTCGTAGCAGTCCACCGCATTGTCGTTGCCGTCCGGCACGTAGACACGAGGCCCGAGCACGAATGCCTGCCCGTTCCACCCGGAAGTCGCGGGGATCGCCCCGGTCATGCCGGACGGCGTGGCTACCGATGCCCCGGACAGGTCGTAGCAAGGGTCCGACCCGGTCGGCAGGCACAGGCCCTGAACCGCTCCTGTGCTGCTGATCAGCGGGAAGGGTGCCCCGTACTGGGACACGTAGGCAGAGACGTTGGTAGGCCACGATCCGGCGCAGGTCTGGTCGGTGGCGGGGTCAAAGCAGCTGAGCTGATCGCCAGAGTCCACTGTGGCTGCCACGATGACGAGGCCGCCGATGGACGCCGCCTGTGGTTCGGGGTAGGTGTCGGCGCTGATGTCACCGGCCCCGAACGAGAGGCTGAACGGCTGGGATGCGCACGCGGCCAGGGTGGACAAGTCGAAGCACAGCAGCGCGTTCTTGTCCCCTGAAGCCGGCGACCCTGACACGTAGTTAACCGCATACCACTTGGTGCCGACCAGTACCGGCTCGCTCAGCCCGGAGATCCCGGAATCTGGCGCGTCACCGACGGCGGTGAGCGGGGTGAAGCCGCAGAATGGGTCGGAATTAGTCGCGGCCTCCGTCGTGTCGATGCACACCACCCCGCCGGTCGAGTCGTCGCGGGTGGCATAGACATACAGTTTGCCGGTGGACTGATCCAGCCACAGGCCTGGGTGACCGGATGTGGCGAACTGGTGCCCGTCCCCGTCCGTGATGGTCTCCGGCGACCAGCAGGGCGAGCCGTCCGACTGCAGATGGCAGCCCACCGTCAGCGAAGACGAATGATGGAACACGTTGTACACGGCGTTGGAGCTGAGCGCGATGGCCCAGCCATCTCCCCCGCCGCTGCCGGCGTATGTTGACGCTGGCGGCACCGGGATTGTCTGGGTGGCCGAATAAGTCACGGTACCCGCCGCGGAAGCCCCTTGCGGGGCGGCCATCATCACCAGGCCGGCTGTCACCGATAGCGCTGCGGCCGTGATGATGGCTCGTAGCCGTATCCGCCGAAGTCTGATTTTCCTCACTGAGTTCTCCTCCGTTATCACCTGCGGCCTGGCTGCACCACGACAGCCGTACGATCCCCTCAGCCGGTGGCGTCAAAGTATTGCACCGCATGGCTGACTTGATGGATTGATGTGCACCTTTACATCGATTGTCCCGACACATCACGTGGGACATTTCATAAAAGTGCGGACAATGCTTCTTAAAAGGCATTAGCTTCCGCTGAACGCTGCAGGCCGCCTACAGCAGTCGAGCCCCGGCGTAGCATCCCAGAAAACCCCCGGCCGCGGGCGCCGAACCACACGACCAAGCTGTGTCCAATAGTCATCTAGCCATTAGCCTGAGAACCTGGTGGCTGCCGCAGATGACCTCCTCGCAATCCCTGCTCACCTGCGCACAAGCTGACGTGACGCTCGAGCGGATCGCGTCGCTCGCAGCCACCACAGGAACCGAACCGGTCACGGTGGACTTCAAGGAGAAGGCGACGCCCCGGCTTGCCGACTGCGTCGCCTCGATGGCGAATGCTTACGGCGGCCTGATCCTGGTGGGAAAGCCACACATGGCGCACTGGTAGGCGTAAGCGCGCAGTACCTCCTCGGCGAACCCGGACCGCCGCACGCTACGCCTTGCCGCAGCAACTGCCGGGCTGGCGGCGAGCTCCAGGACCGCGAGATCGAGGCCGACCGCATCGCAGATCATGGCGGCCAGGCTCGGGGTGAAGTGCAAGTCCAGCAGCAGCCGCGTGGCGGCCGCCAGCGTGCCCGGATCCGCGATCAACTGCTCGACATCCGGCCGCAACCGGCCCACGGCCCCGTGGCTGTCGGTGAGGCTCCGTGCCGCCCACTGACGCTCAGTCCTGCCCCCAAACTGCCCCCAAATGATCAAGGGCCTGACCGCTGAAGCCAGCGATCAGGCCCTTCACCTGCTACTCCAAGAGTAGCCCCGACCGGATTTGAACCGGCGCTACCGCCTTGAGAGGGCGGCGTCCTGGGCCACTAGACGACGGGGCCAGACACTGCATCGTAGGGTACCGCGCTGGATGACGCCAAATGGACATCGGGCCCGCGGCCGGCGGACGGCCCGGACCGCGCATGCCCACGGCACCGGTCCGCACACTCCCACGGCACCGCGCCGCACACTCCCGCGCATGCCCACGGCACCGCGCCGCGCATTCCCGCGGGCACCGCGTCGCGCACCCCGTGGACATCGTGCTGCGCAGCCCCGGGAGCAGGGCGCTGCGCGCCCCCGTAAGCAGGGTAAAGCCGCAGCCAAGTTGCCTGGAAGTTCCAGGAATCTGGCAACAGCCCGCAGCACCGCATGCCCGTCCGCTACGCGGGTATGTGGCGGCACATGTTGGCATTCATCATCATCCTGGTGATCGTGGGACTGATCGCCGGGGCCGTCGCGCGGCTGCTGGTTCCCGGCCGCGACCCCATCGGGCTGCTCGGGACCATCATCCTCGGCGTGGTGGGTTCATTTCTCGGCGGATTCATCCTGAACCTGATCGAGTACCACTCACTGGCCGTCCACCAACTCCGTGCGACGGGCATCCTCGGCTCCATCCTCGGGGCCGTCGTCCTGCTCATCATCCTGCGGCTGTCCGGGCTCGAGCGCGGGCACACCCGGCGCCGGAGGTACTGACCGCGACACCTGAGTGATCTTCATGGCCAAGTGTGGGCCCTTACCGCTGTCCTGGCAGCGGTAAGTGCCCACACTTCGGGATTCGGCCCGCGCAGTCCGCACAGCGTGGCAGTGCCTGCCCGCCCTGGCCGGGCAAGTCCCGGCCCACAACTGCCCCGCAAGGGACGGATTGGCCCGCAACGCCTGGCCCGGACGGCCTCCCGAGTGCGCCGGCCGACGCGCACCGGACCCGGCCGGCATCACCAGCGCCGCACAGGCGTTGAGGAAAACATGGACGTAGCCACGGCTGTCAGTCGCTGGGGCCTGGCGCCCCACCCCGAGGGGGGTTTCTTCCGGGAGACCTACCGGTCGCCGCGCACGACGGTCCAGCCTGGCTGGCCGGGCGAGCGGGCGCTGGCCACGGCCATCCTGTACCTGCTGCCGGCCGGTGAGCAGTCGGCGTGGCACCGGGTGCGGGGAGACGAGTTGTGGCTCTGGCAGGGCGGCGCACCGATGACGCTGCGCATCGGGGAGGAGACCCGGCAAGTCGGCCCTGATCCCGCCGCCGGGCAGGAACCCCAGGTGCTGGTTCCGGCCGGGGCCTGGCAGTCGGCCACCCCGGCCGGGGGGACCTGGTCGCTGGTCGCGTGCCTGGTGACTCCCGGCTTCGACTTCGCCGACTTCGAATTGCGGGACACCGGCAGGACTCACCGGCAGGACCCGCTGACCGCGCCGCCCGCCGGTGACGGGTACCAACCCCGCATATGACCAGCAATCAAACTTGCTGGGGTACCAGGACTCGAACCTAGACTAACGGGGCCAGAACCCGTCGGGCTGCCAATTACCCCATACCCCATTGCGGTGAGCGGAGAAGCTCAGCATGCTCACCCGCGCCAGTGCAGTGTAGCCGAAACGGGGACTCTCTCGCGAAAGCGATCACGCAGACGGCAGTCACGCCAGCCCGGCCGGCTGAATCACACGACCGGGTGCGTGGGGGACGGCACGAGCAGCCGCCGGGTCGTCTCAAGTCCCCAATCGTCCAGGCCGAGCAGCCCGTCCCCGGAGGAACGCAGCCAGCGCCCCGGTGACTCCGCCGGCACCGGAGTCCGTGCGATGGCTGACCGGACCGTCTGCGGACACCATGAGGTACCCCTCGCAGACCCTCGCCTGGATGACCGGCACCGCGTGCCGGAGACGCTGGACACCTCGTAGGCACCGGTGCCGACTGGATGGGTGTTGAGGCTGGTGGTGATGGCCTTCGCCGACTGCGACTGCCAGATGTGCTTCGGCAGCATCTCCACCCGGCCCAGCGCGTAGTAGGCGTCCGAGTAGGCCGGCTGGGTGAAGTTGATCGTCACGCCGTAGGTCCCGTCGGCGGTGGCGCCCGCCAGCGGCAGCCCGAACTTGTTGATCGCTGTGTTGTGCTGTGCCAGGTCGACCGTGTAGACCACGTCCGCGCTGGTGAACGGCTTGCCATCAGTCCACTTCAAGTCGTGCCGGAGCGGACGGTGACTGTCTTGCCACCGTTGGACCAGGCATAGCTGGTGCCCAGCCAGGGCTTGACCACCCCTGACTTCGCCGTGTCGAAGAAGAACAGCGGCTCGTAGATCATGCCGTTGGTCGGGTCCTCGGCGTTCGGCGAGAACTGGTTGAAGTTGTCGGCGAACACGCCCGCGGACCCGGTGGTGACCGTCAGCACGCCACTGGCACCCGACGTCTTGGCAGCGCCGCCGCTGCTGCCGCGGGCGGCGAGCAGTGCGGTCGCCGCAATGGTGGCACCGGCGGCAACCGCACGCACGCGCCAGGGTCTCGACGACATTGGTGATCCCCTCATTTCTATTAGCCTTGGCTTCCAATCCCGCTGGACTACCCAGGCGGCACATCACCCCCGTAGTGCGCGCGAACTACGAAGGTCGTTGCCGCCGCCGAACGGCGTCATGTTGGTTATGTGGCCGGGAACCCGGGGCGGGAGTGCCGTTGAACCGGGGTCGCCGGCGTTTCGGGCTGAGCGAAGCACTATACCGGTTAAGTGTCAACCCTTCCAGGTCTGGGATGAAGCCGGGAGGCGGTATCGTTCGGGTTTCGATCTCGTGTCGGCCGGGTCACGTGGCCATGCGCACGGGCGCTCCGTCACGCCCCGGCCGCTGCGGAGCCACTCCAGTCGCGCAGGCGGGTCGTGATCATGGCTTTGGTGTCGCCCGAGTGACTTGGGTTCAGCGGGCCTGGAACCGCCGGGACCGCTGCCCTGCCGGTGGCCGCGGTGCACGGCCAGCCGCGGCCTGGGCCGTGACAGCGGCCCCGCGCCCCTTTCCGCCCACGAATGAGGCCTCGCCGTCGGCGAGAGCGGGATCCGGCGGTCGTGATGTTGACTTAGGGGACATCCGGGTGTCCCCTAAGTCAACATCACCAATCCTGGATCTTCCCGGCCCCGCCGCCTGACTACCAGATGCCACATCAACACCGCAGGCCCCTCCGGCCACCCCTGGGGAAATCCCGCTTCGGCGGCACATCCGGCGGCCCATAGTGACAGGACCGCACCCGCGCCCCTTACCGGCCACAGTGCTGAGCCGACAGCACCCACCGCAGGCACTCCCGCCCACAGACCGGAAAATCCCCTACCCTGCATGGCTGGTGCCACCCTGTGACTACTGCGCCCCGGCGGCCGGATGTCCCGCGCACGTGACCAAAGGATCACTGCTGCCCTGGCAAAGCAATCCCATGAGCACGGGCTGATGCCCGCGCGGGGTGAACGTGCTGCGCCGAGGTCAGCCGGCCACGTCCTGGCTGGGCCGGCCAGCTACCTGGCCCGGCGGGCCGGTGCTGCCGCGGACGGTGAGCACCGGCGGGGCCTCCTCATAGTGCCCGACCGTGGCACCGGCGGCCGCCTGGGCCAGCGCGCGCGCGGCGTGTGCGCCGTAGGCAGCGACGTCCCTGGTCAGCGCGCTCAGCGGCGGGTGGACGAACTCACACAGCGCGGAATCATCCCACGCCACGATGGACAGCTCAGCCGGCACGTCAACGCCCATCTGCTGGGCCGCGCCCAGGCCGGAGACGGCCATGAGGTCGTTGTCATAGAGGATCGCGGTGGGCGGAGGACTGCCCCGCAGCAGCCGGCGGGTGGCGGTCGCCCCGTTCTCGCCGGTGTAGTCGGCTTCCATGAGCATCGGGTGCACGCCCAGCGCACGGGCAGCAGCGCCGAACGCGTCAGTCCGGATCTTGGTGTGCCAGAACCGGGGGATGCCGGTGACCCGGGCGATCCGACGGTGACCGGCCCCGGCGAGGTACTCCATCACGGCCCGGGTCGCCGCCGCGTCGTCCTGCCAGACCGCCGGCAGCGAGCCCGCCCCGGCGGGCGTGCCGATCACCACCGCGGGCATCCGCAACTCCTCCAGGACCGCGACCCGCCGGTCATCGATCTGGAGGTCCACCAGGAACACCCCGTCCACCCGCCGCTGCGCCCACCAGGATCGGTACATGGCGATCTCCGCGTCCTGGTCTTCGGCCACGGTGAACAGCAACGCCGTGTGATCAAGAGACAACTCGGCCTGGATCCCCGAAATGAGCTGCATGAAGAATGGCTCCACGCCGAGCGTGCGGGCAGGCCGGTCAATGATGAGGCCAACGGCGCCAGCCCGGCCATCCGAGAGCGCCCGGGCAGCACTGTTGGGCTGGAAGCCGATCTCCTCGGCTATCGCGAGAATGCGCTTCCGGGTGGCCGCGGACACCCCCGGCTGCCCGTTCAGCGCGAACGACACCGCCGCCTTGGTCACTCCAGCGCGGCGCGCGATGTCCGCGATGGTCGGACGCTTCACCCAATGCCTCCCAGCGGCCGCCAACCGGCCCAGCGCCCCGGCGCGGGACCGCCGCGCGGGCACCGGCGTCCCCATGCGGACATCGCACGCGTGCCCCCGGCCCGGCTTGCGGCTCCTGCGCTGGCCAGTGTAACGACCAGCCAGCCTAACGTCATTGACCTGGCCTGGAGCGACCGAGACCGGCCGGGCCGGTGACCTGGCGCGCCGCGGATGCGGCGGCCACGGCTCCCGGCCCGCCGGCGAGCCGCGCAGCCACCCCGATCCGGGCTGGCGCATTTTATCGACGTTGACACTTAACCGGTATAGTGCTTCGATCGCATTGGTTCTGGATGCGAGGACGCCAAACCGCCCACTGCAGAGGGGAGCCTTCCGCATGCACAGGAACGCCGCCAAGCTCACCCTCGGGGGGCAGCCAGGCAACTGGCTGGGGGTCAACTTCTGGTCCCGGACGGGCGGCCCGCTGATGTGGCGGAACTACGACCCCTCGGTGATCCGCGCGGAACTGGCCGTGCTCCGCGAGCACGGCCTGACGATGACCCGGTCGTTCTTCTACTGGCCCGACTTCATGCCGGAACCGGATCGCATCGACGAGGAGATGACGGCCAGGTTCGCCGACTTCCTCGACCGGCACGTGGAGACGGGCATGACCACGGTGCCCACCTTCCTGGTGGGCCACATGTCCGGGGAGAACTGGGATCCTGCCTGGCGGGCGGGCCGTGACCTGTACGCCGACGTCTGGATGGTGGCCCGCGAGGCGTGGTTCGCCAGCGAAATGGTGCGCCGGTTCGCCGGGCACGAGGCTGTCTCCGGCTGGCTGGTGTCCAATGAGATGCCGATCTACGGCGGCCCGGCGGCACGGGAAACGATCGCGGCGTGGGCGCAGCTCATCATCAGCGCGGTCCGGGCGGCCGGCGGGACGCAGCCGGTCTCCCTCGGGGACGGCGCCTGGGGCATCGAGGTCACCGGGCGGGACAGCGGCTTCTCGGTCGCGGACAGCGCGCGCCAGTGCGACTTCCTCGGCCCGCACATCTACCCGATCGGCAACGACACCATCCGCCAGCACTACGCCGCGGCCTGGGCCTGCGAGCTGGCCGGGACGTACGGCGCACCGGTCATCCTGGAGGAGTTCGGGGTCAGCTCGGACTTCATCGCCGACGCCAACGCGGCGCACTACTACCGGCAGGTCCTGCACAACTCGCTGCTGGCTGGCGCCACCGGCTGGGTGGCCTGGAACAACACCGATTACGACAACCTGTCCGGCCAGGATCCCTACCGGCATCACGCCTTCGAGATGCACTTCGGGCTGACCGACTCGGCCGGCCGGCCGAAGCCGCAACTGGCCGAGATGGCGGACTTCGCCGGGATCCTGGGCCAGGTGGGCAGCACCCGCTGTGCGCGCGCCGACAGCGACGCGGCCCTGGTCGTGCCGTCCTACCTGGACACCGTCTACCCGTTCACCCAGCCGGAGGACCGGGCCTACCTGGCGGAGGTGCTGCGCCAGGCCTATGTCTCGGCCCGCCTCGCCGACCTGCCACCCGCCCTCACCAGGGAAAGCGACGGCATCGGCCACGATGCCCGGCTCTACCTGGTGCCGTCGGCGAAGCAACTGCTCAGCCCCACTTGGCATGAGCTGGAGGAACTCGCGGCCGGCGGAGCGGTCGTCTACGTGTCCTACTCACCGGGAGCGCACAGCGGTCACCCCGGCCCCTGGTATGCCCGGCTGAACGGCATGTTCGGCGTCCAGCACCAGCTCGGCTATGGCGCCCCGGCCCGGATCGAGGACCCGGCGATCACCTTCACGCTGACCCGGGACTTCGGCACCCTGCCGCACGGCGCGCAGCTGACCTTCCGCGCTGCCGGAACCGGGCGGAGCCGGACCTACCTGCCGGTCCGGCCGGACGGCGCCGAGGTGCTGGCCGTCGATGGCCACGACCGGCCTGCCCTGCTGCTGCGCCGCCTCGGGGCGGGCTCGCTGGTGCTGTGCACGTATCCCATCGAGCACATGGCGGCCGTCACCCCGGACGTCAACCCCGATCCGACGAGCACTCTCTACGACACGCTCGCCACCTACGCCGGCGTGCGCAGGCTGGTCACCGTCGATGACCCGCGAGTGGCAGCCGATGTCCTCCTGCACCCCGACGGAAGCCAGTTCGCCTGGCTGGTCAGCCACGCGGCAGAACCGGTCACCGTCAAGCCGCAGCTCGCCTCCGGAGCACGGCTATCCGCCCTGGATGGCGCGCCGTCCAACGGCACCATCACCCTCGCGCCCTTCGGGGTCGGTGTCTTCTGCATCGAAGACGGGGATGGCGCGAGGTCCAGGAGTTAATCCGCAACGAGCCAGGGCGTTCAGGTAGCTGCTCAGGATATGGAGCAGTTTCTGCCCGCGGTCCGCTGGGGGACCTCTGCCTGCCCAGCTGGGACCTTGAGGTCTGTCCAGCGCTCTGAGCCGCCGGTAGCGTCCAAGCGAGGCGGAAGAGACCGCCTGCGGGGCGGCACCGAGGCGAAGACGGGCCTGCGGACGATGGAGGCTGGCCGGAAGACCGCGCAAGCAGTCTTGCGCACCGGGCACCTGATCAAGCATTACGGCGCGGTTGCCGCCCTCGAGGACCTCGATCTGGAGGTGACCGCGGGCGAGGTGCTCGACTGCCTCGGGCCGAACGGCGCGGGCAAGCCGAATACCGGACTCTGACATTTCTTCGGCAGTGAACCGGCCCTGCGGTCATTCAGGCGTGGCCTGCGCGTGCGCGGTGACGCGTCGTATCCGGAGCATGAGGGCGGCCGATGGCGTGACCTTGCCTGACATGTAGGTGGACAGGCGCGGGCGGGAGGTGCCGAGCCGAAGTGCGAAGTCCTGCCTCGACAGGCCGGACCGGGCGACGAGGTCGCGTATCTCGCCCGCGACCTGTTCGCGTTCGGCGTCGGCGGTCTCCTGCCGGGCGCGCTTTATGACGGTCGTCAGGAGCTCGCCGGTGCCGTAGGGCCGGGACAGCTCGACCGCCTCGAGGACCTGATGCGCGACGGGCCCCCAGGGGTCGGCGCGGATCGCAGCCGCCAGCCGCCGCCAGTCGGGCAGGGTGCCGCGCTCGACCGCCGCCAGGATGCCCTCGAACGGCCAGGTCTCGACGGGGTCATCGACGGAGGCGGTGATGTCGAGGCCGCGCTCTTGTGGCCGGTCGCGCTGCTGGCGATCTTCGCCCCGCTCGCCGCCAGGCTCTACCACCGCCGCGCGGGCTAGATACTTGTGACAGCGACGAACTGGCGCCAGGTGGCCGCCGAGAAGGCGAGCCGCGGGCCGCTCGCGTCCTTGGAGTCCCGGACGAGGACGCGGCGCGCGTCAGGCCTGGCTGCGACTTCGACGCAGTCGCCGCCATTGCCGCCGCTGTAGCTGGACTTCCGCCAGTCGTGCGGACCCAGGTGGCCTGGCTGCGGATGCGCAGACACTGCGGCGGACGGCTCGCTGACAGGCGTCAGCGGATGCTACCCACGGCCGACAGCACCCTGCGTGTCGGCGTGGCCGGTGAGGATACGCTGCTGCTGGATATCGGTGACGACCGCGGCGGCGGTGCCGAAGTCGGCGTCCTCGTGCAGGATCGTCAGGTGGTGATGCAGTGCGGTAGCCACGACCAGGTGATCTGCCACGGAGAGCCCGTGATGCTGGCTTTTGGCGGCGAGCTGGGCCTGGACGCTGTGCACGGTTTCCCACGCGCGATCGGGCACTGGCACCCAGGGGTAGGCCTCCATCAGATCCGCCCTGATGCGTTCGTACTCGGTTGCCCGGGCGATCGTCAGCGCCTCGGTGAGAACGGGGTCGCAGATGGCCACCGTGCCGTGCGTGACCTGCTCATGCCAGGACTCGTCTACCTGACGGCGCAGGATTCGTACCAGGGCGCTGGTGTCGATCAGGTACTTCACTGATCGAGGTCCTCCAGCCGGTCGTAGTCGAACACGTCGGCGTCTGCCGCTGCGAGCAGGTCATCGAGCGCACCGGCCCGCCGGGCGCGCGCTTCCTCGCTGACCTTTTGGAGCGCGAGCGTGACGGTGTCCTTCTTGGTCTTGGTCCCTAGCGTCGCGGCGGCTTCGGCGAGAAGATTCTCGTCCAGGTCCAGTAGGGTCTTGGCCATTGTACGCCATCCGTTCCCATCGGATATATCGCAATGAACTGATATCAGCAACATGGATTATATCTTGGCTGAGCAGTTCTGGCCAGGTACCTCGCTCCGCGCTGAGCTGGTTGCCGGGGCCGCGAATCATCAGGGTGAGGCCGGGGCCGGACTGCTGTCCGCGGAGCCAGGCCGGGCGGGGCGCCGGCGTACCAGCGCGCGCGCCGCCGGAAGGCGGGTAGTGGACGTCGACGGCTGCGTACATCTTCTGAGGCCTCATGGGTGCGGGGGAGGCGCCACCGCCCGTTCGGACGATGAATGAAGAGTAACCAGCGTACGGCCCACCGGGCGTGCGCCCTCAAGCGCTGCTGCCAGGCGGCGGACCACTCCCGCTCCATGGCCCGCATGGCTGGGAGCGTCACGCGCCTGCGCGCCGCAGCGACCTGGCCCGGAGCGCCGCCTGGTAGGCCGCGCCGGGCGACGGGTTCGCGCCGGGCGCGGGCCACCAGCGGTCCCGCACGGACGTGAAGGGATACCAGCGGCCGTCGGGTCCCAGCCGGATCCGCACGACCGCGCCGGGGTCGGTGATCGTTCCGGAACCGGCCTCCAGGTCACCGACGGCGAGGCCGCGACGCTTGCGCACCTCGCGGACGGCACCGTCCATTTCGTCCGCTGGGCACGCGGTCGCGCTGACCGCCGCGGAGACTCCGGCGGTCCCGCCGTGCCGGTACGCGAGCACCAGCCCTCGCAGCTCATCCTCGGGCATGCCGGTCAGCCGTGCCGCCTGGCCGGCGTGCGGCGCGCCTTCGGGGGCGGCGAGGATGCGGACCGCGTCGATGAGCGGATCCCCGGCCTCTTCCGCTGCTGCGGCGCCAGGACCGGCACCGGCCAGCATCGCCGCCGCCCGCCCGGCCGCGTCGGACGCCAGCAGCCGCAACATCCCAACTTCCGGAACGGGTCCCGGCGGCTCCTCGCGCTGCCATCCCTCCACATCGGCGATATCGCCGCTCACGCGTCTCCTCCGTCCTGGCTGAGGCTGACCAGGGCACGCAGCTCGCCGTCGTCAAGCTCGGTCAGCGCCCGTTCCCCGCCCGCGAGGACGGCCTCGGTGAGCCCGCGCTTGCGGGCTAGCAGCTCGGCGATGCGGTCTTCGACCGTTCCCTCGGCGATGAGATGGTGGACGTTCACGCAGCGGTGCTGGCCGATCCGGTGCGCGCGGTCGGTGGCCTGGTCCTCGACGGCGGGGTTCCACGGCCGGTCGAAGTGGATCACGTGGCTGGCGCGGGTCAGGTTCAGCCCGGTCCCGGCCGCTCGCACGGACAGGATAAGGGCAGCACTGTCGCCGGACTGGAACCGGTCCACGATCTCCTGCCTCCTGGCGACCGCGACGCCTCCGTGCACGAACTCGACGGGCATCCGCCGTGCGCGCAGGTGCGCCTGGATCAGGTGCCCCATCGACACGTAGCCGGTGAAGATCAGCGCGGCGTCCCCGGCGGCGGCCACCGATTCCATCAGCTCATCCAGCGCCTGCAGCTTGCCTGACCGGGCGGCCTGGGCGTCGGCGTCCCAGCTGTCGGCAGGCTCCCGGAGGAAGTGCGCGGGCGAGTTGCAGATCTGCCGCAGTGACTGCAACAGGCGGAGCACCTGGCCACGTCGCGCGATCCCGGCACTCGCCGCGATCCGCTTCAGGGTGTCGGCGGTCGCGGCGCGGTACAGCGCCGCCTGCTCCGTGGTCAGCGGCGCGTAGCTGTCGCTGACCACCTTGTCCGGAAGCTCGGGGGCCACGTCCGGGTCGGTCTTGCGCCGGCGCAGGACGAACGGGGAGATGAGCCTGCCCAGCCGCCGCGCCGCGTCACCGTCGGCCTCCCGCTCGGCCGCCCGGCCGTAGCGTTCCCGGAACGTCGGCAAAGTGCCGAAAAGCCCTGGGTTCACCCAGTCCAGGATCGCCCACAGCTCCGACAGGGAGTTCTCGACCGGCGTGCCTGTCACCGCGATGCGCGCCGCGGATGGCAGGGACCGGAGCGTGCAGGCGGCCTGCGAGCGGTGGTTCTTGACCTGCTGCGCCTCGTCAGCTACCAGGGTGTCCCAGCGGACTTCCGCCAGTCGGCTGGCGTCGCGGAGCAGGGTCTGATACGTGGTGACGACGACATCGCCAGCGGAGAGATCGTCGAGCGAGCGGCTGGCCCCATGGTAGCGGCGCACCGGGACGTCCGGCGCGAAGCGCGCGAACTCCCGCTCCCAGTTGGCGAGCAGCGACGCCGGGCAGACCACCAGCGCCGGCCCTGCCGCCCCGCGCTGGCGCGCAAGGTGGAACGCGATGGCCGTCAGCGTCTTGCCTAGCCCCATGTCGTCCGCGAGCAGCGCCCCGAAGCCGAGTCCCGTCGTCCGCACGAGCCACTGGACGGCCCGCTGCTGGTAGCCGCGCAGGTTCGCCCGCAGCCCATCGGGCATGTCGATGCCGTGCGCCACGCCGGCGCCTACGCTGGCGCGCAGTGCCGCGACCAGGTCAGCGAGCCGCCCAGTGGCAGTGCAGGCGACATCCTGCCCGCCGATGGTGATCTGCCCGGTCAGCGCGGCGCTCAGCGCCTGGGCGCCGGTGAGCTGGCCCGCCGACCGCTCCCTGGCCCGCCGCGCGACGTCCGGGTTGATCAGCACCCACCGTCCGCGCAGCCGCGCCACGCCGTCAGCGGCGGCCACCGCGTCCGCCTCCTGCTCCGACAGCGGTTCGCCGTCGAGGGTCAGCTGCCAGCTGAGGTCGGCGAACTCCCCGAGCGAGAACGCCCCGGCCGTGCCCTGCGGCCGCGGCACCGCGACCGCGCGTGCCCCGAGTCCGGAGCCGCCGGCCAGTTCGGCAGCCCATTCGATCGTGATCCCGAGACTCGCGAGCCGCTCTCCCGCTGGCCCGAGCAACTGCACGGCTTCTTCGCCGCCGAGCGTCCCGTCCCGCCGGATCCGGGCGAGCGGCGGCCACTCGCGCGCCGCGCAGCGCAGCAGCCGGTGTTCGGCGTGGCCCAGGCGCGGGGCGCGCAGTTCTGCCCGCAGCGGCGCTCCGTCGGTTGCTGGAGGGCTTATCCGAACGGACGGTGGCTTCGCCGGAGCCGGATCCGCCATCTCCGCAGCGTGGTCGGCCCATTCCGCGGCGGCTCCGGCTAGCACCCGGGGGCGGCCCGCGTAGGGCTTGTCGCCGATCACCAGCCGTGCCCCCGGCGGCCGGAGCAGCGCGTCGGCGACCGCGTCGAGGAAGCCGGCTAGCCCGGGCGCTGCCGCGTCGGCGTCCGCCGACCCGGCGTCTCTCGTCCCGGCGTCCGGCGCCAGGCCGTGGAGCGCGTCAGGGTCCAGCGTCAGCCGCCAGCAATCGCGGCCCTCCTCGTCCAGGGCCGGGTACACCCGCCGCGCGGCGACCGCCGCAAGGGCCGCCCGCACGGCCGCCGCCCAGGCCCGCGCCGACGCGTGCAGCGGCGCTGCGCTGACGGCGTGCCCGGCCAGGCCCGGCAGCGCGGTGAGCAGCGGCACCGTCCAGCCCGCCAGCGGCTCGGGGAGCTCACCGCCTGCCGGGTAGCTGAGGCGGAACGCCGGTGCATCCATCTGGAAGTCCAGCGCGCAGCCCGCCTTGAGCAGCCGCCCGAAGATCCCCTGCGGGCTCCGCGCCTCCGCTTCCGCCGCCCGCGCCAGGGCTGCCGCCGCGGATCGTTCCGCTTTCGTGAGCTGTTCGAGCAGCCCGGCCGCGGCGGCCGCCTTGGCCTCGTTCTTGCTGCGGCCTGCTGCCACGTAGCGCTGGGTGCCCGTCGCGTCGGCGCAGCTCATGGTGCAGGTGAACATCGGCTGGTGCGCTGGGCCTTCGGCGTCCTGCTCATACGAGAGGTCGGTGATCGCGCCGGTCTGCACCCGTTCATTGAGGACGCTGACGGGATTGCGGTCAGCCGAAGATCCGTCCGGGTTCACCGGAGCGTGCGGGGCGGGCGGCGCGAGGTCGCGCAGCAGCGCCAGCGCCGTGCCCGCCCGTGCGGCCTTCGGGCTTGCCCCGGCCACGGGCTCGCCCACCACGAGGCCGTCCGGCGTCGGCAGGAACGCGACCGCCGAGCGCTCCGTAGTCGCCACGTAGACCACCGGAGGCCAGGACCGGGTCTGGCTGTACATGGACAGCACTCCCCCGGCCAGCGACGGGGCGCTGACCAGCGCCTCCCAGGCGGCGGCGCGGGCGTCGGCCCAGCCGCGCGGATCGGCCTCGAACAGCAGCAGGTACACGGACCGGGCCGACAGCCTGCCGGGCTTGATCGCGCCCGCGAACTCCGGGTCAGGCGACGGCCTGCCGACTTCGTAGTCGAGCCAGGACTCGAGCTCGGCGGCGGTCAGCTCCGACGCGACCGGAGCCGCCTGCCGGGCGGCGGGCGGCTCGGCGTCCGGAATGGCCAGGCCGGTGAGCGCGGCGAGCAGTGACAACGCCGCAGCCTGCCGCGCGGCCTTCTTGCTGCTGCCGTATCCCGCCTTGCCCTCGACGCGCGCCCCGTCGCGGTCCAGCCATGCCCGGGCAGCGAAGCCGTCCGCCACGGCAGACTCCGCGACCTGCATCCCGGCGGCCCGCAGCCGCTGGGCCTCCAGCTCCACGACGGCAACCGCCATCGCGGGCACCCGGACTGCCGCAGCCATCGCCAGCTCGCGGGCCTGTGCCCACGCGCGGTGATCCCGGGCGGCGAAGAGGACCTGGTGCAGCTCCCGCGGCCCGGCCTCGCCGCTGATAATCCTGCGTGTGGCGTCCGCGATCAGCGCCGGGTTCGTCGCGCCGTCGGCACACGCGCACTTCAGCGCCGCGAAGAACTCGTCGGCGGGCAGCGCCGCGAACTGCGTGCCCGGGCCGTCGACCAGGGCCCGGAGGGCAAGCAGAGTCCGTTCCTTTTCTCTCTCGGCCTGGCGGTGGGGGGGCGGGGGTGCGGGGCGCGGCCGGAGCCGGACCAGGTCGGCGGGAGTGGGCGTTTTGGGGGGCTGTGACGGCACGATATCTGTTTTACCGCCCGGTGGCGGAGGATGTGGCCGGCGCGTCCACACCTCAGGCTGAACATCGTATGGAAGATGCACGGATCGGCTGCAGCGGTCCCGAACCCGGATCCGCCCCTCGCCTGGCGTCACGCGCCCGAGCACCCAGCGCTCCGCCTCATCATCCGGATCGAGCAGCTCGACAGTTCCGCCCGGGCGAGCAGCTCACGGGCATACCGGTGCTCGGCGTCCTCGTCCCCGGTGCGGTGCGCCGCCCACGCGGCAACGGCGAGCGCCCCGGCCCCCGGCGATTCTGGCGCACTCGCCAGCATCAGCCGTGCGATCTCGGCCGCCTCCCCGGCCGGGGCACCGAAGCTCATCCGCGTCTGCACCATGGCGCCAGCGGCGATCGAGTCGGGCAACGCCGCCGCCAGTAGTTCGGCTACTTCCGCGGGGCTGGTCCGCGGGCGCGTGTCACCCAGCCGGGGCACATCTCGGGGCAGCAGTCAGCCGGCATGTCCGCCAGCAGTCAGCCGGCATGTCCGCCAGCGGTCAGCCGATCAGCTTGGTCGCGTGTACCAGCCGGGCAAGCGTGCGCTCCCGGCCGAGCAACTCGATCGACTCATAGAGCGGCGGGGAGACCCGGCGCCCGGTCACCGCGACCCGCACCGGCGGGAAGGCTTTCCGCGAATTCAGTCCCAGGCCCTCCGGCGCAACCAGGGCGGAGTGCAGGGCCTCCTTGATCCCGTCCGCAGCCCACGGCTCGACGGCCGCCAGCGCCGCCTCGGCGGCCTGCACCACCGGCACGGCATCGGGAGTGAACACCCGCCCCGCGTCCTCCGGGTCGACCGCGAAGTCCGGTTCCGCGGTCAGCAGGAAGCCGAGCATGCCGGCGGCTTCGGTGAGGCGGCTGATCCGGGTCTGGATCAGCGGGGCCGCAGCGGTGATCAGCCGGGCCTCCGCCTCGCTCACCGGGTCACCGAGCAGCTTGGCCCGTTGCAGGAACGGGATGATCCGGGAGACGAAATCAGGCAACTCCAGCGCGCGGATCTTGTCCCCGTTGATCGCCTCGAGCTTGCGCACGTCGAACTGGGCCGCGTTCTTGTTCACCCGGGCCAGGTCGAACTCGGCGGCCATCTCGGCCAGCGTGAACTCCTCCCGGTCATCCCCGGGTGACCAGCCCAGCAGGGCCAGGTAGTTGCAGGTCGCCTCGGGGAGGAAGCCCTCCGCGCGGTACCAGTTGACCGACACGACCCCGTTGCGCTTGGACAGGCGCTGGCCGTCCTTGCCGAGCACGTACGGCAGGTGCGCGAACACCGGGAACTCGCCGGGGGGCACGCCCATGGCGCGGTAGACGGCGACCTGGCGCGGGGTGGAGGACAGCAGGTCCTCGCCGCGCACCACGTGGGTGATCTTCATCAGCACGTCGTCCACCGCGACGGCCAGCGTGTAGAGCGGCGAGCCGTCAGCCCTGGTGAGAGTGAAATCCGGGACATGGGCGTGATCGAAGGTGACCGCGCCGCGGACCAGGTCGGTGAACGTGGTGGACCCTTCCGGCATCCGGAAGCGGACCACGGGCTTGCGGCCTTCCGCCTGGTAGGCGGCCACCTGCTCGGCGGACAGGACGCGGCAGTGCCCGTCATAGCCGCTCGGGCCGCCGCCCGCGCGGGCCGCGGCCCGGCGCTCGGCCAGTTCCTCCTGCGTGCAGTAGCAGTAGTACGCGTGACCATCCGCCAGCAGCCGGGCCACCCAGTCCGCGTATATCGGCAGCCGCTCGCTCTGCAGGTAGGGGCCGTACGGGCCGCCGGCCTCCGGCCCCTCGTCCCAGTCGAGGCCGAGCCAGCGCAGCGTGTCCAGCGCGGAGGCGATGTACTCCGTGGTGACCCGCGTCTGGTCGGTGTCTTCGATGCGCAGCACGAAGGTACCGCCGGTATGCCGGGCGAACGCCCAGTCGTACAGGGCGGTCCGGATGTTGCCCACGTGCAGGTCGCCGCTGGGCGACGGGGCGAAGCGGACCCGTATCCCGGCGTCCGGGCGGTCGGTGGCGGAGGAGCGCTCAGTCACGGCTGACCACCGTATTCGTCAGCGACCCGATGTGCTCGATGGTCACGGACACCTCGTCTCCGTCCTCCAGCGGGCCCACGCCCGCTGGCGTGCCGGTCAGCAGAACATCACCAGGCAGCAACGTCATCACGGTGCTGACGTACTCCACGAGCGCGGGGACGTCGTACAGCAGTTCCGAGGTGCGTGCCCGCTGGCGGATCTCGCCGTTCACCGACGTGGTGAGCTGGAGATCGGCCGGATCGACATCCGTCTCGATCCACGGGCCCAGCGGGCAGAACGTGTCGAATCCCTTGGCCCGGGTCCATTGCCCGTCCCTGGCCTGCAGGTCGCGGGCGGTCACGTCGTTGGCGCAGGTGTAACCGAAGATCACCTCGGCGGCCTGCGCGGCGGGAACCTCGCGGCACAGCCTTCCGATGATCACCGCTAGCTCGCCCTCGTAGTCGACCCGCTGGGTGAGCTTGACCGGGTAGGCGATCTGTTCCCCGTGCCCCACCACCGCGGTGGACGGCTTCAGGAACAGCACCGGCTCGGAGTTCACCCCGGGAACCGGCTCGGCACCCATCTCGCGCGCGTGCTCGGCGTAGTTGCCGCCCACCGCGACCACCTTGCTGGGCAGCACCGGAGCCAGCAACCGCAGGTCACCCAGCGGGTACGTCGCCCCGGTGAACTGGACGCTGCCCTTGCCGGGACCGAACGGGTGCCCGCGCAACTCGGCGATGACCGTCAGTCCGCCGACACCGGCGACGGGCTGGCCGGCCCCGGCACCGTCTGCCTGGGCCTCCCCGACCACGCCGTAGGCCACGTCGCCACCTTTGGCGAATCTCGCGATACGCACCGCTCAACCTCACCCATGAGAGTTCTGCCCGGGCCCGGGCGTACCCGTGGGCCCCCCTAGAGCCTACTTATCGCGGCACACGCGCGGGCACCGCGACCGCCCGCCGGTCCGCTACTGGAGGTAACTCTCCACCTCGGACGTGGGGCGCGGGGCACTGCCGCCCGGGTCCTCGCCGTACTCGCGGCGGGCGCGGCGCTGGCGCAGCAGATCCCAGCACTGGTCGAGGGACTCCTCGACGGAGCGCAGCCGGGCGAGCTCCTCGTCGCTGGACAGCTTGCCCTCGGCGACCCTCGCCCGCAGGTCGTGCTCGGTCTGGATCAGCTCGTCGATCTGGCCCAGGATCTCCTTGTCATTCATGGCTCCACCGTAAAGGGTGACTGGCCGCATGCCGACCGTGGGTCCGGCGCCCACGTCCCTGGTGCCCGGGAGCGGCGGTGGTCCCCGATGCGTTGGAGGCCGTGCTGCTGCGGGGACCGGCCAGCCGCATCCCCCTGCCGTTAACCTGGGCCGGTGCCAGATCCAGTGTTCCTGATCACGGGCGCGTCGGGCGGCATCGGGGCAGCCACCGCCCGCGCCGCCGTCGCGGGCGGCTACCGGGTGGTGCTCACCGCGCGCCGGCCCGGGCCGCTGCACGACCTGGCCGCCGAGCTGGGCGGCCCGGCGCGGGCGCTGCCGGTCCGCTGCGACGTCGGCGGCTGGGCTCAGCTGGGCGACCTGGTCCGCGAGGTGCACGACAAGCTGGGCCGGCTGGACGTGGCGTTCGCGAACGCGGGCATCTCAGCGGCGGTTCCAGGACATGGGCGAACGCGGCGACGCAGAGCGCGAGCGCCGCGGGAAGGCACAGCGCGGCCGGGAGGCCGGCCAGGCTCGCGCATTCCAGTGACAGTGCGCGAAAGGCCAGTTCCACGGAGCGATCATCGCGCCCTTCTGGTGACCCGTCCCAGGACGGGTCACCAGGGCCTAGCCTTCCTGAGCTGGCTGGTAGCCGGCCCGGAGCAGGGCGAAGGTGACGGCTTCCGCCAGGGCGTGCCAGGAGGCGGCGATGATGTTTTCATCGACTCCGACGGTGCTCCAGGTCCCGTCGGCCGAGCCGGTGCCATCGCTGGACTCGATGAGCACCCTGGTGACAGCGCCGGTCCCGTGCGAGCCCTCCAGGATGCGGACCTTGTAGTCGGCGAGTTCCAGCATGGCCAGCTCCGGGTAGAGCCCCTCGAGCGCGAGCCGCAGCGCCTTGTCGAGCGAGTTGACCGGCCCGTTGCCCTCCCCGGTCGCCACGATCCGCTCGCCCTTGGCGTGCAGCTTGACGGTGGCCTCGCTGACCACCTCGCCACCGGCCGACTGCTCCACGATGACCCGCCACGATTCCACCCGGAAGTGGCGCAGCGGCTCGCCCGCCATCTCGTCGCGGAGCAGCAGCTCAAAGGAGGCATCGGCGGCCTCGAAGGTGTATCCGCGGGCCTCCAGTTCCTTCACCCGGTTGACCACCCGGCCGACCGTGGCCTTGTCGCCCGACAGGTCATAACCGAGCTGCTTGCCCTTGATCTCGACTGATGCGCGGCCAGCCATGTCCGAGACCAGCATCCGCATGTCGTTGCCGACGAGCGCGGGATCGATGTGCTGGTAGAGCATCGGATCCACCTTGACGGCCGAGGCATGCAGGCCCGCCTTGTGCGCGAACGCCGAGAAGCCGACGTAGGGCTGGTGTGTGCTCGGCGTGACGTTGGTGACCTCGCTGATCGCGTGCGCGACCCGGCTCATCTCGGCCAGGCAGCCCTCCGGGATGACGACCCGGCCCTTCTTGAGCTGCAGGCCAGCCACCACGCTGAACAGGTTGGCGTTGCCGGCCCGTTCCCCGTACCCGTTGGCACAGCCCTGCACGTGAGTCACCCCGGCGTCCACCGCGACGAGGCTGTTGGCCACCGCGCAGGCGGTGTCGTCGTGGCAGTGGATGCCCAGCCGCGCGCCGGTCGCGGCGACGACCGCGGTCACCACGTCGCCGAGCTCGCCGGGAAGCATGCCGCCGTTGGTGTCACAGAGGGCAACGACGTCCGCGCCCGCCTCGGTGGCCACCCGGACCACCTCGAGCGCGTAGGCCGGGTCGGAGCGGTACCCGTCGAAGAAGTGCTCCGCATCCAGGAACACCCGCTGCCCCTCGCCGCGCAGGTGGCTGACCGTGTCCCGGATCATCGCCAGGTTCTCTTCCAGCGTGGTCCGCAGAGCCAGCCGGACATGCCGGTCGTGACTCTTGGCGACAAGAGTCACGACCGGCGCCCCGGACTCGCGCAGAGCGGCGACCTGTGGGTCGTCGGCCGCCTGCACGCCGGGGCGGCGGGTCGCGCCGAACGCGGCGAGCTGCGCGTGCCTGAGGTCCAGTTCGGTGCGGGCGCGCCGGAAGAACTCGGTGTCCTTCGGGATCGCTCCCGGCCAGCCGCCCTCGATGAAGCCGACGCCGAACTCGTCAAGCCGCCGCGCGATGGCCAGCTTGTCGGCGACGGTGAGGCTCAGCCCCTCCTGCTGGGCGCCATCGCGCAGCGTGGTGTCGTAGACATGGAACACATCGTCGGGCATGAACTCGTCCGTCTCTGTCGTGCGGCGGTGGCGCCGCGGCCGGGTTGACTGTCCGTTGCTGCCCGCAAAACAAAAGACCCCTCGCGGCATGCGAGAGGTCTGCGCGTCGGCGGTGCGGGCTGCCAGCCGTAGGCGGGCGCTGCTAGGTGCCGACGCGCCTGCCGATAATGATCCGGCCGGACGTCATGCCCCCAGTCTTGCATATCCAGCTGAGTGCGTCGTACCTGATCGGCGAATCGGCAGTTTGGCGTGGCTGCCGTGCCCGCACCGGGGACAGCGCGGCCGGCGTGCGTGCGGTGCCCGAGGGCGTCACGTTACGGCGGGAAGCGCCTGCGGAGGCGACTCGGGCCGTATGGACGGATGCTCTGATGAACCTGTGCCAGCCCAGGGCCACCGGATGGATGCTGGCCGCCACCCGAACTAGCAGATCTTGTGGGCCCAGCCGTAGGGGTCGGGGCGCTGGCCGTACTGGATGCCGACGAGTTCCTCGCGAAGTCGCATGGTCACTGGGCCTGGTGTGCCGTCGCCGATGAGCCACTCGGCGCTGGCGCTCCTGACCTTGCCCACCGGCGTGATCACCGCGGCTGTCCCGCAGGCGAAGACCTCGGTCAGTTCCCCGGACGTGCACTCGGCGCGCCACTGGTCCGCCGAGATCCTGCCCTCCTCGGTCGGGAACCCGAGGTCCGGGCCAAGCTTGAGCAGCGAGTCCCGGGTGATCCCGGGCAGCATGGTCCCGGTCAGCGAGGGAGTCATGATCCGCGCCTGCGGGCCAGTCCCGTAGACGAAGAACAGGTTCATCCCGCCCATTTCCTCGACCCACTTGCGCTCCACGGCGTCCAGCCACACCACCTGGTCACAGCCGCTCGCCGTGGCCTGCAACTGCCCGGCGAAGGCCGCCGCGTAGTTGCCACCGCACTTCGCCTCCCCGGTACCGCCGGGAGCGGCCCGGGTGTACTCCGCAGAGAGCCAGACGGAGACCGGCTGGACCCCGCCCTTGAAGTAGGCCGCCGCCGGAGAGGCGATCACCGTGTACAGGTACGAGGACGAGGGCCGGTTGACGCCCAGTCCCCGTTGCGTGGCGATCATGAAAGGCCGCAGGTAGAGGCTATGGCCCTCAGCCGCCGGGACCCAGTCGCGGTCCTGGCTGACCAGGAGTTCGATAGACCGCAGGAAAGCCGCCTCGGGCAGTTCCGGCATGGCCAGCCGGTTCGCGGACCGGTTGAACCGTGCCGCGTTGGCGTTCGGCCGGAACGCCACGATCGGCCCCGTTCCCTGCCGGTAGGCCTTCAGCCCCTCGAAGATCTCCTGGGCGTAATGGAAGACCGCGGTGGCCGGCTCGAGCATGAGCGGCCCGTAGGGCTCCAGCCTGCCGTCATGCCAGCCATGCTCCGCTGTCCAGCGAAGCGTGACCATGTGGTCAGTGAATACCTCCCCGAACCCCGGGTTCGCCAGGATCCGATCCCGTTCCGCCGCGGGAACAGGATCGGCGCAGGCGCGGATGTCAAAAGCGATCTCGGTGCTCGGGCTTGCGGTCATCACAGGTCCTTCCTTTTGCCCGGCGCGGCCGGGCCCAGCGTGGCGGGGCGCCCTTGCCCCGTCCCCCGGTGGCGGGCGGCAGGCTCGCCACAGCACAGTTCCATCGTGCCCCGCACTACGGTGCGCGGCTAAACCATCGTGCCCCGCACTACGGTGCGCGGCTGAACCATCGTGCCCCGCACTACGGTGCGGGGCTGAACCATCGTGCCGCGCTGACTGCGCGGCTCAGGCGGATCCGCGGGCCGGTGGACCCGTGGATCTGCCTACCCGGCTACTCGCGCGGCGATGTCGTCGCCGATCTCGGGAGTAACCCGTGCTGCCCAGGCGCCCTGCCGCTCGACCAGGTCGTCGGCCACCGCCTGCTCGATGCGTGCCGCCTCGGCGGCCAGCCCCATGTGCTCGCACAACATGGCCACCGAGAGGATGGCCGCAGTGGGGTCGGCCTTCTGCTTGCCGGCGATGTCCGGCGCACTGCCGTGCACCGGCTCGAACATGCTCGGCGCGGTGCGCTCAGGGTTGATGTTCCCGCTCGCGGCGAGCCCGATGCCACCCGCCACAGCAGCCCCAAGATCGGTCAGGATGTCACCGAAGAGGTTGTCGGTCACCACGACATCGAACCGTTCCGGCTGCGTCACGAAGAACATCGACGCGGCGTCCACATGGCTGTAGTCCACCGAGATCGAGGTGAACTCCTTGGCGATCGCCTCCACGGTGCGCTGCCACAGGTCACCGGCGTAGGCGAGCACGTTCGTCTTGTGCACCAGCGTCAGCTTCCTGGCCGACCGCTCGGCAGCCCGCTCGAAGGCGTACCGGACCACCCGGCTCACCCCGAAGGCCGTGTTGAGGCTCTCCTGGGTGGCCACCTCGTCAGGCGTCCCCTTGCGCAGCACGCCGCCGGCACCCGCGTAGGGCCCCTCGGTCCCTTCCCGGACGACCAGCATATTGATCGACTCAGGCCGGACACTCGCCAGTGGGGTGAGCACGCCCGGGTACAACCGGACCGGCCGCAGATTTACGTAGTGGTCAAGCTCGAACCGGAGCCGGAGCAGGAGCCCGCGCTCAAGCACTCCGCTGGGCACCGTGGGATCGCCGACCGCGCCGAGCAGGATCGCGTCCTGTGCCCGGATCTCTTCCAGCACCGAATCGGGCAGGGTCTCCCCGCTGCGATGCCAGCGCTGTGCGCCGAGATCGTAGTTGGTGGCGTCGATGGCGACGTTCGCGGCCTGGAGGACCTTGAGCGCCTCGGCGACGACCTCCGGGCCAATGCCGTCGCCGCCGATCACGGCGAGCTTGATCGCAGAAGATGACATGCGCGTACCTTACTGGTCGCCTGCCGCCAGTGACGCTCCCCCGTTGTCGCGCCGATCCAGCGCTTCCTGGAGGGCCTGCACAGCGGGCGTGGCGGGGATGTGTGGGGAGGCCGGGACGGGGTGGGTGGCCGCGGCGGCTTGGATGCGCTGTGGTGAGGTTCCTGCGGGCGGACTTACGGCCAACACCGCTACCCGCAGCGGGTGGCCGGCCTGCCCTGATCAGGCCCCGCTGCGGCTGACGATGGATACGAAGCGCCACATATTGTTGGACATCCTAGTACCCTGACGGCCGGATGTCGCCCGCAGAACGGATCCGTCTCTCATACTGAGACAGATCCGCTGCGCCGGGGTCGGTCAGCGGTCCTCGAGATCCACGGTGCGGCCTACGACAGCCCCGATCGTGGACGAGATGTCGTCCAGGACCACCGCCGGGATGGCCGAGTCAACGGACAGCACGATCAGCGCATGGCCGCCGCGGGCGTCCCGGCAGACCTGCATCCCCGCGATGTTGATTCCCTCGCTGCCCAGGATCTGGCCCACCGTGCCGACCACGCCCGGCCGGTCGGTGTAGGTGAGGAAGACCATGTGCTCGGCCGGGGCGATCTCCATATCGAAGCCATTGACCTCGACCAGCTTCTCCTGCTGCCGGCGCCCACTGAGCGTCCCGCCGACCGACACCACCTGGCCATCTGGCATGATGCCGCGCAGGGTGACCAGGTTCCGCCAGTCGGGGCTCTCCGCCTCCGTGACCAAGCTGACCTCAACGCCGCGCTCGCTGGCCAGCAAGGGCGCGTTCACATAGGTCACCGCGTCTTCGACGACGTCCGCGAAGACCCCCTTCAGCGCGGCGAGCTGGAGCACGCGGACGTCATGGCTGGCGATCTCGCCGCGAACCTCGACATCGATCCGCGCGGCCATCCCGCCCGCCAGCGCCGTGAAGATGCGGCCGAGCTTCTCCGCCAGCGGCAGGCCCGGCTTGACGTCCTCGTGCACCGCCCCGCCCTGCACGTTCACCGCATCGGGCACGAACTCACCGGCCAGCGCCAGGCGGACCGACCTGGCCACCTGCGTGCCCGCCTTCTCCTGGGCCTCAGCCGTGCTCGCGCCCAGATGGGGGGTGGCCACCACCGTGGGGAATTCCAGGAGCGGGTTACCCGTCGCCGGCTCGGCGGTGAAGACGTCGATGCCTGCCCCGGCCACCCGGCCGTCCTTCAACGCCAGCGCGAGCGCATGCTCGTCCACGATGCCGCCCCGCGCGGCATTCACGATGCGCACGGTCGGCTTGACCAGGTGGAGTTCCTTGTCCCCGATCAGGCCGAGCGTCTCCGCGTTCTTCGGCAGGTGCACGGTGATGAAGTCAGCCTGGCTCAGCAACTCGTCCAGGCTGGTCAGGTGCACGCCGAGCTGGACCGCCCGCGCCGCGGGGATGTACGGGTCATAGGCGATTACCCGCATGCCGAACGAGCCGAGCCGCTCCGCGACCAGGACGCCGATCCGGCCGAGCCCGAGGATGCCTGCCACCTTGTCCTGCAGTTCGACACCGGTGAACGCGGACCGCTTCCACTGGCCAGCCCGCAGCGACGCGGCGGCCTGCGGCACGTTGCGGGCGACCGCGAGCAGCAGGCCGACCGCGTGCTCGGCCGCGCTCACGATGTTGGACGTGGGCGCGTTCACCACCATCACGCCCGCCCTGGTCGCGGCCTCGACATCGACGTTGTCCAGGCCGACGCCCGCGCGCGCTACCACGTGGAGCTTCGGAGCGTGCGCCAGAGCCTCGGCGTCGATCTTCGTGGCGCTGCGCACGATGACCGCGTCCACGTCGGCGAGCGCGGGAAGCAGCGCGGCGCGATCCGCGCCGTCCACAGTCCGCACCTCGAAGTCTGATTCGAGCTGTGCGACGGCGGCCGGGGACAGTTCCTCAGCGATGAGGACGACTGGTGCAGGCACGGCGATGGCCCCTCGTGACGGGTGGCAGGAAGACCAGTCTAGCGAAGCTTGTGAAAGGATTCACGAGCCGCACATTTGTGCGCTGCACAGCCGCGGCGGCAACCCCGCCAGCATCAGCGCGGTGCATTGTGTATCGTCGGCGAGCCAAAAAGCACCGCAGTGACACAATGCACCGCGCTGATGCGCGAGAGAGGACGGTCAGGAACTTCCGGTGTCGTCACCCGAGTCGAGCCAGCTCATCAGCGGCCGCAGCCGCGCACCGACCTGCTCGATCTGATCCGCACGGGAGGCCTCGCGCCGCTTCAGGAAGTTCGGCCGGCCGGAGTCGAACTCCTCGATCAACTCACGGGTGAAGGTGCCATCACGGACCTCAGCGAGAATCCGCCGCATTTCCTCCCTGGTGCGCTCATCCACCAGCCGCGGTCCCCGCGTGTAGCCACCGAACTCCGCGGTGTCCGACACCGACCAGTACATCTTGGAGATGCCGCCCTCGTACATCAGGTCCACGATCAGCTTCATCTCGTGCAGGCACTCGAAGTAGGCGATCTCTGGCTGGTAGCCCGCCTCGACCAGGGTGTCGAACCCGGCCTTGATGAGTTCGGAGACGCCACCGCAGAGCACCGCCTGCTCGCCGAACAGGTCAGTCTCGGTCTCCTCGGCGAACGTGGTGACCAGCGCGCCCGCCCGGGTCCCGCCGATGGCCTTGGCGTACGCGAGGGTGAGCGGCCATGCGTTCCCGGTGGCGTCCTGCTCCACCGCCACCAGCACCGGCACGCCACGTCCCTCGGAGAACTGGCGGCGGACCAGGTGGCCGGGCCCCTTCGGGGCCACCATGCACACGTCCACGCCCGCGGGCGGCTGGATGAGCTCGTAGCGGATGTTCAGCCCGTGCGCGAAGAACAGGGCGTCACCGTCCACCAGGCTCGGCTCGATCGCCTCCGCGTACAGCGCGCGCTGCACGTGGTCCGGCGCCAGGACCATGATCAGGTCCGCTTCTTCGCACGCCTCCCGGGGCGTGGTGACCCGGAGTCCTTCACTCGCCGCGCTCTCCCGGCTCCGCGACCCCTCAGGAAGTCCGACGCGGACATTCACCCCGGAGTCGCGCAGCGACAGCGCATGGGCGTGTCCCTGGCTGCCATAGCCAAGGACGGCGGCGTGCCTGCCCTGGATGACGCTGAGATCGGCGCCGTCGTCATAGAAAATGTCTGCCATTGCCTGCCTTTCGCTCACTGCTCGGTCAACTGCTCGGTCACTGCGCCGTGCCTGCTGCGCCGCGTTCTGCCGCCCGGTCCACGGGGCGCAGCGCCCGGTCCGTGATCGACTTGCCGCCACGGCCGAGAGCGACCATGCCGGACTGGACGAGTTCCTTGATCCCGAATGGCTCGAGCACCCTGACCAGGGCGTCCAGCTTGTCGCGGTTCCCGGTCGCCTCGACCGTGACCGCGTCCTGAGCCACGTCGACAACCTTGGCACGGAACAACGTCACGGTCTCCAGCACCCGCGACCTGCTCTCCAGGTCGGCACGCACCTTGATCAGCAGCAACTCCCGCTGCACCGAGGCGGACGGCTCCAGCTCGACGATCTTCAGCACGTTGATCAGCTTGTTCAGCTGCTTGGTCACCTGCTCCAGCGGGTGATCCGCGCAGTCGACCACGATCGTCATCCGGGAGATCTCCGGGTGCTCGGTGGGCCCGACCGCGAGCGAGTCGATGTTGAAGCCGCGGCGTGAGAACAAGCCCGCGATCCGGACGAGGACGCCCGGCTTGTTCTCCACCAGCACGGAGAGAGTATGCCTGTTCATAGTCGGCTCCTGATCGCGAAGGCGGGCCAGCCCCTGGCTCATTCGGTCACATCCCAGTCGGGCGCCATGTTCCGCGCGACGATGATCTCGTCATTGCTCGTCCCGGCGGCCACCATCGGCCAGACCATGGCATCGCGGTGCACCACGAAATCGACGACCACCGGCCGGTCGTTGATCTTCATGGCCTCCTCGATCACCGCGTCCACGTTGGCCGCATCCGCGCAGCGCAGGCCGACGCAGCCGTAGGCCTCAGCCAGCTTGACGAAGTCGGGGATGCGCGTCCCGCCGGTCGGCGCGGGGTCCTGCCGCGGGGCGCCTGCATGGCTCCGCGCACCCCGGTTCAGGTCGGTGTTCGAGTACCGCTCGTTGTAGAAGAGCGTCTGCCACTGCCGGACCATGCCGAGGTTGCCGTTGTTGATGATGGCGATCTTGACCGGGATCCCCTCCACCGCACAGGTGGCGAGTTCCTGGTTGGTCATCTGGAAACAGCCGTCGCCGTCGATCGTCCACACGCACGCGTCCGGGCGGCCCACCTTGGCCCCCATGGCGGCGGGCACCGCGTAGCCCATGGTGCCGAGGCCACCCGAGTTCAGCCAGTGACCTGGCCGTTCATGGCAGATGAACTGGGCGGCCCACATCTGGTGCTGGCCGACCCCCGCCACGTACACCGCGTCCGGCCCGGCGATCCGCCCGATGCGCTCGATCACGTACTGCGGTGACAGCGACCCGTCCTCAGGCTGCGCGTAGCCGAGCGGGTAGGTGCTCCGCCAGGCCTCCAGCTGGGACCACCAGGCCGTGAGGTCAGCCCGGTGGCCGCCCTGGTACTCAGCGCTGACCGCGGCGATCAGCTCAGTGATCACCTCGCGGCAGTCGCCGACGATGGGCACGTCGGCTCGCCGGTTCTTGGAGATCTCCGCGGGGTCGATGTCCGCGTGCACCACGGCGGCGCCAGGCGCGAAGCTATCCAGCCGCCCGGTCACCCGGTCATCGAAGCGAGCGCCGAGCGCGATCAGCAGATCCGACTTTTGCAGCGCACCAACGGCCGCGACCGTACCGTGCATGCCCGGCATGCCCAGATTCTGCCGGTGGCTGCCCGGGAAGCCGCCACGCGCCATCAGCGTCGTGACCACCGGGATTCCGGTCAACTCGGCCAGCTCAAGCAGTTCCTGGCTGGCCGCTGCCTTGAGCACGCCGCCGCCCACGTACAGCACCGGGCGGCTGGCCTCGGCGATCATCCGGGCCGCTTCCCGCACCTGCCGGGAGTGCGGCCGGGTCACCGGGTGATAACCGGGCAGGTCGAAGGTGGGCGGCCAGTGGAATTCGGTGGTCGCCTGGAGCGCGTCCTTGGCGACATCCACCAGCACCGGCCCGGGCCGCCCGGTGGACGCCACGTGGAACGCCTCGGCGACCGTGCGGGCGATGTCCTCGGCCTTGGTGACCAGGAAGTTGTGCTTGGTGATCGGCAGCGTGATGCCGGAGATGTCCGCCTCCTGGAACCCGTCGGTGCCGATCAGGCTGCTGGGCACCTGGCCGGTGATGGCCACCACCGGCACGGAATCCATGTACGCATCGGCCAGCGGGGTCACCAGGTTCGTGGCTCCGGGCCCCGAGGTCGCCATGCACACCCCGGGACGCCCCGTCACCTGGGCGTATCCCGCGGCCGCGTGCCCGGCGCCCTGCTCATGCCGGACCAGGATGTGCCGGACGGAGGGCGAGTCGAACAGCGGGTCGTACAACGGGAGGATCGCGCCTCCCGGGATGCCGAACACGACATCGACGCCAAGCCGCTCCAGGGCCGCGACCAGGGCTGCCGCCCCGCTCATCCGGGTGCCTGACGCGGGATCGGTGCGCGTCCGCTCGCCCGGCGGGACGGGCGAGGGCGCCGCCGCGGCGGGCGGCCGCGCGGCGGGGGGCGGCGCTGGCGCCGGCCCGGCGGGAGAATGCGCCGGAGCATGCTGGGCCGGATCGCCGGCCGAGGGCCCAGGCCCGGGCCCGGGCCTGGGCCTGGGCCGCGGCTGCGGTGCGGGCCGCGGCGCGGCGGCTCGCGCGGCGTGGTCGGTGTCACCGGCCGCATGGGAATCCGCCGCGTCCCTTGACGCGGCTCGGGCTGCTAGGTCACGCGGGGTGGGGCTAGTGCCCTTCCGCGCCGGGCCTGCCAGTCCGGGGCCGGGGCCGGGGGCGGCCGCCGCGGTCGTCTGGTCGGTCATCGCAAGCTTCCTCGTCTGCGGTACGTAGGTGATGGGCAACAAAAAACCCTCGGCGCCTTCTGGCGAACGAGGGTAGCGTGCGGGTAGCCGACTAAATCAGCTACTCGCACGCCTGTTGAGTACGAGAACAGGGTGGCTGTACACGGCTATCACTCTGGCCCACACAGCGCCCGGCGTCAACTTGACAGGGCTTTCGTCTCAGCTGGCGAGATCACGCCGCCGAAAGGGGGCTCCCCGCCGTTCTGGCCGCGCTCGCGGGCCAGGGTCGCCACGCCTTCCGGCGGCATCGGCCCGGCCACGAACGCGCCCATGCCGAGCGCACAACCCATCGCGGCCAGCAGCTCGCGCTGCTCGGCCCGCTCGATCCCGTCAGCCACCACCTCGATGCCGAGGTCATGGCCGACCCGGGCCATCGCCCTGATCAGCGTCTCCGCCACGGTGTCGGTGCCCAGGCCGGCCACCAGCTCGGGCCCTATCTTGAGCATGTCCACCGGCAGCTGGCTGAGCCTGGGCAGGGAGCCGCAGTCGGCGCTGGAGACATCCATGGCCAGCCGGACACCGCGCTCCCGCAACTCGCCAAGCCCGCGCATCATCACGTCGCCCCCATCGACCAGCACCTGATTGGCGACCTCCAGGATCAGGGCGTGCGGAGCAAGCCCGCTGCCGGACAGCGCGCCGAGCACTGATTCGGTGAACCTGGGCGTCATCACCTGCCTGGGCGAGCAGCGCAGCCAGACGCTGGCCTCCCAGCCGCGGTGGCGCCAGGCGGCAGCCCGCGAGCAGGACTCGCGCAGCATCCAGTCACCCAGCTCGACGATCACCCGGGAGGCCTCCGCGACGTCCAGGAACTCGCTGCGCGGGATCTCGGCGCCCTCGCGGTTCCAGCGGGCGAGGGCTTGCACGCCCATGATCCGCGAAGTGGCCAGGTCGGCCACGGGCTGGTATTCCAGCTCCAGCTGGCCCTCGGTGACGGCCCGGCTCAGCTCCGCTGCGAGTCCCAGGCGGCGGGGCAGGTCCGCGTGCGGCAGTGCCGAGAAGACCTCCAGCCGGCCGCCCCCTGCTTCCTTGGCCCGGGAGACCGCCGCGTCGGCGTTGCGCCACACGTAGCCCGCCGGGCTCCCGTCAGCCAGGGCCACGCCGACGCTGGCCGACAGAGCGACAGCCCGGTCGGCGGCGCGGAACGGCTCGGCCGCCACGCTGGCCAGTATCCGTCCGCCGAGATCGGTGAGCTCCTGGGCGCTGGCCGCCTCCTGGACCAGGACCGCGAACTCGTCGCCGCCCCAGCGGGCCACCGTGCCATGCGGTGGCACGACCGCCCGCAGCCTGCGCGCCACCTGGGCCAGCACCAGGTCCCCCGCGCTGGGCCCCGCCGCGTCGTTGACGCCGGTGAATCCGTCCAGGTCGACGAGGATGACCCCGGCGACGCCCGGCTCACCGCCGGCGCCCTGGGCCGCGGCGGCGAGGCGGCCCAGGCTGAGCACGTCCCGTGCCTGCTCCTCCAGGTATGCGCGGTTCGGCAGCCCGGTCAGGCCGTCGTGATAGGTCAGGTGCGCGATCTGGCGGCGCAGCGCCACCTGATCGCTCACGTCGCGCGCGGTGACCAGCAACCGGTCCGGCGCGCCCTGGCTCCGGTGCCTGGAGATCGTCGCTTCCACGTATCGCCAGGTGCCGTCCGCCGCCCGGACCCGGCACGAGTACCTGATCTGCCTGACCGAGGCGCCGGCCGCCTTCCGGACCGCACGCAACCCGCCCAGCCGATCCTCCGGATGCACCAGATCGGCCAGCACCTGGCCTTCGAGACCCTCCGGGGTGTACCCGTAGGCGTGGACCGCCGGGCTCGCATAGCCGATCGACCCGCCGTAATCGCAGACCAGCACGACATCACTCGTCCGGTCAGCAAGCTCGCGGAACTGCTGGCCCGACTCCTGCCACAGCCTGGACCGCGCGCTGTCCCGGTGCACCAGGATGACGATCCGCGCGGTCAGCGCGAGCAGCGCCGTTCCCCCGGCCAGTGCCAGCACGGGCTCTGCTGACGGGCTGCTGCCAGCCAGCACCTGGCCGATCAACGCCAGCGCGGCTGCCGCGGCGGCCAGCGCGGCGAGGGCCGTGGTGGCGTGCAGCCCGACCCTGGCGAACTGCCCGGCATTGCCCGGGCCAGCGGCCCGCCGGCCGCCGATCCACGGTGCGCAGCCGAACACGCAGAACCCGATGACCAGGAGGAGTTGTGACACGCCACCCGGATGCCCGTTACTGACCCGTGCCCCCACCGCCAGCGCGTCGCTGACCGTGACCGCGAGCACAGCCAGCAGTGGTGCCACGCCGCGCCGCGCCGCGGCCACCGCGAGAGGCAGCACCCCGCCGAGCACGATCAGGTCGGCGAACAGGTGGACGAGTTCGACCGCGAAGGTGCCCGGATCGTCGCCGGAGCGCGCGTAGACGGCGCTCAACAGGGTGATCCAGCCGATGATGAACAACGCGGACGCGAGGACGTAACCGTCCGCCAGGTGAGCCACTGCGGTGCCGATGCGGCCGCGCCCCTGAGCCAGCGGATGCCGCGCCGCCTCACGCCGTGGCCTGAGGCTGGCCAGGGCCGCCGCTGTCGTCAGCAGCGCCAGCAGGCCGGGCAGGTCAGCAATGGTGAGCGGAAAAGTGGCTCCGGCCGATGCATTGGCCAGCGCCTGCTGACCGATCGCGCCGGCGCCCCACAAGAGAACGGCCAGCGCCATCAGCCAATACGCATGCCGAACGGAGCCTGCGTGCCGGCCGGCGCCGCGCCACAGGCTGACTGCCGCGACGACAGCTATCAGGGCCACTGCTGTTGTTGCTGCCTGAGCGGCCAGGCTCATCGCGGGTCACCCGATGCTTGCGGGGGCACCGAGTCTCCTTCCGCCGGGTCCGCCGCTATGTGCTGAGCCAGCGATTCCTTGTGGGGCCCGGGCTGGCGTCCTTCGCAACCGAACTACGACTCACGGTTACCAGGACAGGGCAGGATGCCCGCAGGGTGTGCTGCGGGACCCGCCAGCGGGCTGGGCGCGGTCATCGCAAGTGAACGATGCAGCTCACTTTAGGCCCCTTAGGTCACACTTCGATTGAGGAAGGGCGTCCTCCGGGAGACAACTCCCTCTGCCTGCGGCAGCCGAAATCCGCCCGCACGCGATTGACCAGGGGTAATCGGCGTAGCGCTTTCAGTAGCTGCCAGAGATGACATTGAGCAGCGGAACGCCATTGATGAACCTCTGCACCTGATCCCGGACATGAGTGAGCATGCGCGCCGCTGACACCGGAGTGGACGCGGCCTCATGCGGGGTGATGAAGGCGCCCGGCAGATCCCAGAGCGGGTGGCCCGGCGGCAGCGGCTCAGGGTCGGTCACGTCGAGCACGGCGCGCAGCCGGCCCTGGCGCAGTTCGGTGCAGAGGGCATCGGTCACCACCAGGGATCCGCGCGCCGCGTTGACCAGCAGGGCGCCGTCCTTCATCCGGGCGAGGAAAGCTGCGTCCACCATGCCGATGGTCTCCGGCGTCACCGGGGCGAGCAGCACCACGACGTCCGCTGCGGGCAGCAGACCGGGCAGGTCGCTCACTGGTGCCACGCCGTCGCGGGCGGCCCTGGCCACCCGGAGAATCCGCACCTCGAAGCCGGTCAGCCGCCGCTCCACCGCCGCGCCGATCGAGCCGTGTCCGACGATCAGCACGGTCTTGTCAGCCAGGCAGCCGGTCCACTGATAACTCCACCGTTGCGCTGCCTGCTCACGGGCGAACAGCGGGAACTCGCGGAGCGAGGCGAGCATCGCGGCCACGACCCATTCAGCCGTGCTGGCGTCATGCACACCGCGCGCGTTGCACAGGGTGACCCCGGCGGGCACTTCGCCCAGCAGCCGGTCAACTCCCGCGGTCAGCGTCTGCACCACGGCCAGGCGGGGCATCTGCCGCATCGCCGCGATGGCCGGGCGGGATGGGAAGAAGGGCGGGACATAGAACTCGACCTCGTCCGCGCCGGACGGCAGCGGCGCGCCATCGGGCGCGACCACCTCGGCGTCCGCGCCTGGCACGCCGTCCAGCGCGGCGGCCACCTCCGCCGTCGGCACCCAGATCAGCATGACCCTCCTTCGCCTCAGTCTCCCTTGCGGCTGAGCGTGCGCCCGGCCCGATCCATGTCAATTTGGTGGACGCTAAGTGCTGCTGCCACGGCACTTTCCGTCCACGAACTACCCCGGGGGCCCACGCAATTGGGGCGGCGAGCGGTCAGGGCTGGCTGAGGCGGTCCAGGATGAGCTGCTTGACACGGCCGGCGTCGGCCTTGCCCTTGGTCGCCTTCATCACCGCGCCGACCAGCGCCCCGGCGGCGGCGACCTTCCCGCCGCGGATCTTCCCGGCCACCTCGGGGTTGTCCGCGATCGCCTCCTCCACGGCTGCGGTGAGCGCCGCGTCGTCGCTGACCACGGCCAGGCCACGGCCCGCCACGACCTCGTCCGGAGTTCCCTCGCCGGCCAGCACGCCCTCGATCACCTGCCGGGCCAGCCTGTCGTTGACCGCGCCTGAGGCCACCAGTCCGGCGACCCGGGCCACGTCGCGCGGGGTGATCGGCAGGTCAGCCAGGTCCGTGCCGGACTTGTTCGCCGTCCGCAGCAGCTCGCCGAGCCACCACTTCCGGGCATCGGCCGGCGTCGCCCCGGCGGCGACCGTCTCGGCCACCAGGTCCAGCGCGTCCGCGTTCCGCAGCGCTGCCATGTCCAGGTCCGTCAGCCCCCACTCGGCCTGCAGCCGGGCGCGCCGGGCGGCGGGCAGTTCGGGTAGCTGCGCCCGGACGCTCCCCACCCACTCCGGCGAAGGCGCGACCGGGACGAGGTCAGGCTCGGGGAAGTACCGGTAGTCCTGCGCCTCCTCCTTGCTCCGGCCCGGCGAGGTGGTGCCGCTGCCCTCGTGAAAGTGCCGGGTCTCCTGCACCACCCGCTGCCCCGCGTCCAGCAGCGCGGCCTGCCGCTCGATCTCGTAGCGGACGGCCCGTTCCACGGAGCGCAGCGAGTTCACATTCTTGGTCTCGGTACGGGTGCCCCATTCGGTGGCGCCCTTCGGCGTCAGCGAGGTGTTGACGTCGCAGCGCAGCGAGCCCTCTTCCATCCGCACATCGGACACGCCGAGCACGCGCAGCAGGTCCCGCAGTTCCGAGACATAGGCGCGGGCGACGACGGGCGCGAGCGCGCCGGTGCCCGCCACTGGCTTGGTCACGATCTCCACCAGCGGGATCCCGGCCCGGTTGTAGTCGACCAGCGAGTAGTCCGCGCCATGGATCCGCCCGGTCGCGCCGCCGACATGCAGCGACTTGCCGGTGTCCTCCTCCAGGTGCACCCGCTCGATCTCGACCCGGACCTGCTGCGGCTGCCCGCTTGGGTCCGACGGGTCGTGCACCGTGATGACCAGCCACCCGTCGGTGCAGAGCGGCTCGTCATACTGCGAGATCTGGAAGTTCTTCGGCATGTCCGGGTAGAAGTAGTTCTTCCTGGCGAACCTGCACTCGGTGGCGATCGTGCAGTTCAGCGCGAGCCCGATCTTCATCGCGTACTCGATGGCCGCCTTGTTGACCACCGGCAGGGACCCGGGCAGGCCCAGGCAGACCGGGCAGACCAGCGAGTTCGGCTCGCCGCCGAACCGGGCCGGGCAGCCGCAGAACATCTTGGTGACGGTGCCGAGTTCGACGTGCGTTTCCAGGCCGATGACCGGATCGAACCGGGAGACCGCTTCGTCGTAGGAGACCAGTGCCATGGTCGACTGGTCAGTCATGCCCAGCTCCCTCGGGATCGTCCGGTGCCGCCGCGCCGTCCGGCCGCAGCAGCCCGGCCGGCCCGCGGGCCTCATCGAGCAACGGGCCACCGCGCCGCTGGTCGAGGGCGGCCTCCACCGCGGCTGCCACCCGGTACACGCGGTCGTCGGCCAGCACCGGCGCCATGATCTGCAGGCCGACGGGCAGCCCGTCCTCGGGCGCCAGCCCGCAGGGCAGGGAGAGCGCCGCGTTGCCTGCCAGGTTCGACGGGATGGTGCACAGGTCGGCGAGGTACATCGCCATCGGGTCGTCGGCCCGCTCGCCGATGCTGAACGCGGTGGTCGGCGTGGTCGGCGACACGAGCACGTCCACCTGCTCGAACGCTGCCTCGAAGTCCCTGGTGATGAGGGTCCGCACCTGCTGGGCCTTGCCGTAGTAAGCGTCGTAGTAACCGCTGGACAAGGCATAGGTGCCGAGCATGATCCGGCGCTTGACCTCGGCGCCGAAGCCCTCGGCGCGGGTCAGCGACATCACCTCCTCGGCGCTGTGGGTGTCGTCGTCGCCGACCCGCAGCCCGTACCGCATGCCGTCGAAGCGGGCCAGGTTGGAGGAACATTCGCTGGGCGCGATGAGGTAATAGGCGGGGAGCGCGTACCTGAAGTGCGGGCAGGACACTTCAACGATCTTGGCGCCGAGGGATTCCAGGAGCTCGACGGCCTCGGCGAACCTGGCCAGGACACCTGCCTGGTAGCCCTCACCGGACAGTTCCGGCACCACGCCGATACGCAGCCCGCTCACGTCAGCCTGCCGCGCCGCGGCCACCACCGGCGGCACCGGGGCGTCCACCGAGGTCGAATCGCACGGGTCATGCCCGGAGATGGCCTCGTGCAATAGCGCGGCGTCCAGCACGGTCCGGGCCAGCGGCCCCGGGGTGTCCAGGGACGAGGCGAAGGCGATCAGCCCGTACCGGGACGAGCCGCCATAGGTCGGCTTGACCCCGACGATCCCGCAGACCGCGGCAGGCTGCCGGATCGAGCCACCAGTGTCGGTGCCGATCCCGAGCGGGGCCTCAAATCCCGCCACCGCGGCCGCTGAGCCCCCCGACGAGCCGCCGGGCACCCGGCTCAGGTCCCACGGGTTGCGGGTCGGCCCGAAGGCGGAGTTCTCGGTGGACGAGCCCATCGCGAACTCATCCATGTTCGTCTTGCCCAGGATCACCACCCCGCCGCGGCGCAGCCGCCGGGTCACGGTCGCGTCGTAGGGCGGCCGCCAGCCATCCAGGATGCGGGAGGCACATGTGGTGGGCATGTCCTCGGTGGTGAACACATCCTTGAGTGCGAGCGGAACGCCGGCCAACGGCCCGAGCACGTCACCGGCCGCCCGCCGATCGTCCACCGCGCGGGCCGCGGCGCGGGCACTGTCGGCTGCGACGTGCAGGAACGCGTGCAGCCGGTCGTCGGTCGCGGCGATCCGGGCGAGGTGCGCCTCGGTGACCTCCACCGCGGAGACCTCCCCGGCCGCGATCGCCGCAGCCAGCCCGGCTGCCGTCATCCGGGTCAGTTCGCTGGCCATGGTCAGTCCTCCGCCAGGATCCGCGGGACACGGAAGCGCTGCTGCTCCGCGGCCGGCGCCTGGGCCAGTGCCGCCTCCGCGCCAATCGGCGGGACCACCACGTCCTCGCGCAGCACATTGGTCATCGGGACCGCATGGGAGGTCGGCGGGATACCCTCCGCGGCGACCTCCTGGACGCGCGCCACGGCCGAGATGATCTGGTCGAGCTGGGCGGCGAAGTGATCGAGCTCTTCTTCGCTGAGAGCCAGCCGGGACAGCCGGGCCAGGTGGGCCACTTCCGCGCGGGCGATGGACATGGAAGCCATCCTAGGCCCGAGCCCGGAGCAGGCTGACGGGATTATCCGCCGGGCAGGCGCTACCGATCGAGGACGCCGGCTGACGGGACGGCCATGGCGCCGCCACCGCACGGTGCCTCATCCAGCCGTGCCTCATCCAGCCGTGCCTCATCCAGGGGAACGACATCCAGGGGAACGACGCCCGGCGCCGGGACGGGGGACGTGGCCGGCGCCCTGCCCGTGGCCGCCGCCCTGCCCGTGGCCGGCGCCGCCCTGCCCGTGGCCGGCGCCGCCCTGCCCGTGGCCGGCGCCGCCCTGCCGCCCTTGCCCGGTGCCGGCGTCGGTACCGGGCAGCACGCGCCCGACGCGGTCCCGGCCGGCCCGCCGGCCGGCGGCGGGTGGGCGGCGAGATCATCCATCAGCCAGGCGGTGGCCGCGGACGCGTTGAGCGGCTGGCTGAACTCCCGGCCCTGGGCAGCATCGCAACCGATTGCACACAAGGCAGAAGCCACCTCCGGTGACTCGACGCCCTCCGCGACAGAGCGGATGCCAAGGCCCCGGACCAGGTCCACCACGGACCGGACGATGACCGCGTTGTCCGGGCTGCTGGTGAGCGTCACGATGAACGACGGATCGATCTTCACTTCCCCGACGGACATCAAGGTCAGCCGGCTCAGCGAGCAGTAGCCGGTGCCAAAGTCGTCGAGGCTCAGCTGAATGCCGAGCGCGCGCAGGGCGGCCACCCCGGCCGCTACGTCGGCCATCTCGCTGGTCAGCGTCCGCTCGCTGACCTCGAGCAGCAGCACGTCGGGGGGCAGGCTGCGGGCCGCCAGCTCACGCTCGATGGTGGCCGCGAGGCCGGCGTCGAGCAGGTCGCGCACTGAGACGTTCACCGACAGTTGCACCGGCAGGCCGCTCGACCGCCACGCCGAGGCCTGGGTGAGCGCGGCCTGCACGACGTGCGCGGTGAGATCCCGCATCAGGAAGGACTGCTCAGCCAGCGGGATGAACTCGGCAGGCCCGAGGAGCCCACGGCTGGGGTGCCGCCACCTCAGCAACGCCTCCATCCCGGCGGTCCGTCCCCCGGCCAGGAACACCTTGGGCTGGTAATGCAACTCGAACTCTCCCTGGTCGATGCCGCGCCGCAGGTCACCGAGCAGGGAGAGCCGGGCCGGTGAGTGCCGGTCCGCACTCGCCGCGTAGGCCTCCACCCCGCTACGCCGGCTTTTTGCCAGGTACATGGCAACGTCGGCGCGTTGGAGCAAGACCTCTACAGTGCCCCCGTCGTCCGGGTACAGGGCGATGCCGACGCTGGCCTCGATCTCGAATGACATGCCTTCGAGGCGCACCGGCTCGGCCAGCGCGGCGCGCAGCCGGGTGGCCACCTCCCGGGCGGCGGTGACCGTCCGCACCGAGGGCAGCAGCACGGCAAACTCGTCCCCGCCGAGCCGCGCCACCACGTCGCCGGGCCGGACGCTGCGGGTGAGCCGGTAGGCGACGACCTGGAGCAGGCCGTCCCCCAGCGCGTGCCCAAGGGTGTCGTTGACCTCCTTGAACCGGTCGAGATCCAGCAGCAGGAAGCCGGACCTGGTGCCCGACCGCGCGGACTCGGCCAGCGCCTCAGCCGTCTTGCGCAGCAGGAGCGAGCGGTTGGGCAGGCCGGTCAGCTGGTCGTGCAGGGCCTGGTGCTCCCGGTTCACCGACATGGCCGCGTTGGCGTAGATCGCGGTGAGCGGCAGCAGGAACAACAGCACGAGGAGCGCCGAGCGGTCCATCACGACGACCACCAGCGGCGCGGTGCTCAGCAGCGCGAGGCTGACGAAGGCCTGATACGGCAGGGCCTTGCGGAGCGTGGCCACGATGGGAGTCCGCCCGTGCAGCGCCACGGCGACGCCGACCAGGAGGAAGTTGCAGGCGAAGTAGGCGGCCGCGGCGAGCCCGACCGCGCCCAGTTCGCCCCCGGTGGGCACCCAGGGCCGCAGCGGCGTCGGGTGGATGCCGGCGGCGGCGAGCACCGCCGCCGCGGCGGCCAGGCTGAGGGTGGCCTGCGCCACGTTGAAGGCGGCGCGGAAGAGCGCCTTGCGCCCGGACAGCGCGACGATGAGCGACGCGACCGCGCGCAGCAGCGCGGCGACCGGAAAGCCCCAGTACAGCAGGGCGGCAAAGCAGAAGGTCAGCGAGGCGGCGCCGGCGTCCGGGTGGGACTTGCCCGGGGTGACGATCGGCCTGAGCTCGCCGAGCAGGGCGAGCGCGGCGATGACCCAGAACAACCGGGTGCCGGCCAGGTGGAGCACGGATACCGGCAAGCCGCGCAGCGCCACCGCAAGCCCACCGAGACCCGCCACCGTGACGACGGCGATGCAGATCCATAGCGGGGACCCGATCCGCGGACCGATGTCCCTGGTGTCGTTGGGATCCTTCATGGCGTCCTCGTGCTGCATCCAGCCGATTGGATACGCGTTCGTTCCCAGCAGGGTACGGCGAAAACCATACTTCGCGAAGCCAATCGCACACTATCCGTTACATTACTTTGATCGGCGGTGCAATTACTGCAGGTCACAGCCTTAAGGCTGCCTTGAATCCAATTCCGGCTCAGATTAGCTTGTCATTCTCATCTGTCCCAGAAGCCTCTGCGGCACCGCTGGCAGCGGCCGGGCCGTTGTCCAGCAGGGCCCGGAGGCCCGCCTCGTCGAGCACTGCCACGCCCAGCGTGAGCGCCTTGTCGTACTTCGAGCCAGGCTTGTCCCCGGCCACCACGAAATCCGTCTTCTTCGAGACCGAGGAGGTCACCTTCCCGCCCAGTGCCTGCACGGCTTCTGCCGCCTCGTCCCGGGTGAACCCGTCAAGGCTTCCGGTGATCACCACGGTCACCCCGGCCAGCGGCATTCCCTCGGCCGCGGCGGCCTCGCTGGGGGTCACCGGCACCGGCGGAGGCGTCCAGCCGGGGGTCGCGAGCTGAACCCCCGAGGTCCGCCACTTGTCAACGATGGCCAGGTGCCAGTCCACGGTGAACCACTCGATCACCGACGCCGCGATCGTCGGGCCCACCCCGTCCACCGCGGCCAGTTCCTCGCCCGACGCGGAGGAGATCGCCTCCAGCGAGCCGAACCGGGCGGCGAGGGCGCGCGCCGCCGTGGGGCCGACGTGCCGGATCGACAGCGCGACGAGCACCCGCCAGAGCGGGCGGGTCCGTGCCTCGTCCAGGTTGCGCAGCAGTTTGCCGGCGTTGACCGTCGGGCTGCCCTGCTTGTTCACGAAGAACGGGCAGCTGGCCAGCTTCTGCTCGGTCAGAGAGAACAGGTCGCCCTCATCGGTGACCAGCCCGGAGTCCAGCAGGGCGGCCACGGCCTCGTAGCCGAGCACCTCGATGTCCAGTGCTCCCCGGCCGGCCAGGTGGAACAGCCGCTCCCGCAGCTGGGCCGGGCAGGAGCGGGTGTTCGGGCAGCGCCAGTCCACGCCGCCCTCCTCGCGGACCAGCGGGGTGCCGCAGGCCGGGCACGATGCCGGGAACTCGAACGCCCGCTCTTCGCCGGTGCGCATGTCGGGCACGGGCCCGACCACCTCGGGAATCACGTCGCCGGCCTTGCGCAGCACGACCATGTCCCCGATCAGCACGCCCTTGCGGGCCACCTCGTCGGCGTTGTGCAGGGTGGCGTTCTCCACGGTGGAACCGCTGACCACGACCGGCTGCATGACGGCGAACGGGGTGACCCGGCCGGTCCGGCCCACGTTCACCCGGATGTCCAGCAGGCGGGTGTTGACCTCCTCCGGCGGGTATTTGTAGGCGATGGCCCAGCGGGGCGCCCGGCTGGTCGCGCCCAGCTGGCGCTGCAGGTCGAGCCGGTCGATCTTGACCACGACCCCGTCGATCTCATACGGCGTGTCGTGCCGGTGCTCGGCGTAGTGCGCGATGTAGTCCCCCACCCCGTCCAGTTTGTCGGTGACCTGGAACAGGTGGCTGACCGGCAGGCCCCAGCCGCGCAGCCGCTCGTACCAGCCTGAGTGCGTGCCCGGGGCCTCGCCGGAGGCGACCCCGACGCCGTGCAGGATCAGGTCCAGCGGCCGGGTGGCGGTCACCCGCGGGTCCTTCTGGCGCAGCGACCCGGCGGCGGAGTTGCGCGGGTTGGCGAACGGGGGCTTGCCCGCCTCGGTCAGCCTCTCGTTCAGCTCGTGGAACGCCGCCACCGGCAGGAACACCTCACCGCGGACCTCCAGCGTCTCGGGGATGCCGGTGCCGCGCAGCCGGAGCGGGACCGAGGAGATCGTGCGGATGTTGGGCGTGACATCCTCCCCGGTCACCCCGTCCCCGCGGGTTGCCCCGCGGACCAGGGCGCCGTTGCGGTAGACGAGCGCGATCGCCAGGCCGTCGATCTTCAGCTCGCACAGGTACGGGCCGGTTCCGCCGAGCCGCTGCGCCCGCGCCGCCCAGGCGTCGAGTTCCTCCGCGGAGAACGCGTTGTCCAGGCTGAGCAGCCGTTCCAGGTGCTCGACGGGGGTGAAGTCGGTGGAGACACGGCCACTCACCTTCTGCGTGGGCGAGTCCGGCGTGCGCAACTCGGGGTGACGCTCCTCCAGGTCGCGCAGCTCACGCATCAGGTTGTCGTACTCGGCGTCGGAGAGGGTCGGCGAGTCCAGCACGTAGTAGCGGTGGTTGGCCTCGTCGATCTGCACGCTCAGCTCGGCGTGCCGGTGCCGCGCCGCCGCGCCCACTTCCGAGCCGGGAATGCCGCCGGTCTCCTCGGGCTGGCTCACGGAGATTCCTCCTCGATCAGCTCGGGCAGCAGCTGGGCCGCCTCCCGGCAGCAGGCCAGCGCGGCCCGGGCGTACTGCGGCGGGGCGCCCGCCAGCCCGCAGCCCGGGGTGATCACCACCTGCGCGGCGATGGCCGCCGCGCCGGTGCTCACCCCGGGCTGGCGCGCAGTCGGCCAGCCCATCCGGCGCCACAACTCCACCACCCGGACAGCAGCGTCACGTGATGATGGCCGCTGGCCGGGGCGATTGCGCTGCGCGGAGGCTGCTCCGCTGGCACCTGCTCCGCTGGCACCTGCTCTGCTGGCGCCCTCGCCAGTTGTGCCTTCTCTGGCCGCGGAACCGGATCCCCCGTTACCGCGGAGGGCATTCGGGCCGGCAACAGCAGCCGGCGGAGTCGCCGGCACCGCGCCTACGAAGATCCCGAGGCCCGCCTCGACGGCCTCTGCCAGCAACTCTTCCTCCCCCCGGCGGAGCAGGCCGAGGTCGATCCCGGCACCGGCCGCCCCCGCGCCCCTGATGATGCCGAGTGGTGCCGACAGTGCGCAGCAGTGCACGAGGGCGGGTGCCTGCGCGGCGGACAGGACCGCGCGCAGCGCGGACTCGGCATCCTGATCGTCGATGGCCCGGACGCGGTTCAGCCCGCTGGCACTTGGCACCCCGCCAGCGAGTACCGAGGGCAGCGCGGGCTCGTCCACCTGGAGCACCACCTCCGCGCCGGGGACACGCATGCGCACATCGGCGACGTGCGCCGCCACCCCCTCGGTGAGTGATGCGATCAGGTCACTGACCGCGCCGCGGTCCGCGAGCGCTGGCTCCTGGCTCCGGGCCAGTTCGATGCTGGCCGCCATGGTCCACGGCCCGCAGACCTGAATCTTCAGTGCGCCCCGGTATCCGTCGGCCACCTCTTCAAGCGCGTCAAGGTCTCGGGCCAGCAGCGACCGTGCCCGGCGCGCGGCCCGGCCCGGACGGTCGGCGAAGCGCCAGCCACGGGTGGTGGTATCGACGGCCAGATCGACGAGCAGCGCGGCAGAGCGGCCGACCATGTCCGCACCGGGGCCGCGATCCGGGAGTTCGACGAGATGTGGCAGGTCCGGCAGTTCGCCGAAGATCAGCCGCATGGCCTCAACGGGATCGGTTCCCGGCATGGAACCCACCCCGGTGGCGCTTTGCGGCGGCCAGAGGTAAGCGGTGGCGCTGGGGGGCTGGTACGAGGTGCGGCTGGCGGAGTCTGACACGCTGCCGAGCTTAGTGTCCGGGCTCGCCGTTCCTGCTGACCTGCGCGACAGGAGCTGTCCCGAGGCGACGCGCCGGCCCGGCGGACCCAGGCCGCCCGGCGGACCCAGGCCGCCCGGCGGGACCCAGGCCGCCCGGCGCTCCCCGGGCGAGCGCTCCGCGTCATGCCCTCTCCAGCGCTCCGCGCCGCACCATGCCCCGGCGATGGTGCGGCGCGGCCGCGCTGGCTGTCAGGCCGACCCGGGCCCCGCCCCCGGTGCCCAGGCCGGCCTGGCTCGGGCCGGCTAGACGAACATGTCCTGCCGGCTGGCCGGAGTCGGGCCGACGTCAGTCCGCTGCCGGACGTAGCGGCCGGTCACTCTGCGGGTCCCCAGGCTCACCCGGTCCGGGGCCTGGCGGGTCAGCGAGAAATCCCGCTCCTCGCGGCGGATTCCCCAGCTCACCAGGAGGATGGCTCCGGTGACGGCTCCCGCGATGAAGATCACAAGCGCGATGGCGACGATGGCGGCCATGATGGTCCCCTTACTTCTGGCCCTCGGCGGTGTTTCCGCCGTCCTACTTGGGTTCCTCATCCCGGTATGAGTGACCGGGAGGGGAAATCTGTCAGGAGCCAGTTGGCCAGTCCCACTGTGCCCAAGCAGTCCAGCTGCCAGGCAGAGCTGCATTGATCCAGTGATTCTAGTCATACCAACCTCTCCTGGTTTTCTTATACCCCGTCATTACGGATACGAATCAAGACATTCCACAGATTCTTACGATAGGTATGACTGGGATCTTGGGAGGCACCATGGTTGACCCGATATACCGGCAGATCGCCGAGGACCTGCGCCGCCAGATCGAGGTCGGCGAGCTCCCCCCTGGCGCCCAGCTCCGGACCGAACTGGAGTTCCGGGAGGCAGCCCCAGCCCCGCTGTTTCACGCAGCGTGACATCAGGTAGCACCGTGCCTCCCCGGCCGGGCGAGGTGTGTCGCAGTCACGCGCAGCGGGTACCGTCGGGGGAAGTTATGGCGATGGTCGGTGGCGTGCACGATGGCCTGGGTCCCTTCCGGGACGCAGGCAGGCTCACCTGCTCCCGCGGCGGGACGGGCGCCCGCCCCGGCGCCTCATGACCCGGCCGCAGCAGCGCGCAGCCGGTGCGCCGGACCAGTCCGCCCAGGAACAGCAGCCCGCCCAGGAACACCAGCCCGCCCAGGAACACCAGCCCGCCCAGGAACACCAGCCCGCCCAGGAACAGCAACAACCACCTCAGCCCGCCAAGCCCCGCCGGCACCAGGTGGCGACCCGGCGGCTGATCTGGCTGGCCATCCTGCTGCTGACCACCGCGGCCTCCATCGCGGTCGCGCTGCGCATCACGCCGCTGCAGACCGTGACAGTCGCGGGGCAGGTCATCAAGGTGGGCGCGACCGCGCCGACGCTGAGCGTCTCCGGCCCCGGCGAAGTCGATCTCTTCGGCCAGAGCCTGGGCACCCACCTGCACTTCCTCGGGCCCGTACGGCCACGACTGCAGCTGACCCAGATCACGATCAATAGCGAGCTGACCAACTTCGTCCAGGGCTCCCACTCAGCCGGGGCGGAGCGTGTCCTCGGCAGCCACCTGGCCAGCGGCTGGATCCACTATTTCGCCTGGGAGACCGCGCTCACCGGGCTGGGCGCACTGGTCCTGCTCGGCGCGCTGGCGGGCTTCCGGCGGCTGCCGCACCGGACCACCGTCAAGCTGCTGGCGGCCGGGCTGGTGATCACCGAGGCGGTCAACCTCGGCGCCATCATGCTCACCGCGTACGGTGCCCCGTCAGCCCTGCGCCAGGTGCGCTCCCTCAACCAGCTGGTGGGCGATGAGCCACCGGTCCGCGACGTCACCAAGGCGGCCCGGGTGCCTCCCGGCGTGCAGGTCGTGGTGATGGGAGACTCGACAGCGGCGGGCGCCGGGCTGCCGGCGGTGCTCGACCCGTCCCGGGTGGATCTCGAGTGCGGCCGCAGCACCGATTCCTACGCCGAGGATCTGGCCAGGGCCAACGGCTGGAAGGTGATGAACCTGGCCTGCAACAGCGCCACCATCGCCAACGGCCTGCTCGGGCCCGAAGGCCGCGGCGGGGACACCGTGCCGGCCCAGATCAATGCGGTGGAAGGCGCGAAGAGCGCCCGGGTGGTGATCGTCAGCGTGGGCGCTGACGACCTGGGCTGGTCAGCGATGCTGCGCTACTGCGCCGCCGCGCCGGGTTGCGACGACCGTGCCACCGCGGCCTACTTCCAGCAGCAACTGGCCAAATTCAGCAAGGACTACCTCCAACTGCTCAACGACCTGGCCACCCTGCCGAGTCACCCGCAGGTGATCATCAACCGCTATTACGACCCCTTCGACCTCCGGCTGGACTGCCTGAGCCGCCTCGGCCTGACCCCACCGAAGCTGCGCACCCTCAACTCGCGGCTGGCCACCCTCAACGCCGTCCTGGCGAAGGGGGCCACCGAGTTCGGCCTCGCCTCTGCCCAGCCCGACTTCACCGGCCACCAGCTGTGCACCCCGCAGCCGTACGTCCAGGGAATGTCGGACCCGGCCCCCTTCCACCCCACGGCGCTGGGGCAGCTGGCGATGGCGCTCGCCGACCAGGCAGTCATCAACGCTAACCCCTGAAGAACAGCAGCAACGAGTACCGGCCGGATGCGCTCACCCAGAGCGGGCGGTCAGGTCTGACCCGGCCCCGAGCGGGCGATCAGGCCCGCCCAGGGGCCGACCTGACCGGCGGCGTCAGCCGTCCCGTCCGTGGCGAGCAGCACCTCGCCGACCGGCTCGGGCAGCGGCAGCGGCCCGGCGGAGAAGTTGGCCACGACGGTCAGCTCGCCGCGGCGGCCGCTGGTCCGGTAGGCCCATAGGCCAGGCGGCCCGGGCAGCTGTGTGTAACTGGCCAGGCGGCCGCCGAACTCGGCCCGGCGCAGCGCGATCAGGTCGCGGCACCAGCGCAGCGTGGACGCCGGGTCCTCGCGCTGGGCAGCCACGTTGCGCTCGGCATGATCCCCGCACGGGAGCCAGGGCTGGACGCCCTCGGCGGTGAAGCCCGCCGACGGCGAGGCATCCCACGGCATCGGGGTCCTGGCCCGGTCACGCCCTTCGCCCTGCACGCCCCTGGGTGTCATCGGGTCGCGGCGCAGCGCGGCCGGGACGACCACGTCGGTCATCGCGAGCTCGTCGCCGTAGTACAGCACGAAGGTGCCGGGCAGCGTGGCGAGCACCAGCAGCGCGAGCCGGACCTTGCGCTCATCACCGTTGCACCAGCGAGTGGGAAAGCGGCTGATGTCGTGGTTGGAGGCCGTCCAGACCGGGCACTCCCCGGCCGGCAACGCGGCCAGCGTCTGCGCGACGACCTGCGCCAGCTCCTGCGCGGTGAACTCGGCGAAGATGAACGGGAAGTTGAAGGTGAGCTGGAGCTCACCGCCCTGGCCGTGGAAGCCGGCCATCACGCCGAGATCGCCGACCCACGTCTCGCCGAGGAGCAGCCGGGGCGAGGGGTAACTCTCGGCGATCTTCCGCCAGTCCCGGAACACCGCATGTGACTCTGGCCGGTTGGCGCTGTGCACCTGCGCGAGGCCGTACCGGCTGCGCACCCGTTCCCCGTCGGGCGCTGGCGGGTCGTCGCGCAGTTGCACGTCCTTGTACAGCCCGTGGGCCACATCGATCCGGAACCCCGCGACGCCCCGGTCGAACCAGAACCGGAGGATATCCCGGAAGGCCTCGTGGACCGCTGGCTCCCACCAGTTCAGGTCGGGCTGGCTGGGCAGGAAATTGTGCAGGTAGTACTGCCCGCTGCGCTCGTCGAGGGCCCAGGCGGACGCCCCGGTCGCGTCCAGCCAGTTGTTCGGGGGACCGCCGTCCGAGCCGGGACTGGCCCACACGTAGAAGTCCCGGTGCGCCGAGGCGGGGTCGCCGATCGCCTCGATGAACCAGGGATGCGCACTGCTGGTGTGGTTGGGCACCAGGTCGAGCAGCACCCGCATGCCCCGCTGGCCAGCTTCTGCGATCAGCCGGTCCAGATCCGCAACGGTGCCGAGTTCCGGGTGCACGCCCAGATAGTCCGAGACGTCATAGCCCCAGTCCTGGTCGGGCGAGGGCATGGTCGGTGACAGCCAGACGCCGTCGGCGCCCAGCCAGGAAAGGTAGTCCAGCCGGGCGGTCACACCGTTCAGATCCCCGTACCCGTCGGCGTTGGTGTCCTGCCATGACCTGACGTAAACCTGATACAAGGTGGCGCCGTGCCACCAGCGGGACCCGATCTCCGGCATGTCCATGCTCTCCCCTCCGTCCGAGCCAGCCCCCGCTGGGCTTGCCTTGCCCAGGATGGCAGGCGGAGACTGGTCAGATGAGCCCGGCTGTCGAGCTGATCGGGGTGATCCTGCTACCCACCGCCCTGGGATACGGCCTGCTGGGCAGCATCCGCCTGGTGCGCTGGGCGCTGCGGCGGCGGTCAGCAGCGCGGTACAGCTCCGCGGCCATCCCCGAGCCCATCGACCGGCTGGGTGCCCGCCTGCGCCGGCTGCGCGCGGAACTGGAAGCCATGGAGACCCGCGCCGACGTGCCCGCCAAGAGCATCCGGCTGCATGCCCTGCGCGGCGCGTATCTCGACGTCCTGCGGACAGCCTGCCAGCGCCTGGCGGTCGGCCCGCTGCCGCCCGGTGACCTCGTCCCGCAGTCGGAGATCTACCGCGCCGAGGCAGGGCTGCGCCAGCGCGGCCTGGACGTGCGGGAGACTGCCCCGCATTGAGCCGGTTACCTGCGGAGACTCCCGGCGTACGATCAGTTCGTGGTCCGCGTCCTGGCCGTATCAGACGTCGTCGAGGACGCGTTGTGGGCTGACGTCACGGCGGTGCGCGGGACCGAGCTGATCCTCGCCTGTGGTGACCTGCCGTTCGAGTATCTCGGCTAACCGACGCCGAGGCCTACCTGGGCATCGCCCGGGAGCGGTACCGGCTGATGCGCACGCACGAGTGGAGCGACGAGGTGATCGAGGAACTGCGGCGCCAGCTCAGGTCACCGGGGCGGCGCAGCCGCTGAGCCGGAGTCCTGCCCGGCAGCGCCCGCGTCGGCTCGCGCCGGAGCACCCCCGCCAGCCGTGGGTGCGGCACTGGCCGGCGAGCCCGAGTCGCCCAGGGTGAGGTTCTGGCCGGTGGCCGGGTCGAAGACATGCAGCGCCCGCCCGTCCACCCACAGCTCGGCGTTGTCCCCCTCGCTGATACGAGTAGCGGGGTCCAGCCGGGCCACCACCGTCTCCGCGTCCGCGCCGGTGTCCGCGCGTCCCGAATCCCTGGCCAGCTCAGCAAGTTCTGCCGTCTCCACGCCGCCCGTTTCCTGGGTGAAGTAGACGTACTTCTCCGATCCGAGCGACTCCAGCACATCGATGCTGGCATGGAACGTGATGCCGTTGCGGCGGACGTCGGCCGGGACGGACGATGCGTCCTCGAAATTCTCCGGGCGGATGCCCACGATGACGTCGCGGCCTGCCCCGGAACTGCTCAGCGCCTGCTGCAGCCGGCCACTCAGCGGGATGTCCCCGAGCCCCGTGCGGATACTGCTCTCCTCCACGGTGCCGCCGAGGAAGTTCATCGCGGGTGAGCCGATGAAACCGGCCACGAACAGGTTCGCCGGCCGCTCGTAGAGTTCCTGGGGCGATGCCACCTGCTGGAGCACGCCGTTGCGCATGACCGCGACCCGGTCGCCGAGCGTCATCGCCTCGGTCTGGTCGTGCGTCACGTAGACCATCGTGGTGCCCAGCCGCCGCTGGATCCGGGACACCTCGGTGCGCATCTGCACCCGCAGCTTCGCGTCGAGGTTGGATAGCGGCTCGTCCATCAGGAACGCGGACGGGTCGCGGACGATCGCCCGGCCCATCGCCACCCGCTGCCGCTGGCCGCCGGACAGGTTGGCCGGCTTGCGGTCGAGATGCTGGGTCAGGTCGAGGATGCGGGCCGCCTCCTCGACTTTCTCGTTGATGACGTTCCGCGGGGTCTTGGCCAGCTTCAGCGCGAAGCCCATGTTCTCCCGGACCGTCATGTGCGGGTACAGCGCGTAGCTCTGGAAGACCATCGCGATGTCTCGGTCCTTGGGCGTCTTGTTGTTGACGACCTTGCCGCCGATGCGCAGTTCGCCCTCGGTGATGTCCTCCAGCCCGGCGATCATGTTGAGGGTGGTCGACTTGCCGCAGCCGGACGGGCCGACCAGGATGACGAACTCGCCATCGGCGATGTCCAGATTGATCTTGTCAACAGCCAGCGCACCGTCCGGGTAGCGCTTGGTGACCTGGTCCAGAACAATTTCAGCCACTGGTCTCTCCTTGGATCCGCTAGCCCTTGACCGCGCCTGATGTCAGCCCGGCAACGATCCGGCGCTGGAAGAACACCACGAAGATGATGATCGGGATGGTGATGACCACCGCGGCGGCCGCGATGGGACCGGTCGGCACGGTGAACTGCGAGCTGCCGCTGAAGTAGGCCAGCGAGGCCGGCGCTGTCCGGGAGGTTAGCGTCGAGGTGAACGAGATCGCGAACAGGAACTCGTTCCAGCAGAAGAGGAACACCAGGATCGCCGTGGTGACCATGCCCGGCGCGGCCAGCGGGGCGATGACCCGCACGAACGCCTGGAATGGCGTGGCACCGTCCACCTTGGCGGCCTTCTCCAGCTCCCAGGGGATCTCCCGGAAGAACGCGGACAGCGTGTAGATGCCGAGCGGCAGGCCGAAGGCCACATAGGGGATGATCAGCCCGGGCCAGGTGTTGAACAGGCCCAGCGCGCGCTCGATGCTGAACATCGGGGTGACCAGCGAGATAGCCGGGAACATCGCGATCAGCAGCGCCATCCCGATCAGCACGCTCTTGCCGGGGAAGCGCAGCCGGGCGACCGCGTAGGCAGCCATCGAGGCCAGCACGACCGCGATGAAAGTCGCGATGAGGCCGATGCCGATCGAGTTGATCAGCGGCCTGATGAACTGCGTGGTGCTCAGGATCTGCGTGTAGTTCCCCCAGGTCCACTGCGCGGGGATGAAGGAAGGGTTGAGGACCGCGGTGGGCGTCTTGAAGGACAGCGAGGCCAGCCAGAGCACCGGGATCAGTGCCAGCGCGATGACGACGAGGTTCGCCGTCCACCAGCCGAACTTCTGCCGGGACGTGGTGCTTACGGCAGCCATGAGCGGGTCACCTCTTTCCGATGTCCGTGCCGGGGGCGGCGGTACCGAAGCCCCTGATGAACACGACGGCGATGATGGCAACGCAGATGAAGATCAGGATGGAGATCGCCGACCCAATGCCCAGGTTCAACGCGTTGAACAAGTTGTCGTAGCCGAGGATCGAGACCGACCCGGTGCCGTTGTTGCCGCCGGTCAGGATGTAGATGTTGTCGAATATCCGGAACGAGTCCAGGGTCCGGAACAGCAGCGCGACCAGGATGGCCGGTTTCATCAGTGGCAGCGTGATCCTGGTGAAGCGCTGCCAGCCGGTGGCACCGTCCACCATGGCTGCCTTCTGCAGGTCCTCGGGCACCAGGGAGAGCCCGGCCAGCAGCAGCAGTCCCATGAACGGCGTGGTTTTCCATATCTCGGCCAGGATGATGACGCCAATCGCCTGGAACTGTGCGGTCAGCGGCGCGCTGTTGTTGAAGGCCGCGGACAGGTAGCCCTGGCCCGGCGTCCATGCGTACTGCCAGCCGTAGGCGGCGGCGACCGTCACGATCCCGTAGGGGATGAGCGCGGACGTGCGAACCGTGCCCCTGCCGAAGAGCGTCCGGTGCATGAGCAGTGCCAGCAGCATGCCGAGGACCAGCGTGAAGGCGACCGAGATGACCGTGATGAGCACAGTCACCCACAGTGCCTCCCACCAGTACGAGGAGCTGAGCACCGCGCCGTAGTTGCTGAGCCCGACGAACTTGATGGCCTGCGGAAGCTCCAGGTTGTAGCGCTCCAGCGAAAGGTAGACGGCATAGCCGACTGGGTAGGCGGTGACGGCGAGCATCACGATGACCGCCGGGGCGCACAGCATCCAGCCCAGCCTGCGCTCGGCCCGTGCGCCTTCTGACAGCTGTCGCTTGTGCCCCCGCACTGCCTGCTCGGTTGCGCCGCCGGGGAGCGCCTCGGTGGTCGTACTCATCGGCCCCTTCCTTCCCTCGCGGCCGGCCGCCCGCATCCTCCGCGGCGGCTCACGGGACCAGCCCCTTCGATTGCAGGGCGTTGTTGAGCTGGCTGGTCATCGACTTCTCGGTGCCCACCGGATTGATGCCGGCCGGCGGCGAGATCAGGTGCGAGATGTCGATGGACACGACCTGGTAGACGGGCGTCTTCGGCCGGACGCTCGCATGCTCCAGCGCGTTGAGGATGTCGGCGTGGAACGGGTAGTTCTTGAACAGCGCCGGATCGTTGTAGAGGCTGGTGATGGTGGGCGGGACACCGCCGACGTTGGCGCCGATGATCTGGTTCTGCCGGTCGCGCAGGCACAGCGCGGCCTGGAAGGCGAGCGCCTTGTGCTGTGAGTACCTGCTGACCGCGAGGTCAATGCCGCCGATCGTCACCTTGGCTGGCACACCGGGGGTGACCTCCGGGTAGAGCGCCCACTTGAAGGTCTTGAAGAGCTTGGGATTGTCGGCCTTCATGGCTGGATACACGAACGGGTAGTTCAGCTGGAACGCCGCGGTCCCCGCCTCCATGGCGAGCCGGTTCTGGTTCTCCATCTGCACCGGCAGCGACGGGTCCGCGCCGGGGCCAGTGGCGAGCTCCTTCATGATCGACAAAGCCTTGACGGCGGGCGCACCCAGCGTCACCTTGGTCGCGTCCGGATTCAGGATGGCGCCGCCCGCGCTGGCCACCATCGTGTTGAACCAGACGGTCGCGCCCTCGTACTGCGCGCCCTGGATCTCGATGAGGTGCGGCTTGCCCTCTTTCTTCAGCTGCGCCGCGTCGGCGAGCATCTCGGCCCAGGTCTTCGGCGGGTTCGGCACGAGCGCAGAGTCGTACCACAGCAGCTGGGTGTTGCTGTTGTCGGGCACTGCGTAGAGCTTGCCCTTCCAGATCGCCGTGTCCAGGGCTGGCTTGAGCGTGCCGTTCTCGGCCTGTGCCTTGTACGTGCCGGTCCACGGCTCGATCCAGCCGGCCTGGGCGAACTCGGCCTCCCAGGTGACGTCCAGGCCCAAGATGTCGATCGTGGAGTCGTGCGCCGCCAGCCGCCTGACCAGCTGCTGCCGCTGGCCGTCCGAGCCGGTGGGCAGCTGCTGGTAGGAGATCGTGTACTTGCCGCCGCTTTGCTTGTCGCAATTGTTGATGGCTGCTTGGGTCGCGCCGGAGTTGTCCGGGTAAAGGTACAAGCTCAGCGAGACCGGGCCGGTACTGGCGCTGCTGGTGCCGCAGGCAGCGAGCACGGCCGAGACCAGGATGCCGCCCCCGGCGGCTGCGACGAGGAACCGGAGCCGGGGGCGGACAGGACGTTTCGGTATCGGTACCCGGGCGCGCCGCCGCGGACTGGCTTGATGATCCCTGCCACCGATCATGGTGCCTCCCGACGGCCCGGTGCTTCGTTGCACCTGATACGCCTGCCGTTGCCTGCAACGCTAAAGGCTTTCCCCACCCGCAACAAGGGATGCACTTTGGGGGAAGTCTTGCTAACCTGCGCGCGCAATGAACCATTGCCGGCGCGATTTTCCGTCAGCGGGACACTGATCATGCCGCAGCTCAGCCAGTGGCGGCGATCAAGCCGCGGGCCCGCGGGGAACGCTGACAGGTCCGCGGGGAACGCTGACGATGCCGCGGGGGTCGCCGACGATGCCGCAGGTCAGCTGGTGGCGCTGATGGTGCCGCTGCCCAGCACGGCATCGCCGTCGTACAAGACCGCGGCCTGGCCCCTGGCGACCCCGCGGGCGGGCGCCCGCAGCCGGATCCGGAGCAGGTCGCCGTCCAGGCCGGCGCTGGCCGGATGAACCTCCCCGTGCGCGCGCAACTGCACCAGGCAGTCACGGGGCTCGGCGAGCGGGTCGCATCCGGTCCAGACCGGGCGCTCCGCCACGATCTCGAGCACGTCAAGGGCTTCCTGCGGGCCGACAGTGACAGTCCGGGACGCTGGCTCGATGTCCAGCACGTACCGCGGCCTTCCGTCGCCGGCCGGCACGCCCACCCGCAGGCCCTTTCGCTGCCCGATGGTGAATCCGTACGCGCCGTCGTGGGTGCCTACCGGCGTCCCGTCCTGCTGCACGATGCTGCCGGGCGCGTCGCCGAGCCGGCCAGCCAGGAAGGCCCTGGTGTCGCCGTCCGGGATGAAGCAGACGTCGTGGCTGTCCGGCTTCGCGGCCACCGCCATCCCGCGGGCGGCGGCCTCTTCACGGACCTCGGCCTTGGTGGAACCGCCCAGCGGGAACATGGCCCGGCCCAGCTGCTCGCGGTCGAGCACGGCCAGCACGTAGGACTGATCCTTGGCCGCGTCCACGCTGCGGTGCAGGCGGCCGTCGCGCAACCGGGCGTGGTGGCCGGTGCAGACCGCATCGAAGCCGAGTGCCACCGCCCGGTCCAGGACGGCCGCGAACTTGATCTTCTCGTTGCAGCGCAGGCACGGGTTGGGCGTGCGGCCCCGGGCGTACTCGGCGACGAAATCGGCCACCACGTCGCGGTCGAAGCGCTCCGCCATGTCCCAGACGTAGAACGGGATGCCGATCACGTCCGCGGCCCGGCGGGCGTCGCGGGCATCCTCCACGGTGCAGCAGCCGCGTGCCCCGGTCCGGTAGGACTGCGGGTTCGCGGACAGTGCGAGATGGACGCCGGTCACCTCGTGCCCGGCGTCCGCGGCCCGGGCAGCGGCCACTGCCGAGTCGACGCCGCCGGACATGGCGGCCAGCACGCGAAGACGGTTCATCGTCTACCGAGGGTACCGGTGCTGGCCCGGGGGGTCGTCCCCCCGGGCCAGCACTCGTCGGCGAGGGGGGGCGCGCCAGAGGCGTGTCCCGCCGAGCCGGCGACTCTCGGGGGGTCCGGGGGGTCGTCCCCCCGGGCCAGCAGAGCGGGTCAGCGGGTGGCGCGGCGGGCGCGCTGCACGACCTCGCCGATCACCGCGCCGAGAGCGTCCACGTCGTCCTGGGTGGATGAGTGGCCCAGCGAGAAGCGCAACGACCCGCGGGCCCTGGCCTCGCCCGCGCCCATCGCGAGCAGCACGTGGCTGGGCTGGGCCACCCCGGCGGTGCAGGCGGACCCGGTGGAGCAGGCGATGCCCTTCGCGTCGAGCAGCATGAGCAGGGCGTCACCCTCACAGCCGGGGAAGGAGAAGTGTGCGTTGCCGGGCAGCCTGCCGGGTCCGGGGGGCGGGCCGTTGAGGACGGCGTCCGGGACCGCGGCGAGCACCTGGGTGATCAGGTCATCCCTCAGTTTGGCCAGCCGGGCGGCCTCGTCGTCCCGGCGGCTGGCCATCACCCCCGCGGCGACCGCGAACGCCCGGATCGCCGGCGCGTCCAGCGTGCCGGAGCGGACCTCGCCCTCCTGGCCGCCGCCATGCAGCACCGGGACCGGCCGGGCTCCCCTGGCGAGCAGCAGCGCGCCCGCGCCGACCGGGCCGCCGAACTTGTGCGCGGTGATGGTCATCGCGTCCACCCCACTGGCGGCGAAGTTGACCGGCAACTGCCCGGCCGCCTGCACCGCGTCGGTGTGGAAGGGGATCGCGTGCTCGCGGGCTACCGCGGTGAGTTCGGCGATCGGCTGCACCGCGCCTACCTCGTTGTTCGCCCACATGACGGTGACCAGCGCAATGTCGGCCGGGCCGGCCGCGATCGCGTCGGCGAGAGCTTCCGGGCGGAGCACCCCGGTTGCGTCAACCGGCAGCCAGTGCTCCTCGGCTTCCTCGTGCTCGGCGAGCCAGTGCACCGAGTCCAGGACCGCATGGTGCTCTACCGCGGTGGCCAGCACCCGGCGGGGCAGCGATCCGGCAGAACCGGGCCTGCCACCACCGGGCCTGCCACCACCGGGCCTGCCACCACCGGGCCTGCCAGAACCCGCCCGGCCGGCAGCCGACCTGGCAGCACCTGAACTGGCCACCCCGGGCGTGCCGGTGCGGCGCGCCCAGTACAGCCCCTTCACCGCCAGGTTGTCGGCCTCGGTGCCGCCGGCGGTGAAGATCACCTCGCTGGGCCGGGCGCCGAAGACCTCGGCGATCTGTTCCCGGGACTCCTCGACCACGCGCCGCGCCCGGCGGCCTGCGTTGTGCAATGAGGAGGGATTGCCCAGCCGACCGAGTTCCTCCGTCATCGCCGCGAGGGCTTCCGGCAGCAGCGACGTGGTCGCCGCGTGGTCCAGGTACACCACGCAGTCCTGGGCAGGCCGCAGGCGCCCGCTCGCGTTCTCGATGTACCCCATGACGGCCCTCAGCCTAGTGCGCGTTCCAGCCGCGGGACACGCCCCGGAGCGTGCCTGCGGGCGTGCCCTTCACCTGCCCTAGTTGGCCGAGCGCCGCTCGACCTCCTCGGTGAGCTGCGGCACGACCGCGAAGAGGTCGCCGACCACGCCGAAATCGGCGAGCTCGAAAATGGGCGCCTCTGGATCCTTGTTGATCACCATGATGGTCTTGGAGGTCTGCATGCCGGCCCGGTGCTGGATCGCGCCCGAGATGCCCACCGCCAGGTAGAGCTGCGGTGACACGGTCTTCCCGGTCTGGCCTACCTGGAACTGGTGCGGGTACCAGCCGGCGTCGGTAGCGGCCCGCGACGCGCCCACCGCCGCGCCGAGCGAGTCCGCGAGCTTCTCGATCAGCACGAAGTTCTCCGCGTTGCCCACCCCGCGGCCACCGGACACGACGATGGCCGCCTCGGTGAGTTCCGGCCGCTCGCCGCGCTCGGCCACCACGCGCTCGGTGACCCGTACCGCCTTCGCGGCGTCGCTCAACTCCACCGCGACGGCCTCGATCTCGGCCGCGGCCGGCGCGGGCTCGGCAGCCGCCGAGTTCGGCCGCACCGCGATGATGGGCGTGCCGGTACGCACCCTCGACTGCACGATGATCGCACCGCCGAAGATGGACTGCTCGGCGACCAGGCCGCCGCCGTCCCCCGCGGTCAGCCCCACCGCGTCGGTGATCACGCCGGAGTTCGTCTTGACCGCGAGCCGCCCGGCCGCTTCCTTCCCCTCCGGGGTGGCGGCGACGAGCACGGCGGCCGGTGACTTCTGCGCGACCAGCACGGCAAGGATCTCGGCCACGGGGGCGACCACGTAGTCCCCGATATCGCCGCCGTCAGCGACATAGACCTTGGCGGCGCCGAACTCGGCCAGCCGCTCCCGGCCCGCTTCCGCGCCGGGGCCGATCCAGACGGCCGCTGGCTCGCCGAACTGGCGGGCCAGGGTCAGCAGCTCGGAGGTAACCTTCTTGACCGTCTCGCCGGAGTGCTCGGCGAGGACCAGGATCTCAGCCATCGTTGGCAGCCTTTCCGCCCATTCCTGAGGTGAACCATTCCTGAGGTGAACCAGCTCTGAGGTGAACCAGCCCTCAGATGAACCAGCCCTCAGATGAACTTCTGCGCGGCGAGGAACTCGGCTGCCTTGCTGCCGCCGTCGCCTTCGTCCTTGACGATCGTGCCCGCCTGCCGCGGCGGGCGTTTCGCGAAGCTCACCACTTCGGTGGCCGCGGCGGCCAGGCCGACCTCGCCAGGGTCGATGCCGGCGTCCGCCAGGCTGAGCTTCTCGACCGGCTTCTTCTTGGCCGCCATGATTCCCTTGAAGGACGGGTACCGCGGTTCGTTGATCTTCTCCACGACGCTGATCACGGCTGGCAGGCTCGCCTCGACCTTGTCGTAGCCGTAGTCCGCCTGCCGGTGGATCCTGACCTGGGTCCCGTCCACCTCGACCTTGCTGGCCAGGGAGAGCTGGGGGACGCCGAGGCGCTCGGCCAGCATGGCGGCCAGCACGCCCATCCGCGCGTCAGTCGACTCCGATCCCAGGATCACCAGGTCGAACCCGGTCCTGCCGATCACCTGGGCCATGGCCGCCGACGTCTGCAGCGCGTCCGACCCGGCCAGGGCGTCGTCGATGAGGTGCACCGCCTTGTCGGCGCCCATGGAAAGGGCCTTGCGGATCGACTCGCTGGCCTTGTCGGGGCCCATGGTCAGGATCGTGACCTCGCCCCCGTGTGCCTCGGCCAGGCGCAGGCCCTCCTCGATCGCGTACTCATCGAGCTCGTTGATGACCACGTCGACCGATGCCCGGTCCAGGCGCGAGTCATCGGGCCTCAGGGTGCGTTCGGCCCATGTGTCTGGCACCTGCTTCACGCAGACGACGATGTTCATGACCGGCGGCCGACCTCCTGCCTCGTTGTGCTGCAAACCGGGACTCGCCCCGGACACGCCAGGCTGTGCCCGCGATGCGGCGGAGCACCCTTAAGGGTGCCAAATGCCGTTCCCCGGTGGGTCGCCCGGGGTGTCCTGTAGGCCCGGACAGATGTTACTTGGCGGTAGCTTACCCGGCCTCCGCGGCATCAACGACATTCGCGAGCAGCATCGCCCTCGTCATCGGGCCGACTCCGCCGGGCATCGGGGCCAGGTAGCCGGCCACGTCGCTCACCCCGGGCGCGACATCGCCGACCAGGCCCGCCTCGGTCCGCGTGATCCCCACGTCGAGGACCGCGGCCCCGGGCCTGACCATGCCAGCCGTCAGCAGCCCCGGCCGGCCGGCGGCGACCACCACGATGTCCGCTTCGCGCGTGTGCCCGGCAAGGTCCTTGGTGCCGGTATGGCAGAGGGTGACGGTCGCGTTCTCGCTGCGCCGGGTGAGCAGCAGGCCGAGAGCCCGCCCGACGGTGATCCCCCGCCCGATCACGGTGACGTCCGCCCCCGCGATCGGCACGTCATAGCGGCGGAGGAGTTCCACGATGCCGCGCGGGGTGCAGGGCAGCGGACCCGGCTCACCGAGCACGAGGCGGCCCAGGTTGAGCGGATGCAGGCCGTCCGCGTCCTTCGCGGGATCGATCCGGCTCAGGATCCGGTTCGCGTCGAGCCCCGCGGGCAGCGGCAACTGGACCAGGTAGCCGGTGCACGCCGGATCGGCGTTCAGCTCATCCACCACCGCCTCGACCTGCTCCTGGGTAGCGTCGGCCGGCAGGTCCCGGCGGATGCTGGCGATGCCTACCTGCGCGCAGTCCCGGTGCTTGCCGTTGACATAGGCCCGGCTGCCCGGGTCATCCCCGACCAGCACGGTGCCGAGGCCGGGAACCGCGCCGCGCCTGGCCAGTCCGGCAACGCGTTCGGCGAGTTCAGCCTTGATCGCGGCAGCGGTCGTCTTGCCGTCCAGGATCCGCGCGCTCATCGCGCCTGCCCGGCGGCCCGGAAGTCCAGCTGGATGCTCATGATCCCCTTTCAGTGGAAGAAGTGCCGGACCCCGGTGACGTACATCGTGATCCCTGCCTGCTCCGCGGCCTCGATGCTCAGCTGGTCGCGGATCGACCCGCCCGGCTGTACCACGGCACGGACCCCGGCGCGGGTCAGCACCTCCAGGCCGTCCGGGAACGGGAAGTAGGCGTCGCTGGCCGCGACCGCCCCGGCGGCACGCTCGGCCGCCCTGGACACCGCGAGCCGTGCCGCGTCCACCCGGTTGACCTGGCCCATGCCCACCCCCACCGTGGCCAGCCGGGAGGCGAGCAGGATGGCGTTGGACTTGACGCTGCGGATGGCGCGCCAGGCGAAGGCCAGGTCGGCGAGCATGTCGGCGGACGCGGGCTGGCCGGTCTTGAGTTCCCAGCTGGCCGGGTCATCACCTGGCGCGTCGATCTCATCAGGCGTCTGCAGCAGCAGGCCGCCGTCAACCTGCCGCCACTCGACCGGGTGGCTGCCGCTGGCGGGCGGCGGGCAGGCGAGCAACCGCAGGTTCTTGACCGCCGTCAGGATGTCCAGCGCGGCGGGGTCGAACCCTGGCGCGATGACGATCTCGGTGAAGATGCCCGCCACCTGGGCCGCCATCTGGGCGGTGACCACCCCGTTCGCGGCGATCACGCCGCCGAACGCGGATTCCGGGTCGCACGCGTTGGCCTTCCGGTGCGCCTCCGCCAGGTCGGTGCCGAGGGCGATGCCGCAGGGGTTGGAGTGCTTGATGATGGCGACGCACGGCTGGACGAAGTCGAACACGGCCCGCCAGGCGGCGGCAGCGTCCACGTAGTTGTTGTAGGACATGGCCTTGCCGTGCAGTTGGGTCGCTGCGGCGATGCCCGCCGGCCCGCCCCCGGCAACACCGCCCCCGGCAACACCGCCCCCGGCAACACCGCCCCCGGCAACACCGCCCCCGGCAACACCGCCCGCAGCCGGGCCGCTCCCGGCCGGGCTGCCTTCGGCCGGGCTGTCCTGGCCCGGGTGGCCCGGGCTGCCTCCGCTGGGGCCAGCAGCGCCCGGGCCGGCCGCGGCGCCCCGCGCGTACAGCGCGGCCCGCTGGTGCGGGTTCTCCCCGTAGCGGAGCACTTCGCGCCTGGCCCACAGCGCCGCCGTGACGTCCGGCCAGCCGGTTTCCCGTGCTGTCTCATCCGGCGCGTACGCAGAGGCGAACCAGGAGGCGACCGCGCAGTCGTAGGCGGCGGTGTGCGCGTAGGCGCGGGCAGCCAGCCGCCGCCGCTGGTCCAGGGTGAACCCGCCAGCCGCCACGGCCTCCGCCACGTCGCCGTATCTCGAGGGATCGGTGATGACCGCGACATGCTCGTGGTTCTTCGCGGCCGCCCGGACCATGGCCGGCCCGCCGATGTCTATCTGCTCAACGCACTCGGCTGGCGGCGCCCCTCCGCTGACCGCTGCCTCGAACGGGTAGAGGTTGGACACCAGCAACTGGAAGGGGGCGATGCCCAGCTCATCGAGCTGGGACTGATGAGCCGGCCGGCTGAGGTCGGCGAGCAGCCCGGCATGCACCGCCGGGTGCAGGGTTTTCACCCGGCCATCCAGGCATTCGGGAAAGCCGGTGATGTCCTCCACCCGGGTCACCGGCACGCCCGCGCCGGTGATCGCGACCGCGGTGCTCCCCGTGCTGACGATTTCCACCCCCGCCTCGTGCAGCGAGCGCGCCAGGCCGCCAAGCCCCGTCTTGTCGTAGACACTGATCAGTGCGCGCCTGACCGGTACTTTCGTCACCGCCCGATCCTTACCTTCCTGCCGGTCGCGGTCCACCCGTCGCGGACCATCCGGCTCACAGTCTCCACGAGCAGCGAGCGTTCAGCCACTTTGACCCGCTCGTGCAGGGTGGCCTCATCGTCGTCATCGAGCACGGGAACCGCCGCCTGGGCGATCACCGGGCCGCTGTCCAGCCCCGAGTCCACCAGGAAAACCGTGCATCCGGTGATCTTCACCCCGTGCTCGAGCGCATCGCGCACCCCGTGCATGCCGGGGAAGGAGGGCAGCAGGGCCGGATGGGTGTTGATCAGGCGGCCGCCGAAGGCGTCCAGGAAATGCTGCCCGACCAGCTTCATGAATCCGGCCAGGATGACCAGGTCGGGGGCGGCGGCAAGGCAGGACGAGGTGAGCGCCTGGTCCCAGTCGGTGCGGGTCGGGTAGTCCTTGACCCGGTGGGTGAACGTGGGCACGCCCGCCCGCTCGGCCCGGGCCAGCGCCTCGATGCCGGTCCGGTCGGCGCCCACCGCCACGACCTGCGCGCCGTACGTCTCATCGGCGCACGCGTCAAGCAGTGCCTGCAGGTTCGTTCCAGCGCCCGAGACCAGTACGACCAGGCGTGCGCGCATGCGGCCACGATAACCGCACGAGACGGATGGACTCGCCCATGCTCCAGCACAGGGCAAAAAAGGAGGTTTTGATCTCGGCGCAGGTCAGAGTGCGTGAACCTGCGCCTCATGCACTTGCGGTGCACTTGCCGCCGCGCTGGCGGCACAGCGGCGGCCAGCGCGTCCATGTCGCGCACGTCCGTGCGCCGTTCGATGTCGTGCTTGTATACCTGCTCCACGACGGCGATGCTGTCTCCCAGCCGCCGGGCCACGTGCGCGACGTCCGCGCCGTTGAGCAGGGCCAGGCTAGCCCAAGGCTAGCCCCGGTGTGCCTCAGTGAGTGCAGGGATCCATAGGGCATGTCCGGGTCAGCGTCGCGGATGTAGCGCCTCAGCGTCCGCTCGAACTGACCCGACGTCGCGGTCGGCCGCAGCACCCGCCCGTTGTGGTCACTGAACGCCAGGGCATCCGGCTGCGCCAGGGACAAGTGCAGTGACCCGCGCTCGCGCTTGCGGGCTGCCAGCCGGTCCGCCGTGTCCTGCCAGAGCAGGGTAACCGTGCGGCCTGGCTTGCGCCCTGCCCGCCGTGCCGACCTGGCGTTCTTGACCTGGCCGACCCTGGCCCGCTGGCCCGTGGCTGGCTGCGCTGTCTTGACGATCTTCACCCGGCGTCCGTCAAGGTCACCCCAGGTCAGCGCCAGCACTTCACCCCGGCGGCACCAGGTGTCCGCGTACACCCGCCACAGGTCCGCGTGCGCCGGGTCGTTGACGTCGCACCAGGCAAGGAACGAGGCGAGTTGCGTCTCGGTCCATGCTGTTTTCTCTTCGTCCCTGGTGATCTCCGGGCTCTCGGACGCCTTGTCGGGGTTGCGGGCGAGCAGGAGCGGGACGGCCGTGACGGCGGACTCAGGCGGATGGTGGACGGTGCCAGGCCGGTTCCCTTCGCGCCGCCCGTCGCCGCCAGCCGCTTGTAATGGATAGACAAGCAGCCCCAGGCACGATGCAACGCCGTGTCGTGCGCTGCGGCCGGAGCCTGACGCCACAAGCCGCCCGTCGCCATGACCGGCACTGCGCCCACAGGGGCCTGGCGATGCCCCGCGCACCGGGGCACCCTGCCAGCACTTCTCCGGCTTCCCGGACAGGTCAGCGAATGAACGTACCTCTTCCCTGGATGGTCACGATCAGGCCGCGCTCGCGAAGCTCCTTCATGGCGCGGCGGATGCTCCCGTAAGACACCTCATAGTGGTGAGCGAGATCACGCTCTGAGCGCAGCCGCGCCCCTGGCTTCAGGATGCCCGATGCGATCTGCTGCTCAACGTCGCGCACGACGCGCATGTACACCAGGTCATCATCGCGCCCGCCTGGTGCTTCAATGCCGCCCTTCATGATCATCACTGTAGCTATGCGTGATCATCAGTCCTGACCTGGGAAGCATCGTTGAGTGCTACACACATGCTACCCATGCGCTATATGGTGCAGAGGACGGAAACGAAAGCGGCCCCGGACGGTGCTTGCACACCGTTACCCGGGGCCTGACCCCTACCAGTAGTGGCTGTGGAAGATCATCCCATGACATGGCAGGACGTAAGAGAGTTGCTGCTCGCGTCCGCTGACGACATGCGGGAAGTCGCCGCATTGCTGCCGGTGCCCGATGACAGGGCCGAGACGACGGCCAGGATGTGTGACCGGCTCAGCGAGGAAGCCGCCCAGGCTGCGGCCTGGCTGAGGCGATCCCAGATCCGCGAGGTGCCCGAGCGCCCCGCACTGCCCAAGCGCCGGGTGCCCGCCGACCCCGCGAGCGGCGGCGTGCACCGCATCCCGCCCGACCCGGGGCGGCCCGCATGAGCACGGACACGGACACGCTGACCCGCATCCGCGCCCAGCATCCCGACTGGGCTACCTACCAGGAAGACGACTCAGACAGCCTGTGGACGGCGCACAAGGGACTGGAGTTCGTCACCAGGCCCACCCTGGCCCTGCTGGAGATGGAATTGGCGGGCCGGTAAAACCCCGGCTCCTGCATCCGCCCCATCCGCTCTAGCGGCTGTGGTGACTCTGGGTAATCTTTGGGCGGGGCTGACTGCGTAAGAGTATGTAGCGGGTCCCGGGCAGGATCGAAGGGTCGCGAGCCCCCGGCGTGTCCCGGCACGGACTCTTGGAAGTAGCGAAATGTCATAAATGCCGGGAACCAAGCGCGTATCTGTGTACTAGGTGGGGCACCTAGCACACATCCGCACGCGATCGGCACGCATGGTAAAGACACGGCAAAGTTTCGCGCACGGACTCTTGCCCCGGGCCGGTTCCAAGCCCGAGCCATGCACTTCGCGTGCACTACCGGCCCTGAAATACGCTGGTACGCGGATTCCCCCGGATACCGCGTCGGCGCAGGTCAGCATGCATACCGGGGGATACACTGGTACGCGTATCCCCTGGTATGTCCTAATAGGAGGCTGCGTCCACATCTGGTACCTAGCGACCGGATGGTTCCCCGCCATATGTGCCCTGGCGACCGGATGATCCCCGCCCGAAGGAAGCTGTCACGACCTTAGACCACGACCGTCCCAGGCCGCAGACCACGACCGTCCCAGGCCGCCGGGTAGGCGGCCCGTGCCCGGCGAGCCCGTGACCCTCCCGTGTCCCCCGGGACCGTGACCCCTGTGACCCCTTCCGTGCCCCCCGACCCCTCTGGAGCACCGTGCCGATGGCCCCCCTTCTCCCCCCGCCCCAGCCACCTGACCAATCAACCGCGGAGACGTCAGCGCCCGAACCCACGGCCGCGCTTGGCGCACCCCATGCCCCGCACGGCGAGCAGCACCGTCCGCAGCAACCCCAGCCAGCCAGCGCGCAGCGGCTGCCCGGGGCGAAGGCGAGTCTGGCTGGACAGGCCGACCCGGCCCATCAGCAACGAGCGGTCGCGGCACTGTTCCTCGCGCTGCTCAGCCTCTTCGGCCTGCTCGGCCTGAGCAATCTCCAGCGGGGCATCTACATCGTGACGTTCACCGTGATGGTGGGCGTCCTCGCGATCTGGCTCGCCGCGACCGCGATCACCCGAGCCAGGCGCAGCGGGACCGCCGGGCCGCGGGGATCGGTCACGGCTCTTGTGATCGGCGGGGTCGGGGTACTGATCAGCACCTTGCTGATCACCGGGTTCGCCCTGTTCGGGAAGCAAGCGGCCGCGTACTCCCGGTGCCTGAGCGGGGCCAACACGATCACCGCGCAGCAGGCGTGCCAGAGCCAGTTCAGCCGGGTGATCCAGGGCGCCAGCACCCGCTGACGCGCAGCCATCCGGTCAGGCACTGACGCGCAGCCATCCGGTCAGGCACTGACGCGCAACCGTCAGGTCAGGCCGGTCAGCTAGGGCAGCGCTGCCGGGTCGGGCGGCGCGGAGCGGTCCGGCGGTTGGTCGCCGTCCCCGCCCTCCCCCCAGGGGTCCAGGTAGATGCGGTGGGTGCTGTCGTCGTCCGCCACGGTGTAGGCGGCCTCCCCACCGGCCGGGCCAGCGTCAGCCTGGTCGGCCCCGCCCAGGTCAGCACCGGACGCGGTGACGCGGCGCATCCGGAGCCAGTTCGCCAGGCCCGCGGTCACCGCCGCAGCGACACCGACCTCCAGGGTGGCCACGACCCCGGCCTGCCACCCGGACGGTCCGACAGCGGTCAGTCGGCCGCTGCCCAGCGGGCCGCCCGCGAAGGCCGCGAGCAGGCCCATGGCACAGCCCGTGGCGACGCCGCAGGCGAAGCCCCACAGCGGTGCCAGTTCGATCGCCGGAGTCGGTGCCGCCCGGGCCGTCAGCAGGCCGCCGAACACACCGGCCAGATACGGCACGCTGAGCATGGCGACCGACACCCATCCGGGAACGGCGGAATGCGCCCCGGAAGGCAGCGCAGCGAGCATCGGCAGCATCGGCAGCGATCCCAGCGCGGATCCAGTGGGCGCAACCACGGTGCCGGCCCCGAAGGCGAACCCCGGACCAAGCGTGTAGCAGATCGACCACACGATGGCGTTGGGGATATAAGCAATCTGGATGAGGAGCAGCAGCGCCGCTCCTACCGCACCGGGAGCGAGCGCTGCGTTGACCGCCCGGAAGCCGTCCATGCTCGCGGCCAGCGAGGCGCCAGCCAGGATCGCGCCAGCACCGGTGAGCACGGTGAGCGCGCCGAGTGTGCCGAGGAACAGGGACCGGGTCCGCGGCGGCAGCAGATGGATCAGATGTCTCCAGGGTGCCAGCGCCCGCGCCCCGCCGAGGCCGCCGGCGACCAGGGCGAGCAGGAAGCCCGCCAGCACCGCCTGCGACAACGACGGGGCCGCGAGCGAGGACTGGCCGGCCAGTGCGAGTGCGCCCGCCACGAGCGCGTAGGGCACCGCCAGGGCGAGCGCCGCGTATCCGACATCTGCCAGCCGGGTCACCTCGCCCTTGCGGACCACCCAGCGGCCCGCCACCCAGAGCAGGGCGCCGGGGAGCAGCACCAGGCCCAGCGGGAGCATCCCGATCCGGCCGGCTCCGATCTGGCCGGCACCGTGCAGGGCGAAGCCGACGTGGTGCCCGACGAGCCAGAGGTCCGCGGCGGTGCGCAGCACTCCGGGCAGGCCGACACCGGCGTGCGGCGCCGCGATCCACCCGGCGAGCGCCAGCAGGGTGATGAGGACAAGCCCGGTGCCAGCGGCGGCACAGGCCGCGATCGCACCGGTGATCACCAGCGGGCGGGCCGGTCCGGCGGGCGGGCCGCCGGGCGCACCGTCACTGCTGGCGGCGCGCTCGGCGGGCAGCGCAGAAGCGGTCACAAGACCCAATCCTGGCAACCAGCCGGCCAGGCATCGTGGAGGCGCGCCGCGCGGACCCCGGCCGCGCGGTCAGCGGCCCTGCATCACCTCGCGGACCAGGCGGGCGGTCTCGCTGGGCGTCCGGCCGACCCGCACGCCCACCTTCTCCAGTGCTTCCTTCTTGGCCTGAGCGGTGCCGGCGGAGCCGGAGATGATCGCCCCGGCGTGCCCCATGGTCTTGCCCTCCGGGGCGGTGAAGCCGGCCACGTAGGCGACGACGGGCTTGGTGACGTGCGCATCCACGTACGCGGCGGCCCGTTCCTCGGCGTCGCCGCCGATCTCGCCGATCATCACGATCGCCTCGGTCTCCGGGTCGTCCTGGAACGCGGCGAGGCAGTCGATGTGCGTGGTGCCGATCACCGGGTCACCGCCGATCCCGACCGCGGTGGAAAAGCCGATGTCGCGCAGTTCGTAAATCATCTGGTAGGTCAGCGTGCCGGACTTGGAGACGAGCCCGATCCTGCCCTCGGTGGTGATGTCGGCCGGGATGATGCCGGCGTTCGACTTGCCCGGCGAGGCGACGCCGGGGCAGTTGGGACCGACGATCCGGGTGGTGTTCCCGTGGGCGCTCGCGTAGGCCCAGAACGCCGCCGTGTCGTGCACCGGGATGCCCTCGGTGATCACGATCACCAGCGGCATCCCCGCGTCCACGGCTTCGGTCACCGCGGCCTTGGTGCCCGCGGGCGGGACGAAGACCACCGAGACGTCCGCGCCCGTGGCGGCCATCGTCTCGGCGACCGTGCCGAAAACCGGCACGGCGGCGCTGCCGAGGTCGACGGTCTGCCCGGCCTTGCGCGGGTTGGTGCCGCCGACGACCGTGGTGCCCGCGGCCAGCATCCTGCGCCCGTGCTTGGTGCCTTCCGAGCCGGTGATGCCCTGGATCATGACCCGGCTGTCACCGGTCAGGAAAATCGCCATCTCATGCTCCTGTCGCGGGGGCGGTGGCGGCCAGTTCCGCGGCGCGCCGGGCTGCGTCGTCCATGGTCGCGACCTGCTCGACACCGGGCAGGCCCGCGCCGGCGAGGATGCGCCGACCCTCGTCGGCGTTGTTGCCGTCCAGGCGGACGACGATCGGATGGCCGACCTGCTCCCCGCGGGCAGCCAGCATGCCGAGCGCCGACACGATCCCGTTCGCCACCGCGTCGCAGGAAGTGATGCCACCGAACACGTTGACCAGGACGCTGCGCACCGAATTGTCGGACAGCACGATCTCCAGGCCGTCGGCCATCACCTCGGCCGACGCCCCGCCCCCGATATCAAGGAAGTTCGCAGGCCGTACCCCGCCGAAGGACTCGCCAGCCAGGGCCACCACGTCCAGGGTGGACATGACCAGCCCGGCCCCGTTGCCGATGATGCCCACCTGGCCGTCAAGCTTGACGTAGTTCAGGTGCTTGGCCTTGGCCCGCGCTTCGAGCGGGTCGGTGGCCTCCGGGTCGGCGTACTTCGCGTGGTCCTGCCGGAAGGCGGCGTTGTCATCCAGGCTGACCTTCCCGTCCACGGCGAGCACGTCGCCCTGGTCGGTCAGTGCCATGGGGTTGACCTCGACAAGGGTGGCGTCCTCGTCGGCGAACACTGACCACAGCCGCTCGGCGAGGATCGCTGCCTGCTCAACCGCCTCCGGCGGCAGGCCGCCTGCCCGGACGATCTCGGCTGCCTTCTCGGCGTCCACTCCGGCCAGCGGGTCGATCGGGATCCGGGCGACCGCCTCCGGGTTGGTGTGCGCGACCTCTTCGATCTCCATGCCGCCCTGCACCGAGCAGATCGCCACGAAGGTCCGGGCCGCGCGGTCCAGCAAGTAGGACAGGTAATACTCCTGGGCGATGTCACTCGCCTCGGCGATCAGGACCTTGTGCACGGTGTGGCCCTTGATGTCCATGCCGAGGATCTGGCGTGCCTTGGCTTCCGCCTCCTCGGGGCCGTTGGCGAGCTTGACGCCGCCCGCCTTCCCCCGGCCGCCGGTCTTCACCTGGGCCTTGACGACAACAAGGGGCGAGCCCTCGGCCTCGAAGGCCGCAGCGACCTCGCGCGCCTCCGCAGCGGTAGCGGCGACCCGGCCGCGCTGCACGGGTACCCCGTACTCGGCGAACAGTTCCTTCGCCTGATACTCAAACAGGTCCACTAGCGTCCGTCCTCGGGTGGGCAGGATTCCGCAGGCAGCCTATCCGGGTTGGCTGCCGCACTGACGTTCGGCCCAACCAACTGATCAAGTCCCCGGCCCACTCCGCACAACCGGCCCCCGTAGGTCGCGCCCAGTCACCCGCCTCCGTCCAGAGCGAGCACGCACCCGCAGCCCCGGCAGCACGCCAGCCAGCACCCGCCCCGCCAGCGCGCACCCGCCGACCCCATCGCCGGGAGTTCGGGGCGGGCACGCGGCCCTACCGCCAACCACACCAGCCACTGCAGCACCAGCTCCGCCTGGGTCCAGTTCGTGATGTTGACTTAGGGGACACCCGAAGGAACGAGCCGACCGAGGTGGCGGCGGAGATCGGGTCGGCCCTCCAGGCCGGGAGGGCGCGCCCCGCACTCGCGGTCCGGGCGCTGCCCGCGACAAGCTGACAGTCCGCTGCCCGCGCGGCAGTTGGACGGAACGCGTGCGCGGCGGGGTCAGCCGCCCTGGCGGGCGGGCAATTCGGCTGACACCTCCGGGTCACCGAGGGTGGCCCGGACCCAGTCGACGATCTCGTACGTGGACGCGCCCGGCGTGAAGATCTTTGCCACGCCCAGCCGCTCCAGCTCCCTGATGTCTGCCTCGGGGACGATGCCGCCGCCGAACACCACGATGTCGCCAGCCCCGCGTTCGGCCAGCAATTCGAGGACCCGGGCGAACTGGGTCATGTGCGCGCCGGACAGGATGGACAGCCCGACCGCGTCCGCGTCCTCCTGGATGGCGGCCGCGACGATCTGCTCCGGGGTCTGATGCAGCCCGGTGTAGATGACCTCCACGCCCGCGTCCCGCAGCGCCCTGGCCACCACCTTGGCGCCCCGGTCATGACCATCCAGGCCGGGCTTGGCGATAACGACCCGGATCGTTCCCATGCGTGCCTCCTGGGGCCGGCCGCCATTGTGCTGTCCACCGCAGCGTAACGCCATCAGCCCGGCCGCCCGCCCGCACGGCCGCCCGCACGGCCGCACGGCCGCCCGCACGGCCGCCCGCACGGCCGCCCGCACGGCCGGCCGCGCACCAGGACGGGCGGCTACAGCTTCTCGATGGGGGCGTAGCGCAGGACCAGGTGCTTGATCCCGTAATCTCCACCGAAATCGATCTTGGCTTCGGGATCGTCACCGCGGCCCTCGACGGACAGCACCGTGCCGAGTCCGTAGGCGTCGTGGGTCACCTTGTCGCCGGGACTGAGCGCGGGTACCCGGCGGTTGCCCGGCGCGCGAACCCCGGGGCGCTGCGCCAGCCGCTCCGCGGCGGGCGCCACCGCCGTCGCCTCGTCACGGCGCCATTCGATGAGCTGACCGGGGATCTCGTCCAGGAACCTGGACTGCTTGTGATATTCTGGCCTGCCCCACCAGGCACGGGCCACCGCCCGGGTGAGGTAGAGCCTGCGCTCGGCCCGGGTGATCCCGACATAGGCCAGGCGGCGCTCCTCCTCGAGTTCCTTGTCGTCGGTCATCGAGCGCTGGTGCGGGAAGACGTGCTCCTCCATCCCGGTGAGGAACACCACGGGGAACTCCAGGCCCTTGGCGGTGTGCAGGGTCATCATCGTGACCATGCCACCGTGCTGCTCGCCGTCGGGGATCTCATCGGCGTCCGCGACGAGGGAGACCTGCTCCAGGAAGTCCGTGAGAGTCCCGTCCGGCCGCTGCGCGTCGAACTCCCGGGCCACCGAGACCAGCTCGTTCAGGTTCTCGATCCGGCTGGCGTCCTGCAGGTCGGTGGACGCCTGCAACTCGGCCAGGTAGCCGGAGCGGTCCAGGATCATCTCAGCGAGATCGGCAACGGGCAGCCCGGCCGCGGCCTCCGCCCGGAACCCGGACATCAGGTCGTTGAACGACTCGATGGCGCGGGCGGACCGGCCGGCCAGCCCGGGCGCGTCATCGGGCCGGGCCAGCGCCGCCGCGAAGGTGATCCGGTCGCGCTGGGCAAGCGCGGACACGCACGCCTCAGCCCGCTCCCCGATCCCCCTGCGCGGCACGTTGAGCACCCGCCGCAACGACACCTCGTCCTCGGGGTTGGCGGTCAGCCGCAGGTAGGCGAGCAGATCACGGACCTCGCGCCGCTCATAGAAGCGGACGCCGCCGACCACCTTGTAGGGCAGCCCGGCCCGGATGAAGACTTCCTCGAACACCCGGGACTGCGCGTTGGTCCGGTAGAACACCGCCACCTGGCCGGGGACCGCCTCGCCCTCGTCAGCGAGCCGGTCCACCTCCTCGGCGACGAACGCCGCCTCGTCGTGCTCGCTGTCCGCCACGTAGCCGGTGATCGGCGGGCCGTCACCGGCATCGGACCAGAGGTTCTTGGGCACCCGGCCGGTGTTGCGCGACACCACGGCGTTGGCGGCGGCCAGGATGTTCTGCGTTGAGCGGTAGTTCTGCTCGAGCATGATCACGCTGGCATCGGGGAAGTCGCGGGTGAATTCCTCGATGTTGCGGATGGTCGCGCCGCGGAACGCATAAATGGACTGGTCCGCGTCGCCCACCACGCACAGCTCCCCTGGCGGGATCGAGTCGGCCACGGCGCCGTTGCGGAAAGTATTCGGGTCCGGGTGCCCGACCAGTTCCCTGACCAGCATGTACTGAGCGTGGTTGGTGTCCTGGTATTCGTCCACCAGGACGTGCCGGAACCGGCGCCGGTAGGCCTCGGCGACCTCGGGGAACGCCTGCAGCAGGTTGACCGTGATCATGATCAGGTCGTCGAAGTCCATCGCGCCGGAGGCGACCAGGCGGCGCTGGTACTCGGCGTACGCCTCGCCCAGGGCCTTCTCCCGGTAGCCGTCGGCGCGCGCGGCGAACGTCTCGTAGTCGATGAGCTCGTTCTTGAGGTTGGAAACCTGGGCGAGCATCGCCTTGGGCGGATGGTTCTTGGCGTCCAGGTCAAGCTCACGGCAGACCAGGGTCATCAGCCGCTGCGAGTCAGCCTGGTCGTAGATGGAGAAGGACGAGGGGTAACCGAACCTGGTGGCCTCGCGGCGCAGGATCCGCACGCAGGCGGAGTGGAAGGTCATCACCCACATGGCGCGGGAGCGCCGCCCGGTGAGTGCGGCCGCCCGCGCGGCCATCTCACCCGCCGCCTTGTTGGTGAACGTGATGGCGAGGATCTCGCCGGGGCTGACCTCCCGCTCGGCCATCAGGCAGGCGATCCGGCGGGTCAGCACCCTGGTCTTGCCCGAGCCGGCGCCCGCCACGATGAGCAGCGGCCCACCCTGGTGCACCACGGCGGCCCGCTGCTGCGGATTAAGCCCTTCAAGCAGGGAATCAACGGCTTCGGCGGTCACCAGTCAAGCCTAGGTGCTTGGACCGACAGGCTGGTCGGTGCTGCCGCAGCGAGTCGCCGGGCGACAGCCGAGGCGCGGCGCCGCCTGCGGACCCGGGCCCCGCAACGGGGCGGCACCCCCGGAGGCCCCGGCCTGGCCTACGCGTCCAGATCGGGCACGAGCGTGGGCGTGGACCTGGTCAGCGTCTCCTTCCTGAAGAACGCTGGCGCACTGAACCGCATGTAGACGAATCCGATCACGCCGGCCAGCGCCGCCAGGAAGGCGATGATGAAGATCCCGCCGATCTTCCACTGCAGTCAGCGGTATGTACAGCAGGATGGAGATGGCCCCCATCACGAGCGTGGACACTGTCGGCGTCAGGTTCTTGGGGTGGATCTTGGCGAACGCCCCGGGGATCGCCTTGCAGGCGGCCATCGACAGGGTGGTGCGGGCCGTCGGCAGGATCGTCGTCTGGGTCGAGGCCGCGGCGGAGCTGAGCACCATCAGGATCAGCAGCCGGGACAGGAACGTGCCGACCCCCGAGGTGCCGAAGATGGCACCGCCGGTCACCGACAGCACGTCGAACTGGTGCGCCGGGTTGGTCAGGCCGACCCCCTTGCTGCCGACCCCGCGAACGCCTGCACCGAGAAGATGACGATCGCGTAGGTGACCAGCAGCAGCACAGTGGAGATGATCGCCGCACGGCCCGGCGTCTTGGCCTTGTCCCTGGTTTCCTCGTTGACCGAGACAGCGGTGTCCCAGCCCCAGTAGATGAACTATCCAACTACGACGGTTCTAGCACTAATAACACCTATCAGCAACGATTTCAGTTGTAACAGCTATGTATCACGACTGGTCCCGTGTTCTACGGCTGGTAGAAGGCTAGGATCGCCGGTATGCGCATCCTTCTCGTCGGGGCAGGCGGCGTTGGCACCGCATTCGCCCGGATCGCCGCCCGCCGCCCGTTCGCCGAACTCGTCATCGCCGACTACGACCTCGGCCGGGCCGAGCAGGCGGCGGCCGCCCGGGAGGGCTACCGCGCCGTCCGGCTGGACGCGCGCGACTCCGCCGCCGCCGCGGCACTGCTCACCGAGTACTCCTGCGACGCGCTGATGAACGCCACGGACCCGCGGTTCGTGATGCCGCTCTTCACCGCGGCGCTCCAGGCCGGCGCCCACTACCTGGACATGGCGATGTCGCTGTCGCATCCGCACGCCGAGGCGCCGTACCGCCAATGCGGCGTCAAGCTCGGCGACGACCAGTTCGCCCTGGCCGGCCAGTGGGAGCAGGCCGGCAAGCTGGCGCTGGTGGGCATCGGCGTGGAGCCAGGGCTCTCGGACGTGTTCGCCCGGTATGCGGCTGATGAGCTGTTCAGTGAGATAGACCAGCTCGGCGTGCGCGACGGTGCCAACCTGGAGGTGGCCGGCCACGAGTTCGCCCCCACGTTCTCCATCTGGACCACAATCGAGGAATGCCTCAACCCGCCGGTCATCTGGGAAGCGGGCAAGGGCTGGTTCACCACGCCGCCGTTCAGCGAGCCCGAGGTGTTCACCTTCCCGGCCGGCATCGGCCCGGTGGAGTGCGTGAACGTGGAGCATGAGGAGGTGCTCCTGATGCCGCGCTGGGTCCAGGCGCAGCGGGTGACCTTCAAGTACGGCCTGGGCGCCGAGTTCATCGGCGTCCTGCGGACACTGCACAAGCTGGGGCTCGACGCCACCGACCCGGTACAGGTCGGCGGTGCGGCCGTCTCGCCGCGGGACGTGGTTGCCGCCTGCCTGCCGGACCCCGCCACGCTCGGGGACAAGATGACCGGCCTGACCTGTGCGGGCACCTGGGTGACCGGGACGGGCAAGGACGGCGCGCCCCGCGAGGTCTACCTGCACCACATCGTCGACAACGCGTGGTCGATGGCCGAGTACGGCTCCCAGGCGGTGGTCTGGCAGACCGCCGTCAATCCGGTCGTGGCGCTCGAGCTGATGGACTCGGGGGCCTGGTCAGGCGCTGGAGTGCTCGGCCCGGAGGCGCTGCCCCCGCGGCCATTCCTCGATCTGCTGGCGGATTATGGATCGCCGTGGGCCTGCGAGGAGCGGGCGCCCGCGGCACAGCACAACCCCTAAAAGCCGAACGGAGGCCTCGTGGTGGAAGAATTGCGCAACTTCATCGGCGGTCAGTGGACTGACACCGCTTTCGACCGCCGGTCCGAGCTGATCGACCCGAGCACCGGCGACATGTTCGCCACCGCGCCGGTCTCCAGCGGGGCGGAGGTGGACGCCGCGTTCGCCTCGGCGGCTGACGCTTTCCCCGGCTGGCGGGACAGCACTCCCGCGGAACGCAGCCTCGCCCTGCTCCGCATTGCCGACGCGATCGAGTCCCACGCGGATGAGCTGGTCAAGGCCGAGTCGCAGAACACCGGCAAGCCGATCGCGCTGACCATGTCCGAAGAGATCCCGCCGATGGTGGACCAGATCAGGTTCTTCGCGGGTGCGGCCCGGATGCTGGAAGGGCGCTCAGCAGGCGAGTACATGTCCGGGTTCACCTCGTTCATCCGCCGTGAGCCGATCGGGGTGTGCGCCGCGGTGACACCGTGGAACTACCCGATGATGATGGCGGTGTGGAAGTTCGGGCCGGCCCTGGCAGCCGGGAACACCATGGTGCTCAAGCCGTCGGACACCACGCCCGTCTCCACGCTGCTGCTGGCCGAGCTGATGAGCGAGTTCCTCCCGCCGGGCGTGTTCAACGTCGTCTGCGGCGACCGGGACACCGGCCGGGCGCTCGTCTCGCACCCGGTCCCGCAGATGGTCTCGATCACCGGCAGCGTGCGGGCAGGCCGTGAGGTGGCGGTCGCGGCCGCGGCCGACCTCAAGAGGGTCCACCTGGAGCTCGGCGGCAAGGCCCCGGTGATCGTGTTCGACGACGCCGACGTGGCCAAGACGGCCGAGGGCATCGCGATCGCCGGGTACTTCAACGCGGGCCAGGACTGCACGGCCGCGACGAGGGTGCTGGCCGACCCGCGCGTCGCGGCCGACCTGGCGGACGCCCTCGTCGAGCAGGCGCGCGAGCAGACCGTGGCCGGCCCGGACGTGCCGGACGCTGACTTCGGCCCGCTGAACAACGCCGCCCAGCTGGCGAGGGTCAGCGGGTTCATCGACCGGCTGCCCACCCACGCGGAGGTGCGCACCGGCGGCCACCGGATCGGCAGCCGCGGCTTCTTCTTCGAGCCCAGCGTGGTCACCGGGCTGCGCCAGGACGACGAGATCATCCAGCACGAGGTGTTCGGCCCGGTCATCACCGTGCAGGAGTTCAGCGCCGAGGACGAGGCACTGGCCTGGGCGAATGGAACCGAGTACGGCCTCGCGTCGTCGGTGTGGACCCGCGACCACGGCCGGGCCATGCGGATGGCCCGGGGGCTGGATTTCGGTTGCGTGTGGATCAACACGCACATCCCGCTGGTCGCCGAGATGCCGCATGGCGGCTTCAAGCACTCCGGCTACGGCAAGGACCTGTCCATGTACGGGTTCGAGGACTACACGCGGGTCAAGCACGTGATGTCGTCCCTGGACTAGAGCTGGCCGGACTAGAGCTGGCCGGCTAGCCAGCCTGCCCCGGCTGCTCCCGGGGCTGGCTGGCTACCGGGCAGGCTAGCCACGGCGGCCCGCAGGCTAGTCACGGCGGCCCGCAGGCTAGCCGCCGAGCGCGTGCTGCACGGCCGTGTAGGCGGGCTTGGGGTTGTAGTTCTGGTCGAACATGGTGGCCGCGCCGTAGCCGGCGAAGAAGCCAGGGATCCACGAGTCGGCGTCACCGACGCCCCACTGGCTCACGCCGACGCAGCGGGAGACCGCCAGGCAGTCCTTGACGAGGGTTGCGTAGGCGGTGGCCTGCTGGGCCAGGTCGGCGCTGGTGGCAGGCAGCTGGATGCGGTCATCGAGTTCGGTCACGGCGACATCCACGCCGAGCGCGGCGAAGCGCTGCATGTTGGCCAGCATCGTGGCGGGCACCTGGCCCAGGATGAAGTGGCTCTCCAGGCCGACCCCGTTGATCGGGACGCCCTGCGCGAGCAGCGACTTCACCAGGCTGTACATCGCGTTGCTCTTCGCGTTCTCGCCCTCGATGTTGTAGTCGTTGAGGTACAGCCTGGCTCCCGGGTCGGCGGCGTGCGCGGTCCGCAGCGCGTCCGCGATATACCCGCTGCCCAACAGGCGGCGGGCGTTCGTAGGATCGGGATCATGCTGAGTGACTCCGAGGTCAAGCGTGCCCTGATCATCGTTGCCCACCCCGATGACGTCGATTTCAGCGCCGCGGGCACCGTGGCGCTCTGGACGGACGCCGACATCGAGGTCACCTACTGCCTGGTCACCGATGGCGACGCGGGCGGCTTCGATGCGTCCGTGCCGCGCGCTGAGATGGCCACACTGCGCCGCAAGGAGCAGACCGCGGCCGCCGCGTGCGTCGGCGTGCACGACCTCAGGTTCCTCGGCTACCCCGACGGGAAGGTGGAGCCGAGCCTGGCCCTGCGCAAGGACCTGGCCAGGGTGATCAGGCAGGTCCGGCCCGACCGGCTGGTCTGCTCGTCCCCAGAGCGGAATTACCAGCGGATCGGCGCCAGTCACCCGGATCACCGCGCGGTGGGTTCCGCGGCGCTGGACGCGGTGTATCCGGACGCGCGCAACCCGTTCGCCTTCCCGGAACTGCTCGCCGACGAGGGGCTCGCTCCCTGGAAGGTCCGCGAGGTCTGGATCTCAGCCGCCCCCGCCGCCGACCACTACGTGGACATCACGGACACGTTCGGCCGGAAGATCGCCGCGCTGCGGGCTCACGAGAGCCAGACCGGGCACATGGACAACCTGGAGGAATTCCTGCGGGGCTGGCTCACCCGGACGGCCGAGCGGGGCGGCCTCCCAGCGGGCCGCCTGGCCGAGGCGTTCCAGGTCCTCGACACGGCCTGACCGGATTCCGGCCGCCAACCAGCCGTTCCGGGGTGGCTGGCATCTCGACCACGGCCTCGGGGTGCAGGAACGCCTGCGTGTGAGCCCGGTCGCGGTCCTGGTAGGCCGCGTAGCGAGCGCGGGCCATGTCCGGGGCATCCACCGGTCAAGCCTGCCGCGTAATACCCAGGTCGGGGACAGGAAAGGCTGGTGCCACACCGGCCGCCGTCCTAGGTTGGGCATCAGGAGCCACAGCCGTCTCCTGAGGAGGGCTCGGATGACAAGGATCAGCGTCGAGGTCGATGGCGTCCGTTATGAGGACGACGTTGAACCTCGCCTACTGCTCGTGCACTACCTGAGGGAACGCGTCGGCAAGACCGGCACTCCCGTCGGATGCGACACCTCCAACTGCGGTGCCTGCACAGTGCACCTGAACGGGGAGTCGGTCAAGAGTTGCTCCGTGCTGGCGGTCCAGGCGGATGGCAGCAAGATCACCACCATCGAGGGACTCGCGAACGGCGAGTGGCACCCACTCCAGCAGGCGTTCCACACCGAGCACGCGCTGCAGTGCGGGTACTGCACGCCCGGCATGATCATGGCCGCAGCGGACCTGCTGCGGGAAAACCCGCACCCCAGCGACCAGGAAATCCGGGAAGGGCTGGAGGGTAACCTCTGCCGCTGCACCGGTTACGAGAACATCGTCCGTGCCGTCCGGCGCGCGGCCGTGGCAGGGGTGACGACGGCATGACCACCGAGACGCGAGCGCAGCAGCCCACCACGGAACTCGGCCGGGCACGTCCCCGCAAGGAGGACGCCCGCCTGGTCACCGGGCAGACCAACTGGACGGACAACATCATCCTGCCCGGGATGCTGCACATCAACTTCGTGCGCAGCCCGTACGCGCACGCCCGGATCACCCGGGTGGACGTGAGCGGAGCGCTCAAGGTGCCCGGCGTGATCGCCGCCTTCTCCGGCGCGGACTTCGCGGACGAGCAGGGCAGCCTGCCCTGCGCGTGGCCGGTCACGCCCGACATCGTCATCCCCGCCCACCCGCCGATGGCCACGGACGAGGTCCGTTACGTGGGCGAGGCGGTGGCCTGCGTGGTGGCCCGCGACCGCTATACAGCGGCGGACGCGCTGGCCGCGGTGGACGTGGACTACGAGCCGTTGCCGCCGGTCCTGGACATGCGGACGGCGCTGGACGAATCCTCCCCCAAGGTGCACGAGGCAGGAAACAAGAGCTTCGAGTGGGTCTTCCAGAACGGGGACCTCGACGCGGCCTTCTCCGGCGCCCCGGTGGTGATCGAGCGCAACTACCGGCAGCAGCGGCTGATCCCGAGCGCGATGGAGCCACGCGCGGTGGTCTGCTCCTGCGTCGGCGGCGAGTTCACCCTCTGGTCGTCGACCCAGATCCCGCACGTGCTCCGGGTGATGCTGGCCCTGGTGACCGGCATCCCGGAGCAGAACATCCGGGTGATCGCGCCCGACGTGGGCGGTGGCTTCGGCTCGAAGCTCCAGGTGACCGCCGAGGAAGTGCTCGCCATGCTGCTCGCCCGCAGGCTGGGCAGGCCGGTCAAGTGGACCGAGTCGCGCAGCGAGGGCAACCTCACCGTGCACCACGGCCGGGACCAGTGGCAGCGGATCCGGATCGCCGCGGAGCGCGACGGGCGGCTGCGCGGCCTGTCCGTCGACCTGCTCGCCGACATGGGCGCCTACCTGATGCTGGTCACTCCGGGCATCCCCCTGCTCGGCGCGTTCATGTACAACAGCATCTACAAGTGGGACGCGTACTCGTTCCGCTGCACCGGGGTGTTCACCACCAAGATGCCGACGGACGCATACCGCGGCGCCGGGCGCCCGGAGGCCACTTTCGCGATCGAGCGCATCATGGACGAACTCGCCGCTGAGCTGGGCGTCGACCCGCTGGAGGTGCGGCAGCGGAACTGGATCAAGCACGAGGAGTTCCCGTACACCACGATCGCGGGACTGACCTACGACAGCGGGAACTACGAGGCCGCGACGGCCCGGTCCAGGGAACTGTTCGGCTATGACGAACTGCGCGCCGAGCAGGAGCGGCGCCGGGCCAGCGGGGACCCGGTCCAGCTCGGGATCGGCGTCTCCACCTTCACCGAGATGTGCGGGCTGGCCCCGTCCCGGGTGCTCGGCTCACTGGCCTACGGGGCGGGCGGCTGGGAACACGCGTCGGTGCGCATGCTGCCGACCGGCAAGGTCGAGGTGGTGACCGGGTCCAGCGCGCATGGGCAGGGCCATGAGACAGCGTGGAGCCAGATCGCCGCGGACAAGCTCGGCGTCCCGTTCGAGGACATCCGGGTGCTGCACGGCGACACCCAGGTCTCGCCCAAGGGCATGGACACCTACGGCTCACGGTCGCTCACGGTCGGCGGGGTGGCCGTGGACGGCGCCTGTGACAAGGTCATCGCCAAGGCCAAGGTAATCGCCTCCGCGCTGCTCGAAGCACCACCCGAGGAGATCGACTTCTCGGCTGGCACGTTCAGCGTGCGCGGCAACGAGGGGGTGACCAAGACGATCCAGGACATCGCCCTGGCCACCTTCGCGGCACACAACCTGCCGGACGGCGTGGAGCCCTCGATCGACTCCGACGCCACCTACGACCCGGACAACTTCTCCTACCCGCACGGGACCCACCTGTGCGCGACCGAGATCGACACTGAGACCGGGATGGTCAGCATCCGCAGCTACGTGGCGGTCGACGACGTGGGCAACGTGGTCAACCCGCTCATCGTGGAGGGCCAGGTGCACGGCGGCCTGGCCCAGGGCATCGCGCAGGCGTTGTTCGAGGAAGCCGTCTACGACGAGGAAGGCCAGCTGATCACCACCACCATGGCGGATTACCTGCTGCCATCAGCGGCGGACCTCCCGTCGTTCACCACCGACCGGACGCAGACCCCGGCCACGACCAACCCGCTCGGGGTGAAAGGCGTCGGTGAGGCAGGAACCATTGCATCAACGCCGGCCGTGGTCAATGCCATCGTCGATGCGCTCCGGCCGTTGGGCATCCGGGACATCACGATGCCGTGCACGCCAGAACGGGTCTGGCGGGCCATCCAGGCGAGCCGGGAGAGCGGTTCGGCGACGCAGCCAGGCAACGGAGGTGCGCGATGATCCCGGCCGCATTCGAATACACCCGCCCGTCCTCCGTTGACGAGGCGGTGCGGGCACTCGGCGAGGGCGGCGAGGATGCCAAGGTGATCGCGGGCGGCCAGAGCCTGCTCCCGCTGCTGCGACTGCGGCTCGCCTACCCTGACCTGCTGGTGGACCTTGGCGGGCTCAGCGAACTGCGCGGCGTGCGGGACGCGGGCGACGCGCTCTGGATAGGCGCGCTGACCACGCACGCCGAGGTGGTGCGCGACCCACTGGTGCGCGAGCACTGCGGGCTGCTCTCCGAGGCCACCGCGACGGTGGCGGATCCGGCTGTCCGGCACCGCGGCACGATCGGCGGCTCGCTGTCACACGCCGACCCGGCGGGAGACCTCCCCGCCGTGGCGGTCGCGCTGCAGGCCACCATGATCGCCCGGGGCCCCGGCGGGGACCGGGAAATCGCCGCGGCCGATTTCTTCGCCGATTACCTGACCACGTCGCTCGTCACAGGTGAGATCCTTACCGGGGTCCGGGTGCCCAAGCTCGGTCCAGGATGGGGCTATCGTTATGAGAAGTTCCACCGGACGGCCCAGGCGTGGGCGATCGTGGGCGTAGCCGCCGTTGCCCGGCGATCCAACGGGCAGGTGGCGGAGGCCCGGATCGGGCTCACCAACATGGGTCCCGTCCCGGTCAGGGCCCGGGCGGCCGAGGAGGCAGCCGCCGGGGCCGAGGCTAACCGCAGCGCCCTGCGGACAGCCGCAGAGCATGCCGACGAGGAATCGCAGCCGCCTGCAGACTTGCACGGCGCGCCCGACTACCGGCGCCACTTGGCGCGGGTGCTGACCGCCAGGGCGTTGGCGGCCGCGGCTGGAGTCTAACGACATGGAATTGGAGCACTCCTTCACCATTCCCGTCTCGCCTGAGCGGGCCTGGGGGGTTCTCCTCGACGTCGAGCGGGTGGCGCCCTGCATGCCGGGCGCCACCGTCGACGCCGTGGACGGTGACGAGATCAAGGGCAGGATCAAGGTCAAGGTCGGGCCTGTCGCGCTGACCTACGCGGGCACTGCCCGGTTCACCGAGAAGGACGAGAAGACCCGGACCGTCGTCCTGGAGGCGTCGGGCAAGGAGACCCGCGGCAGCGGGACGGCGGCCGCCAGGGTCAACTCCTCGCTGCAGGACGAGGCAGGGCAGACCCGGGTCGTGGTGCGCACCACCATGACCGTGACCGGGCGCCCCGCGCAATTCGGCCGGGGTGTCATAGCCGAGGTGGGCGGCAGGATCATCGAGAAGTTCGCCACGAATCTGGCCGCCCAGCTGGCCGCCGCCCCGGCCATCGAGGCAGCACCCGCCACGGCGGCGGCCGGCGCCCCGGCGGCGGTAGCCGGGGGCGGCGGGAACGGGCACGGCGCTGCCGGCCAGGATGGCGCCGACACCGCACAGCTGCCGATCGAGGAACTGAACCTTCCGGTGCGCTCATACAACAGCCTGCGGCGGGAAGGCGTGCACACCCTGGGTGGGCTCACTGCCCGCACCGAGCAGGACCTGCTCGCCATCGACGGCCTCGGGCCGCAATCGGTCAAGGAGATCAAGCAGAAGCTCGCTGACTGGGGACTCGCTCTCGGGTCTCCTGCCGCAGCTACGGGCGCAGCGGCCCCGGGCATGGGCGGTGCAAGCTCGGCGGAGGCGGGCACGCCGGTTCCGGGCGCGGCCACGGCTGGGGCGCGGGCAGGCGGCACGGCGGCGGACCAGGACTGGGACCGGGACCGGGACCTCGCGGGGTCGAACGGCTTCCTGCCGCCACGGGAAGCCCGGCCGCCGGACGAGGACGCCCTGGACCTGCTGAGCGTGGCGGGCCTGCCGGTGCTCAAGCGGGCTCTGCCGGTGATCGGTTTCGCCCTCTTCGCGGCCGTGCTGTTCCGCGTGCTGCGCAGGCGCCGCCGGGCCGCCCGTGGCTAACCGCGCCGCAGGGTTCCGGGCTCCAGGTTCCTGGTGCGTGCCCGGGCGGTCAGGCCTGGGCTATCCTGCGCCGAACCTCGTCCCAGCTGATGGGCAGGGACGACGCGGGACAGGTCCAGAAGACGAAGGTGGAGCGCCCCATCATCGGCCTGGTCGCCCGCACGATGACGCGGTGCGGGTTGGTGGCGCTGAAGCCGTTCAGCGCCAGCCTGCTGTCCCAGGCGGAGACAGTCCAGAACGTCTTGTGGGGCAGGTCGGCCAGGATCGCGTAGCCGATCAGCCCTGGCGCACCGGCCAGCTGGCGGCGGATGACCAGGGTGCGTTTCATGAACAGGGGAATGTGCCGGTAGCTACGCAGCGGCAAGCGCGAGGCCATGATCGTGCATTCGCCGGTGGCCGCCGGGGCTGCTCGCTGGGCCCAGCGGAACTCAGGCACATGCCGAAGAATAACGATCTTTGATCCGGAAAACGACGCTTCTCCCCGGGGTACTCGCCGCGCCTGGTCCCTGCCTGCCGGGGTAATCACCGCGCACCGGTCCTGGCCTGCGGGGTAACCACCACCTCCCGCCATGCTCACCGCTAGTGTGGCCAAAGTGACACCTTTCTCCACCCAACGGTCCCAGGCGGAGGCCCTGGACGCCGCGGATCCGCTTGCCGCCCTGCGGGATCGGTTCGTCCGCGACGACGCTGCCCCGATCTACCTGGACGGCAATCGGCGAGGCGGGCATCCATGCGCTGCGCGCCAAAGGGATCCTGCTGACCAGCTACCTCATCGACCTGGCGGACGCCTGGCTGGCGCCGCTCGGCTGCGTGCTGGCCTCGCCGCGGGATTCCGCCCGGCGGGGGTCGCACGTCTGCCTGCGCCACCCCGAGGCGTGGCGGATCAGCCAGGCCCTCATCCAGGCCGGGGTCATCGGCGACTACCGGACCCCTGGCCGGCTCCGGCTCGGACCCGCCCCTCAGCACCCGGTTCACCGACGTCTGGGACGCCATGGACGCCATGCGCCGGATCATCGAGGACAAGGCGTACGCGGACTTCCCGGATGAGCACGGACCGGTGACCTGAGCCAGGCCGGCAGTCCGCCGGGCGTGGCGGTGAGGCGGCGCGCCGGTTGCCTGGCGGGTCGGCAGCCCCGCATACGCCAGACGCCGCGGTGAGGCGGCGCGCCGGTTGCCTGGCGGGCGACGGCCCTCGCATGCACTGGCCGCCGCGTTGAGGCAGGACGACGGGGCGGCAGCCCCTCGCATACGCCGGACCTGGTGGTGCGGCAGCGGCGACGTGAGAGCGTTGATGAAAATGCGGTTTTCTTATGGCCCGGGTGAGGTGGTCACTCCCACTCGATCGTGCCCGGCGGCTTACTTGTCACGTCCAGGACCACCCGGTTGATCTCCGGAACCTCGTTGGTGATCCGGGTGGATATCGCAGCGAGCAGGGCAGCAGGCAACCTCGCCCAGTCGGCGGTCATGGCGTCCTCGCTGGTCACCGGCCGGAGCACCACGGGGTAGCCGTAGCTGCGCCCGTCGCCCTGCACCCCGACCGAGCGGACATCCGCGAGCAGCACCACCGGGCACTGCCAGATCTCGCGGTCCAGGCCGGCTGCGGACAGTTCCTCGCGAACGATAGCGTCCGCCGCCGACACGATCCGCAACCGCTCCGCGGTGACCTCGCCGACGATCCGGATGGCCAGGCCGGGGCCGGGGAAGGGCTGGCGCCACACGATCTCCGGCGGCAGCCCGAGTGCCTCGCCGACTCGCCGGACCTCATCCTTGAACAGCGCGCGCAACGGCTCCACCAACTGGAACTTCAGGTCGCTGGGCAGCCCACCGACGTTGTGATGCGACTTGATGTTGGCGGCGCCGGTCCCGCCGCCGGACTCGACCACGTCCGGGTAGAGGGTGCCCTGGACCAGGAACTCGACGGCTGTCCCGTGACTGCCAGCGTCCGCGGTGATCTCCCGCGCGGCACGCTCGAACGCCCGGATGAACTCACGCCCGATGATCTTGCGCTTCTGCTCCGGGTCGGTCACGCCGGCCAGCGCGCCCAGGAACGTCGCGGCCGCGTCCACCACTTTCAGGTCGACCCCGGTCGCGGCCACGAAATCCTTCTCCACCTGCTCCGCCTCGCCGCGGCGGAGTAGCCCGTGATCGACGAACACGCAGGTCAGCCGGGAGCCGATGGCCCGCTGCACGATCGCCGCAGCGACCGCGGAATCCACGCCGCCGGACAGCCCGCAGATCGCGCCGCCGTCGCCGACCTGCGCACGGACCCGCTCGACCTGCTCGTCGATGATGCTGCGCATGGTCCAGGCGGGGCGGCAGCCGGCCAGTTCCAGGAAGCGGCGGAGCAGCCTCGTGCCGTGCTCGGTGTGCATCACCTCTGGGTGGAACTGCACTCCGTACAGCTGGCGGCCGGGGTGCTCCACGGCGGCCACCGGTGTCGCGGCGGTGCGTGCGGTGACCATGAACTCCGGCGGCGCGGCCGTGCAGGTGTCGCCGTGCGACATCCAGACCTGCTGTTGTTCGGGCAGGCCGCCGAGGAGCAGTCCGCCAAGGCCCGGCAGCGCGTCAGCGGGGCCGGCGCCGCCCGGCGGCACCGGGAGCAGGTCGAGTCGCGTGGCCCCGTACTCGCCGGCGCCCGTGTGCGCGACAACGCCACCCAGCCCGGCCACCATCAACTGGAAGCCGTAGCAGATGCCGAGCACCGGCACGCCCGCGCTGAGCAGATCCGGCACGCCCGGCGGCAGCGGCGGCGCGCCCGCCGCGTACACCGAGGCGGGGCCGCCTGACAGGATGATCGCCGCCGGGTTCCTGGCCAGGATCTCCGCGGCGGGCATGGTGCACGGCACGATTTCGGAGTACACCTGGCACTCGCGGACCCGGCGCGCGATCAGCTGCGCGTACTGGGCCCCGAAGTCGACGACCAGGACGGTGTCGAAGTCCGTACTGGTCTGCACAGTGCCACCTTCCTGGGCCGCCTTCCTGGGCCGCCTTTCCTCCGGGCCGCCTTCCCCCAGAGATCGTCAGTCTAATGGCCTGCCCAGCACGGACTGACTCACATCAATCACACAGGCCCCATAGGCCCCATCCACCAGGCCCGCCCGATCACGACTTGGTTGGGGAGGAGTCGGGCGCGGCGGCGGGGTTGGGGGAGGCCGCCGGGTTGGCGGAGGAGTCCGGCGAGGCCGAGGAGTTGGGCGTGCTTGCTGAGTTCGGTGAGGCTGATGAGTCCGGCGAGGCAGCCGGGGCTATCGAGGTCCTCGGGTCAGTCGGGGTCGTTGAATCCTGCGACGCAGCCGACCCAGCTGACGCACCCGCCCCAGGGGACGCAGAACCCGGCGACGCATCCGGCACATCCGGCACATCCGGCACACCCGGCACACCCGGCACACCCGGCGCAGCCGAGGCAGCCGAGGCAGCCGGCGCAGGGTCCCTGGGCTGCTCGCCGTGCTCCCCGGCGGGGTCCACGCGTACCCGGGCGATGCGCCGGCCGTCCATCAGCAACACGGTCAGGGTGTGCCCGGACACCTCAACCGACTCATGGTCGGTCGGCAACTGGCCGAGCGCGGCCAGCATGTACCCAGCAACGGTCTCGTACGGTCCCTCAGGCAACTCGATCCCGGTCTGCTCGGCGAACTCGTCGAGGTTGAGCAGGCCGTCCACCTCGATGGCCCCGCCACGCAACTGTTTCGGCTGGCCCTCACCCACGTCGTACTCATCCTGGATGTCACCGACCAGTTCCTCGACGAGATCCTCCAGGGTGACGATGCCCGCGGTGCCCCCGTACTCGTCCATCACGATGGCGAGGTGCGCCCGGTCGCGGCGCATCTCCGACAGGGCGGACAGCACGGTCTTGCTGATCGGCAGCAACTTCACCGGCCGGCAGATCTCACCCACCGTCAGCGGGCGGCTGGTGAAGCCTGGATCGAGCAGGTCCCGGACGTGGATGAAGCCGATCACGTCGTCGTAGGACTCCTGGTAGACCGGGAACCTGGAGTACGGCTCGCCGGCCACGATCTGCACGGCGTCCGCCAGCCGCGTGTCAGCGGCGAGGAACTCCACCTCGGTCCGGGGCACCAGAACCTCGCGGATCTGCCGCTTGCCCGCGTCGAACACCTCGCCCACGATGTGCCGCTCGTCCGCGCTCAGCGCCTGGTGCCCGGCCACCAGGTCGCGCAGTTCCTCTTCGGTCATCACTCCGCGCCCGGCCTTCGGGTCGCCGCCGAGGAGCCGGACCACCAGGTTCGTGGACCGGGACAGCAGCCAGACCAGCGGGCGGGCCATTACCGAGATCCGGTCCAGGGTGGGGGCGGCGATCAGCGAGATCTGCTCGGCCCGCTGCAGCGCGAGCCGCTTGGGCGCGAGTTCGCCGAGCACCAGGGTGAAGTAGGAGATCACCACGGTCACCACGATCAGCGATACGGCGGAGGCGGCCCCGGAGGCCATGTTGTGCTGGATCAGCGCTGACTTCAGGTGCCCGGCCAGCGTCGCCTCGGCGAACGCGCCGGACAGCAGGGTCGCCAGGGTGACCCCGATCTGCACCGCGGACAGGAACCGGTTCGGGTCCTGGGCGAGCTTCGCGGCCCGCTGGCCGCGCTTGCCGCGCTGCACCAGTGAGCGAAGCTGCCCCTCGCGCAGCGAGACCAGGGCCATCTCCGCCCCGGCGAAGAAGCCGCCGATGAGCACGATGAGCAGGACGATGACGATGTCCCAGCCGACCTGGTTCACGTCCTGATCCCTGACCTCCGTATGACACCGCCGCCGGTCCGGCTCCCCCTCGCCCCGGCGGCCGGGGCCAGGCCGCGACTAGCCCGCACGGCAGGTGTCCGCACAGTCTAAGCAGTCCTCCTTGACCCTGGGCGTGCTACCTGACCAGTCCGCCTTGACCTGGGGCAGACCTGGGGCAGGCCGGCCCGTGCATGAAGCGGCCAGGCGGGCGACGCGGGGGGGAACCGATAGGAAAGGACCGCCGGGCCAGATAGCGTATGGGTCCCGTGAGACCTGGCGTATGGAAGAGCGTAGGAACGCTCGCCGACGGGCGGGACATCATCTACTTCGACGAGGCGCCGGACACCGGGCGCGCGGCGGTGCCGGACACCAGGCCGCTGCCGGCCGAGCGGTGCCCCGGCGACACGCCGGACGCGGGGCTGCGCTGGGATGCGCTGCGCGGTGAGTGGGTGGTCATCGCGGCGCAGCGCCAGGACCGGACCTTCCTGCCGCCGACCCATGAGTGCCCGCTGGACCCGTCGCGCCCCGGCCGGCCCACCGAGATCCCGGCCCCGGACTACGACGTCGTCGTGTTCGAGAACCGGTTTCCCTCCCTGCGCGGCGCCGGGCACTGGCCCGTCGACGCGGCACCCGAGCTCACCGGCCCGGCTCCGCAAACTTCTCCGCAACGAGCGGGCGGCGTGCCCATATACCCGGAAACCGGCGGGGTTGCCGGGCAGCCCGGCTACGGGCGCTGCGAGGTGGTCTGCTTCACCTCCGATCATGTGGCATCGTTCGCCAGCCTCACCCCGCGGCGGGCCAGGACGGTCGTGGAGGCATGGGCGGACCGGACCGCTGAGCTTGGCGCCATGGACGGGATCGCCCAGGTGTACTGCTTCGAGAACCGTGGCGAGGAGATCGGCGTCACCCTGCATCACCCGCATGGCCAGATCTACGGATTCCCGTTCATCACCCCGCGCACCGCCATGATGCTGGCCCAGGCTGGCGAGTACGCGGGCCGGACCGGGGGAAACCTGTTCGACGACCTGCTCGCCGGGGAGATCGCCGCAGGCACCCGGATCGTCACCCGCAACGAGCACTGGACAGCCTTCGTGCCCGCGGCGGCCAGGTGGCCGTTCGAGGTGCTGCTCTTCCCCGCCCAGCGGGTGCCCGACATCCCGGCGCTCAGTGACCCCGCACGGGACGCGTTCTGCGATATATATCTCGATGTGCTGAACCGGCTCGATGCGCTGTTCAGCATGCCGCTGCCGTATATCGCCGCCTGGCACCAGGCGCCCGGGCAGGACGCGTTCGCGCGCACCGAGTTCGGGCTGCACCTCCAGGTGTTCTCGATCCGCCGGGCGCCCGGCAAGCTGAAGTACCTCGCGGGAACGGAGTCAGGCATGGGAGTCTGGATCAATGACGTCCTGCCGGAGGAGGCGGCGCTGAGGCTCCGGGAGGCCGGGTGAAGCTGCTCGTCACCGGCGGTGCCGGCTACATCGGCAGCGTGGTCGGGGCCTTCCTGGTGGCAGCGGGCCACGATGTCGTCGTGCTCGACGACCTGTCCACCGGCCACCAGGACGCGGTGCCCGCGGGTGCCGCCTTCGTCCGCGGCACGATCCGGGACGACGCCCGCGGCGTGCTGGCCGGCGGCGTGGACGCCGTGCTGCATTTCGCCGCCAAGTCGCTGGTCGGCGAGTCCATGGCGAAGCCGTCGCTGTACTGGGAGCACAACCTCGGCGGCTCGCTGGCGCTGCTCGAGGCGATGCGGGTCACCGGGACCCGGCGGATCGTGTTCTCCTCCACTGCCGCGGTCTACGGGGAACCTGAGCGTGTCCCCATCGAGGAGACCGACCCGACCAGGCCGACCAGCCCGTACGGGGAATCCAAGCTGGCGGTGGACACCGCGCTGGCGGAGCATTCCCGGATGCACGGCACCGGCGCGGTCAGCCTCCGCTACTTCAACGTCGCCGGGGCATACCAGCAGGCCGGCGGTGGCTGGCTGGGCGAGCGCCACGGCCCGGAAACCCATCTCATTCCCAACGTCCTCGCGGTCGCCACCGCCCGGGCCAGCGGCTCCGGAGGGGAGCTGCAACTGTTCGGGGACGACTACCCGACCCCGGACGGGACCTGCGTCCGGGACTACATCCACGTCGCCGACCTGGCCCGGGCGCACCTGGCCGCGCTGGAGGCGTGCCAGCCCGGCCAGCACCGGATCTACAACCTGGGCAGCGAGTCAGGTTTCTCCAACCGCGAGGTGCTGGAGATGTGCCGGGAGGTGACCGGGCTGGACATCCCGGCCCGGGTGGCACCGCGGCGGCCCGGGGACCCGGCGGTGCTGGTGGCATCCTCCGAGCGGATCAGGGATGACCTGGGCTGGCGGCCGGAGGCGGACCTGCGGTCCATGATCGCCGACGCGTGGACCTTCACCCAGTCGCTGACCCGGTCTGGCCGCCCCTGATGACCGGGCAGGTCGGGGCGGAGCGAGTGGCGCAGTGGTTTCGTGAGCAGTACGCGGCCGCCCCGGAGGGGGTCTGGCACGCCCCGGGCCGGGCAAACCTGATCGGCGAGCACACCGACTACAACGAGGGGTTCGTGCTCCCGTTCGCGCTGGACAAGGGAACCGTGGCGGCCGCCGCGCCGCGCAATGACGGGGTGCTGGAGCTGTGCTCGCGGCAAGTCGGCCACGGCATCGTGACAGTCCCGCTGGACGGCCTCACCCCGGGCTCAGTCACCGGCTGGGCCGCCTACCCGGCCGGGGTGGCGTGGGCGCTGGCCGAGACGGGTTACCCGGTGTCCGGGGCCCGGGTGGCCATCGACTCCGATCTCCCCCAGGGCGCCGGCCTGTCCTCGTCAGCGGCGCTGGAGTGCGCGGTGGCGCTGGCCCTGACCCAGCTGCGCGGCCTCGACGTGACGCGGCAGAATCTGGCCGCCATCGCGCGCCGGGCGGAGAACGACTTCGTGGGCGTCCCGTCCGGGATCATGGACCAGTCCGCGTCCCTGCTCTGCCAGGCGAACCATGCCCTGCTGCTGGATTGCCGCAGCGGGGAAGCTGACGCGGTGCCGCTGGACCCGGCCGCCTCGGGGCTCGCGCTGCTGATCATCGACACCCGCGCCCGGCACATGCTGACCGACAGCGGGTACGCGGCCAGGCATGTCGAGTGTGAAGAGGCGGCCCGCGCGCTTGGCGCGACATCACTGCGTGATATCTCCGACCCCAGCGAACTGGACGGGCTGGCGGACCCGGTGCTGCACCGCCGGGCGCGGCACGTGGTCACCGAGAACCAGCGCGTCCTGGCAGCCGCCGGCCTGCTGCGCCGCGGGAAGGTGGCCGAGGTCGGGCGGCTGCTGAACGAATCCCATGCATCACTGCGCGATGACTTCGAGATCTCCTGGCCCGAGGCGGATGTGGCGGTCGAGGCAGCCGTCGGCGCCGGGGCACTCGGGGCGCGGATGATGGGTGGCGGCTTCGGCGGCTCGGTCATCGTCCTGGCCCCCGCGGATCCGGCGGCGGTCCGCGGCGCGGTGTGCGCGGCCTTCAGCAGCCGGGGCTGGCCCGAACCGGACTTCCTCGAAGCCCCACCGTCGCCCAGCGCGCGGCGGCTGCGATGAGCACGCGCCACGCCGATCAAAGGACGCATGATGTCAGTTCACGATGATGCGGCGGCGATCGCCGGGGAGCTGGCCGGGCTACGCCGCCGGATCCACCGGGAGCCGGAAATCGGCCTCGACCTGCCGCGGACCCAGGAGAAGGTGCTCGCCGCGCTGGACGGGCTGCCGCTGGAGCTGACCGTGGGACGGGCGCTCAGCTCCGTGACGGCCGTGCTGCGCGGCGGCAGACCGGGCCCCGCCGTGCTGCTCCGCGGCGACATGGACGCGCTGCCCATCACCGAGCGCACCGGGCTGGATTACGCCTCAGCCGTGACCGGCGTCATGCATGCCTGCGGCCACGACCTGCACACCGCGATGCTGGTAGGCGCGGCACGGATCCTGTCGGCGCGCCAGGACACCCTGCCCGGGAAGGTGATCTTCATGTTCCAGCCCGGCGAGGAGGGTTACGCCGGGGCCCGGCACATGATCCGCGAAGGCGTGCTCGGCGCGGCGGGCGAGCGCCCGGCCGCTGCCTACGCGCTCCATGTCGCCTCCGCCCAGTTCGGCCCGGGACTCTTCGCCACCCGCCCGGGCTCGATGATGGCGGCCGCCGACGTCCTCGACGTGACCGTGCGCGGGCATGGCGGCCACGCGTCGGAGCCACATCTCAGCTCCGACCCGATCCCGGCCGCGTGTGAGATGGTCACCGCCCTGCAGACGATGGTGACCAGGCGCTTCGACGTCTTCGATCCCGTGGTGATCACCGTGGGCAGTTTCCACGCGGGCACCGCCGACAACATCATCCCGGACGAAGCGCACTTCCTGGCGACCGTGCGGTCGTTCTCCACCGCGGCCCGGGACCGGGTGCGCGCCGGGAGCCTGCGGCTGGTGGCTGACATCGCCACCGCGCACGGCGTGCGGGCCAGCGCGGACTACCTCGACGAGTACCCGGTCACCGTCAATGACGCCGGGGAGGCGGCGTTCGCGGGGCAGACCACCGCCGACCTGTTCGGCAGCGGGCGGCTGCTCGCGCAGCCGCACCCGCTGCCCGGGGCCGAGGATTTCTCCTTCATCCTCGAGCAGGTCCCCGGCGCCTTCGTCATGCTGGGCGCGGGCCCGGCGGGCACGGACCCGGCCACGGCGCCGTACAACCACGCGGCGGACGCCGTCTTCGACGACTCGGTGCTCGCTGACGGCGCAACCCTGCTCGCCGAACTCGCCCTGCGCCGGCTCGCGCTGCCCGCGGCCGCCTGAGCGCCCGCAATCGCCTGAGTGCCCGCCGACTCCCAGCCCGCGGCGTGATCAAGCGATTGGTGTTGTTATCACGACACCAATCGCTTGATCAGTAAGGCTCTGGACCGGCGCCAGCTTGATCACCAAGGCCCGGGGGCGGGGATCAGAGGCTGGTGAGGTTCAGAGGGTGGCGACGTCGGCCTGCTTGGCCCGGACCGCCTCGGCTGCCTCGCGGAGCGCGGCGAGTTCCGGCTCGGTCAGGTCCCGCTGCACGACCGAACGCACCCCCGACGCGCCAATCTCAGCCTCGACGCCCAGGTAGACCCCTGAGATGCCGTACTCCCCGTCCACCCAGGCGCAGACCGGCAGCACCTGGCCGGAGTCCTCGGCGACCGCGCGGGCCATCCGGGCCGCCGCGGCGGAGGGGGCGTAGTACGCGGACCCGGTCTTGAGCAGGCCGACGATCTCTGCTCCGCCTGCCCGGGTCCGCTCGACCAGCCCGTCGATGTCCTCCTGGCTCAGCAGGCTGGCCAGCGGCTTGCCGTCGACAGTGCAGGCGGACGGGACCGGAACCATGGTGTCCCCGTGCGAGCCCAGGGTGAGCGTGTGCACCGACCCCACCGGCACGCCGAGACGTTCCGCCACGAAATAGGTGAACCGGGCCGTGTCGAGCATGCCGGCCTGGCCGAGCACCCGGTGCGGGGGAAAGCCGGTCACCTTGGCGGCGAGCGCGGTCATCTCATCGAGCGGGTTGGACACCACGATCAGCACGGCGTCCGGGGCGTGCTTGACGACGTTCTCCGCGACGACACGGACGATCTTCGCGTTGACCCCGATCAGGTCCATCCGGCTCATCCCGGGCTTGCGGGGCAGGCCCGCCGTGATGACCACGACCGACGAGCCGGCGATCGCCTCGTACCCCTCACCGCCCGGCCCGGTCGTCTGCCCGGTCACCAGTGTCTCGAAGCCCTCGATCGGCCGCGACTGGTTGATGTCCAGCGCCAGCCCTTCAGGCTTGCCCTCGACGATGTCGGTCAGCACGACCTCGTCGAAGATGTCGTACTCGGCTAGCCGTTGCGCGGTGGTCGAGCCATAGAACCCGGCTCCGACGACGGTCACTTTGCCGCTGCGGGTCATTTCCTGTGATCTCCGTTCCGGCTATGGATTCAGCGGGACATCGCCTCGGCGAGGTTCTCGCTCAGCGCCTTCAGGAACTCCTCGGTGGTCAGGAACGGCGTGTCCGCTCCCACGAGCAGCGCCAGGTCCTTCGTCATCTTGCCGCTCTCCACGGTCTGCACGCACACCCGCTCGAGCGTTTCGGCGAACTGCGTCACCTCGGGCGTGCCGTCCAGCTTCCCGCGATGCGCGAGCCCGCGGGTCCAGGCGAAGATCGACGCGATCGGGTTCGTCGAGGTCGGCTTCCCCTGCTGGTGCTGGCGGTAGTGCCGGGTGACCGTGCCGTGCGCGGCCTCCGCCTCCATGGTCTTGCCGTCAGGGGTCAGCAGCACGCTGGTCATCAGGCCGAGCGAGCCGAAGCCCTGGGCGACGATGTCGGACTCGACGTCGCCGTCGTAGTTCTTGAGTGCCCACACGATGCCGCCGTCGCCCTTGATCACCTGGGCCACCATGTCATCGATCAACCGGTGCTCGTAGATGACGCCCGCGGCCTCGAATTCCGCCTTGAACTCCGCCTCGTAGATCTCCTGGAACAGGTCCTTGAACCGGCCGTCATAGATCTTCAGGATGGTGTTCTTGGTGGACAGGTACAGGGGGTAGCCGCGGTCCAGCGCGTACCGCATCGTGGCCCGGGCGAAGTCGCGGATCGAGTCGTCGTAGTTGTACATCCCCATCGCGACGCCGCCGGCGGTGAACTTGGCCACCTCCAGTTCGAACGGCTCCGCGCCGGGTCCGTCGGGCGCGTAGGAGATGCGCACCGTGCCCGCGGCCGGCACCACGAAATCGGTGGCCCGGTACTGGTCGCCGTGCGCGTGGCGACCGATGATGATCGGCTTGGTCCAGCCGGGCACGAACCGCGGGATGCTGGACACGACGATCGGCTCGCGGAACACCACGCCGCCGAGGATGTTGCGGATGGTCCCGTTCGGCGAACGCCACATCTTCTTCAGCCCGAACTCGGCGACCCGGTCCTCATCGGGGGTGATGGTGGCGCACTTGACCCCGACCCCGTAACGCTGGATGGCGTTCGCGGCGTCCACGGTCACCTGGTCATCCGTGCCGTCCCGGTTCTGGATCGACAGGTCGTAGTACTTGAGATCGATATCCAGGTAGGGCAGGACCAGCTGATCCTTGATGAACTGCCAGATGATCCGCGTCATCTCGTCGCCGTCCAGCTCTACGACGGGATTGGTTACCTTGATCTTGGGCATGCCGCCGACTTCCTTCCTACCACGCATTGCTATTGCCCGCCGGGCTGTTATCCCGCAGGGCTCTGTCCGTTGGTGCCTGTTACGACGGAGTCGGCAACACGAGGCCGGCGACCAGCAAGCCGACGGCCAGGATGGCCAGCGCCGTCACGTCGATGTAGCGCCACCTACTGGCGAGCATGCCCGCCCGCTGCTCCGGCAGCGCGAGCCTTGCCGCGGCAGCAACGAAAAGCGCACCCGTGACTGTAAACGTACCTGGCCGGACATACTGCGGGCCCTGCCAGATCCAGCTCAGGCCGGCCACCAGTCCGGCGAGCACGATCACATACGGCAACTGGGCCGCCCAGCCGCCCCCGGAACGCCTCGCCCGGCCGGTCCGCGGGCCCGCCGGCCGCACCGGCCGCCCGGGACCTTCCGGGCCCGGGCGCCCCGGGCTTCCGGGGCTGCCTGGGCGTTCCGGACGGCGGGGCCCCCGGGACTGCAGCCCGGAGCCGGACACCGGCCCGGCCATGCTCGCCAGCGCGTGCGCCGCCAGCGCCCTCGGGTCGGGCGCCCCCGCTGCGCCTGGTACCGCGTCGCTCACCGCTCGCTCAGTGCCTCTCACGCTCGCTCACCACTCGCTCAGTGCCTCTCACGCTCGCTCACCACTCGCTCAGTGCCTCTCACGCTCGCTCAGCGGTGTCCAGGTGAGATTCCGCTCACCGATGTACTCGCTGTCCGGCCGGATCAGCCTGTTGTCCGCGTGCTGCTCCATCACGTGGGCGGTCCACCCGGCCATCCGGCTCACCGAGAAGACCGGGGTGAACAGATCCGTCGGGATCCCCAGGTAGTGGTAGACCGTGGCAGCGTAGAAGTCCACATTGGGATAGAGGCCCTTCTCCGCGAACACGGCCTCCTCCATCTGCCGGGACATCCGGTAGTACGTGTCGTCACCAGACGCCGCTGCCAGTTCGCCGGACAACTGGCGCAGGTGGGTGGCGCGCGGGTCCTCGGTCTTGTAGACGCGGTGCCCGAATCCCATGATCTTCTCGCCGGCCCCGAGCCGCTCGCGGATCACCGGGCCGACTTCAGCCACCGGGTCCTCGCCGGCCGCCGCACGGATCGCCTCGAGCCCCCGCATGACCTGCTCGTTGGCCCCTCCGTGCAGCGGGCCCTTCAGGGTGCCCAGTGCTGCCACGACCGCAGAGTGCATGTCTGACAGGGTGGCAGCACAGACCCGCGCGGCGAACGTGGATGCGTTCATTGTGTGATCCGCGTGCAGCACCAGGCATGTGTCCAGGATCTCAGCGTCCCGCGGGGAGGGGGGCCTGCCGCGCAACTGGAACAGGAAGTTGGCCGCCAGGCTCAGGCCCGGGTCGGCCGGCAGGCATTCACGGCCCTGCCGTGCCGCGTGGTAGGCGGCGACCAGGATCGGCTGCTGGGCGGTGAGCCGGGCAGCCTTCCGCGCGTTGGCCGCCGCGGCGTTGGAGTCCTCGTCCGGGTCGTCGGCACTGGCCAGCGACACCAGGCTGCGCATCGCTTCCATCGGGCCCTGGCTGGCCGAGATCTCCGCCAGCGTGGAGCTGACCAGCTTGCCGAGGGTTCGCCCGCTGTCCAGCTCGGCCCGGTAGCTGTCCAGCTCGGCCAGGCCCGGCACCGAGCCTCGCTGCAGCAGGTAGGCGATTTCCTCGAAGGTCGCAGACCCGGCCAGCTGATGGATGTCGTACCCGCGGTAGAACAGGCGGCCCGCCTGGCCGTCGATGTCGCTGAGCGCGGTGGACGCGGCGACGACGTCCGCCAGGCCCTTGGACGGCTTGTCCGCCATTTCGTCTTCCTCCCGATGGCTCGCTCGGCAGTGTACTTCCGAGCGCGGCACGCGCTTCCGGCCGGCCGGCCGGAAGCGCCGGGCCGAAACCACATCAGCAAAAGGGGGTACGGATCGGCCCGGGGAGGGTAACTGCACCGAAAGGGATCTGTTACTGCTCGGACAAGCGGGAGGACGGCCGTGGAAGGGCCCTACATTCGCATCGAGGACAGCGGAGACGTGATACCGCTGGCCGAAGCCGTGACGACTATCGGGCGCGGCGGCGGGGTGGACATCCATCTCAGCGACCTGAGCGTCTCCCGGCTGCACGCCGAAATCGTCCGCCGCGGGCCGTACGCCTACGTCACTGACCTCGGATTATCGCGCAACGGTACCCGGGTCAACGGGCGGCTCGTGGCGCGGCGCGTCCTGGAGGACGGGGACGTGCTCACGTTCGGGAACGCCAGGTGCCGGATCGGCGGCATCCCGAGCGAGGATCTCACCGCCGAGGTGGAGCTGAGGCGATCGCCCAGCCCTGAGCTGACCCGGCGCGAGCTTGACGTACTGACATCGCTGTGCCGCCCGGCGCTCTCCGACGAGGCATTCGTGGCCCCGGCAACCGCACGCGAGATCGCCGCGGACCTGGTGGTGACGGAGGCGGCGGTGAAGCAGCATCTGCTCCGGCTGTACCAGAAGTTCCGCATCCCTGAGGGCACCAACCGGCGGGTCAGGCTTGCCAACGAGGTGGTCTCCCTCGGCCTCGTCCGGCCGCTGCCGCCCGCCGGGCGCGAAAAGCACGCGCAGCCGTCACGGCCCGCGCCGGGCAGGCCCGCGCCGGGCAGGCCCGCGGGCCCTCCGATGCCCGCCGGGGCAGGGCGCGTCCCGGACGGGAATCTGCCTGAGCGACGCGCCAGCTGACCCACCGGCCGCTCAGGGCCGCCCGCACCCCCCTCACAGGTGCAGGCGCGGAAGCCGGCCGAGCCGGTGACCGAAGATCCCCGGCAGGCTCGGCAGGTGCACGAGCGTCCCGGTCGGCGTGCCGAGCGGCCAGAAGGCGGCCGGCGAGGTGGCGGCGGTGACGACCGCGGCGATCGCCAGCGCTCCCATCGCCAGCAGCGCGACGGCCTGGACGCCTGGGCTGCGCACCGCCGCCGAGAAGACCCGGCCTACCTGCCTGCGCGCCTTGCCCGAGCCCGGGCCGAGGGCGTAGAAGGCGACCAGCGCACCAGCCGCATAGGACAGGGCGCGGGGAAGGGCGTCAGTCGGCATGGCCGCGTAGGTGATCCCCGCCGCCAGCGCGGCGGCGGTGAGCGCGAACGGCGCCAGCAGGACCGTGGAGATCAGCGCCCTCAGCACGAAGAAGGGGAATGCGGCGGCGGTCAGGATGGGACTGCGCTGGTCCGCGCCGCGATGCGCCAGGTCGCCCGCGCGCAGCAGCGCCAGCACCGCCAGCGCGATCAGGGTGCCGGCGACCGGCAGGACGACAGCCACGCTGACCGCGATCACCATCGCGGCGAGGGCCAGGATCGGCTGCCGGCGCCGCGGCGCCCTGGCCCGGTCCGCCCCGTCCGCCTCATCCATTCCGGCGGGCCTGGCTGCCGCGGACGGGCCGGGTCCCGCCCCGCCGAACCCGTCAGCACCCCGGGCATCTGCGCCCGGGTAACCGTTGCCGCCGGAACGCCCCGGCGAGTAGCTCACCGGAGGCAGCACGTCGGCGAAGTCGTCGGCCCGGATCTGCCCGGCCGGGATCGGCTGCGTCCCGGGGCGCGCGGCACCAGCGGCGGCACCGGGGGGATATGTGGTGGCCCCGTGGCCGGGCAGGCCGGCCAGCATCGTGCCGCCAGGGCCACCGGCCCCACCGTGGTCGGCCATCGGCTCGCCGCGCGCGAAGGCATCCAGCGTCGGGTGGCGCACCGGGCTCCCGTCGAACCGCGTTCCCGGAGCGTTCCCGGCCGCCGCCCGCAGGCCGCCACCCGGTACCGGGACAGACAGCAGGGACGCCGCGTCGAGCCCGGCGGCCCGCGCGGTGAGCTGGGCGGCAGCCGGGCGGTACGCCGGGTCCCGGTGCAGCGCGGCAGCCACCAGCTCACCCATGGGCGCGGGGACGCCGACCAGGTCCGGCCTGCCGTTCACGATCCGGTAGAAGATCGTCTCGTAGGAGCCGGTGCCGAACGGCGGGCGGCCGGTCGCGGCGAAGGCGACCGTGGCGCCCCAGGCATGCACGTCCGAGGCTGACGTGCTGCTGTGGCCCTCGATGACCTCCGGGGACAGGTAACCGGGTGTGCCCATGAACATCCCGGTCATGGTGAGCCGGGTCGAGTCCAGCGCCTGGGCGATCCCGAAGTCGATCACGACCGGGTTCCCGTTCAGCAGCATCACATTGCCCGGCTTGAGATCGCGGTGCACCACGCCCGCCGCGTGTATCGCGGCCAGCGCATCGGCGAGCCCGCGGGCCAGCCGCGCCAGCGGCGCGCCGCTCAGCGTGCCCTCCTCGGTCACCACCTCGTCCAGGGTGCGGCCCGGCACGTACCGGGTCACGATGTAGGGCATGTCGCCGGTCACATCGGTGTCGACCACCTCGGCGACGAAGGGGCTGCGCACCCGGCGCATGGTCTCCACCTCGCGGGCCAGCCGCCGCCGGGCGTTGGGGTCCCCGGCGACCGCCGGGCGCAGGATCTTGATGGCGACTGACCGCTGCTCAGGGTCACGGGCCAGGTAGACAACACCCATCCCGCCCTCACCGATGCGGTCGAGCAGTCGGTAGGGGCCAAGCCTGTCTGGCACGTGGTCTGCTGATGTCATCGCCCCCCCAGCCTACGAACTACCCTCGCGCTGCCCGATCAAGACGGGACAGAACGCAGGTAGGAGCAGTTCCGGAGACGGTGATAACCGGCTCGGCGCGAACATAGCCGACCCCCTAGGTGCCGGTGACCAGTCTGCGCAGCGCCTCCGCCGTCCGGGCGTTCTGCTCCGCATAGCCGACGAGCGCCCGGGCAAGTTCCGCCGCCCAGTCGTTGACCTGCACCGGCTGGCGGGACAGCACGACCCCGCGCACTTCCCGGCAGATCTCCGCGCTGGGCTGTCCTGAACGCACCGCCAGCGTCATCACCCGCTCCCCCAGTCGGACCGTGATCCTCGATACCTCGCCGGGCCGCCCCTTCACCCGGTCAGACACCGACCGCTCCCGCTCTATCGTCACACACCCGGGCGGAAGTGACGCACCGAGGGACTCGGTGAGTACGCGCGCGTACACCGCCACGTCGGCGCTGTCCGCCCGCAGCGCGGCGGTCACCATCTCCAGGTCGGGGCTGCCGCCAGGTTCCGTCATGGCCGGGCCTGCTCGCGGTACGGCATGGTGCGCTGCGGCATGTTCAGGTAACGCATGGCCTTGGCTGCTCCTCGGACGCGGGCTCTTCAGGCGGGCGGGCGGGCCGGCCCGCCGGGCAGGTCCCTGCGCCGCATGTGCTGCGCTGCATGTCACTGGCCGGCGAAGGTGGCCTTCCCAGGCCCATTCTCGATGAAGCTGCGCATTCCGGTGCGCTGGTCCTCGGTGGCGAACAGCCCGGCGAAGTGCAGCCGCTCGATCTCCAGCCCGGTGGCCAGGTCGGTTTCCAGCCCCTCATCGATGGCCTGCTTGGCTGCCCGCAGGGCGAGCGCCGGGCCGGTGGCGTACCGGGCGACCAGGGAGCGCGCCGCGTCATAGACCTCGGCGTCGGGAACGACCCGGTCGGCCAGGCCGATCGCGAGCGCCTCGTCCGCCTCGACGAACCGTCCCGTGAACACGATGTCCTTGGCCCTGGCCGGGCCGATCAGCCGGGGCAGCCGCTGGGTTCCCCCCGCGCCGGGGATGACGCCGAGCAGGATCTCCGGCTGGCCCACCCGGGCTCCCTGGCCGACCACCCGGAAGTCCGCGCACAGCGCGAGTTCGAGGCCGCCGCCGAGCGCGTAACCGGTCACCGCGGCCACGACCGGCTTGGGGATCTTCGCGACCGCGGTGAAGCATGCCTGAAGCCGACGTGAGTTCGCCGCCATCCGCCCGTAGCTGGCGTCCGCCATCTCCTTGATGTCGGCGCCAGCGGCGAAGACCTTCGCCCCGCCATAGAGGACGACCGCGCGGATGGCCGGATCCGCGGACACCTCGGCCGAGGCCGCCGCGATCTCATCCTGGACCTGGGCGTTCAGCGCGTTCATGGGTGGCCGGTCAAGACGGATCGTGGCAATGGCCTGGTCAACCTCGACGCGGACGAACTCCCCCATGGCGCACCTCCTGCCGGGCCGGTCTCCAGCCAGGCAGGCACGGCTGCCCGCCCAGGGCCCAGATGGAGGCTACTCCCCCGCAGGCCTGGGCAGCGGCACCCCCTGCGGGTCATCCAGGAAGGCCTGGATCTCAGCCTCGCTGTAGCGGCGGTGGCCGCCAAGCGTCCGGATCGAGTGGAGCTTGCCCTGCTGGGCCCACCGGGTCACGGTCTTCGGGTCGACCCGGAACAGCGCGGCGACCTCGGAGGGCGTCAGGAGCCGGTTCTCGGTGCGGATGTCTTGCCTCACGACGGAAGTGTCCTTTCACGTATGGGGGTGCCAACGTTGACGGAAAGTGACACGACGGCGTCATGCGGACGGCATAACGTGTGGCGGATTCTCATGGCCCCCCCGGGCTTTCCTGCTGATGTGCCTGAACCTGCTCCCCACGACCTGCCCGCGGAGCAGGTCCCATGGGTGCTCGCGAGCCTGTTGCCTAAAGTAGACGCATTGACACGCACAGCGGTTTACGTGCGCAACGTGATACGACCACCACTTAACGCAAAGTTCTTGACGTCCCCCCCGGGACCGCCTCGCGGGCGAGGCGGGGCGCGCCGAAGGCGTGTCCCCGCCGAGCCAGCGACTCCCCCGGGGGGTTCCGGGGGGCGTCCCCCCGGGCTAACTCAGCGCAGGTCGCCCGTGGTAAGCCCGGCGGGCGCCTCGGGCAGCGTGACGAGGCCCATTTCCGCGGCCGAGGCCAGCAACGGGTGCCGGGGCACCACCCGGAGCGTGTAGCCGAACGGCCCGGGACGGCCAAGCTCGGCCTTGCCCGCGAACCGCGCGACGCCATCCTCGGGCCCCGCCTCCAGGGCGAGCGCGCTGGTGGCCGGGTTGATGATCTCGTCGGCGTCGCCGACCCGGCCGTAGACGACCTCGACACTCACATCGTCGGGGGACAGCCCGCCGAGGGCCACGGTGGCCCGCACGACGAGGCTGCCGCCAGGACCCTGCTCCCCGTCCTCACCCTCGACATGCTCGATGCGGACACCGCCCCAGGCCCGGGTCACCCGGCGCTTCCAGGCCGCCAGTTCCCGCGCGGCGGAGAACGGCTCGGGCTGCCCGCTGGCGCCGGTCCCGTCGGTGAGTGCCCGGGAGGCGCGCGCCGCGGGAATGTACAGCTCCTCCACGTACTCGCGCACCATCCGGGACGCCTGCACCCGGGACCCGAGGGCACGCAGCGTGTGCCCGACCATCTCCAGCCAGCGGCGGGGCAGCCCGTCCGGGCCGGTGTCGTAGAACCGTGGCGCCACCGTCTGGCTGAGCATCTCGTAGAGGGCGTTGGACTCCAGTTCGTCCCGGCGCGCCGCGTCCTCCACGCCGTCCGCTGACGGGATAGCCCAGCCGTCGGCGCCGTCGTACCACTCATCCCACCAGCCGTCCCGCACGGACAGGTTGAGGCCGCCGTTGAGCGCCGACTTCATGCCGGAGGTGCCACACGCCTCCAGCGGGCGCAGCGGGTTGTTCAGCCACACGTCGCAGCCCTGGACCAGGGCGCGCCCCATGGCCATGTCGTAGTCCGGCAGGAACACGATCCGGTGCCGCACCTTCGGGTCATCGGCGAACTGGACCATCTGCTGGATGAGCCGCTTGCCGCCGTCGTCGGCCGGGTGGGCCTTCCCGGCGATGACGAGCTGGACCGGCCGCTGCGGGTCGAGCAGCAGCGCGGTGAGCCTGGCCGGGTCGTGCAGCATCAGGGTGAGCCGCTTGTAGGAGGGCACCCGGCGGGCGAACCCGATGGTCAGCACGCTGTCATCGAGGACCTCATCGGTCCAGGCGAGCTCCGCCTCGCTGGCCCCGCGCTGCCGCCAGGACGCACGCAGCCGCTGCCGCGCCAGCATGACGAGCCGGGCGCGCAGTGCCCGGCGGATCTCCCACAGCCGGGCCGGGGCGGTGTGCGCGACCCGCTCCCAGGCGTGCCCGTCCTCGGGTAGCTGCTGTGCCGTGGCCGAGTCCTCCGGGTGCCCGCTGGCCAGATCCAGGACTTCCCCGGCGACCCAGGTGGGCGCGTGCACGCCGTTGGTGATCGAGCCGATCGGCACGTCGGCGGTATCGAACCCGGGCCACAGGCCGGCGAACATCTCCCTGCTGACCTCGCCGTGCAGCCTGCTGACCCCGTTCACCCGCTGCGCCAGCCGCATGCCCATCACGGCCATGTTGAACACGGCAGGATCCCCGCCGGGGAACGTCTCCGCGCCCAGGGCGAGGACCCGGTCACCGGGCAGCGCCGGATCCTCGGCCGCCCCGCTGAAGTGCCGTTCCACCAGTTCCCGGTTGAACCGGTCGATCCCGGCCGGGACGGGGGTGTGCGTGGTGAACACGGTGCCTGCCCGGCACAGCTCGATGGCCTCCTCGAAGTTGAGGCCGAGCGCCGCATATTCCCTGATCCGCTCCAGGCCGAGGAAGCCCGCGTGGCCCTCGTTGGTGTGGAAGACCTCCGGCTCGGGATGGGCGGTGAGGGCGCAGAACGCGCGCACCGCCCGGACCCCGCCGATGCCCAGCAGCATCTCCTGGCGGAGCCGGTGATCGCCACCCCCGCCGTAGAGCCGGTCGGTGACCTCCCGCAGTGCTGGCTCGTTGTCCTCCACGTAGGAGTCCAGCAGCAGCAGCGGCACCCGGCCCACCTGGGCCACCCAGATCTGCGCGGACAGCACCTTGCCCTCGGCGAGGGCGACGCTGACCCGGACAGGGGACCCGGCGGAGTCGCGCAGCAGGGCGAGCGGGAGCCCATTCGGGTCACTCGCCGGGTAGCGCTCCATCTGCCAGCCCTCAGGTGAGAGGAACTGGGTGAAGTAGCCGTGCCGGTACAGCAGGCCCACCCCGATGAGCGGTACGCCGAGATCGCTGCCGGCCTTGAGGTGATCGCCGGCCAGGATTCCCAGGCCGCCCGAGTACTGGGGGAGCGCTTCGGTGATCCCGTACTCGGGTGAGAAATAGGCGATCGCCGCCGGCGCCCCGGCCGCGGCTGGCTCCGCTCCGCCGCCGCCACCGGCCTGGGCGGCCTGACCCGCGCCATCGCCAGCGTTCAGCTGGTACCACCGCGGCCCGGACAGGTACTGGCGCAGATCGGCGGCCGCGTCATCGAGTCTGCGCAGGAACGCCTGGTCCGATCCCAGGCTCTCCAGCTGCGCGGGGGGCACCTCGCCGAGCAGGGCGACCGGGTCATGGCCTGAGGCCTCCCAGCCCACGGGGTCGATCGCCGCGAAGAGATCGCGCGTCTCAGCGTGCCAGGACCAGCGGAGGTTCAGGGTGAGGTCGCGAAGCGGGGCGAGTGATTCCGGCAGCGCGGCCCGAACGGTAAAGCGGCGGATGGCTCTCACGGCAGAAATCCTGTCAACGGAGGGATGCGGACGGGCTGGTCAGCTGGGGGTCAGGGGGCCAGCACCGGCTGTTTCGCCGACAGGCCGCACGGTGGCTCGCCGTGCCAGTGGTCCCGGAAGGTTGCTCGCACGGAAGGCAAGGGTAGCGGTGATGGCAGGCGGTATGACCGGTACCGCAGATGAGTGATCACGACAGGTAGCGCGCCGGGCAGGCACTCACGGGTAGTACGAGGCCACCTCCGTGAACTGCCCGGCCTGGAAGACATCCTCCCTGGTTACCTCGCACGAGTCCCCCGGGTGCCCCGCCCACATTGACGAGTCGATGTCAGCCTCGAACAGCCCGGACTGGCCGGGGGAAAGGTAGGGGTCGGTATTGCCCGTGTAGTTCACGCCGTCTGCTTTGGCTTTGCGGCCCCGGAGGAATTCCACCGTGAACGTGGGCATGTGGGCATGACGGCCTGGCTCCCGGTATTGGTGGCCCGGATGACCACCCCGTACCCGGCCCGCGTGTGCACGGCATGCTGCTCGGCCGGAGTGAGTTTCCCGCAGGTGACCACGCGGAACTTGACCGGGGCGGCACTGAAGGTGAGGGCAGGCGCGGAGCTGCCGGGGGAAGGCGATCGCGCGGCCGCCCCGCCGCCGCTGCAACCGGCCAGCGCCCCCAGGGCACCCCCGGCTGCCAGCACTATCAGGGCAGACCTCATCCCCATGGCCGGAGCATAGTAGGGCTCAGCGTCTCAGCATGCACGTAACAGCCCTATCCGGGCGTGATGATGATCAGCCCCCGCCGGGTGGCCCATCGGGCCGGGCCGATGCCCGGACCGCAGCGCAGGGCCGGGCCGATGCCCGGCCCGTCCGGGCAGGCCGGGCAGGCCGGCCCCCTCGCGCGCGGCCCAGCCGACTAGGTAGCGTCAGAGGGTGATCGGACGCATTCCCATCCTGGACGTCGAGCCTGTCCTGGACTGCGGGCGCCGCCCCGCTAAGGCGGTAACCGGCGAGACCTTCGAGGTAACCGCCACCGTGTTCCGGGAGGGACACGAGATGCTCGGCGCTGGCGTCATGCTGCGCGGCCCGGGTGGCGAGCGGTCCCGGCTGGCCGTCATGCGCGAGCTGGCGTCCGGCACCGACCGGTACGGCGCCCTTGTCACGGTCACCGCCGAGGGGCTGTGGCATTTCCAGGTGGAGGCGTGGGGGGATCCCATCGCCCACTGGCGGCACGACGCCGCCATCAAGGTGCCGCGCGGGATGGAGACCGAGCTCATGCTCACCGAGGGGGCGATCCTCTTCGAGCGCGCCGCGAGATCCGTGCGCGGCAGCGGGTCCGCCGGGGGGGCGCGCAGCGCTAGCCCGGGGGGGCGACCCCCCGGACCCCCCCGCGATCGCTGGCTCGGAGGGGGCACGCCTCCGGCGCGCCCCGCCTCGCCAGCAAATGGGCCGGCTGCGGCCCGCCCGGCCGCGGCCGGCGAGCGCTGGGCGAATGCGGCCCAGGCGGCCCAGGCGGCCCGGGCAGCCCGGTCCGCGCTGCGGGACGTCGCGGCGAAGCTGCGGGATCCCGCCATCCCGCCCTGGGACCGGCTCGCCGCCGCCTCAGCCGCGCCGATCCAGGCGGTCCTGGCCGAGTACCCGCTGCGCGACCTGATCACCAGGTCGGCCAGGTACCCGGTGATCGCGGCGCGGCAGCGGGCGCTGTACGGGGCCTGGTATGAGTTCTTCCCGCGCTCGGAGGGGGTCGAGGTGGACCCGATGGGCCGCCGGGAACCCCGCAGCGGCACCCTGCGCAGTGCCTCCCGAAGGCTCGACGGCATCGCCGAGATGGGCTTCGACGTCGTCTACCTGCCGCCGGTGCACCCGATCGGGACCACGGCGCGCAAAGGGGCCAACAACGTCCTGGCGGCCGGCCCCGGCGATCCCGGCTCGCCATGGGCGATCGGCTCGCCCGCGGGCGGGCATGACACGCTGCACCCTGATCTGGGCACCCTGGCGGACTTCGACGCTTTCGTCGGCCGCACCCGCGAGCTGGGCATGGAAGTGGCGCTCGACCTGGCCCTGCAGACCTCGCCCGACCATCCCTGGGTGACCGGGCACCCGGAGTGGTTCAGCAAGCGGGCCGACGGCAGGATCGCCTACGCGGAGAACCCGCCCAAGAAGTACCAGGACATCTACCCGCTCAATTTCGACACCGATCCCGGCGGCATCTACGCCGAGGTGCTCCGGATAGTCCGGCACTGGATGGCGCACGGGGTGCGGATCTTCCGGGTGGACAATCCGCACACCAAGCCGCTGCCCTTCTGGGAGCGGCTGCTCGCCGAGATCGCCCGCACCGACCCGGACGTGCTCTTCCTCGCCGAGGCGTTCACCCGGCCGGCCATGATGCAGGCCCTGGCCAAGATCGGCTTTCACCAGTCCTACACCTACTTCACCTGGCGTAACAGCGCGGCTGAGATCAGCGATTACCTACGTGAGCTGTCCGGGCCTGCCGCGGCGTACATGCGGCCGAACTTCTTCGCCAACACGCCGGACATCCTGCATGAGTACCTGCAGCACGGAGGGCCGCCCGCATTCAAGATCCGTGCCGTGCTCGCGGCCATGCTGTCGCCGTCGTGGGGCATCTACTCGGGCTATGAACTCTGCGAGAGCACCCCGGTCCGGCCGGGCAGCGAGGAGTACCTGGACTCGGAGAAGTACCAGTACCGTCCCCGCGACTGGGAGCAGGCGCAACAGGGCCCCGCCGGCATAGCCCCGTACATCGCCCGGCTCAACGCGATCCGAAAAGCACATCCCGCGTTGCACTGGTTGCGTAACCTACGCTTTCATCACGTCGACCAACCGGACCTGCTCTGCTTCTCCAAGCGCACCCCGCAGGAGGAGGACACAGTCCTCGTGGTCTGCAACCTTGACCCGCATCAGCCGCGAGAGGCGACCGTCTGGCTTGACCTGCCTGCACTCGGGATGGATAGCAGCGCTGACTTCGTTGTCACCGATGAGCTTTCCGGCCAGTCGTACCGGTGGGGGCAAGTTAATTACGTGCGTCTCGACCCGGCGAACGAGCCAGCCCACATATTTCAGGTAAAGACATCCCCGTCTGCCTGAAATTATCCCCATACCTCCGCAGGAGACCTCAGTGGTCACAGAGCCTGAGCCGGGCACTTTCGGCTCCCCTGGCCTCCCGCTCCCGGAGCGCCTGCCCAGCTTCGCGACGCCGCCTGGTGAGCCGATCCCCGACTCGTTTTCCTTCGAGCGGCCCCGCGACCCGCACTGGTACCGGCGGGCGCTGTTCTACGAGGTACTGGTCCGCGGGTTCCATGACTCCAACGGCGACGGCACGGGTGATCTGCGCGGCCTCACCTCGCGGCTGGACTACCTGCAGTGGCTCGGCATCGACTGCATCTGGCTGCTGCCCATCTACGCCTCGCCGCTGCGCGACGGCGGGTACGACATCTCCGATTTCACCTCGGTGCTGCCGGACTTCGGGCACATCGGCGATTTCGTGGAACTGGTCGACGCGGCACACGAGCGCGGCATGCGGGTCATCGCCGACCTGGTGATGAATCACACCAGCGATTCGCATCCGTGGTTCCAGGCGTCCCGCAGCGACCCGGACGGCCCGTACGGCGATTTCTACGTGTGGTCGGATGCGGATGACCGATTCCCCGAAGCGCGGGTCATCTTCGTGGACACCGAGCACTCGAACTGGACCTATGACCCGGTCCGCGGCCAGTACTACTGGCACCGGTTCTTCGCCCACCAGCCCGACCTGAACTACGAGAATCCCCGGGTCCAGGACGCCATGCTGGAGGTGCTCAGGTTCTGGCTCGATCTCGGCATCGATGGATTCCGGCTGGACGCGGTGCCCTATCTCTACGAGCGAGAGGGCACCAACTGCGAGAACCTCAAAGAAACCCACGAGTACCTGAAGCGGGTGCGCACCGAGGTGGACCGGTTGTACCCCGACCGGGTGCTGCTCGCCGAGGCGAACCAGTGGCCCGCGGACGTGGTCGAGTACTTCGGGGACACCGAAGCCGGCGGTGACGAATGTCACATGGCCTTCCATTTCCCGCTGATGCCCCGGATCTTCATGGCGGTGCGCCGCGAGCAGCGTTACCCGATCTCGGAAATCATGGCCCAGACCCCCCCTATCCCGGCGAACTGCCAGTGGGGGATCTTCCTGCGCAATCACGACGAGCTGACCCTGGAGATGGTCACCGACGACGAGCGCGACTACATGTACGCGGAGTACGCCAAGGACCCGCGGATGAAGGCCAACATCGGGATCCGGCGGCGGCTCGCGCCGCTGCTCGACAACGACCGCAACCAGCTGGAGCTGTTCACCGCCCTGCTGCTCTCGCTGCCCGGCTCGCCGGTGCTGTACTACGGCGACGAGATCGGCATGGGCGACAACATCTGGCTTGGTGACCGGGACGGCGTGCGCACCCCGATGCAGTGGACGCCCGACCGGAACGCCGGGTTCTCCACCTGCGACCCGGCCCGGCTCTACCTGCCGCTGCTGATGGACCCGATCTACGGCTACCAGGCGCTGAACGTGGAGGCCCAGCAGAAGAACTCGGGCTCACTGCTGCACTGGACCAAGCGTATGATCGAGATCCGGAAGCGCCACCCGGTCTTCGGGCTGGGCGGGTACGAGGAACTGAGTTCCTCCAACCCGAGCGTGCTGGCGTTCGTACGCGAGCACCCGGACGCCGGGCAGCAGCCGGACGGCGTGGACGCCACCGACCGCATCCTGTGCGTCAACAATTTGTCCCGGTTTCCGCAGCCTGTCGAGCTCGACCTGAGGCGGTTCAAGGGGGTGACCCCAGTCGAATGCATGGGCGGCGTCACCTTCCCCCCGATCGGGGACCTGAGCTACCTGCTCACCCTTCCTGGCCACGGTTTCTACTGGTTCCAGCTGCCCGAGCCCAGGGGCGAGCACCCGTGGTGATGGCGGCCGGCCGGGGCCGGGCCGGGCCGGCCCCGGCCAGCGAGGCGCCAAGATGATGATCGCCATCATGCTGCATGATCCCCGGGGACGGGTAGACCGGAAATATGACATTTGAGGAAACGCTGGCGGAGTGGCTGCCGACACAGCGTTGGTTCGCTGGCAAGGGCGCCGGGATCCTCGATCTGGCCATCATCGCGGACACCGGGCTCGTGGCCGGAGATCCAGGGCTGCGTCACCTCATCGTCGCCGTGTCCCAGGGCCGGAGCGTGGACTCCTACCAGATCTTCGTCGGTTTGCGGGCGGAGGTCCCGGACCATCTCCGGCACGTCCTCATCGGCCCGGCCGAGGACGGCCGGATGGCCTATGACGCGCTGCACGACCCGCAGCTCACCAGGCTGCTGCTGCGCGCCATCGCCGACGGCGGCCGGGCCGGCTCACTGTGCTTCGCCCGGGAGCCCGGCGCCGAGGTGGAGACCGACCTGGACAGCCTGGTGCTCACCGGCGAGCAGAGCAACACCAGCCTGATGTTCGGTGAGGTCAGCATCCTCAAGGTCTTCCGCCGACCCTCCCCGGGCCCCAACCCGGACCTGGAAGTACCCCGCGCGCTGGCCAGGCTCGGCTCCACGCACGTAGCGGAGCCGCTGGGCTGGATCGAGACCCGGCTGGGCGGCGCGCCGACCGTCCTCGGCATCCTGTCCAGCTACCTGCGCGCCGCCTCGGACGGCTGGTCTCTCGCCGCGACCAGCGTGCGTGACCTCTACGCGAGCGCGGAGACCGGCGAAGTCACCGCCGCCGACGCCGGCGGCGACTTCGCCGGCGAGGCCTACCGGCTCGGTGAGGCCACCGCCGAGGTGCACCGGGACCTGGCGGGGGCGTTCGGCACCGAGGATCTCCCCGCGGAGGCCATCAGCCGGCTGGCCGATGAGATGTTCAGCCGGCTCGACATGGCCATCGCCACCGTGCCTGAGCTCTGCCGGCACGCCGACCTGCTCGGCGGCGCCTTCTCCGAGCTGGCCAAGCTGGACGGCTCGCTGACCGTCCAGCGCGTGCACGGGGACTATCATCTGGGCCAGGTGATGCGCACGCAGACCGGATGGGTGGTCCTCGACTTCGAGGGCGAGCCCGCGACCCCGCTGGCCCAGCGCCGTGCCCCGGCACCAGCGCTGCGCGACGTCGCGGGCATGCTGCGCTCGTTCGACTACGCGGCGCGCCACCAGCTGATGGCCCACTCCGGCGATGAGCGGGTGCACCAGGCAGCGCTTGAGTGGGTCCGGCGTAACCAGGACGCGTTCTGCTCCGGTTACGCGGCGGCAGGAGGGATCGATCCGGGCACGCACGCTATCTTGCTCCGTGCCCTCGTCCTGGATAAGGCGGTCTACGAGGTGATGTACGAGGCCAGGAACCGGCCTAGCTGGCTGGCCATCCCACTCGGCTCCATCGCCGACGCATGACCATGGTGAGCCAGCGGAACCAGGCTGAGCTGGGCCTGGGTGAAATCGATCGCATGGTGGCGGGCACCCACCACGACCCGCATTCCATTCTCGGCGCCCACCCGGCGGGTGACGGCGTGCTGGTGCGCGTGCTGTGCCCGCTGGCCCAGTCGGTGACCGTGGTGCTGGCCGACGGGAGCAGGTATCCGGCCGACCACGTGCACGAGGGCGTGTTCGCCGTCACGCTGCCGGGAACCCGGGTACCCGAGTACCGGGTCGCGGTCACCTACCCGGCAGCGGACGGCACCGCGCTGCCGGAGATCATCACCGACGACCCGTATCGTTACCTGCCCACCCTGGGCGAGGTGGACCTGCACCTGATCGGCGAGGGCAGGCACGAGAACCTGTGGCAGGTCCTCGGCGCGCACGTGCGGCAGTACGGGGCGGTGTCCGGAACGGCCTTCGCGGTGTGGGCGCCGAACGCCCGCGGCGTCCGGGTCATCGGCGACTTCAACCACTGGGACGGCCGGGGCCACCCGATGCGCTCGCTGGGCGGCGCCGGGGTCTGGGAGCTTTTCCTGCCCGGGGTCGGCGAGGGCGCCCGGTACAAGTTCGAAATCTGCGGGCCCGATGGCCAGTGGCGCCGCAAGGCGGATCCCATGGCCAACCTGGCCGAGCGCCCGCCGGCCACCGCCTCGGTCGTCTACACCTCGCGGTATGACTGGGGCGACGCCGAGTGGCTGGCCGCCCGGGGGCAGGGCGAGCGGGTCCGCGAGCCGGTCAGCATCTACGAGGTGCACCTGGGTTCCTGGCGGCCCGGCCTGTCCTACACCGATCTCGCTGACGAGCTGACCGAGTACGTGGCCGGCCTGGGCTTCACCCACGTGGAGTTCCTGCCCGTCGCCGAGCACCCGTTCGGCGGGTCCTGGGGTTACCAGGTCACCTCGTACTACGCGCCCACCGCCCGGTTCGGCACGCCCGATGAGTTCCGCCACCTGGTGGACCGGCTGCATCAGGCCGGCATCGGGGTGATCCTCGACTGGGTTCCCGCGCACTTCCCGCGCGATGACTGGGCGCTCGCCCGGTTCGACGGCACGCCGCTCTACGAGCATCCCGATCCCCGGCGCGGCGAGCACCCGGACTGGGGCACGCTCATCTTCGACTACGGCCGGACCGAGGTGCGCAACTTCCTGGTCGCCAACGCCCTGTACTGGCTGGAGGAGTTCCACGCGGACGGGCTGCGGGTGGATGCCGTGGCGTCCATGCTGTACCTGGACTACTCGCGGAAGGCGGGCGAGTGGGCGCCGAACGCGCAGGGCGGCCGGGAGAACACCGACGCGGTGTCGTTCCTCCAGGAGGTCAACGCGACCTGTTACCGCCGGGTCCCCGGGGTCATGCTGACCGCGGAGGAGTCCACCGCGTGGCCGGGCGTGACCAGGCCGGTGCACCTGGGCGGGCTGGGATTCGGCTTCAAGTGGAACCTCGGCTGGATGCACGACACGCTCAGCTACACCTCGCTCGACCCGGTCTACCGGCAGTACCACCACAACGAGATCACCTTCTCGGCGATGTACGCGTTCAGCGAGAACTTCGTGCTGCCGCTGTCGCACGACGAGGTCGTGCACGGCAAGGGATCCCTGCTCGGGAAGATGCCCGGCGACGAGTGGAACCGCTTCGCCGGGCTGCGCGCGCTGCTGGCCTACATGTGGGCACATCCCGGCAAGCAGCTGCTGTTCATGGGATCGGAATTCGGCCAGGGCAACGAATGGTCGGCCGAGCGGGGCCTGGACTGGTGGGTGCTCGACTACCCCTACCACTCGGGCACCCGGCGGCTGGTCGGCGACCTCAACCGCGCCTACCGTGGCTCGCCGGCCCTGTGGGCGCTGGACAACTCGCCCGCCGGGTTCAGCTGGATCGACGCGAACGACGCGGCCGGCAACGTGCTGTCCTTCCTGCGCATGGCAGGCAGCCGGGCCGACCCGGTCGGCCCGGGCGTGATCGCGTGCGTGGCGAACTTCTCCGGGGGGCCGCACTTGAACTACCGCCTCGGCCTGCCGCATCCGGGCCGCTGGCGTGAGCTGGTCAACACCGACGCCGTCGAGTACGGCGGCAGCGGGGTGGGCAACCTGGGCCTGGTCGAGGCGGTGCCGGAGCCGTGGCACGGCCAGCCCGCGTCGGCAGTGCTGACCGTGCCCCCGCTGGGCGTGCTGTGGCTCGCGCCGGAGGCGCTGGGCGAGGCTCAGGGATGAGCACCGGGCCGGGCCGTTGGGCGTGGCTGGCGGCGCGGGCTCTGGACGCGGGTGGTGGCATGCCGTGAGATGCGTTGGTGCGTATCGGTTTCAGTGGTAGGCACCGAGGCCGAGCCGGATTGCCAGGGCGATACCGCCCAGGCCGATCAGGATGCGCAGCGCCCGGCCCGGAATCCGCCGGACCAGGGCGGGCCCGGTCCACCCGCCGATGAGGAAACCGGCGGCCAGCGGGAGCACCGCCGCCCAGCGCACCGGGCCGAAGGCGGCGAAAGCTACCGCCGCCACCGCGTTGGCCAGCCCGGAGACCACGTTCTTGAGGGCGTTGGTCCGGGCCATCGGCTCGGTGATCATGGAGGTCAGCACCGCGAGCAGGAGGATCCCGCCGGCCGCGCCGAAGTAACCCACGTAGACCGCCACGCAGAACAGCGCGCCGAGCAGCAGCGGGCTGCGCTCCCGGTCGGCGTGCCCGGGAGGGCGGGCCGGCTGGAGCAGCAGGAGCAGCGAGGCGCCGCCGATCAGGACCGGCGCCGCCTCCTCGAACGTCCGGGCGGGCGTGGCCAGCAGCAATGCCGCGCCCGCGGCGCCGCCCAGGGCGGTGACCAGGCCCAGCCGCCGGACCCGCTTCCCCTGGCCCGCGAGTTCCGGGCGTGACCCGGCTGCCGCGCCCACCCCGGTGAACAGCAGGGAGACGGTGTTGGTCACGTTCGCGGACAGCGGCGGCAGCCCGAGGGCGAGCAGCACCGGGTAGGACACCACGGACGCGAGGCTCGCGACCGTGCTGACGATGCCCGCGGCTACCCCGGTGACAGCCAGCACGAGCAGGTCGGCAAGGGTCACCACCTGACCCAAGCACAATCCGGCAGCAACGCGCCGTGAGGTGGCACACACCGCCTGCCCCTGGGTACGCGCTGGCGGCAGTCCCGGGCGGGGATGGTCGAACCGGTCTGACGGAGGGTAGTGAAGCGCATATGAGCAACGCCGTTCCAGTCCCGGCCGCCGCGGTGCGCGCCGCCTACCACGAGGAACTCGACGAGGGGCAGCGCAGCGCCCTGCTCAGCTGGCTCTCCTTCACCGGGACCTTCGGCGTCGTCCGGGGCATCACCTACAGCATCCGGGCGGGCCGCGGCTGGCCCGCGATCGCGGCCGGGCCGCGGCGGTCCAGGAGGCGGCGGCCACGGCCAGCCGGCGGGCTGCCCGCACTGTGAGCCGCTGACTCGCGCCCTGACTCGCGCCCTGGCCCGCGCCCTGGCCCGGGACCCGGCTCACAGCAGGTCCAGGAGCCAGCGGGGGCCGGTCACCGCCGCGCCCGCGGCAGTGCACCGGCGGCGCAATTCCCGGTCGGCGGTCACCACCAGCCGGCGCCCGCGGATCCGGGCGGCCAGGTCAGCGATGGTGTCGTCGCCAGAGCGGGGGGCGGCCACCACGCGCACGCCCGCGGTTTCACGCAGCGCCGGCACAGCGGCCCTGGCCTGCCCTTCGACCACGAGAACGAATTCCGGGAACCAGCGGTCGAGGGCACCAGCGTCCAGGCCCGTTGGCAGCGCCGCGACGCCGCGGGCGGCGAGGCCGGCCAGTTCGCCGTACAGCCTGGCCGCGGCCCCGGCGCGGTCGCGCCACCACCCGTCGGCCCGCGCCCCCATCACGTTGGCGCCGTCCACGATGACGGTCACCGGTTCCATGGCCCCCCGGATGACCGGCCAGGTCTCGGCGAACCCGGGATGCAGCGGCAGCGAGCCGACCCGGTCCGCGGGTACCCAGGCCACCTCGGGCGCCTCCCTGCTGGCCGCCTGCACGCCGAACGCGGACTCAGCGTCCGCCACCAGGGTCTGATACGACCAGCCTCCATGATCGTCGTCGAGCAGGCCGTGGATCCGCGCCGCGTCCGGCGGCACCGCGCACTCCTCGGCCGCCTCGCGCAGGGCGGCACCCGCCGCCGATTCGTGACTGTCCCGCGCCCCGCCGGGTGGCCCCCAGGTGCCGGCATGCTGGGTCCAGCTGGCCCGGCGGATCAGCAGCACGCTGGTCTGCCCCGCCGGTCCCGGGGCGCAGGCGAGAAGCCCGGCCGCGCCGTGCTTCCCCCAGTGCCGGTGGCCCCGGGCGCAAACGGCCCAGCCATTACCATCACCTTCGGCCACTGCCGTTCCCTTCGGGGATCCCGTCCGACGATAGCGCAGGCCTGCGTCAACGCCCATGCGGGCCGCCCGTGCCGGCACCGGTGGCCGGCACCGGTGGCCGGCGCTGTGCGGGCCGTTGGCACCCTGGACCACGGCCTGCCCGTAAGCTGCTGGCATGGTGAATTCGATGCTGACCGACCGGATCACCAGGTTGCGCCAGCGCCGGACGGCCCCGCTGATCCTGGAACTGGACCTGACCGGGGGCATCGCGGAAGAGCCCCCGGCCGATCCGCTGTCCGCGCTGGCCACGATGCACCGGCCGAGGCTCGCTGACCTGCTCGACGGGCTGCGCCGGGCGCGGACCGACGACCGGGTCCAGGCGCTCGTGGCGAAGGTCGGCGGGCGGCGGATCGGTCTCGCGCAGGTACAGGAACTGCGCACGGCGATCGCTGAGTTCGCGGGCGCAGGCAAGCTCACCGTCGCGTGGGCGGAGACGTTCGGGGACTTCTCCCCCGGGAACGTCCCGTACTACCTGGCGACCGCGTTCGACCGCATCTACCTGCAGCCCTCCGGGGACCTGGGGCTGACCGGGATCAGCGTGCAGAACTGGTTCTACCGCGGCACGCTGGACAAGCTCGGCGTGGAGTTCCAGATAGGTAAGCGCGAGGAGTACAAGAGCGCGGCCGAACGGCTGACCGAGCGTGAGTTCACCGGGCCGACCCGCGAAGCCCTCCAGCGGATGGCCGCCTCGATCCTGGAGCAGATCACCGAGGCGATCGCGCAGCGGCTGGAGATCCCGGCCAGCGCAGCCCGCGAACTGGTCGATCGCGGCCCGTTCCTCGCCAGCGAGGCGCTGGACGCCCGCCTGGTGGACGCGCTCGGCTACCGGGACGAGGTGTACGCGGCGGTCCGGGAGCACGCGGACGCGGATGCGTACCTGCTGTACCTCGGTCGCTACCAGCGCGCCCGCGTCCTGGCCGAGCGGGCACGCAGGCTGCCGAAGCCGGCTGAGGACGCCATCGCCCTGATCTACGCGACCGGCCCGATCCGGCGCGGCCGCAGCGCCCGGGGGCCGGTGTTCGGCGGTGCGATGGGCTCGGACACGATGAGCGGCGCGCTGCGCAGCGCCACCGCGGACCGGCGGGTCAAGGCGCTCGTGCTGCGGGTCAACAGCCCGGGCGGCTCGTACGTGGCCTCCGACACGATCTGGCGGGAAGTGGTGCGGGCCCGCGAGGCGGGCAAGCCTGTCGTGGTGTCGATGGGCGAAGTGGCGGCCTCGGGCGGCTACTTCATCGCCATGGCCGCCGACGCGATCGTCGCCCAGCCCGGCACCATCACCGGCTCCATCGGCGTGATCAGCGCCAAGCCCGTGCTGAACCAGGCACTTCAGCGGGCCGGGGTGACCACGGATTCGGTGACCGAGGGCGCCCACGCGGACATGTTCACCGCCTCCCGCCCGTTCAGCGACGAGGAATGGGCCAAGATCAACAGCTGGCTCGACCGGATCTACGCCGACTTCACCGGCAAGGTCGCGGCCGGGCGCGGTCTGTCCGGGGAGCAGGTGCAGGAGGTCGCCAGGGGCCGGGTGTGGACTGGCGCGGACGCGTCGGGGATCGGCCTCGTGGACCAGCTCGGCGGCCTGGACACCGCCCTGGCGCTGGCCCGGCGCAAGGCGGCGCTGCCGGATGCCGTGCCAGTGCGCCTCTACCCGCGCAGCCATCCGCTGGACCGGGTGCGCCCGCCCGACTCGAGCGAGGAGCGGCCGGCCGCGGGCGCCGGGCTGTTCGCCGAGAGCTGGGGACCCGTCTCCCGGCTGGCCGCCCGTGCCGGGCTGTCACCGCACGGGCCGTTGCTGCTGCCGGGGCACTGGGTGATCCAGTGACCTCCGGGTGAGCGCTGCGGGCTCCGGCGCCGGGCTCACCGAGGCACTGTCGGTCTTCGCCACCGGGGTCACGCTGGTCACGGTCGCCGACGGCAGGGACGACATCGGCACCACGGTGAGCGCGTTCTGCCCGGTTTCCCTCGCGCCCCCGCTGGTCCTGGTCTCCCTGATCGCCGATTCCTACCCGGCTGAGGTGCTCGGCCGGGTGGACCGGTTCGCGGTCACCGTGCTGGCCGCCGGCCAGCGGGCACTGGCCGGCCGGTTCGCCGCCGCCGGGCGGCCCGGGGCACGGCTGATGCTCGACGGGGTCCCGCACCAGCGCGGCCCGCAGTCCGGCGCGCTGATCCCGGACGGCGGCCTCGCGGCGATCGAGGGCCAGGTCACCGAGCGCCTGGCGGCCGGCGACCACCTGCTGCTGATCGCGTCCGTGCTGCACGTCCCCTACCTGGCCGAATCGGGCGACCCGCTGATCAGGTTCGCGGGCCGCTACCTGGCCGCCAGGTAGCGGGCGTCCAGCCCGCTACCTTACCGCTGGGCACCGGGCGCCGGGGTCGGCCGGAAGTAAGGCCAGGCCGGACAGGACGGGCCGGCCGGGCACCGGGCGCGGCGGCGGATCGCGGCGGCGGATCGCTGTGGACAAATATGTGGATGGCCCAGTGGATAGCCTCGGTAACGCAGGGGAAAACGGCAGGCGCACAGTGGATTGCCTGTGGATGGACTAAGAATCTTCAAATAGCAGCCAGCAGGCCCTTGTGCCGCGCGGTCAGCGGGCAGTAGAACTGCTCTCACCACTGAAGACGGGCCAGCCGGGGAGGCCCCCGGACGGCTGGGGGGCCGGGTGACCGGCTCTTCGGGCGGGTACCAGTGACCGGTGGTGGGCCGGGCCGCACCAGGACGCCAGGCGCTGGGCCGCCAGTGACGGGCGGGCCGGTGCGGCCGGGTAACGCGAGGCCCCTCCATCTCATACATGGAGGGGCCTCATCGTATTCTGGCCGGCTTTCGTAGTCCTTCCCGCAGCGACACGCCAGACGGCCCGGGTCCCTGGCGCGGGTCAGTTGCTGGCTCCGCGTTGGTGACCAATTCGCTGATGTTGGTGATCAGCGTGCTCACGCGACCACACGCTACCGGTACCCGCGGCGGCGGGTCACCGCACGCTGCCGGTGCCCGCGGCAGCGGGTCGCCGGTCAGGCGACCTGGATGGACCGCTTGGCCAGGCCGAGCCAGAAACCATCGATCACGCTGCGGGCTCCGCCTAGCTGGCCGTCTGCCGCGCCCAGGGTGACGAAGAGCGGCGCGAAGTGCTCCGTGCGCGGGTGCGCCTGCCGCGCGGCCGGCGCCTTGTGCTCGAAGTCAAGCAGTGCGTCAAGGTCACCGCCGGCCAGCACTTCGCGGCCCCACTCGTCGAAGTCGGACATGACCGGGGACACCTGCCCGTCCATGGTGAGCGCCCGCAGGTTGTGGGTGAAGAAGCCACTGCCCACGATCAGGACGCCCTCGTCACGCAGTGGCGCGAGCTTGCGGCCTATCTCGTAGAGGCCCCGCGGATCGAGCGTCGGCATGGACACCTGCAGCACCGGGACGTCCGCGTCCGGGTACATCTCAACGAGCGGCACGTACGCGCCGTGATCAAGCCCGCGGTCGGGGATGTCCGTCACGGGGGTGCCAGCGGCGCGGAGCAGCTTGCGGACATCCTCGGCCAGTTCCGGTGCGCCGGGCGCGGGGTAGCTGACGGTGTAGTACTTCTCCGGGAAGCCCCAGAAGTCATAGACGAGCGGGGCCGTGGTGGTCGCCCCGAGAGCGAGCGGGGCAGCTTCCCAGTGCGCCGAGATCATCAGCACCGACTTTGGCTCGGGCAGCTCCCGGGCCCAGCCAGCGAGTTGCCGCGTCCACAACGCGTCGTCCGCGAGCGGGGGTGCGCCATGGCTGAGGTAGATCGCGGGCATGCGCCCCGTGGTCTCGGGCGCCGTCGCCTCGGGCGCCGTCGCCTCGGGCGCCGTCGCCTCGTGCGCCGTCGCCTCGTGCGCCGTGTCGTTGGCGGACATCGCTTCCTCCTGCGTTGTTCGTGCCTTCAGCACTTACCCCGGCACCGCAGCACCTGGACAGCTCAGCACAACAGTTCAAATTTGAACTACATCCCCCCCACCAGCCAGCCAGCCAGCCAGCCAGCCAGCCAGGCAGGCGGACCAGTTGAGCAAAGGGCGCTAGCTGAGCAGGGGGCGGATGGCGGCGGCCAGGGCGGCCGGGACGTCCGGCACCAGCAGGTGATGGCCACCGCGCACCACGTCGCGGCCGCCGACCACCACGTCGGAGACGTCAGCCGCGGTCCCCGCGAAGATCACTGACTCCAGGGTCGTGGCGGCGGAGGCGCCCGCCAGCCGGGGCGTGTCCAGGCTGACCGTGACCAGGTCGGCGAGCGCGCCCGGGACGATCTCCCCCGCCTGCGGCCAGCCGAGGCAGGCGTGCCCGCAATAGGTCGCAGCCCGCGCCAGCGCGCCAGCGCCGAAATGACCGCGCTGGCCGGTGGCCAGGCGCTCGCCCAACTCGACGTGGCGGGCCTCGTCGAGCAGGTCGATCACGGCGTGGCTGTCGCTGCCGAGCGCGAGCGGGCAGCCCGCCGAGGCGAGCGCCGCCGCCGGGCCGATCCCGTCAGCGAGGAAAGCCTCCGTGGTCGGGCACAGGCAGGCGGCGGTGCGGCTGGCACCCATCACCTCGATGTCCTGGCGGGTGAGGTGCGTCGCGTGCACCATCGTGCTGCGCGGCCCCAGCGCCCCGGCATCCTCGAGCACCTGCGCAGGGGTGGCCCCATAAGCGGCCACGCAGGCGTCGTTCTCCGCAGCCTGCTCGGACAGGTGCGCATGCAACGGCGCCCCGTACTGGTGCGACCACGCGATCACCGGGTGCATCTGGGCGGGCGGCACGGCACGCACCGAGTGGATCGCCGCCCCGGCCCGCGCGTGCGGTGCCAGCATGCCGTGGGAATCGGGGCCGAGCGCGGCGGCCCGCTCCGCCCACCGCTCGGCGTCCCCGTCGCCGAACCTGAGCTGCGCCGCCGCCAGCGGCCGCGCACTGCCGTCGGCGGACAGGCCGCCGACCAGGTAACAGGTGTCGAGCAGGGTGATCCTGATGCCCGCTTCTGCCGCCGCAAGGATCAGCGCCCAGCCCATCTCGTTGGGATCCGCGTACGCCGAACCGCCCGGGCCGTGATGCAGGTAGTGGAACTCCCCCACGCAGGTCACCCCGGCCAGCGCCATCTCGGCGTAGACGGCCCGGGCCAGCGCCAGGTAACTGTCCGGGGCCAGCCGCTCGGCGACCTGGTACATCCGCTCCCGCCAGGTCCAGAACGTGCCCTGGCCGGCTTCGGTGACACCGCGCAGCACGCGGTGGAAGGCGTGCGAGTGCGCGTTCGCCAGCCCGGGCAGGGTGCATCCGGTCAGCGCCGCGGTGCCGCCGGGAACGGCGCTGGGCGGCACGCCGGGGGTCACCGCGCTGAACACGCCACCAGTCGCTTCGATCAGCACATCAGACTGGACCTCCCCGGCGCCCAGCCAGGCCAGTTCCGCGTGCCAGCGCCGCACGCCGCTGGCAGTGCCAGGGGCTTCGCCGACCGCCCAGGGCGCGCTCATGATCCCGCCATCTCCCGCAGCACGGCGGCGAGCGCCGTCACCCCGGCCAGGCAGTCCGCGTCCTCCGCGTGCTCGGCGGGCGAATGCGACACCCCGGTCGGGTTGCGCACGAAGAGCATCGCGGTCGGCAGCCGGGCAGCGAGCACCCCGGCATCGTGGCCGGCGCCGGTCGGCAGGGCCGGCGCGGCGATCCCCCGGGCGGCCAGCGTCGCCGCCAGCCGGTCCCGTAGCCCGGCATCGAACTCGACCAGCGGGGTAACGGATTCCTGCATCCAGCTCAACGTAACCGCGTGCGAGTGTGCGGCCTCGGCTGCTGCCGTCAAGACCCGGTCCACTGTGTCGTTCAGCGCGCCGGCCCCTGGAGCGCGGGCATCCAGCCAGGCGCGCACCGACGAGCACACCGCGTTGGCGGCGCCCGGCTCGGCGACGACCTTGCCGATGGTGGCCAGCGTGCCGGCCTGCGCCGCCACCTGCCGCGCGGCCAGCACGGTCGCCGCGTAGGGGAGCATCGGGTCGGACCGGCCGGCCAGCGCCGCCGTGCCAGCGTGATCGGCCCGCCCGGTGAAATCGAGCCGCCAACGGCCGTGCGGCCAGATCCCTTCGCCGATGCCCAGCGCCGCGTCCAGGTCGGCAAGTGCCCGGCCCTGCTCGATGTGCAGTTCCACGTACGCCCCGAGCCGCGCGATCAGGTCCTCGTCCGGGCCGATCCGCGCGGGATCGTGCCCGGCCGCCCGCATCGCCTCGGCGAGCGTGATCCCGTCTCCGTCGCGCAGCCCGCGCGCGGTGTTGGCGTCGATCGCCCCGGTCAGCAGCCGGCTGCCCAGGCACGCGACGCCGAAGCGGCCGCCCTCTTCCTCGGCGAACGCGGCCACCGCGATCGGCCGGGCCGGGACGAAGCCTTCCTCGCGGAGCACGTCGATGGCCGCGAACGCGCAGACGACACCGAGCGGGCCGTCGAACGCGCCACCATCAGGCACCGAGTCCAGGTGGCTGCCCACGGCGACTGCCGTGCCGGCCCGGGGGGACGACCCCCCGGAGCCCGTGCTAGCCCGGGGGAGCGACCCCCCGGAGCCCCCCGCTGGGCCGGCTGCGTCGGCCCCGGCCTCCCCTGCTGCGACATCCCACCAGGCCCACAGGTTGCCGTTGCGGTCACCGTGGGTGCGCAGATCACGTTGAGCTGCGGTGGTCTCGAACCAGGCCCGGCATTCCAGCTCAGCCGGAGTCCAGCAGAAGCGCCGGTAGCCGCCACTGCGGTCATCGCGGCCGATGGGCAGCAGCGATTCCCACAGTGCCGCAAACGTCAGTGGCTGGAACGTGCTCATGCGGGCCGCATCGGGACGCGCACGCCGCGCTGCTCGGCCACCTCGGCGGCCTCCTCGTAGCCGGCGTCCACGTGCCGGATCACGCCCATCCCCGGGTCGTTGGTGAGCACCCGCTCCAGCTTCTGCCCGGCGAGCGCGGTGCCGTCCGCGACGCACACCTGGCCGGCGTGGATGGACCGGCCGATGCCCACCCCGCCGCCGTGGTGAATGCTCACCCAGGACGCCCCGGAAGCGGTGTTGACCAGGGCGTTCAGCAACGGCCAGTCAGCGATCGCGTCCGAGCCGTCGGCCATCCCCTCGGTCTCCCGGTAGGGCGAGGCCACCGAGCCGCAGTCCAGGTGGTCACGGCCGAGCACGATCGGGGCCTGCACGTCGCCGCGGGCGACGAGTTCGTTGAAGCGCAGGCCGGCCAGGTGCCGCTCGCCGTAGCCGAGCCAGCAGATCCGTGCCGGGAGGCCCTGGAAGCGAACCTTCTCCCTGGCCATCCGGATCCACCTGGCCAGCGGCTCGTTGTCCGGGAACAGATCCAGGATCGCGGCGTCGGTGGCGGCGATGTCCGCCGGGTCCCCGGACAGCGCGGCCCACCGGAACGGCCCCCTGCCTTCGCAGAACAGCGGCCGGATGTAGGCCGGCACGAAGCCGGGGAAGGCGAAGGCCCGCTGGTAGCCGGCCAGTTCCGCCTCGCCGCGGATCGAGTTGCCGTAATCGAAGACCTCCGCGCCCGCGTCCATGAACCCCACCATGGCCTCGACGTGCGCGGCCATGGACTGCCGGGCACGCTGCGTGAAACCCGCCGGGTCCTCGGCGCGCAGCGCCGCCATGTCCTCGAAGGCCACCCCGCGGGGCAGGTAGGTGAGCGGATCGTGCGCGGATGTCTGGTCGGTGACGACGTCTACCGGCGCGCCCATGGCCAGCATCTGGGGCAGGATGTCGGCCGCGTTGCCGAGCAGGCCGATGGACAGCGGCACGGACGCGTCCCGGGCGGCGATCGCCCGGCGCAGCGCGTCATCAACGTCGTCGGCCGCCGCGTCCAGGTAGCCGTACTCGATGCGCCGGGCGATCCGGGAGGGATCGCAGTCGACGCAGATCGCCACGCCGCCGTTCATGGTGATGGCGAGCGGCTGGGCGCCGCCCATGCCACCGAGCCCGGCGGTGAGCGTGATCGTGCCGGCCAGTGAGCCGCCGAACCGCTTCGCCGCCACGGCCGCGAACGTCTCGTAGGTGCCCTGCAAGATGCCCTGGGTCCCGATGTAGATCCACGATCCCGCGGTCATCTGGCCGAACATGGTCAGCCCGAGGGCCTCCAGGCGGCGGAACTCGTCCCAGGTCGCCCACTGCGGGACCAGGTTGGAGTTGGCGATGAGCACCCGGGGCGCCCACTCGTGGGTGCGCATGACGCCGACCGGCTTGCCGGACTGGACCAGCATGGTCTCGTCGCCTGCCAGGCCCTGCAGGGTGCGCACGATCGCGTCGTAGGCAGCCCAGCTGCGGGCCGCGCGGCCGGAGCCGCCGTACACGATCAACTGGTCCGGATGCTCGGCCACCTCGGGATCGAGGTTGTTCATCAGCATCCGCATGGCCGCCTCCTGCGGCCAGCCCTGGCAGGACAGGGCCGGGCCGCGCGGGGCGCGGACCGGGCGCGGGCCGGATGGATCGGCGGCAGTCATCGCTGGCTCCTCGGCGAGTCGGCTGGCACGGATGTTAGTGGCACGGGCGTCGGCTGGTCACAGCCAGAGTTCATCATCCCGCGAGCAAAGCCAGCGCGCCGGGCGGGGCTCACCATGCAGCGAGCCGCGCCCGGCGCCAGGAGCCTGCGGCTGGTCCGCTAAGGAACGGGGTCAGCCAGACCAACCTCAGCCAGACCAACCTCAGCCAGACCAACCTCAGCCAGGACCCGGCTCAGCCAAGTCCTACCGCCTTGAGCCAGCCCTGGGCGACCGTCGAGTAGTTGGCGTGGTCCAGGATGACCGCCTTGTCCATGGCCAGCAGGCCAGCCGTGGTCAGCCGCGCCGAAACCGCGTTCAGCGTGCTGGTGATCGTCGAAGTCATTGCCTTCTTGTAGACCAGCGGAGTCACGTTCTGAGCCGCGAACAGCGACTTGGGATCGGCCAGCGCGACCAGGTGATCGGTGATGATCTGCGGTGTGGTGGTGAACACGTCCGCCGCCTGCACCTTCCCGTCTTTGAGCGCGGCAAGGGTGACCGGACCTGACTCATCCAGCGGGGAGAACGATTTGAAGGTCAGCCCATAGATGTTCTTCAGCCCGACCAGGCCCTCTACCCGGGTCTTGAACTCCGGCGGGCCGCCGATGACCATGTTCTTCGCGTGCGGCTTGAGGTCCGAGATCGACTTCAGGTGATCCTTCGTCACCGTCGCCTGGGTGACAGTGACGCTGTCCTTGTCCTGCGCCGAGGAAGAATTGAGGATCTCCACGGAGCCGGGCAGCTTCGCCTGCAACGCGGCGTTCACATCTTGGGTGGTGACTGCGGTGCTCTTCGTGTCGACTACGCCGAACAGCAGCGCCCCGTTGTACTCGGGCAGGATGCTGATTGCCCCGCTTACGACTTGCGGGTAATAGACGTTGCGGGCGCCGATGTTGAACTTCGAAGTGACCTTCACACCTTTTGCCTGCAATGCGAGAACGTAGATCTCTGCGAGCAGTTCGTCCTCGGGGAAGTTGGCTGAACCGACGACTACGGTGCCTTTGGGCGCACTAGGCGCCAGCGGGTTGGAGCTACTGCTGCTACCGCCGCTCGCACTCCCGCCACTGCTGCCGCACGCGGCCAGCACCAGGCTGGTGAGGACTGCCAGGCCGCCGACCGCACCCCTGCGCAGCGAGCTGCCGTGCTGAGAGCTTCTGTGCAGAGCATCTCTAAGCAGGGGGGATGCGACCGCCGCGAACCGCGAGGTCGGAAACATAGGTGTTTCCCTTCTATTCCGATAGGCTTAATAAGCCATCATGACGGGCGCCCTTGCTGGCGAATGCCCGCCGGGACGACGAGACGGCGCAGGCCGACGAAAAACACTTGCACGGCGAGGGCAAGCAGGACAACGAGCGCGGCCCCGCCGGCAACCTCCCCGTAATTGTTGACCGCGAGCCCGTCGATTATGTAGCGGCCGAGGCCACCAAGGCCGATATACGCGGCGATGGTCGCGGTGGCCACCACGAAAATGGCGCCGGTGCGCAAGCCGAGGACGATCAGCGGCATCGCCACCGGGACCTCCACCTTGCGCACCTGCTGCCAGGGCGTCATGCCCATGCCCCGGGCAGCATCCCTGAGTTCCGGGTCCACCCCGGCCACTCCTTCGTAGGCGTTGACCAGGATGGGCGGAATCGCCAGCACGACCAGCGGGATCAGCCAGGCCAGCGGGGAGAAGCCCAGCGTGATGACCAGCAGCACGAGCAGGCCGAGGGTGGGAATGGACCGCCAGGCGTTGGCCAGGTTGACCACGAGCAAGGCGCCGCGGCCGGTATGCCCGATCAGGATGCCCAGCGGGACGGCGATCAGCGCCGCGATGAGCAAGGACAGGCCGGTGTAGCCGAGTTGCTCGAGGACCCGGACCGGGATGCCCTCGGATCCGTGCCACTGCTGCGGCTGCCTCAGCCAGTTCCAGGCGTAGCTCAGGAAGCTCATCCGGCGCCCCTCATCTTGCACCACCGGGCACCGCCGCAGCCGGCTGCTGCCGGGCCGCGATCTCGGCTGCCTCGCGCTGCCTGCTGGGGGGCTGCCACGGGGTGAGCGCCCTGCGCGCCAGCACGAGCACCAGGTCGCAGACGAGCGCGAGCGCGATGATGAGCGCACCGCCGACGATGATCTCGGTGGGGAAGTCCCGCTGGTATCCGTCGATGAACAGGTAGCCGAGGCTGCTCACCCCGATCAGCTGGCCGACGCTGGCCAGGCTGATGCTCGACACGACGGCCACCCGCAGCCCGGCGATCACGACCGGGATCGCGATCGGCAGTTCGACCTGGACCAGGCGGCGCAGCGCCCCGAAGCCCATCGCCGTGGCGGCCTGCCGGACCGACTCCGGGACCGAGCGCATCCCGTCCACCACGTTGGGCACCAGGACGCACAGCGAGAACAGGGTGAGCGGGATGATCACGGTGGTGTCCGTCAGGCCGGTGTACGGGATCAGCACGATGAACAGGGCCAGCGAGGGCAGCGCGTACAGCACGCTGGCGGCGGAGAGCACCGGCGGGTAGAACCACTTCCAGCGGGCGCAGGCGATGCCCAGCGGCAGCGAGATGACCAGGCCGAGCAGCGCCGGCACGATACCCAGGTAGGCGTTCTCCAGGGTGAGCTGCCTGATCATGGCAGCGTTCTGGGGTATCCAGGACCAGGTCATTGCTCCGCGGCCGCCTCCGGCGCCATGTCCCGCCGCGTCGCGCCTGCCAGCCCCGCAGCCTGCGGGGAATCCTCGTCCGCGGCGTGAATCGTGACGCGCAGCCGCTCATATGAGGTCACGCCTATCACCCGGCCGTCGTCGTCAACCCCGACGGCGCGGCCTGCCGGGGACAGCACGGTCGCGTCCAGCGCCGCCCGCAGCGAGTCCGTGTGCACGCCGAACGTGTGGCCATACGGCTCCAGCCGTGCCTGGCCAGCCTGCGACCCGCTGGGCAGCGACTCGAGGTCGCTGGCCGCGGCCCAGCCGCACGGCCTGCGGCCGGAATCCATGACCAGCACCCAGTCCTCCCCGGCCTGCCGGGCGACCTGCGCGGCCATCGACGCGGCGGTGTCCTCGCCGACCACGGTGCGGTCGTCCAGGTTGAGGCCGGAGGCCGCCAGGAAGGACAGCCGACGGATGCCCCGGTCGAACCCGAGGAAGTTCTCCACGTAACTGTCGGCCGGCGCGGCGAGCAACCGCTCGGGGGTATCCAGCTGGGCGAGGTGACCACCCGGGCGGAAGATCGCGACCTGGTCCCCCACCTTGATGGCCTCCTCGACGTCGTGCGTGACCAGCACGATGGTCTTGTGCAGGTCCGCCTGCAGCTTGATGAGCTCATCTTGCAGGGTGGCTCGGACAATCGGGTCCACGGCGCTGAACGGCTCGTCCATCAGCAGCACCGGCGGGTCGGCGGCCAGCGCGCGCGCGACGCCCACCCGCTGCTGCTGCCCGCCGGACAGCTGGTAGGGATACCGGCGGGCGAGTTGCTCCTCCAGGCCGACCAGCGTCATGAGTTCCCTGGCCCGGGCGCGCGCCCTGGCCCTCCCCCACCCGATCAGCAACGGGACCGTGGCGATGTTGTCCTGGATGGTCCGGTTCGGGAAGAGACCCGACTGCTGGATGACGTAGCCGATGCCGCGGCGCAGCACGGAGGGGTTGGATTCCTGAATGTCCTTGCCGTCGAGCAAGATCTTCCCGCCGCTCGGGTCGATCATCCGGTTGATCATGCGCAGCGACGTGGTCTTGCCGCATCCGCTCGGCCCGACGAGCACCATGGTCTGGCCGGCCGGGACTTCCAGGTCCAGGTTGTCCACGGCGACCGTGCCACCGGGATACCGTTTCGTCACGCCCTCGAAGGTGATCAAGACGCGGCCTTCCGGTGCCCCCCCGGGAAACAGCCGGGGTCTTCGGTGGTCATTACCCGCGATGCGCGAAGGCATTCCGGCGCCCCCGCAGCAAAATCAGCGTAGTCGCCCTCCGGCGCTGCCGCCTGGGGAGAGGCCTAATCAGCCGAACGCGCGACGAACCGGGTGCAGCCAGCAACCAAACCACTTGGCACGGGGCCAGTGGGGCCAGTGGGGTCGGCGGGCCAGCGGCCGGCGGGCCAGCGGCCGGCGGGCCAGCGCCGCCCGCGTCGCCCAGCGACCGCAGGGAATAATGAATGCGAGCCGATGGGTTGGACACCTGGCTGCCGGGCAAGGACGCTCATTCCCGACGACCGTGCGCAGACGCGCGCGCAGACACCCCCAAGGCACCCACCATGACGGTTGAGACCAGCGAGCAAAACGAGGCACACGAGCACCAGCACAAGGACGTTTCCGGTGGCTGGCTGCGCCCCGCCGTGTTCGGCGCCATGGACGGGCTGGTCACTAATGTCTCACTGATCGCGGGCGTCGGCGCCGGCATCAGCTCCTCCGGCGGATCCCCGCACCTCATCGTGCTCACCGGCCTGGCCGGCCTGGCGGCGGGCGCGTTCTCGATGGCGACCGGGGAGTTCGTCTCGGTCTCGTCGCAGAACGAGCTGGTGCAGGCCGAGGTCCGCAAGGAGCGGTTCGAGCTGGAGAACCATCCCGACTCGGAGCGCCGTGAGCTGGCGGTCATATTCCGCAGACGCGGGGTCGACCCGGAACTCGCCGACAAGGTCGCCCAGCAGATCTCCGCTCGTCCCGAGGCCGCACTGGCCATGCACGTCCGCGAGGAACTCGGGGTGGATCATCGTGATCTGCCCTCGCCACTGACCGCGGCGGGCGCCTCGCTGATCACCTTCGCGGTTGGCGCGCTGATCCCGCTGCTGCCCTTCCTGTTCAAGGTCAACAACCTCGCCCTGGCGCTGGGCCTGGCAGCCATCGCCGCCTTCGTCGGCGGCGGCATGGTGGCCCGGCTCACCGACCGGCCGTTCCTGCGCGGCGCGCTGCGCCAGCTCATCCTGGGCGCCGCCGCGGCGGGCATCACGTTCGGAATCGGCAGCCTGGTCGGCGCGGGGGTTTCCTGACCCCGGGCCGCTTACCAGGCGTCCGGCTTACCAGACCCCGGGCCCCTGACCCCGGGCCGCTTACCAGGCGTCCGGCTTACCAGGCGTCCGGCTTACCAGGCGTCCGGCTTACCAGGCGTCCGGCCCGAACGCGTCGTCCTCATGGCCGCCGGGGCCGGAGAGCAGCTTGAGGTCGGATTCCACCATCATGGTGATCAGCTCGTCGAAGCCGATCTTCGGTTCCCAGCCGAGCCGTTCCGCTGCCTTCGCGGGGTCGGCGCACAACTGGTCCACCTCAGCCGGGCGGACGAACGCGGCATCGCACGTGACGTGCTCCCGCCAGTCGAGCCCGGCCACCCTGAACGCCCGCTCGACAAGCTCTTCCACGGTATGGGTCACTCCCGTGCCCACCACGTAGTCCTCGGGCTCGCCGGCGGCCAGCATCAGGTGCATGGCGCGGACGTAATCGCCGGCGAATCCCCAGTCCCGCCACGCCCACAGGGTGCCGAGCCGCAACTGCCGCTCGTGACCGAGCTTGATCTTGGCGACGCCCAGCGACACCTTGCGGCTGACGAACTCGGCACCGCGCCGGGGCGACTCGTGGTTGAACAAGATCCCCGACACCGCGTACATGCCGTAGGACTCGCGGTAATTCTGGGTCAGGAAATGACCGTACGCCTTGGCCACGCCGTACGGGCTGCGCGGATGGAACGGGGTGCGCTCGGTCTGCGGGGACTCCCGTACCTTGCCGAACATCTCCGAGGACGACGCCTGGTAGAAGCGGATCTGCCCGTCGGCCGGGGTCCGCGAGGCGCTGATCCCGCTGCACACCCGGATCGCCTCGAGCACCCGCAACACGCCGAGCCCGGTCACCTCACCGGTCAGCTCCGCCTGCTGCCAGGACATCGGCACGTAGGAGATCGCGGCCAGGTTGTAGACCTCGTCGGGCTGGACCCGCTCGACCGCGGAGATCAGGCTCCCCTGATCGAGCAGGTCACCGCGGACCAACCGGATATCCCCCAGGAGCTGGCGGACCCGGCGCACCCTGGGGTTCGACTGCCCCCGGACCAGTCCCCACACCTCGTAGCCCTGCCCCAGCAGGTATTCGGCGAGGTAGGACCCGTCCTGCCCGGTGATCCCGGTGATCAGTGCACGCCTCGTCAGCGGAGCCTCCGTCCTGGCGAACTGGGCCATTTCAGGTCACAACCGGGCCATCTCAGGTCACGACCCGGCCATCCCAGGTCATGACAGCTCAGCTCATGCCACCTCAGGGTACGTCGGCGCAGCTTACCGGCCACGCCGCCGCCGGAGCCGCGGACCGCCGCGGACGGCCCGTCCCGGCTCCCGGCAGTTCGCGTACCCGATGGTAATGTTCGCTGCCTGACAGGCCGCGCGGGCAGGCCCCGGGGGCTCTGGACGGCCAGCGGGTAACGAGATGGCCAGCAGGGGAAGAGACGGCCAGCGGCGAGCGAAGGGTGCGAACCTGCGTGATGACCACGGATCACCCGCTCCGCGTCGCGCTGCTTTCCTACCGCAGCAAGCCGCACTGTGGTGGCCAGGGCATCTACCTGCGCCACCTGTCCCGCGAACTGGCGGCGCTCGGTCACCACGTCGAGGTGTTCTCCGGCCAGCCCTACCCGGAGCTTGAGCCTGGCCCGGAGCTTGAGCCTGGCCCGGTGCTGACCCCGGTGCCGAGCCTGGACCTGTACCGGGAGCCGGACCCGTTCCGCACGCCACGGCTGGCGGAGTTCCGCGACTGGATCGACGCGCTGGAGTACGCGACGATGCTGACCGGCGCCTTCCCCGAGCCGCTGACCTTCAGCCTGCGTGCGCTGCGCGCGCTCCGCGCCCGCGGTGGCGACTTCGACCTGGTGCACGACAACCAGGTGCTCGCGTACGGCATGCTCGGGCTCCCCCGGATCGGCCTCCCGCTGGTGACCAGCATTCACCACCCGATCAGCGTGGACCGGCGGATCGAACTGGCGGCGGCCAGCGGCGTGGCCCGGTTGTCGAAATGGCGCTGGTATTCCTTCGTCCGGATGCAGGGCCGGGTCGCCCGCCGGGCCGGGCCGATCCTCACCGCCTCGCAGGCCTCCCGCTCCGACATCTGCCGCGATTTCCGGGTGGACCCGGCAAACGTGCACGTGATCCCGCTCGGCGTGGACACCCGCCTGTTCCATCCCCGGCACTCTCCCCGGGTGCCCGGCCGGATCGTGGCCGTGGCCAGCGCGGACTCACCGCTCAAAGGGGTGGCCACGCTGCTGCAGGCGGTCGCCAAGCTCACCGTGGAACGCGAGGCGCAGCTGACCGTGGTCGGCAAGCCCGCGCCGGGCGGCCCGACCGAGCGGCTGGCCAGCGATCTCGGGCTGGGGGAGCGGGTTCGTTTCGTGCACGGAATAAGCGATACGGAATTGTCCCAGTTGACCGCGAGTGCCGAGATCGCCGTGGTGCCATCGCTGTATGAGGGGTTTTCGTTGCCTGCGGTGGAGCACATGGCCTCCGGAACCCCGCTGATTGCCAGCCGCACCGGCGCGCTACCCGAAGTTACCGGTGATGCCGCGGTGCTGGTCGAGCCGGGGAACCCGGAGGCGCTCGCCGCGGCACTGCGCGACCTGCTCGACTCGCCTGCCGAGCGTGACCGGCTGGGCGCGGCAGCCTGGCAGCGGGTCCAGGAGCGGTTCGCCTGGAGCGCCGTCGCCCGGGCCACGGTGGAGCGCTACCGCGACGCGATCGCAGGATTCCCCGCGCGCGCCATCGCCCCTGCGGCGAGCAACAACAAGAACAAGAACATCAGCAACGGAGCCGGGCAGTGCTGACCGTCGACTTCGGCCGGCTGTCCGTCGGGGCCGGTGACCGCGTGCTCGACCTTGGCTGCGGCGGTGGGCGGCACGCATTCGAGGCGCTCCGCCGCGGGGCGGCCGTGGTGGCGCTGGACGCTGATGCGGCGCAGCTGCGCGGGGTTGCCGAGATGGCGGCGGCGATGCAGGCGGCCGGCGAGGTCCCGGCGGGCGCGGCGGCCGCCGGGGTGTGCGGGGACGCCACCGCGATGCCGTTCGGGGACGGCGCCTTCGACCGGGTGATCGCCGCCGAGGTGCTCGAGCACATCCCGGACGATCAGCGCGCGCTGCGCGAGATCGCCCGGGTGCTCCGGCCGGGCGGCCAGCTGGCGGTCACGGTGCCCGCCTGGCTGCCGGAGCGGATCTGCTGGGGGCTGTCCGCGGACTACCACAACACCCCCGGCGGGCACGTCCGCATCTACACCCGGCCCGAGATGGAGGCGAAACTCGCCCAGGCCGGGCTGCACGTCGGCGGGCACCACCACGCACACGGCCTGCACTCGCCGTACTGGTGGCTGAAGTGCGCGGTTGGCGTGCACGATGACGACCATCCGCTGGCCAGGGCCTACCACCGGCTGCTGGTGTGGGACATCATGAAGCGCCCGGCGCTCACCCGGGCGGCCGAGCGGGCGATGAACCCGTTGATCGGCAAGAGCCTCGTCGTCTACGCTGAGAAGCCGCCCGCGCGCCGCGGCGCCCGCGCGGTCCCGCCGCCCGGCCCGGCAGCTGAGCGGGCGCATGCCGTCGCCTGACTTCCTGGTCGGCTCGGTGAGCGATGGCCTCCCGGACGCCCCCGGCCCCGCTGCCGCTGCAGACGGTGCCGTGCCCGCTACGGTGCGGGACACGGGTGCCCCCGCGGTGCCCGGCATCCTGACGGCCGCCGACATTCTGGCTACCGGCGAGCAGATCGCGGCCTTGCAGGAGCCCTCAGGAGCGATCGGCTGGCCCGATGGCCACACCGACGCCTGGAATCACGTGGAGTGCGCCATGGCGCTGTCCGCCTGCGGGCTGACCGGCGCCGCCCGGCGCGCGTATGACTGGCTCCGCCGTACCCAGCGCCCCGATGGGTCATGGCCGAAGCGGACCGTTGCGGAAATAGCGATCGATCCCGCCGCCGAGAGCAACCAGGCCGCTTACGTGGCCGTGGGTACCTGGCACGAATATTTGCTGACCGGCGACGAGTCCTTCCTGGCGCAGATGTGGCCGACGGTGCGCCGGGCGATCGGGTTCGTGCTGGCCCTGCAGGTCCCGCGCGGCGAGATCCGCTGGCAACGCACAGCCGACGGGACGCCTGCCAGCTACGCGCTGCTGACCGGCTGCTCGAGCACGTACCAGAGCCTGCGCTGCGCCGCCCGGCTGGCGCGGCACATGGGTGAGCCGCAACCGGGCTGGGACCTCGCGGCCAGCCGGCTCGGCCATGTGATCGCCTGCCACCCCGAGGCATTCGCCGACAAGAGCGCGTTCTCGATGGACTGGTACTACCCGGTCCTCGCCGGGCCGGTGCGCGGCCCGGCCGCCCGGGACCGGCTCGCCGCCGAGTGGGCGGAGTTCGTTGTCGCGGGGCTGGGCGTGCGGTGCGTCCGCGACGAGCCCTGGGTCACCGGCGCGGAAACCTGCGAGCTGGTGATGGCACTCGACGCGGTCGGTGATCGCGCCCGGGCGCTGCAGGTGTATGCGGAGGTGCAGCACCTGCGCGACTCAGAAGGCGCGTACTGGACCGGCTGGCAGTTCGCGAACAGCGCGCACTTCCCGGCTGAGCGGAGCAGTTGGACCTCGGCGGCGATGATCCTGGCCGCCGACGCGCTGTCGGGGACCACCCCGGGCTCGGGACTGTTCCGGGACGCGGCCGCGGGGATGCCGGCCAGTTGCCCGGCTGATGCCTTGGCCGGGGTGCCGGTTAGCGGCCCGGCTGATGGGCAGGCGGCATGCGGCTGCGCCGTTCCCGCCGCTGGCTAACCCGCGCCTGTTAACTGCTCAAGGCCCGCCGCGACCACTCGCCAAGCTCAGGCTGGGCGGTGCGCCGGTCAGCCGGTGCCATCGCCGGTGCGTTCCAGCACGCGCAGCGAGCCATGCACTCCCACCTCGGTGAACGCGGCTGAGTCCAGCGCTCGCCGGTAGATCGCGTACGGCGCCTGGCCGCCGTCAGCCGGATCAGGGAAGACGTCGTGGATGGCCAGCACCCCGCCGCGGGCCACCCAGGGCGCCCAGTTCGCGTAGTCCGCCTGAGCCGCGGCGTCGGTGTGACCGCCATCGATGAACAGCATGCCCAGCGGCGTCCGCCACAGCCCCGCGACCTGCGCCGACCTGCCCACCACGGCAATGACCTGGGCTTCCAGGCCAGCCGCCGCGAGGGTGGCGCGGAAATGCGGCAGCGTGTCCAGCAGCCCGGTCCGCTCGTCGACCAGCGAGGGGTCGTGGTACTCCCACCCGGGCTGGTTCTCCTCCGAGCCGCGGTGGTGGTCCACGGTGATCACCAGCTGGCCAGCATCCCGCGCCGCCGCCGCGAGGTAGATCGTGGACTTGCCGCAGTACGTGCCGATCTCCAGGATGGGTCCGAGGTGCGCGTAGGCAGCCGCGGTCTGGTACAGCGCCAGGCCTTCGCCGGGCGGCATGAAGCCGTTGGCCGCCTCCGCCGCCTGCCGGAGGTCGGCTGGCATCGGCCTGGCTCGGTTGGCTGCCTCGGCCGCCGCATCCATGGCCGGGTTCATCCGTCCACCTTCCTCCCGGGCGGGCCCGGACGTGCCCTGCTGCCGGTATCTGCTGTATGACCGTTTACGTGCTGTACTACCGCCAGGTACTGCCGCACTGCGGCAAGTGTTGTGCTTCCGTGCGAGGAGGGCACCCACTGAGGATCAGCTTGCCCAGGCCGGCTGAGCCACGTGCCGGGATCACGCCAGCTGAGTGGTCGTGGGCTGAGTGAGCGGCCTCGCCTGCGTGCGGGTGATTGCCTGGGTGGGATTCGTTGCTGAAGTGGGCCATTGTCCCGGGGGAGTACCGGCCTGGCTTGCCGGGAGCGAGGGTCCGGGGCTGCCGCAGCGCCCGCAGCACCGTGCTGCAGCCCAGGGCGATCAGCAGGGCCGCGCCGATCCAGCGGGCCAGTTCCCCGATACCCGTGGCGAGCCCCGCGCCGATGACAAGGCCGACGATGGGCATGCCAGCCTCGAAGGCACCGAAGACCACGGCCACCCGCAACCGGGTGCGTACGGTGACCCCGCCGAAGCCGATGCCGATCGCGGCAGCCAGGTTGGACAGGCCGACCGAGGCCGCGATCAGCAGGAGGGGGAGCACCCGCCAAGGCTAGTGCCCGGGTTAGCGGTCCGGTTCCTGCAACTCGACCCGGTTCCCGGCAGGGTCGGCGAGGAACGCCTGGCGCCCTGAGCCGGCACCGACCGGGTCGGTGACGGCAACCCCCTGCGCGCGCAGTTCGGCCGCGGCCCCGTCGAGGTCGGTCACGGGCCGGCGCGGGATCAGCCCGCCGCGGGATCAGCCCGCCGTGGGATCCGTGACCCGGCCGAGGAACAGCGGCAGCCCGTTGCCCGCGTCGAGGATCGCGAACAGGAAGGGGTGGTCCACCGTCACCTCGACAGGCGGATCGCCGCCCAGCGCGCGAGCCAACGCCACCGCCACCACCGCCGTTGCCGCGGCCGCCTCGGTGCCCTCCTCGTCCACGTCGAGGTAGGCCTTGTGCGCGACCTCGCTGATAGCCAGCCGCTCCGCGGTGGTGATGCCGCTGAAGTCCGCCTGGTCGCTGTTGAACGCCAGCGTCATGCCCAGCGCGGTCAGTGCCGGCCGCAGCGCGTACGCACACGTCACCCGGAATCTCGGCAGCGCCAGGCTGACCTGCCGCGGGGCCAGTCCGGCCAGCAGGCCGCCGACGCCGGCCTCGGCGAGCCGGTCCTCGACCGGGCCTGGCGGTCCGTCCGGGAGGACTATCACCATGCCGAGCCGCTGGCCGACGTAGGGCAACTCGACCACCTGGTAGCCATCGCCTCGCAGGTACCGCAGCCGCGCCCGCACCCGCATCAGCGGGACCCTGACCGCCGCGCCCGGCGCCCGGTGAAAGGGGCCGTCCTCGGTCGCGCCGGACGGGAACGGGTGCGCCCACGCCGCCCTCAGGTACACGGCGCTGGCCAGCACCAGGCGGGTGTCCTTGCCGAGCACGCCGGGGGCGAGCAGATCGGTGATCTTGCCGGCGGTCTGCTCCGCGATGAGCGCGTTGATCTCCTTCGTGGCCTGCTCGGCGGCCTGGCGGAAATCGGCGTCGCGCACCGCGACGGACGCCGCCCGGTCGAGCGCCCCGGTGAAGTCCGGCTGCAGCGGCAGGCCCGACTGCACCCACATCGTGTTCGGCGCACGGAGGGTGAGGTCACTGCCAGCCAGAGCCGCGATCAGGCCCGAGACGGCCGCCAGTCCCTGCGCCGCCTCCTGCGGGGCGGGCAGGTGCAGGGCCGCAGCGACCTGAGCCGCCGTCCGGCCACGGGCGCCCAGCAGCGCCAGCCGCAGCGCGGTCGCGATGCTGGCCGGGGAGAAGACGACGTTGCCGTCGGCACCTAGCGCCCGGTACAGGTCGGCGCCGAACGCGTCGTCGGCGGTCACGCTAGGCACCGCTGCCCCGCGCGAGGCGGGCCAGGCGGGCTACGGCCTCGCGCAAGACCTCCTCCTTCTTGCAGAACGCGAACCGCACCTGGGTCTTGCCTGCCGCAGCATCGTCGTAGAACACCGAGCTGGGGATGGCAACGACCCCGGCCCGGTCCGGCAGCTCACGGCAGAATTCCATCCCGTCGGCGTGCCCGAGGTGCCGCACGTCCGTGGTCACGAAGTAGGTGCCGGCCGGCCGGAACACCTCGAAGCCCACCTCGGCCAGCCCCGGGCAGAGCACATCCCGCTTGCCGCGCAGGTCCGCACTGATCGAGGCGAAGTAGGAGTCAGGCAGGGCAAGCGCCTGGGCGACCGCGTACTGGAACGGCCCGCCGGTGACATAGGTGAGGAACTGCTTGACCGTGCGCACGGCGGTCACCAGTTCGCTGGTGGCGGTCACCCAGCCGATCTTCCAGCCGGTGAACGAGAACGTCTTCGCCGCGGAACTGATCGTTACGGTGCGCTCCCGCATTCCGGGCAGGGTGGCGATCGGCACGTGCACGCCCTCGAAGACCAGGTGCTCGTACACCTCGTCGGACACCACCAGCAGGTCGTGCTCGCAGGCCACCGCGGCGATCTCGGTGAGCTCGGCGCGGCTGAACACCGCCCCGGTCGGGTTGTGCGGGGAATTCAGCAGGATGAGACGGGTGCGCGGGGTGACGGCGGCGCGCAGCGCGTCGATGTCGGGACGGAAGGCGGGCGGCCGCAGGGTGACCGGCACCCGGATCCCCCCGGCCATGGCCACGCACGCGGCGTAGGAGTCGTAGTAGGGCTCGAAGGCGATCGCCTCATCCCCCGGTTCCATGAGCGCGATCAGGGCGGCCGCGATCGCCTCGGTCGCGCCCGCGGTCACCAGGACCTCGGTGTCCGGGTCGACGTCCAGGCCGTAGAAGCGCTTCTGGTGGCTGGCGACGGCATGACGCAACTCGGGGATACCCGGGCCGGGCGGGTACTGGTTGCCCCGTCCTTCCATGATCGCGGCCGCGGCCGCCGCCGCGATCTCTTCCGGGCCGTCGGTGTCCGGGAATCCCTGGCCCAGGTTGATCGATCCGGTGGCCGACGCGAGCGCCGACATCTCGGCGAAGATCGTCGTTCCCATCCCGGCAAGGCTGCGGTTCAGCAGTGGTCGTTCCACCCTGCCATGAGATCACGCCGGGCGGCCTGCCGTCCGCACCAGGCGGCCACTCCGTGCTGTCGGACCCGTGGTTTACGCTGCGGGCATGTCGCCCGACGCGGAACACACCGGTGCCGGATACCAGGGCCGCCGCCCGCCTGCCCGGCGGCTGATAGCCCTGTGCCAGATACCGGTCAGCCCCGACCCCGCGGTGAACCTCACCCGGGTGCGCGCCGCCCTGCGCAACGCCGCAGAGGGCGACAGAGAGGCCGACCTGGCGGTGTTCCCGGAAGCGACCCAGGCCAGGTTCGGCACCGATCTGCAGGCGGTGGCCGAGCCGCTGGACGGCCCGTTCGGCACCGGGCTGGCCGAGGCGGCCCGCGGTGCGGGGATATCCCTGGTCGCCGGGGTTTTCGAGCCCGCGCCAGACGGCCGCGTCTACAACACCGCGGTCGGTTACGACCCGTATGGCCAGCGGGTAGCCGCGTACCGCAAGATCCACCTGTTCGATTCGCTCGGCGAAACCGAGTCCAAGGTGGTCGCGCCGGGGTCCGAGCCGGTGCTCGCTGAGCTGGGTGGTCTCCGCGTGGGCCTGCTGACCTGCTACGACATCCGGTTTCCGGAACTGGCCAGGGACCTGGTGGTACGCGGGGCGGACCTGCTCGTGGTGCCGGCCGCCTGGGCCGCGGGCCTGTTCAAGGAGGAGCACTGGGTCACCCTGGTCCGGGCCCGGGCGATCGAGAACACGGTGTGGATCGCGGCGGTGGGGCAGGTGCCCGATCCGGCCTCCCCGCCCACCCGGGCACCGACCGGGATCGGCCGGAGCATGCTGGTGGACCCGATGGGCACCGTGCGGCTGGACCTGGGGCCGTTCGCCGGGGTGGCGGTCGGCGAACTGGACACCGCGCTGACCGCGCAGGTCAGATCCGCGCTGCCGTGCCTGGAGCACCGGCGGGAGGATGTCTTCGGCCCCACCGGCCGGCCTCCCGGATGACCTCGGCCAGCCCGGGTGAGCAGGGGCAGGCCAGGCTGGGTTCAGGAGTCAGGAGACGGCGAGGCGCTGCGAGCTCATGTGCAGGACGGCGCTGCGCAGGCTCGCCATTTCCTCGTCGCTGACCCGCTCAAGGAACCGCAGCATCGTGACATGCTCGTCTCCCCCGGAGCGGAGCACCTCCGCCATCAGCCTGGCGTCGTGTTCCTCCCTGGACTCCACCGGCCAGTACCGCCAGGCGCGACCATGCTTCTCGCGCCTCAGCACGCCCTTGCCGTAGAGGATGTTCATGACCGTCATCACGGTCGTGTAGGCGACGGGACGGTTGTAGGACAGGCGCTCGCGGACCTCCCGGACCATGTACGCCCTGTCGCTGGCCCACACCACATCCATGATCGCGGACTCGAGCTCGCCGAACTCGCGCACTTTCCGCCACCTCCTGGTCACCCATGCTAGGCAGGAGTGCCCTGACGGCCACGCGAACCGGTTCCGCCCGGGGGAGGAAATCCGCCCTGCGTGCTGATTTCGTCGCCCGGCCCACCGGTTCCCGCCGCCGGCCCAGGTCAGTCCGGCGCGTCAGCCCGCTCCCGGCCGTGCCGCCGGACCAGCCAGAACGCCGCCGCGCCGACCACGACGACCGCCACGGCGATGGCCACGCCAGTGCCCACCCGGCGCTCGACGGCCGCGTACGCGGATCCGGCGGCGTAGCCGAGCAGGCAGTATCCGATGCCCCAGACGATCCCGCCTGCCGCGTTGTACACGGCGAAGGTGCGGTACGGCATCCGTGTCGTGCCCGCGACGGCCGGCATCAGCGCGCGCAGCACCGCGATGAACCGCCCGATGAGCACCGCGGCCGCGCCCCGTCTGTGCAGGACCGCCTGCGCCCGGTCCATCCCGCCGGCAACACGGCGCATCCGGCGCGCGGCGACCACCCGTCCGCCCAGGCGGCGCCCTATTTCGTAGCCCACCAGCGGGCCCGCGATGGCGGCGATGACGACCACGACCATCAGCAGCAGCAACGACACCCGCCCCCGGCTGGCCACCACTCCGCCAAGGACCACTGCCGTCTCGCCGGGAATCACGAAGCCGAGGAAGATGGCGGTCTCGCCGAAGACCAGTGCGGCGACGAGCAGATAGACCCCCGCGCCGCTGAGGCGCGCCAGGTCAGCGGTGATTGAGCTCAACCGGCCCGCCTCTCCGCCAGATTGCCCGGCCCGGCTCTCTTCCGGAATCCGAGTGCCTTCGGATGCGATGCTAGCCATTGGCACGAGACGTTCGTGCCACGCGGCCCTGCGCACTTGGCGGCGCCTCTTCCCATCAAGACGCCAGGCCGGCCATCATCTGCTGACGAATCGGACGCAGCAGGACACGACCGCGCAAGAGGGAGGATGATGCCAGCTACTCCCGACACAGGTCCGGAAGTCTTGCCTTCGGGCGGCTTCGTCCGCCAGGCGAACGTGTTCTCAACACGGATCACCGGCGATGGATCGAGCGGGTACCTGGCAGAACCCGGGCGCTACCAGCTGTACGCTTCGCTCGCCGACCCGTGGGCGCACCGTGCGCTGATCGTGCGCAGGCTGCTCGGCCTGGAACGCGTCATCGGGCTGAGCCTGGTGGACCCGATCCGGGATGAACGGGGCTGGCGCTTCCCGGACAGCAGCGGCGGCGTCGACCCGGTGACCGGCGCGCGCTTCGCGTCCGACCTCTACCTGATCACCGATCCCGGCTACCGCGGACGGTTCACCGTGCCGTTCGTCTGGGACACCAGGAGCCAGCGGATCGTCGACAACGACTTCCAGCAGATCACCATCTCCTTCGAGACCGAGTTCCGCGGCTACCACCGGCCCGGGGCGCCCGACCTCTATCCCGTGGCTCAGCGCGCCGAGATCGACGCGCTGAGCACGCTGATCTACCACGCCGTCAACAACGGCGTGTACAAGGCCGGGCTGGCCACCAGCCAGGCGGCCTACGAGGAGGCGTTCGACGCGCTGTTCAGCACGCTGAGCGCGCTGGAGGAACGGCTGATCCGGCGCAGATACCTGCTCGGCGGCAACATCACCGAGGCTGATGTGCGCCTCTACCCCACCCTGGCCCGGTTCGACGCGGTCTACCACACGCACTACAAGTGCAACCTGAACCGGCTGGTGGACTACCCGGGCTTGTGGGGTTACGCCCGGGACCTGTACCAGACCCCGGGCTTCGGCGACACCACGGATTTCGTCCAGATCAAGCGGCATTACTACCAGACACAAGACTGGATCAACCCGAGCCGGATCGTGCCCAAGGGACCTTATGTGAACTGGCTCTCACCGCATGACAGAGAGCGCATGTCCACGCGATCATGAGATTGTGGCCCGGACCCCGTGCCCTGTCGCGGCGGTAGCCTTGAGACCAGGCAGTGACAGATATCCAGCATCGGAAGAGGGCGATGTCCGCCGTGTCTTCTGAGTCGCCGCGGTCCGCGGATCTCAACGAAGCAGCACCCAGCGGCCCCGGAACCAGCAGCACCCTATCCAGCGGCGCTGGGGAAGGACCGCAGCACGATCATTCCGCCGATGGCGCGGCCAGTAAGGACTTCGGGCCGAACGAATGGCTCGTGGATGAGCTTTACCAGCGTTACCTGGCTGATCCGGGCTCAGTGGACATGGCGTGGTGGAACTTCTTCGCTGACTACTCCCCGCCAGCGGGGAGCGTGCTCCGCACGGAGGAGCAGCGCCGGGCCGCGCTGGGCCAGGCCGCTGCGCCTGCCGCGACGGCGCCCGCGACAGCGCCGGCCCGGAAGCAGGCTGACGGCCAGCCCGCCGCGCCCGCGGCTCCTGGCGCACCCGCCCGTCCCGTGGCCCCGGCCGCCCCGGCTCCGCCGGCCGGCGGAGCGGTCGCGCCCACGGCTGCCGGACAGCCGCCGGCCGGAGCACCAGGGCCTGCCGCGCAAGCAGCCGTCCGGCTGCGCGGCACGGCGGCCCGCACCGCGGTCAACATGGCCGCAAGCCTGGGTGTCCCGACCGCGACCAGCGTCCGCTCCATCCCCGCCAAACTGCTCATCGACAACCGCATCGTCATCAATAACCACCTCGCCCGCGGCCGGGGCGGCAAAGTCTCGTTCACCCATCTCATCGGGTACGCGGTGGTCAAGGCACTCGCCGTGGTGAAGGAGATGAACAACTCCTACACCGAACTGGACGGCAAGCCGGCCATCGTCGAGCCCGCGCACGTCAACCTCGGCCTGGCCATCGATGTGTCCGGGAAGGACGGGGCACGGCAGCTCCTGGTGCCGGCCGTCAAGGCCGCGGAGACCATGGACTTCCGCCACTTCTGGATGGCGTACGAGGACGTGGTCCGCCGGGCGCGGGCCGGGAAGCTGACCGTCGACGACTACGCCGGCACCACGATCACCCTGACCAACCCCGGAACCATCGGGACCGAGCACTCAGTGCCCAGGCTGATGGCGGGGCAGGGCTGCATCGTCGGTGTCGGCGCGATGGAGTACCCGGCCGCCTACCAGGGCGCGGCCGAGGAGACCATGACGCGGCTGGCCATCAGCAAGTCGGTCACCCTCACCTCGACCTATGACCACCGGATCATCCAGGGTGCGCAGTCCGGGGAGTTCCTGCGCCGGATCCACTCGCTGCTGCTCGGCGAGGACGGCTTCTACGATGAGGTCTTCAAGGCGCTGCAGATCCCGTACGAGCCGGTCCGCTGGGTGCGGGACATCCCGGCCGGGCACGAGGACGACATCACCAAGTCGGCCCGCGTCCATGAGCTCATCCACGCCTACCGGGTACGCGGCCATCTGATGGCCGATACCGACCCGCTGGAGTACAAGCAGCGCAAGCACCCCGACCTGGACATCAACCAGCATGGCCTGACGCTGTGGGACCTGGAGCGGACATTCGCCACCGGCGGCTTCGGCGGCAGGCCGCTGATGAAGCTCAGGGAGATCCTGGGCGTGCTGCGGGACTCCTACTGCCGCACGGTCGGCGTCGAGTACATGCACATCCAGAACCCCGAGGAGCGGGCCTGGATCCAGGCCCGGGTGGAACGGCCGCACGACCGGGCCGGCCACGACGAGCAGATGCAGATCCTGTCCCGGCTGAACGTGGCCGAGGCGTTCGAGATGTTCCTGCAGACCAAGTACGTGGGCCAGCGCAGGTTCTCGCTGGAAGGCGCTGAGTCGCTGATCCCGCTCGTGGACGCGGTGCTCACCAAGGCAGCGCTGGCCTCACTCGATGAGGCCATCCTCGGGATGGCACACCGGGGCAGGCTGAACGTGCTGGCGAACATCATCGGCAAGTCGTACGCGCAGATCTTCCAGGAGTTCGAGGGCAACCTGGACCCGCGCAGCACGCACGGTTCCGGTGACGTGAAATACCATCTGGGCGCGAACGGCGTGTTCACCGCCAGCGGTGGTGCCACCATCCCGACCTCCCTGGTCGCCAACCCGAGTCACCTCGAAGCGGTCGATCCCGTGCTGGAGGGAGTCGTCCGGGCCAAGCAGGACGTCATCGACAGGGGAGAGCCCGGGTTCACCGTGCTGCCCGTGCTGATCCACGGTGACGCCGCCTTCGCCGGCCAGGGCGTGGTCGCCGAGACGCTGAACTTGTCCCAGCTTCGCGGCTACCGGACCGGCGGGACCGTGCACATCGTGGTCAACAACCAGGTGGGCTTCACCACCGCGCCGCGGGAATCCCGGTCCAGCGTGTATTCCACCGACGTCGCGCGAATGATCCAGGCGCCCATCTTCCACGTCAACGGTGACGACCCCGAGGCCGTCGTGCGGGTCGGCAGGCTCGCCTTCGAATACCGGCAGACGTTCCGGAAAGACGTCGTCATCGACATGATCTGCTACCGGCGGCGTGGCCACAACGAGGCGGACAACCCCTCGTTCACCCAGCCGCTGATGTACGACCTGATCGACGCGAAGCGGTCCACCCGCAAGCTCTACACCGAATCGCTGATCGGCCGGGGCGACATCACGATGGAAGAGGCCGAGCAGGCGCTGCGCGACTACCAGCAGCATCTCGAGCGGGCCTTCACCGAGACCCGGGAGGCGGCCAAGCGGCCGATGGACCCCGGCGCCGTCGTCCGGCCGGCGACCGCCGCTCCCGAGCCCATCGATCACCGCAGCACCCGCACCTCGGTCTCCGAAGAGGCGATCAAGCGGATCGTGGACACCCAGCTCAACCTCCCGGAGGGGTTCACGCCGCACCCCCGGCTGCAGCCCCTGCTGGCGCGCCGCGCGACCATGGTCGAGCAGAACGCCATCGACTGGGCGACCGGAGAACTGCTGGCGTTCGGCTCCGTGCTGATGGACGGGCACCCGGTGCGCCTGGTTGGCCAGGACACCCGCCGCGGCACGTTCGGCCAGCGGCACGCCGTGCTGGTGGACCGGCACACCGGCGAGGAATACACGCCACTGCGCCAGTTCAACTCGGCCAGTGCCCGGTTCCACGTCTACGACTCGCTGCTGTCCGAGTTCGCCGCGGTGGGTTTCGAGTACGGCTACTCGGTCGCCCGGCCCGAGGCGCTCGTCTGCTGGGAAGCGCAGTTCGGCGACTTCGTCAACGGCGCGCAGACGATCCTGGACGAGTTCATCAGCTCCGGTGAGCAGAAGTGGGGCCAGCAGTCCAGCGTGGTGCTGCTGCTTCCGCACGGCTACGAGGGGCAGGGACCGGACCACTCCTCCGCGCGGATCGAGCGCTTCCTCGGGCTGTGCGCGCAGGGCAACATGACCGTCGCGCTGCCCACCACGCCGGCCAACTACTTCCATCTGCTTCGCTGGCAGGCGCTGTCCGGCCGCCGCACTCCCCTGGTGGTCTTCACGCCGAAGTCGATGCTCCGGCTGAAAGAGGCGACCTCTCCGGCGGCCGACTTCGCGAGCGGGTCGTTCTGCCCGGTGATCGGCGATCGCGGGGATCTCGACCCGGCCGGTGTGCGCCGGGTGCTGCTGTGCTCTGGCAAGGTCTACTACGACCTCGCCCATCAGCGGGACGAGGACGGCCGGACGGACACCGCGATCGTCCGCGTCGAGCGGCTCTACCCGCTGCCAGCCGAAGAACTGGCGGCGACGATCGCCAGCTACCCGGCCGCGGACGAGGTCGCCTGGGTCCAGGAGGAGCCCGCCAACATGGGCGCCTGGCCGACCATGGCTCTCAAGCTGCCTGAGGCCCTCGGCCGTCCAGTCAGCCGCGTGTCGCTGCCGGCCAGCTCGGCACCAGCCGCGGGCTCGGCCACCGCGCACGCCGTCGAGCACCGGAAGGTGGTCGGCGAGGCTGTCCTCCAGGCCTAGCCGATGTACTTCACTGACCGGGGGATCGAAGAACTCGAGAGCCGGCGCGGCGGCGACGAGGTGAGCCTGGGCTGGCTGGCCGAGCGGCTCACTGAGTTCATCGACCTGTTCCCCGAGTCGGAGGCGACCGTGGACCGGCTGGCTACCTGGCTGGCGCGGCTGGACGACGACGACGCACTCGACGGCGCGGCACCGGCCGACAGCGCGGCACCGGCCGACAGCGCGCTCGACGGCGGGGCACCGTAGCGACGCCCGGCTGGGCATCAGCGCGGTGCGTTATGTGTCACCGGCGAGCTAAAAAGCACCGCACTGACAAGAAGCACCGCGCTGATGCGGCGTGGCGCCGAGATCGCGATACATCTTGACTTCTGGAAGACGCGATATATCGTTTGTAATGCCGGGCGGGCAACAGGTCTCCGTTACCGGCGGCGAGCCGCCACTCGGGCGGCGTGGGCACCACGAAGGCGGGCGCCCTGTTGAAAGGACCACGTGATGCCGCGCTGGACCGTTGAATCACCGACCACCCTCGACTTCGACCATGTCGCCGGGTTGCGGGTCCGGGCGATCTCCGGCTCGGTGGCCGTGCTGGGCACGGACGAGCGCTCCTGCCTCGGCATCGACAACATTTCCGGCCAGCCGCTGCAGGTCAGCCACGAGGACGGCATCCTCACCGTGAGCTACCAGGACCTCACCTGGGATGGGCTGCTCGGCTGGCTGCGACCCCAACGGCATTCCGCGGCGATCACGGTCACCGTGCCCAAGGATTGCCCCGTCCAGCTCGGGGTGGTGAACGCCGGGGCGATCGTGTCCGGAATCTCCGCGAAGACCTCCGTGAAAAGCGTGTCGGGAAACATCACGCTGGATGGCGTGACAGGCTCGGTGGAGGCCACGACGGTCTCCGGCGATATCGAGGCGCAGGGAATCGGTGGCCAGATCGGGTTCAACTCTGTCTCCGGCGACCTCACCCTGGCCGACGGCTCGGTGGACCGACTGGACGCCAAGACGGTCAGCGGGCGGATCACCGCGGATGTGGACCTGGACCGCGACGCCAGACTGCGCGTCGGCACGGTCTCCGGGGCAGTCGCGATCAGGCTCCCCTGCCAGACGAGCACGCGGGTGGAACTCCGGTCCGCCGCGGGCCGGGTGCTGAGCGAGTTCGACGGGCTCAGCTCGAGCAGCCAGCCGGGCGCGAACGTACTCAACGGGAAACTGGGCGCCGGCGGCTCCGGCCAGGTCTCGGTGACCACGATGTCGGGCCAGGTCACGTTGCTGCAGCGAGGTGACCCCGGAACACGGCGGCAGGCTGCTGACACGACGGGTGAATCGCAATGAGCCCTGTTTTCCGCCATGGCAGGCTCCGGCTCTACCTGCTCAAGCTGCTCGATGAGTCGCCCCGGCACGGCTACGAGGTGATCCGGTTGCTGCAGGACCGGTTCATGGGCGTCTATGCGCCTTCGCCCGGCACGATCTACCCCCGGCTGGCAAGGCTCGAGGAAGAAGGGCTGGTCATCCATGACGAGTCCGACGGCAGGAAGGTGTACCGGATCACCGAGAAGGGCCGGGAAGAGCTGCGCAACCGCTCCGGTGACCTCAGCGAACTGGAAGCGGAGATCACTGCATCGGTCCGGGACATCGCCCGCGAAGTCACCGAGGACGTCCGCGAGACCGTCCGCAACCTGCGGGAGGAACTGACCTTCGCCGCGCGCGACGTGCAACGGCGCGGTGGCCCTCAGCCCGGCGCGCGCGGGGGGGCCTGGCGGGAGCGTGCGGAGGCCTGGCGGGAGCGCGAAGAGGCCCGGCTGCAGCGCGAAGAGGGCCGCCGGGAGCGGCAGGAGGCCCGGCGAATGGCACGGGGGGACCGCCTGGACGAAGAGCAGGACCGCTTGGAGGAGGAGCGGGACGAGGCCCGGTGGCAGCGGGACGAAACCCGGCGGGATCGGCACGGGGCCTGGCAGGGCCGGGAACAGGACGGCCCCGGTGGCCCTGACGCCCCTGGTGGCCCTGACGGTCCTGACACCCCCGGTGGCCCGGGCAGCCCTGGTGACCCCGGCGGTCCCGGCGGTCCCGGCGGGCGGGGACACGGTGGCTGGGACTGGCCGGCGTGGACCGACTGGCCCGGGCGCCGCGGCTGGCCCCATGGGTCGCCCGGCTGGGCAGATCCAGGTGCCTACCGGGATCTGGAGCAACTGGCCAGGCGTTTCAGCAGGGAGTTGCGGGCAGCCGCCGCACAGGCGCATGCGGTGAGCGAAGAGGCCGTCAGCGACTTGCGGTCGATCCTGGATGATGCCCTGGACCGGATCAAGGCCGAGGTGTTCGGCACCAAGGACACCCCGGAGCCAGCCCGCGACGACAAGTCCGCCCAGCAGAACCAGGACACCTGACCCGGCCCCGCGAACACGCGGCGCTGCGGCACCGCACTCCCCGCGGACGACCTCCCACCCTGGTGATCACCGGGAGCCCTCATCCCTCGTGATCATTGGGAGCCCACATCGGTTCGTGATCATGACATTGGTGTCGTTGGATGGAACGGCACCAATGTCATGATCACGAACCATTCGGCCCCATCTCCGTGCCCATGAGGCCCGAAAAGCGTGGAACCGGGCCGAGGAGCGCGGGGAAGGCGCGGGGTCCGGGGAGCTCGGGGTCGGGCGGCCGGAAGGTGCGGCGCCCTGGAGGCACCGGGCTGGGAAGGCGCGGCGGTGGGGGCGAAAATTGGTTCGCGGCCGGCGGGGTGTTGCGTGACGATAGGCTTTGCTTCGCTCCGTGACCGCACTGTGCCGTTCGCCAGCCGAGCCGGTCCCGGCCCCCAGCCCTGGATCAGGAGGTACGTGATGATGGTGCCGCAGGCCAGCAGGCTCAACAACGTCCGATACGACATCCGCGGGCCGGTCCTGCGCCGGGCCCGGAAACTGGAAGCCGAAGGGCACCGGATACTCAAGCTCAACATCGGCAACACCGCGCCGTTCGGGCTGAACGCCCCCGATACGGTGGTGCACGAGGTCGTGCAGAACATCACCGATGCCCAGGGCTACAGCGACGCGCGGGGCATCCACTCGGCGCGGCTGGCGGTTGCCCAGTACTACACGACCCTCGGCGTGCCGGATGTCGGCCCCGACGACGTCTACCTGGGCAACGGCGTCTCGGAACTCATCGTGATGGCCCTGCAGGCACTGCTGGACCCCGGTGACGAAGTACTGGTGCCCAGCCCCGATTACCCGTTGTGGACCGGCGCGGTGAACCTCTGCGGCGCCCGGGCGGCACATTACCGCTGCGACGAGAAGGCGGGCTGGGCGCCTGACCTGGACGACGTGGCTTCGAAGATCACCGAGAACACCCGGGCGCTGGTGATCATCAACCCGAACAACCCCACGGGGGCCGTGTACTCCAGGGACACGCTGCTCGGGCTGCTCGACCTGGCCCGCCGGCACGGCCTGCTGGTGCTCGCCGACGAGATCTACGACAAGATCCTTTACGACGACGCGGTGCACGAATCGACGGCGGCACTGGCTCCCGACCTCGTCGTGCTCACCCTGTCCGGGCTGTCCAAGACCTACCGCGCGCCAGGATTCCGCTCCGGCTGGCTGCTCGTCAGCGGCCCGCGGCGCGAGGCGGCCGGGTACCTGGAAGGGCTGGAACTGCTGGCGAACATGCGGATGTGCCCGAACGTGCCAGCACAGCATGCGATCCAGACGGCCCTGGGCGGGCTGCAGAGCATCACCGCGCTGCTGCAGCCAGGCGGTCGCCTGCGTGACCAGCGCGACTTCGCGTGGCAGAAACTGAACGAGATACCAGGGGTCGACTGCGTCAAGCCGGCCGGCGCGCTGTACGTGTTCCCCCGACTCGACCCGGACGTCTACAAGATCTCCGATGACCAGCAACTGGTCATCGACCTGCTGGAACAGCAGCACCTGCTGCTCTCCCACGGGACCGGATTCAACCTGGACACCCCCGACCACCTGCGGCTGGTTTTCCTTGCCGGGGTCGACGTGCTCGATGACGCGGTCGAGCGGCTGAGCACCTTCCTGCAGGCCTACCAGCAGTAGCGCGACGCTGTGCGGTGACGACGGCTATGCGGTGAAGACGACCTTCCCGAAGAGGTCGCCACTGATCATCGCGGCGAACCCCTCCGCCGCGTCCTGCAGTGGCAGCGTCCGGTCGATCTCTGGCCGGACGCCCGTCTGCTCGCAGAAACGCGTGAGCCGACCCAGTTGGTCGCGTGTCCCCATGGTCGAGCCGACGACCGACAGTTGCAGGAAGAACACCCGGTTGAGGTCCGCGGGCGGCACGGCGCCGCTGGTCGCCCCCGAGATGACGATCCGGCCTCCTGGCCGGAGCGCGCGCAGTGAGTGCGCCCAGGTGGCCTCGCCGACCGTCTCCAGCACCGCGTCAACCCGCTCCGGCAGCCGTCCCCCAGCCGGAAAGACCTGATCGGCGCCGAGTCCCAGGGCACGGTCGCGCTTTTCCTCACTCCGGCTCGTCGCCCAGACGCGGAAACCGGCCGCGCGGCCGAGCAGGATCAGGGCTGTCGCCACGCCACCACCAGCGCCCTGCACCAGGACGGTGGATCCCGGCTGCAGGCCCGATTTGTCGAACAGCATCCGGTAGGCGGTGAGGTACGCGGTGGGCAGGCAGGCAGCCTCGGCGAAGGACAAGGCTGCCGGCTTGGGCACCAGGTTCCGCCGTGGCACGGCGACCCGCTGGGCAAAGGTGCCGTCGTAGCGCTCGGACAGCAGGGACCGCCGCGGATCGAGGGTCTCATCGCCGTCCGCGACGGTCGGGTCGCCGACCACGGCGTGCACGACGACCTCGTTACCCTCCTCATCGATCCCGGCCGCGTCACAGCCGAGGACGATAGGCAGCCGGTCAGCGGAGATACCCACACCACGCAGGGTCCATACATCGTGGTGATTGAGGGCCGCCGCCCGGACCGTGACCGTGGTCCAGCCAGCTTCAGGCACTGGTTCCGGGCGCTCACCCACCTCCAGTCCGGTCAGCGGGTCGGCAGCGTCGATGCGTGCGGCAGTAACAGCGAACATGTGCCGCACCCTAGCGCCCGGATCCCGCTGCCCGGCCATCAGGGGCTGGTACGGATCCGCAGAGCGACCGGGCGGAAGGGCCGGCCAGGGCCGGCAGTCTGTGCCATACTCAGTGCGGGGAAGCGGACCCCGATGTCCCCCAGCAGCTGAAGGACTGGAGTGGATCTCACCTCCTATGCCGAGCTGGCGGTGCGCTTGGTGAACACGGGCGCCGCTAGTGATGGCCGCCCTGATGAGCTCGCCACCATTGAGGCGTATCGCGTCCTCATGGCGGACCGGGCTCAGTTCAGCGTCCGTGTGCTGCCGGGCGATCTTGATGCGCTGCGGCAGCTGCGCGCGGACCTGCGGCTGATCTTCGCCGCCTGCGCCGAGGGCCGGGACGAGGATGCCGCGGCGAGACTGAACGCGCTGCTCGCCCGCCACCCCATTCACCCGGAGATCGCCAGGCACGACGGCCAGTCCTGGCACCTGCATCACGCGGAGAGCGGCTCGGTGGCCGACCGGTATGCTGCGGGAGCCGTGCTGGGCCTCACCCGCGTGCTCACCGAACTTGGCGCGGACCGGCTGCGCACCTGCGAGGCAGCGGCGTGTCATAACGTTTTCATCGACGCGACGGCTGGCAGGTCACGCAGCTACTGCTCCGACCGCTGCGCGGCCAAGGCCAACGTGACCGCGCTCCGCTATCGGCGGCGCGGCCAGGAGAACACCCAGGCGTCCACCGCCGCGGGCTGACCGGCCGGCGCGGGGCCGGCGCGCCGCACACCGTCCGTGACGATGCGCTCACCGCGTTGCAGACATCCCCTGTGCTGACTCGCTCACCGCGTTCCGGACATCCTCGTTCCGCCGCGCACGCCGCGTCCACATGGGCAAACAGCCTGGCTGACAGCTTCTGCCGGTGGCAGCGGCGCGTGTCCTGCCGTGGACTGATCGTGACCCGCGTTACCGAAATGAATCCAGTGACTTCTTCTCAGGGTGTTTGACGATCATTACCATGAGCCCTACTCCACGGCCGTATGGCCCACGTATGCGGACCCGGAAGAAGGTTCGAGCATGGCAACTGAGTCGATAGCTCCCACTGCCAGACCGGCAGATGTCGGCCTCAAACGAGAGATGGGCCTCGTCGGCGCCACCTGGGCCTCTGAGACCTCGATCATCGGCTCAGGCTGGCTGTTCGGCGCGCTCTTCGCCGCGCAAGCGGCAGGGACGGCGGCGCTGCTGGGATGGATCATCGCCGGAGTCATCGTCAGCATCCTCGCCCTGGTGCATGCCGAACTAGGTGCGATGTACCCGGTCGCCGGCGGGACCGCGAGGTTCCCGCACTTCGCGTTCGGCAGCGTCGCTGGCATCTCGTTCGGCTTCTTCTCCTGGCTGCAGGCGGTCACGGTGGCGCCGATCGAGTGTTTCGCGGTGATGACCTACGGGTCCTACTACTGGCACGGCCTCTATGACTCGACGACGGGGAACGTCACCGGAGTCGGCTTCGTGATGACGATCGTCTTGCTGGCGGTCTTCACCGCGATCAACTTCCTCGCCATGCGCCTGTTCTCCAAGGTCAATGCGGGCATCACCTGGTGGAAGGTCGCCGTCCCGGTCTTCGCCATCATCGTGCTGCTGTTCAAGTTCAACGCCAGCAACCTCGGGGCGGGCGGCGGCTTCATGCCCTACGGGATCAAGGCCCTGTTCGGCGCTATCCCCTCGGCCGGCATCGTGTTCGCCTATCTCGGCTTCGAGCAGGCCGACCAGTTGGCTGGCGAGATCAAGAATCCGCAGCGGAACCTGCCACGGGCGATCCTCATGGCCACCGGGATCGGCATTGCGATCTACGTCCTGCTGCAGTTCGTGTTCATCGGCGCGATACCGCACAGCCTGATCACGGGCCCGAAGGGCTGGGCGGGCATACCCACCAACAACCCCATCGCCATCGGGCCGTTCGCCGGCCTGGCGGGCGTGGTGGGGCTCGGCTGGCTGGCGGCCATCCTGCGGCTCGACGCGTTCATCTCGCCGTTCGGCACTGGCCTGATCTATCAGACCTCGACCTCTCGCGTCGGCTACGGCCTCGGCCGCAACCGCTACTACCCGCAGATCTTCACCAGGACCGACGCCCGGGGCGTGCCCTGGTTCAGCCTGATCATCGCGTTCCTGTTCGGCCTGGTGTTCCTGCTGCCGTTCCCGAGCTGGCACTCCCTGGTCGGCCTGGTCACGTCGGCGTCGGTGCTCATGTACGCCGGAGCGCCGCTGGCGCTGGGGGCGTTCCGCGGTCAGGTGCCCGAGGCGAGCCGACCCTACCGGATGCCTGGCGCCGCGGTGATGGCGCCGATCGCCTTCATCCTCGCCAACATGATCATCTACTGGTCAGGCTTCGAGGTGCTCTGGAAGCTGGCCATCGCGATCGTAATCGGGTACGTGCTGATCGGCATCTTCATGGCGTCCGACCAGAACCGGCCGCCGCTGGACTGGAAGTCGGCGCAGTGGCTGCCCGCTTACCTGATCGGCATGGGCATCATTTCCTGGCAGGGCCAGTACAGCGGTGGTGCCGTCAAGGCGCCGGTGAACACCGGCCACATCCCGTTCTGGTGGGACATGCTGATCGTGGCAGCGTTCAGCCTGATGATCTACTTCTGGGCGCAGGCCACCAAGCTGCCCAGGGCAGAAATGCTCAACCTGGTCGAGCGGCAGTCCGGGGAAGAGCCGCCCGCGCGCATCCGCCACTAGCAGTCAGTCCGAGGACCTCCGCCCCGCACCCGGGGGCGGAGGTCCTCGGTCGTTACCGCCCTGTTCCGGCCCGGCTGCGGCGGTAGCGCAGCAGCACCCGGCCGCTGATCAGCTCACGCGGAACCGTTCCGAAGGAGCGGCTGTCGACCGCCCTGGCGGCGCGGTTGTCTGACTCCAGCCACCAGCCGCCGTCCTTCATCCGCGCCGCCCGCTTGACGAGCAGGAAGCCCGCCCGGGCAGGGTGCTGGGCCACCACGATCTGGCCGGGCCTGATCCGGGGCGGGCGGCCCGGCCGCAGGCCACGCCAGACGAGCAGCCAGTCGCCGGGCCGGAGAGCGGGCTCCATGGACCGTTCCGCGACCGCAACCCGCCATAGCGGCCAGCGCATCTGCCCTCCCAGGTTCGAGCAAGAGCGGACGGGGTAGTGTCGGACTCCGGTACCCATGATCCGACATGAGAGAAGGGGATCGATGAGACTGTTGGCACGTCTCCTGGAGCCGAAGACCACTGTGCACGCACACTGTGACCTGCCCTGCGGTGTCTACGACCCGGCCCAGGCGCGGATCGAGGCTGAGTCCGTCAAGGCGATCATCCAGAAGTATCACGACAGCCAGGACCCGGCGTTCCAGACGCGCGCGCTGCTGATCAAGGAGCAGCGGTCGGAGCTGGTCAAGCACCACCTGTGGGTGTTGTGGACTGACTATTTCAAGCCACCGCACTTCGAGAAGTACCCGCAGCTCAACCAGCTGTTCAACGAGGCCACCAAGCTGGCCGGCGGTGGCGGTGGAACCAAGAGCAGCACCGACGTGGCCACGGCCGACCAACTGCTGGCCAGGATCGACGAGATCAGCAAGATCTTCTGGGAGACCAAGCAGGGCTGACTTCCAGCCGGCGATTTGCGGATGCCAGAGGCCGCGCGGGCCAGTGCCTGCGCGGCCTCTGGCGTCTGGGCTCCTGTCTCCTCGCGGGCAGCATCCGCCCTGGTCAGAGGGAATTGCGCGAGACTAACCGGGGCGGCGCGTCAGCGGCGCGCGCTGCGGACGGTAGGTTGCATGGCAAGACCACGACGGCCGCCAGCACACGGTATGGCTGACGGTACTGGAGGACAAACGTGACGGAAGAGACGACCGCACCCGCAACTGCGGCCGTGCCAACTGCGGCCGTGCCAACCGCAGTACGCGGCGGGCGGGCGCCCGGGGACGTCGAGAACACCGGCGCCGAGGATCGCGTGACGATCCGGATGCCAGCCGAGGGCGCTTACCTGTCCGTGCTGCGCACGGCAACCGCCGGCCTGGCTGCTCGGCTTGACTTCACCCTGGACGAGATCGAGGACCTGCGTATCGCAGTCGATGAGGCCTGCGGCATGGTGCTCAGCCAGGCCGCCGCCGACGCGAGCCTGGACTGCGACTTCACCCTTGGTGAGGACAGTATGACCATCACCGTGTCCGTACTCACGCAGCGAGCGCAGCTACCCGCCCGCGACACCTTCGCCTGGACCGTGCTGTCCGCGCTGGCCGGCAGCGTGGATGCGTGGGCAGGGCCGGGCAACAAACTGACGGTCATGCTGCGCAAGACCCGCGAGCTGTCGAGGTCCGGGTGACCGAGGAAATCGAGGTCCGGGTTCCCCGGAAAGTGGACGCTCGGGTGACCGACGAGATCGACGCTGGGGTAGCGGCCGAGATCGAGGCGCAGGTGGGCGAGGGAAGCGTGCCCCCGACTGCGCGGATCCAGCATGCGGTCCCGGACCGGGGGCGCGCCCGGGAACTCTTTGAGAGGCTGGCCGCTGCGCCCGACGATGACGCGGAGCGACTCCGCATCCGGGGCGAACTGGTTGAACTCCACCTTCCGCTGGTGGAATACCTGGCCCGCAGGTTCCGCAATCGCGGGGAATGGCTCGATGACCTGACCCAGGTGGCAACGATCGGCCTGATCAAGTCCATCGACCGCTTTGACCTGGCGCGGGGGGTCGAATTCTCCACGTATGCGACCCCGACCATCGTGGGTGAGATCAAGCGGCACTTCCGTGACAAGGGCTGGGCGGTCCGGGTGCCCCGGCGGCTGCAGGAACTCAAGCTGGCGCTGACCAAGGCCATCGGCGATCTGGCGCAGCGCGAGGGCCGCGCGCCGACGGTCGCGGAGATCGCAGCGCACCTGCAGATGACCGAGGAAGAGGTACTCGAGGGCCTGGAGTCGGCCAATGCCTACTCAACGGTGTCGCTGGACGCCCCGGATTCCGGCGACGACGACGCGCCTGCGGTGGCCGAATCACTGGGAATGCTGGATGACGCCCTGGAGGGAGTCGAGTACCGGGAATCGCTCAAGCCATTGCTGGAGCAGCTGCCGAGCCGGGAGAAGCGCATCCTCTTGCTGCGGTTCTTCGGCAACATGACACAGTCGCAGATCGCGAGCGAACTCGGCATCTCGCAGATGCACGTGTCCCGGTTGCTGGCCAGGACGCTCGCACAGCTCCGGGACGGCCTCACGGCGGAAGACTGACCAGCCCGGCCGGGCCGCCGTAGCGGGCCGGCCTGACCAGCCGGGCCGGGCCGGCGTAGCGGGCCGGCCTGACCAGCCGGGCCGGCCCGCCGTAGCGCGGCCGACCTGACCAGCCGGAGTGGGTGCGCTCGTTACCGTGGCAGCTGCCCTGGCGAAGGCGGCTCACCCGCTAGAGCGCGCAGGCTCGCCGGGACCAGCAGGGCCGCGAATCCCGCGGCCGCCAGCACCAGTGACGGCACGCCCCACGAGTACCGGTGCCCCTGCACCAGGTAGATGCCGACGATGCCGATGAACAACTGGGTCAGCAGTGCGGGTGTGCGGCTCCACCGCCGCACCCTGACCAGCCCCACCGCCACCCAGGCCAGCGCGGCGGTCGTCGCCAGCCCGATCACCGTCAGCGCGATCCCGCTGCCTGCCTGATAGGACTTGCCCGCGACCGCGTCGACCCCGGCCAGCACGCTGGCCGCCAACACGATGGCAGCATCAGCTGCCTGGACCCCCGCCGCACCGAGCAGGCTCGGCGGCCTGTGCTGCATTCCCGCATCCCTCCGTGCATCGCTACCCTGAGCGCGTGCGCGCGCTCCTTATCGTCAACCCAAGTGCCACAACCACGACCCAGCTGCGCCGGGACGTCATCGCGCACGCTCTCGCCTCCCAGATGGATCTGGAGGTCGTGGAGACACGCTACCGGGGTCACGCCGCCACCCTCGCGCGGACAGCCGCCTCCGACGGGTTTCAGCTGGTACTCACGCTGGGCGGTGACGGCACAGTCAACGAGACGGTCAACGGGCTGCTCCGCGGGCCAGCACGTCCCGCCCGGCCCGCGGAGTGGGCCAGCCACCTGGACGGCCCCGCGGAGCGGGCCAGCGCCGCGAGCGGCCCCGCGGAGCTGACCGCTCCCAGCCGGCCGGCCGGGCCCGCCAGCTCGACCGGCCCCGCCGCGGAGGGCGCGCCCCGGCGGGGTGATGAGCCCCCCTGTACGTTGCCTGCCTTTGCCGCCTTGCCGGGCGGGAACGCCAACGTCTTCACCCGTGCGCTGGGGCTGCCGGCCGACCCGGTCGACGCGACGGGCCGGATCATCGAGGCACTGCGGGCCGGGCGGCAGCGGAGCATCGGGCTGGGCTGCGCCGGCCTGGGCGGGGCCGGGGACAGGTACTTCACCTTCAATGCGGGACTCGGCCTGGATGCGGAGGTGGTGCGGGTGATCGAGGGCCTGCGTGCCCGCGGCCGGGCCGTCACCCCCGGGCTGTACCTGTGGACCGCGGTCCGCCAGTTCTACAGCGTCACTGACCGGCGGCACCCGGCGCTCACGCTGGAGCGGGACGGGCAGCCACCGATCGGGCACCTGTTTTTCAGCATCATCTCCAATGCCTCCCCGTGGACTTATCTCGGCCGCCGGCCGGTCAATCCGAGCCCGGCGGCGGATTTCGACATCGGGCTCGACGTTTTCGGGCTCCGCCGGATGCGCACCGTGGGCACCTTGAACGCGCTGCGTCAGATGATTGCCCGGCGCAATGAGCCGCCCCGGGGCAGGGACGTGGTGAGCCTGCACGACCAGCACGCTTTCACCATCTCCGCAGCCAGACCGGTGGCGCTGCAAGTAGACGGAGAGTACGTAGGCGAACACGAGCGTGTCACGTTTCGCGCTGTTCCGGACGCTCTGCGGGTAATTGCCTGACACACCCGGTACAGCACCTGATGTGACCCATCTGACATGGAAATCCGCCTGAACCTTTGCCAAATAGTCTTGCGTTTGATTCACGGGCTTGACAGGCTAGAACCCGGTTCGGGTGAGCGCTGCCATCTGGCGCGCCTTTGGCGTGACTGTCATGGTTTCGAGGCCTCGGACCGGAGCCCAGCGGGGGCCGCTGGCTCAGCGTGGTGTGGTACAAACCCCGGGAAGCTAGACGGCTCCCGACATAGGACCCAGCTCGTGAATACATTCACAAGCGAGCTGAGCCCACCGACCCGGGCCATGGCCCGGCCGCCAAGGAGGAGTGGACCGCATGGACTGGCGCCACGACGCCGCCTGCCGTGACGTGGACCCGGAGCTGTTTTTCCCGATCGGGAACACCGGGCCCGCGCTACTCCAGATCGACGAGGCCAAGCAGGTATGCCGCCGATGCCCAGCGATCGAGTCCTGCCTGCAGTGGGCGCTCGAGAGCGGCCAGGATGCTGGCGTTTGGGGCGGCATGAGCGAGGACGAGCGGCGCGCTCTCAAGCGGCGGGCTACCCGGATCCGGGCACGCGCCCACGCCTGACCCGCTCCGGGCGGGCCGGTAGGCACAGGCTGCGGCTGAACCGGCGGGCCTGGCCGCCTCGCTGGCCTGGCCCGGCTGCTCCGCTCAACCGGTCGCCCGGCTGCCGTGCTGAACCGGCTGCTGCGGCGCCCGCCCCTCCTGCGCAGCCCGCGTTGCCGCGCCGCTAGGCCCTGATCGGGCGGAGAGACGTAGCCGCCCGGGGCACCGGTAACGGCGCTCCCGCCTCCAGGGGCAGATCGACCACCGCTCTGGTTCCCCCGCCAGCCCTCGGCTTGACCTCCAGCCGGCCGCCCAGTTCTGCGAGGACGAGCGTTCGCACGATCTGCAAGCCCAGGCTGGTCGTTGAATCGAGGTCGAATTCTGCCGGCAATCCGACGCCATTGTCCTGCACGGTCACGGTCAGCCGGTGCTGGCTGCGCGCGACGCAGACTTCAAGGGCCGCCTCCTGGCCCAGATCCGCGCACTGGGCCAGGCCGTGCTGGAGCGCGTTCTGCAGCAATTCGGCCAGGACGAGGGCCAGCGGTGTCGCCACCTCCGAGGGAAGCAAGCCGAACCGCCCCATCAGGACCGGCTTCACCCGGGCCTCCGCCGTGGATACCTCCGCCGCCATCGCAGCGACCCGCTCGGCGACGTCGTCGAAGTCCACGATCTCCTCTGGCGCGTGGGAGAGCGTCTCGTGCACGGTCGCGATGGAGCCGACCCGGCGCACCGCTTCCTCGAGCGCGGCACGTGCCTCCGGTGCGTCCAGCCGCCGTGCCTGCAGCCTGAGCAGCGCGGCGACGGTCTGCAGGTTGTTCTTGACCCGGTGGTGGATCTCCCGGATCGTCGCGTCCTTGGTCATCAGCTCGCGCTCGCGGTGCCGCAACTCGGTCACGTCGCGGACCAGGACCAGCGCCCCGGTGCGCAGGCCGTTCACCACCAGCGGGATGGCCCGCAACTGGACGACCGAGCCGTGTCCGTCGACTTCTGTCTCCCGCGGTGCCCGCCCGCTGGCCGTCACCATGAGCGAGTCGTCGGTGGGCCTGCCCGGGGCGCAGAGCCGCGCGGTGAGCGGCCCGAGTTCGGCGCCGACGAGATCGGCGGTGAGGCCAAGCCTCCGGTAGGCGGACAACGCGTTCGGGCTCGCGTAACTGACCTTGCCGGAACGCCCGACGCGGAGCAGCCCGTCACCCACCCGGGGCGACCTGACCAGCGCCGGCTGCTGTCCAGGCCAGGGGAACATGCCTGACGCGACCATCTGGGCGAGGTCGTCCGCGCCCTTGAGGTAGGTCAGCTCCAGGCGGCTTGGCGTGCGCGCGGAACTCAGGTTCGTGCTCCGCTCGATGACGGCGATGACCTTGCCTTCCCGGGTAACCGGAATGGATTCCCTGCGGACCGGCACGCCACGGGTCCACTCGGGGTCGCCTTCCCGGCAGATCCGCCGCTCCCGCCGGGCCGAGTCGAGGAACGGGCGCGCCCCAGTGGAGGCGAAGGACCCGACCACATCGTCATGGAAGGTGGTCGGCCCGGTCGTCGGCCGCATCTGGGCGAGCACCACCCAGCCCGAGGAGTCCTGCAGCGGCGCCCACAGCACCAGGTCAGCGAAGGACAGGTCGGCCAGCAGCTGCCAGTCGGACACCAGCGCGTGCAGCCAGTCGATATCGGCCGACGTCAGTGCGGTGTGGCGGCGGGCGAGGTCGTTGAGCGTGGGCACACTGTCATCATCGCGCATGCGGGCGACCTGGCAATCCGCCGGCAGCGCGTGGCAGGCGTCCGCCCGGCCCGCGGCCGGCCCGCTGCCCAGCTGGGCGCACGTGAACTGGCATTATTCCCATATGCCTGGTTGCCGGAAGCTGCCTGAGGCCGGCCCGGCCGGTCCGTGGCCGCCGGAAGCGGCCGCCGGTCCACGGCACGCCGCACCGCGGACCAGCACAGCTGGTGGCCCCGGTGAGGGATCATGTCCGGAACGCAGTTCCTGCGGAAGGAAGTGACCGTGACAGCGTCCCCCGCCATCAGCAACGGTGACACCTCCCGGCCAGGCCAGCAGGCACCGCGGATTCCCAAGTACTACGCCGTGAAGCGGCAGCTGCTCGAGCTGATCCAGGCCATGGCGCCGGGAAGCCCGGTCCCGCCGGAGCGCGAACTCGCCCAGCAGTACGGCACGTCGCGCACCACGGTGCGCCAGGCCCTGGCCGAGCTGGTGGTGGAAGGGCGCCTGCTGCGCATGCAGGGCAAAGGCACGTTCGTAGCGAAGCCGAAAGTCGCCCAGCTCCTGGAGCTGGCCAGCTACACGCAGGGGATGCGCGCGCACGGGCTGCACCCGCAGACCAGGATCCTGGATACCAGCTACGTGCCCGCCGACCCGCAGCTATCCGAGTTGCTCGCCATCCCGCCCGGCAGCCGCGTGCTGCGCATCCACCGGCTGCGGCTGGCCGACGGCGAGCCCATGTCCACCGACACCTCTCACCTGCCCGCGCGCCGGTTCCCCGGGCTGCGCCGGAACCTGGACCGGTACGCGTCCCTGTACGAGGCGCTGGCCACGGCCTACGGGGTCCAGCTGGCCGAGGCGGTGGAGACCATCGAAACCGTGCTCGCCGACCCCAAGGATGCCCGGCTGCTGGGAGTGGATGTCGGCATGCCGCTGCTGTTGCTGTCCAGGCAGGCGTTCGACGTCTCGGCTGAACCGGTCGAGTGGGCGCAGTCCAAGTACCGCGGCGACCGGTACAAGCTGGTGACACGGCTGCGCCGGGGCGGCGAGCACACCGAGTACGGGGGCTGACGCCCGACCGGCTCAGTCCGTGGCGTCCCGGCTGCTCCGGCGGTTGCCTGCCAGCCACCACGCGCCGGGAAGCAGTCCAGCCGCGATCGCCGCCTTGATGGCGTCGCCCGCCACGAAGGGGGTGAACCCGTCCTGGATCGTCGCCGAGGCGCCGAGGTGCAGGTCGATCGCGAGCCAGGTCAGCCCGATCGCGTAGATGACGATCTCCGCGGCGAGCATGGCGGGCACCGACCTGAGCACGGACCGGTCCGCCCCGCGTTCAGCCAGGTAGCCGCAGAGGACCGCGGCCGCGATGAAGCCGACGATGTAGCCGAACGACGCCCCGACATAGCCGCTCGTGTGGCCAGCGAACCATGGCACGCCCGCGAGGCCCGCCACCGCATACAGGATCATCGCCGCCCCTGCCCGCCGCCAGCCGAGCGCCGTGCCGGCCAGCAGCACGCCGAGGGTCTGGCCGGTGATCGGAACCGGCGTGAAGGACAGATGAATCGAGATCTGGGCGAGTACCCCGACGAAGGCGGCCGCACCAACGACAAGCACCGTGTCGCGGACCAGCGAACCGGGGAGCAGATCGGCGAGCACCAGCGGGGGGCGCCGGCGCAGCGCTGCTGCATCGGACATGAAATCGACTCCTCAGGCGGGGGACGTTCTGGCCGGTCCAGGGGACCTTACCAAGGCGGCCTCGGCGGCTCCAAGGGAGCGGGGCGACAGGGACCGGTCCACGGACGGCCACAATGGTGGAGCATGCCGGTAAGCAACGGTGAAGCATGCGGCCTAAGCGGCGGTGGAGCATGCGGCTAAGCGACACACTGGCCTTCGTGCGCGGGGGGTGGCGGATCGAGCGCGTGCTCGTCGACCATCGGTCAGGGACGAACGGCACGTTCACCGGGAGTGCCCTGCTCGACGGCGCCAGCCACGAGGAACCGCGCTCCACCCACGAGGAACTGCCCTCCGCCCACGAGGAACCGCGCTCCACCCACGAGGAACCGCGCTCCACGGGTGCGGAACTGCGCTACTTCGAACACGGCGAACTGCGGTTCGGCGGGCACACCGGGCCGGCCACGCGCAGCCTGGCCTACCAGGGGCTGCCTGACGGCACGGTGCAGGTGCGATTCGCGGACGGGCGCCCGTTCTACCTGCTCGACCTGCGATCCGGCCAGTGGCGGGCCGAGCACCTGTGCGGCGAAGACCGCTACGAGGTCACCCATCTGGTGCTCGCCGCCGACCTGATGGAAGAGCGCTGGCGGGTACTCGGGCCGGACAAGGACTACCAGTCCGTCAGCACGCTGGCGCGCCTCCCGGCCGACGCGCCCGGCCGCGCCCGGCCGCGCTGAACTCTGCTGGCCACAGTCACGACCTCCTGACCACAATCATTACCGCAATCACCCCGGCATCCGGATCAGGATCGCGCAAACCATTGCAGGATGCGCTTATTCATCGCACCATGGACGTCAATCACATGACGTAAGTCACGCGCGCCCCCGCCTGCGCTCCGGCCGGGCGGGTGGCGCGTGGCCAATCTCACGCAGGGAGACGACGCGATGGCGCACCCCGGCCCCGAACGCAGGCGCACCAGCGCCTGGATTTTAGCTTCGATCCTGCTCCTCATCGCGGTTGCAGGGACGCTCGTGGTCCCGATTTATGCCCGCAGCACCCCCGCACTCGGCAGCTTCCCCTTCTTCTACTGGTATCAGCTCATCTGGGTGCCGGTGGTCGCGGTCCTGTCCGGGATCGCCTACCTGCTCACCAGGCCGGCCAAGTCGGCCCCAGGCAGCGGCGGCCGGTCGGCGGCCGGAGGGGCCGGTGACGCCCGATGATGAAGTTCAACGCCGTCTCGTTCGGCATCCTGCTGGTGCTTTTCGCCGTCGTCACGGTTGTCGGCTTTGCTGCGGCCCGCTGGCGGCGCACTGAGAACGTCCTGCACCTGCACGAATGGGGACTCGGCGGACGCAGTTTCGGCACGTTCGTCACCTGGTTCCTGCTCGGCGGTGACTTGTATACTGCATACACATTCATCGCCGTGCCTGCCCTGGTGTTCGGCGCCGGCGCTGCCGGGTTCTTCGCACTGTCCTACACGATCATGGTGTTCCCGATCGTGTTCGTCTTCGCCCCCCGGCTGTGGTCGGTGGCCCGGGTGCACGGCTACGTGACCCCCGCCGACTTCGTCCGCGGCCGGTACGGGTCGCGCGGCCTGGCGCTCGCCGTTGCCTTCACCGGCGTGCTGGCCACCATGCCCTACATCGCGCTCCAACTGGTCGGCATCGAGGCGGTGCTGACCGTGCTGCACATCGGCACCGGCTCGTCGAACGCGTTCGTCAAGGACCTGCCGCTGATCATCGCCTTCCTCGCCCTCGCCGCCTACACGTTCGTGTCGGGCCTGCGGGCACCGGCGCTGATCGCGTTCGTCAAGGACGCGCTCATCTACCTGATGGTCATCGTGGCGATCATCTACATCCCGATCCGGCTGGGTGGCTGGGGGCACATCTTCAGTGTCGCGAACACCCACCTGACGGCGACCAACCCGAAGACCGGCAAGCCGAACGGCAGCCTCGTCGTGCTCCCGGCCGGCGAGTGGGCGTACGCCACGCTCGCCCTGGGCTCGGCGCTCGCCCTGTTCATGTACCCGCATGCGATCACCGGGGTCTTCGCCGCCAGACGGCGCAACGTGATCAGGCGGAACATGGCGATCCTGCCCGCCTACTCGCTGGTGCTCGGCCTGGTGGCGCTGCTCGGCTACATGGCCCTCGCCGCGCCCGGCGTGGCGGCAACGGTCAAGGCCAACGGCGCGAACCCGCAACTGTCGGTGCCACTGCTGTTCCAGTCGATGTTCCCGAGCTGGTTCACCGGGATCGGCTTCGCGGCGATCGTCATCGGCGCGCTCGTGCCAGCGGCGATCATGTCCATCGCGGCGGCGAACCTGTTCACCCGCAACGTCTTCGTGGAGTTCTTCAAGCCGGACGCCACCCCGGCGCTGCAGACCAGGGTGTCCCAGTTCGTCTCGCTCCTCGTGAAGGCGGGCGCCCTGGTCTTCGTCCTCGCGCTGAGCCCGTCGTTCTCCATCAACCTGCAACTCCTCGGCGGCATCTGGATCCTGCAGACGTTCCCGGCGATCGTGGCGGGCCTGTACACCCGGTGGTTCCACCGCTGGGCGCTGGTCATCGGCTGGGCCGCGGCCATGGTGTTCGGCACCATTGCCGCCTACCGGGTGCCCAGCCCCGGGAAACCCGGCACGCACTTCGGCGGCTCGGCCGACACCGTGCCGTTGATCGGCCATACCGTGTACATCGCGATCAGCGCGTTCGTCATCAACCTGGTGATTTCCGTCGTGCTGACGCTGGTGTTCCGGGCGTTCCGGCTGCCGGCCGGAACGGATGAGACGCTGCCGGAGCACTACACGGCCGACCCTGAACCGGCCGCTGCCGAGCCGGTCCCGGTGATCGCCGGGGCGACGGAAACCGGCTGACCCCGACGGGTGCCGGGCCCGGCGGGCCCGGCACCCGTCGCCGTGCCTGTACCGGCGTGGCTACTAGCTGGTAACGTCGCGGCATGACCGAGGGAAACCCGGAGCCGGGAAACGCCGAGCCGATGGTGCACGGCGGGACGCTGGCCGTGACGGCAGCTCAGGCGCATGGCGTGTCGGCCATGTTCACCCTGTCCGGCGGCCACGTCTTCCCGCTGTACGACGCGGCCGTGCACGCCGAGCCCCCCATGCGCCTGGTGGACGTGCGGCACGAGCAGACCGCCGTGTTCGCCGCCGAGGCGACGGCCCGGCTGACCCGGTCCCCCGGCCTGGCCGTGCTCACCGCAGGCCCCGGGGTGACCAACGGCATCAGCGCCATCACCACCGCGCACTTCCAGGGGTCACCCCTGGTGGTGCTGGGCGGCCGGGCGCCGGACAGCCGGTGGGGCTCCGGCAGCCTCCAGGAACTCGATCATCCCGAGCTGCTCCGGCCCATCACCAAGCGGGCCTGGACGGAGCATGAGACCGCGAAGATCGGCGCCGGGGTGGATGAGGCGTTCCGGCTGGCCCGCACGCCGCATCGCGGGCCGGTTTTCCTCGACATCTCCCTCGAGGCGCTGTACGGGCAGACTCAGGCCGATCCCGCGGAGACCTACGGACCGCCAGGATCAGCCGCGCGGCCCGGATCACCCGCGGCGGACCAGCACCCCGGCGATCCGGACGCGGTCCGGCGGATCGCGGGCCTGATCGCGGCGGCGCAGCGGCCGGTGCTGGTGCTGGGCTCGGACGTGTGGGCCGGCGGGGCTGAACAGGCCGCCCGCGCGGCCGCCGAGCACCTCCGGATCCCGGTCATCACCAACGGCCAGGGCCGCGGGATCCTGCCCGCTGGTCATGACCTGCTGGTCACCCGGGCACGGTCGGTCGCGTTGCGGAAAGCGGATCTGGTCGTCGTGGCCGGCACCCCGCTCGACTTCCGGCTGGGCTACGGCGCGTTCGGGGACAACCAGAATCCGCAACGTACCGCCGTGGTTCATGTCGCCGACGCGACCGGGCAACTCGCGAGCCACTGCCCACTGGCCGCCTCGTACGCCGGTGACCTCGGCACGTTCTTCACCGCGCTGGCCAACCCGGCGGCGTGGCCGGGCAGGCCCGCCCGGGCGCCCTGGGAGGGGTCCTGGCTGCCCGAGCTCACCGAAGCGGTCAGGCAGGCGATCGCCGCGGACAGCGGGCTGCTGTCCAGCGAGGCCGACCCCATCCATCCAATGCGCGTCTATGGCGAGCTGGGCCGGGTCCTCGACGACGACGCGGTCGTCATCGGGGACGGCGGGGACTTCGTGTCCTACGCGGGCAAGTACATCGAGCCGAGACGGCCGGGCGGATGGCTCGACCCCGGTCCGTTCGGCTGCCTGGGCACCGGGCTCGGCTACGCGATCGCCGCCCGCATCGCCCGGCCGTCTGCGCAGGTGGTGCTCCTGCTCGGGGACGGCGCGGCCGGGTTCTCGTTGATGGACACCGACACCCTGGTCCGGCACCGGCTGCCGGTGGTGATGATCTGCGGCAACAACGGGATGTGGGGGCTGGAGAAGCACCCCATGCGGGCGCTCTACGGCTATGACGTGGCGGCCGATCTCCAGCCACAGTGCCGTTACGACGAGGTGGTCCGCGCGCTGGGCGGCGCGGGCGAACTGGTCACCCGGCCGGGTGACATCGCCCCGGCGCTGCGCCGGGCGTTCGACTCACGAGTGCCCTACCTCGTCAACGTGATCACCGACCCGGACGTCGCCTACCCGCGCTCCACCACCGGCGTCTGACCCGTCCCGTCCCGGCGCAAGTGGCCGGAGACCGGGAAGCGCGGCGCACGCCCTACTCGATGATGGCGATGAGGTCGCCTTCCTGGACCACGTCTCCCTCGGCGACCGCCAGCTTCGTCACCGTGCCGGGCGCCTCGGCCAGGACGGGGATCTCCATCTTCATCGATTCCAGGATGACCAGGGTGGCGCCGTCGGAGACGACCTCGCCCTCGGCAGTCACGACCTGCCACACGTTCGCCACCATCTCCGCGCGGACTTCAGCCACAGCCGCTCCTCTCCCTCGCCGGGTCACCACGGGGTGCGCTCGGTCAACATTGTGCTGGTTGCAGATCAGTGCTGGCCAAATCCGGTGCTGGCCACATCAGTGCTAGCCACGCCGGGGCCGCAACCGGGCGACCACTGACGTGTCGTGGGAACCGCTGCCGAACTCCGCGCTGTCCGGCAACTCAGCATGAAACGGCAGGTTCGTCTTCCCGCGATGCGGAAGGCAGCCAGCGCTGCCCGTGGGCACCGACTCGATCACTGCCGACTCAACCACCGGGGCAGCCTACAGGCGGCCCGGGTACCGCCGCCCCGTGACCTTGGTCAGCGCCTCCACGACGCCGGGGTCGTATTCCTCCGCGGTGTCCATCTGCAGCCGTTCCAGTGCCGCCGTGGAACGGTCCCGGTCGGCCGACCCGCCCACCATGTCGTCGAAGGCGTTGGCAGCCCTGATGATCCGGCTGCCGATCGGCGGCTCGGGGCCGTCGCCGCGCCAGGGCAGGCTCTGGCAGCGCACGATCTCAGCCACCGGGTCCAGAACGCCCGCCTGCTTTATGACGCTGGCCCCCAGCCCGGCTATTCGTTGCTGATCTTCTGGCGAGGCCAGAACGGTGGCGCCACCTGGGATCGGGTCGGCCAGCGAAAGCTGACCTATGTCGTGCATCAGTGCCGCGTACTCGAGTTCCAGGAGATCAGGCTCGCTCATCCCGAGTTCCCGGCCGACCGCGACCGCAAGCCTGCCGACCCGGTAGGAATGGCCGTCTTCGACGTACCCGCCAACCTCGGTGACCCGGGCGAGCGCGCGGACTGTCTGCAGGTAGGTGGAGCGGATCCCGGCATACCTGCGGAACGCCGCCTGCGTCACCAGCAGCGGCGCGATGAGGAGCGCCAGGGCGACCAGCCCCATCGCCTCGGCGGCGAGGGCGATGAGCATGGCCGAGGTACCCACCGCAGCGCCGAGCGGCACCTGGATGCGCAGTTCATCGGCCAGCGACACGGTGAACCTGGCCCGCAGCGCATCCGCCCGGATCAGCGCCCTGATCACGCATTCGGCGAACCATCCCGCAACGATCAGCACCGCCATCACCGCGAGGCGCAGCCAGACGTGCCGGTCGATGACACCTGCGGTTGCCAGCGGGCGGAAGGCCATCGCCACGAACGCCACGGCCAGCAGCCGGGACGCCATGCCGGCCATCCCGGCGGGCCGGCCCGCGGCCAGGTGCGGCAGCGCACCGACGATCATGCCAACGGCGGTGACGGCGACGACCTGGAAGGCCGGCTGGAGCGCGGGGTGCACCCCGATCCGCACTGCCAGTGCGTAGCCGAGCGCCCCGGCGCTGCCGATGGGGGCGGCCTCCCGGTCACCGGGCAGGGAAAGCCTGAGCACCTCTCCGAGGGCGATCAGGGCACCGAACGCCAGGGCGGTGCGCGGCTGCACCAGGCCGGCCGCGGCGGTCTGCGCGACCGCGGCGACCAATAGGACACCGGCTGCGGCGACCAGCAGCAACTGCCCGGAGTCCATGGACTGCCGGACTGACTGGCGCGCGAGATGCCGTTGGGTGGTCACCGCCGATCGCCCTCAGCGGCTTTCCACGACCCGCAGCGGGGCCGTTGGATCGTCGTGATCCTGGGCCGCGACCTCGCCGCGGAAACCGACGGGCACGCCCGCTGGCTGGTACTCCCAGCCCTCCCGCTGCAGCGCGGTGATGAACGCATCAACCAGCACCGGATCGAACTGGAACCCGGCGCACTTGCGCAGTTCCACCATGGCGTCCTCGATGCGCCGGGCGCCCCGGTAGGAGCGGGTGGAGGTCATCGAGTCGAACGCGTCCGCCACCGCGATGACCCGGGCGAACTCGGGGATCTCGTCCCCGGCCAGGCCCATCGGGTAGCCCCTGCCGTCCATCTGCTCGTGGTGGTGCATGATGCCGTCGAGCGCCTCGGTGAGGAAGCCGATCTGCCGGACGATCTCCAGGCCGCGCATCGGGTGCAACTGGATGGCGGCGTATTCCTCCTCGGTGAGCGCCCCCGTCTTCTGCAGCACCTTGGTCGGCACCCCGAGCTTGCCCACATCGTGCAGCATGCCGGCGTACCGGATGGCTTCCACGCGCTCCGCGCCCATGCCGATCTGGCGGGCCAGCATGGCCGCGCCCTTGGAGACCCGCTCACTGTGCCCGCGGGTGTAGAAGTCCTTGGTTTCCACCGCCTGGCAGAGCGCGGCCATCGTCGCGGAGTAGGCACCCTCCTGGGCGGCGAGCTGCCCCATCGCCCAGCGGGCGATGAACAGCGGGATCAGCACGAGCACCGCGGCGAACGGGCCGATCAGGTCCCACAGCGCGGCGATCAGCAGCCCCAGCGTGGCGTACCCCAGGTCAGAGACCAGCAGCAGCCCGAGGTGGAGGTCCAGATGGCGCCGTTGCGGGGCGTCCCAGGACGGGGGCAGCAGCAGCAGCATCCCCCACAGCAGGCCGTGGTTGACCGCCACGTGAACGGCCGCGGCGACGGCGAAGGGCAGGATGATGCCCGGGAACCAGTCCTGGGTGGGGACCCCGACCTGGCCGCCGAGCGCCAGGTACGCCTCGCCGGCGGCGAACGCGCTCAGCGCGTACATGGCCCCGTTGAAGGCCCGCTCGCGCAGCTCGCCGCGGCGCAGGCTGAACAGGGACATGGCACCCACCAGCGCGGCACCGCCCGGGCCGAGCAGCACGACCGCCGCGAGGGTGGCCGACGAGCTCGGCGACCAGGCGGACTGGCGCGAGGTGAGCGTGGTCGGCGTGGAGTCACAGATGAGGAACAGGACGGCCAGCACCAGGAGAGTCTGGGACAGCCGGAAATCCACATTCCAGTCCATGTCGCCGCCGAAAAGCACAAAGGCCAGCAAGAAGACGGCCGCCACCACCACCACGGCCATGTAGAGCCACGCGGCACGCGAGAGCCTGCTCAAGACCCCCCCTCGCAGTCAGTCCGATCAGCGATGGGCTGGTCACTGCCGGACCGGGTTGCGACTGCGATTGTGACGCAGCAAGCCGGCCGCTCTGCGGACCTTGATGGGTGACCCCGCTGAAAGGACTTGTTCGCCACTCAGGGTAACGCCATCACCGCTATTCGCGTAGCCCTCACCACCGATATCTACAATCAGCAGAAACTCGATGACAGAGTGTAACAATAGGTAGCACTCCGTTACCGGGGTCAACTGGGCTGCCGGTCACCCGCCCCGTAACTCGGCTGGTGACTCGATGATCTCGATCGTGGCCCGGACTTCCTCGATCCGGGTCAGCACCTTGACCCGGAGGTCCCTGGGCACCGCATCGTGGCCGCAGTACTTGTGCACCAGGCGCTTGACGACCTCTTCGAGCCCGTACTCCCGCAGGCACGGGCCGCACTCGTCAAGATGCTGGCGGATCTGCGCCCGCCCGTCATCGCCGAGTTCCCCGTCCAGGTAGGAGTAGACGCGGTCGAGTACCTCGCTGCACGGGGTGTCGTGTGGCTTGCCGCAGCTCATGTCGCGTCCTCCCGCGACTCGGCGCCGTTCTGCAACGCCTGCGCCTCACTGGACTGCTCCGCCCGGCCGACACCCCGATCAGCTGCGTAATCCTGCAGCATCTCGCGCAACTGCCGGCGCCCGCGGTGCAGGCGCGACATGACAGTGCCGATCGGCGTGCCCATGATGTCGGCGATCTCCTTGTACGCGAAGCCCTCGACGTCAGCGAGGTAGACCGCGATGCGGAATTCCTCGGGAAGGGCCTGCAACGCTCTCTTGATATCAGAGTCAGGCAGCCGCTCCAGGGCTTCCGCCTCCGCCGACTTCAGGCCGGAGGACGTATGCGAGGCCGCCCTCGCCAGCTGCCAGTCCTCGATCTCCTCGGCACCCGACCGCTGCGGCTCACGCTGCTTCTTGCGATAGGTGTTGATGAAAGTGTTGGTCAGGATCCGGAACAGCCACGCCTTGAGATTCGTGCCGGGCTGGAACTGGTGGAACGATGCGTACGCCTTCGCGAAGGTCTCCTGGACAAGGTCTTCCGCATCCGCCGGGTTCCGCGTCATCCGCAGCCCCGCCGAGTAGAGCTGATCCAGGTATGGCAACACGTCCTGCTCGAAGCGCTCGCTTCGCTGCTCGAGTGTCTCGGTTACCTGACCCACCCCCTCGGAGATCTCCTCGACCGGCCGACGGTAACGACCGTATGGGCGGGAGGATACATCCCCACTAACCCTCGGCTCGAAGCGAGTCATCCTGGGAGCGCTGTTACGCGGCGCGCAGTCGGTTACAACCACGCCCTCTGCAACATGCCGCCCAGCGGCTTCATTCCGTCGCCCGGCTGACGCCTCACCATTGCCCGGCCCCACTCCGTCAGCCTTCCCGGCCTGCGCCGTCAGGCTTGCCCGGCCTGCGCCATCAGCCTTGCCCGGCCTGCGCCGTCACCGGGATGAAGAACGCGACCTGCCCGTCAGGTCAGGTGAGGCGGGGACCGGGCGGGGAACATCTCTGGGGTAAAGACTGCGCGGGCACCCACGTCCTCGCGGCGACGCGTCGATCCTGCCAATCTGGCAGGCCGTCGGACGAACGCGCACCGCCCGCGCTGGATGGAGTCATGGTGGCGGTAAGTGCGACCAGCCCTCTCGCCGTTCTCGGATCAGGCTCGCTCACGGCCTACTGGCGATTCCAGCGGGCGGTGGCAGCCACCCAACTGCAGGCCTGGCTGCCGCCCCGGGGCCGGATTCTAGTCGATATCTCCGGCCCGCAGGCCAGCTGGGCGGCCCAGGCAGCCGCCTCAGGCTACGCCGTGGTGCAGGTGATGCCACAGCCCGCGAACCTCCGGGAACTGCCCGCGGTGCAGCCACCCGCGTTGCGGGGGCTGACCCGGCGGCGTGGCGCGGTGGGACGGCTGGCGCCCGTGGTGGCCGACTCCGCCAACCTGTCGTTCCTCGCGGACGGCTCGGTGGATGGCGTGATCGCCGATGACGGCGCTCTGTCCAGGCACCTCATGGCCGAGGACGTCGCCGCGGAGATCGCCAGGGTGCTCCGTCCCGGAGGGCAGCTTCTCGCCTGCGTGGACTCGCTCGTCCTGGGCATGTCCATCCTTGCCGAGCAGCATCACTGGGCACAGCTGAGCGATCTGCCCCGGGCTGAAGTAGTGCTCGTCCCCTGGCCGGACGGCCGGATCACCCGGTGCTTCGGCCCCGAGCAGCTCAGCGACCTGCTGACCGAGGCGGGGCTGGAGGTCAGCTGGATCCGGCCGCGCACGGTGCTGTCGCCGTCCATGGTGGATCACGTCCTGCGCAAGGATCCCAGGGCCATCATGCGGCTCGTCCGGGCCGAACTGGCCGCTGGGGCTGAAGGATCCGCCGCCGCGGGCGGCAACGAGTCGTTCGGCATCTTCCTGCTGGCCGCCGCGCGCAAGCCGGGGCCGCACCAGGCGATCCCCCAGGCGCAGCCGCCCCGCGCATGAGGGACGCCGCCCCGGACCAGACGCCCTCAGTGGCGCTTGCGGTCCCGCTTCGACTGGCAGGCCACGCAGCGGGCAGCCTCGGGGCGCGCCTCCAGACGGCCCTCCGGAATCGGCTTGCCGCAGTCCGCGCACTTCCCGTAGCTGCCATCCTGGATGCGCCGGAGGGCCTCGAGCACCTCGCCGCGCTGCGTCATGGCCGAGTCCAGCACAGCCTCGGCCCGGTCGTTCTCGGAGAGGCTGGTTCCGACGTCTGCGTCGTCCTGCGGGAAATCGGCGCTGCGCGACGCCGGCTTCTCGCCGCGCAGCACCGCGATCGACCTGTCCAGTTCCTCGCAAGCCTCTTCCAGGCGCTTGCGTACGATGCTGGTCTCCACGAGTCCTCCCTGCTCTCGTCAGGGCACCGGGGGCGCAGCGGAGTGGTCCGGGAGGGCCGGCCGCGCTCAGGGGGCCTCAGAACAACGTGCCGGGGGCGCTCTGGGAGGCGCCCCCGCGCTCCCGTGCCCCTGCCCGCGGGGACGGGACCGGGGGTGCCGCCGCAGGCTCAGCCTCGCCGGTCACGGGCTCGATCAACCCTGGACCGTTGTGCCGTACCGAATTGACTTCCGTCGAAACGGGATGCGATGTCAGGTGGGCCGCGACCGCTGGCGCCAGCAGGCTGTGCAGCGCCTCCGGGCTGGTGGCCGTGGGATCGAGCCAGTCCGCCCAGCGCGAAGGCTCGATCACCATCGGCATGCGATCGTGAATCCGGCCGACCTCATCTTCAGCCCTGGTGGTGATGATCGTGGCCGTCCACAGCCAGGCATCTGGATCGTCGTCGGGGACGTCCTTGTTGCGCCAGAGTTCGTAGAGGCCGGCAAAGGCCAGCACGCCGCCGTCGGCGCGGTGGATGTAGTACGGCTGCTTGCGCGGGTGCGCCGGATCGCCGGTCTTTTCCCACTCGTAGAAGCCGTCCGCCGGGATCAGGCACCTGTGCCGGGCGAACGCGCGGCGGAACGCCGGCTTGACGGCGACCGTCTCCGCCCGGGCGTTGATCAGCCGGCTGCCGATCGAGATGTCCTTCGCCCACGACGGCACCAGCCCCCAGCGGACCACCCGCAACTCGCGCACGCCCCCGTGCCCGGCGAGCCCATGCTCACCGGACCCGGGCCCGGGCCCGGCAGCGCCGTTCCCATTGGCCCCGCCACCCTCGCCTGCCCCACCAGCCGGGCCTTCGGCTGGCCCCGGTGCGTCCTTCGGGCGCCTGGTGATGACCGCGTACACGGGCTTCGTCGGGGCTACGTTGTAATCGGGCCGGAGCGACTCCGTGACACGGTCGCGCTGCACGCCGAACTCCTCGAGGAGTTCCTGGCGCTTTCGCGCCGACGCGAAGCGGCCGCACATGTCGTCACCCTGTCATCAGGTAGCCGGCGCTGCCGGCGCAGCACCGTAGAAGCACAGAATGTGGCGTTTCATAGCCACAATTCTTGTTTACCAAACCTTGGCCGCCGATCCACCTGCGCTCCGCCTTCGCTGCGGCTCCGCTCGTTCCTTCCCAGATTCTCTTGATTCACTGCAAGCGGGCAGGCCAGGCCACGCATTACGCTCGCAGCATGGATAAACTGCGGCACGGTTCCGGCGGCCAGGCACCACCCTGGCAGGCACCGCACGCCGATGGCCCGGTGCGGGCGCGGCTGCGGCTGCCCGGCTCGAAATCCATGACCAACCGGGCACTCGTGCTCGCCGCGCTCGCCAATGGCCCGACCGACATCATCAACCCGCTGCGGGCCAGGGACTCTCTCCTGATGGCCGGGGCGCTGCGCGCGCTTGGCGCAACGGTGGACACCGGGGATTCAGGAACCACAGGGGTGGCAGGGGCACCGCTTGCGCAGCGGCTGGCCTCGTCCTGGCGGGTGTCCCCCGGCTGGACCAGCGCCGACACCCGGGTGGACGTGGGAAACGCGGGCACGGTCATGCGTTTCGTCCCCCCCGTGGCGGCGCTGGCCAGCGTCGCCGTGGAGTTCTACGGCGACCCGCGTGCCTCGCAGCGCCCGGTGGCCGCGATCATCGCGGCGTTGCGTGAGATCGGCGCCGTCATCGACGACGAGGGCCGCGGCGCCATCCCGTTCACCGTGCGCGGCACCGGGTCGCTGCCGGGCGGCATGGTCACCCTGGACGCGTCGGCCTCCTCCCAGCTCGTGTCCGGATTGCTGCTCGCCGCGCCGCGGTATGACAAGGGCCTCGAAGTCCGTCACCGCGGCCCGCGCGCCCCGTCCGCCCCGCACATCGCGATGACCGTGCAGATGCTGCGGGACGCTGGCGCCACGGTGGAGACGGCAACAGCCGCGCCGGGGTCGCAGCATGCCGGCCCCGGTGATCTTCCTGACACCTGGTTCGTCCATCCTGGGGAGATCAGCAGCCGGCCGATACCCGTTGAGCCGGATCTGGTGAATTCCGCGCCCTTCCTCGCCGCGGCCCTGGTCACCGGAGGCAGCGTGACGATCCTGGACTGGCCCGCGGTCACCTCCCAGCCGGCCGGCCAGATCCTGGACGCGTTCCGCGCGATGGGCGCCAGCTGCAAGCCCGGGCCAGACGGGCTGACCGTCACCGGCACGGGCGCCGTACGCGGGATCACCGCGGACCTCACCGACTGCAGCGAGATCTCCATGGTGGCAGGCGCGCTCGCGGCACTGGCGGACTCGCCGTCGGTGCTCACCGGCATCGGCCACCAGCGGTTGCAGGAGACCGACCGGCTCGGCGCCCTGGCCACCGAGATCAACGCCCTCGGCGGTGCGGTGACCGAGCTCGCCGACGGCCTGGAGATACGGCCCCGGCAGCTGCGCGCCAGCCGGGCCTTCGCGACCTACGATGACCACCGGCTGGTGATGGCAGCAGCCGTGCTCGGCCTGGTGGTGCCCGGCCTGGAGGTGGCGAACGCGGCGACGGTCGGCAAGACCTTCCCCGAGTTCCCCGGCATGTGGGCGGCGATGCTGGAGCGCACTCCCTGAATCGGCGGCCTGCCCACACCAACCTGGACGAAGATGACGTGCGGGTCCGGCCGGCGCGCAGTTCGCGGCCGCGAACCCGGCGCAGGCCCGCGCACGAGAGCGCGGCCGATGCGTTCGTGGCAGCGGTCGACCGGGGCAGGTACGGGTGCCTGATCGATGACCGAACGGTGACCGCCATGCGAGCCCGCGAGCTTGGCCGGCGCAGCGTGGTGGTGGGCGACTGGGTGTCGCTGGCCGGCGACGTCTCCGGTGCGCCGGGCACGCTCGCCCGGGTGGTCCGGATAGCGCCGCGGAAGTCGGTGCTGAGGCGCTCGGCCGACGACAACGACCCGGTGGAGCGGGTGATCGTGGCCAACGCGGACCAGTTGGTCATCGTCACCGCGCTGGCCGACCCGCCGGCCCGGCCCCGGCTGATCGACCGCTTCCTGGTCGCCGCCTTCGACGCCGGGCTCAGCCCGCTGCTCTGCCTGACCAAGGCGGATCTGGCCCCGGCCGCGCCCATCCTCGATGTGTACGGGCCGCTCGGCGTCCCGCACGTGGTGCTCGGGCAACCGCTGACCAGCGTCCGCCTAGGACCGCTCCGCGAGGCACTGGCCGGCCGGGTCAGCGTCCTGGTGGGGCACTCTGGTGTGGGCAAGTCCACCCTTGTCAACGCGTTGATCCCCGATGCGGACCGGGCGGTGGGCACGGTCAGCCCGGTGACCGGGCGGGGCCGTCACACGTCCTCCTCCGTGGTGGCCCTCGCGCTGCCCGCAGACGGCTGGCTCATCGACACCCCCGGGTTGCGCGGGTTCGGCCTCGCCCACGTGGCACCGGAACGGGTGGTCCGTGCGTTCCCCGACCTGGCCCCGGGGACCGCCGCGTGCCCGCGCGGGTGCACGCACCTCGAACCGGACTGTGCCCTGGACGACTGGGTGCGCGACCAGGGCGGCGATTCGCGTCTGGTCACGCGGCTGGACTCGCTGCGGCGGCTGCTGCGCAGCCGAGAAGGCGACGAATCCAGCTAACCGGGACGCCCTCGGCAGGCGGCCCCGGCGGCCGGGCCCGTAACCGGGCACCATAGCCGGCGCGGCCCCGATCCGATACCGTTTCGCGGCATGGCGGGATACGACGACGACCTTCGTTTCGCCCACGTCCTCGCCGACGCGGCCGACGACATTTCCACGCGCCGTTTCCGGGCGCTCGACTTGCGGGTCGAGGCCAAGCCCGACCTGACTCCGGTCACCGATGCCGACAAGGCCGTGGAGGAATCGCTGCGCAACGTGCTGCGCCGCTCCCGGCCGCGCGACGCCGTGCTCGGCGAGGAGTTCGGCAGGGATGGCACCGGCCCGCGGTGCTGGGTGATCGACCCGATCGACGCCACCAAGAACTACGTGCGCGGGGTGCCGGTCTGGGCCACGCTGATCGGCCTGATGGACGGCGACAGGGTGGTGATGGGCGTGGTCTCCGCGCCGGCCCTGGGCCGCCGCTGGTGGGCGGCCAGCGACAACGGCGCGTGGACCGGCAAGAGCCTGACCAAGGCCTCCCGCTGCCGGGTATCCGACGTCTCACGGATCGAGGACGCCTCCTTCTCGTACTCCAGCCTGACCGGCTGGGAGGAAAAAGGCGTGCTCCAGGGCTTCCTCGGGCTTGCCCGGTCAACCTGGCGGACCAGGGCATACGGCGATTTCTGGTCGCATGTCCTGGTCGCCGAGGGCGCTGTCGACGTGTCCGCCGAGCCCGAGGTGTCGCTGTGGGACCTCGCCGCCCTGCAGATCATCGTGGAGGAGGCCGGCGGCATCTTCACCGACCTGGCCGGGAATCCCACGCCCGACGGGGGGAGTGTCGTGTGCACGAACGGGCGGCTGCACGAGGAGGTGCTGAGCCGCCTGGCCAGGCCCGCGGACCCGGCCTGACCGGCGTGCCAGCAGCGACATCCCCGGCTTGGCCAGCAGTCATGTCTACCGGGCTTGACCAGCAGTTATGTTCCCGAGCCTGACCGGCAGGGCAATAGCCCTTGCCCTCTGGGCGGGTAACGCGGATGCTGGAGTGAACAGCTCGTCACAAGAGCACAAGCACGGCATTTCCAGCCAGCCGCCACCGCGGCCCGCCCGGCGCGGGCCGCGACGTCTCCGAACAGCCCGGGGAGTGATCGATCGTGAAGGTGCGAGACGGCATGACCAGGCTGGTGCTGACCATCGGGCCGGCGCACACGCTGCGCGAGGCGGCCCGGCTCATGTCAGCACGCCGGGTGGGCGCGGCCGTGGTGACCGACGACCAGCACGCCGGGGTCGGCATCCTGACCGAACGCGACATCCTCGACTCGATCGGCGCCGGGCAGGATCCGGATGCCGAACTCGCGGCGCAGCACCGCACCGTGGATGTCGTGTTCGCGACACCCGACTGGACCCTGCGGCAGGCGGCGGAGACCATGGTGCAGTCCGGTTTCCGGCACCTCGTCGTGGTTGAGGGCAATGAGGTCACCGGGCTGCTCTCGATGCGTGACATCGTGCGCGTCTGGGCGGACGCCAGTGCTCCCGTGGCGGGCGCCCAGGCGGTCACGTCGGCCTGAGCCGCGGCGCCATACGACCCGCACCCGGCTGACAGCCGCTCACGCCACGACCGGCCGCGACATGCGCCAGGACGCCACCCGCACCCGGCCCCGGCCGGTTCGGCGAACCTGGTCGCCGGGACGCTCGAGGCCGTTACCAGCACCCGGCCGCCACATCCGCCGGCCGTTCACCGTGCCCGGCGCTCCCCTTTGCCTGGCCGTCGCCTGCGCGACGGATATGCCGCGCCCAGGGGCAGGGCAGTATGCCGCTGGCCTGACCAGACGTGAGAGTGTACCGGCATGCGGCTCCGTGGCGCGGTAACGCTCGTCACCGGCGGATCGTCGGGGCTCGGCGCGGCCACAGCACGGGCGTTCGCCAGGGCCGGCGCCAGGCTCATGATTGCCGGGCGGGACTCCGGTCGCCTGGAGTCGGTGGCCCGGGACACCGGCGGGTTCGCGCTCGAAGCCGACCTCTCCGCACCGGAGGGACCTGCCGCGGATGGAATGAGGACCCCGTGCACCTCCCCAGCAGGGCACACGGGGCCCTCTGCCCCCCCAAGTTGGCCACTTGCTCCCGGGATCATGCCCGGCCCGTAGCCATCTGTTCGCAGTCCATCATCTGGACCCAGTTACAGATAGGGCCGAAAGTCCTATTTCGGTCGATGTACTTAGCGCTATGCTGTGCGGCCCCATCCCTGGCCGCCAGCAATTGTGGCCGACGGGCCAGAAGGAGCAAGATAGTCCCCGCACGGGATACTGACCGCTGGCGGACTGGAGTGGCACGAGGTGAGTACGGCGGACGAGACTTCGGGCCACGCGATCGCGGCCCCAGCAGGCCAGCAGGCGGGACGACAGCGGGCAGGGCACTGGCGGGCGGGGCACTGGCGGGCGGAACATCAGCGCTGGCTCGCGGTGGCGGCGCTGCTCCTGGCGATCGCCTGCCTGGTGCCCCCGGTCAGTTCGCTCGCCGGACGTTACGTCTTCGTCGAAACGATCCAGTTCACCTTCTTCGCCATCGTGGTGCCCGGCCTGCTCGTGCTCAGCGCGCCGTGGCAACTGCTCCGGCTTTCCCGCCGGGACTCCCCGACCGGCCGGTCAGCCGACGGCGAGGCCGGCCCGGACAGCCGGTCCGGCCCGGCAGACCGCCTGGCGTCGGGCCGCCAGCGCCAGCCGTTGTTCCGGCGATCGGTAGCCTTCCTGGTCGCTTTCGCCGCGGTGGCGGTGTTCTGGCGGCTGCCGCCCGTCGTCGACGCCGTGGCCCGGCATCAGGGCCTCGCGGTGGCGGAGATGGCCAGCCTGCTGATCACCGGGGTGGCGTTGTGGCTGGAGATCGCGGCTTCGCCGCCGCTGCGGCCGCGTGGCCAGGGCCTGCACCGCGCCATCATCGCGGCCTGCGCCATGTGGGTGATCTGGATCAGCGCCTACATTCTGGGACTCGCCACCCACGGCGTGTTCCACGCCTTCCGCTACGTCCCCGGCGGCCCGCTCAGCGCCGTCGCTGACCAGGAACTCGCGACCGCGGTCATGTGGGGGATGGCGTTCGCGTGCTTCATGCCGGTGATCTGGCTCGCTGCGCACAGCTGGCTCGGGGACAGCGAGAACGCGGACTCCGAACTCGAGCGGGCCGCCGATTCGGGCGCCCTGCCGGCCGTCAAAGGCTGGGGCCAGCCACGCCGGCGCAAGACGACCTCCTCAGTCTAGGGAAGGCCGCCAAGACGATGCTCGCGGCCGGTGAGCACCGCCGACAGTGCCACCACCTGCAGAACTGTTCGGCGAGCTGAATGTGGTCAGCCAGCGGGGTTCCCACATTGCATCAATACAGGTTGATGTATCGTCGTCCCCGTGCCTCGGCTGGACCTGGATCCTGGAGCGGCTTCGCTGGCGTTCCTCCGCCTGGCGGGTGACCCGGTGCGCTGGCAGTTGCTGCGGGAACTGGCCCGGAGCGACCGCCAGGTCCACGAGCTGACGGGGCTGCTGGGCCGGCCGCAGAACCTGGTCTCCTGGGCATAGGCGCCCTGGCCGGCCAGGAGACCCGATGAGCGGTCACGGCGAACCCGCCGGCACGCCCCCCGACGGCACGCCCCCCGACAGCCCCGCCGAGAACCTGCCGCAGGTGCCCCTGGTCACGATAATGCGCGAGTGGGGCCGCATCGGCTGCATCGGGTTCGGCGGCCCGCCGGCCCACATCAGGCTGCTCCGCGAGTTGTGCGTGGAGCGCCGGGGATGGCTGGACGCGCAGGAGTTCGAAGACGCGATCGCCGCCTGCAACCTGCTCCCCGGCCCCGCGTCGACCCAACTGGCGATCTTCTGCGCGTGGCGGCTCCGCCGCCGCCGTGGCGCGCTCGTGGGCGGTGCCGCCTTCATCATCCCCGGCCTGATCGTCATCCTCGCCCTGGCCGCGTTGTTTCTCGGCACGTCACCGCCGCTGTGGGTGCTCGGCGCGGGTGCGGGCGCCGGTGCCGCGGTCCCTGCCGTGGCCATCCAGGCGGGTACCAGCCTGATGGGCGCGAGCTGGCAGCGCCGCAAGCGCACGCTCCGCTGGCTGGGCTACCTGATCGCCGGGGCCGCGGCGGCCGCCACGATCGGCGTCTGGCTGGTGCTGGTGCTGCTGGCCTGCGGGGTGGCCGAACTGACGGCGCAAGTCGCGGCCGATCGCCCCCGCCATGACGGCCCCGGGCTGCCGGGCATCGTGACCGCCCCGGTAGTGGCGGCGGGCGCGATCGGCGGCGGGGTCCTGCTGTCAGTGGCGTGGGTGGCCTTCAAGGTCGGGGCGCTGTCCTACGGCGGCGGGTTCGTCATCATCCCCCTGATGCAATCCGATGCGGTCAGCCACTACCACTGGATGACCGGAGCGCAGTTCCTCAACGCGGTCGCCCTCGGCCAGATCACTCCCGGGCCGGTCGTGCAGACTGTTGCCGTCGTCGGCTACGCTGCGGCGGGCCTGGTCGGCGCGCTCCTCGCGTCGGTGATCGCGTTCACCCCGTCATTCGCGTTCATCCTGCTCGGCGCGCACCGCTTCGACCGGATCCGCGGTGACCGCAACGCCCGCGCGTTCCTCGATGGCGCCGGGCCCGCCGCCATCGGCGCCATTCTCGGCTCAGCCGTCCCGCTCACCCGTGCGCTCGCCCACCCCTGGCAGTACGCGGTCCTGGGCGGCGCGCTGATCCTGCTTCTCCTGCTCCGCCGCGGTGTCGTGCTCACCCTGCTCTGCGCGGGCGCGACCGGAGTCATCGTCGCGCTCACCGCCAGCGGCGCCGTGCACTAGCCCTGGAAGCGGCGCCCGGCTCCAGCCGCGTTGGGTGCGGGTGAGTTCCCGGAAGCCGGCTGCCTGGCCGAGCAGCCATGACGCGACTCCCCGGCGCCGGTACCGCGCTGCGACGTGCAGGTTGCCGATGTCGGCCCACCCGCCGTGCCGGGCCGTCCGTTCGCCCTCCTCATGTTATGGACGCCACGGACATTCCCCGGGATCGCCTGGGGAAGACCCTAGTCTCCTCGTGTTCTGGCCATCTCCCCTCGTTCCGGCCGTCTCCTCTCACTCCGGCCGTCTCCTCTCACTCCGGCTGCCTCTCTCACTCCGGCTGCCTCTCTCACTCCGGCCGTCTCCCCCCGTTCCGGCCGTCTCCCCCCGTTCCGGCGCGGCCCCCGCGCCCGCCCGACAAGGGGGGGTTGATATCGACAACTGGGGGTTGTCATACTTGCTGGCATGACGAAGAAAGAGAACTCCGACGCGCACCAAGAGACCTTCCGCCAACTCCGGGAGGTGCGGGCCGAAGCCCTCAAGCACGCACGCCTGGCCCAGCAACTCGCCGCCGAGCGCCGCTCACTGATACTCAGCCTCGTTGAAGATGGCTTCTCCCAGGCCGACGTTGCCCGGGAGCTGGGGGTCACGCGGCAGGCCATCCAGAAGATGATCGCGGTGGGGTCGGGAGCCAGCTGACAGCGGGCCGGACCTGGCCGATGGCGCGGCTAAGTGGAGAAGCTAAAATAACTTAGTTCTACAGTCGTTCTAGTCTAGGGTTCCTGCTATGAGCGTGAGCTTGCGGACGATGCCGGCCCCTGAGCGGGAGCAGCGCGAGGCTGAGATCGCGGGCAAG